>Ga0307412_10000005_pt1 | contig 526194 bp, 461 predicted proteins | sample DK1Cmetagenome_3_FD_203823 | JGI IMG/M metagenome (GOLD analysis project Ga0307412, IMG submission 203823) | Maize rhizosphere microbial communities from greenhouse at UC Davis, California, United States - DK15-C-1 | ecosystem: Host-associated > Plants > Roots > Rhizosphere > Soil | place... | reverse complement strand
CGTTCTGCGTCGCTGCATCAGCAGCAGAGAAGCGAGATTATGAAGAACTTCCGTCGCGCCGTCAACAGGTTTTTGCTACTGACTCACCCTGCCGCCACCGCTGGAAGCCTTGCCGCTATTGGCTCTCCCGCTTCCCGTGCCCCGGCGTCCGGAGCAAGAAAGAGCGAGATTCTAGCGAGCCGGCCGGCGCCTTGCAAGCGTTATCTGCATTTATTCAAGGCGCCTTTTCTATACGGCCAATTTCTTCCGCAACAGGCGGTTTGGCGTCCGGCCTCAATGCGCCCGCAGCGGATGCTCCGATGGTCCAGTCATGCAGCACCGTGTACGCAACCGCCAGCAGCGTCGGTCCGATGAAGACCCCGAGGAAGCCAAACGCGAATGCGCCGCCGAGAATGCCCAACATGACGAGAATCAACGGCATGTCGCTGTTCTTGCCGATGAGAATTGGCTTGATCACATTGTCCGACATGCCCACAGCGAGCACGCCCCACACAACCAGGAAAATCGCCCAGCCGGTCGCACCGCCGTGATAGAGCCAGATGGCCGCGGGCAGCCATACGATCACAGGCCCGCCCGGTATTACCGAGAGAAAAAACGTAGCCAGTCCCAACAATGCAGGCGCCGGCACACCAGCGATCCAGCAGCCGAAGCCAGCCAGAATGCCCTGAACAAGCGCCGTGCCCAGAATTCCGTAGACCACGCCCTTGACGGTGCTGCCCGCCAGCGCCAGCAGATAGTCGGCGCGCTCACCCGCGATACGCCGCATGCCTGCGTTCAGCCACGCGCCGGCGCCCTCTCCTCCGGTGTAAAAGAAGAAGGCCAATATGATACTTAACGCGAGCAGGCCGAGACCGTGAGTCACGGCAATCCCTGCGGCAAGGATCCACTTGCCGGCCGGCGCCGCAAGCGTACGCAACTGCGCGATCAGTTCGGAATTACTGCTTGTCAGACTTTCCCAGAAACTTTGGATGCTCGAACCGACCACGGGAATTCGCGCCACCCAGGGCGGCAAATCCGGCAAGCCTGCTTCGAACAACCGCTGGACCAGCGCGACTATGTCGTGGACGTGCGCGCCAAACGCAAACCCGGCGTAGACGAACGGTCCCAGCACCACAATCAGGATGATGAGCACGATCAACGTCGCCGCCAGCTTGCGCCTTCCGCCAACCGCCGCGGTCAGTCGCCGGTAGAGTCCCCACGAGCTGTAGCTGAGAATCGCGCCCCACAAGAGAGCGGTCGTAAAAGGCGCGAGAACCAGCAACGAGCCGCCCACCAGGATAATCAGGGCAAACACCGCCGCGAGACGTTCAATCAATTGGTCCGATTTCACCATGAATCTCCTGTTGCGCCAGACCGAGGCGGCGAGCACGGACGCGCGTCGACGCCCGTAAAAAGCGGTCAGTATATATAAGCGACTTCCGCTTCCCCGCCCTCTTATATTATTTGACGAAGTCCCAACACAACGTACGTCGCACGTACGGCGCAGGTCTGATTTTTCATGCGGAAACGTCCTAATCGATCCCGCGCTGCGTCCCGAATAATATGGCGCGGCGTAAACGACTAGAATATAAGGTTCTGTGCACCCAACTTCCGGATTTATGCGCTCGCGAATCGCCAAACGTCTCCCCCCCGATGCCGACAAACTTGTCGGTCTTTCGCTCGCGCTTTTCGCGTCGGGCAGCCGCACCGAAGACCGCTTCTGGGAAGCGAAACTCGACGCGCTGCTGGCCAAGATCGTGCGCAACGCCAACCAGACCACGCTCGACGCAGCGCTCGACCACCTGCAGCAGAATCATCCCGATGCCTACGGCGCGCTTGCCGACATGGCCGAAACGCACAGCGAGTCGTTCGTCACCGAGCATGAAGGCGTGGCGTATGAAGCGCTGTTGATCGCCGCGCCGATCCTCGCGTGGACGCGCTACATGATTCCGTCGGGTCCGCTCAAAGCCGACGCAGCCGACGCCCTGCGCGCGCATCTGCAGGCGCACGTGCTCGCGGCCAACACGCGCGTCGCCATGGCTCCGTTCCTGTATAGCATCGACCAGTTGCCGCGCCATCACGTCGAAACCTGGCGCATTGCACAGCAGCTTGCACAAGCAGCCATGGCCGGCGGCAATCTCAAACTCAACTTCGGCGAATTGCCGGAAACGTCGCCGATTCTTGCCGACCCGCGCTTCCTCCTGGCGGTGGTCGCGGCCCCGGTCGGCGAGCCGACCTTTCGCTGGCAGGAGGAGGAACACGGCAGCCGGATCGAGCGCGGCCAATGTCTCGAGCAATGGGCAACGCAGGGCGGCGCCAACCTGTCGCTCGTGCTGCCGGGCTGCGAATTCGAGTGTCTGTTGCCGGATGCGTACTACTCCGCATGTCGCGACGCTGACGAACGCGTGCGTCCTCACACCGTCCGGACCGCCGTGCGTTATCTATTCGACACAATTGGCGCAGCGCCGCAAGAACTCCGCGCGGTGGTTGCCGGCTTCGGCGAGCGCCGCATCGACGAATACCGCGTCGGCTTCACGCGCCGCGGCAGCAACGAGGTGATTTACGGCGTCGTGTGGCCGCTGTACGGCCGCGAAAACGGAGAAGCAGGCATCGACGAAGAGCCGCAGGAAACTGCGCCGCCGGACGCTCCGCTCGAAGAAATCGTCGCGCTGCTCAAGGAAACCGGCGTGACTGACGTGCGTCGTCACGCAGGCCGGTTCGAGCCTGAATATTGCGATGACTGCGGCGTGCCGCTCTACGCCGACCCGCTCGGCGAAATCGTTCACGCCGAAATGCCCGAAGACGCCGAGCCCGCGCAGCCGCACTTTCACTAGGCAAGCGCGCCGCCGGCGTGTTGCAGTCCATCAAAAGCCTCGCCCTGTGCGGGGCTTTTTCATATGTCATTCCTCTTATGCCTTTTGGACAGGCCGTCAAACCGAAGGGAATTTGTCATGATAGAGACGGCGACGCATCGCAACGCCTGGCACAACGCGAGGCGACTGCATCGCGCCAATTCGCCCGACACATCTGGAGACATGCATGCGATTCTCGATACTCAACTCAGACGCGGAACGACGCGACGGCCTCAAAGCGCTGTTGCGGCAAATCAACCGGCTCGCGCGCTTTAACGAAGCACAAGACTGGCGCCAGGCCGAACGCACGCTCAAGCGTCAGTGGCCCGACCTGTTCGTCATCGACTGGCAGGACTGGATGTCGGTCAAGGACGTGCGGCATCTGCTTAGCCACTATCCGGACCTGCGCATCGCGGTGCTGACCGACAGGATTTCGCCGAAGGCGGTGAGCGAACTCATGGACGAGGGCGTGCGCGGCGTGGTGCCGCGCGAAACCGACCCATGCCTGATCGTGCGCGCCTTTGAAATGGTGCTGCTCGGCGGGCACTATGTGCCGTCCGGCGCGCTGCCGCTCAAGCCACCGCTGCCGGCAGACACGGCGATCCGCCCGTTCGACGAAAAAAGCCCGCCGCCGCGCCGCGTCAGGTTGTCGAACGGACTGTCGCCTCGCCAGCAGCAGATCATGCGCTGCGTCCATATGGGCAGCACCAACAAGATGATTGCGCGCACGCTCGGCATCAGCGAGGGCACCGTCAAGATCCATCTGACGAGCATATTCCAGCAACTCGGCGCACCCAATCGCGCGGCGGCGGTCGCGCTTTACAACGGCTGGCTGGCGAACCATTTACAAGTACTGCGCAATAAAGGACAGAGCCTGCTTCGTCCGGTCATGGGTCAAGCGGGCCTGGTGCCGCTGCGGCGCGCAGCACTGCGGCGCTTCGAATACCCGTTGTCGGCTAACGAGACGGCGGCGCCCTTGCCGATGGCAGCCGAGCCCGGCACGGCATACGACGACGGCGAATCCGCCGCCGACCTTCCGCCAGAGCCCGTCACCGAAGGTTCGTCGTGAGGTGACGGACCGCGCGCGAGCGTGATGCGCGATTTCTGCCAGCGCGTGCATCGGCTGGCATGGAATCCGCTCACACCTTTTGTCGTCCAACGAGTAATATGAGACTCATGGGTTTCCTCTACACACCGCTTCCATTCTGGATCGCTGTCGGTGGCTGGATCGCCACTGCGATAGTGGTCGCGCTCGCGCTGTGGAAAAATCCTTTCAAACGACTTCAGGACGGCACGTTGCAGCACGTGTGGCTGGCGATCATCGTCGCCGTGTCTGTGCTGTGGGCAAGCAACGCGTGGCTCGACGACGGCACGGTCATGCATCTGCTCGGCGCAACGCTCGTCGTCACGCTGTTCGACTGGGCGCTCGCACTGCTTGCAATGGCGGTGGTCACCGGCCTCGCGGGTCTCATCTTCGACGCACCGTGGCAAGGCATCGCGCTGACTTTTCTCGTGTTCGGCGCGGTGCCGGTCGGTATTTCCACGTTGCTTCAGCGGGCCAGTATTGCGTGGCTGCCACGCAATCTCTTCATGTTTATCTTCGGCCAGGGCTTTCTGTCGCCGGCTATTGCCGTTTCGCTCACGGCGGCTGCGGCGCTCGGCGTTCACGTTGCGCTCGCCGGCGGTTCCGCGACTGTGATACCAGCGGGCTACGCGCTCAGCGTGCTTCTGCTGGCCACGGGCGAAGCCTGGTTCACGGGGATGTCCACCGCATTGATCGCGGTCTACCGCCCTGCATGGGTCACCACTTATGATGTCCGGCGATACCGGCTCGGCGGACCCCGCACTTGAGCGCGACGCAAGGCCGTAGGCGCGGCTCGTAGGCACGGCTCGCGTGCGAGTGAGCTTGCCGCGCCGTTGCCAGCGAACGCGCGCCTCGCATAACAAAGCCCCGCAAAATAGCGGTCGAAAAATAGTTGCGGCACGATTGAACTCAACCATGCCGCCAGGCATCTTACGTGCCTCACGTCTTATTAGCGTCTAACGAACTTGATGGATTGCACCAACGCACCGCGCCGATTACTGCGGCTGGTCGGCCGGTTGGCAAGTTTCGCAGCGAGCCTCTCGCTCGCTTGCACCGCGCCCGCATTCGCCGACCAACTCGAACAGCACAACGACCTCGTCAACAGATTTGTCAATGAAATGCGCGCCGACCCGCTCATCGCGGATTGCGCAGCGCATGGCAATTTTGTCGCGAGCACGTCGACCGCCTTTGATCACGTCGAGTTTCCTCCCAGTTCGTTCGACAGCGCACACGCGTCGATCACGCCGTGGAACGATTCGTTCGACGAGGGCAAGCAGCGTGTCAAGGTCGACAACATCGTCACCGTGGAAGGACTCGGCATCCGTCAGAACGGCGCAGGCGACGCAGCGGATCTGAAGTTCCGTTGCGGCTACGTCGGCTCGCAGATGCTCGCGTTTAGCTGGAACGACCCGGTGCCGCCTACGCGCGCACGTAGCGTGGAGCAGCCGCAGTCGCGCGCGACGTCGGGCAAGCATCGCGGAAGCAAGGGCAAGCAGGCGGCAAGTGGCAAGAGTGCGAAGAAGAGCACGGCCAAATCGTCGAAGAGCACGTCGAGTAAATCGTCGAGCAAGAAAGCGCCGGTGAAGAAGAAGCACTGAGACGGAGAAAGCTCTGACAGAGCGCGTCCGATGCCGGCGATGCGACGCGTATGACGGTAGCTGGGAATTCAGCATGGCGACCAACGCTTCGCGAGCGTCCGCGCGAATCCAAACTCGGCACCCTACTGCTCCCCTGACCCGCCAATAAAAAAGGCACACACGCAATCCGTGTGTGCCCTTCCCTTCTATTGCAATCGCGCGCAGCAGATCAGCCAAACGTCTCCAGATGCCGCAAGATCGCTTGCAGCATCGACGCCCCGAGCGACGCGCTGCGCTCGCCGTTCCAGCCCACGCGTTCGTCGGGCAAGTTGGCGTTGTCCTTAAAAGGCATCTCAAGCGTCAGCGACAGGCAGCCAAATTCATTGCCGATATATTTCGAAGCGAGCTTGAGCGCATCTTCGCGATACTTGCTCGCAGCATAGCCGTACTTGTCCTGAAAATCAGGGCTCGCCTGCTTGAAGGCTTCGATAAACGCTTTCTGTTCTTCGCGTTGCCGCTCGGTGAATCCCGGCAGCATCTCGGAACCGGCCACGAAAACATACGGCAGCGCCTCATCGCCGTGAATGTCGAAGAACAGATCGCAGCCGGTTGCATGAATCGCGTCACGCACCACGAGCACCTCGGGACTGCGCGCGGCATCCGGCTCCATCCACTCGCGATTCAGATTCGCGCCCGCAGCGTTGGTGCGCAGATTGCCGCGCACGCTGCCGTCCGGATTCATGTTCGGCACGATGTGGAACACCGCGTGATCGTAGAGCTTGCGCGCAACCGGATCGCCCGCCCAATCGCCCCAGCCGACGAGCCGTTTCACGAGCCCTTCGATAAACCATTCGGCCATCGTCTCGCCCGGATGCTGACGCGCGATCAGCCAGATCTTTTTCTTCGGCATCTTCAGCATATCGCCGCTTTGCGGTGTGCCGAGCGTGAGCAGGGAAACCGGCCGGCCTTCGACGGTCGTGCCCAGTTCGGTCAGCGTGGCCAGCGGCATCTGTTGAACTGCGCCCAAAAATTCGGCGTGGCGCTCCTCGCTGTACGGCTCGAAGTACGCGTAGTAAATGCGGTCGAACTCCGGCGTGTGGTCAATGGTGAGCACCCGTCCGTCATACGATGTCGGCACGCGAAACCAGTTCACGCGATCGTAGCTGGCCACGGCCTGGTAGTCGCGCCAGCCTTCCGCGAACGCGCACGCCGCCGCATTTTCGAAAGTCATCACGCAGCGCTCGCCGGCCGCGCCCGAGAGCCGGAAGTAGAACCACTGCGCGAACTCCGCGTGGCTGTCCGGCCGAACGCGCAAGCGGATATTGCCCGCGGTCGCGCAGGACAGCACCTCGATCGCGCCTGCGTCGAAGTTGCTCGTAATCGATAAACTCATGATGTGGTTCCCTGCATGATTGTGCGGCGCTCCGTCGGGCGGCAGTCAGCTTAGTCAGCGACGCGGCGGCGAAATACGTAAGTGGAATCGTTCGACGCTTTAGCGTCGAATGCATAGCCTTCGGAGTCGAACGCCTTCAGTTGTTCCGGCTTGTCGACGCGGTTCTCGACCGCATAGCGCGCCATCAACCCGCGCGCGCGCTTCGCATGAAAACTGATGATCTTGTAGCGGCCGCCCTTCCAGTCTTCGAACACCGGCGTAATGACCGGCGCGTCCAGCAGCTTCGGCTTGACCGACCTGAAATATTCGCCCGACGCGCAATTCACGAGAACCCGCGAACCCGCGGCGCGCTTCTTCAACTGCGCGTTCAGCGCCTGCGTGATGCGCTCGCCCCAGAACGCGTAGAGATCCTTGCCGCGCGGATTGGCGAGGCGCGTGCCCATTTCCAGACGGTACGGCTGCAGCAGATCGAGCGGACGCAGCAGGCCATACAGTCCCGAAAGCACGCGCACATGGTTCTGCGCAAAGTCCAGATCCGCCGACGACAAGGTCTTCGCATTGAAGCCCTCGTACACGTCGCCGTTGAACGCGAGCACGGCCTGCTTCGCGTTGTCCGTGCCGAAGCGCGGCGACCACTGCGCGTAGCGCTCGTGATTGAGGTGCGCCAACTGGTCGGAAATGCTCATCAGCGAGGCGATCTGTTGCGGCGACAAACGGCGTAGACCGCTGATCAATTCCGCGGCATCGTCGATGAAATCGGGGATCGTGTGCTTCTTGACGTGAGGCGGGGTGTCGTAGTCGAGCGATTTCGCCGGCGACAGAACGATTATCATAGAGGCTTGCAGGCACGCCGTGCCTGGCGGTCAAAGACGAAAGCCAGATTGTAACGAATGCCCGGTTCCCATGCCTCACGCGGCGCTTTGCGCGTCGTTCTCGATTCCAATGTCTGGATCGACATTCTCGTGTTCGACGATCCGCACACGCGGCCGATTCGCGCCGCGCTCGAAAGCGGCGCGCTCGCCGCGCTGATCGACGCCCGTTGCCTCGCCGAACTGACTTACGTGCTCGACTATCCGCAATTCGTCGAACGCAACGTGGACAAGTCCGCGGCGCTGGCCGTCGTCGCGCGGCTCGCGCAGCTTGTCGAGCTCGCCGCGGAGCCGGAAGACGCGCGGCCGCTGCCGAAATGCAAGGACCGCGACGATCAGAAATTCCTCGAACTCGCGCACGCAGCGCAAGCGCACTGGCTGATTTCGAAAGACCGCGCCGTGCTGAAACTGGCGAAGCGGATCGCGCGAGATTTCGGCTTTCAGATCGCACAGCCGGCGCCGTTCGCGGCTTCGCTAAGTGAAGCGCCTGGCGGTTCGGCAAGCGCTTCCACGAACGCGGCGACCCCAGCCGTGGAAACCCCGGTATAACCCTGGCCTCTCGGCCGTCGGCACACAGCAGCCGCGCACGCCGCGCCGCGATTCCCTACAATCAGGCTTCGCCGGTTTTAAACGATGCCTTCGCTCACTCACCCGTTTCGCCGAACAGCGCCATGAATGCACCGCACGACACGCCCATGAGTCCCTCGTTTCCCTCGCGCCTGCCGAACGTCGGCACCACGATCTTTACCGTGATGAGCGCGCTCGCCGCCGAGAAAGGTGCGGTGAACCTCGGCCAGGGCTTTCCCGACTTCGGCTGCGATCCGCGCATCGTGGATGCGGTCGCGAACGCGATGCGCGACGGCCACAACCAGTATCCGCCGATGGCAGGCGCCGCGCCGCTGCGCGCAGCCATCTCCGAGAAGATCGCCAACCTGTACGGACGCCGCTACGACGCCACGACGGAAATCACCGTCACCGCCGGCGCCACGCAGGCGCTGTTGACCGCGATCTTGTGCACGGTCCATCCTGGCGACGAAGTCATCGTGATCGAGCCGACCTATGACAGCTATCTTCCGTCGATCGAACTGGCCGGCGGCAAGCCGGTATTCGTCACGCTCGACGCGCCGGACTACGCGATCCCCTTCGACAAGCTCGCCGCCGCCATCACGCCGAAAACGCGGCTCCTGCTGATCAACACGCCGCACAATCCGACCGGCACGGTCTGGCGCGCCGACGACATGCGCAAGCTGCAAGACATCGTGCGCGGCACCAACGTGCTGATCCTGTCCGATGAAGTGTACGAGCACATGGTCTACGACGGCGCGCCGCACGAGAGCGTGGCGCGTTATCCGGAACTGGCGCAGCGCAGCTTCGTCGTGTCCAGCTTCGGCAAGACCTATCACGTAACGGGCTGGAAAGTCGGCTACGTGGCGGCGCCCGCGGCGCTGACAGCGGAATTCCGCAAAGTGCACCAGTTCAACGTGTTCACCGTGAACACGCCGATGCAGATCGGTCTGGCCGACTATATGAAAGACCCGGCGCCCTACCTGGAGCTCCCGGCGTTCTATCAGAAGAAGCGCGATTTTTTCCGCGCCGGTCTCGCGAATTCCCGCTTCAAGCTGCTGCCTTGCACGGGCACGTACTTCCAGTGCGTCGATTACTCGGCCATCAGCGATCTGCCCGAAGCCGAATTCGCGCAGTGGCTGACCGGCGAGATCGGCGTCGCGGCGATTCCGGTTTCCGCGTTCTATCACGAGGCGCACGAGTCCGGTGTGGTGCGCTTCTGTTTTGCAAAGCAGGAAAGCACGCTCGCCACGGCGCTCGAGCGGCTGGCGCGGCTCTAGCATGTCGCGCGCGATGCTGCGAACGAACCCACGTTCCTCGCCATCGCGCGTAGCGGCTAATGCGTGTGGTGCGCGGCGCGGCTCGCTTCATGTCGCGCGTTGCATTGTGCGTGACGTCGTTCCTTGCATTGCGCGCCGCGTTGCATCAAGCCGGACGCGACGCCGCGATATACGCCTTACGGTCCTCGGTCACGCGCTGCGCGGCGGGCCGTCCGTTGATCGCCTTCACATAGCTTTTCCAGTCCACGCCGGCATCGAGCAAAAAGTCGCGACCGTAAATGGCCTGCGTCGTCATGCCGACAAGCGGCAAGCTCACGAAGCCCGCGGCGTCCGCGATACTGAACCGTTCGCCGCGCAAGTACGGCGCGAACTTCGCGATCCGCCTGAAGCCCGCGATGTGATGCGCAAGCAGCTTCTCGACGCGGCCCTTGGTCGCGTCGCTGACGGTGCCGCCGAAAAACGCTTCCTTGTACAGATTGCGCGCCGTCAGCTCCAGATGCACGTCGACGAACGTGATCAACTCGCGCTCCTTCGCGGCCTCCCACGGATCGGCGGAGAAAATCCGCTTGTCGGGAAAGCGCGCGGCCAGGTATTCGACAATGCATTGCGACTCGCAAAGATCGCCGTCTTCCGTCTGCAGGTAAGGCACTTTGCCAAGCGGCGAATGCGCGACGACGGCCTCGTCCTGGCTCGGCTGCACGAACACTTCCTCGAACTCGATGCCGTGTTCCAGCAGAACGAACTTCACCTTGTTGTAGTAGTTGGAAAGCGCGAATCCGCAGAGCTTGATCATCGTTGTCTCCTCATTGCTTCGGTAGGTGAGGCCGCCGGTCCGAGCAGAGGCGGCGGCCGCCGCGCAACCATCGAGTAATTGCACGAGCGTGCTATTCTAAAATAACCATGGAGTCGAGCAACATCATGACCTCTCGCAACTTCAGCATCGAGACTATCGGCATTGTCGGCAGCGGCGCGATGGGCCGCGGCATTGCGCAGATCGCGGCGCTCGCGGGCCTGAGCGTGCGCCTGTACGACACCAACCCGGCTGCTATCGGCGCCGCGCGCGACTACCTCGCCGAAACGTTCGCCAAACTGACCGCCAAGGGCAAGCTCGACGAAGCCCGCTCGCTTGCTGCGCTCGCCAACGTCAAGGCCGCGCATGCGATCAGCGAACTGGTGGACTGCGATCTCGTGATCGAAGCGATCGTCGAAAAACTCGACGTCAAGCAGGCGCTCTTTCGCGAGCTAGAGACTGTGGTCAGCGGGCGTTGCGTGCTCGCGTCGAACACGTCGTCGCTGTCCATCACGGCGATTGCCGCGGGCTGTACCGACCCGTCGCGCGTGGTCGGCTATCACTTTTTCAATCCGGTCCCGCTGATGAAAGTCGTCGAAGTGATCGACGGCCTGCGCAGCGACCGCGAGGCGGGCGACGCGTTGATGGACCTCGCGCGCCGCATGGGCCACACACCGGTCCGCGCGAAAGACATGCCGGGCTTCATCGTCAATCACGCGGGCCGCGGCATGAACACCGAGGGCCTGCGCGTGGCCGGCGAAGGCGTGGCGAGCTTCGTCGACATCGACAGGATCATGCGCGAGCAAGCGGGCTTTCGTCTCGGCCCGTTCGAGCTGCTCGACCTGACCGCGCTCGACGTCTCGCATCCGGTGATGGAGTCGATCTACCATCAGTTCTATGAAGAGCCGCGCTTCACGCCCTCGCCCATCACCGGCACGCGGCTCGCGGGCGGACTGCTGGGCCGCAAGACGGGCGAAGGCTTTTATCGCTACGAAGACGGCAAGCAGCAGGTGCCCGCGGAGGCGCCCGCGCCCGCGGCGCTGCCAAGCAGCGTGTGGGTCAGCAAGCGTTACCCAGGAGCCTACGATGCCGTCGTGGAACTCATCAGCAAGGCGGGCGTGAAACTCGACGAAGGCGCGACGCCCGCCGCCGATTCGCTGATCGTCGTCACGCCGTTCGGCCACGACGCAAGCACGGCCGCCGTGGATGAAGCGCTCGACGCGAGCCGCGTCGTCGCGATCGACGCGCTCTTTCCGCTCGTCGGCGCGCAACGCCGCACGCTGATGACAACACCCGCGACCACACGCGCCGCGCGCGATGCGGGCCACGCGCTCTTTGCCGCCGACGGCGTGCCCGTCACCGTGATCCGCGACTCGACAGGCTTCGTCGCGCAACGCGTGGTGGCGACGATCGTCAACATCGGCTGCGACATCGCGCAGAAACAGATCGCGACGCCGCAAGACATCGACCTCGCGGTGACGCTCGGCCTCGGCTATCCGCGCGGCCCGCTGGCACTCGGCGACGCGCTCGGCGCGGCAACCATCCTCACCATTCTGCGCAACATGTACGACGTGCTCGGCGATCCGCGCTACCGGCCATCGCCGTGGCTCGCGCGCCGCGCGCAACTCGGCATGTCGCTCACTCAAAGCGACGCCGCGGACAACCCCACGGAGACACAATCATGAGCGCCGAACTGCTGACCTCGCGCCCGCCCGAAAGCGAATCGACGCTGGTCCTCACGCTGTCCAATCCCGGCGCTCGCAACGCGCTGCATCCCGACATGTACGCGGCCGGAATCGAAGCACTCGATTCGGTGGAACGCGATCCGTCGATTCGCGCCGTCGTGATCGCGGGTGCGGACAATTTTTTTTGCGCGGGCGGCAATCTGAATCGCCTGCTCGAAAATCGCGCGAAAGATCCTTCCGTGCAGGCACAAAGCATCGACCTGCTTGCCGAGTGGATTTCGGCGCTGCGGTTTTCATCGAAACCGATTATTGCGGCCGTCGACGGCGCCGCAGCCGGCGCGGGCTTTTCGCTCGCGCTCGCGTGCGATCTGATCGTCGCTGGGGAAGACGCCAAATTCGTGATGTCGTATGCACGCGTCGGCCTCACGCCCGACGGCGGCGGCTCGTGGTTCCTCGCGCAAGCGCTGCCTCGCCAACTCGCAACGGAAGTGCTGATCGAAGGCACGCCGATCGGCGCCGCGCGTTTGCACGAAGTGGGCGTCGTCAACAAACTGGCGAAGCCGGGCACCGCGCGCGACGCCGCCGTTGCGTGGGCCGACGAACTCGGCAAGATCTCGCCCAATTCGGTCGCGCGCATCAAGACGCTGGTGTGCGCGGCCGGCACGCAGCCGCTTTCCACGCATCTGGTTGCGGAGCGCGATAACTTCGTCGCTTCGCTGCATCATCGCGAGGGGCTCGAGGGCATTTCCGCGTTCCTCGAAAAACGCGCTCCCGTGTACAAGTGAACAAGGATCATGGCCGCCTATCAGCTACCCAAGCGCCGCCGCATTTACCTGATGCGTCACGGCGACGTGACGTACTTCGACGACTCCGGCCGCACGATCGATCCTGAAACCGTGCCGTTGAACGCCAACGGCCGCGAACAGGCGAGCGCGGCGGGCCGCGTGTTCGCTGAGCAGCAGGTGCGCTTCGATCGCGTGATCGTCAGCGGCTTGCCGCGCACGATCGAAACCGCGCAGCGCGTGCTGGCCGAGACCGGTCAGCAAATCGAACTGGAGATCGAGCCGGCCTGGCAGGAGATTCGCGGCGGCAAGCTGCGGCAGATTCCGCTGCAAGACCTCGAAGCGGCGTTTCTCGGCGTGTTCGACGGTATCGTGCCGGAAAGCACGCGCTTTCTCGATGGCGAGACGATCGGCGAGTTGTTCGATCGCGTCGTGCCCGCGGTCGCCGCGTTGCGCGAAGACAGTTCGTGGGACACGGTGTTGCTGGTGCTGCACGGCGGCGTCAATCGCGCGATTCTGTCGCATGCGCTCACCGCGGGCGGCCGCACGTTCTTCGGGCATCTCGCGCAGGCCACCGGCTGCATCAATGCGCTCGACGTAGGCACCGCACCACGCGACTGGGTGCTGCGTGCAATCAACTATTCGCCGCCGTCGCCGCTGCATCGCGACATCCGCAATACGACGATGGAAATTCTCTACGCACAATTCATCCAATCCACGCGTAGCTGAAACCGAACCGGAGGAGACACATGGCGCAAGCGTCACACAGCGGCGAGCCGGAACAGCAAGCGGATTACTCGGCCTTCGAGGGCACGCGCCCCGTCAACGAGCGTCAGCGCTTTGACGGCGACGCGCTCGCCGCGTGGCTCGCGCAACACGTCGACGGTTTTTCGGGGCCGCTCACGGTTGAGCAGTTCGCCGGCGGCCAGTCGAACCCGACCTTCAAACTGGTCGCGCGCTCGCGTGCTTATGTGATGCGCGCGAAGCCCGGACCTGCGGCGAAATTGCTGCCGTCCGCGCATGCCGTCGAGCGCGAATATCGCGTGATGCATGCGCTTGCCGACACGGACGTGCCCGTCGCCCGCATGCTCGCGTTATGCGAGGACGAAAGCGTGATCGGCCGGGCCTTTTACGTGATGGAGTTCGTCAAAGGCCGCGTGTTATGGGATCAGTCGCTGCCGGGCATGAGCGCCAATGAACGAGCCGCAGTCTACGACGAGATGAATCGCGTGATCGCCGCTCTTCACAGTGTCGAGCCGGATAGCGTGGGGCTTTCGGACTACGGCAAGCCGGGCAACTACTTCGCGCGTCAGATCGGCCGCTGGAGCAAGCAGTATGTCGCGTCCGAAACCGAACCCATCGACGCGATGCAGCGCCTGATCGAATGGCTGCCGCAGCATATGCCGGCCGAGACGGGGCAACGCGCGTCGATCGTGCATGGCGATTATCGGCTCGATAACCTGATCTTCGATCGCAAGGAACCGAAAGTGCTTGCCGTGCTCGACTGGGAGTTGTCGACGCTCGGCGATCCGCTCGCGGACTTCGCCTATCACTGCATGGCGTGGCACGTCGATCCCGCGCAGTTTCGCGGCATCGCGGGTCTCGACTGGGCAGCGCTGGGCATTCCCGACGAGCAGCAGTACGTCGAGCGCTATTGCAAACGTACCGGCTTTGAGATTCGCGGCGACTGGAATTTTTACCTCGCCTACAACATGTTCCGTATCGCCGCGATTTTGCAGGGAATCATGAAGCGTGTCGTCGATGGCACGGCGGCGAGCGCACAAGCTCTGGATGCAGGCCGCCGCGCAAGACCGATGGCCGAGCTCGCCTGGCGTTACGCGCAGAAAGTGCGCTGATGACCGGCGCGGCTGCCGCGCTTCGTCACGCTTGCATGCTTGCTCTTCAGGCAGCGCCCACATTGAATGTCGTCCGTTATCCGCGAGGTCATAGATGAATTTCGATTACACCCCGAAGGTTCAGGCGCTGCGCGAAAAGCTGCTCGCCTTTTTCGACGAGCACATTTATCCGAACGAGCACGCGTTCTACGCGGAGATCGCGCAAAACCGGCAAGACGGCAACGCGTGGCAGCCGACGCAACTGATCGAAGAACTCAAGCAGAAAGCGCGCGACGCCGGCCTCTGGAATCTGTTCCTGCCCGACTCCGTGCGTGGCGCCGGGCTCAGCAACCTCGAATACGCGCCGCTGTGCGAAATCATGGGCCGCGTGCCTTGGGCGCCCGAGGTGTTCAATTGCAATGCGCCCGACACGGGCAACATGGAAACGATCGAGCGCTACGGCAGCGAAGAGAACAAGCGCGAATGGCTCGAACCGCTTTTGCAAGGGCACATTCGTTCGGCATTTCTGATGACGGAGCCGGAAGTCGCTTCGTCGGATGCCACGAATATCCAGACCAGCATCGTGCGCGATGGCGACTATTACGTGATCAACGGGCACAAGTGGTGGTCTTCGGGCGCGGGCGATCCGCGTTGCAAGATCTACATCGTGATGGGCAAGACCGATCCCGATGCGCCGCGCCATCAACAGCAGTCAATGATCCTCGTTCCCGCCGACGCCACCGGCATCACGGTGCGCCGTCCGCTTTCCGTTTTCGGTTACGACGACGCGCCGCACGGCCACATGGAAATCACGCTCGAGAACGTGCGCGTGCCGGCGGCCAACATGCTGCTCGGTGAAGGCCGCGGCTTCGAGATTGCGCAAGGGCGCCTCGGACCCGGACGCATCCACCATTGCATGCGTCTCATCGGCCTTGCAGAGCGCGCGCTCGAATTGATGTGCAAACGATCGCTGCAACGCGTCGCCTTCGGCAAGCCCGTGGCGATGCAAGGCGTGACGCAGGAGCGCATTGCAGAAGCGCGCTGCATGATCGAACAGGCGCGCCTGCTCACGCTCAAAACCGCGTACATGATGGACACGGTGGGCAACAAGAGCGCGCGCGGCGAAATTGCGATGATCAAGGTGGTCGCGCCTAACATGGCGTGTCAGGTGATCGATTGGGCGATCCAGGCGCACGGCGCCGGCGGCATCAGCGACGACTTCCCGCTCGCGTACGCTTATGCGTCGGCCCGAACGCTGCGTTTCGCCGACGGTCCCGACGAAGTGCATCGTAATGCGATTGCCAAGCTCGAACTCGCGCGTTATATGGAGCCGGGCGCGGCGGCTCGCGTCGAGACGCCGGTTACGCGCGTTTGATGTCTTGCCTGCGGGAAACGTTTTATGCTCCGTTGGCGGCGGCGTTTTGACCGCGACGGTCTTCGGCCGTCGCCAGCAGCATCGTGCGATCTATGCTCTAATTTTCGCGAAGCGCGGCGCCCCGGTGGCGCCGCTGTCATAAACGAAAAGGAGCGAGGATGATCGACGTCTATAGCTGGGCGACCCCGAACGGCCACAAGGTCCATATCATGCTCGAGGAGACGGGCCTCGAGTACAACGTGCACGCAATCAACATCGGCGCCGGCGATCAGTTCAGCGCCGAATTTCTGGGCATCAGCCCGAATAACAAGATTCCGGCCATTACGGATTCCGAAGGCCCACAAAGCGCGGACGGCAAACCGTTCGCGTTGTTCGAATCGGGCGCGATACTCATTTACCTCGCCGAGAAAACCGGCCGCTTTCTGCCGACCGATCCGGCTGCCCGTTATTCAGTGCTGCAATGGCTGATGTTCCAGATGGGCGGACTCGGTCCCATGCTCGGGCAGACGCACCACTTTCGCATTTATGCGCCTGAGCCGATCGAATACGCGATCAACCGCTACACGAACGAAACGCGGCGCCTGTATGGCGTGATGGATAAGCAGCTCGGCAAGACGCAATATCTCGCCGGGAACGACTATACGATTGCCGACATCGCATCGTTTCCGTGGACGCGTTCGTGGCAGAACCAGGGCGTCGAACTCGACGCATTTCCGAACGTGAAGCGATGGCATGAAGAGATCGCCGCGCGCCCGGCGGTTATGCGTGGTGTCGAAGTGCTCGGGTCCGCACGCAAACCGCTGATGGACGACAAGGCTAAAGAGGTGCTGTTCGGCGCGACGCAGTACGCGAAGCATTAGGACGTAGCTGCGGCGTGTGCCTCGTGCCGTCCGCCTTGCGCGCTTTTCTTTCGCGCAGAGGGCGCGAGGCGGCTCGCATGCCGCCCGCGCCGTGTGCTTTCGAAGCGGCCCGTCAAGCGCTCAGAAATAGTGGCGCGTGATGAACTCGGCGATACACACTGGCCGGTCAGCGCCCTGCCGCTCCACGGCCACATTCCATATCACTTGCACGCCCGCATTGTCGACATCTTCGACCGACGCGACAGCGAACTGCGCGCGCAATTGGGAGCCCACCAATACCGGCGACGTGAACCGCACGCGGTTCAATCCATAGTTCACGGCCATGCGTTGCTCGAGCCGTACCGTTTTTTGCAGCAGCGCCGGAATCAGCGAAAGCGTCATGAAACCGTGCGCAATCGCACCGCCGAATGGTGACTCACGCCGCGCGCGTTCGGGGTCGACATGGATCCACTGCTGGTCGCCGGTGGCCTCGGCGAAACGATCGACGCTCGGCTGGTCGATCGTCACCCAGTCGCTAACAAGCGCCGCTCCGCCGACGAGCGCACGCAGCGCCGCACGATCGCGGAATACGGCAGCGGGCGACGCGCTCGGCGCAGTCATGATGAAGCGCCCGGATTGCGCAAGCCGAACAGGCCTTTGGAGCGCACCGTGATCACCGTCTCGCCATGCTGATTGATGCCCGCCCATTGCGTGGACACGATGCCGCGATCCGGCTTGCTCTCCGACACGCGCTTGTCGAGCACCGAGTTCGTCATGGTGATCGTGTCGCCGACGCGAACCGGCTTCAGCCAGCGTATTTCGTCGATGCCGGGCGAGCCCATCGACGTGGAGCCCGCCAGCGCGTTGCGCACCAGCATGCCCATCATCACTGAACAGGTGTGCCAGCCGCTCGCCACCAATCCGCGAAATGCGGACGCTTCGGCGGCGGCTTCGTCGACATGGAACGGTTGCGGGTCGAACTTCTGCGCGAACTCGACGATTTCCTCGCGCGTGAAAGTGTGCTTGCCGATTTCGGTCGTGGAGCCGACCGTCATGTCCTCGTAACTCAGACCCATCTCTTTATCTCCTGGCTGGCCGATTCGGTCGGCTAATCAAACTTCCGTGCTGATAAACGCAGGCAGCGCGGCAAACCGTGCGAGGTGATGATCGACATCGCCCAACGTGGTTTCAATGATAGCGAGACGTTTGAACAGATGCGCGGCGGCGACCTCGTTCGTCACGCCCATTCCGCCGTGCAACTGCACCGCCTGCTGGCCGACGAAACGCGCAGCTTGCCCCACGCGCACCTTGGCAGCGGAAATGGCGTGGCGGCGTTCGTCGACGTCTTCGCTCGAATAGCGCATGGCGGCAAGATAAGTGACCGAACGCGCCTGCTCGGCGTGAATCAGCATTTCGACCATGCGATGCTGCAATGCCTGAAAGCGCGCGATGGGTTGGCCGAACTGCTGGCGCGTCTTCGTGTAGTCGACGGTTGCGGCGTTCAATGCGTCGAGCGCGCCGAGCGCTTCCGCGCACAACAGCAGCGTGCCGTAGTCCGCGATGTGCTCGAGGGCCGCCGCGCCCGAGTGCGGGCCGCTCAAACGCCGTGCCGGCGTACCGTTGAATTGCAGTGTTGCGGCGCGTTGTCCGTCGATGGTGCGGTAGTCGGTGAGGGTCACGCCTGCCGCATCGCGCGCTACCACGAATAGCGCGATCTCGCCATTGGCACGCGCGGGCACGATCCAGTGATGCGCCTGCGCGCCATGTATCACGACCGATTTCGTACCCGTAAGCGTGTGCTGTTCACCTTGTCCGCTCGCGGTGGTCGCGACGTCGAACAGATCGTAGCGCGCCCGCGGTTCGTGGAATGCGACCGCGAGCTTGATCTCGCCTTGGGCCGCACGCTCGAGCAGCGACACGTCTTCGCCCTGGCCCGTGCCGGCAAGCCGCAATGCCTCGATGCCAACCGCCGTCGCCCAATAAGGCTCGACCACCAAAGCGCGGCCGAGCTCCTGCATGACCACGAGCATATCGACGGGTCCGCCGTTGAAACCGCCTTGCGCTTCGGGCACCGGCAATGCGGTCAGGCCCAACTCGGTGAAAGCTGCCCAGTGAGCGTCCGACACACCGGCATCCGAACGCACGATCGCCTGGCGCGCTTCGAAGCCGTAGCTCTTGTCCAGATAGCGGCGCAGCGCGTCGGCGAATTGTTGCTGCTCGTCGTTGAAAGTGAAGTCCATGCGCCGCTCCTCAAAGTCCGAGAATCATCTGCGCGATGATGTTCTTTTGAATTTCATTCGAGCCGCCGTAAATCGACGTCTTGCGGAAGTTGAAGTAATACGCGGCCAGAGGCGCGGCATCGTCGTCGCCGGCAATGCTGTGCTCGCGCTCGCCCTCGAGGAACGGCACGTCGAACGGAGCGGCGAGTGGCCCGACGGCCTCGACCATGAGTTCGGTCAACGCCTGCTGCACCTCCGTGCCCTTGATCTTCAGCATCGACGCTTCCGGTCCCGGTCCGCGTCCGCCTGCTTCGTTAGCGACCACGCGTTGCACGGTGACTTCGAGAGCCATCAGTTCGATCTCGAGATTCGCGACTTTTGCAGCGAATACCGGGTCATTCAAAAGGGGCTTGCCGTTCTTTTTCTGATCGAGCGCGAGGCGCTTCAGAAAAACCAGTTCGCGTTTCGACTGGCCGACGCGCGCAATGCCGGTGCGCTCATGCCCGAGCAGATATTTTGCGTAAGTCCAACCGCGATTTTCCTCGCCGATCAGATTCTCGACCGGCACCTTCACGTCTTCAAAGAAAACTTCGTTGACCTCGTGGTCTTCGTCGAGCGTGATGATCGGCCGGACGGTAATGCCCGGCGTTTTCATGTCGATGAGCAGGAACGAAATGCCCTCCTGCTTCTTCGCGCCGCTGTCGGTGCGTACGAGACAAAACATCATGTCCGCGTGCTGCCCCAACGTGGTCCAGGTTTTCTGCCCATTGACCATGTAATGATCGCCGACCCGTTCGGCACGCGTGCGCAGCGATGCGAGATCGGAACCGGAGCCCGGCTCTGAATAGCCCTGACACCACCAGTCAGTGCCGTCGAGAATGCGCGGCAGGTAATAGCGTTTCTGCGCCTCGTTGCCGTACTTCATAAGAACCGGCGCGACCATCGACACACCGAATGGCAACACTGTCGGCGCGCCGACACGGGCGCACTCTTCGTCCCAGATATGGCGCTGGGTGGCATCCCAGCCGGGACCGCCATATTCTGTCGGCCACGCGACAACCGACCAGCCGCGCGTGCCCAGCAGTTTGTGCCAGTTGGCGAAGTCGTCGCGGTTCAAACGCTTGTGGTTGAGTACCTTCTCGCTGAGTTCGCGAGGCAGATTGGCTTCGAGCCAGACGCGGATCTCGGCGCGGAACGCCTTCTCAGCGGGGGAATAGTCCAGATTCATGCGTAGTGTCTCCTGGCCGCCACCACCCGCCGCCAGAGAGCCACTGCGCTATTGCAGAGGTTCCTTCAGGGCAGCCGGGACCGGCAGCGGCATCACTTCGATGCCTTCTTCGACCAAAGCTCGCGCGTCTTCCGGCGTTGTGACACCGCGAATATTGCGGGCGGGCGCTTCGTTGTAGTGAATGCGCCGCGCTTCCTCGGCGAAGCGGTCGCCCACGTTCTCGGTCTTTTCCAGTACCTCGCGCAATGCGCGCATGACACGCGCCTGCAATTCACCTGCGGCCGCGGGCGCTTTCGCTTTCGCCTCTACCCCATGAGAGAGACTCAGGCGCGGAGCCGACGGCAAACGGCTCACTTCTTTCGCTCCGCAAATCGGACATTCGACCAGCTTGCGGGACTGCTGCGATTCGAAGTCATCAGCCGAAGCAAACCACCCTTCGAACCGATGGCCGTGCGGACACTGTAAATCGAGGACCTTCATATGGAATCAGGGCTTGCGTGCCAGTTTAGCGCAAAACGAAAATTTGTGAACGGTCGTTCGTAAAAACTTCACATGCAACGCGCGACGAGTTGTGCGCTGCCGGAAGATGAGGCGCGGTGGGCGATTTTAACGCTTTGCGCAGACCCCTGCCGAAGGCTGTATGACTCCCGCGCAATGCAGCGTGCGTGCGTGAGCCAACGCCCAGCGCTTCGCACCCAACGACGTATCAGCCTCACGCGTGCGAACCCCTCCGTTCACGATTGACGCTCACGCCACCAGGCATTCCAGCCGACGATTGAAGCGCGGTTCAAGCTCCCGCGCCTCTTTGGCAAGGTTGACCTGTTTAGCCGTTTTGGCGACGTCGAAAACGTCGGCCTTGATGTCGTAGCCACCGCGCGCGTTCAGCCAGTCGAGCACGTCCGACAGATGCCAGACCGACGCGCTTCCCTCGTGCACCGGCGGGGGAAATTCGACCGCATGGCTCAACATGAGCTTGCGCATGTTTTGCCGCGATACGCCGGCAATTTCCGCGACGTCGGTCAACCCCACGAAGTCGGGCCCGGCTTCGACAAGCCGTGCCGACGGCACCGCCTTTTTGACGTCTCCGAGCGCGCTGACCAGCGCCTCGCCCGCCGACGGCGCTTCGCGCGAAAAGACCAGCGCCAGTCGCCCCGCTTGCCCCACGCCGACCGTGGCGTCGTCACAGCCTGCTTCGCCCAGGCGTTCGACAATCGCGTCAAGATCGCTGTCTTGCGCGGCAAGCTTATACTTCAACGTGAACGTATATTCCATTTGCTACTCCTGCTTTATTCGGCCACAACGTTGCCTACTCAATGCTTTTGCGAACGATGCGCCGTGCAATTGTCGACCACACGCCGCAAATGTTTGGCGTGGTTATCAGCATTCTTCGGCGTACTCCATACGCTTGAAATGCAGAATTCTCCGCAACGGCACTCCGCATCTTTGTAAGGGCAATACATTTTTCCCCAGGCGTGGCCCTTGCCTCCGCTCTGTATGCGCCACCCGCGCCGCTCGGCATAAGCCAGCGCAGCCTCGATCTCTTTCTTAGCGTGGACTCCACGAACCATCCTGTCCTCCAATTTAATACTCGCGAATCAGGTTGTCAAGTGACAACCTGATTTTTATCGCGGAGTTCAACCGCCTCACATGCTTCGTTATCCCGACTAATGCAGCAGTGAAGACGTTTGCCGGCCTTCCATACTAAAGTTGCCGCCGCGATCACGCGATACTGCCGGATGGCATAGGACAAAGGCGCTCATATTCAGACACCGCACGCCGCGGTAAAGACAGAAGCCTTATCCAGCTTCAGAGTGACGAAGCCCCTGCCGGTCGACGACCGGCAGGGGCTTCCTGGATGCGGCGCAAGCGTCGCCTGCGCGTTGGGAGACTCTGAAAAAACTACTGCGGCTGCGCCATCGGCCAGATGCCGGACAGCACCTTCTCCAGCCAGAACGTGCCGATAATCGTTTTCACGTCAGTGATCTTGCCGGTCCGCACCCACTCCGAGACTTCGGGAACCGTAGCAGTAAACATCTCGAGGAACTCGCCGTCGTCGAGCTTGCGCTCGCCCGCAGTCAGCCCGCGCGCGAGGTAGATGTCGATGAACTCGGTCGAGTAGGAAATGATCGGGTGAACACGCGTCAGGTACACATACTCGCGCGCCGTGTAGCCCGTCTCCTCGCGCAATTCGCGAATGGCGCAAGCGAGCGCGCCTTCGTTCGGATCGAGCTTGCCGGCCGGATATTCGACCATGACCTTGCCCATCGGATAGCGATACTGGCTTTCCAGCAGCACACGGCCGTCGTCGAACAGCGGAATCACCATCACGGCGCCGGGGTGCTCCACATACTCACGGGTAGCATGCTTGCCGTCGGGCAGGCGCACGGTGTCGCACTTGAGCGTCAGGAACGGCCCTTGGTGGACCGTCTTACTGTCGACACAGGTCTCGGTAAGGACGGCGTCGTGGTCGGGAAGTTCAGCCATATGCGGACCTCGGGACAGCTTGGTGCGCGACGGCGAGACGCCGTCAGCGGCGTTTGACGAGATACTGGAAAGTGAAGCCGGGGAAGGCGAACACGACGAACAGCGCGAACGTGATCGCGTAGAACTGCCAACCCTGTTCGAAGCGGTTGCCGGCGCGCGCTTCGAGCAGAAAGCCCAGCGCGCCGACCACGAAGTACAGCACGATCAGTTCGGCAATCCGGACCCATGCGCTTTTCTTCGCCGCCTTCAACGGGACGGCGGCGAAGAGCCGCTGATTCAGGAACGGCAGATTGGCGCCAACCAGCGCCAACAGCACGATAAACCAGCCCGCTGCCGACATCAGAACGACAGCGTGTGCTGGATAGCCTGCAGGCAAGCCTTCAACAGCGGATCGGGCACGATACCCAGCACCAGCACGGCCACGCCATTGAGCGCGAGCAACGCGCGCGTGCCCGTGTCCGCGACGATCGCCGACTTGTCTTGCGGCTCGTCGAAGTACATGAGCTTCACGATACGCAGGTAGTAGAACGCGCCGAACAGCGACGTGATCACCGCAAGCACAGTCAACCAGGTCAGGCCGGCGTTCATCGTGGCCTGCAGCACCGCGAGCTTCGCGTAGAAACCGACCGCAGGCGGAATGCCGGCGAGCGAGAACATCATCACCATCATGACGAACGCGAACACCGGGCTCCGTTGGTTCAGCCCCTTGAAGTCGTCGAGCGTATCCGCTTCGAATTCGCGGCGTGCGAGCAGCATGATGACGCCGAAGGTGCCCATCGTCGTGATCAGATAGACGATGCTGTAGTACATCGCCGAGCCATACGCGCTCGCGGCACCAGTCGTCTTGTGATCGACCACGCCGGCCAGCAGACCGAGCAGCACGAAGCCCATGTTCGAGATCGCCGAGTACGCGAGCATACGCTTGACGTTGCGCTGCACGATACCCGTGATGTTGCCGACGATCAACGACAGCGCCGCGAGAATCACCAGCATTTGCTGCCATTCGACAGCGAGCGGCAGCAGACCCATCACCAGGAAGCGCAGGCCCCATGCGAATGCCGCCACCTTCGGACCACCGCCGACCAGCAGCGTCATCGCCGTGGGTGCGCCCTGATAGACGTCCGGCACCCACATGTGGAACGGCACAGCGCCCATCTTGAACGCGACGCCGGCGACGATGAAGATAACGCCGAATAGCAGCACGCTTGGATCGTAGTGGCTCTGACCGATCGCCTTGAACACTTCGTTCAGATCGAGCGAGCCGGTCGCGCCGTACAGCATCGAGATGCCGTACAGCAGGAAGCCGGAAGCCAGCGCGCCGAGCACGTAGTACTTCATGGCCGCTTCGTTCGACGGCGCGGCTTCCCGACGCAGTGCGATCACGCCATAGAGCGACAGCGACATCAGTTCCAGACCGAGATACAGCGTCAGGAAGTTGTTGCCGGAGATCATCACGAGCTGACCGAGCAGCGAGAACATGCCGAGCAGGAAGAACTCGCCGCGATACAGCCCGCGATCTTCGAGGTAGCGGCGCGAATACACGATCGTGACCGCGTAGCCGAGCGTCACCACCGCTTTCATCAGACTCGCGAACGAATCGACGACGTACATGCGGCTGAAGAAGTAATGCACCGACGGGTCGAACGCATTGACCGCGAACCAGATGCCGGCGACGAGCGACGACAGGAACGCGATGAAATACGTGGTACGGCGACCGGCCTGGCCGACGAACGTGTCGTTGAGCCACGCGACGACAACGGCGAGCATCACCAGTGCGTCGGGCAACAGAGCAGTCATAGGGGCGTTTTGCATGGTCTTTAATTCCTCCTCTGCGTTACTGAGACAACGGCAGCTTCGACTGCGCAACGTGGGAGAGGAGGTTTTCCACGGATACGTGCATCACATCGGTAAAGGGCTTCGGATACAGGCCCATGAAGAGCGTCAGTGCGGCGAGCACTGCCAGCATGAAAAACTCGCGGCGGTTGATGTCGAGCAGGCCCTTCACGTGGTCGTTGGCGACCGCGCCGAAGTAGACGCGCTTGTACATCCACAGCGTGTAGGCCGCGCCGAGAATCAGCGTCACGGCGGCGCCGCCCGCGATCCAGAAGTTGTACTGGACAGCGGCCAGAATCACCATGAATTCGCCGACAAAACCCGAGGTGCCCGGCAAGCCGCAATTGGCCATCGAGAACAGCATCACGAAGGCCGCGAATTTCGGCATCACGTTGACGACGCCGCCGTAGTCCGCGATCTGACGCGAGTGCATGCGGTCGTACAGCACGCCGATGCTAAGGAACATCGCGCCCGACACGAAGCCGTGCGAGATCATCTGAACGATCGCGCCTTCCACGCCGAGCTGATTGAAGATAAAGAAGCCGAGCGTGACGAAGCCCATGTGCGCGATCGACGAATACGCGACCAGCTTCTTCATGTCGGCCTGCACCATCGCGACGAGGCCGATGTAGATCACGGCGATCAGCGACAGCGTAATGACGACCGGCGCGAGGAAGTGGCTTGCGTCCGGCGCGATCGGCAGCGAGAAGCGCAGGAAACCGTATGCGCCGAGCTTCAGCATGATCGCGGCCAGCACGACGGAGCCGCCGGTCGGCGCTTCCACGTGGGCGTCAGGCAACCACGTGTGCACCGGCCACATCGGCACCTTCACGGCGAACGCCATGAAGAACGCTATGAACAGTAAAACCTGCGGCGTCATCGCGATCTGCGCATGCTGCCACGTGGCGAGATCGAACGTGCCGGTCTGGACGTACAGATAGAGCAACGCGACCAGCATCAGGAGCGAGCCCATCAGCGTGTACAGGAAGAACTTGAACGCCGCGTACACGCGATTCGCCCCGCCCCACACGCCGATGATGATGTACATCGGAATCAGCGTCGCTTCGAAGAACACATAGAACAGCATGCCGTCGGCCGCGCTGAACACGCCGACCATGATGCCCGACAGGATCAGGAACGAGGCCAGATACTGGCCCACGTTCTTCGTGATGACTTCCCATCCGGCGATCACCACGATCACCGTGATCAATGCGGTCAACACGACGAACCACATCGAGATGCCGTCGACACCGAGGTGATACGTAATGTTGAATCGTTCGATCCAGTTGGCCTGTTCGACGAACTGAAGATCGGCGCTGCTCGAATCAAAACCGGTGATCAGCGGAATCGTGACGATGAAGCTGACGATCGAGCCAATCAGTGCGACCCAGCGCGCGGGGCCGGGGTTACGGTCGGAGCCGATGGCCAGAACCAGCAGGCCGCAAAGGATCGGCAACCAGATGGCGAGACTGAGAATCGGATAAGCGTGCATTAGTGTCCCTCGCCTTATTTGCCGCCGAGCGTTACAAACAGGGTCAGGAGCCCCAACATGCCGATAATCATGGCGAACGCGTAGTGGTAGATGTAGCCGGATTGGAGGAAGCGGATCACGCCGGCGAACCAGCCGATAAAGCGTGCGCTGCCGTTGACGATGCCGTCGATCACGACGACGTCGCCTTCCTTCCAGAGACCACGGCCAATCGCCACGGCGCCCCGCGCAAACACGACTTCGTTGATCTTGTCCATGTAGTACTTGTTATCGAGCAGCGTGTAGATCGGCCCGAACGCGCGCTTGATGGTAGCCGGCAGTTCAGGACGAACCAGATACAGGAACCACGCGACGAGCACACCCGCGAGCGCGAGCCACACCGGCAGGCCCGCGACCGAATGCAGGCCCATTGCCGCCCAGCCGTGGAACTCTTCGGCCATTTCATGCAGCGCCGGATGGTTTTCGCCGATGAAGATCACCTTCTCGAACGCCACGCCGTGCTGGAAGAAGTCGCCGAACAGCATCGGGCCGACCGCGATCGCACCGATCACGACAGACGGAATCGCCAGCAGCACCAGCGGCAACCACACGACCCACGGCGTTTCATGCGGTTCGTGCGCGTGACCGTGGTCGTCGTGACCATGCGCGTCGTGACCATGTGCGTCATGGCCGTTGCCATGACCGTGGGCCGCGGCTTCGGCGCCCATCGGCGAATCCGGATGCTTCGGATCGCGGAAGCGCTCCTTGCCGTGGAACACCATGAAATACATACGGAACGAATACAGCGCGGTGACGAACACGCTTGCCACCACGGCGAAATAGGCAAAGCCCGAACCCGGCAGATGCGACAGCTTCACTGCGTCGATGATCGAATCTTTGGAGTAGAAGCCCGAGAAGAACGGCGTGCCGATCAGCGCAAGCGAACCGATCAGCGACGTGATCCACGTGATCGGCATGTATTTGCGCAGGCCGCCCATGTTGCGCATGTCCTGATCGTGGTGCATGCCGATGATCACGGAACCCGCACCGAGGAACAGCAGCGCCTTGAAGAACGCGTGCGTCATCAGGTGGAACACGCCGACCGGATAAGCCGACACGCCGAGCGCGACCGTCATGTAGCCGAGCTGCGAGAGCGTGGAGTAAGCCACCACGCGCTTGATGTCGTTCTGGACAATCCCGAGGAAGCCCATGAAGAGCGCGGTAATGGCGCCGATCACCGTGACGAACGAGAGCGCACTATCCGACAGTTCGAACAGCGGCGACATGCGCGTGACCATGAAGATACCGGCCGTCACCATGGTTGCCGCGTGAATCAGCGCGGAAATCGGCGTCGGGCCTTCCATCGAATCCGGCAGCCACACGTGCAGCGGAAACTGTGCCGACTTACCCATTGCGCCGATGAAGAGGCAGATACACGCCACCGTCAGCAGGCCCCAATCGGTACCCGGAAAGCTCAATGCGGCCAGTTCAGTGCGCTTGGCAAACACGTCGCCGTAGTTCATCGAACCGGCAAACGCGAACAGCAGGCCGATACCCAGCAGGAAGCCAAAGTCGCCGACGCGGTTCACGATGAACGCCTTCATGTTCGCGTAGATCGCCGACTCGCGCGTGTAGTAGAAACCGATCAGCAGGTACGACACGAGACCCACTGCTTCCCAGCCGAAGAACAGCTGCAGGAAGTTGTTGCTCATCACGAGCATCAGCATCGAAAACGTGAAGAGCGAGATGTACGAGAAGAAGCGCTGGTAGCCGTCGTCGTCGGCCATGTAGCCGATCGTGTAGATGTGCACCATCAGCGACACGAAGGTCACGACGCACATCATCATGGCCGTGAGCGAATCGACGAGGAAGCCGACTTCGAACTTGGTCTTGCCGATGGACATCCATTCATAGACGGTGGCGTTGAAGCTCGCGCCGTCCAGCACCTGGAAGAACACCATCATCGACAGAACGAACGAGATGGCAACGCCGAGGATCGTGACCGAGTGCGCACCCGCGCGCCCTACCGCCTTCCCGAACAGCCCCGCGATCAGGCAACCGGCCAGCGGTGCCAGCGGAATCGCCAGCAGCAGGTTTTCATTGAGTATCGTGGACATAACCGCTTTTCCTGAGATTAACCTTTGAGCTGATCGAGATCTTCGACATTGATCGTGTCGAGGCTACGGAACAGGGTCACCAGAATTGCGAGGCCGATCGCTGCTTCCGCTGCCGCTACGGTCAGCACGAAAAACACGAAAATCTGGCCATGCACGTCGCCGAGATAATGCGAGAAGGCGACGAAATTGGTATTCACCGCGAGCAGCATCAGTTCGATCGCCATCAGGATGATGATGACGTTGCGACGGTTCAGGAAAATACCGACGATGCTGATCGCAAACAGAATCGCGCCGAGCACGAGGTAATGGGCAAGGGTCAACATGATTTCTATCTCCTGTCCGCTCAGCTGTTCTTCGCAGACGCCGATTCGGCTGCTGCTGCCGCCGCTGCGGCTTCTTCCGCCGCGACGGTCGCCGGGCTCTTTTCCGACGGCATCTTCACGACGCGCACGCGGTCTTGCGCACGCACCTTGACCTGGTCGCTGATCTTCTGGCGCTTGCTGTCCTTCTTGTGGCTCGTGGTCAGCGCGATAGCCGCGATGATCGCCACCAGCAGCACGAGGCCGGCCACTTCGAACGCGAAGATGTAGTCGGTGTAAATCACTTTGCCGATCAGGCGGGTGTTCGACCAGTCGCCCATGCCGCCCGCCGCGGCGGTCGTGTCGGGCACCACCGTGCTCGTCGCGCCGTAGCCGTGCCACAGGATCAGCGCGGTTTCGAGCACGATGATCGCGCCCACCACCGTGGCCATCGGCACAAAGCGTCTGAAGTCCTTGCGCAGCACGTCGAGGTTGATGTCCAGCATCATCACGACGAACAGGAACAGCACCATCACCGCGCCCACATAGACCAGCACCAGCAGGATGGCGAGGAACTCGGCCTGCAGCAGCATCCAGATAGCCGCTGCGTTGAAGAACGCCAGCACGAGAAACAGTGCGGACGACACCGGGTTGCGCGAGGTGATCACCTTCAGCCCTGAAACCACCAGGAGCAGCGCGAAGATGTAGAACAGTACGGTCGTGAATTCCATGATTACCGGTTCATCGTTAGGCCATCGTCAGGCATTTTCTTTGGCACGGGCGTCCGGCCACAGCGTGACAACCGCCGGAACAGACGCACGCGTGCGCCGTGCCGCGGCTTGCATACCGCGGCGCTCGGCCCGACAACAGGCCGTATTACTGCTGCATTGACTTGATGCGCTACTGCGGCACCTACTGCTTGTACTTGGACGCTTTAACGATACGGTGCGTCGGCAGCCTTGTTCGCGGCGATCTCCGCTTCGTAACGATCGCCCACGGCCAGCAGCATGTCCTTCGTGAAGTACAGATCGCCGCGCTTTTCGCCGTGATATTCGAGAATATGCGTCTCGACAATCGAGTCCACCGGGCAGCTTTCTTCGCAGAAACCGCAGAAGATGCACTTGGTCAGGTCGATGTCGTAACGCGTGGTGCGGCGCGTGTTGTCTTCGCGCGTTTCCGATTCGATCGTGATGGCGAGCGCCGGGCACACCGCTTCGCACAGCTTGCACGCGATACAGCGCTCTTCGCCATTCTCATAACGTCGCAGCGCATGCAGTCCGCGAAAACGCGGCGAAATGGGCGTCTTCTCTTCCGGGAACTGCACGGTCACCTTGCGCTGGAACGTATAACGTCCGGTCAACGCGAGGCCCTTGACGAGTTCCGTCAAAAAGAAGGTCTTGAAAAAATTTTGGATTGCGGTCATGAGTTCATCCGCCCTTTATTTCCAGATATTCCACGGCGACATGATCCAGAAGCCGACCACCACCAGCCACACCACGCACACCGGAATGAAAATCTTCCAGCCGAGACGCATGATCTGGTCATAGCGGTAGCGCGGGAACGTGGCACGCGCCCAGATGAACACCGACAGCAGCAGGAAAACCTTGAGGACAAGCCAGAAGATGCCGGGGATAAACGACAGGAAGCCGAACGGAGCACTCCAGCCGCCGAGAAACAGCGTCGACGCCAGCGCCGAGATCACGATCATGTTGATGTACTCGGCAAGGAAGAACAGCGCGAACGCCATACCCGAGTAATCGATCATGTGACCCGCGACGATTTCCGATTCGCCTTCCACCACGTCGAACGGATGGCGGTTCGTTTCCGCGATGCCCGAGATGAAGTACACGACGAACATCGGCAACAGCGGCAGCCAGTTCCACGACAGGAAGTTCAGGCCGTGTGCGGCGAAGAAGCCGCGTTCCTGCGAACCGACGATGTCCGACAGATTCAGCGTGCCCGCCGTCATCAGCACGACGACCAGCGCGAAGCCCATCGAAATTTCGTACGACACCATCTGCGCCGCGGCCCGCATCGCGCCGAGGAACGCGTACTTCGAGTTCGACGCCCAGCCGGCCAGAATCACGCCGTACACGCCGATCGACGAAATCGCGATCGCATACAGCAGACCCGCGTTGATGTCGCCGAGCACCGCGCCCGCCTGGAACGGAATCACCGCCCAGACCGCGAAAGCCGGCACCACCACCATGATCGGCGCGATCATGTAGATCCAGCGGCTTGCCTGGGTCGGCTGAATCACTTCTTTCAGCAACAGCTTCAGCACGTCGGCGATAGGCTGCAAAAGACCTGCGGGGCCGACGCGGTTCGGGCCGAGACGCACGTGCATCCAGCCGATCAGCTTACGCTCCCACAGAATCAGGTAAGCCACGCACAGCAGGATCACGACGGCCACCACCAGGATGCGCACCAGTGCCCACACCGTGGGCCATGCCACACCGAGAAGCTGGGTGCCGCCCGAGTTGATCGTATCGAACAAGCTCATTTACGCCTTCTCCACCACCAGTTCACCGAACAGGCTGCCCAGCGCTGCACCGGCAGGCGTAGCCGCCGATACGCGGACGACCGTCTCCGCAAGATTCGCGTCGCGCACGGCCGGCAACTGCACCGATTGCTCGCCCTGGCGCACGCGCACCGCGTCGCCTTCCTTCAAACCCAGTTTGTCGAACAGCGCGGCAGGCAGGCCGACGTTGTTCGCGGCACGCGCGGCTGCGGTCAGATGCAGCGATTCCGCGCGACGAACCAGCGCGTCGGCATGGTAGATCGGCACGTCGGCGATGCGCTCGAACTTGCCTTCCGCTGCCTTCGCCGTCTTGCCGCGAGCAACCGTTACGCCCGTGCGGTTCGACAGGCGCGATTGCAGTTCGCCGTCGCCGAGCGCCGCGCTGCGCACTTCTTCCGCCGTGTCGTATTCGAAGCCGGGCGCGCCCAGCAGGCTGCCCAGCACGCGCAACACCTTCCATGCGGGGCGCGTCTCGCCAAGCGGACGCACGACGCCGTTAAACGTCTGCACCGTGCCTTCCGCGTTGACGAACGTACCGGCCGTTTCAGTGAACGGCGCGATCGGCAGCAGCACGTCCGCGTATTCGGCGCCCGTCTGGAACGGCGACATCACGACGACCATCTCAGCCTGGTTCAACGCAGCCAAAGCCTGCGCCGGATTGGCCGTGTCGAACTCCGGTTCGAAGTTCATCAGCACATAACCCTTGCGCGGTTGTTCGAAGACTTCGCGAGCGTTCAGGCCGCCTTCGCCCGGCAATGCGTTCACCAGATGCGCGCCGACCGTGTTCGCGCCTTCCGTCAGGAAGCCGAGCGTTGCACCGGTTGCGTCTGCGATCCACTGAGCCGCTGCATGAATGACCGCGAAATCCGGATGACGCACCGCGCCGTTGCCGAGCAGCACGAGGCGACGCTCGCCCGTAGCCAGCGACCTGGCGACTTCCTTGTCGGCGTCCGACGCTTGCGCGCCAGAGAACGCTTCCGGCAGCGCCGTGCCGTTCGCTTGCGAGACCGCCGACGCGATGCCGGCGAGTGCCTCGAGCCATGCCGACGGCGCCGCAGCGATACGCCGCGCTTGCGGGATCAGCGCGTCATCGCCGGTGGCTTGCACCAGCGTGAGCTTCGCGCCGCCCTTGGCCGCCTGACGCAGACGCGCGGCGAACAGCGGATGATCGCGGCGCAGATCGGAACCGATCACGAGCGCCGAGTCGATATTCGACAGGTCCGCAATAGCAGTGCCGAGCCACGGCGTGCCGTTGACCGGCGCCGAGAAGTCCGACTGACGCAGACGGAAGTCGACGTTAGGCGTGCCGACCGCTTGCGCCAGTTGCTTCAGCAGGAACAGTTCTTCGACCGTGCTGTGCGCGCTGCCAAGCGCGGCCAGCGCGTTTGCGCCGTGGTCGCCCTTGATGCCCTTCAGACCTTTGACCACATAGTCGAGCGCGGTCTGCCAGTCGGTCTCGACCCACTTGCCGCCCTGCTTCAGCATGGGCTGCGTCAGACGTTCGGGGCTGTTCAGACCTTCGTACGAGAAGCGGTCCTTGTCCGAAATCCAGCATTCGTTGATTGCTTCGTTTTCGAACGGCAGAACCCGCATCACGCGGTTGTTCTTCACCTGCACGACGAGATTGGCGCCGACGGAATCGTGCGGGCTTACCGACTTGCGGCGCGACAGTTCCCACGTACGCGCGCTGTAGCGGAACGGCTTGCTGGTCAGCGCGCCGACCGGGCACAGGTCGATCATGTTGCCCGACAGTTCGGAGTCGACCGTCTTGCCGACGAACGACGTGATTTCCGAATGCTCGCCGCGGCCCAGCATGCCCAGTTCCATCACGCCGGCCACTTCCTGGCCGAAGCGCACACAGCGCGTGCAGTGGATGCAACGGGACATCTCTTCCATCGAGATCAGCGGGCCGACGTTCTTGTGGAACACGACGCGCTTTTCTTCGCTATAACGCGACGACGACTTGCCGTAGCCCACCGCCAGATCCTGCAACTGACACTCGCCGCCCTGATCGCAAATCGGGCAATCCAGCGGGTGGTTGATCAGCAGGAATTCCATCACGGATTGCTGGCCCTTCACCGCCTTTTCGGACTTCGTGCGCACGATCATGCCGGCCGACACGGGCGTCGCGCATGCGGGCACGGCCTTCGGCATCTTTTCGACATCGACGAGACACATCCGGCAGTTGGCCGCAATCGACAGCTTCTTGTGATAGCAGAAGTGAGGAATGTACGTGTCGACCTTATGCGCAGCCTGGATCACCATGCTGCCTTCGGGCACTTCTACTTTCTTGCCGTCTATTTCAAGTTCAACCATGATGGTCAATCTTCCTTAACCTGTTACCGCTCAATCGTTCGCCCCGTTCATCGCCCGCTCGGCAATGAATCCCGTGGTTGACGTGTTCTGGTGCATACCTGTCCGGCGTGCCGCTTGTCCGGGAGCTTGCCCGAGCGCCTGTCCGTGCGCGCCTCGGGCGACTTGCGAGGTCGCTCAGCAACCTCGCTCAGGCAGCCACTGTTTCCGCTGCCGCCGCAGCGCCCGCATGACCGCCGACGAGGCAATGCTTGTGGGCGACGTGATATTCGAATTCGTCCCAGTAGTGCTTGAGCATGCCGCGAACCGGCATGGCCGCCGCATCGCCGAGCGCGCAGATCGTGCGGCCCATGATGTTTTCCGCGACCGAGTTCAGCAGATCCAGATCTTCCGGACGGCCAAGACCGTGCTCGATACGATGCACGACGCGATACAGCCAGCCCGTGCCTTCGCGGCAAGGCGTGCATTGACCGCACGACTCTTCGTAATAGAAGTACGACAGACGCAGCAGCGAACGCACCATGCAACGCGTTTCGTCCATGACGATGACCGCGCCCGAGCCGAGCATCGAGCCCGCCTTGGCGATCGAGTCATAGTCGAGGTCGGTCTGCATCATGATGTCGCCCGGAATGACCGGCGCCGACGAACCGCCAGGAATCACGGCCTTGATCTTGCGGCCGCCGCGCATGCCGCCGGCGAGGTCCATCAGCGTGGCGAACGGCGTGCCGAGCGGAACTTCGTAATTGCCCGGACGTTCGACGTCGCCCGAGATCGAGAAGATCTTCGTGCCGCCGTTGTTCGGCTTGCCGATTTCCAGGTAATTTTGCGGGCCGATGGCGAGCAGGAATGGCACCGCGGCAAACGTCTCGGTGTTGTTGATCGTGGTCGGCTTGCCGTACACGCCGAAGCTCGCCGGGAACGGCGGCTTGAAGCGCGGCTGGCCTTTCTTGCCTTCCAGCGACTCGAGCAACGCGGTTTCTTCGCCGCAGATGTAGGCGCCGTAACCGTGATGCGCATGCAGCTCGAACGAGAAGCCCGAACCCATGATGTTTTCGCCGAGGAACCCGGCGCGGCGAGCTTCGTCCAACGCTTCTTCAAAGCGTTTGTAGACTTCCCAGATTTCGCCGTGGATGTAGTTGTAGCCGACCGTGATGCCCATTGCGTACGCGCCAATGGCCATGCCTTCGATCAGCGAATGCGGATTGAAGCGCAGGATGTCGCGGTCTTTGAACGTGCCCGGCTCGCCTTCGTCCGAATTGCAGACGAGGTACTTCTGGCCCGGGAACTGACGCGGCATGAAGCTCCACTTCAGGCCGGTCGGGAAGCCCGCGCCGCCACGGCCGCGCAGACCCGACGCCTTGACGTCGGCGATCACCTGCTCGGGCGGAATTTTTTCTTCCAGAATGCGGCGCAGCTGGGCGTAACCGCCGCGCGCCACATAGTCTTCGAGATGCCAGTTGTCGCCGTTCAGGCCGGCGAGAATCAGCGGTTTGATGTGACGATCGTGTAAAGACGTCATTTCGAAAGTTCCTCGAGCAGCTGGTCGATCTTCTCGCGGCTCATGAAGCTGCACATGCGATGGTTGTTCACCAGCATCACCGGCGCGTCGCCGCACGAACCCATGCATTCGCCTTCTTTCAAGGTGAATTTGCCGTCGGCCGTGGTTTCGCCGAAGTCGATGCCGAGCTTCTGCTTCAGATATTCAGCGGCGCTGTCGGAGCCGCCGTCCGGGCCGAGTTGACACGGCAGGTTCGTGCAGAGCGTGATCTTGTGCTTGCCGACCGGCGACGTCTCGTACATCGTGTAGAAGGTGGCGACCTCCTGCACGGCGACTGCCGGCATGCCGAGATAGTCCGCGACGAACTGCATGAGTTCGGGCGACAGCCAGCCATGCTCTTCCTGAGCAGTGGCCAACGCCGACATCACGGCGGACTGTTTCTGATCGGCGGGATACTTCGCGATCGCACGATCGATTTCTTTCAGGCCTTCAGCTGAGATCATTTTCAGACACGACTCTTTCAATTCCTACCGAACGAAAACCCGTCGCTCACTTCGTGCTGCGACAGACCCGGCGTTCCTTTGCTTGACGCACGCTTCGGACCAAACATGAAGACGCGCGCCGATGAATACGTCCTAGCGATCTACTTCGCCGAACACGATGTCCTGCGTGCCGATGATCGTCACGGCGTCGGCGATCATGTGGCCGCGCGCCATTTCGTCGAGCGCGGACAGATGCGCATAGCCCGGAGCGCGAATCTTGAGGCGATACGGCTTGTTCGCGCCGTCGGAAATCAGATAGATGCCGAATTCGCCCTTCGGATGCTCGACGGCGGCATACGACTCGCCTTCCGGCACGTGGAAGCCTTCCGTGAACAGCTTGAAGTGGTGAATCAGCTCTTCCATGTTCGACTTCATGCCCACGCGCGACGGCGGCGCAACCTTGTGATTGTCAATCATCACCGGGCCCGGATTCTTGCGCAGCCACTCAATGCACTGTTTCACGATGCGCGTGGATTGACGCATTTCTTCGACACGGACCAGATAGCGGTCGTAGCAGTCGCCATTCACGCCCACCGGAATGTCGAAGTCCAGCTTTTCGTACACTTCGTACGGCTGCTTCTTGCGCAGATCCCACTCGATGCCCGAGCCGCGCAGCATTGCGCCGGACATACCCATTTGCAGCGCACGCTCCGGGCTGACCACGCCGATGCCGACCAGACGCTGCTTCCAGATCCGGTTGTCGGTGAGCAGCGTTTCGTATTCGTCGACGCACTTCGGGAAACGCGTGAAGAAGTCGTCGATAAAGTCGAGCAACGAGCCCTGACGGTTCTCGTTCATTCTCGACAATGCCTTCGCATTGCGGATCTTCGACGCCTTGTATTGCGGCATTGCGTCAGGCAGATCGCGATAAACGCCGCCGGGGCGGTAATACGCCGCATGCATGCGCGCGCCGGACACCGCTTCGTACACGTCCATCAGATCTTCGCGCTCGCGGAACGCGTACAGGAACACGGCCATTGCGCCAACGTCGAGCGCGTGCGCGCCGATCCACATCAGGTGGTTCAGCACGCGCGTGACTTCGTCGAACATCACGCGGATGTATTGGGCGCGCACCGGCACGTCGATGCCGAGCAGCTTTTCGATCGCCATCACGTAGCCGTGCTCGTTGACCATCATCGACACGTAGTCGAGACGGTCCATGTACGGCACCGACTGAATGAACGTTTTCGTTTCGGCGAGCTTTTCAGTCGCGCGATGCAGCAGGCCGATGTGCGGATCGGCGCGCTGGATGACTTCGCCGTCGAGTTCGAGCACGAGGCGCAGCACGCCGTGCGCTGCCGGGTGCTGAGGGCCGAAGTTGAGCGTGTAGTTCTTAATCTCTGCCATGGCGTTCTCTTAGTGTTTCAGACCGCCATAGCGATCTTCGCGGATCACGCGCGGCGTGATTTCCCGCGGCTCGATCGTCACAGGCTGATAGACGACGCGCTTCTCTTCCGGGTCGTAACGCATTTCGACGTAGCCGGAGACGGGGAAATCTTTACGGAACGGGTGACCAATGAAACCGTAGTCGGTCAGAATGCGGCGCAGATCCGGATGGCCTTCGAAGACGATGCCGTAAAGGTCGAACGCCTCGCGCTCGTACCAGTTCGCCGAATTCCAGATATCGACGACGGACGGCAGAATGGGCATGTCGTCATTCGGCGCGAACACGCGAAGCCGCAGACGCCAGTTATTCTGCACCGACAACAAATGCAGAACGGCCGCGAAACGCGGACCGTCGTAAGCGCCGTCGGCATAGGTTTGATAGTCGACGCCGCACAGGTCCATCATCTGCTCGAAACCGAGCGAGCGGTCGTCGCGCAGACGCGTTGCCACGTTGAGGTAGTCGCTCGCTTTCACGACGATCGTCAACTCACCGATTGCCTCGGTAGTGCTCAACAGGAGGCCGCCAAAGGCCGCCTCGAGGTTCGCTTTCAGGGTCTCGAGTTTGCTTGCCATATTGTGGGGAGAGGCGTTGCCTTATTGACGGGCGATTGTGTTGGTGCGGCGAATCTTGGCCTGCAACTGGATCACGCCGTAGACCAGCGCTTCCGCTGTCGGCGGGCAACCCGGCACGTAGACGTCGACCGGCACGATGCGATCACAACCGCGCACTACCGAATACGAGTAGTGGTAATAGCCGCCGCCGTTCGCGCACGAACCCATCGAAATCACCCAGCGCGGTTCGGCCATCTGGTCATACACCTTGCGCAGAGCCGGCGCCATTTTGTTGCACAGCGTGCCGGCGACGATCATCACGTCCGACTGACGCGGACTCGGACGAAACACCACGCCGAAACGGTCGAGGTCATAACGGGCCGCGCCCGCATGCATCATCTCGACCGCGCAGCACGCCAGACCGAACGTCATCGGCCACAGCGAACCGGTGCGCGTCCAGTTGATCAGTTTGTCAGCCGTCGTGGTGACAAACCCTTCCTTCAAGACCCCTTCGATACTCATTTGCTTTCCACTCCAGACGGGGCGGCAAGCCTTGGCCACCCACGCAAACCGGCGATTAAACCATCATTCCCAGTCGAGGCCGCCCTTCTTCCAGATATAGGCGAAGCCCAGCAGGAATTCGAGCAGGAAAATCATCATCGCCATGAAGCCAGGCCAGCCGATGTCGCGCAGGGCGACGCCCCACGGGAACAGGAACGCGGTTTCAAGATCGAAAATGATGAAGAGAATGGCCACGAGGTAATAGCGCACGTCGAACTTCATGCGCGCATCTTCGAATGCTTCGAAGCCGCACTCGTACGGTGCGTTTTTCTCGGTATCGGGCTTGTTGGGACCGAGGATCTTGCCGATACTGACCAGTGCTACGCCTAAACCGGTGCCCACAACGAGGAACATCAAGACGGGGAAATAGGCTGCGAGGTTCAAGACTATCCTCAATCGGTTGGTTCTGAATGCCGTCAGGAGCATAGCACCCCTGACGCGAAATCACTTCTGAGACGTACACGCCGCAGACCAACGCAAACCGCGCGCCAGAAGTGAAAATGCCAGCCGAAGCGAAGCAAGCGGCTGGCATTAGATAACATTTGGTGCCGACGGCGAGACTCGAACTCGCACAGCTTTCGCCACTACCCCCTCAAGATAGCGTGTCTACCAATTTCACCACGTCGGCACTGTATGCAATCCGGGAAAACAACTTATAAAACCCGCGAATCGCTTCAAGACCTAGATTCTAACCGGTTCAAACAGTTTGTTCAACGCACAAAAGCACTTTCTACGAAAAATTTTATTTCGGTACGTCGGTGGCCGGAACCGATGCAGCCGACGCCGCGAGCGCAGCCGAACCGCCTGCCGGAGCGGACCCAGCCGGTGCCGCCGAAGCCGCCACGGGCGCGGTAACCGCGGCGCCCAGCACGCCGGCTGAAGGCTTGGCGCGATAAGCGCCGAGGTACGTGAGCGTCAGCGTGGTGACGAAAAACACCGCGGCGAGCACTGCGGTTGTACGCGACAGGAAGTTTGCCGAGCCGGTCGCGCCGAACAGGCTGCCCGATGCACCGCTACCAAAAGCCGCGCCCATATCGGCGCCTTTGCCGTGCTGCAGCAAAACGAGGCCGATGACCCCGAGTGCCGACAACAGCTGAACGACGATAATCAAAGTTTTCAAATACAGCATTGCACTCACCTGAGTCTTTTATTTAGCCGAAACCCGCGGACTGCGGGCCCGGAATGGGTCATTCCGAGAGGCGCCCTGCTCAACCAGCGGCTGTCGTTGCAGCCGCCGCCTTGCAGATCGCCAGAAAATCCTGGTCCTTCAGCGACGCGCCGCCGATCAGGCCGCCGTCGATGTCCTGCTGACGGAATAATTCTTCCGCGTTGTCCGGCTTCACGCTGCCGCCGTACAGCAACGGCACGCCCGCAATTTCGGCGCCCTTCGCGGCGAGACGCCCGCGCAGGAACGCGTGCACCGCTTGCGCCTGGCCGGCCGTCGCGCTCTTGCCAGTGCCGATCGCCCAGACCGGCTCGTATGCGACAACGATACGCGCCGCTTCCTGCACCGACAATTTGGCCAGCACTTCGTCCAGTTGCGCGCCGACCACCTGCTCTGTCGCCCCGGCCTCGCGCTCCTCGAGCGTTTCGCCGACGCAGACGATCGGCGTCAAACCGGCTTCGAGCGCACGCTGTGTCTTCACTGCGACAAGCTCAGCGCTTTCGCGGTGATACGCGCGGCGTTCCGAGTGCCCGACGATGGCAAACGTCGCGGCAAAATCCGTCACCATTTGCGCCGAGACTTCGCCGGTGTACGCGCCCTGCGTGAACGCGGAAACGTCCTGCACGCCCCACATCACCCGGCTGCCTTCGAGCAACGATTGCGCTTGCGCAAGATACGGCGTCGGCACGCACACACCTACGCGCACATCAGCCGGCAGTTCACCCGCGCCTTTCGCCACGGCCTGCAGCAGCGCCGCGTTTTCGGCGAGGCGCCCATGCATCTTCCAGTTACCGACTACCAGTTTGGCTCGTTGTGTCGACATCGTCTCGTCTTGTCTTGGCGGCGGGCCGTATTGCGCTAGTCGTTCGCGCTTACAGTCCGCCTATCGGATTCATGCGGCGCGCGCAAAACGCGCAATTTTACTTCGTGGGGGAGATCGGGTCAAACAAACCGGCGCGCACCGACTCCCGCCGACGGCCGCGCATCAGGCGTCGTCGCCCCAGGTCAGCACGATCTTGCCGACGTGCGTGCTGCTCTCCATCAGCGCGTGGGCGTCGGCGGCCTGCGCGGCCGGAAACACGCGATGCACGACAGGCTTGATCCGCCCGCCCTCGAGATGGGGCCACACCTGCTCCTTGAGCTGTGCGGCGATTTTCGCCTTGAATTCGATTGGCCGCGGACGAAGCGTCGAACCGGTCACGGTCAAACGGCGGCGCAGCACCTCGTTCAGATTCAGCTCCGCCTTCGCGCCGCCCAAAAGGGCAATCAGCACGATGCGCCCGCCGTCCGCCAGCGCGGTCAGCTCGCGCGACACGTAGCTGCCCGCCACCATGTCGAGGACCACGTCGACGCCGCGGTCGTTGGTCAACGACTTGATGACTTCGACGAAATCTTCCGTCTTGTAGTTGATCGCCCGCTCGGCGCCCAGCGCTTCGCACGCGCGGCACTTGTCGTCCGAGCCGGCGGTCGCGAACACGCGAAAGCCCAGCGCATGCGCAATCTGGATCGCGGTCACGCCGATGCCGCTCGAGCCGCCCTGCACCAGCAAGGTTTCGTTCGGCCCGCCCTCGCCCTTGCCGAGCTGCGCGCGATCGAACACGTTGCTCCAGACCGTGAAGAAGGTTTCCGGCAGCGACGCCGCCTCGACGTCCGACAGACCGCCCGGCACCGGCAAGCACTGCAACAGGGGCGCGACCGCATACTCGGCATAGCCGCCGCCCGCCAGCAGCGCGCACACGCGATCGCCGATTTTCAGACCGAACGGATTATTCTTCCCGTCGATGTCGCCGCCGACGATTTCCCCCGCCACTTCCAGCCCGGGCAAGTCCGACGCGCCCGGAGGCGGCGCATACGCGCCCTTGCGCTGAAACACGTCGGGACGGTTGATGCCGGAAGCCGCCACCTTGATCAGCACCTCGCCTGCTTTCGGCCGCGGCGTGGGCCGCTCCGCGAGCTTGAGAACTTCCGGCGCTCCGAATTCCGTGATTTCGATCGCTTTCATCTGCGTCAACTCCAAGATTGGATTGCGTTGCCTACTGCGTTCGTCCGCGCTTGCCGGGACCTCATTCGCATTGTCGCCGGATCGCGGCAATCACGTGCGACACGCGCGAAAAGCGCGATTTTCGCGAGGCCACGCAATGCAAGCAGCGTACCCCTTGCACCACGCTTCAGCATCCATTTGCAACGCAATCCACCCTGTCCACCATGAAAAACGGCCGGCGCGCATTCGCGCTGCCGGCCGTTGTCCCGCTACCGCTTTACTGCGGCGTCGGTTCGCCTTGCGGCGCGCTCGACGCGCCGTCGTTCAGCAACGCCTTCGCCGACAAACGCACACGACCCTTCTCGTCCGTCTGGATGACCTTGACCTTCACTTGCTGGCCGTCCTTCAGGTAGTCGTTGATGTCCTTGATGCGCTCGTTCGCGATCTCGGAGATATGCAACAGACCGTCCTTGCCCGGCAGAATGTTCACAATCGCGCCGAAATCCAGCAGCTTCAGCACCGTGCCTTCGTACACCTGGCCCACTTCGACTTCGAGCGTGATGTTCTCGATACGCTTCTTCGCTTCGGCCATGCCTTCGCTGCTGGTGCTGGCGATGGTCACGACGCCGTCGTCGGAAATATCGATCGTCGTGCCGGTTTCTTCCGTCAGCGCGCGGATCACCGAACCGCCCTTGCCGATCACGTCGCGGATCTTTTCCGGATTGATCTTGATGGTGATCATGCGCGGCGCGAACTCGGACAGTTGCGTGTTAGCACCCGACACGGCCGACGTCATCTTGCCGAGAATATGCATGCGGCCTTCCTTCGCTTGCGCGAGAGCGACCTGCATGATTTCCTTCGTGATGCCCTGGATCTTGATGTCCATCTGCAGCGCGGTCACGCCTTGTTCCGTGCCCGCCACCTTGAAGTCCATGTCGCCGAGGTGATCTTCGTCGCCGAGAATGTCGGTCAGCACGGCAAACTTGTTGCCTTCGAGAATCAGGCCCATCGCGATGCCGGCGACGTGCGCCTTCATCGGCACGCCGGCGTCCATCAGCGCGAGGCAGCCGCCGCACACTGAAGCCATTGACGACGAACCGTTCGATTCCGTGATTTCCGACACGACGCGAATCGAGTAGCCGAATTCGTCGGCGCTCGGCAGGCAGGCGGCCAGCGCGCGCTTGGCGAGACGGCCGTGACCGATTTCACGGCGCTTCGGCGAACCGACGCGGCCCGTTTCGCCGGTCGCGAACGGCGGCATGTTGTAGTGGAGCATGAAGCGCTCGCGGTACTCGCCTTCGAGTGCGTCGATGTTCTGCTCGTCGCCCTTCGTGCCGAGCGTGGCCACCACCAGCGCCTGCGTCTCGCCGCGCGTGAACAGCGCCGAACCGTGCGTACGCGGCAGCACGCCGGTACGGATTTCGATCGGGCGCACGGTGCGCGTGTCGCGGCCGTCGATACGCGGTTCGCCGTTCAGGATCTGCGTACGGACGATCTTCGCTTCGATGTCGAACAGCACATTGCCGACCGTTGCCTTGTCGGCCGCCACGGTGCCGCTTGCCGCGGCTTCTTCTTCCAGCTTCGCCGAAACGGCTGCGTAGACTTCCTTCAGCTTGCTCGAACGTGCCTGCTTGTCGCGGATCTGGTAAGCCGCGAGCAGTTCGGCTTGCGCCAGTTCCGTCACGCGTGCGATCAGCGGCTCGTTCTTCGCCGCCGGCTGCCAATCCCATTCCGGCTTGCCGCCTTCACGGACCAGATCGTGGATCGCGTCGATCGCGATCTGCATTTGCTCGTGGCCGAACACCACACCGCCGAGCATCACCTCTTCGCTCAGTTGCTGCGCTTCGGATTCCACCATCAGCACCGCGCGTTCCGTACCGGCGACGATCAGGTCGAGCGCCGATTCCTTCATTTGCGGACGCGTCGGGTTCAGCACGTATTCGTTGTTGATGTAAGCCACGCGCGCTGCGCCGACCGGGCCGTTGAACGGCAGACCGGACACGGCGAGTGCCGCCGACGCGCCGATCAGCGCGGGAATGTCAGCGGGAACGTCCGGATTCAGCGACAGGACGTGAATCACGACCTGCACTTCGTTGTAGAAGCCTTCCGGGAACAGCGGACGCAGCGGACGGTCGATCAGGCGCGAGATCAGCGTTTCGCCTTCCGACGGACGGCCTTCGCGGCGGAAGAAACCGCCCGGAATCTTGCCGGCGGCGTAAGTCTTCTCGAGATAGTCGACGGTCAGCGGGAAGAAGTCCTGGCCCGGCTTGGCGGTCTTGGCGCCGACCACGGTCGCCAGGATAACGGTGTCTTCGACGTCGACGATCACCGCGCCGCTCGCCTGGCGAGCGATTTCGCCGGTTTCCAGGCGAACGTTATGTTGTCCCCACTTAAATTCTTTGACGATCTTGCTGAACATAGTCATTGCTTTTCCTCATCGTAATGCCGCGCGGACCAGAAGCGGCGCGGCAACGCCAGAACCGGCGCCGCATGGGAAGAGGTGTGTTATGCCATTCCAGAGAGCCACGCGCCGCGCCGCCTGCATGGCGAACGCGCGCGAACCGCTGGAATGACACAAAGCTCCGCCCTGAAGCCCGGCCATGTTTCTATTTCTGCTTCTTCTGCTTGCTCTACTGCTGCTTTTCTACTGCATTTGTCGTGCTTATTACTGCATTTACCGCTTCCTGCCCCGCCGCGCGAACCAGCACGCCGCCGAGGAATTCAGGCAGTGCGCGTCACACGAAGCGCACCGTGCAAAAACAAAATGCCTGCATCAGCGGAACTGACACAGGCATCTTGCTGAACGACTGGCCGATTACTTACGCAGACCCAGCTTCTCGATCAGTGCGCGGTAACGATCCGCGTCCTTACCCTTCAGGTAGTCGAGCAGCTTGCGACGGCGGCTCACCATGCGCAGCAGACCGCGGCGGCTGTGGTGATCTTTCGCGTGTGCCTTGAAGTGAACGGTCAGTTCGTTGATGCGGGTCGTGAGCAGCGCGACCTGAACTTCGGGGGAGCCGGTGTCGTTAGCTGCGCGTGCGAATTGCGCGACGACTTCGGACTTCTTGCTTGTATCAACTGCGGACATGTCGATTTCCTTGAGAACTAGACAGGCGGTCACGGAAGAAAGGCCGTGCCGTGGGTTACCCGTGCAACCGGCGCCGCAAAGCGCTCTTTTGGAGAGCTTGCCGACGTCCAGCACCGCAACGGGACGCGTATTGTAGCACAGTGCGATCCCGCCGCGAATCCCGCAGCGCCGGGCTCAATGGCGGTTCCAGACGGCCTCGCGACGACGCAGCGCAGCGGCCGATCTGGCCACTCTCGCCGCTCACGGCCTTTTCATCTTGCAGACGGTCGGCGGCACCGTGCGTTCCGCCGGCAACGCGAGCACCGTGCGAAACCCGAAACCCGAGCCTTCGTTATCGAAATGCACGCCGCGCGTGCCGGCTTTATCCATCTCCATCACGTACAGGGGCTGGATCAGTTGATGATCGTCCGCCCTCATCCACGACGCGTGAAAGCCGTTGTCGAACCGGATGCCTTCGAGCGCCCGCGCAACCGCCGTGGGATCGGCGCTCTGCGCGCGGTTCATCGCGGCGGCGAGCGTTTCGATCATCAGCGGCATGCGCAATACCGGGTAGTCGTCCTGTGCGGCCGGGAAACGCGCGCGGAACGCTTCGTACCACGCATCAGAGGCCGCGCCGCCCGCGTTCGGATGCCAGTCGGCCACGGCGATCACGCGTCCCACGCCCGCCTCGCCGAGCGCCGCCGGCGCGCCGAGACTGTTGCCGTAGAACGTGTAGAACTTCGCATCGAAACCTTGTTCGCGCGCCGCCTTCACGAGCAGCGTCAGGTCGTTGCCCCAGTTCCCGGTGATCACCGCATCGGCGCGGCTCGCGCGCATTTTCGCGACGTAGGGCGCGAAGTCCTTGACGCGGCCAATCGGATGGAATTCGTCGCCGACCACGGCGATGTCCGGGCGCTTCGCTCGCAGCGCGGAACGCGCGAGGCTGCTGACGTCATGGCCGAAGCTGTAGTCCTGGTTCAGCAGATACACCTTCTTCACGGCCTTGTCGCGCTGGATCACGTCGGCGAGCGCGTCCATGCGCATGCCCGCGTGCGCGTCGAAGCGGAAGTGCCAGAAACTGCAGTTGGCGTTGGTCAGCGCGGGGTCGTCGGCGGAATAATTGAGAAACAGCTCGCGGTTGCCCGGCTCGCGGCTGTTCTGCTTGTGGATCGCGCCGATGAGCGCCGCCGCCACCGCCGAGCTGTTGCCCTGCAGGATGTAGCCGATGTGACGATCCGCCGCCGCGCGCAGTTGCGTGAGTGCCTCTTCGGTGCCGCCCTTGCTGTCGAGCACGACGAGTTCCAACGGATGCGCGCCGTCGGCGAGCTTCACGCCGCCGCGCGCGTTGACCTGCTCGACGCCAAAGCGCAGATTGCGCTCCACAGCCGCGCCGGCGTTCGCGAACGGACCGGACATGCCCTCGATCAACGCGAGCTGGATCGGCGCGCCGGCGGGCCTGGGCGCCGTTTCGGCCGCGACGGCGCAGGTTGCCGACATCGCCGCCATTGCCACCGACATTGCCACCGATACCGCCGCCGTCTTGCTGTGCCAGTTCGCCATCGTCCGCGTCCGTCTGATTCGTCAAAGCGCGGATCATAGGGCGCGCGCGATGGAATAAGCAAGCCGCGCGAGCCGTTATCGTGCAAGCCGGCCAACCAGCGCGCGGGCGGGCACATGTTCCCGGCGCCGCGTGTCAAAATGTTCTGTATCGACAAGAAAAACCGCCACTCAAGCCATTGGAGGAAGTCATGTTCAACCGCCATCACCGCAAGGCGGCCTCGACCGGGGCGCCCGCTGACGCGCGCGGGCGCGTGCGCCGCGCGGCGCTCGTGTGCCTGAGCGTGCTCGCGCTCGCCGGCTGCGCGCAGCCCTGGCAGCAATATCAGGCCGGCGCGGATGAATCGACGATCGTCGCGCGCCTCGGCCCGCCGCGCGAAAGCTACGACCTGCCGAACGGCGGCAAGCGGCTGATGTGGCCCACGCAGCCGATGGGCGAAACCACCACCGCGGCCGACATCGACGCGTCCGGCAAGATCGTCAATGTGCGCCAGGTTTTGCAGCCGAACGAGTTTTACCGCGCCGAAGTCGGCAAATGGACGAGGGGCGAGGTGCTGGTGAATTTCGGCCGCCCGGTGGAAACGTCGTACTTCCCGTTGATGAAGCGCGAGGTCTGGACCTATCGCTATCTCGAGGACAACTACTGGTACATGATGTTCAGCTTCTATTTCGACGACCAGGGTGTGCTGCGTCTCACGCAGAAAACGCCCGATCCGCTGCACGATCCAGATCGCCGGAACCTGTTCTAGCCCGCGCTGTCATTCACTACGCACGAATCTCCAAAAGCCGCTCACCCAAGCGGCTTTTTTTTATTTATTTCGCATCACGACGAATTTTATTTCACACACAGACGATTAATTTTTTGATAGAAAGGCTTTTGTAAGCATTGAACCGGTGCTGGTCGATCTGCCCAACGGCGAGCGCGACCACACGGCACGGCCGTGATTCCTGCACCGGACGATGCGCCCCTTTTTGGAGCCGCTATCGATGAATCGTCCTAAACGTCTTCTCGTCGCCAACGTCGCATGGGCACACGACACCGCCGAGCGCAACCCCGAGTTCTTCCGTGAACTGGCGCGCGGTCAGAATCCGCATGTGCTGTGGATCGGCTGCTCGGACAGCCGCGTGCCCGCCGAAACCATCACGCATTGCGAGCCGGGCGACCTGTTCGTCCATCGCAATATCGCCAACCTCTTCAATCCCGACGACGACAACTCCGCCAGCGTTCTCGAATACGCGGTGCGCGTGCTGAAGGTCGCTCACGTGATCGTCTGCGGACATTACGGCTGCGGCGGCGTGCGTGCGTCGCTGCTGCCGCCCGATCCGAGCCTGCCGCATGTGAACCGCCGCATCGCGCCGCTCTGCTCGCTCGCGAGGATCCATCACGACGAACTGGACGCGCGCGCAAGCGAACGTGAGCGCGTCGACCGCCTGGCCGAACTGAACGTGCTCGAACAGGTGCGCCAGCTTCGCGCGAATCCGATCGTGCGCGACGCGGAGCAGGCGCCGCTTGTGCACGGCTGGATCTTCACGCTCGAAGACGGACGCCTCAAAGTGCTCACGTCGGGCTACGAGGCCGACGACGCGATGACCTGCGAGACAGCCGCCCACAGCGCGGCCTAGCGCGCAGCGCAAGCGTGGCACGCGTCCATGCCGCCGCCGCGCGCATGCCTATCCGGTTCAGCCTTCGCCTCTTACCAGGCCTCACCTATTTCTGCACCGACACCATGAATCTTCGAGCTTATTTTTCGACATTTCAGCGCGACATGCTTGCGGGCATCGTCGTTTTTCTGGTGGCTCTACCGCTATGCCTCGGCATTGCGAACGCGTCGGGCGTCGAGCCGTTTGCCGGGCTCGTCTCGGGCATCGTCGGCGGGCTGGTCGTCGCGGTTCTGAGCGGCTCGCGCCTGAGCGTGAGCGGACCCGCGGCGGGTCTCGTCGTGATCGTCGTCGACGGGATTGCGCAGCTCGGCAGCTTTTCCGCGTTCCTCGCGGCCGTGCTGTTGTCCGGCGCGATCCAGTTCGGCTTCGGCGTGCTCAAGGCGGGGCGCTTTGCCGCGTATGTGCCGTCGCCGGTCATCAAGGGCATGCTTGCCGCGATCGGTATCCTGCTGATCGTCAAGCAGTTCCCGCTCGCGCTTGGGCTCGTCAACGGCCAAGCGCCGGGCGCCGCGCCAGCAGGCGGCACGATCATGGCGCCGTTCGGCGCGGTGTCGCTGGTCGCGTGCATCATCACGCTGCTATCGCTCGCGATCCTGATGGCCTGGGAAACGCGGCCCATGCGCCGCTTCGCGCTGGTGCGCATCGTGCCTGCCCCGCTCGCGGTCGTCCTGCTCGGGATCGGCGCGACGTTGCTGCTGACGATGCTCGCGCCGTCGCTCGCACCCGCCGCCGAGCATCGCGTGGCGTTGCCGTCGCTCGAATCGTTCGCGGCCTTGAGCGTCGCGCTCGAGTGGGCCGATTTCGGGCCGCATTTCGCGCAGCTCGTCAATCCGGACGTGTGGCGCGTCGCGATCACGCTCGCCATCGTCGCCAGTCTCGAAACCTTGCTGAGCCTCGAGGCGGTCGAGCAGATCGACCCCGAACGCCGTCCCGCGCCGCCGGATCGCGAGTTGAAGGCACAAGGCGTGGGCAATCTGATTGCGGGTGCGATCGGCGGGCTGCCGATCACCGCAGTGATCGTGCGCAGTTCCGCGAACGTGCATGCCGGCGCGCAAAGCCGTCTGTCGGCGATCATTCACGGCGTACTGCTGCTGGTCAGCGTGTTTGCGTTGACGAGCGTCATCAACCTGATTCCGCTCGCCTGTCTCGCGGCCATTCTTATTTTCACAGGCGTGAAGCTCGCCAAGCCGTCGCTGTTCGTCGCGGTCGCGAAGCAAGGGTTCGCGCCCTTCGCACCGTTTATCGTCACGCTGGTCGGCGTGCTTGCGACCGACCTGCTGATCGGCATCGTGCTCGGCATTCTGTGCAGCGTGCTGCTCGCGCTGTATGCGAATCTGCGCCGCCCCATCGTGCTCGCACAACACGGCGATCATTTTCTGCTGTCGTTTCGCAAGGACGTGTCGTTTCTCGGCAAGGTGCCGCTCAAACACTACCTGCAGCAGATTCCCGACGGCGCGACGCTGATCGTCGATGCGACGCGCGCGGATTTCGTCGATCACGACGTGCGTGAACTGCTCGACAGCTTCGTCGAGGATGCGCCGCGCCGCGGCATTTCGGTGGAAGTGCGGCATCAGGTGCGCACGCAGGCGCGCGCGGCGCGCGGCTGGTCGATGCGGCGCCCCGCCACGGAGTAACGTGGGGAGACCGCGGCGTGCGAGCGGCATGCGCACGCCGCATTAAAAAAGCCCCGCGCCATTGAAGGCGCGGGGCTTCATCTTTCTATCTATCGACAAGCACTCTGTGCGAGCTCACTCCGACCGCTGCGGATTCAGCTTGTCCGAGTTCGAATGCAGTTTGTTGAGCGCCGAGATATACGCCTTCGCCGACGCAGCCACGATGTCCGGATCGGTGCCGACGCCATTGACGATACGCCCGCTCTTCGAAAGCCGCACCGTCACTTCGCCCTGCGCCTGCGTGCCGGTGGTGATCGCGTTCACCGAGTAAAGCAGCAACTCCGAACCGCTGCCGACTTCGGTTTCGATTGCGTTGAGCGTGGCATCCACGGGACCGTTGCCGCGCGCCTCGCCGGCGATCTCCTTGCCGTCCACCGCGAACACGATTTTCGCGTGCGGCTGCTCGCCGGTCTCCGAATGCTGCGACAGCGACACGAACTTGTAGTGCTCTTTCTGCTGCGCCTCAGCCGATTCCTCGGTGACGATCGCAATGATGTCCTCGTCGAAAATCTCGGACTTGCGGTCCGCGAGTTCCTTGAAGCGTGCGAACGCCGTGTTGAGTTCCGCTTCGCTGTCGAGCGCGATACCCAGTTCCTGCAGACGCTGCTTGAATGCATTGCGGCCCGACAATTTGCCGAGCACGATCTTGTTCGCGCTCCAGCCCACGTCTTCCGCGCGCATGATTTCGTAGGTGTCGCGCGCCTTCAAAACACCGTCCTGGTGGATGCCAGACGCGTGCGCGAACGCGTTTGCGCCGACCACAGCCTTGTTCGGCTGCACGACGAAACCGGTGATTTGCGACACCAGCTTGGAAGCCGGCACGATCTGCGTCGTATCGAGACCGAGTTCGAGCCCGAAATAATCCTTGCGCGTTTTCACGGCCATCACGATTTCCTCGAGCGACGTATTGCCCGCCCGCTCGCCGAGACCATTGATCGTGCACTCGACCTGACGCGCGCCGCCGATCTGCACGCCCGCGAGCGAATTGGCGACGGCCATGCCGAGGTCGTTATGACAATGCACCGAGAACACCGCCTTGTGCGAGTTCGGAATGCGCTCGCGCAGCGTCTTCACGAGATTGCCGTACAGCTCCGGCACGCCGTAACCCACTGTGTCGGCGATATTGATAGTGGTTGCGCCTTCCGCAATCACCGCTTCGAGCACGCGGCACAGGAAGTCCATGTCCGAGCGGCTGCCGTCTTCCGGCGAAAACTCCACGTCGTCCGTAAACTTGCGTGCGAAGCGCACGGCAAGCTTCGCCTGCTCGAACACCTGGTCCGGCGTCATGCGCAGCTTCTTTTCCATGTGCAACGGCGACGTCGCGATAAACGTGTGAATGCGGAAACGCTCGGCGGGCTTGAGCGCGTCGGCCGCGCGCTGGATGTCCTTGTCGTTCGCGCGGGCGAGCGAGCAGACGGTGCTCTCCTTGATCAACCCGGCGATGGTCTGGATCGAGTCGAAGTCGCCGTTCGAACTCGCCGCGAAGCCTGCCTCGATCACATCCACTTTCATCCGCTCGAGTTGCTTGGCGATGCGGATTTTTTCTTCTTTCGTCATCGACGCGCCAGGCGATTGTTCGCCGTCACGCAGCGTCGTGTCGAATATGATCAGTTTGTCGGACATGAGGAGTCTCCTGCGGAGTCGTTCGATTGTGGGAGTCGGATATTGGAATGGATGCGGTCGCCGTTAGCGCTCCGAGGCACTCGACCGGACCGCAGACCGCGAGCCGCGACTCTAGCGGTTGGCGCGTCGACACACGGCGCACGCACGGTTAGCTGACTTTATTCTGCGATTCAAACTGCGGCTTGCATTACGCTCGGCGCGCACTGCACTGCCATTCGCCGAACTACTGCCTGGCCTCGCGCCGTTGCTGCGGAAGAAAGCATCGCCGGCACAGTCATCCAACGACTATAGCGGCATTCCACCCGCCGTGCAATTCACGCCAGGCGCGGCTGGCAAGCGCCTCGCCGGTGTCCGCGGACAGCATCGCAATGGTGGCTTGCCAAAGAACAAACGGCGCCCCGAAGGACGCCGTTCTCTCATGCAGCACAAGCTTCGAGCGACAAGCGCGCGAGGCAGCGCGCTACCTGTCGTGCGCGACCGAACGAGCGGGATTGCCCCGGCCACGCAGCACCTGGTAACCCCAGAACACATACCCCGACAAACCGTACAGCACGAACAGGCCGAACAGCATCAGCGGCGGATCGGACGAAACGAGTACGAACGCCACCACGACGAGCAGAATCACGCCGAACGGCACGCGATGCCGCACGTCGAGCGCCTTGCCGCTATAGAACGGCGCGTTCGACACCATGGTCACGCCCGCGTAAATGGTCAGCACGAACGCGACCCACGGCAGCCAGACGAGTTTGAGCGGCACGCGGTTGTCGGTGGCGAGCCACACGAAGCCCGCGATCAGCGCCGCCGCCGCCGGGCTCGGCATGCCCTGGAAGAACCGCTTGTCGACCACGCCGATGTTCGTGTTGAAGCGCGCGAGGCGCAACGCCGCGCCCGAGCAATAGACGAACGCCGCGAGCCAGCCCCATCGGCCGAGGTCTTTCAGAATCCACTCGTACATGACGAGCGCCGGCGCGACGCCGAATGACACCATGTCGGACAGACTGTCGAACTGCTCGCCGAATGCGCTTTGCGTATGCGTCATACGGGCGACGCGGCCGTCCATGCCGTCGAGCACCATGGCCACGAAGATCGCGATGGCCGCGATTTCGAAGCGCACGTTCATGGCCTGCACGACGGCGAAGAAACCGCAGAACAGCGCGGCCGTGGTGAACGCGTTCGGCAGCAGATAAATGCCGCGCTTTCTCAGGAATTGCTGACGCTGCGCGCGCCGGCTGTCCACCGCCGGCGACTCCGCGACAATCGGCTTGTTGCGGCGGAACGGACGCGGCAGCGGTCCACTGTTGCGCGGTCGGCGCGGTTTGAATGCGGCCATTCGGACAATCTCCTTTGTGCCGCTTTACAGGTCAGCGAGAATCGTGGACGACGCCGACACCTTCTCGCCGATCGACACACGCGGACGGCTGCCCACCGGCAAATAAACGTCGACACGCGAGCCGAAGCGGATAAAGCCATACCGTTGACCGCGCGTAAGCGGCTCGCCTGCACGGACGTAGCAAAGAATACGCCGCGCGATCAAACCGGCAATCTGCACGGACGTCACCGTTTGCCCGCCGGCCATTTCGATCACGATTGCATTGCGCTCATTTTCGAGCGAGGCCTTGTCCACCGCGGCGTTCAGATACGCGCCGGGGAAATATTCGACCTTCGAGATCGCGCCGTCCACGGGCGAGCGCTGCGAATGCACGTTGAATACGTTCATGAACACGCTGATTTTCAGCGCTTCACGATTGGCATACGGATCGTGCGCGGTTTCCACTGCGACGATGCGGCCGTCCGCGGGACACAGCACGGCATTCGCCTGAGTCGGAATCGGGCGCGCCGGGTCGCGGAAGAACTGCACGACGAAGATCAGGATCAGCCAGAAGATCCAAGCAAAGCCGAACCCCGCGAAAGCGTGAACCAGTAAGGCAACAACGGCCGCGATGGCGATAAACGGCCAGCCTTCTCGCGCGATGATCGGATGTGGGTAATTCATGGATGGCTTCAGTATTTTTGGAGGGTAGCCCCCCTTCCTCGCGGAAGAGGAGCCCCCTAAGAACCGTACGTGCGAGTTTCCCCGCATACGGCTCAAATCTACAAACAAAGCCCGGGGTTAGTCCCGGGCCGGCTTAGTTACTGCAATTTTACCTGCGTGCACTTGCCGGTGGCAGTCCGGGTGAAGCAAAACCCTGTTCGAAAGAGCATCCGATCCACCATGCATCCGATACTCCAGATGATGGTCATGCCAACCGGTTTCCTTCGTCAGAGCGCATCCACAGTGCGCACACAACCCGCTCTGTGACATGTACAACGAGACCCATTGTCGCCGGTGTCGCATCGAATGTTCCATGCGTGCCTCGCGCAACTGCTCGCCGTATTGCTCCCACTCTGGGTCAAATGGGTTGAACGCCCCTTTGACCTTTCTGTGTCGCCTGATTTCAGTACCGCTGATCTGGTACAGCTCAAGTAACCCCTTTCCTGCTTCACGAACCACTGGAACAGCAAACACCCAGTGTCGGCTGCCCTCTGAGTGAAAGTACTTCTTTCTCACCCAGTCGGCACTCTTGCTCGGGTGCCGCCTCTTAGACCACCGCCAGAGTCTCCGGAAAATCAAAGACTCCATGCGGCTGTACGCCTCTTTGGCTACTACGGGACTGTGATACCGCGCCCAGCCTCGTAGCATCGGGTTCAGCAGCCGGATCAGACTCGCCTGCTTCACCGTCTTGTTACCGTTGATCGTTTCCGCCACCTTGCGATAGAACGCTCGCGCGTTCTTTTGCTCGGCTTGATGAGTAGCGTTCCCGAGTACCTTCGGAAATTCCACCCAAGGAAATCAAAGCCTGTGTCAATGTGCGTGATCCGTGTTTTCTCCTCGGAGAGTTGCAATCCTCTACCGGCAAGGAATGCTTCCACCCAAGGCCAAACTTCCTGCTCCAGCACCTCTTGCGAGTCGCCAGTAATCACGAAGTCATCCGCGTACCGCACCACATTCACTTTCAGCTTCTTGGCCTTTGCGATTCCGAATTTCGCACCGAGGTGCGCAATCAGTTCACGCTCCAGCCCGTTCAACGTCACGTTCGCCAACGTCGGGGAGATGATCCCTCCCTGCGGCGTACCAGCCTCAGTCGCCTGTAGCTGGCCTTTATAAATCAGGCCAGCCTTCAACCATTTCCGGAGGATCTCCTTGTCCATCGGGACATGGTTTTCCAGCCATTCATGGTTGATATGGTCAAAGCAGCCTTTGATGTCCGCCTCCAATACCCATCGGGCTGAACCCTTTTGGGACATGGCAACGAAGATCTGCGACATGGCGTCAGCCGTCGAGCGGTTTAACCTGAACCCATACGAGTTCGGGTCGCTCGTCGATTCCGACACCGGCTCCAAGGCCAGCAGATACAAGGCCTGCATCGCCCTGTCCCGCATGGTTGGAATGCCCAGAGGGCGTTCTTTCCCATTGGCCTTGGGGATAAAGACTCTCCGTAATGGCAGAGGCTTATATCCGCGCCGTTTCAACCTGCCGATAGCTTCCCATCGGCTCTCAGGTGAATCCCACAGTTCGCGATCGACTCCCGCCGTTCGCGCACCCTGGTTCTGCGTAACACGTCGTACCGCATACAGCTTCGCGGACAACGTGCGGGTCAGCATCCTTTGCAGGGCTTTCACCCTGCGCCAGTCACTTTCCCGCGTCGCCTTCGCAATTCGTATCTGCATCCCTCTCACGTTCCGTTCAACCCGTCGCCAATCTACGGCGTACCAGTTGTCCGGCGCGTGGGAAAGCGCAGATCCATCCTCTCGGATAGACACTCTCATGCTGCTCTCCTACTCGAAGAAGTGAATCCCGAGCGGAGAACAGATCACCCCTTGCGGGAGCGATCTGCTCCCGCAAGGGGGTAAACAACAAACACTGACGACTAAGAAGCCGCCAGCAATCACCAGTTCCAGCTAAAGGTCAGTCAGCCGTCTTGCGACGGTAGACCAGACGGAAGTCTGCCCGCTTTCGCGTGAGGTAATGTCTCAACCTCTATCCGGACCATTACAGCCCGGCCTTCGCTTTTTCCGTCGTCCTCTACCTGCACAATCAACAGCGTTCCTCACGGTCCGCCTGCCAGCCTAACTGCGCCGGCAACCATACAGGCTTACCACGTTCCCGGCATGTCACACGACCGACTTAGGTTCTGCCTATTCCCCGGCGGTCCGAAGACGACGTAGCCCGAATTTACAGCGAGCTATCCGACCGCACACCTTTTGGTTGATGCCTATCAGCAGCTTTGGCACCGTCCTACTTACGAGGTTTATCAGCAGTTCACTTGTGTTAACCGTATCAGCCAGCCTAGCCCCTCAACCCCGTTGCTGCTTGGAGTTTCCAGATGTTCGTTTCACAACGACCATCCGCCCGAACTTCCGGGGGGTACATTGTTGGAAGAGCTTCACACCTCACCGTTGCCAGTGACGCATGTCTTCTTAGGCTACTGCTGGTCGTACAGCAGGTTCACTACCCTCGCCAATGCAGCCAGCGAGGCCGAACAATGACACGCCGAGCTTTCGCTCGTATCGTTCAGCGACTCCGTTGCCCGAGGGCGCGGGAATTGCACACATCACCCCGCCCTGTCGGCGGAGATGAAGCCGCTGACTGGGCGGGACCTGACGGTAATCAGGTCAATGCAATACGGTTGACGGCAGACTGCACCGTGTCCCGTGTTCACTACTAAGGTGTGCCCCGAAGGACACATCTACTTCTTAAAGTGCGGCTCACAAGGGAACCGCCTGCGGAGGGCATGGTGAGTCCAGTCGAGACCTTCCTCAATAACCCTCTAGTCGATGCCCCGTAACGTGGGGCTGACGGACACGAGCGTGCGTGTCGCACGTAAAACCGTAGGATAGCAAAAGCCGCCCGGGGTTCAGCACCCTCGGGCGGCTTTTTGCATGACCGGCGCATGCGGCGGTGCGCCGCGCCGGTTTCAGGCGATAAAACGGACTTCTTAGTTCTTCGACTGGTCGACCAGCTTGTTCTTCGCGATCCACGGCATCATGGCGCGCAGCTTCGAGCCGACCTGCTCGATCTGGTGCTCGGCCGTCAGACGGCGGCGCGATTGCAGCGTCGGTGCGCCGGCCTTGTTCTCGATGATGAAGCTCTTCGCGTACTCGCCCGTCTGGATGTCGGTCAGCACGGCCTTCATCGCCTTCTTCGTTTCAGCCGTCACGATGCGCGGACCCGTCACGTACTCGCCATATTCGGCGTTGTTCGAGATCGAGTAGTTCATGTTCGCGATGCCGCCTTCGTAGATCAGGTCGACGATCAGCTTCAGTTCGTGCAGGCATTCGAAGTACGCCATTTCCGGCGCGTAGCCCGCTTCCACCAGCGTTTCGAAGCCGGCCTTGATCAGGTCGACCGTACCGCCGCACAGCACGGCTTGTTCGCCGAACAGGTCGGTTTCCGTTTCTTCGCGGAAGTTCGTTTCGATGATGCCGGCACGGCCGCCGCCGTTCGCCGCCGCGTACGACAGCGCGATGTCACGTGCTGCGCCCGACTTGTCCTGCGCAACCGCGATCAGGTGCGGCACGCCGCCGCCTTGCGAGTAGGTGCCGCGAACCGTGTGGCCCGGCGCCTTCGGCGCGATCATGATGACGTCGAGGTCGGCGCGCGGAATCACCTGGCCGTAGTGCACGTTAAAGCCGTGCGCGAATGCCAGCGCTGCGCCTTGCTTGGCGTTTGCGTGCACTTCCTTTGCGTAGACTTCTGCGATCTGCTCATCGGGCAGCAGCATCATGACGACGTCCGCGCCCTTCACGGCTTCCGCCACTTCCTTGACTTGCAGGCCGGCATTCTCAGCCTTGCTCCACGATGCGCCGCCCTTGCGCAGACCGACCGTGATGTTCACGCCGCTTTCCTTCAGATTCAGCGCGTGCGCATGGCCTTGCGAGCCATAGCCGATGATGGTGACCTGCTTGCCCTTGATGAGGGAGAGATCGGCGTCCTTGTCGTAGAAAACTTTCATGTCGGTTCCTTGGCTAAATTCGATGATTCGAGAGATTCAGATACTGCGAATGTTGTGCTGCAAGGCCGGATAGTGATGAGCGCCACCGGCCCGGATCGGACGCTGCGCGTTACACCTTCAGAATGCGCTCGCCGCGGCCGATGCCCGAACTGCCCGTGCGGACCGTTTCGAGAATTGCCGTGGAGTCGAGTCCTTCGATGAAGGCGTCGAGCTTGTCGCTCGCGCCCGTCAGTTCGATCGTGTAGGTCTTTTCGGTGACGTCGATGATGCGGCCGCGGAAAATATCCGACATCCGCTTCATCTCTTCACGTTCCTTGCCGACCGCCCTCACCTTGATCAGCATCAGCTCGCGCTCGATGTGGGCGCCCTCGGTAAGGTCGACCACTTTCACCACCTCGATCAGGCGGTTCAGATGCTTCGTGATCTGTTCGATCACGTCGTCCGAGCCAATGGAGACGATGGTCATGCGCGACAGCGAACGGTCTTCGGTCGGAGCCACCGTCAAGGTTTCGATGTTGTAGCCGCGTGCCGAGAAGAGACCGACCACGCGTGACAACGCGCCCGGTTCGTTTTCCAGCAGGACGGAAATAATGTGTCTCATGATTCGCTTCTTCCAGATGTTTTGTCGATGTCTGCGAACAGTCCGGCGCCGCTTCGTCCGACTGCGTCTTTTTTGAAGACGTTCGTGACGAAGCCGGCGCTACAAACCGTCGTTATAGATCTTCCGAACCCATGAGCATCTCGGTGATGCCCTTGCCGGCCTGGACCATCGGCCAGACGTTTTCGGTGGGGTCGGTCTGGAAGTCGAGAAACACGGTGCGATCTTTCAGGCGCAGCGCTTCCTTGAGCGCCGGCTCGACGTCGGCCGTGCGTTCGATACGCATGCCCACGTGACCGTACGCTTCGGCGAGCTTCACGAAATCGGGCAGCGCATCCATGTACGAATGCGAATAGCGCTTGCTGTATTCGATCTGCTGCCACTGGCGCACCATGCCCAGATAGCGGTTGTTCAGCGAGATGATCTTCACGGGCGTCGCGTACTGCTTGCAGGTGGACAGCTCCTGAATGCACATCTGAATGGAGCCTTCGCCCGTGATGCACAGCACGTCGTCGTCCGGGTGCGCCATCTTCACGCCCATCGCCGCCGGCAGGCCGAAGCCCATCGTGCCCAGGCCGCCCGAGTTGATCCAGCGGCGCGGCTTGTTGAAGCGATAGAACTGGGCCGCCCACATCTGATGCTGGCCGACGTCGGAGCAGACGAACGCGTTGCCGTCGGTCAACTCCCACGCCTTTTCCACCACGTACTGCGGCTTGATGATGTCGCTCTTGCGGTCGAACTTCAGGCAGTCTTTCGCGCGCCAGGCTTCGATGTCCTTCCACCAGTCGGCGAGCGCCGCGGTGTCCGGGCCATGCTCGGCTGTTTGCAACTGCTCGATCAGCTCCTTCAACACTTCCTTCACGTCGCCGACGATAGGAATGTCGACCTTGACGCGCTTGGAAATGGAAGAAGGATCGATGTCGATATGGATGATCTTGCGCGGACGCGACGCGAAGTGCGCCGGGTCGCCGATCACACGGTCGTCGAAGCGCGCGCCGATGGCGATCAGCACGTCGCAGTGCTGCATGGCCATGTTGGCTTCGTACGTGCCGTGCATGCCGAGCATGCCGAGGAATTTCTTGTCGCTCGCGCGGTAGCCGCCCAGACCCATCAGCGTGTTGGTGACCGGATAGCCGAGCAGATCGGCGAACTGGTTCAACTCACGCGATGCGTCCGCGAGAATGATGCCGCCGCCGGTGTAGATGTACGGGCGCTTCGCCGACAGCAGCAGCGACACGGCCTTGCGAATCTGACCGGAGTGGCCCTTCGTGACCGGGTTGTATGAGCGCAGCGACACGCTCTTGAGCGGCTCGTACTGGCAAGGCGCCTTCGACACGTCTTTCGGAATGTCGATCAGCACCGGGCCGGGACGGCCGGTACGGGCAATATAGAAGGCTTTCTTGACGGTGGCGGCGAGGTCGCGCACGTCCTTCACGAGGAAGTTGTGCTTCACGCAAGGACGCGTGATGCCGACCGTATCGCACTCCTGGAACGCATCCTGGCCGATCGCGGCAGTCGGCACCTGGCCGCTGATCACGACCATCGGGATCGAATCCATATAGGCGGTGGCGATGCCGGTCACCGCATTGGTGACGCCGGGGCCGGAGGTCACGAGGCACACACCGACCTTGCCGGTGGAACGCGCATACGCGTCGGCGGCGTGAACCGCGGCCTGTTCGTGGCGCACGAGGATGTGCTCGAACTTGTCCTGCTTGTACAGCTCGTCGTAAATGTAGAGTACCGAGCCGCCGGGATAGCCCCAAACAAATTCGACGTCTTCGTCGGCCAGTGCCTTCATGAGCACGGTGGCGCCGATAGAGTCAGCTTCGTGTTGTGGAGTGGTATCCGACGTGGAGAATTCCGCGCTGGGCATATTCATTTGATTCACCTTTCGAATTTTCGGCAAAAAATTGATCGGGTGCTCTCTGCCGGGCTTGTGGCTCGGGTTCAAGCGGCGCGTCCAGTTGACAGGTGAGCTTCTTGGGCCACACCTCAATGAGACAAGTCACTTATATTGCGAACCAGCGACGATAGCGGCAGACGTCCGCGCGGTCAAGCAAATATTGCCCCAACGCCCGCCGGGACGCCCTTTAATGACCGACGCGCCGCCTCGCGACGACAGCGGCGGTCCCACGTTTCGCCCCTGCTCGCGCAAAAATTTGTTAGCATCCGCGGGTTTTACGACATTTTTCGACCGATTACGCGCACGCTCGCTGCGCCGACCCCCAAACGGATGGCATCAGACAAGGAACTCGCCGACTTTCTGGCGGGCGTCGAAAGGCGCGCATTCAAGCAGACGGTCTACGCCGTGCGGGACGACGACGCCTCGCTGGATATCGTGCAGGACGCGATGATCAAGCTCGCCGAAAAATATGGCGACCGTCCCGCGGCCGAGCTTCCGCTGCTGTTTCAGCGTATTCTGCAGAATGCGATGCACGACTATTTCCGTCGTGCGAAAGTGCGCAATACGTGGGTGAGCCTGTTTTCGTCGTTCGGTAATGCCGACGACGACGAATTCGATCCGCTGGAAACCTTCGAGGCGCAGCAAGGCTCGGCCGGCGCCGAGAGCAACGAGCAGAAACTCGAGCGCGAACAGGTCTTGCAAATGATCGACGACGAGATCCAAAAGTTGCCGGCACGTCAACGGGAGGCGTTTCTCATGCGTTATTGGGAAGATATGGATGTCGCCGAGACTGCCGCCGCCATGGGCTGCTCCGAAGGCAGTGTGAAGACGCACTGCTCGCGGGCCACCCACACGCTGGCGCAAGCGCTCAAGGCCAAAGGAATCACGCTATGAGCTCCCTCGAAACAAAAGAACTCGAGTTCGCCCGCCAGGTGCGCCGCGCGCTCGACGAAAACGCGGCCGGCATTCCGTCCGCCGCCGTCGACCGGCTGGCCGCCGCCCGCCGTGCCGCGCTTGCCCGCAAGAAGCCCGAAACCGCCGCCGCGCCGGTGTTCGTCCCGTCGTTCGCGGGCGTGCCGTCCGGTCTGCCGGATGAACAGCGCCCAGAGCGCCGCCGTTCGCCGCTGCGCCGCTTCGCGCTGGCGTGGCCGCTCGCCGCGCTGGTCGTGAGCCTCGTCGGCATTGCCTACTGGGAAGACCAGCAACGCACGGCCGAACTCGCCGATATCGATGCCGCCATGTTAAGCGACGACCTGCCGCTCAATGCCTATCTCGACCACGGCTTCAACGCGTATCTTTCGCGCGCCCACTGAGCGGGAGATCGTTCGGGTGAGCTACAAGCGCGGTCTGGCCGTTGTTTTCGGATGTGCGATAGCGGCGCTCGTGTCGTTTGCCGCCACGTATCCGCGCTTCTACCCGAGCCCCTCGCCCGCCGGCGCGCCCGTTGCGAACAGCAACGGCGCGGCGCCCGCGCCCGCACCCACGCTCGGCGTCGAATTGCCGAGCCTGCCCGGCAGTAAAAGCCCGATGGCCTGGTCGCGCCTGAGCGCGGCCGAGCATATCGCGCTCGCGCCATTCGAGGCGCAGTGGGATTCGTTCAGCGACGAGCGCAAGCGCAAGTGGCTGAAAATCGCGTCGCGTTACTCGAAGCTGTCGCCCGAAGCACAAAAACGCCTGCACGACCGGATGACCGAATGGGTCCGCATGACGCCCGATCAGCGGCGCGTTGCGCGCGAGAACTATCAGGTCTCGAAGCAGTTGCCGCGCGAAGCGCGTCAGAACGCGTGGAAGGCGTATCAGGAACTGCCCGAGGAACAGAAGCAGCGGCTCGCCGCAAGCGAGCATAAACGGCGTCCGAGCGTGGTGAGCGCGCCGCCGTCGGGCCGCAGCGAGATCAAGGGGCTCGACCGTCTGCTCAATGCGCGTGAGCGCGCCGCGAGCGGCACGCCGTCGGCCAGCGCGGCCGCTGCGGCCGCGTCGTTGCCGAGCCCGGCGTCGCTGCCGGGCATTCCGGCGGCCGGCAGCTTCGTGCCGGCCACGCCGCTGCCGGTTTCGCCGGCGGAAGCGCCGTCCATCTTCAACGGTTCGTAAGCGGCGCTGCCCGTGTCCGAATCGCGCGCCACTTCCGCCACCGTCAATCCCGATTCGGGCACCGCGTCCAGCGCGAGTTCGCCCGTTGCCGTGTCCACTTCACCAGGCAATTCCCCGAGCGTTCGCCGCCGCCTCGCCGCGCTGCTTTACGAAGCGCTGCTGCTGTTCGGCGTCGTGTTTATCGCGGGGTATCTGTTCAGCACGCTCACGCAGCAGCGCAACGGGCTCACGCATCACAACGTGATGGCGACGTGGATCGGGTTCGTCGTCGGTCTGTATTTCGTGTGGTTCTGGACCCACGGCGGCCAGACGCTGCCGATGAAAACCTGGCGCCTGCGCGTCGTCACAGCGAATGGCGCGCCGCTCTCCGCGTGGCGCGCCGTCGGCCGCTATCTGCTGGCGTGGCTATGGTTTCTGCCGCCGCTCGCGCTTCATCCGCTGCTCGGGTTGCGCTTACCGCAAACTCTTGCGATCGCCGGAATCTGGTTCGTGCTGTGGGCGGCCACGGGGCGCCTCGGCGCGAGCCGCCAGTTTCTGCATGACCGGCTCGCCGGCACGCGCGTGATCGAAGTCGCGCGCTAGACATTGCAGACGCGCCTCGCGCAGTCGACCGCGCACCGAACCGCGCATCCACCACGCGAAGCAAACGCTTCGCCATCGCCTCATCTCGCATCACATCGCATCACCTCCCATCGCTCCCGCAGTAATAAGAACTTCTCGTGACTGTCACGGCACCGTCACGCGTGGTAGGCCCAATACGGGCACTGCAACTCGACGCGTGAGCCATGGACTCCAAAACGTCCGCGACTTCCCTGTTCCGCCAGACCGGCCCGAGCGTCGACCCCGTCGCGTTCCGTCCGGAATCCAGCCCTAGCCACGGCTTCGCGCTGCCCGCCGTGCCCCAGCCGATCGACACCGAGACGCCGCAACACGACGACGAGCACGCCGAGCCGCACCGCTACCGCACGATCTGGCTGTCGGACATCCACCTCGGCTCGAGCGGCTGCCAGGCGCCGTATCTGCTCGACTTCCTGCGCCATAACGAGTCGGAATACCTCTATCTGGTGGGCGACATCATCGACGGCTGGCAGTTGAAAAAAGGCTGGTACTGGCCGCAGGCGCACAACGACGTCGTGCAGAAGGTGCTGCGCAAGGCGCGCAAAGGCACGCAAGTGATCTACGTGCCCGGCAATCACGACGAAGCCGCGCGTCAGTTCTGCGACCTCGCGTTCGGCGACATCCACGTGCGCGGCGAGGCGTTTCACACGACGCTCGCCGGCAAGCGCCTGTGGATCGTCCACGGCGATCTGTTCGACGGCGTGATCCAGCACGCGAAATGGCTCGCGTATCTCGGCGACACGCTCTACACGATGATCCTGATCCTGAACCGCTGGTTCAACCGGATCCGCAGCCGGCTCGGCTTTCCATACTGGTCGCTGTCGCAATACCTGAAGCACCAGGTCAAGAACGCGGTGAACTTCATCTCGTCGTTCGAACGCGTGATGACCGACGAAGCGCGCCGCCGCGGCTGCGACGGCGTGGTCTGCGGACACATCCACAAAGCCGAGATTCGCGACATCGACGGCGTGCTGTATTGCAACGACGGCGACTGGGTCGAAAGCCTGTCGGCGCTCGTCGAAACCTATGAAGGCGAACTCAAGGTGATCTACTGGACCGCGATGCGCAGCCCGCAAGCCGGCGTGCAGAAAGCCCGGGCAACCGCCTGACGCAACGCCGCTCTCCAGTCCGCTGGGCCGAATCGACGAACCATCCGAGGAGCAAACCGATGAAGATCATGATCGTCACCGACGCATGGGAACCGCAGGTCAACGGCGTCGTGCGCACGCTCAAGAACACCACGCGCGAGCTGACCGAACTCGGCCATCGCGTCGATCTGCTGACGCCGCTCGAATTCAGGACGATTCCGTGCCCGACGTATCCCGAGATCCGCTTGTCGCTGATGCCGCGCCGCAAGCTGCGTCAGCGTATCGGCGAGTTCGAACCGGACGCGCTGCATATCGCGACCGAAGGTCCGCTCGGCATGGCCGCGCGCGCCTACGCGATCCAGCACAAGCTGCCGTTCACGACCGCTTATCACACGCGCTTTCCCGAGTATGTGCAGGCGCGCTTCGGCATTCCGCTCGCCGCGACGTACAAGTTCCTGCACTGGTTCCACAAGCCGTCGCTCGCGGTGATGGCGCCGACGCCCGTGGTCAGGAACGACCTCGAGAAATTCGGCTTCACGAACGTCGTGCTGTGGACACGCGGCGTCGATCTCGAGATTTTTCATCCGATGGACTCGAAGGTGCTCAACACCGCGCGGCCGATCTTTCTGTATGTGGGGCGTGTGGCCGTCGAGAAAAACGTCGAGGCATTCTTGAAGCTCGATTTGCCGGGCTCGAAGTGGGTTGCCGGCGAAGGCCCCGCGCTCGCGGAACTGAAGTCGCGCTATCCGCAAGCGAATTATCTCGGCGTGCTGTCGCAGGCTGAACTCGCGAAAGTCTACGCGGCAGCCGATGTATTCGTGTTCCCGAGCCGCACCGATACGTTCGGTCTGGTGCTGCTCGAGGCGCTCGCCTGCGGCACGCCGGTAGCGGCGTATCCGGTCACCGGCCCGATCGACGTACTCGGCGACGGCGGCGCCGGCGCGATGGACGAAGACCTGCGCGAAGCCTGTCTCGAAGCGCTGAAAATCGACCGCGCGCATGCACGCGCGTGGGCCGAGCGCTTCTCGTGGGCCGCGGCCTCCGAGCAATTCGCCGCGCATCTGAAGCCGTTGCCGCGCGCGTCGTATCGCGAGGAAAGCGCAGCCGCGTGACGCGGCGCGCCGGGTTGTCCATGCGAAGCCGATCCTCTCCTGCGAGCCGCGCGTCCGCGAACGGCGCGCTGCGCGCCGCGCACGCCGGCAGCGATGCTCACGACGCTCGCGTCAACCATGACGACCGCGACGACCATGATGACCACGACGCCGCGAGCGTCGAGCCGTTCGATAGCATTAGCGAGTCCGCCGTCATGAATCATGCAGAAGCCCATCGCATGAGCGGCCACGAAGGCCACGCTCGCCACAGCCGTGTCGACGGCGACGGCGATGAAAGCGCCAGCATCAACCGGCACGGCTCACACGCCGCAGCCGAAATCCAGCACGAGCCGCTCAGCCCCGACGATCCGCTCGCGCCGCTGCCGTTCAATCCGTACAAGGGCAATCGCGGCCTCACCCGCGCGTGGCACGCGATGAAAAACTCGCTCGCGGGTTTTCGCGTGGCGATCCGCGAGGAAAGCGCGTTTCGTCAGGAGCTGACGCTGGCCGCGATTCTGCTGCCGTGCGGCGTGCTGGCTCCGGTTGAGCCCGTCTCGCGCGTGTTGCTGCTCGGCTCGGTGCTGCTCGTGCTGATTGTCGAACTGCTGAATTCGAGCGTGGAAGCGGCCATCGACCGTATCTCGCTCGAACGGCACGAGCTGTCGCGCCGCGCGAAAGACCTGGGCAGCGCCGCGGTGATGGTCGCGCTCGGCATGTGCGTGATGACGTGGGGGCTGATCGTCGGCCCGCTCGGCGTTGATTGGGTGAAAGCGTGGCTGTGAAGCTCATGGAAACCCTGAGTATCCGCTAGAGATTCGAACGCTCGGTTTATAATCGTCCGGCAGTCTTAAAAAACAGCAACCGCGTCCGGGTGGACCTACAGCAGCGGCACGCCGCCGCGCGCCCAACCCGGCGTAACCAGGGCCGGACGACATGGAAGCCAAACCTCCCCGCCGCACGCGCGAACGGATACTCGAACTGTCGTTGAAACTGTTCAACGAAATCGGCGAGCCGAACGTCACGACGACGACGATCGCCGAGGAAATGGAAATCAGTCCAGGCAACCTGTACTACCACTTCCGCAACAAAGACGACATCATCAACAGCATCTTCAGCCAGTTCGAGCAGGAGATCGAAAAGCGTCTGCGTTTTCCCGACGACCATCGCGCGACCATCGACGAAATGTGGTCCTATCTGCAGTACATGGTCGATTTCACGTGGCGCTATCGCTTCCTGTATCGCGATCTGAACGATCTGCTCGCACGCAACCGCACGCTCGAAACGCACTTCAAGCAGATCATCAGCCACAAGGTGCGCTTTGCGAGCCAGTTCTGCGATCAGCTCGTGGCCGACGGCGAAATGGTCGCCACGCCGGACGAGTTGCAGGTGATCGCCACGAATATCGGTGTGATCGCAACGTACTGGCTGTCGTATCAGTTCGTGATGAATCCGCGCAAATACAACGAGCAGGAGACGATTCGCGCGGAACTGCATCAGGTGAGCGTGCAGATCGTGTCGTTGATGGCGCCTTATCTGCGCGGCCGCTCACGGCAAATTTTCGACGATCTCGTATCGGGCAAGCTCGAGAAACGCGAGTTCTACGACTATCTGCCGCCGAAGGAAGGCGCCGCGCCTCGCAACGAATAGGACGTTTTTCATGAAGTCGGTGTGTGTGTATTGCGGCTCCGCGAATGGAGCCAAACCGTTGTATGCAGAGGCCGCGCGTGCGTTCGGCCGCGCGCTGGTCGAAGCCGATCTGGCGCTTGTGTATGGCGGCGGCAAGGTCGGGCTGATGGGCGTGATCGCCGACACGGTGATGGCCGAAGGCGGCCGCGCGATCGGCGTGATTCCCGAGCTGCTGGTCAACAAGGAAGTCGGTCATAACGGCCTGACGGAGTTGCACGTCGTGCCCGACATGCATCATCGCAAGAAGATGATGGCCGATCTCTCGGATGCGTTTGTCGCGATGCCGGGCGGCGCGGGCACGCTCGAAGAGTTCTTCGAGGTCTACACGTGGGCGCAGCTCGGCTACCACCACAAACCGGTGGCGCTGCTCAATATCGACGGCTTTTACGATCCGTTGATGAAGCTCTTGCAGCACACCGTGGACGAAGGCTTCATGCGGCAGACGTATGTCGACATCCTGCAGATCGACTCCGATGCGGCCACGCTGATCGGCAAGCTGCAACGGTATCAGCCGCCGGTTGCCGATAAATGGGCGGTTAAGCGAGAAGCGGTTTGAGCGGGGGCGGTTGCTGCGGCTGCGGCTGAGAGCGCCGCGGGTTTCTCCGTGCGTTCTCGGCTTTGCTCTCGTTTTTTAGCTTCGCTTTCTGCCTCGCTTTTCGTTGCATTTTTTTCCGCTGCGTTTTTTCCCGCTTCGTTTCCAGCGCTCACCCTACTTTGCATGTCGAGGTTGCGATGACTCAGACCGTTCTCATCACTGGCGGCAGCCGCGGCATCGGCCGCGCGACCGCGCGCTTGCTCGGCGCGCGCGGCTGGTCGGTGGGCGTGAACTACGCGCGGAATCTCGCGGCCGCCGAGGAAACCGTCGCTGAAGTCGAGCGAGCCGGCGGACGCGCGCTGCCGATTGCCGGCGACGTCGCAAACGAAGCCGACGTCATCGCCATGTTCGACGCGGTCGTGCAGAAATTCGGCCGGCTCGACGCGCTCGTCAACAACGCGGGTATCGTTGCGCCGTCCATGCCGCTTGCCGACATGGATCTCGCGCGCCTCACGCGCATGTTCGACGTCAACGTGCTCGGCGCCTATCTGTGCGCGCGCGAAGCCGCGCGACGCATGTCGACGGATCGCGGCGGCGCGGGCGGCGTGATCGTGAATGTGTCGTCGGCGGCGGCGCGTTTGGGTTCGCCCAACGAATACGTCGACTATGCAGGCTCAAAAGGCGCAGTCGATACGATGACGCTCGGTCTCGCGAAGGAACTCGGGCCGCGCGGCGTGCGTGTCAATGCAGTGCGGCCTGGTCTCATCGATACCGAAATCCACGCGAGCGGCGGCAAGCCCGAGCGTGCGGCGCAACTCGGAGCGGCCACGCCATTGGGCCGTCCGGGGCGGGCTGATGAAGTGGCTGAGACCATTGTGTGGTTGTTGAGTGACGCCGCGTCGTATGTCACTGGGGCGCTTGTGGATGTCGCTGGGGGGCGTTAGGCGGCGGGGGTTGGTCTGCTGTTGTTCGGCGTTCGTTCTTTCGCCTTCGTTCTTTCGCCTTCGTTCTTTCGCCTTCGTTCTTTCGCCTCGTTCTTCCGCCTCGTTCTTCCGCCTCGTTCTTCCGCCTCGTTCTTCCGCCTCGTTCTTCCGCGTTCGTTCCGCATTTCTTCCGCGTTTCGTTGCAATCTTTCCGGTTTTTTTTCGCCTTACTTCGGCGCTCTTTCTGCAATGCATTCGGCTTTTCTCCGCCTCCGTTAAGCGCTCCTTCCTCATCCCTTCCGCCCTCTTTCCGCTCTCCGGTCCGTCGGCTCACGCGGCGCTCCTAGATAAGCCTCGCGTTGCTTCCACTGCCCGCTATATCCACCGCCACGGCAGGCGCAATCGCCGCATCCGTGCGCCGTCGCACGTGTAATCGGTCGTAATAATCGGAGACTACAATCGCGGGAATCGCGCGGCCTCGTGCGACGCAAGCCAGAACATCGTGCGCGCGATGCTGCCGCGCACCGCGACCAGAGATTCGTTTCATGCAAGAAAAACCTTCCGCACCGTGGCGCAACGGGAACGCCGCGGCAGCGGTGTCCGCGCCGGCCAGCGTTGTCGATAGCTCGCCGCAAGTGCGCGTGGCCGGCGTTATCGACAGCGCACAGCAGGCGCACATGGCCAGCCTCATCGACAACGCGCCGCAAGCGCACATGGCCGGTCTCATCGACAGTGCCGAGCATGCGCGCTCGGCCGACCTTGCCGCAAACAGTCCCAATACGGCCCAAGCCCTGACCGCCGAGGCCGCGGCCCCAGCCCGACCAGCCAAGCCCTCCAAACCTCACGCACCCGCCGCAGGCAACGAACCCACCATCGGCTCACCGCCTGCGGACCACTCAAACGACAGCAACAGCAACGGCAACAGCCGCGCCCCGCGCTGGCACACGCTCAGCGCCTCACGCCCGCTAACGTACCTGATCGCCCTCGCCATCCTCTGCGCGTGGCTGCTGCCCGGCACCCTGGGACACGATCCCTGGAAACAGGACGAGACGTACACGTTCGGCATCGTCCAGCACATGCTCGACACCGGCGATCTCGTCGTGCCGACCAACGCCGGGCAGCCGTTCGTCGAAAAACCGCCTGTCTACGACTGGGTGGCCGCGAGCTTCGCGTGGATGTTCGGCCGCTACCTGCCCTTGCACGACGCGGCGCGGCTCGCGAGTGCGCTGTTCGCGGGCCTGACGGTCTACTACACGGCCCGCGTCGCGCGCCGCGCGGTGAATGCGCCGAGCTCGTTCGACCTGCGCGTGATCGGCACGCTGGCGCTGTTCGGCGGCACGCTCGTCGTCGTCAAGCATGTGCACGACATGATGACCGACGTCGCGTTGATGGCCGGCGCGGCGATCGGCTTCTGCGGATTGTTCGAACTCGTGCTCGCGCATCTTCGTTACGACGGCCATCAAGAGCGCCTTTCCGCCGACGCCGCGCGCGAGCGCCGGCACGCGATTCTGAGCGGCGCGGCGATGTTCGGCGCGGGCGTCGGCGTATCGTTTCTCGCCAAGGGCCTGTTCGTGCCGCTGGTTTTCGGCGCGACCGTCTGCGCAGTGTTCGCGCTCTACCGCGCGTGCCGCAGCCGCAGTTTCGCCGCCGCGCTCGGCGTCGCGGCGCTCGTCTGCACGCCGTTCGCGCTGATCTGGCCGATCTGCTTCTATCTGCGCTCCGAGGCGCTCTTCAAGGTCTGGCTGTGGGATAACAACGTCGGCCGCTTTTTCGGTTTTTCGGTCGCCGAACTCGGCTCCGAAAGCGAAAGCCGGCTGTTCGTGCTGCGCACGGTCCTAAGCGTCGGCTTCCCAGTCGCGCCGCTTGTGCTGGCCGCGCTCGGCGGCGGCGCATGGCAGCGCTGGCGCGATCCGCGCGTCGCCTTGCCGGCGATCTTCGCGGGTGTCGGCTTCGCCGTGCTGCAAAGCTCGGCGACGATCCGCGAGCTGTACATCCTGCCGTTCATCGCGCCGCTCGCATTGCTGGCGATGCAAGGCGTCGAGCGCCTGCCGCCGCGTCTGCATGTGGTGTGGGACATGGCGAGCCGCGTGCTGTTCGGCAGCGTGGCGGCGCTCGCGTGGATCGTGTGGTCGATCATGAGCAGTCCGGCGAACACGCATGCTTCGCTGCACCGGCTCGGCCGATGGCTGCCGCTCGACTGGGTCTTGCCGATGAAACCCGCGCTGATCGCCGCGGCATTAGTGATGACGCTCGGCTGGCTATGGTTACTGCCCGCCTTCAAGTACGCGGGCAAATGGCGCGGTGTGCTGAGCTGGTGCGCGGGCGCGATCGTCGCGTGGGGACTCGTGAGCACGCTGCTGCTGCCGTGGCTCGACTACGCGAAAAGCTACCGCTCGGTGTTCGAGAACCTCGGCGCCGCGCTGAGCGCGCAATGGAACGACGGCGATTGCATGGCGAGCGTCGGGCTCGGCGAATCCGAGGCGCCGATGCTCGACTACTTCACCGACATCGAGCATCAGCCGACCGCGAACCCGCGCACGACCGAGTGCACATGGCTGATCGTCGAAAGCCGCCGCAACAACGCACTTCAACCGACGGGCGACTGGCGGCTCTTCTGGTCGGGCGCGCGTCCCGGCGATACCGACGAGTTGTTGCGCGTTTTTGTGCGCACGCCGACGGTGCCGGCTGTGGTTGATGGTCGGTAACCTGACGCCGGGTGGCGCTGCGCGGCACGCCGCTAACTACCGCGCGCCCGCTTCCTCGCCCGCCGCGACTGAAACGACGACCCTGGCTCGCGCAAAAACGCGATTTCCTCCGCCGTCGATTCCCGCCCAAGCACCGCATTGCGATGCGGAAAGCGCCCAAAGCGCTCGACGATCTCCGCATGCCTAACGGCGAACGAATAATACGACTCGCCACCAGGCTCCCCGGCGAGCGCTTTAAAAAGACGCAGCGACTCCCGCTGGCTCGCCGGCGCCTCGTCGTGTTCGAACGGCAGATAGGCAAACGCGCGATGATGCGCGCTCGGCAACAGCCGATCCGCGCCGCTCGCCACCATCTGCTGCGCGATCTCCACCGCTTTGTGATCCGCTGCAAACGCACGCGCCGTGTCGCGATGGCAGTTGCGCGAAAACTGATCGAGCACGATGACGAGCGCAAGCGCGCCGAGCGGCGTGGCCGTCCAACTGTCGAGGCGCGAGTCGCGCGCCGCATCGATAAGGGTTCCGAAACGTTCGCGCAGCATCGCGTCGAACGATTCGTCGGCGGAAAACCACTGCTTGCGCGCCTCACCGAAGCCCGGCGCATCGGGCGCGCCGAACCAGCAGTCGAGCACCTCGCGCGCTCGCGGATCGAGCGCGCTGTAAGCGGCGAGATCCGCCGGCGTGCGAGGCGGCGCCGCGCGTTCAGCGTCAGCCATTGCGGTTGCGCATCCAGTCGGCCGTTTCGAAGAACGAACCAAGCAGGCGTTCTCTAAGCGGCTCGTCAAGCCCGATGTCTTCCATCGCCCAGGCCATGCAGCGCAGCCACTGATCGCGTTCGCTCGATGCAATCGCGAACGGCAAATGCCGCGCGCGCAACCGCGGATGCCCGAAGCGGCTGATGTAATGATCGGGGCCGCCCAGCCATCCGCACAGAAACCAGAACAGCTTGTCGCGCGAACCGTCCATCGATTCGGGATGCAGCGCGCGAATGCCGGCGAACTCTGCTTCAAGGTCCATCAGGTCGTAAAAACGGTCGACGAGTTCGCGCACGCGCGCTTCGCCGCCGACCAGTTCGAAGGCCGTCGGCTGCGCCGCGGAGACTTCGTTGTCGATCTCACTCATAACCACTCATCAACGGAAAATAATCAGGCGTCCCGCAGCGATTGCAACGCGGGACGCGACAACACATGCCGCAAGCTCAGCCAGCCGCCGACCGCCGCACAGGCGATGCCGGCCGCGATTCCCGCCGGCAGCAGCCACGGGTTGAAATCCAGGTAGAACTGGAACACGCGCGTGGCCAGAATCCAGCCGATCACCTGCGCGCCGATCGCGGCCATCAGGCCGGCAAGCGCGCCGACCGCGACGAACTCCGCGATCTGCACCGCGCGCACCTGGCGATGCGACGCGCCCAGCGCCCGCAGCAGCGCGGATTCTCGCATACGCTCGTCGCGCGTGCCGGCGAGCGCGGCGTACAGCACCAGCACGCCCGCGGCGAGCGTGAACGCGAACAGGAACTGCACCGCGCCGATCACCTGCTGCAGCACGCGCTGCACCTGCGCGAGAATCGGACCGGTGTCGATGGCCGTGAGGTTCGGATAGGCGGCGATCAGACCGTCGATGGTCGCGCGTTTTTCCGGGGGCAAATGGAAACTGGTGATGAACGTAGCCGGGAAATCCTGCAACGCGGCGGGCGGCATCAGCACGAAGAAGTTGACCTTGAACGAACCCCAGTCGAGCTTGCGCACACTCGTCACCGGTGCATCGATCTGCAAGCCGGTCACGTCGAAACGCAGCACATCGCCGGGCTTCACGTTGATGAGCTTCGCGAGCCCCTCTTCGATCGAAATCTGCGGAGCCTTCGTGTCGCCATACCAGCTGCCGGCGGAAATGCGATTGTCGTCCGGCAACTGCGTCGTGTACGACAGATTGAATTCGCGGTCGACGAGCCGTCGCGCGTCGTCGCCCTTGAACGAATCCGGATTGACCGGCTTGCCGTTGATCGCGGTGAGCCGGCCGCGCACCATCGGCGAGAGCACCGTGCCGGGCACGCCGTGCGTGTCGAGATAGTGCGTGACCGGTTCGCGCTGATCCGGCTGAATGTCGATGATGAATTCGTTCGGCGCATCGGGCGGCGTCGATTTGCGCCACCCGGCCACGAGGTCGTTGCGCGTCATCGCGATCAGCAGCAGGCACATCAGGCCGATGCCGAGCGCCGTGATCTGCAGCGCGCTCGCGCCGCTGCGCCGCTCCAGCGACGCCAGCGCGTAACGCCAGCCGATTCCCGCGTTCACGCGCTCGCTGCGCACCGCGCGCGCCGCCGCCCACAACGCGAGCCGCGCGATGCACGCAAACACCAGCAGCCCGCCCGCGAACCCGCCCGCGACGATGCCGCCGAGCTTCAGCTCGCCCGCCGCGACGATCAGGAGCGCCGCGAACAACACGATGCCGAGCGCGTACGCGGCCCACGCGGTGCGCCCCGCTTCGCCCCACTCGCGACGCAGCACGCGCACCGGCGGCACGCGCGTCAGCGGCAGCAGCGGCGGCAGTGCGAAACCGAGCAGCAGCACGAGACCGGCCGCAATGCCCTGGAGCGCGGGCCATGCCGTCGGGTACGGCAATTCGACGTCGATCAGACTGCCGAGCGACGTCAGCAACGCGAGATGGCCGAGAAAGCCGAGCGCCACGCCGAGCGCGCCGCCCGCCACGCCGACACCGACGAATTCCAGCGTAAACAGCGCCCGCAGTGTGGACTGACTGACGCCGAGACAGCGCATCGCCGCGCAGCCGTCCAGATGCCGGCGCATATACCGATGCGCGGCCATCGCAATCGCCACGGCCGCGAGCAGCGCGGTCAACAGCGACACGAGCGTGAGGAAATGACCGGCGCGATCGAGCGTCTGACGCACTTGCGGCTGGCCGTCCTGCAACGATTCGAGCGCGACGCCGCGCATCTTGCCGCCGTCCACCCTGCCGTGTGCGAACTGCGCGAAACGCGCGACCGCTGGATCCGCGCCCGCCACCAGCAGCCGGTACGTCACGCGGCTGCCGAACGTGATGAGGCCGGTGGACTGCACGTCATCGGCGCGCATCATCAGGCGCGGCGAGAAGTTGACGAACGAGAAGCCGCGGTCGAGTTCGCGCGTGATCATCGCGCCGATCGTGAAGCTGCGGTTGCCGACCTTCACGGTATCGCCAACGCGCACCTTCAGCGCGTCGAGCAATTGCTGATCGACCCAGACGGTGCCCGGCGGCGGAATGGATTGCGCGGCGCGATCCGCGGCGCCCGGCCCGGGCGCGATGCGCAGCGCGCCGCGCAACGGATAACCCGGCGACACGGCCTTGATCGCGGCAAGCCGCGACACCGGCTGCGCGCCGCTCGAGTTGATCATGCTGGGGAAAATCGCCGTGGTGGCGGTGTTCAGGCCGAGCGCCGCGGCCTCGCGCGCGAACTGCGGATCGACCGGATGATCGGAGCGCACGATGAAGTCGGCGGCGATCATGCGTCTCGCGTCGCGCTCCAGGCCCTGGTGCAAGCGGTCGGCGAGAAAGCCGACGCTCGCGAGCGCCGCAACGGCGAGTACGAGCGCGAGCAGCAGCATCGTGAGTTCGCCGGCGCGCCAGTCGCGCGCCGTCATGCGCAGCGCCTGGCGCAGCAGATCGCCGACGCTAAAGCGGCGCGCCGCGGGGACGGCGACCCGCGCCGTGGAACGTCCGGCCGTATCGCTCAATCGTGCCTGCTCCTCGCAAGGCGCGACACCATATGCGTCGCCATGCCGCGAAAGCCGCCCTGCACGCCGCGCCACAGACGCGGCAAGACCCAGCCGGCGAGCACCAGAAAGCCCACGATCAGCACCAGAAACAGCAGCGGCACGAATAGCGCGAGCAGAATGCCGCCGAACACGAAACCGTCTTCAGCCGTCGACGTGACGATGTTCGACACCGGTTCCGGCGACAGATTGATGAGCGCGCGCGTGCCCGCTTTCGTCAGATGCGCGGTGCCCGCCAGTGTGCCGCCCGCGAGTGCGGCAACCGTCAGCAGCGCCGGATCGGCATGGCCCAACGCGCCGGCTGCGAGCACGGCGCCGGCCGGAATGCGGATGAAGGTGTGAATCGCGTCCCATAGCGAATCGAACGCGGGAATCTTGTCGGCGAGAAATTCGGTGACGGTCAGGACGCCCGCCACGCCGATCACCCACGGCGAGGACAGCGCGGACAACGTATCGGGAAGATGAATCAGACCGAGGCGCTCGAACACGCCGGCCAGCAGGACCGTCAGATAGAGGCGCAGGCCGCTGCCCCATGAGAGCCCCGCAGCAAGCGAAAGTGATTCAAGCATGGCCGCCTCCAGGCGCGCTGTGCGTGCCGGGCGCTTCGGGGGCAATCAGAGATGAGCCGCCGCACCGAAGTCGTCAGACCCGCGCCAAGCCGGCCGCGCCGGGCAGGCCGCGGGCAATTTCAGATTGGTTTCCATCTCATTATAGCCACGTTAATTCGCAGAACGCAGAGTGGCTTGCAAATTGGCGGACTATGCAGCAGTGGCACTGGCCGCGCCGGTGGCGGCCGGCGCGTGAGTATGCCGATGCGCGTGCTGATGCAGCGCGCTTAATGCCCGGACGAGAGCTTGAGCCCGATCAGCCCGACGACGATCAGCGCCGCGCTCGCCACGCGCGCGGCCGTCAGCGCTTCGCCCATCATCACGATGCCGAAAACGAAGGCGCCGACGGCGCCGATGCCGGTCCAGACCGCGTAGGCCGTGCCGAGCGGCAACTGCCGCATCGCCATCGCAAGCAGGATAAAGCTGCCGAGCGCCGTGACGATGGTGAAGACAGAAGGCCACAGCCGGGTAAAACCGTCGGAACTCTTGAGACCGGCCGCCCAGGCGACTTCGAGCAGACCGGCGATGAACAGAAGAATCCAGGACATGAAACAGCTCCATGATCAGATGGGGCCGTCCCCGTTTGTAAATGGCGTAAGGTCGTCCTTACGGTCCGTAATTATAACGACGCCTGCACCATCTTGCTGCGCGGCCGCAAGTCGCCGCTCTGCTCACACGACGCCGACCAGCCGATAGCCGACGCCCGTCTCCGTGACGATATGCTCGGGCTGCGCCGGATCGCGCTCGAGCTTGCCGCGCAGATGCGCCATATAAATGCGCAGATAGTGATAACTCTCGACGTGCGACGGCCCCCACACGTCGCGCAGCAGTTGCCGGTGCGTCAGCACGCGGCCGGCGTGGCGCACGAGCGTCGCGAGCAGCCGGTATTCGATCGGCGTCAGATGGACCGCCGCGCCGTCGCGCGTGACCTGGCGCAACGCGAGGTCCACGCTCACCGCGCCGAAGCGCACTTGCGGCGATTCGTTCGCGCCGCCCTGATTGCGCCGCCGAAGGTGCGCGCGAATCCGCGCGAGCAGTTCCGAGACGCCGAACGGCTTGGTCAGGTAATCGTCGGCGCCGGCATCGAGCGCCGCGACTTTCTCGCTTTCCTGCGTGCGCGCCGACAGCACGATCACCGGCAGTTCGCTCCAGCCGCGCAATTCGCGGATCACGTCGAGGCCGTCGGTATCGGGCAGGCCGAGATCGACGATCACGAGGTCGGGCTTGCGCGTCGCGGCCTCCACGAGACCCTGCTTGCCGGTCTCGGCGTCATGCACGACGATGCCCTCGTCTTCGAGCGCCGTCCGCACGAAACGGCGGATCTGCTTTTCGTCTTCGATCAGAACGACGGTGATGCTCGGGTCACTCATGGGTCGGTTTGGCAAGCGGGTTCGGGTTCATGTTGTCGGCGGATTGGTCTTGCAGCGCATTTGGCGCATCTGGCGCGTCGGCGGCTTCGGGCAGGTCGGACGCGTCCGGCGGCGTTTCAACCGGCAGCGTAAACCAGAAACGCGCGCCTTCGATGCGGCTGCCCGCCGCCTCGTCCGTTCCCGCCGACATGCGATTCACCGCGCCGATGCTGCCTCCATGCGCTTCGACAATCGCGCGGCAAATCGCGAGACCGAGCCCGATGCCCGGCTTCGCCGATTCCTTCTCGCCGCGCGTGAACTTCTCGAACACGCGAGTCTCCATGCCGGCGGGCAAACCCGGCCCATTATCGTCGATGGTCACGCGCACGAACGACTTGCCGTCCGCGTCGAAACGCTGCGCGCCGATCGTCAACGGCGTGCCCGCCGACGTATATTTGGCCGCGTTCTCGAAGAGGTTCGAGAAGAGCCGCTCCATCAGCACGGCGTCGAGTTGCAGCAGCGGCAAATCCGCGGCAAGCTCGACCCGCACCGGATGCGCGCTCAGCACGCGCTTGCACGCACGCAGCGCCGCGCCCACGGTTTCCTCGAGCAGCGTCCATTGCCGGTTCAATTGCAGACTGCCCGCCTGCAGGCGCGCCATGTCGAGCAGATTGGTCACGATGCCGGTCATGCGCAACGCTTCTTCATGGATTGCGTCCACGAGCTCGTCGTCGCGCCGCGCGTCGGCTGCGTGTTCGCGCGATTGCGCGAGCATCGACGAAAAGCCGACGATGGTCGTGAGCGGCGTACGCAAATCGTGCGAAATCGCGGACAGCAACGAGTTTCGCAAACGTTCGGATTCCATATTGACGAGCGCGTCGCGTGCGATGTCCACGTAATGCACGCGCTCGAGCGCGAGCGCGATTTGCGCGGCGAACGCGTCGAGCATGCGCTGCTGCTCGGGCGCGTTCAGCTCGCGCTCGTCGCGCAGCACGGCCGCGAGCACGCCGCGCGTGCGCATCGGCGCCTTCAGCGGCAGATACAGCGCGGCTGCGGCCGGCAGGGTGTCGGTGCCGTGGCCGGCCGGCTTCTCGTGATCGTAGACCCACTGGCCGACGTCGGTATCGAGCAATTCGCCTTCGAGCGTGATGGCCGCGTCGGGGTCTTCGATCTTCTGCTTCACGCGGTCCGCGCTGTCCGGCAAGAGGATCGCGACGCGCGCGCCGAACACTTCGCTCACGTGACGGCTGCCGATGCCGACGATCTGCTCGGTAGTCAGCGCCGCCGCGAGTTCGCGCGCCATCGCATACATCGCGCCGGTGCGCTGCTCGCGACGCCGCGCGATCCGCGCTTCGCGCCGCAAGCTCGACGTGAGATGGCTGATCACGAGCGAAGTCAGCAGCATGCCGAAGAACGTCAGCAGATATTGCGTATCCGATACCGACAACGACAGGCGCGGCGGCACGAAGAAAAAGTCGAACGCGGCGACGCTCATGAACGACAGCAGCACGCCTGGCCCTCGCCCGAGTTTCACCGCCGCGAAGATCACGCCGAGCAGATACAGCATGACGAGGTTCGTCAGATCGATGCGCTCGTTCAGTTGGCTCGCGACCGCGGTGATGCCCGCGCAGATCGCGAGCGCCCAACCGTACGCACGCGGCGGCGAGCGGCGCTCGCGCGCGGCGCTCAACGCGTCGCGCCATGCGTTGGCCGTCGTGCTCAACAGGCGGCGCTCGTGGTCGCCGCCGCTATCGGACGAAGCGCGAATCAGCGTGACGTCCGCATGACCGCCGTGTTCGGCGAGACGCTCGCCGAGCGGCCGGCGCAGCCAGCGCCGGATGCCGGTGCGTGCCGATGCGCCCGCCACCAGCTTCGACACATTGCGCGCCTGCGCATAACCGGTCAGCGCGGCCACGGCGTCCGCGCCCGCGAGCGTCGCCGTTTCCGCGCCGAGTTCCGCGGCGAGCTTCAATGCGTTGAGCGTGCGTTCGCGGCGCGCGTCGGGCAAACGCTGCAACGCGGGCGTTTCGACATAGACGGCGATCCAGTCGGCCTTGAGGCTCGCGGCAAGACGCGCCGCCGCGCGCACCAGCATCGGCGCTTCAGGACCAGGGCCGACGCACACCAGCAAGCGCTCCCGCGCCTGCCAGATTCGCTCGATCGAACGGTCCGCGCGATATTCACGCATTTGCGCGTCGACGCGATCGGCCGTACGTCGCAAGGCAAGCTCGCGCAGCGCGATCAGATTGCCTTTGCGAAAGAAGTTGCGCACCGCGCGCTCGGCCTGCTGCGCGAGATACACCTTGCCGTCGCGCATGCGATCGAGCAATTCCTCGGCGGGCAGATCGACCAGCGTGACTTCGTCGGCGCGATCGAACACGCGGTCGGGCACCGTCTCCCACACGCGAATGCCGGTGATCTGCCCCACCACGTCGTTGAGACTCTCGAGGTGCTGAACGTTGACGGTCGTGTACACATCAATGCCGGCGTCGAGCAGTTCGTACACGTCCTGCCAGCGCTTCAGATGCCGCGCGCCTTGCACATTCGAATGCGCGAGTTCGTCGACGAGTATCAGTTGCGGCTTGCGGGCCAGCGCCGCGTCGAGGTCGAACTCGCCGAGCTTGCGGCCGCGATATTCGATGTGCGCGAGCGGCAGCACGTCGAGACCTTCGAGCAGCGCCGCCGTTTCGCCACGCCCATGCGTTTCGGCGATGCCGACGACCACGTCCGCACCTTCGTCGCGACGGCGACGCGCCGCCTGCAACATCGCATACGTCTTGCCGACGCCCGCCGATGCGCCGAAGAAAATCTTCAGCTTGCCGCGCTGACGCTTTCGTTCGTCGCGCTGCAGCTTGTCGAGCAGTTCGTCAGGATCGGGGCGGTTCATGCGTGAATGTTTTGATGTTTTGATGGTGGGCGCGCGGCGGTGCGTGCAATGGTGGCACGGCGGCGGCCCGGCCGCAAATCAGATGCGAATGGGCTTGGGCGACGCCGCGTGCAACCGCCGGCATTGTGCTTCAGCGACGCGCTCAGCCGCGCTTCATCTCATCCAGCGCGAGATTCAGTTGCAGCACGTTCACGCGCCGCTCGCCGAGCATGCCTAATTGCCGCCCGCTCGTATAACGGTCGACCAGCGCCTCTACTTCGTTCGGCGCAAGTCCGCGCGCTTTCGCGACGCGTCCGATCTGATACGCGGCAGCCGCCGGGCTGATCTCAGGATCGAGTCCGCTTCCCGACGATGTCACGAGATCGACCGGCACAGGTGCCGACATGTCGGTGCCCGCTGCCTTCAACGCGTCGATGCGGCCTTTGACTTCATCGAGCAACGCCGGATTCGTCGGCCCCAGATTCGAGCCGCCCGAAGCCTGCGCGTTATACGGCATCGGGCTCGTCGCCGACAGACGTCCCCAGAAGTACTGCGGCGCGTCGAACTGCTGACCGATCAGCTTCGAGCCGACGACCTTGCCGTCGCGCTCGATCAGACTGCCGTTCGCCTGGTCGCGAAAGAGCGTTTGACCCACTGCGGTCATCACCGCCGGATAAGCGAGACCGGTCACGGCGCTCAGCACCGCAAAAATAACGAGCAACGGACGCAACAGATTTTTCATGACGATCACTCCTTCAAGACAAGCCGCTTCAAACCCAGCCGAATGCGGCCAGCACCATATCGATCAACTTTATGCCGATGAACGGCACCACGATTCCGCCGAGTCCGTACACGAGCAGATTGCGTCGCAACAGAACGGCCGCGCCGAGCGCGCGATAGCGCACGCCCTTTAGCGCGAGCGGAATCAGCAGCACGATGATCAGCGCATTGAAAATCACCGCCGACATGATCGCGGACGCGGGCGTCGCGAGATGCATGACGTTCAGCGCATTGAGCGCCGGGTAGGTGGTCGCGAACGCGGCCGGAATGATCGCGAAGTACTTCGCGAGATCGTTCGCAATCGAGAACGTGGTGAGCGAGCCGCGCGTCATCAGCATCTGCTTGCCGATCTCGACAATCTCGATCAGCTTGGTCGGATTCGAATCGAGGTCGACCATGTTGCCCGCTTCTTTCGCGGCCTGCGTGCCGGTGTTCATTGCGACGGCGACGTCGGCCTGCGCGAGCGCGGGGGCGTCGTTGGTGCCGTCGCCAGTCATCGCGACGAGCCGGCCTTCCGCCTGATGCGCGCGAATCGTCGCGAGCTTCGCCTCGGGCGTGGCTTCCGCGAGGAAATCGTCGACGCCGGCTTCCGCCGCAATCGCCGCAGCCGTCAGCCGGTTGTCGCCCGTCACCATCACGGTCTTGATGCCCATTTTGCGCAGCTCGGCAAAGCGCTCCTTGATGCCGCCTTTGACCACGTCCTTCAACTCGATCACGCCGAGCACGCGCGCGCCCTGCTCGCCTTTCTCCGCGACCACGAGCGGCGTGCTGCCGCGCCGCGCGACTTCGGCCACCGCCTGACTCACTTCGTTCGGAAAACGGCCACCGTTGGCTTCGACGTAATGCTTGACCGCGTCCGCGGCGCCCTTGCGAATCTCGCGGCGCGACGTGTCCGAAGACGTTCCCTTCGGCGCAAGATCGACGCCGCTCATCCGTGTTTGCGCGGTGAACGCGAGAAACTCCGCGTGCAGCGAGGCCATATCGCGTTGCCGGATATTGAAGCGCTGCTTCGCCAGCACGACGATGCTGCGGCCTTCAGGCGTTTCGTCGGCCAGCGACGAAAGCTGCGCCGCGTCCGCGAGCGCTTCTTCGGTCAAACCCGGCGCAGGAATAAAGAGCGACGCCTGACGGTTGCCGAGCGTGATCGTGCCGGTCTTGTCGAGCAGCAGCACGTCGACGTCGCCGGCCGCTTCGACCGCGCGGCCCGAGGTCGCGATCACGTTCGCCTGCATCATGCGGCTCATGCCGGCCACGCCGATGGCCGACAGCAATCCGCCGATGGTGGTCGGAATCAGGCACACGAGCAGCGCGACCAATGCGGTAATCGTCACCACGTGGCCCGCCGAATTGGTCAGATGCGCGGCTTCCACGGAGAAGATCGAGAACGGCAACAGCGTCGCGGTCGCAAGCAGCATCACGATCGTCAGCGCGACCAGCAGGATGGTCAGCGCGATTTCGTTCGGCGTCTTCTGACGCTTCGCGCCTTCGACCATCGCGATCATGCGGTCGAGAAACGCCTCGCCGGGATTCGCCGTGACGCGCACGACGATCCAGTCGGACAGCACGCGCGTGCCGCCCGTCACCGACGAAAAGTCGCCGCCCGACTCGCGAATCACGGGCGCGGATTCGCCCGTAATCGCCGATTCGTCGACCGATGCGACGCCGTCGACCACTTCGCCGTCGGCGGGAATCACGTCGCCGGTTTCGATCAGCACCACGTCGCCGCGGCGCAAGTCCGAGGCCGTGACAATGCGGATCGGCGACTTCGGATGCGGCTCGTTGAGCTTTTTCGCCATCACGTCTTTCTTCGCGCTGCGAAGCGACGCGGCCTGCGCTTTCGAGCGGCCTTCCGCGAGGGCTTCGGCGAAGTTCGCGAACAGCACCGTGAACCACAGCCACAGCGTGACCGCGAGAATGAAACCCGCGGGCGCCTCGGCCTGGCCGGCGAGCGCGGCGATCCAGAGAACCGTCGTCAGAATACTGCCCACGTACACGCAGAACATCACCGGGTTGCGGAATTGCGTGCGCGGCGTGAGCTTCCTGAATGAATCCGCGATCGCCGGGCGCAGCAGCGCCGGGTCGAACATGGACATCGTTGCATTGTGTTCAGTCATTGAATCCTCGAATGTCGCGTTGACTCATGGCCGCGTCAATGCGCGCCCATCATCATCAGATGTTCGACGCCGGGCCCGAGCGCAAGCGCGGGCACGTACGTCAGCGCGCCGACCAGCAGCACCGTGCCGAGCAACAGCACGACGAAAAGCGGCCCATGCGTCGGCAATGTGCCGCCCGTCACGCCGATGCGCTTCTTTGCGGCGAGCGAGCCGGCAATCGCGAGCACGGGAACGATCGTGCCGAAGCGGCCGAACCACATCGCGATGGCGGTCAGCCAGTTGTAGAACGGCGTGCCCACCGTGAGGCCCGCGAACGCGCTGCCGTTGTTGTTCGCCGCCGAGCTGAACGCGTAGAGGATTTCGGAGAAGCCATGCGGGCCCGGATTGGCGATACCGGCCTTGCCCGCTTCGCTCAGCACCGCGATCGACGTGCCCACCAGCACGAGCAACGGCGTCAGCAGCACGACGATGGAGACCATCTTCATCTCATACGCTTCGATCTTCTTGCCGACATACTCGGGCGTGCGGCCGATCATCAAACCCGCGACGAACACCGCGAGCAGCGCGAACACGAGCATGCCGTAAAGACCCGAGCCCACACCGCCGAAGATGACCTCGCCAAGCTGCATCAACAGCAGCGGATAGAGGCCGCCGATCGGCGTCAACGAGTCGTGCGTATTCGCCACCGCGCCGCACGAAGCCGCCGTCGTCGCAATCGTGAAGATGCCGGATTGCGCGATGCCGAAGCGCGTTTCCTTGCCTTCCGCGTTGCCGCCCGACTGCATCGCGTTCGCCGACTGATCGACGTGCAACGCGGCAAACGCCGGATTGCCGCTCTGTTCAGCGCCGATTTCGCCGAACACGCAGACGCCGAATGCAATCGTCATCGCGGCCAGCACCGCGACGCCCTGCCTGCGATCCGCGATCATGCGGCCGAACACCAAAGCGAGCGCAGACGGAATGATCAGGATGGCGAAGATTTGCAGGAAGTTCGATAACGGCGTCGGGTTTTCATACGGATGCGCCGAATTGCCGTTGAAGAAACCGCCGCCGTTCGTGCCGATCATCTTGATCGCTTCCTGCGACGCAACCGGGCCCATCGCGATGGTCTGCGTTTTAACCGGCGTGTCGACCGTCAGCGCATTGCCCTTGGCATCCTTCAACGGATTGCCTTGCGCGTCGAGTTTCGGCGCGGCGTAAGTCGTCGTCTGCAACGTGGGAATGTCTTCGTAACTCTTGAAGTTCTGGATCACGCCCTGGCTCATCAGCAGCGCGGCAAACACGACCGACATCGGCAGCAGCACGTAAAGCGTCACGCGCGTCAGGTCGACCCAGAAGTTGCCGATGGTTTGCGCGGTATGGCGCGCGAAGCCGCGAATCAGCGCGATCACCACCACGATGCCGGTTGCCGACGACAAGAAGTTCTGCACGGTCAGGCCGAGCATCTGCGTGAGATAACCGACTGTCTGCTCCGGCGTGTAGTCCTGCCAGTTCGTGTTGGTCACGAAACTGACCGCCGTATTGAATGCACCGTCGACGGTCATCGCACCAAGCTGCTGCGGATTGCCGGGCAGCCAGCCCTGCACGCGCAACAGCGCATACAGAAACACGACGCCCAGCGCGTTGAACGCGATCACGGCGACCGCGTAATGCTTCCAGCTCATTTCGCTCGACGGATCGACGCCGGCCGCGCGATACAACAGGCGCTCGATTGGTCCGCCGACGCGCAGCACGCGCGAACTCCCGTCCATCACGCCGCAGAGATAGCGCGACAGCGGCACGGCCGCAGCGAGCAGCACGACGATAAAGAGCCCGGCTTGCAGGACATTGTTCGAATTCATTCGATGTCCTCCGCGCGCAACAGCGCATAGACCAGGTACGCGAACAGCAGCGCGGTCGCCGCACCCGACATCCACAGCATCCAGTTCATGAGCGCGCTCCCTGTCTGCGGGAGAGCAGCAGCTTCTCGCAACCGGCGATCAATGCAAAGGTCAGCGCGGCAAAGAGCGCGATGGCTCCGACGTACAGCACATCCATTGTTGTTCTCCATTGACGGACTTTGGATAGCCGCAACGATAGGCGCGCGCGCGTAAAGGCCCGATCAAAGCTTGTACAGGCCGTATAAAAATCGCGTAAACGGAGAGACTCGCAATGCAAAGGGCCGCTCCATCGCGAGATGGAGCGGCCCTTCCTGTGAAACGCGAAACTTCGGGAAAACTAAAACTACGGCAGCAGTATCGTCGAACCCGTGGTCTTGCGCGCCTCGAGATCCGCATGCGCCTGACCGACGTCGGCAAGCGCGTAGCGCTGGTTGATGTTCGTCTTCACCTTGCCGGAAACCAGCACGTCGAAGAGTTCGGCGGCCATCGCTTCGTAGTCGCTGCGTTTGCCCATATACGTGAACAACGTCGGGCGCGTGAAGAACAGCGAGCCGCGTCCGGCGAATTCCGACGAGTCGATCGGCGGCAACGGCCCCGACGCATTGCCGAAGCTCACGAACATGCCGAGCGGCGCGAGGCAATCGAGCGAGCCGGCAAACGTATCTTTACCGATGGAGTCGTACACCACCGGCACGCCCGCGCCGTTGGTGATCTCGCGCACGCGCTTCGTGAAGTTTTCGCGCGTATAGACGATCGCATGGTCACAGCCGTGCGCTCTCGCGATCTCCGCTTTTTCGTCCGAGCCGACCGTGCCGATCACCGTCGCGCCGAGCGCCTTCGCCCACTGGCACACCAGCAGCCCGACGCCGCCCGCCGCGGCCTGTATCAGGATCGTGTCGCCGGCCTTCACCCGATACGTGCGCCGCAGCAGATATTGCGCGGTGAGACCTTGCAGCATCACCGAGGCGGCCTGTTCGTCGCTGACCGCATCCGGCAGTTTGATGACCTGCGCCGCCGGCAGCACGCGCTCCTGCGCATACGCGCCGGGCGGCCTCGCCACGTAGGCGACGCGGTCGCCCGTTTTCAGATCGCTCACGCCCGAGCCGAGCGCGATCACTTCGCCGGCGGCTTCCATGCCGAGGCCGCCCGGCAACGGCAGCGGATACAGGCCGGTGCGGAAGTACACGTCGATATAGTTGAGCCCGACCGCCGTTTGACGAATGCGAATCTCGCCGGGGCCGGGGTCGCCCACTTCGACGTCGACCCATTTCATGACCTCGGGACCGCCGGTTTGATCGAATCGGATTGCCTTGACCATTCACGTCTCCTTGATGGAATGCCGGCTATTTATGTTGCCGTTGAATGTTGCCAATGAGTGTTTGCCGATCAGCCGCGCGCGTGCGGCGTCAAACCTGCTGCGTGATACGCAGCGTGAGCGCGTCGAGCACCATGCGCGCCGTCGAAATGTTCGTCGCGCACGGAATGTTGTGCACGTCGCACGCGCGCACGAGCGCGTTGATGTCCGGCTCGTGCGGTTGCGGCGTCATCGGATCGCGCAGAAAGATCACCATGTCCACGCGCCCTTCCGCGAGTTGCGCACCGATCTGCAAGTCGCCGCCGTGCGGGCCCGACAGCATGCGCTCGACCTGCAGCCCATGTGCGTCGCTGATGCGTCCGCCCGTCGTGCCGGTCGCGATGATGTCGCAGCGCCGCAGCGTGTCGACGTATTCGCCGGCCAGCGCGACGATGTCGTCCTTCTTGTGATCGTGCGCGATCAGCGCAATGCGGGTGGTCATGTCGTAAGACTCCTGAAACCGTTGTGATTGTCGTTGTTGTGATGCTGCTCGAATTGCTGACTGCTGGGCTGCTTGTCGGGCAGGCGCTGCGAAGAAGACGACTGCACGCGCCTAGAAAGTGCCGGGATACGCGCCGCCGTCGATCAGCCAGTTCTGTCCCGTGATGTAGCCCGCATGCACGCTGCACAGAAACGCGCAGGCGCGGCCGAACTCGTCGCGCGTGCCGAAGCGGCCCGCGGGAATCGCTTTCATGCGCTGCTCGCGCGCCTGATCGACGGAAATGTTTTGCGATTTTGCCGTCGCCGCCATCGTGACGGCGATGCGATCCGTGTCGAACATGCCCGGCAGCAGGTTGTTGATCGTGACGCCGGTGGGCGCCATCTTGCGCGCGAGGCCCGCGACGAAACCGGTCAGGCCCGAACGCGCGCCGTTGGAAAGGCCCAGCACGTCGATAGGCGCCTTCACCGCCGAACTCGTGATGTTGACGATGCGCCCGAAGCCGCGCGCGCTCATCGAGTCGATGGTCGCGCGGATCAGTTCGATCGGCGTCAACATGTTGCTTTCGAGCGCGCGAATCCAGTCGTCGTGCGTGAAGTTGCGGAAGTCGCCCGGCGGCGGGCCGCCCGCATTGTTGACCAGAATGTCGGGCTGCGGACAGGCGGCGAGCGCCGCGGCCCGGCCCTCGGGCGTGGTGATGTCGCACGCGACCGTGTTCACCTGCACGCCGCTTTGCCGGCGAATCTCGTCGGCCGTCGCCTCGAGCGTCTCGGCGGTGCGCGCGACGATCGTCAGGTTGACGCCTTCGGCGGCGAGCGCTTCCGCGCAGCCGCGCCCCAGGCCCTTGCTCGCCGCGCAAACCAGCGCCGTGCGTCCTGCGATTCCCATGTCCATGTGTGCGTTCTCCTCGCTGGCGTCTTGCCGATGGTTGCAAAGTTTCCCCCGATTCTAGAAGAATCGGTGCCAGGCTGCGCCGGCCCGCTGCAATCTTCGGTATCTTCGGGTGGCACTCTTTCGGTAAACTTGCGCCGTGGCGCGTTCGCCGGTCGTCGCACGTTGTGTTTGCCGGCCGGGCGAAGCGCCGAACCGATCTCCGAATCGGCCTCGAATCGATCTCTTACCCGCCGCGTGTGCCCCCGCCATGACTCAGGACAGCCGTTTCCCCAATCTTTTCATCCTCGATCACCCGCTGATCCAGCACAAGCTGTCGCACATGCGCGACCGGGACACGTCCACGCGCACGTTCCGCGAGCTGCTGCGCGAGATCACGCTCCTGATGGGCTACGAAATCACCCGCAATCTGCCGATGACCACGCGCCGCCTGAACACGCCGCTCGTCGAGATCGACGCGCCGGTGATCGCCGGCAAGAAGCTCGCGATCGTGCCGGTGCTGCGCGCGGGCATCGGCATGTCGGACGGTTTGCTCGAACTGGTGCCGTCGGCGCGCGTCGGCCACATCGGCGTGTATCGGGCCGAGGACCACCGGCCGGTCGAATATCTGGTGCGCCTGCCTGATCTCGAAGACCGCGTGTTCATTCTGTGCGATCCGATGGTCGCGACCGGCTACTCGGCCGTGCATGCGGTCGACGTGCTCAAGCGCCGCAACGTGGCCGGCGAGAACATCCTGTTCCTCGCGCTCGTCGCCGCGCCCGAGGGCGTGCAGGTGTTCCAGGACGCGCATCCCGACGTGAAGCTGTTCGTCGCGTCGCTCGATTCGCATCTGAACGAGCACGCGTATATCGTGCCGGGCTTGGGCGACGCGGGCGACCGGTTGTTCGGCACGAAGAACTGAGCGTTGTCGAAAAGCCGGTGTGCGGCGCCTGGTTCGCGCCGCGCACGCATACTTTTCCTGCAATGTCGGGCCATCCCGGGCGACGGCGGCCGCTGCCGCACCCCCGCGGCGTGATAAAATTCGAATCCACTCGAAGCGCGGCCTCGCGCGCAGCGCGAGGCGCGGCGGGCATTCCGGTGCGCCATGCAGCGCAGGCAATCAGCCAGGACCGGCGGCGCGCAGCCGGGCAGAACGGCCGGCACGAATTTGACATCGAGGCGCCTTGACGAGCGCCTGAAAAATCGCAACGACAATTGCACACTGCGCGCCCCGCTGGCGCGCGCGACGGAGAAAGGTATGGCGGGTCATTCGAAATGGGCCAACATCAAGCATAAGAAAGCAGCGGCCGATGCCAAGCGCGGCAAGGTCTGGACGCGGCTCATCAAGGAAATTCAGGTCGCGGCGCGCATGGGCGGCGGCGACATCGACTCGAATCCGCGCCTGCGGCTCGCCGTCGAAAAGGCGTACGACGCCAACATGCCGAAAGACAACGTCAACCGCGCGATCCAGCGCGGCGTGGGCGGCGTCGACGGTGCGAACTACGAAGAAATCCGCTACGAAGGCTACGGCATCGGCGGTGCGGCGGTGATCGTCGACACCATGACCGACAACCGCACGCGCACGGTCGCGGAAGTGCGTCACGCGTTCTCGAAGAACGGCGGCAACATGGGCACTGACGGCTCGGTGTCGTTCATGTTCGACCACGTCGGCCAGTTCCTGTTCGCGCCCGGCACGCCCGAAGACAAGCTGATGGAAGCGGCGCTCGAAGCCGGCGCCGACGACGTGGTGACGAACGAGGACGGCAGCATCGAAGTGCTCTGCCCGCCGAACGATTTCCCGAAGGTGAAGACCGCGCTCGAAGCCGCGGGCTTCAAGGCCGAAGTGGCCGAGGTCACGATGAAACCTCAGACGGAAGTCGAGTTCACCGGCGACGACGCCGTGAAAATGCAGAAGCTGCTCGACGCGCTGGAAAATCTGGACGACGTGCAGGAAGTCTATACAAACGCCGCGATCGCCGACGAATGAAGCCGCTGGCCGGGCAAGCCGCCTTTGTGCGCATGCCGCCGGCCGGTTTCAACGTTGCTGCTGAACGGGCCTGGCCGGGACGGCGCTGAGGCGTCCTGTCGCGCTGCCCTCGTCCGGGTTCGCCATGCGTTGCGCCGCCACAACCGGCTGCGAACATGGCGGAACTCACTGTTATTGCACGGCTCGCCGCCGCACAGGGCGGCCGCCGTTTTTGGTTTTTAAGTCTCGGGGATTCACATGAAGTTACTCGTCGTCGGTTCCGGCGGTCGCGAACATGCGCTCGCATGGAAGCTCGCGCAATCGCCGCGGGTCCAGCTCGTCTACGTGGCTCCTGGCAACGGCGGCACCGCCCAGGACGAGCGCCTGCGCAACGTCGACATCACCGAGCCGGCTGCGCTCGCCGATTTCGTCGAGAAGGAACAGATCGCCTTCACGCTGGTCGGGCCGGAAGCGCCGCTCGCCGCGGGCATCGTCAATCTGTTCCGCTCGCGCGGTCTGAAGATTTTCGGACCGACGAAGGAAGCGGCGCAGCTCGAAAGCTCGAAAGACTTTGCGAAGGCGTTCATGAAACGCCACGCGATTCCGACGGCCGAGTACGAAACGTTCGCCGATGTCGCCGCCGCGCACGCGTATCTCGATGCGAAGGGCGCGCCGATCGTCATCAAGGCCGATGGCCTGGCTGCCGGCAAGGGCGTGGTCGTCGCGCAGACGCTGGAAGAAGCGCACGCCGCCGTCGACATGATGCTGTCGGACAACAAGCTCGGCGACGCCGGCGCGCGCGTCGTGATCGAAGAGTTTCTGGCGGGCGAGGAAGCGAGCTTCATCGTGATGGTCGACGGCAAGCATGTGCTGCCGCTCGCGTCGAGCCAGGACCACAAGCGTTTGCTCGACGGCGATCAGGGCCCGAACACCGGCGGCATGGGCGCGTACTCGCCCGCGCCTATCGTCACGCCGCAACTGCACGCGCGCGTGATGCGCGAAATCATCCTGCCGACAGTGCGCGGCATGGAGAAGGAAGGCATCCGCTACACGGGCTTCCTGTACGCCGGTCTGATGATCGACGCGCAAGGCAATCCGAAGACGCTCGAGTTCAACTGCCGCATGGGCGACCCGGAAACGCAGCCGATCATGGCGCGTCTGAAGGGCGACTATTCGAAGGTGGTCGAGCAGGCGATTGCCGGCACGCTCGATACGGTCGAACTGGAGTGGGACCGCCGCACCGCGCTCGGCGTGGTGCTCGCCGCGCACAACTATCCGGACACGCCGCGCAAGGGCGACCGCATCAACGACATTCCGGCGGAAACCGCGGATTCGGTCACGTTCCATGCGGGCACGACTTACGCGGACGGCAAGCTGGTCACGTCGGGCGGCCGTGTGCTGTGTGTGGTGGGTCTGGCCGATTCGGTGCGCAGCGCGCAGTCGGTCGCGTACGAAACGATCAACCAGATTTCGTTCGACGGCATGCAGTACCGGCGCGACATCGGCTATCGCGCATTGAACCGCAAGCACGACGCCAGGACCGAAGGCAAGCACTGAAGCGCCAGTCCGCCATGCCGCCCTGCCCGTGTGCCGCGCCAACGGCGCTACACTGCGGGTTGGCGGCGGCTCGTTGCCGCGCGGCGGCAATCCGCACTGAACGGCCGCACCTTTGCGGCAACCTCCGCCCCACCCAGCGCGGCGCTTCACGACGAACCCGCGGCACCGGCGTGCCGCCTTCAGCACCTGCATTGATGACCGATTCGAGCTACGACGCACAAGCCGTGCGCACCTGGCTGCAAGGCCTGCAAACGCAGATTGCGGACACCCTGGGCGCCTTCGACGGCAAGCCCTTCGCCACCGACGCATGGCAGCGCACGCCCGGCGAAAAGCTGCGCGGCGGCGGCTGCACGCGGATTCTCGAAGGCGGCGACTTCTTCGAGCGCGCGGGCATCGGCTTTTCGGACGTCGCGGGCGACGCGTTGCCGGGCTCCGCGAGCGCGGCGCGTCCTCAACTGGCCGGGCGCGGCTTCGAGGCAATGGGCGTGTCGCTAGTGCTGCACCCGCACAATCCGCACTGCCCGACGGTGCATATGAACGTGCGCCTGCTGATCGCGACCAAGCCCGGCGAAGAGCCGGTGTTCTGGTTCGGCGGCGGCATGGACCTGACGCCGTACTACGGTTACGAAGACGACGCGCGGCATTTTCATCGCGTGTGCCGCGATGCGCTCGAGCCTTATGGCGCCGACCTCTATCCGAGTTTCAAGCGCTGGTGCGACGAGTATTTCTTCCTCAAGCACAGGAACGAGCCGCGCGGCATCGGCGGGATTTTTTTCGACGATTACTCGGCGCCGGGCTTCGATCAATCGTTCGCGATGATGAGAAGCGTGGGCGAGGGATTCCTCAAAGCCTACCTGCCGATCATCGAAAAGCGCCGCAACATTCCGTACGGCCAGGCCGAGCGCGATTTCCAGGCTTACCGGCGCGGACGCTACGTCGAGTTCAATCTGGTCTTCGACCGTGGCACACTGTTTGGGCTGCAGAGCGGCGGACGCACCGAATCGATTCTGATGTCGATGCCGCCTGTGGTGAACTGGCGCTACAACTGGCAGCCCGAGCCGGGCACGCCGGAAGCGCGCCTTTATAGCGATTTTCTCGTGCCGCGCGAGTGGGTTTGAGTGCCGTGAGCGCCCCGCAATTCCGGAAGCCCGCACTGCCCGCCACCTGGCCACGACAAAGGATCTTTACCTGAAGCCGAACGCTCATCCCGTTGCGCTGCCTCGCCGGATCGGTCTGCTCGGCGGCACCTTCGACCCGATCCACGACGGCCACCTCGCGCTCGCGCGGCGTTTCGCCCACGTGCTGCGTCTGACCGAGCTCGTGCTGCTGCCGGCCGGCCAGCCGTGGCAGAAAGCGGACGTGTCGCCGGCCGTGCATCGGCTTGCAATGACGCGCGCGGCGGCAAGCGAACTGAAGCTGCCCGGCGTCGAGGTGCGAGTCGCCACCGACGAAATCGAGCACGAAGGCCCGACGTACACCGTCGACACGCTGCAACACTGGCGCGAACGCGAAGGCAACGAGACGTCCATTGCGTTGCTGATCGGCGCGGATCAACTGGTGAAGCTCGACACATGGCGCGACTGGCGGCGCCTGTTCGACTTCGCGCACATCTGCGCGGCCACGCGGCCCGGATTCGATCTCGCGTCGATTCCGCCCGCCGTCGCGCAGGAAATCGACGCGCGCCGCGCCGGCGCCGAGGTCTTGCAAGCCACGCCTTGCGGCCACTTGCTGATCGACACGACGCTCGCGTTCAACGTTTCGGCCACCGACATTCGCGCGCATCTGCGCGAACAGGTGAGCCAGCGGCTTGCCCATGTAGGCGGCGAACAGCACGGCGAGGCCGCAAGCCACGTCCCCACCGCGGTGTGGGACTACATTCTTCAACATCATCTGTACCACCGGTAACCTCATGGATATTCGCAAACTGCAACGCGTGATCGTCGACGCTCTCGAAGACGTCAAGGCGCAAGACATCAAGGTGTTCAACACCAGCCACCTGACCGCGCTGTTCGATCGCGTGATCGTCGCGAGCGGCACCTCGAACCGGCAAACCAAGGCGCTCGCCTCGAGCGTGCGCGAAGGCGTGAAGGAAGCCGGCGGCGACATCATCAGCACCGAGGGCGAGGACATCGGCGAATGGGTGCTGGTGGATTGCGGCGACGCGATCGTCCACATCCTGCAACCGGCGCTGCGCCAGTACTACAACCTCGAGGAAATCTGGGGCGACAAGCCGGTGCGGCTGAAGCTGTCGACGCCTGATCCGTTCGGCGGCGCGCGTTCGAGCGAGCCCGACGAAGAAGACGAGGACGACGAAGCGCCGGCCGTCAAAAAGCCCGCGCGCAAGACCGCCGCGCGACGGAAGTGAGCGGGCTTTGCCCTGTTCTCTTCGATCCGTTCGCTGTAGACGTCCGCGAGCAGCGCACTAAAGCTCGATGAAACTGCACATCCTCGCCGTCGGCCACAAGATGCCGGACTGGATCGCCACAGGCTTCGACGAATACGCGAAACGCATGCCGTCCGAGTTGCGCATCGAACTGCGCGAGATCAAGCCGGAGCAGCGTTCGTCGGCGCGCTCGGCCGAAAGCGTGATGGCCGCCGAGCGCGTGAAGATCGAAGCCGCGCTGCCGAAGAACGCGCGCATTGTCGCGCTCGACGAACGCGGCAAGGACTGGACCACCATGCAGCTTGCGGGCGCCCTGCCCGGCTGGCAGCAGGACGGCCGCGACGTCGCGTTTCTGATCGGCGGCGCTGACGGACTCGACCCCGAACTGAAGGCGCGCGCCGATCTGCTGCTGCGCGTGTCGAGCCTCACGTTGCCTCACGCGATGGTGCGCGTGCTGCTCGCCGAACAGCTTTACCGCGCGTGGACCATCACGCAAAATCACCCCTATCATCGCGTGTGAGCAGACGCGGACGGTGACGCGCCACGTCCCGCGCCGCATCGTATTGCATCACCACTCGACGCATGCGACGCATTGCTTCAATGGCGTCCGTCCCCGCGCCTTTGCACGCGAGCGCAACGCGATAACGCCTGTCCGCACCTCGCGCCCGACATCATCGCGCTACCGCTAATCCGTTCCAACGAGACTCGTTATGCCAACGTCCGCTGCCTCGCTGCATCCTTTCATCTATCTCGCGTCGCAGAGTCCGCGCCGTCAGGAGTTGTTGCAACAGATCGGCGTGCGCTTCGAGTTGCTGCTGCCGCGCCCCGACGAAGATGCCGAAGCCCTCGAAGCCGAACTGCCAGGTGAGCGTGCGCGCGACTATGTGCAGCGCGTGTGCGTGGCTAAAGCGCGCGCCGCGCATGCGCGTCTCGTAGCCGGCGCTCATGCCGCGCGGCCGATTCTGGTTGCGGATACAACGGTCACCATCGACGACGCGATTCTCGGCAAACCGCTCGACGCCGACGACGCCGCCGCGATGCTCACGCGCCTCGCGGGCCGCGATCACGAAGTGCTGACCGCGGTTGCCGTCGTCGATGCACAGGGTGAGTTGTTGCCGGCCGCGCTGTCCGTGTCGAAGGTGCGCTTTGCTGCGCTGCACGCGGACGCGATTCGCCGCTACGTGGCGAGCGGCGAACCGCTCGGCAAGGCGGGCGCCTATGGCGTGCAAGGGCGCGCCGCGGAGTTTATCGAGCATATCGACGGGTCCTATTCAGGTATCATGGGTTTGCCGCTTTTTGAAACCGCTGCCCTTCTGCGTGCAGCGCGCATCGACTTCTAGAACAACACCATGAATGAAGAAATCCTGATTAATGTCACGCCGCAGGAAACGCGCGTCGCGCTCGTCCAGCAAGGCGCCGTCCAGGAACTTCACGTCGAACGAACGCTGTCGCGGGGCCGCGTCGGCAACGTCTATCTCGGCAAGGTCGTGCGCGTGTTGCCGGGTATGCAATCGGCGTTTATCGACATCGGTCTCGAACGTGCCGCGTTTTTGCATGTCGCGGATATATGGCATCCGCGCATTGCCGGTGAGCCGCAACATCAAACGCCGCATCAGCCCATCGAAAAGATCGTGTTCGAAGGTCAGACGCTGATGGTCCAGGTGGTGAAGGACCCGATCGGCACCAAGGGCGCGCGGCTTTCCACGCAAGTGAGCATTGCCGGCCGCACGCTCGTTTATCTGCCGCAGGAACCGCATATCGGCATTTCGCAAAAGATCGAGAGCGAAGCCGAGCGCGAAGCGGTGCGCGCGCGTTTGACCGCCGTGCTGCCCGCCGATGAGAAAGGCGGCTACATCGTTCGCACCATTGCCGAAGATGCGACGAGCGAAGAGCTTGCCGCAGACGTCGCGTATCTGCGCAAGACGTGGGCGACGATTCTGTCGCAAGGTCAGCGCATGCCGCCAACCAGTTTGCTCTATCAGGATCTGAATCTCGCGCAACGCGTGCTGCGCGATTTCGTCAACGACGAGACGTCGCGCATCCAGGTGGATTCGCGCGAGACGTATCAGATGCTGGCCGATTTCGCTGCCGAATTCACGCCTGCCGTGTCCTCGAAACTGCACCACTACACGGGCGAGCGGCCGCTCTTCGATCTGTACAACATCGAGGCGGAGATTCAGCGCGCGCTATCGCGCCGTGTCGACCTGAAGTCGGGCGGCTACCTGGTGATCGACCAGACCGAGGCGATGACCACCATCGACGTGAATACGGGCGGCTACGTCGGCGCGCGCAATTTCGACGACACGATCTTCAAGACCAACCTCGAAGCGGCGCATACCATTGCGCGCCAATTGCGGCTGCGCAATCTGGGCGGCGTGATCATCATCGACTTCATCGACATGGAAAACGTCGAGCATCGCGACCAGGTGCTGAGCGAGCTGAAGCGAGCGTTGTCGCGCGACCGTACGCGCGTGACGGTGAACGGTTTTTCGCAACTCGGGCTTGTCGAGATGACGCGCAAGCGCACGCGCGAGTCGCTCGCGCATGTGCTGTGCGAGCCCTGCCCCGTTTGCCAGGGCAAGGGCCAGGTGAAGACGCCGCGCACGGTCTGCTACGACGTGCTGCGCGAGATTTTGCGCGAGTCGCGGCAGTTCAATCCGCGCGAGTTTCGCGTGGTGGCGTCGCAGCAGGTGATCGATCTTTTCCTCGAGGAAGAGTCGCAGCATCTGGCGATGCTGATCGACTTTATCGGCAAGCCGGTGTCGTTGCAGGTGGAGTCGAATCTGAGTCAGGAGCAGTACGATATCGTGCTGATGTAGCTCCACCTAAGGCCGAGGCGTTCCGCGCAGACATCGAAAAACTGCGCGCACTGCGGCCAGCGCAACAGTTCCAGCAAGGCTGCCCGCTCGCGAGCCTCCACACTGACACACTGTGCCGCGTTTCAATCGTCGGTCAGAAAGTCCGGATGACTGGTGCGAATCTGCTCGATCTGATGCAGGGTTCCCGACAGATGCCCGCGCAGCGCCGCCTGCGCCGCGGTCGCGTCGCCGCGTTCGATAGCATCGACAATTTCTGTGTGCTCCTGCACCACCGCCATCGTCTTGCCCTCGACGGGCAAATGCAAACGACGCAACCGGTCGATATGGCCGCTCAGCCTGCGCACCAGGTCCCACAACTGCGGCACGCCCGCGGCCTCGTACATCTGACGATGAAACGTCTGGTCGAATAACGCGAACCGCTCGTAGTTGTTCAGGTCCAGTAGTTCGGTTTGCCTCGCGATGGTGGCGCGCAACTCCGCGATAAGCGCGGCATCGTGCTGCTCGGCGAGGGTCCGCACCACTTCCAGTTCTATCGAACGGCGCAGGAAATGCGCCTGCAACGCGGAGCTCACGTTGATCTGACTGACGACGGTCGCGTGCTGGGGAAAGATGTCGACGAGGCCTTCTTCACCGAGCTTCATCAGCGCGTCGCGCACCGGCGTCTGGCTCAAACCATAGCGGTTTGCGAGCTCAGCGCGCGAGAGCACCGTGCCCGGTGTCAGTTCGAGTGAAAGGATCATTTCGCGCAGTCGTTCGAATACTTGCGGCGCGGCATGGCGGGACCGGTCGAGCCGGGTCACCACGGAAGAGCTGGCGTTGTTTTTCATGGCAAACCGAAGCGCTAAAAGCGGGAAAGCGGGCGCAGCCGGCAAAGGACACTGGCTAAGACATTAGTACTATAGCCGACGCCCGCCCCTTCCAGTAAGGCCTCGGGGCGTTGCCGCGCCGGCCGCGCCTGAGTAGTTACCCTACTGACGCACTAATACATTAGTGCTTTACCATCGCGTCACCTTGTTCGCTTTCTTCATTGAAGACCTTCACGCCATGACTCGCGACATCACCATCACGCACGTTCGAATCACTCCGATCGCCTTTCGCGACGGCCCGCTGCTGAACGCCGCCGGGATTCACGAACCTTGGGCGTTGCGCGCCATTCTGGAACTGGAAACGAGCGACGGCCGCGTCGGCATCTCCGAAACTTACGGCGACGAGCCGATGCTGCGCGTGCTCGAAGAGGCCAGGGCGCTCGTGACCGGCCTCTCGCCGTTCGACCTGAACCGCATGGATGACCGCGTGCGAGGCGCGATCAAGGCGAGTCCCGGCGCGGTTGAGTTCGAACTGGCGCCCGGCTCCCATTCGGCGAAAAACGCGCCAAAAGTAATCAGCGCGCTCGAAGTCGCCATGCTCGACCTGCAAGGGCAGATTGTCGGCGCGCCGGTCGTGGATCTGCTGGGAGGCAAGGTTCGCGATGCCGTCCCGTACAGCGCCTACCTCTTCTTCAAGTACGCGGAGCACGTCGATAAACCCTATGCGCCCGACGCCTGGGGCGAAGGCCTGAGCCCGGAGCAGATCGTCGCGCAGGCGCGCCGCATGATCGGCCTGTACGGTTTTCAGAGCATCAAGCTGAAGGGCGGCGTATTCGAGCCGAAGCACGAAATAGCATGCATGCGCGCGCTGCACGACGCGTTCCCCGGCATGCCGCTGCGGCTCGACCCGAATGCGAACTGGACGCTCGAAACGAGCATCGCGGCCGCGCCTGAACTCGACGACCTGCTCGAGTATTACGAAGATCCGTGCCCCGGCCTCGCCGGCATGGCGGAACTCGCCAGGCACACGCGCCTGCCGCTCGCGACCAACATGGTGATCACGACCATGGAAGATTTCCGGCGCGGCGCCGAAATGGGCTCGGTCAAGGTGCTGCTGTCGGACCATCACTACTGGGGCGGGCTGCGCGCAACACAGACGCTCGCGCGCATGTGCAAGCTGTGGGATCTCGGCATGTCGATGCACTCGAACTCGCATCTCGGCATCAGCCTGATGGCGATGACGCATGTCGCCGCCAGCATCCCGAACCTGACCTACGCGTGCGATACGCACTATCCGTGGCAGGAAGAAGAAGTCATCAAGGGCGGCCGCGTGAAGTTCGATAACGGCACGGTCCACGTACCGGACACGCCGGGCCTTGGCGTCGAACTCGACCGCGAGCGGCTCGCGGAGTTGCACGCGCAGTACCTGTCGTGCGGCGTGCGCAATCGCGACGACCTGGCGCAGATGCGAAAGTACGACCCGGCCTTTAGCGGCAAGAACCCGCGCTTTTAAAGGACCGTTCGCACCGCGCGTTAAGCGGCTTTCCCGACCGCGCGCCGGCGCAACCATCCTCAAGACCTCCGGAGACACAATGAAAATAATGGAAGCCCAAGCCGCCGGCGCGCAAAGCGCGGTCGGCCGCTATAGATGGACGATCTGCGCGCTGATCTTCTTTGCGACGACGATCAACTACATGGATCGTCAGATGCTCGGCCTGCTCGCGCCGCTGCTGCAGAAGGACATCGGCTGGAATCAGGTTCAGTACGCGCAGACCGTCATGGTGTTCACTGTCGCCTATGCGGTCGGCCTCGCGATTTTTGGCCGGATCGCGGACCGCTTCAGCACGAAGGCCGTGTACGGCAGCGCAATGGCAATGTGGAGTCTCGCCGCAATGCTGCACGCGGTGGCGTCGAGCGTGCCGGGCTTTGCGGCTGTGCGAGGTCTGCTCGGTTTTGGCGAAGCGGCCAACTTTCCGGTCGCGATCCGCACCACGGCCACGTGGTTTCCGAAGAAAGAACGCGCGTTGGCGACGGGCCTCTGGAACATAGGCGCCACCATCGGCGGAATCGTCGCGCCGGCTTTCGTGCCGATCGCGGCGGTTATGTGGGGCTGGCGTGCGACCTTCATCGCGGGCGGCGCCACGGGTTTCATCTGGCTCGCGGTGTGGCTGTTCGTGTACCGGCAGCCTGCGCAGCATCCGTCGGTGTCGCAGAGCGAACTCGATTACATCAATTCGGACCGCGACGAAGCCGTCGAACAATCGGTCAGTTGGCTTTCCGTGCTGAAGTATCGGGAGACGTGGGCTTTTATCGTCGGCAAGCTGCTGACCGATCCCGTGTGGTGGTTTTATCTGTTCTGGCTGCCCAAGTGGCTCAATGAATCGAGGCACATCGACATCCGCAATCTGGGCTTGCCGCTGATCGCGATCTACACGATGGCGTCGGTCGGCAGCGTGGCCGGCGGGTGGCTCTCGTCGCATCTGATGGCGCGATATAACAAGCCCAACTTTGCGCGCAAGGTCTCGATGGGAATCTGCGCGGTGTGCGTCGTGCCGATTGCCACCCTCTCACATTTCCAGAGCCTTTGGTACGCCGTCTTCGCGGTCGGTCTGGCCGCCGCGGCGCACCAGGGATGGTCGGCGAACCTCGTCACGCTGGTAGGCGATGTGTTCCCGCGCCGCCTGGTGGGCACGGTGGTCGGCATCGGCGGCGTCGCGGGCATGGTCGGCTCGTTCTTCTACTCGGGCGTGATCGGCGAGACGCTGCAGCGCACCGGCCAGTATTGGGCGCTCTTCGCGGTTGGCGCATCGGCCTATCTGGTCGCGCTCGGCATCATCCATCTGCTCATGCCACGCATGGCGCCGGTGAAATTGCGCGATTGAAAAACCCTTTGCAGTAAAACGCGGAGCCTGTGCGGCGTGTCGATTCCCGCACTGGTTCCATTTCGTGACTGATCGGCAAGCGGCGCGCATATCGAGCGTGCGCGCCGTCGCCTGAACGAATGGCAGCGTCAGATCGCGAGCCCGCCTGACACCTCGATGCGTTGAGCGTTGATCCAGCGATTGTCCTCCGACAGAAGCGAGGCAATCATCGGGCCGATGTCGTCGGGCACGCCCGGGCGGCCGAGCGCGGTCATCTCCCCGATGCGCCGGTTCATCTCCGGGTTGTCGCGCACGATGCCGCCGCTGAAATCCGTCTCGACAGCGCCCGGCGCGACCACATTGACCGCGATGCGGCGCGGCCCGAGTTCCTTCGCCAGATACCTGGTCAGCGTTTCGACGGCGGCCTTCATCGAACCGTAGGGCCCGCTCTCCGGTACGATGATGCGCGTGAGTCCGCTCGAAACGTTGACGATTCTGCCTCCATCGCGAATCAGCGGCAGCAGCTTCTGCGTCAGAAAGAACACGCCCTTGAAGTGGATGTTGTAGAGTGCGTCCAGCTCGGCTTCAGTCGTGTTTTCGATGCGGTTATGATGCGAGTTCCCTGCATTGTTGACGAGGTAGTCGAAGCGGTCGGCGCCCCATTCCCTCAGCGTGTCGCGCAGCGTCGTGACGAATGCGTCGAACGCACCGGCGTCGCCGGTATCGAGCTGCAAGGCCGCCGATCTGCTCCCTGTGGCGCGGGCTTTGGCGAGCACTTCGTCGGCGGCCGCGCGATTCACGTGATACGTAAAGACAGTGTCGATGCCGCGCTCCGCGAGCCTCAGCACCGTGTTGCGGCCTAGACCCCGGCTGCCGCCGGTGACGATTGCGATCTTACTTGCTGGCATGGCGATTCCTCCATTGAACATGCGTCGATCGTAATGACCGGCATGCCGGACGATAAGCCTGCGCACACCGCACGGGCTGTGCGGAATAGACGAACAATGACCATTGCACCGAACATCAAGGATTTGACGGCGTTCGTCGCCGTGATAGAAGCTGGCGGTTTCCGCGACGCTGCGCGCGCAATCGGCAGCAGTCCGTCCGCCGTCAGCGAAGCGGTGCGCCGCCTCGAAACGCGCACCGGCGTGCGGCTGCTGCATCGCACGACGCGCAGCGTCGCTGCGACTGAAGCGGGCACGCGCCTGCTGTCGCAGCTCAAGCCCGCACTCGACGGACTGGAAGCGGCGCTCGACGTGGTCAATCAATTCCGCGACAAGCCGTTCGGCAAGCTCAAGCTGAACGTGCCGGTGGTCGCCGCGCGGCTCATCCTGCCGCGGATACTGCCGGCGTTCCTGTCGATGTATCCGGAGATCGAACTGGAAGTCGTCGCTGACGACAGCTTCGTCGATCTGTTGTCCGCAGGCTGCGACGCGGGCATCCGGTACGGCGAAAGCCTCCAGCAGGACATGATCGCGGTGCCTATCGGCCCGCGCGAGCAGCGCATGGCGCTCGGCGCCTCACCGGCGTATCTGGCACGGCACGGACGGCCCGAACATCCCGACGATCTTGTGCGGCATGCCTGTCTGCGGCACCGCTTCTCTAGCGGCGCAATAGCCGAATGGCTCTTCGAACGCGACGGCAAAACCGTGCGGATCGAGCCGCAGGGGCCGTTGATCGTGCGCACGGGGAGCTCCGCGGAACTGTCGGTCGACGTCGCGCTCGCGGGCAACGGCATCGTGCAGTTATTCGACGACTGGCTCCGTCCGCACTTTGAAAGCGGCGCCCTCGAACCGGTGTTGGAGCCGTGGTGGTTGCGCTTTCCCGGGCCCTATCTTTACTATCCGGGACGCCGCTACCTGCCCGCGCCGCTGCGCGCGTTCGTCGACTTCGTCAAGTCCGAATGCGAGCGCGCATGAATGTAGTTGATGGTTCGATGAACCGCGAACGCGGCGACCGAATCGGGCTCGCCATATCGCCCGAGATATTGCGGACATGCGCGGGTAGCATCTAAAACTGAACAGTACGATATCGTGCTGATGTAGCTCCGCCCGACCAATAGTTCGCGATTTCCGAAGCCAACAGGACTACACTTGAGGTACTGAATTCCGGGAGCAGCGCAATGGACGACTCTACCTCTCGAGGCACCTTTCGCGGTCTCCCATTGACTCCCGAGCAGGACGCGGAAGTCAGGCACTATATAAAGACGAAAAGCCGGCGAGGCGAGCCGTGGGACACGCCGGAGCTGGAGCTTCTACTCAAAGACATGCTTGTGCCGCCGTTAGACGAAGACACAGAAGCCGGTGCGACGGTGGACGAAGTGAGATCCGCCGCCGAACGCGCGACAACCTTTTCCGACGAGACAATGGATCCGATTGAAGCAAGCGAGGAGCGCAATGCCGCTATGGAAGCGGAGGGAATGAAAGGCCCGAGGCACTGATCCTGGCTCACGCCGGTAATGCGCGTGGCAATTAAATTGGTGAGTCGACAGATGCCTGCATATCTGCACGCGTCGAGTCGAACACTGTGAAAGTCTTACATAAAAAAGGAAGTCATCATGAGCAAAGCCCACGACGCGAAAAAGACGGAAAAGAAAGTCGCTACAAAAACGCCGAAGGAAAAGAAAGACGCGAAGAAGCTGAAGAAGGAGGCTTCGAAGCGTCAATAAGTATGACTATGCCAGGAGCACCGCTGAACTCACACTCACGGCGGGTTAAGCGGCGCTCCTGCCAGCATTGGTGCCGCGACGGTAAAAACGGCAGCAGCCGTTACGGTCGCCTGGGCGGTGTACTGCCACTCTGCGAGCCGCGATTGTAGGGCTGTGGTTGCGACGATCGGCCGTCCGCTCCTTCGTCCTTGCGCGTGCTGTTATCGGCGGCATTATTCTTTTTGTTTGGCGCAGCAGTCGGGGCCGTGCGGTTCAAGGTTTGCAGTTGCAGCAGCTTCAAGAGGCGGTCATCCGCGTGCGCAGTGGCCGTGGCGGCCATGCAGCTCGCGACAAGCAGTCCCATCGTCACTCGTGATCTAAGTATCGTAGTCATCGACGTCTCCCATCGAACGGCAATCGCCAGCGTAATTCAGGAATGCCGCGCATGAACCGCGCCTGCCCGCTGACGACCGTTTGCCAGTTCCGCTTTCCATAGTACTCGCTGATGTAGCCGGTGCAGCAGCACCGCGGAAATTCATCGCTTGCTGTTAATCACATAGCCGATGCCGCGGACCGTCTGAATACCATGTGGTCGACATGTGAGGCAAAAAACACGCGGGCATTTTCACGTGCATGTTTTGTTCGTGACAGACATTGCCGTCGTAATCGACGATCTGTCCGCGAGTAACCGGATCGCGCGTCGCCGGGTGCTTCACTTCCTGTGCCGCGCAACCAGTCAGGATCACTACGCATTGCAGCGTGATCAGGAAGCGCTTCATTTCGTGTTTGGTAACTCGCGGCTCTTATTGAGCGTGAGCGCCCGACGCAATGCGGGCTGACGGCGCGGCGGTGCCCGAGCTCGACACGCCGTGCACCATCCCGTCATACTGTTCCTTCGATACCCCGCGCTCGGCGTAGATAAACGCCGCCACTTGCCAGAGCGTCTGGTCAGACTGCGTCTTGCCGAACGACGGCATCGCCGTCATGTTGACGCCATGCTTGATGACCCAGAACATCAGCTCCGGCTTATTGCGGCGCTGCGCAGCCAGCAGCGAGGGCGCGGCCGGCTGAATGCCCTGACCCACCGCGCTCAGCGGACGGTCCGGCGCGCCGTGACAGGTCGCACAGTTGGCGTCGTACATGCGCGCACCGGCCCGAACGTTTTCGAGCGACAGTAGATCGCCAGGTGCGATGTCGCGTCCCCCATGCCGGTGCAGAGACGCTTCGTAGGTCGCATGCAGCGTCGCGGCCAGGTACGGATTGTCTTTCGAACTCGCCGATACGTCGTAAATTCCTGAACGGACGAATGCAAGCGCGCCGCCGCCGATCAGCACGAGCAGACCGACGGCGGTGGCAACAATCTTTGCAAGCGTGGAATGAAGAAAACGCATGACGTGTCTGCCGATAAAGGTTCGAAGACCTCTCATTATCGGCAGCGTTCCTTGCCGAACGCCGTCGCCTGTATTACCGATTTGTCATCAAACCAGCGCGACCGGCCCGATTACTCCACGTCGTCATACACTGCGCCGCTGCGTCACCGCGTCTTCCCAACCCGTGCGCGCCTCGACCCATTCCGCCAACGCCAGCAAGCCGGCGTCATTCTGCGCGGCGCCCACCAGTTGCGCGCCGAGCGGCAAGCCCGACGGCCCAAATCGCATCGGCACCGTCACAGCGGGCACGCCGAGGAAAGTCCACGGCGCGCAGAACGAGGCGTCGCCCGTATAGTCGAGGCCGCGTGGCGGCTCGCCCGTGGCGGGCGCGACCAGCAGCGCGTCGAGCGTCATGGTTTGCGTCAGCCATGCATGAAAGCGCTGCGCCATCGGCATCTGTGCGGCCTTGATCCGCGCGTAGGTGGTGGCCGGCAACTTGCGCCCTTCATCGACGAGACCGCGCATCGCCGGACTCACGAGTTCAGGCGTGCGCTCGACCAGTTCGCCATGCGTGATCGCGGCTTCCACCGCCATCAGTTGCAGCGCATACGCGGGCGTCGCGAAGACTTCCTCCGGCAAATCCACCGCGACGATCTCCGCGCCGTCGCGCGCGAGTTGCGCCGCCAGCACGTCGAGCGCGGCTTGCTGCGCCGGCTCTATCACGCCGCCGGCCTGCTTCGACAACACGCCGATGCGCCGCTTGCCTGCGCTATGCGCGACGGCGGCCACATGCGACGCGTGCGGGTCCGCGACGTCGACGCCCGCGACGAGCTTCAGCACATACGCCACGTCGGCGACGCGTCGCGCGAACAGTCCAACGTGATCGAGCGACCACGCCAGCGGCAACACCCCGGTTCGCGCAATCGTGCCGTACGTAGGCTTGAATCCGACGATGCCGCAATAAGCCGCCGGCCGGATCACCGAGCCCTGCGTCTGCGTGCCGAGCGCGAGCGGCACGATACCGGCCGCCACCGCCGCCGCCGAACCGCTGGACGATCCGCCCGGCGTGAACGCGCCATTCCACGGATTAACCGTCGGTCCCGGATGGCGCCACGCGAACTCGGTCGTCACCGTCTTGCCGATAACCGTCGCGCCGGCGGCCCGCAAGCGCGCCACCACCCACGCATCGCGCTCGGGACGCCGTCCCTTGTACGCCGCCGAGTTGAATTCGGTCGGCATGTCGGCGGTATCGATGACATCCTTCACCGCGACCGGCACGCCGGCGAGCGGCGCGGTTGCATCGGCGAACGTATCCGGCGGTGCGTCGGGCAGATAACAGAACGCGTGCAACGTCGCCTGCGAATGCCGCGCGGCCTCGTAAGCGTCCGAAACATATTGCGCAGGCGTGGCGTCACCGGCGGCGAGCGCCGCGCGTATTTCGCCGATGGTCGGTGCTTGATTGAATCGGGTCATGAGAGCGTCGGAAAGCAGTTTATTTCGCGGCAAGCGCGGGCTGGATATAACTGTGGACGACGAACGTATCGTACTTCGGCTGCTGCTTCAGATTGCCAAGCGCGATTTGCGTATCCATTGCAACGGCCAGCGCTTTCGGCGTGATGTCGACGCTCTTCGGATACACGCCTTCGGTCAGCATGCGCTTGACGGCCGCATCCACCACGGCCGCATCGAGCGTCGGGAATTCCTTGCGCGCGATCGCCTGCGTTTCCGCCGGATTGCTTTGCATGTAGCGCAGCGCGTTTTGCAGGCCCTTCACGAAGCGTGCGGCCGCATCGGGATCGACGCCGCGCTTCGCCGAAATCGACGAAAACGCGTACTCGCCATAGAGCTTCGGAAAGCCGAGCACGACTTTCATGCCTTTTGCCACGGCCTGGTCGAGGCCCGGCTCATACATCACCGCGATCTTCGACTGCCCGGCCACGAGCGGTCCAATCTCGGAACCGAGCGGCACCTGGATCAGCTTGACGTCGCTCTGCGACATGCCGTTTTCCTTCAGCAGCTTGAAGAACAAAGAGGTGCTGGTGGTCGGCATCTGTCCGGACACGACGACCTGGTCCTTCACGTCCTTGATGCTGTCGAATTTGACGCCGGGCGCGGTGGCAATCCATACCGCCGCGCCGTTCACGACGTTGGCGATGATGTCGACATCGGCGCCCTTCTCCGCGGCGACCGCCGTCCACTCCGGTCCGTGCAGCGAGAAATCGGCGCTGCCCGACAGCACGGCCGAAAGCGCCGCGCTCGGGCTGCCCGCCGTTTGCTTGGTGACGTCGAGTCCTTCCTTCGTGAAGAAGCCGCCGTCCATCGCGACATAGAGCGGCAGATAAAGCATCGACTGGAACGCCTGCGAAATCGTCACTTTTTTGTCGGCGGCAAATGCCGGCGATGAAACGGATGCAACGCTCAGCGTGAAAACCGTGGTCAGCGCGGCGAGCGCTTTTTTTGCTGTGAATGCCATCGTCCTGTCCTGGGATAAAAGTGATTGGACTGCGGGAATGCGTTTAAACCTTCAGCGTGCTCGTATTCGACGCCTGCCGCCAGGGCAGCAACTTGCGCTCGACGAGATCGATCAGGAAGTACAGCACGAAGCCGATCGCCATCAGCACGAAGAGCCCTTCCCATACGGTGTTGAGGTCGTACAGGCTCGACGCGGTGAAGATCATGTGCCCGAGCCCTTTCTCCGACGAAATGAATTCCCCCACCACGGCGCCGACCAGACCGAAGCCGACGTTGATGCGAAACGTGGAGATCACATACGGCAGCGTGAACGGCACCACGACTTTCATGAACACGTCGTTCTTGTCGGCGCCGAGCGTGACGAGCAGCGCCTGCAGATCGGGATCGGCGTCTTTCGCGGCCTCGTAGGCGGCAATCAACGCGACGATCGCAGTCAGCGAAATCGCCAGCGCGACTTTCGATATCAAACCGGTGCCGAACCACAAGATCACGATGGGCGCGAACGCGATCTTCGGCACGCTATTGATCGCGACGATGAACGGCTCGATCAGCCGCGCGACGAATGGCGAGTACCAGAGCGCGAGCCCGCACACCGAGCCGACCGCGGTGCCGAACACGAAGCCAAGAATGGCTTCGAAGAGCGTATAGCCGGTGTCGACGAACAACTGATAGGAGCGGATGTCGCGCAGCAGCGCATCGAAAATTTTCGCTGGCGAGCCGACCAGAAAATTCGATACCCAGCCAAGGCGCGCCGCCCCTTCCCAGATCGCGAAGAAAGCGACCACCGCCGCGAGTTGCAGCAGCGAGCGGCCCCAGCCGCTGTCGAGCACGAGCCGCCGCGCGCGTGCGCGAGGCGCGCGCCGCGCCGCAGCGCTTTTATCGATGGAAACGGATTGCGTCATGCCGCCCTCACCTCGGTCTGAATGTCCAGTTCGCCGCACAACGCGTGGAAATAGCCCGCGAAGTTCGGATCGCTGCGCGCGCCGATCGGCGAACGCGCGGCAATGTCGATGTCGTAGACCTTCTTCACCTGCGAAGGCCGCCCGCCGAGCACGACGACGCGCTTCGACAACGCGACGGCTTCGTCGATATCGTGCGTGACCAGCACCACGGTCTTGTGGAACGTCTCGACCGCTTCCATCAACACGCCCTCCAGATACAGACGCGTTTGATAGTCGAGCGCGGAGAACGGCTCATCGAGCAGAATGATGTCGGGATCGTTGATCAGCGTGCGGATCAACGCCACGCGTTGGCGCATGCCGCCCGACAACATGCGCGGATAAGCGTTCTCGAAGCCGGCAAGGCCATAGGTGTTGAGATACTCCATCGCCATTTCATGCGCCTCGGCCGCCGGCATGCCGGAAAGCTCGGGGCCGATCAGCACGTTTTGCAGCACGGTGCGCCACGGCAGCAACAAATCGCGCTGCATCATGTAGCCGACCTTGCCGCGCAATCCGTCCACGGCTTGCCCGCGATAGACGATCTCGCCGCTGTCCGCCTCGAGCAGCCCGGCGATCACATTGAACACCGTCGTCTTGCCGCAGCCCGACGGTCCGATGATGCTGACGAAATCGCGTTCGTGGATGTCGAACGTGAGACCGCCGAGTACGTCCACCGAACCCAGTTTGTTCGAAAACGATTTACGGATATTGCGTAACGCGAGTTGAACTGACATGCATGCTCCTCGATCACGATTCATGGTGCGTCGGCAGAAGCCGCGGCCGTCGCGTCACACACCCTGCGGCGCGGCAAGAAAACGGCGGCGCATCGGCTTGAGCACGGCAATCGCGAGCAGCGCGGTCACGATGTCGAGCGTGATCGCCGTCGAGAACACCGGCACCCAGCTTCCCGCGTGTTGATGCATCAGTGCCGCGAGCGGCCCGCCGAAGATCGAGCCGATGCCCTGCGAGATGTACAGCCAGCCGTAGTTCTCGGTGGCATGACGGGTGCCGAAGGTGTCGGTGAGCGTCGACGGGAACAGCGAAAAAATCTCGCCCCAGCCGAAGAACACCACGCCCGACAGCAGCACGAACAGCACTGCGTTATCGCGCGTGAAAAGCCACAGCGCCATCGCGACGCCTTCAAGCGCGAATGCGATGAACATCGTGTTTTCGCGGCCCAGCTTGTCGGACACCCAGCCGAACAGCGGCCGCGTGAGGCCGTTCGTGAAGCGGTCGATGGTCAGCGCGAGCGGCAGCGCCGCCATGCCGAATACAAGCACCTGGGTCACGCCGAAGTCGGCGGCAAAGGTGGCCATTTGCGAGGTGACCATCAGGCCCGAGGTGGACATCATCGTCATCATCGCGAACATCAGCCAGAAGACGGGCGTCTTCAGCGTTTGCGACGGACGCAGATTCGCGACCGCCGAAACGCCGGAGCCGGCTGCGCTCGCAGCGACGCTTTCGTGCGAAGGCGGCACGCGCAACCCTTGCGAGGCCAGCAAGCCGACCAGCGCGAACGCAATGCCGAACATCCACAACGTGGCGTCGATGCCGCGCGCCTGCAACGACGTCGCAATCGGAAACGTCGTCACGATCGCGCCCATGCCGTAGCCGGCCGCCACCGCGCCCGCCGCGAAGCCGCGCTGCTTCGGAAACCAGCGCACCATCAGACCCACCACGCCGACATAGACGATGCCGGTTCCCAATCCGCCGACCACGCCGTACGTCAGGTAAAGCATCGGCGCGCTGTGCACCTGCGAAGCGAGCACCCAGCTCAAACCCGACATCACCGTGCCGATGGAGATCAGCACACGCGGACCGAAGCGGTCGATCAGCTTGCCCTGGAACGGCGAGAAGAAAGTTTGCAGAATGATGAGCAGCGAGAACGTCACCTGCAGTTCGGGCAGCGCAACGCCCAGCTTCGCGGCGAGCGGTTTGGTCATCAGCGTCCAGACGTATTGCGGGCTCGAGATCGCCATCATGCAGACGAGACCGAGTCCAAGCTGTAGCCAGCGGTTGTGCGCGGCGGACGTCGAGACGTTCCCTATTTCCGCGGATGTCATGGGTTGAGAGCGTGTGTTCATCGTGACTCCGGTTACTGAGCGAATGCCCGCCGGCAAGCGGCGGACGTGCAGCGTCCTCCGGGCCGATAGGCCGGACCTGCGGTTCGATTGAAAAAAAGCGCCTGTGGGCTTACCAGCCCGCGGCGGCGCCGTCACTGCGCGGATCGTGGCCCGCTTCGATCAATCCATTGGGATACCGAACGATTGCGCCGGCATGTCCCATTGCTTCGTCGTAAGGCTGCATCGTCTCGACCTCGTGGCCCAGCGCTTGAAGCCGCGCCACGGTGCCCGGTGCGAAGCGCGCCTCCAGCTTGAGCGTGTCGGTCGATTGGCCCCATGTGCGGCCGAGCAGCCAGCGCGGCGCGTCGATCGCGGCCTGCGGATTCCAGCCGAAGTTGGCGAAGCGGGAGAACACCGCGCTCTGCGATTGCGGCTGACCGTCGCCGCCCATGTTTCCGTAGACCATCGTGCGGCCGTCGTCGAAACATGCGAGCGCCGGATTCAACGTATGGAAAGGTCTGCGCAACGGCGTCAGCGGATTGAGCGCGCCTTCGTCGAGCGAGAAACTGCAGCCGCGGTTCTGCCAGTTGACGCCCGATTCCGACAGCACGATGCCGCTGCCGAACTCGTGGTAAATGCTCTGGATAAAGCTCACCGACACGCCGTCGCTATCGGTGACGCCAAGCCACACCGTGTCGCCCGGCCCGCGGCCGGCGCCCCACGGCGCGGCCTGCGTCGGCGAGATGCGCGCGGCCATTGCGTCGAGCGCGGTGGGTTCGAGAAACGCGCGCGGATCGGCGCGCATGTGGTCCGGATCGGTGATCGCGGTGTCGCGCACGGCGAAGGCCAGCTTCGTCGCCTCGACGCACGCATGCACGAACTCGGGACCGAGCGGGTCCATGTCGCTCGTCAGCACGCGGTCGAGCATGCCGAGAATCAGCAGCGACACGAGCCCTTGCGTGGGCGGCGGCATGTTGTAGATCGTTCCGAGCGAGTGCTTGAGCGCAAGCGGCGTACGAAACCGCGCCTCGTGCCGTTCGAGATCCGCGAGCGTGAGCAGCGAGCCGGCCGATTGCAGATCGCCCGCCATGCTGCGGGCGAGATCGCCGCGATAAAAATCGTCGAGGCCGGCATCGGCGAGATGCTGCAAGGTCGCGGCAAGGCGCGGCGCAATGAACAGCTCACCGGTGGCCGGCACGCGCTCGCCATGCAAAAACGTTTCGGCGAAGCCGGCAACCGGACGCAATTCATCGAGCCGGCTCGCGACGCACTGCGACTGGCTGCGCGTGACCGGCACGCCGTGTCTCGCGTAATGGATCGCGTCTTCGAGCAGACGCTTGACCGGCATCTTGCCGCCGAGCGCGTCCGCCGACCAGCGATGCGCGAGTTGCCAACCCGACACGGTGCCTGCCACGGTATTGGCCGCGAGCGGTCCGCGCGTCGGAATCGCTGTGAGCCCGCGCGAACGGTATTCGTCGATGGTCGCGGCAAGCGCCGCCGCACCGCACGCCTCGATCGCGACCGGCGCCGCGCCTGGGCGCGAGATCAGCCAGAAACCGTCGCCGCCGATGCTGTTCATGTGCGGATAGACCACGGCGATCGTCGCGGCGGCGCAGATCATCGCCTCGACCGCGTTACCGCCGTCGCGCAGGATCGCGAGCGCGCTTTGGGCGGCGAGCGCGTGCGGCGCGACCGCCATGCCGCGAGTCGCGCGCGTTGAATTCAGTTGTTCGGACGACATGTTTTCCCGGCAGATTTGCTTGTATACATGCAGATCAGATATGCGAGAACCATGCCAATAAGCGCCGCGGAGTGAAACGTCCGCTACCTAAGGCTTCGAGCGAATCGGCGTTCACCAGGTGATGACTAGGTGATGACCCTAGGTAGTGCGGCGCGACCTGGGTGGTGCATACGGAGCGCCGTGCGGCTCCATTGCGGTGCGCGCATGTTGCAGGCGTTCGGCGGTCAGGCCGCGCACTTCCGAGCGGCTGCCTTCTATATGACGGCCGACCAACGCGACGCTCTGCTCCGTCTCGCGATTGCGGATCGCGTCGAGAATCGCGATGTGTTCGTCGTAGGTTTCGTCGATGCAGTCGCCATAGACGAGATCGAGCCGCCGCATCACGCGGATACGATCCGTTACGCGCTGCATCGCGGCGCTCAGTTCCGCGTTGTCGGCGGCGGTCACAAGCGCCTGATGGAAGGCTTCGTCGAGCGCGACCATCTCGCGTCCGTCGCGGATACGCTGTGCATGAGGCACTTTCCAGATCGCATCGAGCCGAGCGAGCACTTGCTGCACGCTGTCCGACAACGACGAATCGGCGGCAACCAGCCGGCCCACCGCGAAGGTTTCGATCAGCTTGCGCATCTCGTACAGATCTTCGAAGCGCTTGAGATCGATCGGCACGACTTCCCAGCCGCCACGCACGTAGCCGCGCATGAGGCCGTCGCTTTGCAGACGCTGCAGCGCCTCGCGCGCGGGTGTGCGCGATACGCCGAAGCGTTCGGCGATGCTGCCTTCCGTGAGCCGGTCGCCCGGCAACAGACGCATCTCGAAGATATCGTCGCGCACGCTGTAGTAGACGTGGTCAGCGCGCGATGAGGAAGAGCGGGTTGTGTCGTTCACGCACGGAGCCTGGAATTAACGGATCTTTTGGGCCCCGACTATCGGTCAGCGGGGAAAGATTCGTCAATAGAAAATAAAATCGGCCGCCGGCGTGATCGTCATGCTCCAGTAGATCTTACGAATCGGCTTTGGATACGCTCATCGTCGGCGTGGTCCGACGCACGACACTCGCGCCCGCCTGCCTGCGCCGATAGTGGCTGTCGCGCGAAGCCAGCCAGTAATACAGCGGCGACGTCAGCAGCAAGCCGATTAGCCAGGACAGATCCGCGCCGTCCAGGTACTTCGGCACAGGGCCCGCATACATCGGCGTATTCATGAACGGAATCTGCACGACGATGCCGACCGCGTACGCAATCAGCGCCTGCGGATTGAAGCGGCCGTAGATGCCGCCGTCCACCTGGAAGATCGATTGAATGTCGTATTTGCCTTTGTGAATGACATAGAAGTCGATCAGGTTGATTGCCGTCCACGGCACCAGCACGACCAGCAGCGCGAGCACGAGGTCGACCAGGTTGCCGACGAAGTTCGTCGAAGCGCCAATCGCGCCGTAGCAGCATGCAAGCAGAATCACAATGGACAACACCGCGCGCGCCTTCGCCGTGGGAACCCAGCGATAGGCAAACGTCTGCATCGACGTAATCGCAGCCAGCACCGCACCGTACAGATTGAGTGCGTTGTGGCTGATCACGCTCAACAGGAACAGCACGAGCATCGGCAAGCCGAGCGGGCCGGTGGCCTGCCTGACCGCGTCCATTGCGTCGACGCCGGGCGGCACTGCGAGCACCGCCACCGCGCCGAATGCAAACGCGAGCGTCGAGCCGATCGTGCATCCGAGGTAGGTCGCCCAGAACGTCGACGCGACTCGCACGTTCGCCGGCAAATAGCGCGAATAGTCGGACACGTACGGAGCAAAAGCAATTTGCCAAAGAGCCGATAGCGACACAGTCGCGAGCCAGCCGGCGAAATTGAATCCGCCGCGAGTCAGAAAGTCGCCAGTGGAAATATGCGTGAAGATATAGCCGAAACCGATAACAATGCCGACGCCGAGCACCCACGTTCCAATGCGGTTCAGGATATGAATGAACCGATAGCCGATGATTCCGATCAGCCCCGAACCCACCGCGCCAATCACAATGCCGATGGGCACCGGCACGCCGGCTTCAATGCCATGCAGGGACTTTCCGGCAAGCACGATATTGGATGCGAAGAAGCCGACGTACATCACACCTGCAATCACAGTGACGAGCAGCGCGCCCCATGAACCGAATTGCGCGCGGCTCTGGATCATCTGCGGAATGCCCATTTGCGGACCTTGCGCGGAATGCAGCGCCATCAGCACGCCGCCCACCGCCTGGCCGACGATAATCGCCACGATGCCCCACACCAGGTTCAAGTGGAAGATCTGCACGCCGAGCGCGCCGGTCACGATCGGCAACGGAGCAATGTTGCCGCCGAACCATAGCGTGAAGAGATCGCGCACCTTGCCATGACGTTCTTCAGGCGGCACATAACCAATGGTGTGCTTTTCAATCAACGGTGATGCGTTCGCTTGCGAAGTATTCAAGTTTGTCTCCTAAGCGGCGGAAAGATGGTCCGCGAGGCGGGTCAACATTGCGTCGCAGGCGCTCAGTTGCTCGCTCGTGATGAATTCATCGGGCTTGTGTCCCTGGTCCATGCTGCCGGGTCCGCAGACCACGGTCGGGATGCCCGCCTCGTCGAAAAGTCCGCCTTCGGTGCCGAACGCGACCGTGCCGAATTCGTTCGACGCACTAATCAATGCGAGAAGACGCGCCGCTTCGCTATCGGGCGAAGTAGCGAGGCCCGGATAAGCGGACAGCGAATGAAAGCGGATGTCCGCGTCTGACTTCACGGCACGCATTTTCGGCAGCAGTTCGCCTTCGGCGTAGGTCTGCAATTCGTCGGCTACCTGGTGAGCATTGAAGCCCGGCAGCGCGCGCACTTCGAAATCGAATTCGCACTCCGCCGGCACGATGTTCAGCGCGCGGCCGCCTTTGATCACGCCTGTCTGCACGGTTGAAAACGGCGGATCGAAGCGCTCGTCGTGATGCTCGGGCTGCGCCAGTTGTTCGCCAATTTCTTCGAGACGGCCGATCATGCGCGCCGCGTACTGAATGGCATTGACGCCGTAGGGCGCATACGCCGAATGGCACGGTGCGCCCTTTACATGGCAGCGCATTGCGAGCTTGCCTTTATGGCCGAGCACGGGCTTGAGTTCCGTTGGCTCACCGATCAAACACAAGGCCGGCTTCGGCGTACGCCGCTCGAGTTCCGCGAGCATCGGCCGCACGCCGAGGCATCCGACTTCCTCGTCGTACGAAAAGGCGAGGTGTACGGGCAGCGTCAATTCGCGTTCGAGAAACGTGGGCACTGCCGCCAGTACCGACGCGATAAAACCCTTCATGTCGGCCGTGCCGCGACCATACAGCCGTCCATCGCGCTCGGTGAGACGGAAGGCATCCACGGTCCACGCCTGGCCTTCCACGGGTACCACGTCAGTGTGGCCGGACAGCACGATGCCGCCTCGCTCGCGCGGTCCGATGGTCGCGAACAGATTGGCCTTGGTGCGCTCGGCGTTGTAGAAAAGCTCGCTTTCGACGCCGAGTTCAGCGAGGTATTGTCGAACGAACTCGATCATGTCCAGATTCGATTCGCGGCTGACCGTGTCAAAGCCGATCAACTCGGCGAGCAGCGCGCGGCTGGATCTGTCATTCATTGCCGGGCACTCCGTAGCTCGGCGCGGCGGTCGGGTTCAACGCCCGCGTCAGGTAGTCCTGCATTTGCGGTCGATATGCGCGCCACAAACCGTCGAGTTGACCGATAGGATCGTCGTCGGCCCAATCGACACGCAAGTCGACCATCGGCCAGCTCACGTCGCCCACTATCTTGAGCGCCGCCGAATGCACGGGCCCCGCCTCGCCGCCGGCGGCCATCGCAGCACGCATCGCGGCGAGCAATCTGTCGGCAAGCGCGCCGGAGGTCTGCTCGAACGCCGGGACCATCGCCTCAATCACGTCGACGCCGGCGAGCATGTTGCCCGCGGCGACGCATTGCATTCCCGCGACGGCGTGATACGTGCCCAACGCTTCCTTGCCGCTGAAGAATGCGACGCGGCCCTGGCTATCGACCACCGTCACCTGCCGGTATTCGCTCCACTCGCTCGCGCCGAGCGCGCGGTCGAGCGCGGCGGCGGGATCGAATTGTCCGCTCGCGAGAAGATCGAGAACCTGCGGGCCGAGCGCGGGCAGCGTGACGTTCTGCGTCGCCACCGCGCCGACGCCGGCCCGCACCCACGGGCAGCGCGCGCCTACCGCGATGCTCGAAGAACTGATCGCGATACCGAGTTGCCCCGTTTGCTGACAACGTCCGACAATAGAGAATGTCATGTCCCGCTCCTTACGCTTGCGGCCGCGTCCATCCATCCGGAATCACGGCGATGACGTCGATTTCCATCAGCCATTGCGGTTGCCCCAACGCGACCACGACGAGGCCTGTCGAAATGGGAAACACGCCTTTGAGCCACTTCCCGACTTCCTGATAAACCGGCTCGCGATAGCGGACGTCGGTTAGATACGTCGTCGTCTTGACGACGTGAGAGAGATCGCTGCCGGCTTCTTCCAGCAATTGCTTGAGGTTCTTCATCGCCTGCTCGGCTTGCGCGCGCGGATCGCCGAGTCCGACGAGGCGCCCTTCGAAATCCGTGCCGACCTGGCCGCGCACATAGACGGTGTTGCCGGCGCGCACAGCCTGGCAAAGATCGTTATCGAGCGTCTGGTTCGGATACGTGTCCTTCGTGTTGAACATGCGGATACGGGTATGCGTCGGTTGGCTCATCAATGCACCTTTGAATGCTGGAAATGCAGGGAGAAATGGATCGCGGGTCGGCGTTGGCGTAGCGATCAGCTCACGCCGATCTCGCTGACTTTATGGACGCGTGAAGCGGCGGATGCATCGTTCGAACTATCCGCATCATCCGCGTTGCCGATCGAAGCCTGAGGTTGCGGCCCATCGTAATACGCCAGATATTTGCGCTGCGTGGCGATGTGATCGGCAATGTGCTTCGCGTCGTGCCACACGCCCCAGATAAACGCCGAGCCGCGGCGCGACAACCACGGCAAGCCGAGAAAATAGATGCCCGGCTCTTTCGATACGCCGCGCTGATGCGTCGGCTTACCCTTTTCATCGAACGCGTTGACCTTCAGCCAGTTGAAGTCCACTGCATAGCCGGTCGCCCACACAATCGACGTGACGCCCGCTTCAGCCAGAGCCAGATCGTGCAGCGGATGCGTGACGCACTCCGGGTCGGCCGGAATGATGCGCGCCTCCGGTTCTTGCGGAAGATCGAGACCGTTGCGCTCGGCGTACGCGTCGGCGGCGTCAAGCAGCGACAGATAGTTTTCGTCGCCACGTCTGATGTTTGCTGCGAGATCGTCTTCGAAGGTCACGACGCCGTCGTTGAACGACTTCGTCAGACCAACCAGTGTGACGCCCTGATGCGCGAGACGCCGGAAGTCGACGGTATGACCGCCGCGCGATCCGCTCACCGCAATCGTGACGTGTTCCCGGCCGGGCTTCATCACTTCGGCGTCCCATTCGCCGAGCACGCCCAGCCACCAGCAGAAGTCGCGGCCGCGATAGGCGCGCGGCGGACGATCATGCGCGCCGACCGACAAATAGACGCGCCGGCCCGCACGCTGCAATTCATCCGCGATCTGTACGCCCGACGATCCCGCGCCCACCACCAGCACGCCGCCTTCGGGCAATTGCGCGGGATTGCGATAGTCGGCGGAATGAATCTGCGTGAGCGCGGCGTCTTGCGGCGCAATCGGCGGAATGACGGGGCGCTGAAACGGGCCCGTGGCGACCACCACGCGATTGGCCTGAATGGTTCCGTCCGACGTTTCGACGGTGAAGCCGGGTCGTCCCGCATTGCGCACGACCTGCTTCACTTCGACGCCGGTGCGGATCGGCGCGTCGAACTTCTTTGCATATGCAACGAAATAGTCCGCGACCTGCTCCTTGCCCGCGAACGCGTCGGGGTCGACGTCGGCGAACTCCATATTAGGGAAACGATCGTGCCACGCGGGACCGTTGGCAACCAGCGAATCCCAGCGTCCTGTGCGCCAGCGCTCGGCGATACGCGCACGCTCCAGCACGAGGTGCGGCACGCCGAGCTTGCTCAGATGTTCGCTCATCGCGACGCCGGCCTGGCCGGCGCCGACCACCAGCGTATCGATTGACGTTGTTTCCACTGTCATGACTGTGTCCTTCTGAAGAGGCCGAAATACTTTCGTGAAAATCTACTCGCCGGATCAGAATCTGAAAAACATATTAAAAAAATGCAGCGCATCGGTTTTCCCTATGCAGCACTTTTTGACGACCTCACAATTGGACGATTGAGAACCTTGAAGACAGGGAGCGTTGTCGATGGAGAGTCACCCGTTGCGCTACTCATTGCGCCAGTTGCGCTACTTCGTCGTCACGGCGGAAGCGCTGTCTTTCACGGCGGCCGCGAAGCGCCTGCACATCTCGCAGCCGTCGATCTCGACGGCGCTCGCGGACCTGGAAGTGTCGTTCGGCGTGCAACTTTTCATACGGCATCACGCGAGCGGTTTGTCGCTCACGCAAGCGGGGCGCGACCTGCTCGGGCAAGCGCGCAATCTTCTGAAGATCGCGGAAGAACTGCAAACCACCGCGAAGGAAATGGACGGCGGCATGACCGGCGCCATCGCGCTCGGCTGTCTCGTGTCGCTTGCGCCGCCGCTCATGCCGGGGCTTATCAGCCGCTTTACCGGCGAGCATGCGGGCATTTCGTTTCGCACGGTGGAGGCGCATCAGGACGGGCTCTTGCGGGGACTGCACGACGGTTCGCTCGATATCGCCCTCACCTATAGCCTGGATCTGACTGAAGACATCGCCTTCACGCCGCTGCTCTCGCTGCCGCCTTACGCGATCCTGCCGCGGACGCATCGTCTTGCACGCGCACGCAAGGTGTCGCTCGCCGACCTGCTGCCCGAGCCTTATGTGATGCTCGATCTGCCGCACAGCCGCGAGTATTTCGCCGCACTGTTCGACGCGGTGGGCAGCCGCCCGGTGCCCGCGTTCCGCTCGTCGCAGCCGGAAGTGGTGCGCGGCATGGTGGCCAACGGTCTTGGCTATAGCCTGCTCAACTTTCCGCTCAAATCGAATCGCACCGTGGATGGCGAAGAGTTTGTCATCAAGCGCTTCAAGGACAACGTCAACGCAACGATGCTCGGCATCGCGCAATCGCGCACGATGAAGCCGCGCCAGGTCGTGCATCGCTTCGCGTCGTTCTGCGAAAACTACATTCGCCGGCTGCACATCGACGCATGATTTGAAGCACACAATCGCCGCCTTCCAGTACTGCGCGCGCTGCATAGCCAAAACCTTTGCTTTGTATCTGAAAACAATATTTCGGCTTCTAAATTGGCTTGATAGATTGGTGTCCATGTCGAGCGCCACACCGCGAGAACCCGCACCGGCGCGCTCTTATCGTGACAAACCGAGGGGAACACCATGACCGACCCGGCAACGACGATCGCAGTGCAAGCGCTGGTCGACGACCTGCAAGCGGGTTGCGAAAGGCCCTTCGGCGATGCGCATTCGATGCCGCCCGGCGTCTACACGTCGCCCGAATTTCTGGCGCTTGAAGAGCGCGCGATCTTCCAGCGCGAATGGCAATGCGTCGGCCGCGCGAGTTCGCTCAAAGCGCCAGGCGATTACCTGACGGCGCGTCTTGGCGCACAACCTGTCGTCGTATTGCGCGACGATCAGATGCAGCTCAAGGCGATGTCGAATGTGTGCCTGCACCGCATGTCGGTGCTGCTCGAAGGACGCGGCAACGTGCGCCGAATCGTCTGCCCTTATCACGCGTGGAATTATTCGCTCGACGGCGCGCTGCAAGGTGCACCGCTAATGGACCGGCAACAGGGCTTCTGCAAGGAGAGCTACCGGCTTCCGTCCGTGCGTTGCGAGGAATGGCAAGGCTGGCTCTACGTGACGCTCGATGCCAACGTGCCGCCCGTGCACACGCAACTCGCCGGCCTGAACGAGCTGATCGGCGCATACGGCATGTCGGACTACATCGAAACCTTCCATGAAGAGCACGTGTGGGACACGAACTGGAAGATCCTCGCGGAAAACTTCATGGAGAGTTATCACCTGCCGATGCTGCATCGCGCGACGGTGGGTCCGCATTCGCGGCTGGACGAAATGGAGTGCCCGCCCGGCAGTCCCGCTTTCAACTATCACTGGATCACGAAGGAAGCGTCCTTGCCCATCGGCAATGCGCATCCGGACAACACGCGTCTCACCGGACACTGGCGCAAGACGACGGCGCTGCTCGCGATCTACCCGACGCATCTCGTCACGCTGACGCCCGGTTACTTCTGGTATCTCGTGCTGCAACCGCAAGGCGTGGGGCGCGTGCATATCCGCTTCGGCGGCGGCCTCGCGCCGGAGTTCATCGCGGACCCCGAAGCGAACGCGCACATGAGCACGCTGAAAAAACTGCTCGACGAAGTCAATGCGGAAGACAAACGCGGCGTCGAAGCGGTCTTTCGCGGCGTGCATGCGCCGCTCGCGAAGCCGGGCCACTTGAGCCATCTCGAGCGCCCCAACTATGACTTCGCGCGCTACCTCGCCGGCAGGATCGCCGCGGCGAAGCTCGCACCTTGATGACGACGCAACAAAGACAGGACGCGATCACGATGTCAAACCCTTCCTTCATCTCGCTCTCGCGCGTGAGCAAAACGTATGACGGCGTTCAGCTTGTCGTGGACGACCTGAATCTCGACGTGAGCAAGGGAGAATTCGTGTCGCTGCTCGGGCCTTCGGGGTCGGGCAAGACGACCACGCTGATGATGCTGGCGGGCTTCGAGTCGCCCACTCACGGCGAGATTCGTCTCGACGGCCGCCGGCTCGACGACAAGCCGCCGCATCAACGCGACATCGGCATGGTGTTTCAGAACTACGCGCTGTTTCCGCATCTGACGATTGCGGAAAACGTCGCGTTTCCGCTTTCTGTGCGGCACGTAGGCCGCGCCGAGCAGAAGGCGCGTGTGAAGCGTGCGCTCGAGATGATCGAATTGCCGCATCTGGCGAACCGTCGTCCGGCGCAGCTTTCCGGCGGGCAGCAGCAGCGCGTCGCGCTGGCACGCGCACTCGTGTTCGAGCCGAGCGTGGTGCTGATGGACGAGCCGCTCGGCGCACTCGACAAGCGCCTGCGCGAGACCATGCAATACGAAATCATGCGGCTGCATCGCGAGCTGTCGCTCACGATCGTCTACGTGACGCACGATCAGGCCGAGGCGCTGACTATGTCCGACCGCGTCGCCGTGTTCTCCGATGGACGCATCCAGCAGGCCGCCACACCGAGCGAACTGTACGAGAACGCGCAGAACGCATTCGTCGCCAACTTCGTCGGTGAGAACAATGGCTTGACCGGGCGCGTCGTGAATGCGCACGAAGGCTGGGCTACGCTTGCGCTGTCGAACGGCAGCATGATTCGCGGCCGTTGCGAAAACGGCCTGCACGCCGGCGACGAAGCGATGCTCGCGCTGCGCCCCGAACGCGCGCATATTCCGGGCGCCGAAGGCACGCTGCCGACCGAACATGACAACGTCGTGCGCGCGCGCGTCGACGAACTGGTGTATTGCGGCGATCACCATCGCGTACATCTGACGCTCGGCTCGCGCGATTCGGTCGTCGTGAAAGTGCCCAATACGCAGCGTCACGCGTTGCCGACACCCGGCAGCGAGATCGACGTCGCCTGGCGCCATGACGACTGCAAGATTCTCGCGATGAGCGCGCGCAGCAGCGCGCCGGCGATTCACGTATCCACACCGCCCTCCCCTTCCATCATCACGACCGCACCAGCAGGAGCCAACTGACATGCGCACTATCATCAAAGCACAATGCGCCGCACTCGCCGCACTCGCATTCGCCACCGTGACCACGCAGGCAGCGGAGACGCTCTCTGTCGTGACCTTCGGCGGCGCGTACGAAGCAGCGGCGAAGAAAGCCTATTTCGAGCCGTTCACGCAGGCGACGGGCGTCGGCTTCTCGACCGAATCGTATGACGGCGGTCTCGCGAAACTCTCCGCGATGGAGCAGGCGAAGAACACCACGTGGGACCTGATCGACCTCGAAACCAACGACGCGATCACCGCCTGCGACGAAGGCCTGCTGCAGAAGTTCGACAAGAAGACGATCGGCAAGACGAGCGACTTCATCCCCGGCTCGATCAGCGATTGCGCGGTCGCGAGCATGGTGTGGTCCACGGTCTATGCGTACGACGCGAGCAAGATGAAGACCGCGCCGAGCACGGTCAACGACTTCTTCGATCTGCAGAAATTCCCGGGCAAGCGCGGCCTGCGCAAGTCGCCGAAGGTATCGATGGAATGGGCGTTGATCGCGGACGGCGTCGCGCCGAAAGATGTGTACAAGGTGCTGGCTACGCCCGCGGGCGTCGACCGTGCGTTCAAGAAGCTCGACACGATCAAGAAGAACATTGTGTGGTGGGAGTCCGGCGCGCAGGCGCCGCAGTTGCTCGCGGACGGCGCGGTCGTGATGACGCAGGCCTACAACGGCCGCATTTCCGATGCCGCGCAGAAGGACAACAAGCCCTTCAAGACCGTGTGGGACGCGCAGGTTTACGACTTCGACTGGTGGGGCGTTCCGACCGGCGCGAAGCATGCGGATCTGGCGGCAAAGTTCATCGCGTCGGCTTCGCAGCCGAAGGCCTATGCGGACCTGTCGAAGTACATCGCGTATGCGCCGCCGCGCAAGGACGCGATCGCGCTCGTCGACAAGCAGCGTCTTGCCGATCTGCCGACCGCGCCCGATAACTTCAAGCGCGCATTGCAGATCAACGCGAACTTCTGGGCCGACAACGCCGACCAGATCAACAAGCGCTTCCAGGTGTGGCTGACGCAGTAACACCATCGCATCGTCCGACGAGAGCCCAACGTGACCACCAGCATGCCCACTGCCGCCCGAGCCACGGCCCCAGGCTCTCCGACGAAAGGCGACGGCCGCGCGTCGTTTAACAAGGCGCGCCGCCGCGCATCCATGCAGGCGCTGCTGCTTGCATTGCCGCTGCTCGTCTTTCTGCTGTCGACGTTCATCGCGCCGATCACGCTGCTGCTTGCACGCAGCGTTCAGAATCGCGAAGTGCCCGACAGCATGCCCGCGCTCACGCGTGCGCTGAATGCGTGGGACGGTAACGGCGTGCCGGACGAGCACATGTTCGCGCTGCTCGCCGCGGGGCTCGCCGAGGCGCGGCAAAGCGGACAGATCGGCACCGTCGCGCGGCGGCTGAACTTCTCGATGCCCGAGTTTCGCAGCCTGTTGATGCGCACCGCCCGGCAACTGCCAACGGACGCACCGCCCGCGTGGAAACCCGCGCTCGTCGAACTCGACGAACGCTGGAATACGCCGGAGATGTGGCGTTTGCTGAAGCGAGCCGCCGCGTCGCCGACGCCCGACTACCTGCTCGCCGCCGTCGATGCGCAGATGACGCCGCAAGGCGCCGTCGCGTTCGTGCCGGACAATGCGTCCGTCTATCGGGCGGCGTTCGTGCGAACGGTTTCGATCAGCGCGACGGTCACGCTGCTATGTCTCGTGCTCGGTTATCCGGTCGCGTGGCTGCTCGCGAATCTGCCCGAGAAAAGCAGCAACCGGCTGATGCTGTTCGTGATCGTGCCGTTCTGGACTTCGCTGCTTGTGCGCACGACCGCGTGGTATGTGTTGCTCCAACCGGGCGGCGTGATCAATAGCCTGGTGATGAGTCTCGGGCTCGCCACGCATCCGCTGCCGCTCATCTTCAACCGCACAGGCGTGCTGATCGGCATGACGCATGTGCTGCTGCCTTACCTGATCCTCGCGATTTACTCCGTGATGAAGGGCGTGTCGCCGGTGTATATGCGAGCGGCGCAATCGCTCGGCGCGCATCCGTTCACCGCGTTCATGCGGATCTATGTGCCGCAGACGCTGCCGGGCGTCGGCGCCGGCTGCTTCCTCGTGTTCGTGCTTGCGCTCGGCTACTACATCACGCCGGCGCTGCTCGGCGGCGCGGGCGACGAAATGATCAGTCAGCTCATCGCGATGCAGACCAATACGCAGTTGAACTGGGGCCTTGCCGGTGCGCTGTCGGCTTATCTCGTGATCTTCACGGCGATCTTTTATTTCCTGTTCAACCGCATTGTCGGTATCGACCGCCTGCGCTTCGGTTGAGTCGATGAGTCGAACAATCGACGAGTCGATCGAAAAAACAGGCACACGACGAAGGAACGACATGCAAGATCAACGCAACAAGATGCTGACCGAACGCATCGCCGCGCGCTGGGTACGGGTGCATACCGCGCTCGTGCTGCTCTTTCTCGTCGCGCCGATTCTCGCGATCATTCCGCTCTCGTTCAATTCCGGTTCGTACTTCTCGTATCCGATGCAGGGCTTCTCGCTGCGCTGGTACGAGCAGGCGCTGACAAGCCCGGACTGGCAGCGGGCGCTGCTTAACAGCATCGGCATCGGCGCGGCTTCCACGCTGATTGCCACCTGTCTCGGCACGCTCGCGGCGCTCGGTCTTTCGCGCGCGCAGTTTCCACTGCGCTCGCTGATCATGCCGCTCATCATCTCGCCGATGATCGTGCCTATCGTGGTTGTCGCCGCCGGCTTCTATCTGATCTTCGCGCCGCTCGGCCTGGTGAATTCATATCCAGGCGTGGTGCTCGCGCATGCGGCGCTCGGCACGCCGTTCGTCGTAATCACGGTAACTGCATCATTGCTTTCGTTCGATCACAGCCTGTTGCGCGCGGCGTCCGGGCTCGGCGCGCGCCCCTGGGTCGCGTTCAGACGCGTGACCTTGCCGCTCATCACGCCGGCGGTTGCGACCGGCAGCGTGTTCGCTTTCGCGACCTCGTTCGATGAAGTGATCGTCATTCTGTTCATCGGCGGCCCGGATCAAACGACGGTGCCCCGGCGCATGTGGAGCGGCATTCGCGATTCCATCGACCCGTCGATTCTCGCGGTCGCGACCATGCTGATCGTGTTCGCCGTGTTGCTGCTCGCGAGCATCGGCTGGTTGCGCGGGCGTCATGCCGCGGCCGGCGAAGGGCTTTCGTGATGCAGCTTTCCTTTTCAGCATGACACGCGATACCGCAGCCCCGCTGCGCCCCGCCGCCATCAATGGCCGAAGAAGATCGACTTGCCGTTGCCCGACGAATGGCCCGACGAATGGCCCGACGAATTGCCCGATGAAGCGCGCGCGGTCGTCGCGCCCGACTGCGACGAGCCCTCCATTGCAACGCCGCCCTTCGACGTCATGCTGAGCGCCGAATCCGCTGCGGCCACTTTCGCATCGGCAGCCTGAATGTCGGCAGGATACGACGCATCGGAAGCGACCGGCTGGTAGCCTGCCTGTTCGACACGCGTGAGATCGGCGCGCACTTCGGCGCGTGTGACGGAACCATTGGTGGTTTGCGCAAATGCAAGAGCGGGTGCGGCCAATGCGCAAGAGACGAGGACAGCGTTCAGAAGTGCTTTCATGATGGTTCACCTATCGTTGAGTAGCGGCTGCGTTCACGATAAACGGAGCCTTTGAAACCTTCACCGCTAGTCGTGAAGGAGTGGTTGCATTCTGCGCAACCGCTGCTGACCCAATGGTGACTCCCGCATTACATGCTTGTCATCTTTAGCCCTTTATCGGGTTCATACGGTTATCCCAACGCCGATCCATTCGTTACGGCGCTCTCATCTGCATAGATGACGGACTTGTAATGTGTCCGTCACTCGCGAGTAAGTGCCTGCCCGGCACACTGCCTCCCATTACGAAGCCCCGTTTGCGTCGCTTTCGCACAGGGCATTCCGACCGCCATCGTCCAGGAAAACGTTATGTGGATTGTCAGACTCGCGCTGCAGCGGCCGTACACCTTCATTGTTCTGGCCGTGCTGCTATTTATACTCGGGCCACTTGCGATCATTCGCACGCCCACGGACATCTTTCCGAACATCGACATTCCCGTCGTCAGCATTGTCTGGTCGTATAACGGCTTCTCCGCCGAAGACATGGCGCGTCGCATCACGTCGAACTACGAACGCGCGCTGACTTCCGACGTGGACGACATCGAGCACATCGAATCGCAGTCGTTGAACGGCGTGTCGGTCGTGAAGATCTTCTTTCACCCTGGCGCCGACATCAATCGCGCGATCGCGGAAGCAGCGTCGAACTCGGCGTCGATTCTGCGCGTGCTGCCGCCCGGCACGTTGCCGCCGAACATCATCACGTACAACGCATCGACGGTGCCAGTGCTGCAGCTTGGCCTTTCCAGCGATACGCTGCCAGAGCAGTCTCTTTATGACCTCGGCAACAGTTTCATCCGCACACAACTCGCCACGGTTCAGGGCGCCGCGGTGCCGCTGCCATTCGGCGGCAAGATTCGCCAGATCATGGTCGAACTCGATCCGCGAGCGCTACAGGCAAAAGGACTCGCACCGATCGACGTGGTCAACGCAGTCAACGCGCAGAACCTGATACTGCCGGGCGGCACAGCGAAGATCGGCTCGCGCGAATATAACGTCGAGATGAACGGCAGCACCGACACGGTCGCGAAGCTCAACGATCTGCCGATCAAGACGGTAAAAGGCGGCGTCGTGTATGTGCGCGACGTCGCGCATGTGATCGACGGCTATGCGCCGCAAACCAACATGGTGCGCAGCGACGGCAAGCGTGCCGCCTTGCTGCAGGTCGAAAAAACAGGAAGCGCGTCGACGCTGACGATCATCCAGCAGGTCAAGGCGATGCTGCCCAGGATCGCCGCGGGTCTGCCGAAGGCCTTGAACATCGTGCCGCTGTCCGATCAGTCGGTATTCGTGAAGGCCGCGATTTCCGGCGTTGTGCGCGAAGGTCTGATCGCCGCGTGTCTCACAGCCGCGATGATCCTGCTGTTTCTCGGCAGTTGGCGCGCGACGCTCATCATCGCCGTGTCGATTCCGCTCGCGGTATTGACGTCGCTGATCGCACTGGCCGCGCTCGGGCAAACCATCAACATCATGACGCTCGGCGGACTCGCGCTCGCGGTCGGCATTCTCGTCGACGACGCGACCGTCGCGATCGAAAACATCACGCATCACCTGGAAAAGGGCGCGCCGCTGCATGACGCGATTCTGAACGGCGCCGGCGAAATCGCGGTGCCGACGTTCGTGTCGACGCTGTCGATCTGCATCGTGTTCGTGCCGATGTTCCTGTTATCCGGTGTCGCCCGTTACCTGTTCGTGCCGATGGCCGAGGCCGTCGTCTTCGCGATGTGCGCGTCGTACTTTTTCTCGCGCACGCTGATCCCGACGCTTGCCATGTATCTGATGCGCGCGCCGTCGAAAGCGGGTGATTCCGCGCAGCGCCGCAAGAACGTGTTTGCCGGCTTCCAGGCGCGCTTCGAGCAGCGCTTCGAAGCGCTGCGCAATCGCTATCGCTCGGTGCTGCAACGCGCGATCGCAAACCGCCGCCGCTTTCTGCCGATTTATCTCGCGCTCTGTCTCGCTTCGCTCGCGCTGATTCCGTTCGCGGGACGTGACTTTTTCCCCGCTGTCGATACCGGAGAAATCCGTCTGCATCTGCGCGCGCCGACAGGCATGCGCATCGAGGAAACCGCGCGCCTGACCGATGAGGTCGAAGCAAAGATTCGAACCGTGATTCCGCAGTCGCAGCAGGCTGCCGTGCTCGACAACATCGGCGTGCCGGTGAGCGGCATCAACCTGACGTACGACTCGTCGGACCCGATCGGCTCCGAAGACGCGGACATCATGGTCACGCTGAAGCCGGATCACAAACCCACCGCGCAATATGTCGCGCAACTGCGCGACGTACTGAACACGGCCTTTCCCGGCGTGACATTCGCGTTCCTGCCCGCCGACATCGTCAGCCAGATTCTGAACTTCGGTTTGCCCGCACCGATCGACGTGCAGATTGTCGGCAACAAGCTCGCGGCGAATCGCGTGGTCGCCGACCATCTGTTGGCGCAACTGCGCGGCGTGCGCGGACTCGTCGACGCGCGTATCCAGCAGCCCGGCGACGCGCCGGCCATCAACGTCGACGTGGATCGCACGAAAGCGATGCAGGCGGGCCTCACGCAGCGCGATGTCGCGCAGAACCTGTTGATCGCGCTGTCCGGCAGTTCGCAGACCACGCCGAACTTCTGGCTCGACCCGAAGAACGGCGTCAGCTATCCGCTGCTGGCCGAAGTGCCGCAATACGACATTCATTCGCTGCAAACGCTGTCGAACATTCCGTTGACGACGAATCAGGTCGGCGTCGATCCGCAAAACCAGCTCGGCACGCTCGGCACGATGTCGCGCGGCTCGCAACAGGCCGTCGTCTCGCACTACAACGTGCAACCGGTGCTGGACATTTTCGCGTCGACGCAAGGACGTGATCTCGGCGGCGTCGCTGCCGACGTCACGAAGCTCGTCGATGAAGCGCGCGCGCAATTGCCGCCCGGCTCGTCCATCGTGATCCGCGGACAGGTGCAGTCGATGAACGAATCGTTCGCGGGCCTCGGCGCAGGACTCGTGTTCGCCATCGCGCTCGTTTATCTGCTGATGGTCGTGAACTTTCAGTCGTGGCTCGATCCGTTGATCATCATCAGCGGTCTGCCTGGGTCCCTGGCCGGCATCGCGTGGATGCTGTTCGCGACGCACACGACCTTGAGCGTCCCCGCGCTGACAGGAACCATTCTTTGTATCGGCATCGCGACTGCGAACAGCATTCTGGTGATCAACACCGCGCGCGAGTCGTTGCAAAACGGCATGGAGCCGCTTGCGGCCGCGCTCGATGCGGGCTTCAACCGCTTTCGTCCTGTGTTGATGACGGCGCTCGCGATGCTGATCGGCATGCTGCCGATGGCGCTCGGTCTCGGCGACGGCGGCGAACAGAACGCGCCGCTCGGACGTGCGGTGATCGGCGGCCTCGCGATCGGCACGCTGTCCACGCTCATGTTCGTCCCCGTCGTGTTCGGGATGGTGCATGCGTGGCTCGCCAAGCGCCGCGCGCACCGTGCCGCCGATGCGTCGCTGACACCACACGCTCAATAAGGAACCGCCATGACTACGTCCGATCTGCCGCCGACGCCCGATGCGGCCACGCACACCAACGCCCTGCCCGTTTCGCGCGACGCTGCGAATAACGAAGCCGTGAAGCGCCGTCGCTTGATATTGCCCGTTGCGCTCGCCGCAGTCGCCGCCGCATTGCTGGCACTCGGCATCGTGCCGCGTTTGCATGCAAGCACCGCGCTCACCCAGCAGGTCGAAGCGCAGCGCGAAGTGCCCGTCGAAACAGTCGCGCCGACGCGCGCACCGGCATCGCAGGAACTGTTGTTGCCGGGCTCCGTGACGCCGTACGCCGACGCGTCGATCTATGCACGCACGAGCGGCTACGTCCAGCACTGGTACGCGGACATTGGCACGAAAGTCAAAGCCGGGCAGACGCTCGCAGACATCCAGACGCCGGAACTCGACGCGCAACTAAAACAGGCGCGCGCCGACGAAGCCACGGCAAAAGCAAATTACGCGTTCGCGAACAGCACCGCTCAGCGCTGGCAAACGATGCTGAAAACGCAGTCCGTTTCGCAGCAGGACACCGACGCGAAGACGAGCGACAGCGAAGCCAAACTCGCGGCGTTGCAATCCGCGCAGGCGAACGTCGCTCGGCTCACCGAACTGGTGTCGTATGAAAAAGTCACCGCGCCGTTCGACGGCGTGGTCACCGTACGCAACGTCGATGTGGGCGCATTGGTGACGTCGGGCGGATCGCCGGGGCTCGCGGGGATGCCTGGCGAACTCTTTCATATCGAACAGACCGACCGCCTGCGTATCTTCGTCAACGTGCCGCAGGACGACGCCAGCAGCATCTCAACGGGCACGCAGCTTTATCTGACGACGCAGCAATATCCCGGACGCCGCTTTGCAGCTACCGTCGCGCGCTCCGCCAATGCGATCGATCCCGTGAGCCGCACGTTGCGTGTCGAAGTCGATGTCGACAATCGCGACGGCGCGTTATTGCCGGGTGCGTACGCGCAGGTGCATCTCGCGTTGCAGACCGCGCACCCCGCGCTCGAACTTCCCGTCAGCGCATTGCTGTTCAGGCCCGACGGCGTGACCGTCGCGGTGATCGGCAAGAGCAATACGGTGCAGCTAAAGACGGTGACGATCGGCCGCGATTTCGGCACCTATGTGGAAATCGCTACGGGCGTCGAAGCAACGGATCGCGTGATCAACAATCCCGGCGACGCCATCAGCAACGGTGAAGCGGTACGCGTCGTGGCATCCGCTGCGCTCCACGGCTAAGCGAGGCGCATGATCATGCTCAACGTACCCGTCGCATCCATTCGCAGGAACCTTGCAATCGGCGTTGCGTGCGCGCTGACTGCGTGCTCGACGCTGCCTTCTTATACGCATCCCTCTGTCGATGTGCCCGATCACTATGCAGGCACGGCCGCGCCCGGCTGGGCCGTCGCGGCTCCGGCCGATGCACAGCCGCGCGGCCCCTGGTGGACGCTCTTCAACGACGACGAATTGAACCGTCTCGAAGCGCGCGTCGATGTGTCCAATCAGACCGTGGCCAAGGCAGTGGCGCAGTTGCAGGCAGCGCGCGCGATGGTCGACTATCAACGCGCAGGCTATGCGCCGACGATCACCGCCGGCGCCGCGCAATCGCGCGCGCGTTTGTCGCAGAACGTCCTCGGCCATTCGCTCGCGGGCAAGACGGTGCCCGATTATTCGGTGGGCGTGTCGGCGAGCTGGGAGCCGGACCTGTTCGGCCGCGTGAAGGATGCAACGGTCAACGCACGCGACAATGCACAGGCAAGCGAGGCCGATCTGGAATCGGTGCGCCTCTCCATCGCAAGCGATCTTGCGCTCGACTACTTCGATCTACGCTCGCTCGACCGGCAAAAGAAACTGCTGGACGATTCCGTCACGGCGTACACCGCTGCATTGAAGATCGTGCAGCAGCAGTTGAACGACGGAGCCATCGACGCCTCCGCCGTCGCGCAAGCTCAGACCCAACTCGAAAGCACGCGCACGATGGACAGCGATATCGACGTGCAACGCGCGCAGTTGCAACACGCGATTGCGACGCTGATCGGCGTGCCCGCTTCGTCGTTCGCGCTGCCGCAACAGGTGCGCGACATCGCGCTGCCGCAGATCCCCGCGGGACTGCCGTCGCAATTGCTCGAACGCAGACCCGACATCGCCGCCGCCGAGCGGCGCGTCGCAGCGGCCAATGCGCAGATCGGCGAGGCGCATGCGGCCTTTTATCCGGACCTGACGCTTTCCGCCACCGCGGGACTCGAAAGCACGTTCTTCGCACCGTGGCTCACCGCGCCGAGCCTCTTCTGGTCGATCGGCTCGCAACTCGCCGGCACGCTATTCGACGGCGGCCGCCGCGATGCCGCGCTCAAAGGCGCGAACGCACAGTATGACGGCGCGGTCGCCGATTACCGTCAAACGGTGCTGGTTGCGTTTCAGCAAGTGGAGGACAACCTCTCGGCGCTGACCACGCTCGCCAGTGAAGCGGATAGCGAGCAGCGTGCGACATCAGCGGCGGAACTCGCGCTGAAGCTCACGACGAACCGTTATCAGGCGGGCGCCGTCAGCTATCTGGATGTCGTCACGGCGCAGACCATCGCGCTCACCAACGAGCGCACGGCCGAGCAGATCGACGCGCGCCGCGTCGATGCGAGCGTGCAGTTGCTGAAGGCGCTAGGCGGCGGCTGGGATCGCGCGACGCTTACCGATGCGCAAAGGTCAGAATGAAGCGCGTGCTCTGTGCGTCGCTTTCGGCGTGCGCCGAACCGCCGTGCAACTCCATGATGGTGCGGACGATGGCGAGCCCGAGTCCCGTCGAACCCGTCGACTCGGGATCGCTCTTGCGCGAAGGATCGACGCGATAGAAGCGGTCGAAGATCCGCTCGAGCAACGAAGGGTCGAGCGGCGCACCCTGATTCGCGACGGTCACGCGCAAGCCGTGCGGCGTATCCTGCGCGTCGAGTGTGATCGTGCCGTTACGCGGCGTATAGCGGATCGCGTTGGCGAGCAGATTGCTGACCGCGCGGCGGAACAACTCGGCGTCGGCATGGACGCGGCCGCCGCCCGTCACTTGCAGATGCACGCCGGCATCGTCGGCGACGCCTTCGAAGTACTCGGCGATGCGCGCGAGTTCCTTCGCGGCATCCAGTTCGCTCAACGTCGTAACGAACTGCGGATGCTCGGCGCGCGCGAGAAACAGCACGCTTTCGATCATGCGCGAGATCCGCTCGCATTCCTCGAGATTCGATGCGAGCAGCGACTGATATTCGTCGGCGGAGCGCGGACGTGCGAGCGCGACTTCGGTCGAGCCGCGCAGATTGCCGAGCGGCGTGCGCAGATCGTGAGCGAGATCGGCCGTGTATTGCGACATGCGTTGAAAGCCGCCATGCAGCCGGTCGAGCATCGCGTTCAGCGAGACCACCAGCGTGGCGAGTTCGCTCGGTACGTTATCGACTTTTATGCGCGTGTCGAGCTTGTCGACGGTGATCGTCGCGGCCTTGCCCGCCATCTCGCGCAAAGGCTTCAGCGACTCGCGCACCAGCATCCAGCTCATCAGGAACGCGAGCAGCATGCCCGCCAGGCCCGCGCCATAAAGACGCTCGCGATAGTAATCCAGCAGACGCCAGCGGTCCGTCATATTGCGCGCGATGACCAGCGTGACGGGCGTGCCGTCGCCCAGCACCGCATCCGCTGCGAGCCCGCGCACAGGCACGCCGCGCGCGTTGTGCCATTCCTCGATGCTGGTCTCAGCGATACGCTGCGACGCACCAAGCGGATTCGCCAGGGTCGGCGACGGCACGGCCGGATCGGCGATGCCCGCCGTGTTGTGCTCGAACACGAGCTTGCGGTCGGGGCCGCGCACTTCCATCGACATCGCGAGATTGCCCAGCACCTGGCTCGTCAGCCGGTCTTCATGGGCGCGCAAATCGGCAAGCGTCGCGATTTCCTGCGCGAGACGCCGGGTATGGCGCGCGATCAGCACGATGTCGAGATCGTCCTGCTGCTTGACCTCGCGGTCGAGCGCGAAATACAACACGCTGCCGACCAGCGCAAACACCATCAACGTCGTTCCGGCGAAGGCAAGCGCAAGCGTGGTGGTCAGCGAGCGCGCCGCCATCAATCGGTCTCTTTCAATTCGATCACGTAGCCGACGCCGCGCACCGTTTGTATCAGCTTGACCGGGAAGTCGTCGTCGATCTTGGCACGCAGCCGGCGAATCGCCACTTCGACCACGTTCGTGTCGCTGTCGAAGTTCATGTCCCACACATACGACGCGATCTGCGTGCGGCTCAGCACTTCGCCCTGACGGCGCGCGAGCAGTTGCAGCAGCGAGAATTCACGCGGCGTCAGATCGATGCGCGTGTTGCCGCGGCGCACGCGCCGACGGTTCACGTCGATTTCCAGATCGCCCACTTTCAGCAGTTCGCTTTCGCGCGGCGGGCCGCGCCGCGCCAGCGTGCGCACGCGTGCGAGCAGTTCGACGAACGCGAACGGCTTGACGAGATAGTCGTCGCCGCCGAGTTCGAGACCGCGCACGCGGTCGCTCACGTCGTCGCGCGCGGTGAGGAACAGCACCGGCGTGGTGCGCGTGGCGCGCAGGACTTTCAGCACGGCCCAGCCGTCCATGGTCGGCAGCATCACGTCGAGCACGATCACGTCGTAGTCCTGCTCCTGCGCGAGCAGCAGACCATCGGCGCCGTCGTTGGCGACGTCGACGGAATAGCCCGATTCTTCAAGGCCCTTTTTCAGGTAGGCGCCCGTTTTCGGTTCGTCTTCGATAATCAGTATTCGCATGACAGCCTCCGGCGCTTTAACGCACTTGGACGCGCTTGGACGCGCTTTAACCGCGCTGAATGCGCGGTGGCGTAGTCGTGTCTTGTGGCGGTTTGACGCCGAGCGCTTCGGCCTTCAGCACGAAATCGGCAAGCGAGCGCGACTCCATCTTCTTCATCGCCTGACCGCGGTGAATCTTGACGGTGATCTCACTCAGGTTCATTTCGGCGGCAATCTGCTTGTTCATCAGGCCGCTCGCGACGAAGGCCATCACTTCGCGCTCGCGCGGCGTGAGCGATGCGTAGCGGCGGCGCAGGTCCGCGACCGAGCGGTCCGCTTCGCGCCGTTCCTCGTCCTTGCCGAGCGCACTTGCCACGGCGTCCAGCATGTCCTGATCGCGAAACGGCTTCGCAAGAAAGTCCATTGCGCCGGCCTTCATCGCCTTGACCGACATCGCGATATCGCCGTGCGCGGTCATGAAGATAATCGGCACGCGCAATTCGCCCGCGGCAATCTGTTCCTGCACGGCGAGGCCGCTTTGCCCTTTGAGCCGTACATCGAGAATCAGACAGCTCGGCACGTCCGGTCTCGGGAACGCAAGGAATTCCTGCGCGGACGCGAACAGTTCAACGCGCAAGCCGACGGAGCGCAGCAACATGCTGACGGCTTCGCGCATCGACGCGTCGTCGTCGACGACATAAACCATCGCGCTAGTCGCGTTGACCGGTTCAGTGCTCATTGCGCTTTGCCTCATCGAGCGGCAGAACGAACTGCATCACGGCACCCTTTCCCCCTTGAGATTCCGCCCAGATCCGGCCGCCGTGCGCCTCGACAATCGAGCGGCAGATCGACAGTCCCATTCCCATGCCTTCCGCCTTCGTCGTGAAAAATGCGTTGAAAAGCCGCCCGGCGTTCTCTTCGCTGATGCCCGTGCCGGAGTCTTCCACGACCACCAATGCGTGCCGCGCGTCGAAAGAGCGCGTGCGAATCCGCAATTCCCGCGGCCGGGCCGTGATGCCCGACATGGCCTGCACGCCGTTCATCACGAGGTTGATCACGACCTGCTGCAACTGCACGCGGTCGGCGCAGACCGACGGCGGGGGACTCGCGTAATCGGCATCCACTTCGACGCGGTGCGCATCCAGCTCACGCCGCACGAGTTCGATGGATTCTCTCACTATAGCGTTCAGATCGAGCACCGCGTGGCTAGGATCGCGCTTTTGCGCCATCGACCGTATCTGGCGGATCACATCGCTCGCGCGCCGCGCGTCGTGAATCATCTGGTTAATCGACTGGCCGACTTCCTTCAGATCGGGCTGCGGACGGTTCAGCCAGCGCAGCGCGGCGTCGCCGCACGTGGCGATCGCCGCAAGCGGCTGCGTGACCTCGTGCGCGATCGACGCGGCCAGTTCGCCGAGCATCGTCACACGCGTGACGTGCGCGAGTTCGGCCGTCGAGCGGTCGAGCGCTTCCTGCGCCGCCCGCCGTTCGGTCACGTCCATCAGCGCGCCGACGTATTCGGGATTCGCCGATTGCGGTGCGGCGAGACGCGCGACGTAGTGCACATGTTTGACGCTTCCATCGGGCATCGCGAGGCGATGTTCGAGATCAATCAACGGCACGCCCGCGAGACTCTGCTGATAAGCCTGCCTCATCAGCGCGATGTCTTCCGGATGCGCGCGCGCGAGGATCAATTGGAAGCTGGGCGCGACGTCTTTCGAATAGTCGAAGATCCGATACGTTTCGTCGGACCACCACATCTCGCCGCCGGGCAGTTTCGTCGCGATGCTGCCGGTGCGGCTCAAACGCTGCGCGTCGGACAGAAACGCCTCGCTGCGCGCGAGCGCCTGCTCGGCCTGTTTGCGTTCTTCGATATCGGTGTTCACGCCATACCAGCGCAAAATCTTGCCGGCGCTATCGCGCAGCGGTTCCGCGCCGATATGCATCCACCGGTAGACGCCATCGCTGTGCCGGATGCGGGACACGCTTTCGAACGGCGCGCCCGTTGCAATGGCTTCGTGCCAGGCGTGCTGCATCGCGCCGCAGTCGTCGGGATGAACGATCGAGCGCCAGATGTCGCCGTCGTTCTCCACGCACGTCACGCCCAGTTCGTTCCAGCGACGGTTGATGAAGACGAGCCGCCCATCGCTCGACGAACTCCAGACCATGCCTGGAATCGCGTCGATGGTCGCGCGCAATTCGTCCTTCTGGCGCCGCAACTCGCCTTCCATCTGCTTGCGGACGGTAATGTCGTTGTTGGTGGCGAGCACGGCGCGCGGCTTGCCTTTCGCATCGCGCCACAGCGCCCAGCGGCTCGAAATGACGACCGTTGTGCCGTCATTGCGCACATGCTGCAGTTCGCCTTGCCAGCGCCCGGAACGCAACAACTCGCGGCGAATTTCGTCGAGCGAGACCGACGAGCGCGTTTGCGTCAGCTCATGCACCGGCTGACCGATCGCCTGTTGCGTAGTCCATCCATAGAGTTGTTCCGCGCCCTGATTCCAGAACGTGATCAGATCGTTCATGTCGTACACGACAATCGCGTCATGCGTCAGATCGAGTAACTGCAACTGCTCCTGCAGCGTCGCCGTGCTCTTCTGATTGCGCAGCGCGAGCACCGACGCCGTCGCGATCGCGAGCAGGCTCACGAGACAGCGCGCGACCGGGCCGCCCGAGTAGTGCTCGTCGTGGGACATTGCAAAGGCGATCACCGTGAGCGCCACGCAACCCCATGACGTGAGAATCGCAGCGGGCCGCGAACTCGTCGACGCGACGAGCAACACCACGACCACGTACAGCACGGCGATCGCAATATCGAGTGGCGTGAATGCGTCGATCAGGAATACGACGAGCGCGACTGCCGCCGCGAGAACGTACAGCACGCGTGGGTCATGCCGCATCGGTTCGTCGGCGCGTGAGCGGAATATCATGTCGGCGATTGAGCGCGCCGCGCGAGAAGGAGGGAGACGAAACGAGGCGATGCAGGCATAGGCATTCGAGGTAAACGTTCGTTGACGAGTACCGGGGACCCTGTCTCGCGCCGCCATAACGGCGCATGGAAGTCAGACACGCGGGACGCCGACCCATTTAATCCGGCAGTTATCTTATCTGAGTTTTTCGGTATCCAACCGTTAAGTCCCTTCCCGACGAAGCCTTAATCAAGGCTCGCCGCGTTCCGCCTGCAGCGTTTCGAGGCAACGCAATATCGCCGCGCCATCGACAGGTTTGCTCAGCACGCACAGCGCGCCATCGTCCAGCGCCTGGCGGCGCACCGCGTCCGATGCGAAAGCGGAGATAAAGATGACCGGCAGCGTGATTCCGTCGTCGATCAGACGGCGTTGCAACTGAAGCCCGCTCATGCCCGGCATCTGGACATCGGAGATGACGCACGCGACATCCGCGATCTGGCCGGAGGCGAGAAAATCTTCGGCCGACGCATAGAGCCGCACGTCCCAACCCAGCGAACGAACCAGACTCGATGTGGCGATGCGGACGGATTCGTCGTCGTCGATAATCGAAGCTATCGGATGGGAATGCAAGCGACTGATCCTCTGCCATACATGCGGTTACGGCGGCACGCTGTTGCTTCGCCCGCCGTTCAGGTGTTCCCATCTTAGGGAGAAAAGCCTGCCGGGAAAATTATATGTGTGTATAGGGTGGGTGCGTGGAGTCGGCGTTGCTATCCGAAAAGCCGCGCCCACACCTGCCGCACACGACGCGCGCGGTCTTCGAAAAGATATGACGCAACCAGCGCCAGAAGACCTGAAATAGCCCCCGTCAGGATGTGCTCGACGTAGGGGATTCGGTAGTGACTCGCGTGGGAGTAGGCGTCGCCTATCGCTGTCAGGACGCCGACGACAAGCGCATTGCCGTAGCGATGGCCGTAGAGTTTCGCTGCAGGTGTGAAAGTCAGAAGTATGGCGAGGAGCCCGGTGAGCAGACCGGTGCGGAATGCAATCGTCCAGTGGACAAGGCTCATGATGTTGCCCCAGCTACCCGGCATGCAGGTCATGCATGCGCTTGTGGGCTGCCAGAAACGCTGGATAAACAGCCTGATGCGGCGCTTCCACTCGCTTGACATGATCGATGCCCTTGTCACGGCCGACGCCAATATACGGTGGAATACTACACTCGCAACGGCAGCTTCACTTCCCCTTGACGTTGCGTTCCTGTCCGGGCGTGACGTCAAAGACCTTCCGATAACACCGCCCCAGATGCGAAGCGCTGGCAAACCCGCACTGCATCGCAATGTCGAAGATCGAAGCGGTCGATTCATGCAGGAGCTTTTGCGCCGCCTTCAGGCGCACGCCCAGATAGAACTGCGACGGTCCCATGTCGAAATGCTTGAGCCACATGCGCTCGAACTGGCGAGGCGAGATACCGACCAGCGAGGCGAGCGTCTGCACAGGAACGGGGCGCTCTATGTTCTGCTCCATCAGCGTGATCGCATTGACGATGCGCCGGTCCTCGATACCGTAGCGCCACTGGATCGCCATTTTCTGGCTTTCCTGCGACGCGCGAATCCGCGTATGCAGAAACTGATCGGCGACATCGGCGGCGAGCCGATGGTTATGCGCGCGCGCGATCACATCCAGCATCAGATCGATCGCCGCGGTGCCGCCGCCGCATGTCAGCCGGTCGCCGTCGATGCAATAGAGGTCGCGCGTGACCGCGAGCGAAGGAAACTCGTCGGCGAGCGCCTTCAACGCTTCCCAATGAATCGTGCAACGCCGCTTGTCGAGCAGCCCGGCGCGCGCGAGGATCATCGTGCCGAGGCTCACGCCGCCGAGCGGTTTGCCTGTCGCGGCATAGCGGCGCAAAAAGTCGAACACCCGCTCGTTGCGGTAGTTCTCCACACCGATGCTCGCCACCACGAACAACTGGTCCACGGCAATCGACGAGGTCATTGCGGATTCAGGCTGCAGCGAAAATCCGGAACTCGACGACACGGGCTCGCCGTCGGCGCTGATGAGATGCCAGCTATACAGCGGCTTGCCGCTCACCCGGTTAGCCGCGCGCAGCGGCTCGCTCGCGGAGCTGAGCGCCATCATCGAGAAGTTGGGTACGAGGAAAAAGCCGATGCGTTCCGTGTCGGGCCGTTGCTCCCGGCTCGAATCCGCCGTGCTTTCCGTGGGCGCGGCGGCGAGTGCGGCGGCCAGTGCGCCCTTTCCCGCCACCGGCCACTTTTGACTGCGGGCGGAAGCCGGTTGCGGACCCTCATCGTTCATTTTCCTGCGCATGTCCATGCTGGATTGGCCAAGGTGAGGAAACTGTCGCATATCGGGCCGCGCCGGTCCATCGCCGCATGAGCACGCAAGCGCTATCGGGCCCGCCTCAATCGCCGGTGTAATTCGGCGGACGCTTTTCGAAAGTCGCGGCGAGCGCCTCGCGATGATCCTCCGTGCGATGCGCGATGCCCTGAAAAGCCGCCGAGAGTTCCAGCAGGCTCGGCAGGTCCATCCGCTGTCCTTCGCGGATGAGGCGCTTGCTCATGCGCAGCACGTTGGGCGGATTGACGGCGATTCGCGCCGCCAGTTCCTTCGCCGCGGCCAGCAGTTCCGCGTCCGGCACCACCCGCGAGACGAGCCCCCACGCGAGCGCGCATTGGGCATCGATAGGCGTGCCCGTGAAAATCATTTCCGCGGCGCGCGAGAGACCGATTGCACGCGGCAGCAGCCACGCGCCGCCGTCGCCAGGAATGATGCCGACCTTGGCGAAGCTCTCCGCGAACAGCGCGCTTTCTGCGGCGATACGGATATCGCACATCAGCGCGAGATCGCAGCCCGCGCCATGCGCGGGTCCGTTCACCGCGGCGATGCAAGGCACGTCCAGTTCATGAAACGCGCGCGGAATGCGTTGAATGCCGCGCCGATAGTTCTCGCGTATTCGTGCCGCGTTGCCGGCGAACGTGCCGAGCTCGTCGCGCATGTGTTTGATGTTGCCGCCCGAGGAGAATGCCGGGCCCGCGCCCGTCAGCACGATTGCGCGGACGCTCAGATCCGCTTGCGCGCGCGCGAGGCTCGCTACCAGCGCGTCGACCACTTCCATTTCAGTGAGTGCATTGCGCGTTGCCGGACGGTTCAGCGTGATCGTGGCGACGCCACCGTCCAGTTCGTAAAGTACCGGTTCGTTCATGTTCAGGTTCCTGTGCGCAGAAGTTCTTCGGCAACCGATGCGGCCAGTTCGCGGCGCAGCACCTTGCCGCTCGGGTTCAGCGGCAAGCGGTCCACGAACAGTATTTTCTTTGGCCGCTTGTATGGCGCGAGGTCGTCGCTCGCCTTGCAAAACGCAATGACGGCGTCTTCCGTCAACTGTGCGTCGCTGCGCACGACAAACGCCGTGACCGCCTGGCCCCACTTCGGATCGGGCACGCCGATCACCGCGGCCTCCTGCACGCCGGGACAGTGATACAGCACCTCTTCGACTTCCCGCGGATAGATGTTTTCGCCGCCCGAGACAATCATGTCGTCGGCGCGGCCGTGAAAGTGGAAATAGCCGCCCGAGTCGACGCTGAAGAGATCGCCCGTATAGAGCCAGCCGTCGCGAAACTTCTTTGCCGTTTCGATTGGATTGTTCCAGTACGCGCGCGCCAGTTGCGGGCCGCGTACGATCAGTTGACCGACTTCGCCAGGCGCCACGCTTTCCGTGGATGGCACGGCGCGCTCCGCATCGTTCGTCACGACGCGGCAGGTGCTGATCAGCGTCGGCTTGCCGCACGACCCGAGGCGCGACAGTGCATCGCGTGGATGCAGCAGCAGCGTCAGGCTCGCTTCGGTCATGCCGTAGCCGTTGTAGACATTCGGACAGAACTCGTCGATGACGCGTTGCATCGCTGCGGCGGGAATGGCCGCGCCGCCCGTGGTGATCATCCGCAGGCTGCTGTGATCGGTCCGCGCGAACGATGGATGGAACAGCATGTCCTGGATCTGCGTCGGCACGGCAAAGAGCGTCGTAATGCGATGTTCGCCGATCGCGGCGAGCGTGCGCTCGGGATCGTAGCGCGGCAGAACGATGTTGGCCGCACCGACCATCAGGTGCGGCATGAAATACGCCTGCATGCCGCCGACGTGGTACAGCGGCGCGATATGAAGCGCCGAATCGGTGCTCGTCAGGCTGTATTCCATCACGCAGTTCGTGGCGATCGCGACGTCGTTGCCATGCGTGTGGATCGCGCCTTTCGGACGCCCCGTCGTGCCGGACGTGTACACCAGCGCCGAGATGTCCTCGGGCGTGACGGGAGGCAGCGGCGCATCGCGATGACGCGTGCCGTCTATCAGCGAATCGAAGTCGTGATGATGCGATGGCGCATCGCCGTCGCCGGGAAGTTCATCGCCGTGGCCGCCGTGTCCTGTCACACGCACATAGATGCGCAGATCGGGCAAGCCCTGTTCGACCTTCGCTACGACGGTCTGCATCGAATCGTCATAAATCAGTGCCCGCGCGCCGGCATCGCGAATAATGAACGCCGCGTCGTTCGCGGACATCCGGTAGTTCATCGGGACTGCAATCGCGCCGAGTAACTGACAGGCGAGATACGCGGTGGCCGTTGCATCCGATGTCTTCTGGAAGATGGCTACGCGATCCGTTTGCCGCACGCCCAGATCGAACAGTGCCTGCGCGAGTCCGCGTACGCGCACGTCCCATTGCGCGTAGGTCAAGCGCGCGTCGGCGCAGACCAGCGCGAGACGGTCGGGGTACTTCGCAACCGTGTTTTCGAACAGCGAGGTAATGGTCAGCATGATGGAAATGGAGTGCGCTCAGAGGTTGATCTTCAGATCGGGGAGATCGCGCGAGGCGATCAGGTATTTCGCCATTTCCGACGTTCCGCCGACAATCGTCAGCGCGCGCGCGTCGCGATAGAGCTGTTCGGCCCGGCCGTATTCTTTGGTAAGGCCGTCGCCGCCCAATATCTGCACGGTTTCGTTGACACAGAAATTCGCCGTCTCTGTCGCGACCAGCTTGGCCATGGCCGCTTCCTTCATCAGCGCCTTGCCGTCGGCGCCCGCGTCGTACATCTTGGTCGCGCGATACGTGAGGAGTTCGGCGGCGTCGATCCGCCAGCTCATCTGCGCGATCTTGTCCCAGATCAGTTGCTTGCAGCCGAGGAGCTGCCCGAACGTCCTGCGGCTTTGCGCATGCGCACGGGCGATGTCGAACGCACTGCGCGCGACGCCGAGGCCCGAGCCGCCCAAAATCGCGCGCTCGAAGTTGAACATGCCGCGCATGATTGCGAAGCCCTCGCCGGCCACGCCCAACAGGTGATCCGCGCCGACCCGGCAATCGTCGAACTTCACTTCGCCGACGATGCAGCCGTGCCTGCCCATGAACGTATAGTTGCGCGGAAAGCTGATGCCGCGCGCGTCTTTGGGCACGGCCACAGCGGTGATGCCCGGCCGTTCCAGGCCATCGCGCGGCGTGATGCCGTAGGCGATATAGACGTCCGCAACCGACGCGTTCGAGATATAGCGCTTGAAGCCGTTGATGACCCATTCGTCGGTGCAGGCGTCGTATTCGACGCGCGTTTGCATGTCGGCGGAATCGCTGCCCGTGCCGGGCTCGGTCACGCAGATCGCGCCGATCGCGCGGCCATCCAGAATCGGTTCGAGATACGCATCGCGCACTTCCCTGCTGGCATGACGATGCAGCGGATAGGCGCAGCTCAGCGCGGTGGCGATGGTGGTCTCAAACGCATAGTTGATGGCGGACGCTTCCTCGGAGAGGATCGTCGCGTGCGTGAGACCGGGCTTTGTCAGCGAGCCGCGATACAGGTCGGCGAACATCAGCCGCAAATAGCCGGCTTCACCGAGCGCGCGCACCACGCGTTTGACGGCGTCCCAGTCGCGGCGCTCTTCTATGTCCGCGGCGCGCGGCGCGAGTTCGCGTTGCAGGAACGCGCGCGCTTCGGCGCGAAACGCGCGGTCTTCGTCGGTAAGGAGAAAATCTTGCATGGCAGACGACGCTTCAGGTATTGACAGGTGAATGAGCCGCGCGGATGCCCCGCGCGGCATAGACGCGTGCATCGCGCACGGTCGGCAGCAGAAAGCGCGCTTCGCGCAGCGCCGCATAGTCGAGTTCGCCGACCACCAGTTCTTCGTCGGTCGTCGAGCCCATCGCGACCGTGTTGCCGAACGGATCGAGAATGCGCGAGCCGCCCCAGAAACGCAGCATGCCTTCGGTGCCGATGCGATTCGCCATGACCACGGCGACCCCATACGTGACCGCATAAAAGCGCAGGTTCAGTTCCCACGCGGACGGATTGTCGAAGCCGCCGCCCACCGCTTCGCGCGCGGAACTGATCGGCGCGGCGAGCAGCGTGACGCCGTCGCACATCAGGTCGTGAACGAGCGCGGGGTTCCACAGGTCGTTGCAGATCGGCGTGGCGACGCGCCAGTCGCGGTCGATGCCGAACGCGCCGAGATCCGCTCCCGGCGCGTAATAAAGGCCATCGCGCAGCTTGCCGTAGGTCGCCAGTTGAATCTTGCGATGCACGTGCACGATTGCGCCTTCCGTCACGCTCGCCTGGCTGTTGTAGAACTGGCCACCAGGCGCTTCTTCGATAAAACCAAACGACGTATGCAGACCAACGCTCGCTTGCGCAAGCGCCGCAATGGCCGGGTGATCGACACCCATTGCAAGCTGCAGCGCGTCCTTGCCCGCGCTATGACCGCATAGGGACAATTCCGGAAAGAGCAGCATCGCGACGCCGCGCCGGCGCGCTTCGTCGATCATGCTCAGATGCTTGCCGAGGTTGGTGTCGAGATCGCCATACGAACTGTCGATCTGCGCGGCCGCGACTTTTAGCGCGCCGTCTCGCGGCGCTTCGGGGGAAGGCGAAGGCATGTTCTCGTCTCTCTGATCTGATCGGGTCGCGTGCGTTACAGCAGACCGGCTTGCTTCAGGAAATCATGCGAGACCTCGCTGAACGATTTCTTCTGCACGTCGACGGATGCGTTCAGACGCGCCATCGTCGGTGCGTCGAGTTTTGCGGACAGCGAGTTGAGGATCGGCCCGAGCTTCGGATTGGCGTCGAGCGTCGCCTTGCGGATCACCGGCGTGAGCGCATAAGAGGGAAAGAAGCCTTTGTCGTCCTTCAGAATGACGAAGTTGAAGGCGGGCACGCGGCCATCGGTCGCGAAGACGAGCGCGATATCCACCTGACGATCCTTCAGCGCCTGATACGTGAGGCCGGAGTCCATCCGCTTGACCTCGTCCTGCGAAAATTCGAAGCCGTACAGCTTTTGCAGCGGACGCAACCCGTCGGGGCGCGCATAGAACTCCGAATTGGACGCGAAGGTCAGCGTCTTGCCTGCTTTAATCGCCTTGGCAAGATCGCTCAGGGTCGCGATGCCCAGCTTCTTCGCTTCGTCCTGATTCATCGCGAACGAGTACGTGTTGTTCGCACGCGAAGGGTCGAGCCATACCAGGCCCTTGCCTGCATCGAGTTCCTTGACCTTCCTGTAGGTGTCTTCCGGCGACAGGCGGTCATTGATCTTGTTGTACGTAATGAGCGACGTGCCCGTGTATTCCCAGTACATGTCGACCTGTCCATTCTCTTGCGCCGAGCGCAGCACCGCACTGCCCAGGCCGTCCTTCTTCGTGACGGTGAAGCCTTTTGCCTGCAGTAGCTCCGTGGTCATTTCGGCGAGCAGTTGCTGCTCGGTGAAGTTCTTGCCGCCGACCACCACGCTGGCCGCCGCGCAACTGATGGCCCACGAGGACGCAAAAGAGAGAGCGACGAGCGCGCAGGCCCGCTTGAAAAAAGTAGTCTTCATGATTTCCTCGGAAAACGCGTATGCGTGGATGGAACTAGCGTTGGGAAGCGACGCCTCGCGACACGAGATGCACCTGCATCTGTCCGACGAGCACGTCTGTGAGAACCGCGAGGACCGCGGTTGGAATAGCGCCCGCCAGCAGCATCGAAAAGTCGTTCATGTCGATGCCGGTAAAGATCAGCTCACCGAGCCCGCCGCCGCCGACGAGAAACGCGAGCGGCGCGGTGCCGACCGTAATGGCGAGCGCGGTGCGAATGCCCGCGAAGATCACGTACAGCGCATTGGGCAATTCCACCTGCCATAGAACCTGCGCAGGCGTCATGCCCATGCCGGTGGCCGCTTCGATCAGCGCACGCGGAACCGCGCGCAGACCTTCGAGCGTGTTGAGCACGATGGGCAGCAAGGTCGCCACCCACAGCGCGAAGATGGACGGCCATCGTCCAATGCCGAGCACGCTCATGGCGAGCGCGAGCAGCGCGAGTTTCGGCACGGCCTGCCCCATGTTGAGCGTCTGCATGAGTGCCTGAGCGACGCGAGCCTGTTTGCCCGACTCGCGGCTCAGATAGATGCCGAGCGGCACCGCGACGACGATCGCGAGGCTGCCCGCGATGGCGACCATCGTCATCTGCGCGATGGACTGGTAGACGATATCGCTGCGATATTGCGCGATCGACGCGAGCCAGTTGTGCCAGTTGTCCGCGCGGGCCTGCAGCGGCGCAGCGCACGCAAAGAGGACGGCGCAACGTGAAAGCAGTGTTCTCATGTTTTTCATGCACAGACCTCCGCGGGCAAACGCAACATGTCGACGATGTGCGCCTGGTTCACGTAGCCGACGAAGCGGCCCTCGTCGTCGACGGTGGGCAGCCATGCTTGTCCGAGCGCGAACATCGACGAAATCACGCTGCGCAGATCGTCGCAATCGCGCGCCACGCCGCGCATGGGCCTGGCATGCGCCGCCGTCAGCGTGCCGTCTATTGCCGCGAGTTCCGCCGCGCCGAAATACCCTTGCGGCTTGCCCGCGGCATCGAGCAAGACGATCTGCTCGACGCCGTGCCGCTCGAGCAGCGCCCGCGCTCGAACGCTGCTGTCGCCTACCCGCGCGGCGCACTCGCAGGCCGACAAAGCGTCTTTTGCACGCACGAGGCGCAGCCGCTTCAATGCCCGGTCCGCGCCGACGAAGCCGGCGACGAACGGACTAGCGGGCCTCGCGAGAATCGTGTCCGGCGTATCGAACTGTTCGAGCCGGCCTGCGCGAAAGATCGCGATGCGGTCGGCCATCTTCACGGCTTCGTCGATGTCGTGGCTCACGAACATGATCGTCTTCTTGACCTGCTGCTGGATGCGCAGAAACTCGTCCTGGATCAGCTCCCGATTGATCGGGTCGATCGCGCCGAACGGTTCGTCCATCAGCATGACGGGCGGATCGGTTGCCAGTGCGCGCGCGACGCCGACGCGCTGCTGCTGCCCGCCGGACAGATCCTTCGGATAGCGCGACAAATAGATCGACGGATCGAGTGCGACGATCTCCAGCAATTCGGCCGCGCGGCGCTTCGCTTTCGTCTTGTCCCAGCCGAGCAGACGCGGCACCACGCTGATGTTTTCCTCGACCGTCATGTTGGGAAAGAGCCCGATCTGCTGGATCACATAGCCGATCTGACGGCGCAATTCGACGACTTCGAACTCGTCCGTATCGCGGCCGTCGATGAAAATCTTTCCCGACGTCGGCTGGATCAGACGGTTGATCATTTTCAGCGTGGTCGTCTTGCCGCAGCCCGACGGGCCGAGCAAAACGCAGATTTCACCCGCGCCGACTTCCATGTCGATGCCGTCGACCACCGGGGCGCTGGCGCCTTCATAGCGCTTCGAGATGCTGGAGAGCTTGATCATGGTTATTGCGCGTGATGAGGAGATTTACGGAACGACGCCCACGCGCCGAGACGCACTGCAAGCCTGCCGGTACGCGACGGGCTGCGAAGGCCCTTCGGCGTCAACAGGCGCTGCACCCAGCCGAGGCCATAGTCGGCGGCGATCGCCAGAACGCTCACGAGAATCGCGCCGGCAATCAGCTGACGCGGGTCCGACTGCGAGATGCCGCGACTGATCAGCTTGCCGAGGCCGCCCGCGCCGATATAGGCGGCGACGGCGGCAATGCCCACATTGATCACCACGGCCATGCGCACGCCCGCCATGATGATGGGCAGCGCAATCGGGATCTCGACTTTCCACAGACGCTGGCGCGTGGTCATGCCGATGCCGCGCGCCGCTTCGCGCAGCGCCGGATCGATGTTAGTGATCGCCGTGTACGTGTTGCGCACGATCGGCAGTTGCGAATAAAGGAAGAGCGCGATGACCGTCGGCAGAAAGCCGATGCCCTGGCCGATCAACGACAGGACCGGAATCATCAGACCGAATAGCGCGACTGACGGAATAGTCATCAGGATCGCCGCGAGGTACAACACCACTCTCGCGGCGCGCTCATTGGCCGTGATCGCGATGCCGAGCGGCACGCCGGTGAGGATGGCAAAACCGACGCCCACCCCGACGATCTCGATGTGCTCAACGGTGAGCCTGATGATCGACGCAAGGTTGTCGATCATGAAAGCAAGGGTATCCACGTTGTCTCCGTTCCGCTGTTGCGTGTCCGTGTGCTTCGCCACCGGGCAAAGATATCCGGACAAAACCCGGAACCCTTCATCTGCATTCGACGTCGTTTGTCACGGAAGCGACATCGCGATTGAGCCGTGGTGCGTTTCCCTTGCGGCACGGGGAACGGGCTATGCATCGCTAAGGGTTATCCCCGTCCTTTAAGCGACAGGTCGGTGCGGTGACTGAATCAGGAAGAAGCGAGAAGAGGCGCTGGCGGCGGGCAAATCGGCGGGCAACTAAGCGCATGGTTGGCGAGGTCGCCCATGACCAGGCGCGGCTTTGCGTTACCTTCCCTGCTGGCGCCAGACGCTGCGCAGCGTGAACGTGGCAAGCGCGCCTGTGACGAGCGCGGTGAACAGATAAAGCCCCGCCGGACCCGCGAGCGCCATCGTCGCGGAAGCGAGAGTCGGGCCGGCGCTCGCGCCGACGGAGAAGATCAGCAGAAGGCCGGCGCTCACGGCGATGCGCTGATCGGCGGGAATGCAGTCGTTCACATACGAGGTCACGACGCCGTACATGGAAAAAGCCACCGCGACATAGAGGTAGCCGAAGGCCCGGACCAGAGCGCCGTCGCGCAGCAGAAACAACAGCACGCTCAGCAATCCGGCGATGACCGCGAGACACAACAACACCTTGCGCCGATCGAAGCGGTCGGCGAGCCGTGCGACGGGCCATTGCGGCACCAGCGCGGCCAGCAGCGCGAAGCCCATGAAATGCGACACCTCCGGCACCGGATAGCCGAGGCGCCGCATGAACACCGGCTGCATCGTATAGAACGCGCTATTGAGCACACCCGCCGACAGGCACGCGAGCACGCCGAGCGGCGCCCAACGGTAGATGGTCTGCAGCCCCGACAGTCCGCGCGCGAGGCGAGAGCCGCAGGACGCAGCGGCCGCCTCGAGCGCGTGGCCGGGTGCGGGCGCGGTGCCTGCCAGCGCGACGGGAATCAGGGACGCCGCGAACAACGCGGCGACCGCGCTGAAGAGTTCGAAGCCGCCGGGGTCCGCGAGTCCGATCAGGAACTGTCCGGTGCCGACGCCGAGATAATTGGTGATCAGATAAGCCGAAAATACGCGGCCGCGTTGAGCGTTCGTCGCGACCTGATGCAACCAGCTTTCGACGATCGTAAAGATGCCGACGAGACAGAAGCCCGTTACGAAGCGCAAGGCCACCCACATCGAGGCCGCGCTCCACACCGCATAGCCGAGCGCGCAGCATGCCGACGACGCAGCCAATGTCACGAATGCGCGGTGATGACCGACCCGCGCGATGAGCGCGCCACCGTACAGCGCGCCGAACAGGAAGCCGACGTAATACGCCGACTGCACCACGCCCATCACGATCGACGGCGCCTGCTGCTGCGAGAGGCGCAGCGAGATGAGCGTGCCCAGCAGGCCGTTGCCGGTGATGAGAATCGCGTAGCCGAGAAGCAGGACCGCGGTGGAGCGCAAGCTTCCAAAGGCCGGCTCGCGTGACTCGACAGCGGCAGCGAGGGGCGCGGCCCTTTCTCCGCAATCGGCGAGCGGTAGCAAGTCCGTTAAAGAGGACGTGCCCGTTGGTTGACACACAGCCGGTTCCGGTGCCTGTTTCATTCGTGCTGAGTCTCGTTCGTCCTGCGCGGCACCGTTTAGCGACGTTGGGGCTTTCGAGTTCCGAATGTAGCGGTCCGCCGCCTCGCCGGCATATCGCGAATGCGACGTCGGTTAGCAGCATAACGACATTATGTTTTGCGCTTCATCGCGCTGCGCGCCTTCGGGTCCAAACACCGGAGCGTCAAGCGGTGTGAAACGCGGCGCCGCTCTTCCGCGGTGGCACAAAAGGGACACCGGCTGCGATCGGCAAATCAATGAAAAGAGGCCGGAAAAAAGGCCTGTTCGCCACGTAACGCGCGCACACCGCCGATAGAATTTCGTCCTATAGGCAGTTACACACCGCCACACGTTCGACTCCGGTCGGATCGCTTTTTCACATCGGATTTCCGGTTAATTCAGCATGACACGGCTTGCACGGCACTACGTCCCAGAACAACCGCAGCACGTTATCTTGCAGGGGTTCACGGGGCACGCGTTTTTGGATGAAGGCGACTATCTGTACTTCATCGCCTGCCTCGCAGACGCAGCGCGCGTCGCCGGTCTGGCCGTCCACGCGTGGGTCCTGATGCCCGACGCGGTACAGCTGCTCGTCACGCCTTCCTATGAGTCGAGCCTGGCGATGGCGATGCAAGCGGTCAGCCGCCGCTATGCCGAGACCTTCAACCGACGCCACGGACGCCGCGGCATGATCTGGCGTGGCGGGTACTCGGCGACAGTGATCGAGCCCGAGCGATACTTTCTGCTCGCGAGCCACGTCATCGATCATGCGCCGGTGCGCAACCGCCTTGCGGCTGAGCCAGGACAATACCCGTGGTCGAGCTATGCGCACCACGTCGGGCTGCGCATCGACAGGTTCATCAAGGAGCATCCGGTCTACCGGGCGCTCGGCGATACGCCGATCGAGCGCCACGAGGCTTACCGCAATCTGGCCGCGCAGCGTCTTGACGATCACGACGTCGATAACCTGATGCAGTCGACCCTCGAAGGCTGGGTGCTCGGCGGCGCCGCGTACTGCGAATGGGCGGCGCAGACCGCGAATCGGCGTTTGATGCCGCTGTTGCTACGCGACCGGCAGCCGAAGGTGCGCGCGACGCGCGCCGTCGCGCATCGGACGAATGAAAAGAAACATGAGCGAGGAACGAACGTCGAACTATCGCAGCCAACGTGAGGCTGCGATTGTGGTGATCGCCCGCTGAGGTCCACGACCCCGCGCGTCGCCGCCCTTTCTTACACGCCTTCCACTAGAACGGCGCGATACTTGGCGCCCTTGAATCGATGCTGTGCGACTTCCTGATACGCAGGGCTGTCGTACCACGCACGCGCGGTCTCAGTCGACGGAAACTCGACAATCACGACGCCCTCCGGCGCGTCACCCTCGAGGACCTGCTGAGGTCCGTATGCAGCCAGAATCTTCACGGGATGACCTTTGAAGGTCTCCCCCACCTTGCTTTGGTAGATGTCGAGCTCGTCCTGAGCCTGCGTGCTTTCCCTCGTGAAGACAATATAAGTCGTCATGGCTACGCTCCTGAGCGTGGAATAGAGGCGGATACGATGATGCCATGGAATTGTGGCGGGGCTCGGGGCGCGGCGGGGTTGGTGGGTTGGCGGTGGTTGGGGTGGAGGGATGCCGGGGGTTCGTAGACGGATGGTCGTGTGGCGGTAGGAGGCGAGCCGCTATACGATGTCTGTGCTGGCGGCGGACGCATATCGACCCACACGAGACAATCGCACCGACGTTCCGATACGTCCGCTATTGAAGAAGCAGCGGACGTCCAATGTGTTGCGCCGGGCTTAAACTACACGTGTCAAGTCGATCCAACAGGCGCGTTAGGAATCAGTCTCAGTAATGCCTGGATGCTCGGTGTGGACACTCTCCCTCTCGGCATGCTTGCCACGTTCGTGCATATGCGCGGTCGGCGTGCGATCGATCAATAAGCTAAGCAGCTCAGGCCGGCTGTAGTGACCGCGAGAATCCATCTTCCGCTTGCGCTCGATTATCAAAGAGAAATCCAGGTTCGCGATCACTTCGCCTTCACCCGAGCGCAGCGGCTCTGCGAGCAGACCGCCGTCCGGCCCGACAATTGCGCTAAAACAGCCGCCGGAAATCGGACCGATTGGGCAATCTGTATCCTTCATGATCTGGGCTTGTTGCTCCGCATCGAGCCAGGCGGTCGCATTGACCACAAAACAACCCGATTCGAGCGCGTGCTGACGGATATTGATTTCCATCTGCTCGGCGAACGTTGCGCCCCCAAACGATCCGGGGTACATCGCAGAATGAATCTGCTCTCCTTCGACCATCAACGCGTAGCGCGCGAGAGGCAGATAGTGCTCCCAGCATGCCAGTTGCCCAATGCGACCGACTGCGCTGTCCACGGCTACCAGTCCTGATCCGTCTCCTTGTCCCCAGACAATCCGTTCGTGGTAGGTCGGCGTCAATTTGCGCCGACGCTGGAGCAGCGTGCCGTCGGCATCGAACAGGAGTTGGGTGTTGTACACCGTGCCGCCATCGCGCTCGTTGATTCCGATCGAAACGACCATGCCCACCTGACGACACGCGTCGCCGAGCATCTCGGTCACCGTCGAGGGGACAGTGACGGACTCTTCGATGAGACGCACGTGTTCGGCACCGAGCCTGAAGGGAGCCTGGACGAACGAAAAATAGGGATAGTAGGGAACGATAGCTTCGGGGAAGGTCGCGTACTGGACGCCCTTGCTGCCAAGCTCCAGAATCTTGCGCACGACCTTCTCAACCGTGCCGGTCAGGCTGTATAGGACGGGACTGATCTGTACTGCCGCTGCTTTTACAAGCGTCATGAGACATCTGCCTTAAGAGTTGATCCGGTTTCAGTCAGGTCGGCGGTCGCGGCTCCATCGAACGGGTTCATGCAAACTTGAGTCCGATCACGCCACTGAGAATCAGCAGAATGAAGAACACCCGCAACGGTGCGGCCGAATCTCCGAGCAAAGCGATACCAAGAATTGCCGTACCCGCCGCCCCGATTCCGGTCCACACGGCGTAGCCGGTCCCGACCGGGACCGTACGAAGCGCCACGGAGAGCAGAACGACGCTCGACAGCCCCGTCGCAACCGTAAGCAGCCCGGGCGTAAGTCGCGTGAAGCCGACTGAAGCCTTCATCGCAAAGGCAAACGCAATCTCGAGCACGCCCGCCAGGCCAAGTAGTAGCCATGCCATCAGTGAAAACTCCGTACGAGATGTGCGATGTCAGGCTTTGGCGCTAGCCGCGGCCGGAACGGTGCGGAAGGCGATCCCCAGCCGATTGAAGGCGTTCATCAGGCCGATCGCATAGGTGAGATCGGCAAGTTCCTTATCATCGAATTCCGCTGCCGCCGCTTGATACGCGGCATCGGGAATGTGCGTTTCGGCCACACGCGTGACCGTTTCCGCCCAGGCGATTGCTGCTTTCTCGCGCGTGTTGAACAGCGTACCGGCGTCGTGCCAGACTGGCAGAAGGGTGAGCTTCTCGTCCGATACTCCGAGCTTCCTCAGATCTCGTGTGTGCATATCGATGCAGAAGGCGCATCCATTGATCTGCGAGACGCGCAGATACACGAGGTTGATCAGGTCCGTTGCAAGGCCGCATTTCTGCAGTATCGAATGCACTTCGCCGAACGCCCGATACGCTTGCGGCGATGCCTTGGTGTAGTTGATGCGTTGAATCATGAAATACCTCTCTGATTGATCGTTAGGGAGGCCTCATCTTGTCGCATCTTGGTTCAGTCCAAAAGGACCATAAACTTGCATTTGAGCTGTGCCATGACCGCGCAGGAGTTCAATGGATTACATCAGCGACAGGATGCGCTTGCCGAGTCGCGCCGCAGTTGCCTCGCTGTCGACGTTAGTAAAGCCGATGAGCAGTGCCGATCCCGCTTTCCGTCCCTCGCCCCACTCCGAAAGTGCTTCCGCGTAGAGGCCGTTTTCGCTCATACTTGCAACGAGCCGTCGGTCCGACCGACGACCACGCAAACGCAGGATCAGATGCATGCCGCCAGGCTGGGCATCGATGTCTACATAATCGCCCAATTCGCTTTCCAGACCTGCAACCGTCGCATCGCGTCGTTCGGCATAGAGCCTCCGCATTCGCTGGATATGCCGTGCAAAGTGTCCCTCTCTCATGAACGACGTCACAGTCGCCTGAACGAGATGCGACGTGCCTGTGCCAAGCGTATGAACGACCTGCTCGAAGCGTTCGGTGAGTGCGTCGGGGACCACGAGATATGCGAGTCGAAGGCTCGGCATGAGCACCTTACTGAAAGTGCCTGCATAAAGGACTCTTCCCTTTGCGTCCAGACTTTTCAGCGCGGGCAAAGGCCGGCTGACATAGCGATATTCGCCATCGTAATCATCTTCGATGACCCATCCCTTGTTTTGCGCAGCCCATTCCAGCAAAGCGATGCGGCGGGGCAAAGACAGTGTCACGCATAAAGGGCTTTGATGGGCAGGAGTTACGATCGCCGCCCGCGCGCGCGGTGCGAGTTCAATGCCGCAGGCAACATCTATCCCTTCATTGTCGACAGGAATGGGGACACCCTTCAGACTGAGCATGCCCATCAATTGCCGGGTCGGCGGGTATCCCGGGTTTTCGTACCATACCTGATCGCCTGCGTTCAAAAGCGCGCGAGAGATCAGTTCGATCGAGTGACGATAGCCCGATGTCACGAATACCTGCGTTGGGGCACACATGATTCCGCGCGAAACCTGAAGGTATGCCGCGATTGCCACGCGTAGCTCGCCTAACCCACATACCGGCGGGTGAACCATATCGAACGTTTGCATCGCGCGAATACGGTTCGCGCCGAGCCGCGCCCAGATCTTTCGGGGAAACGCGTCAAGTGCGGGCAAGCCCATCTGCAGAGGCAGGATGGAGTCCGGTCGGAAGCTGGGCGCTTCTAGCGAGGCCGTTAACTTCGGCTGCACTTCGCGTTTCGGAACTCGCGCTCGGAGGCCTGGGGTGACGATAGTTCCCGCCTGCCCTTGCGCGACGACATACCCTTCGGCAGCCAATAGCTCATAGGCGCTATTCACTGTGCCCCGCGCGAGACCGAGATCGGTCATCAGGGCACGCGCGGAAGGTATTCGATCGCCGGGCTTGAGTGTGCCATCGGCGATGACCGCCACAAAACGCTCATAGACCTGGCGATAGAGCGGAATCGTTGAGGTGGGATCGAGTGGCGAAACAATGGATGCTTTCAATTTGACCACGAGCGGTCGCCTCTGCTGAAGAGTTGAACGAACGCCTGCCGACAGGGCTCACGCCGCACGCAGCCATGGCGCTTTGGTCTGCCGCTCCAGTATTGTCCGCTATTCATTTCGATGTCGTCGCGATGGTCTACACGAGAACTCAATTCTTGGTCCTGTTAGTTGATCCATCGCGTCTTTACAGTAGTGCCATGCGATACGCTTGCCAAGCGATCTAGGCGCATCAGAGGAAAGCGTCACCGCTGCCTTGAAACCGATCTTCCGAGTACCAATAGATGAACATTTTGCACCTCACATTCAGTTCCCGGGGAGAGTTGTCCGAGAGTCGAAAGCTTTCGAAAAAAATCGTCGACATGCTTATTCGACTGAATCCCAATGCCGAGTTGATTGCACGGGGGCTCGGCGATGGAACACTACCGCACATCGACGCTGAGTATGCGTCCATGCAGCATTCAAACGATGCAGGCCAACCCGGGACGGGGTCGTCTGCGAGGTCCGACCAATTGATCGAGGAGCTTGAGCGAGCAGATGTAATTGTCATAGGAACGCCCATGCACAACCTCAGTGCGCCTTCCTCTCTTAAGGCGTGGATCGACCATGTCGTTCGCGCACGAAGGACGTTCACCATGACGTCCGCGGGCAAGAAGGGAATGCTGCACGATCGACCGGTTTATATCGCAGTTGCGTCTGGCGGACGTTTCTCCGGAGCGAATGCTCATCAGCCAGACTTCCTGACGTCATACTTGAAGACCATTCTGGCGTCGATTGGACTTTGCGACGTCCGTTTCTTCACAATCGAGGGGACGGGAGGACGCGCGGAGTCGGTGGAACTTAGCCGACGCATTGCCAATCAGGAGCTCAGGCGTCATTTCAACTCTCTCGGACTTAAGCATGCCTGCGAAAACCTTGACTGAGATGCCGGCGCGCGCTATTAACGCCATCGCCGTGTTTTGTGGCTCAAACTTTGGTGCTTCAGAACAATATCTTGAAGATGCGCGCAAGCTCGGCTTGGCGCTCGCATGTGCGGGCATAACGGTAGTGTATGGCGGCACGACCAAAGGCCTGATGGGTGCCGTAGCCGACGCGGCTTTATCGGCGGGAGGGCAGGTGCACGGCGTCGTCACCGAAAGCCTGCATCGGCGCGGGCATTCGCATTCGGGACTGGCTCATTGCGAGGTCGCCGCGACGCTAGGAGCGCGGAAAGCACGAATGGTCGAGCTTGCCGACGCCTTCATTGCACTACCCGGGGGTATAGGAACGATCGAGGAAGTCATGGAAGTGTGGACGATGAACCAGTTGCAGGAAATCGACAAACCGTTGGGGTTGTTGAACACCGCGGAGTTCTTCACGCCCTTCATCGCATTCATCGATCATATGATCGAGCAAAGATTCTTGCCCTCAGCACATCGCGACTCCATCGCTATTCATTGTGAAGCGAGTAGATTGATCGACTCGTTACATCGGCATCCGGGCATCAACGTGCCCAAATGGTTGGAGCCCATGAGACCGTCAGGAGCATCATGAAAATTGGACAGCTGCTTACGAGCGTGGAAGAGACACTCGCCGGGCTAGTAAGGGGCGAACTGTAAGACCGCTTCTGGCCGATGCCTCCCCGTTGGTGAACGGCTCGACGCCACTGGTTCAGGTCGAACCGCGGCGCCGGTGACGCGGTCGCGCATTCCCGGACAGCTAACGGAGCGATCCGGTCGCCTACCCAGGCCATACGCGCTCCCCGCCGTACCGGAATTCCAAGGCTAGGCGTAGTGTCTGACCACATTGGTTGACGCATCCAGTACGGAGGCCTAACAGGAAGTGCCTTTGCGTCCCCATGCCGCACGGTGATATCACCTAGATGCCTTGCAAAATGCTTACATATACGCTCTAATAGGAGGGTCGGCACTTGTTGATTACTAGCTGGGCCACTGCCTCGAGGTACAGTCGTGTCTTCCAACCAGCGTTCTCGCCTCTCCTTGTTTTGTACTCCTACGCAATCGAAGGCGCGTACTCACGAGCATTGGAAAACCAATACCTTCAAGCGCACACAGAGCCGCGTCAGCTGCGTGGATAACTCAGCACTTTCTCCTGCCCGGCTCTTCGCATAAAGCAAAACCAATAAAACGAGAGCCGGGCTCACCATCTTTCTATCGACACCGGCGGTACTCTATCGCGAGCTACGTGATGGGCGTCCGCTGGTATGCCGAACGAACTCGAGATCCATCGCGCTGCGTGCGCGCCGCTCCTTTGCCGCGCGACCTGACAGCGGCGGGATGGGATCGTCGTTGAAGGATAGGAAAGCCATGAGAACGCAAACCAAGCGTCTGAATGAGACGCCACCGCTCAGCCCAGAACGCTCCGGCACCGTCAGTCGCCGAACCCAATACCAGGGCTACCGTTTGATGGCCCGGGCAGAACCTGTGAGGAGTGCATTGCACGCCGCCCATCTGGTGATTGAAGCGCCCTGCTACCCGACGCAACGCTGCTTCAACGCGCTGGATTATTTTTACGACCCCGCACTGGCCGTGCAATATGCCATCCGATGGGGACGGATCTGGGTCGAGCACCGGCTCACGAACGTCGCGGTACAGCGTGTGATATCAACGAAGCCGGCAAGCAACGCCGCACTGCTTCTGCACAAGGAACGCATTACCCCGCCGGTAATCATAGACGAACCCCCGGGCGAAAAAACGCTCCGCTTCATAGCCCGAAAACCCGGAAGTTCAACCGCGGCGCTTGCCTACTGGCTTGGCGTGACTGAGCCGTCTAGTGAGGCGAGCCTCACTGAGTTAACCCGGCGCTTCGCGCCCCTGATGCAGGTCGTCTTCCCTGACGATCGACCCGGTGCGTTCGTCAACCGTAGCGCGCTGCTCGCTATACATCAGTTGGGAACGATCGATCGACTTGTTTTCGTGGACGGCTCATCGCTCGACGTATGGAACGACCGCGCTTGCGCGGATATCTGTAACTTGCATTCCAGCCTGACGCACTCATGCTGTCTGTCAACGACCCGTCGATCACGGCTATGACCGGCCGCGCGGCAAGCCACCCTATCGTTGCCTGCTGCGACGCCGAGCGACGCCCGAAATGTACGCAGCGGCCGACCGTGTCGTCGACTCGGCGCGCTACTCCTCGACGCCATGGAAGCGACTGCCGTCTTTGCCAAGTCAGCGGTCGCTCGTCATGTTGATGATATCGAGGAGGGATGCTGCGAAGAAGCAAAGAAACCTGACAGCGGCGCTAGCGTGAGTGTCGCCCAACGGCTGACATCTTTCGCGGTGAGGTTAGCGGTGCCGTAGCTGCTGGGGAATGGCGTCACCGTCTCTACGACGGCGAACAAAAAGCCTATCTGCGCCAAGCACCGATATCCATGAAGAATGAGTGGCCCGCATCATTTCTGTTGTCATCGCGGCTACGTAGCCGAAAGAGCTCGCTCGGCCAAAGTTCCGCCTCGTTTTCATACGCGAAGGCGGACCTCCGCAGGAGGCGGTGCTGCGGCCGAGATGCACTGCTAAGCATGGCGGGTTTCGGGAAAATAAGCCGTTCGAGTGCGCGCTTTACGGCTCGGGCAGCGTCAGAGTCTTGCCGAATCGGGCCGAACTGCGGTGGGCGCGATGCGACCCTCTCTCGCCGATTGTACCGACAGAGGTTGAACGGCTGGTATCAGATGTGGACAGGTCTTGGAACCACGGTTGTATTGGACAGCCGGGCGATCGCAATTTCCCCGGGATCACCGGCTCCCGAGATCAGCGGGATGCGGCGTTGCATCCGGGGACGCCGCCACCCGTCGACATCCGTCGTAGCCAAGTCCCGTCTTGACCAGTGCCGGAACCGCGGCGCATTCGAATCGACTATGAAATGCGTCAGGGATTCGAGCGCTTGAGCCGCATCGCGACTGAAAATCTTTCTGCGGGATGGATGCTGACGGATACCTCGAAGCTCTTGCCCGCCGCGTCCAGATAACGCCGAACGATCTCGAGGGCCGCCGTTCCCGCTTCCACGCGCAGCCGCTTCGCCATCTCATCCGACACCAGCACCGCCTGAATCCCCTGCTGGATCTCCGCGATGCTGTGCCCATAGCGCTCCTCGATCAAGGCGCTGATCAGCCGGTCGGGTTGTTCGCGCGCGATATCCGCCACGTCAGCATAGTCCGGCGCGATGTACACGTCAGTCCATCCGACCGGCGCACGGCTTTTTCCTCCGTCGATGCGCAGGCTCGAAATGCGGAGAAACCGCGCGCCTTCCTGACATTGCAGCGTCCCCGCGAGATCGCGGTCCGCGGCGATCACGTCCGTCGATTGCACCAGCCGCAGATGTTCCGAGCCGAACTGGGCCAGATCGTCGACGGAAGCGAGCGTCGGCCGGAACTCGCTCCTCGGTCGCGCCGACTCGACCCGCGTCCCCGCGTTCTTGCGACGCGAAACCAGACCCAGTTGCTGAAGCTCGTGCAGTGCGGCGCGCACCGTATGACGGCTTGTGCAGTAGTAATCCCTCAACTCCAGCTCGGTCGGAAGGACGCTGCCGACCGGATAGCGCCCCGACGCGATGGCTTCTGTGAGTTCGCGCGCGATGTCCGCGAAGTGAGGTCGGTTGTTCATCTCGTCTATCGAAAATGTCTTGTTTTGTTCGCTAGGGGTAAATCATAGCTTGTCCTGACATGTCCGAACATAATATTCTTGATATGTCCGGACTTATTAAGAGCCTAGCCTCGTGCTGTCCGCCTCTCTCTCTTTCGAATTCTTCAGGTCGTAATGACAAAATCCGCCTTTCCGATGGCCAGCACCGTGGTCGATTCCATCCTGTTTCGTGACGCCTTCGGCACCGCCAAGATGCGCGCGGTGTTCTCCGATCACGCGTTGATCCAGCGCTACATCGATGTCGAAGTGGCGTTAGCGAAAGCGGAAGCGCGCGTCGGCGTGATTCCCGCCGATGCCGCCGAAGTGATTGCGCGTGAATCGACGATCGAGCGCATCGATTTCGATCACATGCGCGAAGAGACCGATATCGTCGGTTATCCGATTCTGCCGCTCGTGCATCAACTAGTCGAAATGTGCGGGGACGCCGGCCGCTACGTGCACTGGGGCGCGACGACGCAGGACATCATGGATACGGCAGTCGCGCTGCAAGTGCGCGACGCGCTCGATTCGATCGAGGACGACATCCGCGAACTGCGCGCCATTCTCACGGATCTGGCGAAAAAACATCGCGATACGCCGATGGCCGGCCGCACGCACTTGCAGCAAGCGTTGCCAGTGACTTTCGGCTACAAGGTCGCGATCTGGCTCGCGATGTTCGATCGTCATCAGGAACGCATGGCGCAGATGCGCGAACGCGTGGCGGTCGTCGAATTCGCGGGTGCGGCGGGCACACTGGCATCGCTCGGCGACAAGGGCTTCGAAGTGCAGAAGGCGCTCGCCGAAGAGCTGAAGCTCGGCCTGCCCGCAACGACGTGGCACGTCGCGCGCGACGGCTTCGCCGAGGCCGTTAACCTGCTCGCGCTGGTCACCGGCTCGCTCGGCAAGATTGCGCTCGACATCATGATCATGGCATCCACCGAGTTCGCGGAAGTCTACGAGCCGTTCGTGAAGGGACGCGGCGCGAGCAGCACCATGCCGCAGAAGCGCAATCCCATTTCGAGCGAACTGATGTTGGCGGCGGCGAAGGCCGTGCGTCAGCACGCGGGCCTGATGATCGATGCGATGATCCAGGACTTTGAGCGCGCCACCGGCCCGTGGCATGCCGAGTGGATCGCGATTCCCGAAAGCTTCATCCTCACGGCGGGCGCGTTGCACCAGGCGAAGTTCGCGCTCGGCGGCCTCATCGTCGATGAAGCGCGCATGAAGCACAACCTCGGCATCAGCAAGGGCTTGATCGTCGCAGAAGCCGTGATGATGGGCATGGCGCCCCACACTGGACGTCAACAGGCGCATGACATTGTGTACGACGCATGCCGCACCGCGAACGAACATGGCGGCACGCTCGCGGAAGCGCTCGCTGCGCTGCCCGAAGTCACGAAGCACTTCGACCGCGCCGCCATCGACCGCATGACCGATCCCGCGAACTATCTCGGTCTCGCGCCGCAGATGGTGGACCGGGCCATCGCGCTCTCGAGCGAAATCTGAGCATCAAAAACGATGGAGGAGCACGCGATGCATAACCAACACGCATTACATAACGCGCCCGTCCCAGCGAAGAGAACGCTGCCGTGGTACCGCAAGCTCGGCATGCAGGTGCTGCTGGCGCTCGTCATCGGTATTGCGGTGGGATTGTTGTTTCCGAAGTTCGGCGCGCAACTGAAGGTGCTCGGCGACATCTTTCTCGCGCTCATCAAGGCAGGCGTCGCGCCGCTCGTGTTTTTGACGATCGTGCATGGCATCGCTTCGGCGGGCGACGTGAAGAGCGCGGGGCGCGTGGGGTGGCGCTCGATTGTCTACTTCGAAGTCGTTTCGACGATCGCGCTCGCCGTCGGCCTGCTCGCGGGCAATCTGCTGCAGACGGGCAAGGCGATGACGTCCGTCACTGTCGGCGCCGTGCCCGCGAGCGCGGCCAAAGCGGCGCCGCAGGGGTTCACCGAGTTCGTCATGCATATCGTGCCGGACAATTTCATCGGCGCATTCGCAAAGGGAGAGCTGCTGCAAGTCGTCGTCCTCGCGGTGATGGTCGGCATCGGCATTCTCGCGATTCCGGAGCGCCGTCGCGTACGCATCAACGAAGGGCTGGATCTCATTTCAGAAGTTCTCTTCGCGTTCATCAATCTCGTAATGAAGCTCGCGCCGCTCGGCACGCTCGGCGCGATCGCCTTCTCGGTGGGCAGCAACGGCACGGCCGTGCTGATCGCGCTCGCGCAGCTCGTGCTGAGCTTCTATGCGGTGGTCGTGCTGTTCATCATCGTGGTGATGGGCGTGATCGCGAAGCTCGCGCGTTTCAGTCTGTGGCGCTTTCTGCGCTATATCAAGGACGAGATTTTCATCGTGCTCGGTACCGCTTCGTCCGAGAGCGCCCTGCCGCGTCTTCTGATCAAACTCGAACGGCTGGGGTGCGCAAAGCAAACCGTCGGGCTCGTGTTGCCGACCGGCTATGCGTTCAATCTCGACGGCACGTCGATCTTTATGTCGATGGGCGTGATGTTCATCGCGCACGCGTACGGCGTGCCCATCACGCTGGATCATCAGATCGGCATTCTGCTGCTGATGCTGCTGACGTCGAAGGGGGCGGCCACGGTGTCGGGCGGGTCGTTCGTCGTATTTGCGGCGACTGTCACGTCGACCGGCATTCTCCCCGTCGAAGGCCTTGCGTTGATCTTTGGCGTGTACCGCTTCATGTCGATGGCCATCGCCACCTGCAATACGATCGGCAACAGTGTCGCAACGGTCGTGATCGCCAAGTGGTCGCGGAGCTTCGATGCGGCCATCGCGGAGCGTCACCTGTATCCCGAACGCTTTCCTGTCACCGCGCATGCCGACGCGTATCTGGCCGACGGCAATCTTCTGCCCGAAGACATGAACGACGCGAATCCGCATCCGCGCGGGATTCCGCTTAAAGGCGCGCGGAACACGCCCTGATTCGGTAACGTCTTCACGGCGCGCGGCGATGTCATGCCGCGCTCGACTCAATCACTCGATGCTTCAACGCGCTATGACCAAACCAACGCGAATCGAACATGATGCGTTCGGTCCCGTCGAGATTCCGTCGGATCGATACTGGGGCGCACAGACGCAGCGTGCCCTCGGTCTTTTTGAAATCGGTGAAGAGCGCTTCCCGGCTGTCCTGCTGCGCGCATTCGGCCTGCAGAAGTACGCGGCTGCACGCGCGAACGTGCAGTGCGGCGTGCTCGCACCGGAACTTGCCTCGGCGATCGAGAAGGCCGCGACCGAGCTGCACGAGGGACGATGGGATGACCATTTTCCGCTCACGATCTGGCAGACGGGATCCGGTACGCAGACCAACATGAACGCCAATGAGGTCATCGCGAACCGGGCAAACGAATTGCTCGGACAACCGCTCGGGACCAAGGCGCCGGTGCATCCGAACGATCACGTCAACCGGTCGCAATCGTCGAACGACAGCTTTCCTACGGTCATGCATGTGGCGGCCGCGATCGAGGTGACCGAACGGTTGCGGCCGGCGCTGGGTGAACTTCGTTCAGCACTTGCCGGGCGCGCCGAGGCCTTCGCCGACATCCTGAAAGTCGCCCGCACACATCTGATGGACGCCGTGCCGATGACTATGGGGCAAACATTCGGCACCTTCGCGCGCCAAGTTTCGAATGCGCTGGCTCGCGTCGACGATGCCTGGTCCCGGCTCTTGATCCTGCCCCAAGGCGGCACCGCTGCCGGTACGGGCCTCAACGCGCCTAAAGGCTTTGATGGTTTCTTCTGCGCGACGCTCGCGGAGGCCACCGGTTTGCCGTTTGTGCCCAGTCGTCATAAGTTCGAAGGCATGGCGGCACACGATGCGTTGGTGGAGCTATCGGGCGCATTGAACACGATCGCAACATCGCTGTTGAAAATCGCGAATGACATAAGGTTCCTTGCTTCCGGTCCTCGCTGTGGACTCGGCGAATTGCGGATTCCCGATGACGGACTGACATCTTCTATCATGCCAGGCAAACGCAACCCGACGATTGCTGAAGTACTTGTGCAGGCGTGTTTCCAGGTAATCGGTAACCACCAGACGATCACCATAGCCAACGCCTCCGGCAACTTTGAACTGAACGTCGCGAAACCAGTGCTTGTCTACAACCTGCTGCAATCTCTGCGGGTTCTCGCCGATTCCGTCAGCGTTTTTGCAAGACGCTGCGTTTGTGGGATTGATGTGGATCGTGAACAACTCGCGACTAACATTGAGCGGTCACTGCTGGCAGTCACTGCCCTCAATCCCATACTGGGTTACGATCGAGTTGCACAGATTACGGCGACGGCGTTGTGCGACCATGTGACACCACGCGCAGCCGCGATTGCGCTCGGGTTCCTCGACGGCGATGAATACGACCGGCTAGTTAACACTGCTGTGCTCGCCGCGGGTAACGCTTCAGAGCGGTAAATCTGGACGCCGTACGAACTGGCGGAGTGCAGGAATCAAAGCCGCGAGATCGGTCTGTTACTGCTCTCGGTCCGACACAGCTCGTTCGGTTAAATGGCCGCTCACAGAAGTGAACAAGCCCTTCGAATGACGACCCCGCGAGACGGCCGACTGGCCGCAATTGGCCGATCTCAGCCTAAGACGTCAACCCACCTGACCCTCTTGCAACAATCACCCGCCAACCTTCGTCCGACAGCGACTACAGTGCCCAAAAACAAACAGTACGATATTGTGCTGATGTAGTTCAAACCGAACGACTTCACGCCGGCGCTCATCTTCCCGCGAGACAACACCATGACCCTCACCCAACCCGTCATTTCCGCATTCACCCCAACCGGCAAACTACGCGCGTCGATCAACCTAGGCAATCCGATCCTCGCCAACAAGGACCCGCAAACCGGCGAGCCGTTCGGCGTTTCCGTCGATCTCGCGCGAGCGTTCGCGAGGCAGCTCGGCGTCGAGCTCGAACTGGTGGTGTTCGACGCCGCGGGCAAATCGGTGCAGGCCGTCAGCGAAGAGCGCGCCGACTTCGGCTTTTTCGCCGTCGATCCGTTGCGTGGCGAGACCATCGCATTCACGGCGCCGTATGTGCTGATCGAAGGCTTCTATCTGGTGCGCGACGACTCGCCTGTGCGGACCAACGCGGACGTCGATCAGCAGCATAACCGCGTCGCGGTCGGCAAAGGCAGCGCTTACGATCTCTTTCTCACGCGAGAGTTGAAGGCCGCGCAAATCGTTCGCGCGCCGACGTCGCCGACGGTCGTGCAAACGTTCCTCGAACAGGGGCTGGAAGTCGCCGCGGGCGTGAAGCAGCAACTTGAAGCCGATGCGCGAGCCGCTTCCGGCCTGCGCCTGCTCGACGAGCGCTTCATGGTGATTCAACAGGCGATGGGCACGCCGAAAAGCCGCGGCGAAGCGGCCGCAGCCGCGCTGCGCAGCTTCGTCGAGGAAATGAAAGCGTCCGGGTTCGTCGCCGAAGCACTGGCGCGACATCGGATTGCGGGAGCGTCGGTCGCGCCGGCATCGCCGGATTGATCGATAAGTCGGGGCGTCGCGTGGCGAAGTAACTAGCGCCGCGCCCCTTTCCTGCGCGATGTGCGTCGAGCCGGCACCACCGAACTGCGCGCCGCGGCCGCGAGAATCCATTTCTCGAATGCGATGACCGCGTCGTCGCGGGCCCGGTCGGTGTTCACGACCAGGGTGTAATCGGGTCCGCGCCCCGCGGGCTCGGATATCGGACACACAAGACGCCCGGTCGCGATGTCGCGCTCGATCAGCGGCAGCGATGCCAACGTCACGCCGAGCCCTTCCGCCGCCGCGCCGAGTTGCAGAAAGACATGATCGAAGTCGAGATGGCCCGCGCCCTGCAAGCCCGGCGCGCCGGCCTCGCGTAACCAGTCGGACCATGCCGTGCGCGTGCTCATCGAGTGAAGCAGCGTGTGATTTCGCAAATCGGCAACCGTCCTGATCGGATGGCTTTGCAGCACCGCTGGACTACAGGCGGGCAGGCGCAGGTCGGGCATCAGCGGCGTCGACGTGAGGCCCGCTGCGTCCTCGGGCCCCGAACGCACGCCGATGTCGAATGCGCCGCCGACATAACGCAGCTTGCGTGAGGTTGTCGAAAGCCGGACATCGATGTCCGGATAAAGAGCGCGGAAATCGGTCAGGCGCGGTATGAGCCAGCACAACGCGAAGCTCGCCAGCGTATTCACGCGCACGACGCCCGTTACGCGACGCGTAATCGATTCGTGGCGCAGCCGCGTGACCGAACTGCTCAGCCGCGAAAACGCACCTTTGACATCATTGAGCAGAGCGGCGCCCTCGTCGGTCGGGACGACGCCGCGCGAGCGGCGCTCAAAGAGAGGCACTCCGAACCAGTCTTCCAGCATTCGGATCTGCTTGCCGACCGCCCAGTGCGTGACGTGCAGATCGCTCGCCGCCGCGGCGAAACTGCCCAACCGCGCGACCGCCTCGAAGTGCCGCAATGCATTCAACGGAGGCAGGTTTCCGGCCTGCTTACCCGTGCGTTCGTCTGTGTCCATGTGGTGACTTTTTCTCCCGTCTGACGCTATTTTACGTCAGTTGTGCGCCGCTCCCGACGACCCATAGACTATGGGTGCGCTTCAACAAACGCTCGAGCAGTCGCCAGGCCGCGCGCTTTCACCACTCGATTGAACCATGAGACCTTTCTCTTCCTCGTTGCCAACGACGGCGGCGGCCAACGCATCCGGTAACTCGTCCTCCGTTTCGCGCGCGCGCGTGCTCTGGCTCTCATGCACGGCGCACGCGCTGCACGACGGCTACACCGACATGATCTACGCGTTGCTGCCGGTCTGGCAGACGGACTTCGGATTGGGTTATGGCGCGCTCGCTATCGTGCGCGGCGTCTATGCGGGCACCATGGCGACGCTTCAATTGCCCGCCGGGCGCCTCGCGCGCGCGTGGGGCACACCTCTGACGCTCGCGTTGGGTACGTTGCTGGCCGCGCTGGGTTACGCCGTCGCCGGCATGTCGGGAACGCTCTTGGGTTTATGCGTCGCGCTCGCCATCTCGGGAAGCGGTTCGAGCACGCAACATCCGCTGGCTTCGGGAGCAGTCGCGCGCGCATATGGACGCAACGCTCGCGGGCCGCTGAGCGTCTACAACTTTGCAGGCGACCTTGGAAAATCCGCGCTTCCTGCGGCTATTTCGCTTCTGATCACCGTCATGCCGTGGCGTCATGCGCTCTGGGCCATGTCGGCCATCGGCGTTTTAGTCGCCGTCGTCATTGCACTTTTTCTCCCTTCGATACCAGCAAGCGAGGCTTCCACAGCCGAAGCGCCGAGCCACAACAGCAACGGTTCGCGCTCGGGCTTCTCACTGCTGTTCACCATCGGCGTACTCGACACCGCCGTGCGCATGGGCTTATTGACCTTTCTGCCATTCCTGCTGAAAGCGAAAGGCATCTCGCCGCCGATGATGGGCACCGCGCTCGCGCTCGTGTTCATCGGAGGCGCGGCGGGCAAGTTCGTGTGCGGCTGGCTCGGCGCACGCATGGGCGTCATCGGCACTGTGTTTGCAACCGAAGGCGGCACGGCCGCGCTGATTCTTGCCGTGCTTTACCTGCCATTGACGCCCGCCCTCGTCTTGTTGCCGCTGCTCGGCGCGATGCTCAACGGCACATCGTCGGTGCTTTATGGAACGGTGCCCGAACTGACTTCGGTCGAGCGGACAGAGCGGGCATTTGCGCTCTTCTATACCGGCACTATCGCTTCGGGCGCGCTGTCTCCGGTGGCTTATGGTTTTCTCGGCGACGGCATCGGCGCACACGGCGCCACGCTTGCAACCGCGGCCACGGCGCTGGCGGTCTTGCCACTCGCGCTTGCGCTCCGTCCGCATTTGCGCAGAACGTAAGCTTTCGCGGGGCCTCATAGCAAACGCATTACCCCGCACACCACTGCGGTCGTCGCGAGAATGATCAATGCCCCACAACATAAACCCGTTAGGTACGCGAACAATGCCTGCTGCGCGTCGAACGTAACGGGGTCGCCATCCGGCGGAATGCGCGGATAAATAGCGTCGTCATAGTGAGCCTGTTCAGTGTCGGACATGGCGTCTCTTCGTGATCGATCCATCGTGGACCATGCATCGAACGGCAAACGCCGGGAAGCCGCACGTCTGCTTGCGCAATGCAACGGATGACGTTAGCGTGTCACGAAACGTGCTGCTTTCAAACCGGCTGCCGCGTATTTCTGTGATGACATAATCGAATGGATCGTCATGAAAACACTCGATTTCGAAGCGGTACAGGCTTTCGTGCTGGTCGCCGATCTACGCAGCTTCACGCGCGCGGCCGATGCGCTGGACAGCACGCAATCGGCAATCAGCATCAAGCTCAAACGGCTCGAAGAACGGCTCGGCCACCGCCTGATCGAACGCACGCCGCGCATGGTGCGTCTGTCGCCGAAGGGCGAAATCTTTCTGCAGGCCGCGCGCAATCTGCTCGGCGCGCACGACGACGCGCTCAGCGCGCTGGCACGCGAGCGCATCACGCTCAAAGTGGGCATCAGCCATCACATCGTCGGCAATGAATTGCCGCTGCTGCTGCGGCATATGCATCGCGCCGATCCGGGTCTGCTGGTTGAGATGCGCGTATCGAGTTCGCGCGATATCGAAGCGCAATTCGACAGCGGCGCACTGGATGCCGCGCTCGTCCTGCGGCATGACGACAGCCGCCGCGACGGCGAAACGCTGCTCGACGAACCGTTCGGCTGGATAGCGACACCGGACTGGGTTCATCACGCGGGGCAGCCGCTGCGGCTCGCGACTCAGGCTTACCCCTGCCGTGTGCGGGCAATGGCCGTGAGCGCGCTCGATGAAGCACGCGTGCCGTGGGTCGAGGTATTCGTCGGCGGCGGCATTGGGACGATCGGCGCGGCCACGCAAGCGGGGCTCGCGGTCGCCGCCCTCGCGTTGCGCGTCGCGCCGCCGGGCACGGTCGATGTCGGCCCGCGACTCGGCTTGCCGCCGCTGCCGTCGCGCGAAGTCGTGTTGTATTCGTCGACGTCTGACGCGCAGGTCCGCGCGGCGTTGCGCACGCTGGTCAGCGCTTTCCGCTCGACGCCGGCCAACGCGCCTGACCGGCACATCAGTCGTTCAGAGGAAGCTTCGCAATTACCTTGATCTCGAAGTCGAAGCCGTAGAGCCATGTCACTCCGACTGCGGTGAGCGCCGGATGCGGCGCGTCGCCCCAGAATTCGGGAACGACCTGCCACACGCGCTCGAATGTCGATTGCGGGTCGACCATGAACACGGTCACGTCCACCACATCGTCGAACGTGCATCCGGCCTCGTGCAGGATCGCATTCAGGTTTCTAAACGCGAGACGCACCTGCTCCTGCAAGTCCGGTTGAGGCGTGCCGTCGTCGCGGCTGCCGACTTGGCCTGATACGAACAGCAACCCGTTCGCCCTCACGGCCGGTGAATACCGGTTACGCTCGTAAAGCGCCCGACGTCCCGGCGGAAATACCACATCGCGCTTCGCCACGTTTGCCTCCGTTGATCAATCGCTGGTTTCGATCAGCCACTCTACCGATCGACGCGTGCACGATAAACCGTCAACGCTGTCCATGACTATTTGTAGAATGCAAACAATCTGATCACGAGGCAAACGTTCATGGACCGCTTCGACGCAATGCGCGCTTTCGTCCGGGTCGTCGAGGCAGGCAGCTTCACGAAAGCGGCCGAGACGCTGCATATGAGCAAGACCACGGTGACGCATCTGGTCCAGCAACTGGAAGCGCGCTTGCGCGTCCGGCTGCTGAACCGGACGACGCGCAGGATCAACGTCACGCCCGACGGCATCGCGTATTACGAGCGCGTGACGCGATTGCTCGCCGACATGGATGACGCCGAGACGAGTCTCTCGAGCGCATCGGCGGCACCGCGAGGCCGCCTTCGCGTGGACGTGCCGAGTCCGCTCGCCCGTCTGATCCTCATCCCGGCGCTTCCGGCATTTCTCGCCCGCTATCCGGACATTCAACTCGACATGGGCGTCAGCGACCGCACCGTCGATATGATCGGCGAGAACGTGGATTGCGTCGTGCGTGGAGGCGAGCCGAACGATCAGTCGATCGTGGCGCGGCGCATGGCGGATCTTGCGCTCGGCGTGTTCGCTTCGCCTGGATATCTTGCGTTGGCGGGTGTGCCTTCGCATCCCGCGGAGCTTGAAAACTCGCATCACCGTATTGTCGGGTTTTCGTGGGGACGCGCGGGCAATCTCTATCCGGCCGTCATGCGTCGTGCAGGGGAAACGGCAAAGGTGCAAGGCCGCTACGCGCTCGCGGTGGATGACGGCAACGCCTATCTCGCGGCCGGAGTCGCGGGGCTCGGCATCATGTGGCTGCCGCGTTATATGTCGAAAGCGCATCTGAAACGACGCGAACTGGTCGCACTATTCGAAGACTGGCAACTCGATCCGATGCCGCTTTACATCGCGTATCCGCCGAACCGCCACGTCAGCGCGAAGCTGCGTGTGTTTATTGATTGGGTGGTGGAACTGATGAATGAACGGGACGTGTGACGGGAAGCTATCTGAGCACCGTCGATGCGATAGTGAATGATGGATGCAACGACGCCTTCATTGTCCCGTCGCGGACTGCCTCCCGCTCACTCCCTACTCTCAGGAAAAATACATCCGCCATTGCGGACCAGTTCCTTTACCTCTTCGCTCACCTGCACCGGGCTTGCCTTCAAACGTGCAACGAAGTCCTTGCGGCGCCTCACGTACGACTTCGAATCGTGCCTGGCGCTCCAAACGACTATGCTAAGCACGATCGGAATCAGGTCGAGGCCCTTCTCGGTCAGCGTGTAGAAATCCTTGCGCCTGTCCTCGGGGCTGGGCGCCTTCGAGAGAATGCCTTGCTCTTCAAGAAACGCAAGGCGCGTAGCCAGTACGTTGGTCGCGATTCCCTCTTCCGATTTCAGGAATTCGCCATACGTCTTCTTGCCAGCAAACACGATGTCGCGAATGATCAGCAGCGACCACCGGTCGCCGAAGATCTCCACGCCGTAATTGACCGCGCAATGGGACCGAAGGTCTTCTTTACACGTCGTCTTCATGGCTGGATTCTAACATCGCTTGCATGTCGCAAGTTAATTTCGGTCGTTGACTTCCAGGTTGAGGGGACCGGTTATCGACTTAGCTGCGTATCGACGTGGCCGGAGATGCGTTTCTGACGAACCGTCCATTGATATCGCTCCACCAGCTTTTCCGCAGCGGCGAACGCCTTCTCATTCCACAATTTCTCGGCAGCATCAATGCGGACGTCCTCACGTTCCAGCGCATCTGCCGCCCAGTACGCACGGACGCTGCCAACCGGAAGATCATCGGTCGCCGATGCAATCGCGCGGAACAGTACAAACTCCGGCTCGCCCTCAACCTTGGTCCAATACGCCAATTGAAGCATGGCGCGAGCGGTTTCAATGACGCCGAGGCGACCTTCGAGCAAGTCGAGCGCTCTCGCGCGAATCTTCCGACAATGCTTGCGCCAAAGCTCTTCGTTCGTGACTCCAAGTGGGATCTTCATTTTTTATGCATCGCGTGTGCTGACGCCGAATCGTGTAAATGTCAGTTTTCAAGTCGAGGAGCAGTCCGGCCGCAGGGCATTGCTAAGGTCGGCGATGAGTTCATCGGCGTCTTCCTGGCCAACTGAAACTCTGACAAGGCCAACTGAACGCGTCGATCACAACTTTTCCATCGATGCATACCGAACCATCTTCCTTCCGTGCCCCACCACATCCCCTCGCCGCACCAACCCAAGCTTCTCCGCAACGCGAATAGACGCCAGGTTCAACGGATCGATTTCAGCCACCACTTCGTGCAAACGCAGCGTTGCGAAAGCATGCTGCAACACCGCTGTTGCAGCCTCCGTCGCTATGCCCGCGCCCCACGCTTTTCGCGGCAAGCGCCACCCAATTTCAATCTCCGGTCCAACAGCATCCGACGGAATCAGGAGAACCCACCCAAGAAAATCCGCCGCGTCATTCCGGCTTCCGATCGTCCAATAGCCCATGCCCGCCGGATACGGGCCGAGCGTGCGCGCTTCGACGAATGCGCGATGCTTCTGTGCGTCCGACCAGGGCCCATCGACGAAGCGCGTGACCAGCGGATCGCGATCCATCGCAAGACATTCATCCGTATCCGCTAGCGTGCGCGGCCGCAATATCAAGCGAGGCGTTTCGAAAACAGGTTGCATATAAGAGCCTTCCTCCGGTTGCCGCTAACCCTCGCGACCGCCAAACAGCCGTTCAGCAAGGAAATCGACGAACACGCGCAGCTTCGGCGACAGTTGCCTGCTCGACGGCCACAGCACCGAGAACTGGCCTTCGTGTTTCAGATGCGCGTCGAGTACGGTTCGCAGCGTGCCGGCGGCGAGATCGTCGCGCACGAGGAAGTCGGGCATATAGCCGATGCCGAGTCCGAGCACAGTCGCGCCGCGCAACGCCTCCATGTTATTGCAGGTGAGCACCGTCGGAAACGACGCCACGAAGTTCGCGGGCTGGTCGCGGAACTGCCAGTCGTGCAGCTTGCCGGTGGTCGGAAAGCGAAAGCGGATGCAAGCGTGCCGCGCGAGATCGGCGGGCACGCGCGGCACACCGTGTTGCGCGAAGTAAGCGGGCGTCGCGCACAACACGAAGCGAAAAGGTCCGAGACGGCGCGCGGTCAACTGTGAATCGGCGAGATCGCCGCTGCGGATGGCCGCGTCAAAGCCGCCTGCGATCACGTCGACGATGCGGTCGTTGAAATCCAGTTCGAGCTCGACGTCCGGATAACGCTGCATGAACTCGGGGACGACCGGCAGCAGGAAGCGATAGCCGATGGTCGGCAACGTCACGCGCAGGCGGCCGCGCGGCGCGGCGTTGGCCTGCAGCATCATCGTCTCCGCATCGGTGAGCGCGTCGAGAATGCGACGGCAGCGTTCATAGAAGCGCTCGCCGTCTTCGGTCACGCTGACGCGCCGCGTGCTCCGCTGCAGCAGACGCACGCCGAGCCGCGTTTCCAGCCGAACCACGCTCTTGCCGACCGCCGACGCGGACAGCCCGAGCCGCCGCGCAGCGCCGACGAAGCTCTGCGCTTCGACCGTATGAACGAACGCCACGATACCGGTGAGATTTTCCATGGAAGGCGCTCAGCAGATTACGGAATTAAAGTCCGCATTGATTGTACCTGTCGGGCATTTATCGATTGCATGTCCGCAACTAGACTGCCCGGCATCACGTCACGCCTGGATGGACACATCATGACTTCTTCAATCGATCGATCCGCGTCAGCGCGCTGGATGGTGCTGCTCGGAGTGTGCTCGGCAGCCGTCGTGCTGCCGCTCAGTTTCTCGGCGGGAGCGATAGCAACGCCCGCGATCGGCCGCGCGCTCGGCGGCAGCCCGGTCGCGCTGAACTGGATCACCAACGCGTTCATGCTGTCGTTCGGCAGTTGCCTGATGGCAGCCGGCGCGCTGTCGGATCAGTTCGGCCGGCGCCGGGTGTTCCTCGCGGGCATCGCCGCGTTCGCGCTTTTTTCGCTGCTGCTGACGATCGCGCCAGACATCGTCTGGATCGACGTGCTGCGCGGCGCGCAAGGCATCGCGGCAGCCGGCGCGCTCGCGGGCGGCTCGGCCGCGCTCGCGCAGGAGTTCGACGGCCACGCGCAAACGCGCGCGTTCAGCCTGCTCGGGACGACCTTCGGCGTGGGACTCGCATTCGGCCCGGTACTCGCGGGCGGGTTGATCGAAGCATCGGGTTGGCGTGCCGTGTTTGCGTCGACGGCGGTCATCGGCGTCGTGGCGCTGCTGCTCGCGGCGCCGTGGATGCGCGAGACGCGCAATCCATCGGCGGGCCGGATCGACTGGCCGGGCATCGTCAGCTTCACCGCGATGCTGTGCCTGTTCACGGTTGCCATTCTCGAAGCGCCCGCGCGCGGCTGGTCGGACCCGGCGATCCAGGCATTGTTCGTGGCGGCAGCGTTCGCGCTCGCGGCATTCGTCGCGATCGAGCGGCGCAGCGCGCATCCGATGCTCGACTTGTCGCTGTTCCGCTATCGCCGCTTTATCGGCGTGCAGATGCTGCCGATCGCGACCTGCTATTGCTTCGTTGTGCTGCTGGTGCTGCTGCCGATCCGCTTCGTCGGCATCGACGGCCATACGCCGTTGATCTCCGGCCTGATGATGCTCGCGCTCTGCGGTCCGATGCTGTTCGTTCCGTCACTCGCGGTGTGGCTCACGCGTCACGCGTCGCCGGGCGTCGTGTCGGCGGCGGGCTTGCTGGTGTCGGCGGCGGCGCTTGTGTGGCTCGGCAGACTGCCCGCCGACGCCACGCCGTTCGCGATGCTCGCGCCGATGGCCGCGATCGGCATCGGCGCGGGACTGCCGTGGGGCTTGATGGATGGACTGTCGGTGAGCGTCGTGCCGAAGGAGCGCGCGGGCATGGCCACAGGCATCTTCAGCACGACGCGCGTGGCCGGCGAAGGGCTCGCGCTCGCGATGGTCAGTGCGGCGCTCTCGGCGTTGGTCAGCGCACGGTTGCGCGCGGCGCTGTCGTCGTTGTCGTCGTTGTCGTCGTTGTCGTCGTTGTCGTCATTGCCGTCGTTGCCCGGCATCGACCGGGACCGGCTTGCGGCCGCCGCTCAGCAGCTCGCGACCGGCGATCTCGCCGGCGCCGCGGCGCGACTGCCAGGCGTTCGCGCAGCGTTCTTACGCGAACAATACGTCGACGCGTTCTCGTTGCTCGCAGACGGGCTCGCCATCGTGACCGTGCTCGCCGCGCTCGCGACGCTGCATTACCTTCGGCCCGATCCGCAGACCGCAACGCGCATCACGAACGCACCAGTGCCGGAAGCCGCGGACCGATAGACGCCTAGCTAAAAAGCACGCACTCAACTGCGTCCTTTCGCTTGACTGGTTCCCGATCCGAGCGAGTTGCCGCTGCCGCTCGTCGGGGACTTTCCGGACACCTCCGTTTGCTGCCGCTCGCGTCGTGCGTCTTCGCGCGCCTGCTCGGAGGGCTCGCGGCGAACGCCGCTTGCCTGTTGCCTATCGGCTTCGCCGCGGCTCGGCATGGACGATTGCTTGGGTCGATTCATTGCGCCTCCTTTTTTGCGCCGGACTACAAAATACCGCTACGCCGCAAGCGCGATACCCGAGCGCGAGTTTCGCGGCACATGCAGGGGCAGTCAGCGTAATAGCGGCGGCAACCAGCTCCGTTGAACCGCGCAATTGAAGGATTTACGAGTCGACGTGTACTTGCTACACCGCATCGGTTGCGTCATCCAGCAAGCGTCGGCGTGCGCGTGGCATACCGGTTGCGACGACAAATCAGCCGGAAGCGCTCGCTGCAATTCGACGGCGAACCGGCAACGCCAAGTCATCCACGATCCAGCCTGGAGATTTTCATGAGCACAGGAAGACACGCCAATAGCCCGTCGGGGCCGGGGAAACCGACCGCGGTTGAAACGTCGATCGTCAAGGAAGAGGAAGGAATAGTCGAACTAACGAACGAGGACGATGCCGCTGGCGGCGCCGAAGGTGTCCAGCCACAGCAGCAAGATGAGCAACGCCGCGACGACGATTCCGCCGCCAGGCCGTAGACCACGACAGCCGACCGAAGTACACCGAAGCAACACCGAGACAACAACAGGACCGCTGCCACCGTTGATATATGATCGCGTTTTAACCTGCTGGAATGGCCTTCATGCAAGTCCTGGTCGACGCCGACGCTTGTCCCGCCGTCATCAAAGACATGTTGTTTCGGGCCGCGCGGCGTGCCGAAATACTCGTGACGCTGGTCGCAAACCGATATCTGCGCACGCCGCCGTCGCCGTTTATCAGGTCGATCCAGGTGCCGGCGGGTTTCGACGTGGCCGATGCGCGCATCGTCGAACTCGCCGCGTCAGGCGATTTGGTGATTACCGCTGATATACCGCTCGCCGCCGCGGTACTCGACAAGGGCGCGCATGTGCTCGATCCGCGCGGCAACCGGTTCACACGCGAAAACATCCAGGAGCGTCTGACGATGCGCGACGTGATGGATCAACTGCGCAATACGGGTATCGATACGGGCGGCCCTGCGCCCTTCACCGCGCGCGACAGCAAAGCGTTTGCGGGCGAACTCGACCGCTTCCTCGCGCGTCACGGCACGCCGCCTCGCGCGCCAGGTGGATAGGCCGCAAGCGAGTCAAACGCTTCAATACACCGGTGCCATGCCCGGCGGCCGGTGCTTGAAGCGCCGGTGCACCCAGTAATATTGCTCCGGAAACCTAACGACCTGCTCCTCGAGAAACGCGTTCATTCGACGCGCATCGACCTCATCGCTGTCCGAGGGGAAGTCGGCGAGCGGCTCGAAGATCGTCAGCTTGTAGCCTTCGTAATCCGGCAGCACCTCGGTCACGAACGGCACGACGCGCGCGCGCCCGAGTCGCGCAAGACGCGAAACAGCCGTCAGCGTGCAGGCGGGAACGCCGAAGAAAGGCACGAAAACAGAGTTGTCGACGCCGTGGTCCATATCCGCCGCGAGCATCACGTCTTTGCCCGACCGCAATAACGCGACGATCCTTTTGGCGCTCGACCCGCGCTCGATCATCTCGGCGCCGAACCGGCCGCGTTGCCGCTTTGCCAGCTCACATAGACCTGCGTTCGACATGCGCGTGTACAGCGACGCAATCGGCAGGCGCGTCGAGTACAGCATGCAGCCGACCTCGATGCCCACGAAGTGAAAGCCCATGAAGATAGTAGGCGGCGCGGACTCGTCGTCGAGATCGATTTTGCTTTCGATCTGCACGATGTCCCGGATCGATTGCGCACTGCCGAACCACTGAATGCCTCGCTCGAGATAGCTTCGGACAACATGACGAAAGTGCGCTTTCGCAAGCTGTTGATGTTCGTGCGCCGTCTTCTCGGGGAAGCAAAGCCGCAAGTTCACCAGCACGATATGCTTGCGGCGGCCCGGAAGCGCATACAGCAGCGTGCCGATAACGATTCCAAGCCGTGCGACGAATTTATAAGGAAGTACGGAAAGCGTGCGTAGCAACGCCACGATGAGCGCAAGGCTGAGGCGTTTCAAAGGTTGTCCCCTACCGGTGGTAAGTGTTGGAAAGCGAAGTGCAGCAGCCGCCGTTCGACCGTTGCGACGGCCGCCGATTGCCTAAGAACAGGAATGTCTTCGCTCGAAATACCAACCGTGGACCGCACAGCCCAAGCGTGATTACCGAATGACTGGGACGACTCGCGAATCCCGGCAGTGTAACAGGCGGCTCAGTGGCGACTCACTTCACGATCGAGCCCCGAATCTTTGCGAGCGCATCGACGCCGGCGCGCCACGATGCAAACCGGCGCACCTGTAGCCCGTTCAATGCAGATAGAGATAAGCGGCAATGTCGCGCGCCTGATCCTCGGTGAGGCCGAGATCGGGCATCGCGGTGCGCGGGCTGAACGCTTGCGGATGCATCAGCCAGCGCTCGAGGTTGGTCGCCGAATTGGCCGCAACTCCGCCGATGTACGTCCGTTGACGAAGGCCCGTGAGCGGCGGCCCGACCAGGCTGTTGGCGCCTTCCACGCCTTCGATCGTGTGGCACGAGCCGCAACCGGCGTGCACGATCAAGGCCTGGCCTCGAGCCGGATCGCCGCCGGTCAACGGCTCGCGTTGCGGCGTCTGTTGTCCGCACGCGCTCAGCGTGAGGACGGCGAGACCCGTCATCGCGTAAGCAAGAGCCGCTTTAGCGACCGTGGCTCGCCGCGCCGCCAGCCCGCTCGCGCATCCACCAGTGCGTGCGAATGGAAACCGCCGGGTCATCATTGCGCGCATGGCTGAAGCACCCATTGCGGCACATACTGCGCGAACAGCACGAAGGTCGACAGCAGACCGACCAGCGTCGCAACCTGCGCGAGAAAATGTGCGCGCGCGGTGCTTTCCGCGGTGGCATCCGGTGGAAACAGGCCGCCCATCCAATGCCGCCACGCGCCGACCGTCGCCGCCGCGCTCAACACCGCACTCGCAAGCGTCACGGCGTGCAGCATCCAGGTCGTGCCGGCATCGCACGATCGCGGCACCAGCGCATAGGTCAGCGACAGATTCGAGAGCGTCAGGAAAGGCGCGAGCAATAGCGCGGACCATACTGCCATGTCGATCTCCTCACAAACGCGGCGCCCAGTAGACGACTGCATAAATCGGCAGCCAGCTAAGCACGACGAAGTACCAGTAGGCGGCGTTCTCGCTGACGTCGACATAGCGCTTGCCTTCCACTGGCCCCGTGAACAGCAGGACGTCGAGCACGGCTGTGTCGAACGTATCGGTGATCAGGTGAACGGTATGCAAGCCCATCAGCATCCACAGCACGGACCCATAAGCGTTGTCGTACCAGGTCACGTTGAGCGCCTTGAACTCCAGCGCCCGCACGCCGAGAAAGGCGAGCGAAAACGCGAGGCACACCAGCAGCCAGAGCCGCGAGGCTGCGCGATCCTCCCGCTCGGCCGCGCGCTTCGCGAGATGATTCGGCAGCATGCTCACGACGAGGATCGCCGTATTCACGCTGCCCCATAGCAGGCCGGGGCCTGGCGCGTTCATCGGCCAGACGGAGGCGAGCGTGCGCAGATAGAAGTACATCATGACGGCGATGGCGAACACCGTCCCCTCTATCACCATCAGTCCCATCGTTCCCCACCACATCAGGCTGCGATGGCTGAAACCATACGTCGGCAGCTCTCCGACGTGGATCGCCTTGCGGGCCGCGCGCGGCCGACCCTCGGCATAGCGCTCGTCAACGGTAGTCACGGGCGTTTCTCCAGCGCGAGATGCTGATCGGTTTCGCGCCGCCGCGGCCAGAACCACGCGGTCATCGCGATAGCGACGGGCACGGTGCCCCACACCACCGCCCACGGCGTAAAGATTGAGCCGATGAACAACACGGTCGTCGCCACGGCGCTCACGAACGGCCAGATGTTGGGCATCGGAAAGACCGGCCGATGATCCGGCATCGCGTCGAGTACGCTCGTCACCAGCACCTGCCGGCTATTCGAATCCAGTCCGCTGACGGTGGAAGGTTCGCGCGGCGCGTCCCACAGCGGATAGCCGCTATGCACGACCGGCACCTTCACGAAATTGCCCGCGTGAGGCGGCGACGCGGTGCTCCATTCGAGCGTTCCTGCGCCCCACGGATCGTCGCCGGCAACGAGTCCTTGTCGACGGCTATGCAGCACGTTGACGATAAACAGCAGCACGCTCACGGCGATAATCGACGCGCCGATCGTCGCGGTCAGATTCATCGTGTCCCAGCCCATTCCCGACGGATACGTGTACACCCTGCGCGGCATGCCATGCAGCCCGAGCAGATGCATCGGAAAGAAGGCGACGTTAAAGCCGATGAAGAACAGCCAGAAATTCCAGCGCCCGAGCGTCTCGTCGAGCAGGCGTCCGGTGAACTTCGGAAACCAGTAGTAGAACGCGCCGAATAGCGGAAACACCGCGCCGCCGATCAGCACGTAATGCAGATGCGCGACGACGAAATACGTGTCGTGCACCTGATAATCGAGCGACACCGACGCGAGCATAATGCCCGTCAGCCCGCCCAGCACCAGAATGAAAAAGAACGCGAGGACGAAGAGCATCGGCGTCTTGAAGCTGAGGCGCCCGGTCCACAGTGTCGCGATCCAGCAGAAAATCTGGATCGCCGAAGGCACCGCGATCATGATGCTCGCCGCCGTAAAAAAGCTCTTGCCGAGATCGGGCAGATTCGTCGCGAACATGTGGTGAACCCACAGTCCGAACGATAGAAACGCCGTCGCGATCAGCGCGAGCACCATCGCCGGATAGCCGAATACGGGCCGTCGCGAGAAAGTCGGAATGATGCTGGAGATAAAGCCGAGCGGCGGCACGAAGATCAGATACACCTCCGGGTGTCCGAAGAACCAAAAGAGATGCTGCCACAGCACCACGTCGCCGCCCTCGCCGGGGTTATAGAAATGTGTGCCGACGAGGCGGTCGAGAATCAGCGCAGTACTGCCGAGCATCACCGACGGCATCGCGAACAGCACCATGAACGACGTCACGAGCACGCTCCAGACGAAGAGCGGCATGCGGTTGAGCGTCATGCCCGGCGCGCGCATCTTGAAGATCGTGGTGATCAGCACGATAGCCTCGAGCAGCGCCGACAACTCGGTGAAGGTGATCATCTGCGCCCAGAAGTCGATGCGCTTGCCCGGCGAATAGTCCGGACCCGAGAGCGGCACATAGGCGAACCATCCGGCGTCGGGACCGATGTCGAGTGCGAACGCCACATAGAGCATCAGTCCGCCGAACAGGAACACCCAGTACGCGTATGCGTTCATGCGCGGAAACGCGACGCTGCGCGCGCCGATCATCAGCGGCACGAGGTAGACGGCGACCGCCTGCATGACGGGCACGGCGAACAGGAACATCATCGTGGTGCCGTGCATCGTGAACAACTGGTTGTACATGTCGGGGCCGACGAGCCGGTTGCCCGGACGAGCAAGTTGCAGGCGCATCACCAGCGCGAGGATGCCGCCCGCGACGAAAAAGCCGAACGTCGTGGTCATGAAGCGGCGGCTGATCGTCTTGTGATTGATCGCGGCGAACACGCCCAGGAAGCCCGGCGGGTCGCGCCAGGTTGCTTCGAGCCTGTCGGCTTCCTGCGGGTCGGTGTGCGGTTCGTCGATCACGTCGAACCGGTCCGTCATCGAGGCATGATTCATCTGAGCGTCGCCATGTAGGCCAGCAGCGCGTGCAGTTCATCGGGCGCCAGCGGGTTGGGAGGCATCACGGTGCCAGGCTTGATGCGCTGTGCGTCGACGATCCAGCCGGCGAGGTGTCCTGGTGTATTCGGCAGCGTGCCCGCAGCCAGCGTCTGCCTGCTTGCAACATGAGTCAGGTCCGGCCCGAGCACCGCGTTCGCACCGATGCCTTGCACCGTGTGGCACATCGCGCAACTGTGCGTGAGGAAAATCTGCTCGCCGCGCGTTTGGAGTTCGTTCGACGGCGGCGGCGCATCCTGGCGCTGATGCGCGAGCCAGGCCGCGTATTTGTCGGGTGTCTCGGCGATCACGAGGAACGACATCAACGCATGTTCGTAACCGCAGAACTCGGCGCACTGGCCGCGGTACTCGCCCGCGTGGTCCGCGCGAAAACGGATCGTCGCGGTGCGGCCGGGAATCAGGTCTTTTTTGCCGTGCAGATTCGGCACCCAGAACGAGTGAATCACATCCGACGATTTGAGCGTGACGAGCACGGGCTGGCCGACCGGAATGTGCATCTCGTTGGCCGTAATGAACACGTTCGACGCTTGCGGGTCGTTGTACCGTATCTCCCACCACCATTGATGCGCGGTCACTTCGATCTGCACGGCATCGCGCATCGAAAGCCGCGCGAGCGCGCGGTCGGTCAGCACGTCGGCGAAAATGAGGCCGAACAGCAATACCGTCGACACGATTGTCGCGACGATGACCGCCCTTCTCAGGCCAGGTTCCGCGACCGCTTTCGGACCCACGGCGGAGTCCGCCTCGGTCGACATATCGGCGGGCGTTTCGCGCGTGCCTCGCGGCGCGCGCCACAGCGCCCAGAAGAAGGCGATCAGCACGGCGGCGAAGACTGCCGTGCAGACAATCACCGTCAGATTCAACAGATCGAGGATGGTGCTCGCCTGGACACCGGCCGGTCGCAGCGCATCCTGCAATGGCGCGGCCCACGCCGACTGAACGGTTGCCGTTGCGGTTGCGATGGCGACGGCGCCGGATAGCGGAAGAACGACTCGCGCAGTCATGTCAGTGCTCCGCGGCGGGCGGCACCGAAGAGCGCTTCGGCTCTTCCGGCGGGCGCCGTTGTTCGGGCTTGCCGGCCTGCAGACTGTCGCTGCGCGGCGGTTCGATATCGGAGCGCAACTGGCCGCTCATCGAACGGACGTAGGCCACGATTTGCCAGATCTGATCGTCGGAAACGTGGCCGCCGAACGCGGGCATGCCGTTCGGCCTGCCTTGCTTGATGGTCGTGAAAACGCTGGCCGGGTCCGCGCCGTAAATCCATTTATCGTCCATTAGCGCCGGACCCGAATCGCCGCTGCCTTGCGCGTGGCAACCACTGCAGTTGTACGCGCGAAACAGGCGCTTGCCTTGCGAGACCGCGTACGCGTTATTTTCATAGGGATTGCTAACGGTAGCGCTCACAGCGGCGGCCACGGGTTGAGTTGAGCTCGTCGTCACCGCGGAAGCGACGGGTTGTATCGAACTCATGGTCACCGCAGACGCGGCCGATGCAGCCGGCGGCGGCGTATGCAATTGCCGCTGTTCGCGTTCGCAGCCCGCGAGGCTCGCGACGCTCGCGATCACGGCCGGCGCGATGAGCCAGAGCGCCCGAGGCATCTGTCGATGAAAGCGGGCGGCTGTCATCGCGCACTCTCCCTCGCAGCCGACGACACCGCGCGCGGCGCGTCCACGCGAACCACGTTGTAGTCCGCGAGAATCGCATCGATCTCCGCGTGCCGACGATCGAGCGCCGCTTGCAGTTCATCGCGCAACGCCGGCTTCGCGCGGTTCACGCCGACCGCCACGGAGAATTCGAACGGCAGCGCCGAACCAGCCGGCGGGCGGGCCCGTTCGACCGTCAGCGGCACAGCGGCGCGAGTCGCGAAATAAGCAAGCTGCGGGCCCCAGCCGAGTGCGACGTCGATGCGGCCCGCCGCGATGTCGTTCACCATGCGCTCGCTTGCGGGGCCGTCGCCGTAGACGGTATAGCCGGTCACGTTGTCGGTCGCCCCCGCACGCGCGAGCGCGTAAGCGGGCGGCGTCGCCGCGAGGTCGTCGCCGATCAGTTGCACGCCGATGCGGCGCTGCGACAGCGCACGCGGTTCGAAGCCGTCGAGTGGCGGGTCCGCCGCGCGTTGCACGAACACATAACTCGACCGATAGTAAGGCCGCGTCTGCAGCAGACGCTCAAAGCCGTCGGGCACGCCGATGAACACATCGCATAAGCCCGCGCCGACCGTCTTGCGCACGAACCCGCGGCGTTGCGGAAGCCACGCGTAAGTGAGGCGCAGATGCAGGTCGCTTGCGAGCACCTGCGCGATGTGGTTTTCGAAGCCGCTGCCGTCTTCTTTCGAATACGGCAGATTGTCGGGATCGGCGCAGACGCGCAGTTCGGTCGCGCCGGACGCGGCTTCGTCGACAGATCGATGAGCGCATGCGCCAAGCGCAACGGCGAGCAAACCCAGCACACCGAAAATAACCGCACGCGGCAGCCCACCCAGACGCCGCGCAACACACATTTCAAGGAAGCGCGAACACATAGAGCGTGCCCCCCTTGGTCGTGCGCTGCGGCAGATCGCGCATCGCGTTGACGAAGCCCTTGGCTCCTGTGCCGTCGCGCGGATCGAGATTGTTCGAGACGATCGCGCCGGCCCATCCGCCGACGCCCGCGAGGATCGCGATGTATTCCTTGCCGTCCGGGCCGCGATACGCAACCGGCTGGCCGATGATGCCGGAGCCTGTCTTGAACTGCCACAAGAGCGCCCCGCTGCGCGCGTCGACGGCTTTGAACCAGCCGTCCATCGTGCCGTAGAAAACGACGTCGCCGGCCGTGGCAAGCGCCCCGCTCCACACGGGAAAGTCTTCCTTGATCGACCACGCCTTCTTGCCCGCAATCGGGTCCCACGCGGAGAACTCGCCGCGATTGCCGCCGGGCCCGGCGTACATTTTCGTATCGACGCCCACGTACGGCGTACCCGCGATGTAGCTCGTCGCGTAAGCCTCGGCGTCCTCGCACAGATTCTGGTGCGGGATATACAGCAGGCCCGTGCGCGGCGACCACGCGGACGGCTGCCAGTCCTTGCCGCCAGGCGACACCGGACAGATGTTGCGCACCGAATGGCCGACCTTCGGTTCGGTTGCCGGGTTGTATTTCAACAGCCCCGTCCTGAGATCGACGCCCTCGCTCGTCGTGATATGAACAAACGGTTTCGCCGACAACACTTCGCCGGTCAACCGGTCGAGCATGTACACATAGCCGTTGCGATCCGGATGCACGAGCACTTGCCGCGGCTTGCCGCCGACGGTGAGCGTCAGCAGCACGTTTTCGTTGACGCCGTCGTAGTCGTGCAGATCGTGCGGACTCCATTGATAGAACCAGCGCGCCTGCCCCGTGTCGGGATCGCGCGCGAAAATGCCGGCCGTCCATTTGTTGTCGCCGGGACGCTGCTCGGGATTCCACGGGCCGGGGTTCGCGGTGCCGTAATAGATCAGGTTGGCGTCGGGGTCGTAGGAAATCCAGCCCCACACGTTGCCGCCGCCGATCTTCCACGCACCGGACGGCCAGGTCGTGACGCCGAGATCCTTGCCCTTGTCCTGTCCGTACCAGGGCTTGAACTGATCGCCGATCAGCACGTCGCTGTCGGGCCCCGTGCTATACGCGCGCCAGACGATGCGGCCCGTCGCGGCGTCGAGCGCGGTCAGCCATCCGCGCACGCCGAGTTCGCCGCCACTGTTGCCGACCAGCACCTTGCCCTTGACGACGAGCGGCGCCATCGTCGTCGTCTCGCCGCGGCTGATGTCGCCGAGCCGCGTGCGCCACAATTCCTTGCCGCTCGCGGCATCGAGCGCGATGGTTTGTGCGTCGAGCGTGTTGATGAAGATTCGACCGTCCGCATACGCGGCGCCGCGGTTCACAACGTCGCAACATGCGACGCCCTGCGCGCTCGCGTTGGGCGCCGGATCGAACTGCCATTTGACGGGAGCGCCGGGTTTCGTCAGATCGAGCGCATACACGCGATTGGGATACGGCGTGACGATGAACATCGTATTCGACACGACGAGCGGCGCCGCTTCCTGGCCGCGCAGCACGCCGGTCGAGAAGGTGAACGCGGGCTTTAACCGGCTCACATTCGATGTGTTGATTTCAGCGAGTTCGCTGTAGCGCGTGTTCTGGTAATTCTTCGCCGCCATCGGCCAGTCGCCGTCGCCGGTCTGAGCGCAGGCCGTCGAACCATAGGCGAGCGACGCCGCCGCTAACGCCGCCATCAGGTTCCGTACCGGTCTGGCCCACGCCATGATGCGCTCCCGTTGCAAGGCACTCGAGGCGCATCCAGCAAAATTCGTGCATGAGGGTGAGATCGAAGCGGCAGCGGCGTGTGAGTCGAACTGGCAGCGTCGATCACGCTGCTTTAGTGGCAGCAATAGCGACTGCTCCCGGACTATTTTTCAACGCATACCAGGCTGGAATGGTGTCGCAGGCTTAGCCGCGCTTAGCCGACCTTTTGACTGCGCGTGGATTTTGCCGACTCGAGCGCCAGGCGCCTGACGGCCTCGACCGCTGCCTCGAGCGGAGCTATCTCGTCGCGCAGCGCTTCGGCGTCGTCGCTGTGCGTCGCTTCCGCGAGCGAAAGCCGGTCGCGTACCAGCAGCAGTTCTTCTTCGAGGCGCCGCACCGCGGACCACAGCGCGTCTTCGGCGCCGGAGCGCTGGCGCGACTCGAGCGACATCGCGGAAAACGCATGCCCGGTATGGCAGCGATACCTCAGCGGATACCCTTCGCCGATACGCCAGATCACGCCGCCGCACTCCGGGCAGGTCAGGCTCGTTCGGTGGCCGATCCGCTCCATTTCCGCGGGCGAAGAATAGCCGGTCGCTGCAATCTTCAGTTCCAGCGCGGCGCGCTCGCTTTCGTCCATGTCGATGCGCCTCGGTGTGCGGTCTGTCAAGGCCCTGACGATGGCCGGACCGATGTCGTCAATCGGCGCGACCACGTCGGGGGGAACAGCTTTAAGCGCAGCGTCGGGCATATCGGGCGCCGCGCAAGTCGACGGGTCCTGAACGATGGTGAAGCCGCCGCACGCGTGAATCGCCTTGAGTCCCGCCGCGCCATCGTCCAGTTTGCCGGTCAGCACGACGCCGATCGCGCGAGCGCCATAATTGACCGCCGCCGAACGAAACAGCGGATCGGCGGCCGGGCGCGCGAAGTTTTCCTTGGGTCCGGTCGACAGCACCACCGTATCGTCGCGCAGCAACATGTGGCGGTCGGGTGGCGCGACGTAGATCGTGCCCTTCTCGATTGCTTCGCCGTCCGATGCATGGACTACCGGTAGCCGGCTGTCCGACGCAAGCAGATGTGGCAACTGGCTCGGCCACGTGCCGACGTGCATGACGATGAACACGCTCGCCGGAAGATCGGCCGGCAGCACGCCGACGATCTTCTTCAGCACCTGTAGGCCGCCGAGCGACGCTGCAACGACGACGATGTCCCGCCCATTCGAAATCTTTGCCATGAATGCCCTCCGCTGGAGAGGAGCAGCAAATGGCAAGCCTGTCGTCCGGCGCGCGCGGCCTTCGTGGCTGCGCACGCGCGCAATCGCCATCAGCTCAGCTTAAAACCAGTGTCATGACCGCCTGACGGATTGTCCTTGCCTCGATGATTCAACCCATTGCCTGCGGCGCTACGGCTACGGGATTCGCCCGTTATCGCGTGCCGACTGTCAGCGCCCTGAAAAGCATCTGATGGTCGAACGGCTTCTGACAACGCTCGTACTGACGATACTCTCCATCGACGGCGTCCGCGCCATAACCGGTCACGAATACAAAGCGGATATTGCGCGACACAAGCGCATCTGCGACCCGATATGACTTCTCGCCGTTCAGATCGACGTCGAGAACTGCTACGTCGACCTGCTCCTTGCCTTCTTCGATCATGGCCACCGCTTCCTGCGCGCCCGAGATGGGACCGACGACACTGGCTCCCGCGTCCTCGAGCGCACTCGACAGCGCCAGCGCAACCAGGTAGTCGTCTTCGACCACCATGACTCGCCGGCCCTGCAGCAATTTGGCGACACTGCCCATTTCTATCCCTCCTGCGAACCGCTGCGCACCCGTGGCGATGGCAGCGGTATCTCAATGTGACATGAGACGCCGTCGGTCTTGAACGCGAGTTCAGTTGTTGCATGCAGCGTAAACTTCAGCGCTTTCTCGATCAGCCGCCGCCCGAACCCCGTTCTCGACGAGTCGGGCACTGAGCGCAGACCGCTCTCGGTCCAGTCGATCACGAGCGAGGCGGCACCGGACGCCGTATTGCGCACGTCCCATGTGACTTCGAGCCGCGCCTCGCAATCCTTGAGCGCGCCGTACTTGACGGCATTCGTCGCCAGTTCGTGCAACACCAGCGCGACCGTCTGCACGTTGCGGAATCCGAGCGGCACAGGCGGACCGGCCACGGCGATCCGCTCGCTGTCCGCGACCCCCAATGCCTCCAGTTCCAGCCGCACAATATCGGTCAGATTGATGAGATCGCCGTTCGCTTCGCCGATAAGTCCCTGCAAACGTCCGAGCGCCGCGAGACGGCTGATGAACGTTTCGAGCGAGGGAGCGGCCGGAAGCGTCTGCTGTGCGATCGACTGGATGACAGCCAGCAGATTGCGGGTGCGATGCTGCAACTCGGCAATGAGGACACTCTGCCTTTCTTCAGCATGGACCATTCCCGTGACGTCCACGAACGCCACCACGACGCCGTCCGTTGCGCGGTCGCCGTTGCGATACGGCGCGAGGCGGATCAGAAAGTGCGTCAGCCCGTCGTTGCTGCTCACGTGCCGTTCGCGCGGCGCATTGGTGCGAAAGACGGTCGCAATGTCCTTCTCGAGCCCCGGCAAATCGAGGCGGCTCGCGAGTTCGGTGATCGGCCGGCCGCGATCCGTCGGGCGAATGTGGAAGATGCCGTTCATCGCCGGCGTGAACGAACGGATCACCAGGTCGCGATCGAGAAACACGGTCGCAACCGACGTGCTTTCAAAGAGATTCTGCAGATCGGTGTTCGCCCGGTCGAGCGCTTCGATCTTGCCGTTCAGTTCGAGATTGACGGTATGCAGTTCCTCGTTCAGCGAAACGAGTTCTTCTTTCGACGCCTCCAGTTCTTCATTGGACGACTGCAGTTCCTCGTTGACCGAGACGAGTTCTTCGTTCGACGACTTCAGTTCCTCGAGCGCGGTTTCGTATTCCTCGATCATCGACTGCAAGCGTTCGCGTGTGTCGCGCAATTCTTTTTCGGCTTCGGCCACCGTGCCGTCGCGCGGCAACTGCGCGCGCGCGATGGCTTCTTCGCGGCTCAGACCCGGGCCTTGATCCGCGAACACGACGAGGTACATTCGCTCGTTCTGCGGGTTTCCGTTCAGCGGCTCGACCGTCAGACTGAGGATCTGCACGCGGCCGTCTTCTCCCTCGACCGCGACGCCGTCGCGCGTCACCGCTCTGCCCGATTCGACCGCTTCGCGGAACACCGAGCGCAGGTCGAGGCCGAGACCCTTGCGCGCCATCGCAAAGAGCTGGCGCGACGGGACGCCGGGCGCGGCTTCCAGATACTTGCCGGTGCGGCTCGAAAAGTAGACGACGTCGCCGTCGCGCGTGGCGAGCACGTGCGGCGGCGTGAACCGCTCGAGCATGTGCGTATCGACCGTATGACGCATTGCGCCGCTGCCGAGCACGGGCCGGCCGGGCGCGAGCGCGGCCGGATGCCCGACGCGCAGCGCAGAGACGGTCATGGGCAAACGGATCTGCGGCGACACGTCGGCGCGACGGCGGAAGATCCGGTGCTTCTTCTCGACAGCCACGAACAGTTCGTCGAACTGACTGACGTTCTCCGACGTGCCGAGAAAAAGGTAGCCGCCCGGACGCAACGCATAGTGAAACGTCGGGATCACCTGGTTCTGCACGTCGGCGCCGAGATAGATCAGCAGGTTGCGGCACGACACGAGGTCGATACGCGAAAAAGGCGGGTCGCGAATCACGCTATGCGGCGAGAAGATGCAGAGATCGCGTACGTCCTTGGCCAGTACATAACTGCTGCCCTCGAGCCGGAAAAAGCGCTGCCGGCGTTCCTCGGAAACGCCGTCGAGCAGCGCTAACGGATAACGCGCCGCGCGTGCCACCGCGAGCGCGCCGTCGTCGATGTCGGTTGCGAAAATCTGCACGCGCGGCGTATCGGCCTGGCCGTCGAAATGCTCGCGCATCAGAATCGCGATCGAATAGACTTCTTCGCCGGTCGCACAGCCTGGCACCCACACGCGAACCGTGTCGGCCGAACTGCGCCCCTCGAACAGCTTGGGAATCACGACGCTCGCGAGCGTCTCGAACGCCTGCGCATCGCGAAAGAAACTGGTCACGTTGATGAGCAGGTCGCGGAACAAAGCGGTGACTTCCTGCGAGTCCGTGGAGAGCCGCGCCACGTAGGCGTCGGGCGTGCCGATCTCGAGGACCTGCATGCGCCGCTGCACGCGGCGCACGAAAGTCTTGACCTTGTAGCCGCTGAAATCGTGTCCGACCTGGTTGCGCAAAATCGCATAGATCGCTTCGCGCGCCACGTCGAACTCCGACGTTTGAGCTTGCGCGGTCGCGTTTCCGGCCAGCCCGTCGAGCATGAAGGCGCCCGTTGCGAAGGTGGCGAGCTTTTCGCCCATCTGCCCGACCGGCACGGCGAAATCGACGAGTCCAGTGGCGATTGCACTGCCCGGCATGTCGGGATGCTGCGGGCCGAAGCCGTCCGCCGCCTGCGCGAGCGTCAGTCCGCCGCGTTCCTTGATGGCCTTGATGCCCAGCGTTCCGTCCGAATCCCCGCCGGACAGCACGACGCCGGCAGACAATTCGCCGAACTCCGCGGCGAGGCTGCTGAACAGAACGTCGATCAGCTTGCGTTCCCGCCGATGACTGTCCTGCGGCTGAACATGAAGCGCGCGTTTCTCGACGCTCAGCACGGCGTCGGTCGGTAACAGGTACACGTTATCGACTTCGATCTGCATGCCATCGGTAATGACATGCACCGGCAACGACGTAAATCGCGCGATGATTTCCGGAAGCAGGCTTTCGCGGTCCGGACTCAAATGCGTGACGATCACGAATGCAAGGCCGGGGGCTTGCGGCATGCCGCGGAAAAATCCTTCGAGTGCTTCGACAGCCCCCGCTGAAGCGCCCACGCCCACTACTGGAAAGTTATTTGCTGGCATCATGACTTCTCCGCCAGCAGAGCGCGTTCCCGCGCACGGGCGCGCTGCTTGCGCTTGAGGCTCGCGGCGTCGCCGCTATTGTCCGCAACCGCGCGGCCGGGGGTTCGTTCCTGAAGCAGGCGCAGGCCCGCGCGCACGACTTCGCTGGCCGTGCCATAACGGCCAGAGGCGATTTCTGTTTTGATAAACGAAGCGAGATGCTCCGTCAGGCTAATGCTTATTGCGTACTTGGCCGGCATGGCGTTTCGAATCGCGAGGGTGGTTGTTTATACTACCCTTGCGATTCCCACCTGGCATGAATTTTTGCAGCCGTTTCCGACTTGGCGGCGCTTGAAGGCGGTTCTACGGCCCGAGCAAATTCCGCAGTCCCGATGCCGTCACCGGCCGCGAAAACCAGAAGCCTTGCGCCTCGTCGCAACCGAGCGTCTGCAATTGTGCGGCCTGCTCCGGTGTTTCGACGCCTTCGGCCGTGACGCGCAGTTCGAGCGCATGCGCCATCGCGATGATCGCGCCGACCAGTGCAAGACTTTGCGGATCGTTGCCCATGCGCGCGACGAACGAGCGGTCTATCTTCAGGCGGTTCAACGGAAAACGCGTCAAATAGGCGAGGCTGGAATAGCCCGTGCCGAAGTCGTCGACGGCAATTTCGACGCCGAGTTCGCGTAATGCGTGCAAGGTTTCCAGCGCCTGGTCCACATCGCCGAGCAACGCGCCTTCGGTGATCTCCACTTCCAGATAAGACGGATCGAGCGCGGCCTGGTCGAGCGCGTCGCGAATCGTGTCGAACAGGTCCGGCCGCCGGAACTGCTGCGGCGACACGTTGACCGCCACGCGCGGCAAGTTGCCGGTCAACCGCAGCAGCCTGCCCGCTTCGCGGCACGCGGTGCGGATCACCCACTCGCCGATCTGCTCGATCAAGCCCGACTCTTCGGCGACCGGCACGAATTCCGCGGGGCTGATCATGCCGCGCTGCGGATGATTCCAGCGCAGCAGGGTTTCGACTTGCGCGATGCGTCCGTTGGCGAGCGTCACCTGCGGCTGATACACGAGATGCAATTGCCGGCGCTCCAACGCTTCGCGCAGCATCGTCTCGATCTGGAAGCGGCGCGCGGCCTGTCCTTCGAGCGCCGTCGAAAAACGCCGGACCGCATTGCCGTTCACCGCCGACGCCGCCGACAGCGCAACGCCCGCGCGCCGCATGAGCGTGGCCGCGTCGCCGCCGTCGTCCGGATACGCGGCGATGCCGATGCTCGCCGCGATGTTGAGCGCCGTGCCGCCATAGTCGATCGGCTCGGCGATGCGCGCGAGCGCCTCCGCGGCGAATGCGTCGGCGGCGGCGCCGGTTTCGTTGATCAACAGCGCGAACTGCGTGCCGCCGATCGACGCAATCGTGCCGTCGTTGGGAAAAAGTCCGCGCAAGCGTTCGCCGACGATCTGCAGCACCAGTTCGGCCGCATGCAGGCCGAGCGCGTCGCGGAGCTTGCGCAGGTGATCGAGTTCGGCGATCAGCACGGTAAAGGAAGCGTGGCTGCGTGCGCAGCGTGAGATCGTCAGCTCGAGACGTTCGGTGAAGAGCGTCTGATTCGGCAGACGCGTGACGCCGTCGTGATGCGAGACGTACCAGAGGCGCGCCTCGGACTGCGCATAGCGCGTCATGTCGACGACCACGCCGACGTAACGCGCGTCGGACACGTGGCAGGCTGTAGCGTCGGACGCCGGCGGCAGCGGCGACAGCGCGAGCACGACGCGCACCGGCGTGCCGCTGCGTCGCAGGTACGTCCATTCACCCTCGTAGCGCGCGCCGATTTCCGCGAGCGACGGCAGTTCGGCGCGGCGTCTCGCGAGTTCGGCTGGATCGTGCAGCGATTCGAAGCTGCGCCGGCCGATCAGTTCGTCGGCGCTCCATCCGGTCAGCTTTTCGAGCGCCGCGTTGACGAACTGAAAGGTGCCGCGCTCGTCGCAAATGAACATGCCGAAGGGAGCGGCGGTTAGTGCGGCGGTCAGTGCGGCGGCTAGTGCCGAGGCCGGCGCTTCTTGTGCAAGACGCGACTCAGCTTGCGTCCCGCCGGCGTGGGTCGTGTTCAAAACGCGGTGTCTGTGCGGTGACTACGACGCGCGCGGCAATGCCGCTTCGATGAAGACCGCGCACAGCGCCTCCATGCCCTTCGCGTCTTCTTCGTCGAAGCGCGCGAGGACCGGGCTATCGACGTCCCATACGCCGATCAGCGTGCCGTCGGGCGCGACGAGCGGCACGACAACTTCCGATTGCGACGCCGAATCGCACGCGATGTGGCCGGGGAATTCGTGGACGTCGCGCACGATCTGCGTCTCGCGCGTTTGCGCGGCCGTGCCGCAGACGCCTTTGCCGAGCGCAATGCGCACGCACGCCGGCTTGCCCTGGAAAGGCCCGACCACCAGTTCGCGGCCGTCATGAAAGTAAAAGCCGGCCCAGTTCAGATCGCTCAACGAATGAAACACGAACGACGAGAAGTTCGCCGCGTTGGCGATCCAGTCGGTTTCGCCGGCGAGAAGCGCGCGCGCCTGCGCGACGAGTTCTTCGTATTGCGCGGCCTTGGGCAAGTGCGATGCGGAGGAGACTTCGAACATGACGGGTCCGTGATGAAGGCGGGAAACGATGCAACGTGGCGCTCCAGTGTAAAGCAAGCAGCTTGCTCGATCACTGGAATGCGGCCACTACGACTCGACGCCGACGATCACGCTCGACGCCTTGAAGATGGCCGTCGCCGCCTGGCCGACCGCGAGGCCGAGGCGCTCGACGCTCTCGTTGGTCACGATCGCGGCGATCTGCGCGCTGCCCGCGCCGATCGTCACTTCGGAATTCACCGCGCCGGTCGTCACGGCGGTCACCGTGCCCGCGATGCAATTGCGCGCCGACACCTGGTCCTTCGATACGTCGACCATCACGATCACCGACGATGCCTTCACCAGCGCAAACGCCTGCTTGCCCGCGGCGAGCCCGAGCGTTTTGGCGCTGCCGTGCGTGATGATGGCGACGATCTCGAGGCCGTCGGCGGTGCGCAGCGTGACCTCGTCGTTGACTGCGCCGTGCGTGAGCTGAACCACTTCGCCTTCGAACTGATTGCGTGCGCTGGTTTTCATGTTGGGCTCCTTTGGAGTTTGGGAAGCGCTGATGTGTTGCTTTGGCTGGCGGTCAAGTGTAATGGAAGGCGCAACGCCGTATCATCGTGCCCTTGCAGTCTCCCTTGCACTCTCTTTGCCGAACTCATGTCTTTAGCCGTTCCTTTTCGCGTTGTGCGCGTTGTTCATTTTTGGCGCGTTGTGAGCGTTGTTCGTATGGTCCGCGTTGTCCGCATTGCGCACGCGTTGCCGCATGCCTGGCGCCGTGTGGCGTCGTTCATGGCGCTCGCTTCGCTCGCGGCTCTGGCCGCTTGCAGCAATCCGTCCCAGACGCATGACGCGCGAATCGCCGCCGATAACCTCACGCTCTTTCCGCTCGCCGCCTACGACCAGAACGTCGATCACTGGCTCGAGCCCGACAGCGCCGGCTACGACAAGCCGTTCCTGAGCCCCGCCGATCAGCAGGCGCATTTCCAGGCGCTTTACGCCCGCTACTTCGGCACCGGGACGAGCGCGCCGTCGCCGTGGAACTCCGCGTATGTGACGATGCGCGTCTATCGCCAGCAAGGCGCGGATATCGCCGCGCTGCAGCAGCGCCGCATCGCCCGCTTCGACAATACCGGCAAGAGCGGCGCGGGCATCGGTTATGGCGAGAACTTTCGTCCGCACGACAAGGCGTGGATCGACGCCATCGCGCGCAATATGAACGTCGCGCAATTCACCGAGGCGCCGGTCTACCAGCCGGCGCGGCGCGCGATCGCGACCACCAATCTGATGGTGCGCGAACTGCCGACGACCGATCCGTCGTTCTACGATCACCGTCTGGCCGGCGAAGGCTATCCGTTCGACAACCTGCAAATCTCCGCCGTGCGGCCGGGCACGCCGCTGTATGTGCTCGGTATGAGCGTCGACGGCGCATGGCATTACGTGCAGACGCCCGATGTGCAAGGCTGGGTGCGCAGCGACGGCGTCGGCATGGCGAGCGAGCGTTTCGTCGATAGCTGGCGCGCCGCGAGTGCGAAATCGCTCGGTGCGGTGATCGGTGCTTTTACGCCGGTGCGCGATAGCCGCGGCGTGTTCCGCTTCGAGGCGCCCGCAGGCACGCTGCTGCCGTTGGTGGCGGCGTCGGCGGATCGTGCGGTGCGGGGGAAGATGCGGGCTTCCGCGCCAGCGTCCGATGTGAGTTCGAACGACAATGAGACGGGCATGGACGCCAATGCCGCGCCTCCACCGCCGACGCCTCGCACAGTCCTCGTGCCCGCGCGCGGCGCGGAAGGCGAGGCGTTGATCCGCACGGCCGAACTCGACGACACGCAGATTGCGCCGATGCCGCTCGCCGCCACGCCGCGCCATCTCGCGACGCTGATGAAAGCGCTGATCGGCCGGCCTTATGGCTGGGGCAACAGCGGACTCTACAACGATTGTTCGTCGGAACTGCAAAGCATCTTCGCGACCTTTGGCGTGTGGCTGCCGCGCCATTCGTCCACGCAGATGAGCGCCGGGCGCATGATCGACCTGTCCGCGTCGACACCCGCGCAACGCCTCGATTATCTGGCCGCGCATGGCGTGCCGCTGCGCACGCTGATCTACATCGGCGGGCATGTGATGCTTTACATCGGCAATACGACTCGCAACGGCGTCACCGTGCCGGTGGTTTATCAGGACATCTGGGGATTGCGTCCGTCCGACAACAGCCGGCGCGCGGTGATCGGCGGCTCGGTGATTCTGCCGCTCCTCGAGCACATTCCCGAGGACGCAACGCTGCAATCGCTCGCGGGCACGCCGACGTTCCAGATCAGCATACTCGGTGCGCCGACCGGCGCGACTGCGCCTTCGCCAGGGTCCGCGCCGACGCCCGCCGCACCGGCTGATGAGGACAATCCGGCGGGCTAACGTCGTCTAACGATCCGTAGGACTAATAGCCGGGGCGCAGACGTGCGCACGTGCGTACGTGCGTACGTGCGCGAAATATTTTTTTCGGAGTGTCGATTCGGTGGCGACCCGTTCGTCGTAACGTTGAAAGGCTCGCTGAAACAGTCGGACTTTCAATCCACGAACCAGTTACTTCAAGGAGTCGCCGTCATGAGCAGCCCCGCTGTCAAACCGATCCCGGACGGGATGCACTCGCTCACGCCGTATCTGATTTGCGCCAACGCCGCCGAAGCCATCGCGTTTTATACAAAAGCCTTCAACGCCGTCGAGCAGTTCCGCTTGCCAGGGCCGGGCGGCAAGGTGATGCACGCGTGCCTGAAAATCGGCGATTCGATGCTGATGCTCACCGACGAATGGCCGGAGCACCAGGCGTTCGGCCCGAATCATCTGCAAGGCACGCCGGTGACGATTCACCACTATGTCGAAGATGTCGACGCAAGTTTTCAGCAAGCTGTCAATGCCGGCGCGACCGTGAAGATGCCGGTCACCGACATGTTCTGGGGCGACCGCTACGGCCAGTTGAAAGACCCGTTCGGGCATAGCTGGTCGCTGGCCACGCACAAGCGCGATCTGAGCAAGGAAGAGATCGAGCAGGCGATGGCGGCAATGAAGTAACGTCTTTTGCCGTTTGGCGACGATGGTCGGTGTGGGCCGTTATAAAGCCGGGCGCGCGCAAGCGTGCCCAACTTCGATGTCTCTGCAAAAACGGCCAGCGCGTCAATGAGTTGCGGAGATTGCGGGGTAGTTATGCACAGCCTTGCAAACAGAAACTGTGGGTAACTTTCCCCGCTGCAAACCACCCCTCTCTCAAGCCGCCCGCGCCATCGCATCGCCCTCTTCACCACCCAACGCATCGACGAGATCGCCCAGCATGCGCTCGAGTTCCGCGGTCATCAGCGTGAAGTCGGAATCGAACAGCTCGTCGTCGCCTTGAGCGGTTGGGTCGCTCGCCTCCTTCAGCACGTCGAGCGGTGCAATGCGCTTGATCGTCAGCGAAGGCGTCAGCACGAACGACACGCGGTCCTTCCACGTCATCGCGAGCCGCATGCATTGCTTGCCCGCTTCGATGTGACGGCGCATATCTTCCGCGTCCAACGTATGGCCGACGTAACGGACCGTCGCGTTGCCTTCGGTCGGCGAGCGCAATTCGGTATCCTGATCGACGGTGAAGCCGCTCGGCCCCTCACCGGAAAGCAGCCACTCGGTCATGGCCGCGACCGGCGATTGCGTGACGCGCACCGTGCCGAGCGGCAACTGATCAATCGACTTCACCAGCAGGCCGCGCACTTCGTCGGCGACCGTCTGTGACGCCGCGTCGATCACCAGCCAGCCGTTGCGGCAATCGATCCACACGCGCGTATCGCGGCGAATGCTAAAGGCGCGCGGCAGCAGTTCGTCGGTGACCTGCTCCTTGAGTTCGCGCATCTGCTTGCGGCCAGGTTTGAAGCCCTGCTGCTCTTCGAGTTCGGCGGCACGCGCTTTCGTCACTTGCGTGACGACCGAAGCCGGCAGCAGCTTCTTCTCCGTGCGGAACGTGAGCAGCAACTGGCCGTTCAGCGCATAAACGAGCGAGTCGTTATCGCGCGGCGACGCCCAGCCGTGGCTTTGCATTTCGACGCTATTGCCGGGCGCGAACGCGTGCGGCGCGAGCCACTTTTCCATTTGTTCCGCCGTGACGGACCACGGAGCGGGAAGACGGTGAAGCTGTAGGTTTTTGAACCACATAGGCGAGATGTCCGACGGGCAAAGCGCGTCATTCTATATGACGGCGCTGGTCAAGCAACTGCGGTGGCCAATTGGCCGATGTCCGCTGGGGCTTCATGAAAAGTCCGCAATGTGCTGCGTCGGTGGCCATTCGTCTGAGGCGCGGTCAAGCCGTAATCGTTTAATGGTTTTGCCGTAGTCGTCGAGGCCCGCGCTTCGCCGCTAAATCGCCTAGACTTTCCGATATGCGCGACGAAGACGGAGGGGGCCATGGCCGACGAAACCGCACCTTGGCAAATGGTCGAATACGAGGGCTTCGAGATTCACGTGGCGCTCATGCCAAAGAATGAGCCGGACGAAGGCAACGCGTCCTACGCGCCGCCGAACGAGGCGAATAACCGCTACACGTATGTCGGCTACGTCTGTCATCCGGGCGCGGACCCGTCGATTCCCGGTCACGCGGTCCCGTTTCATGCGGACGGCGAGGAAAGCTTCGCCAGCAAGGACGACGCGCTGTACGAAGGCGTGCACGTGGGACGCAGCATTGTCGATGGCACGCATCCGGATTTGACCGTGCTGCCGCTGGTCACGGGCGGTGTTTGAGCGTCTGTCGTCAATCACCCGGCAACGGCACGCCGATCGGCACTAGCAAGCCAGCGTTGCCATCTTCCAGCAAGTCCCGCGGCCCGGTCGGGTAACCAGAACCGTGGAACGGAGACGCCGCTGGCAGGCGACGCAACTGCCGGACACTTATGCCGCACTCTGCTGAAACTGAATCCGATGCAGATGCGCGTACAACCCGTTCTGTGCCAGCAGTTCCCGATGACTGCCGCACTCGACGATATGCCCCGCCTCCATCACGAGGATGCGGTTCGCGCGCTCGATGGTGGACAGCCGGTGCGCGATGACGAGCGTGGTGCGGCCTTTCATCAGCGTTTCGAGCGCGGCCTGCACGTGGCGCTCGGACTCCGAATCCAGCGCCGACGTGGCTTCGTCGAGAATCAGGATCGGCGCGTCCTTGTAGATGGCGCGCGCGATCGCGAGACGCTGGCGCTGGCCGCCGGACAGCATCATGCCGTTGTCGCCGACGAGCGTGTCGATGCCGTTGGGCATCGCGTCGACCGTGTCCCACAGGTTGGCCGCGCGTAGCGCCGCGGTCACCCTGTCGCGATCGGCCGTCTGGCCGTAAGCGACGTTGTTGGCCACCGTGTCGTTGAAGAGCACGACGTCCTGGCTCACCATCGCGATCTGGCTGCGCAGCGCGTGCAGGTCGTACTCGGGAAGCGCGACGCCGTCGACGAGAATCTCGCCGCCGGTCGGATCGAAAAAGCGCGGCAGCAGGTTCACCAGCGTGGTCTTGCCGCTGCCCGACGGACCCGCGAGCGCGACCATTTCACCCGGCGCCACCTTGAACGAAACCTTGTCCAGCGTGTGGCGATTGTGCGTCGCGTTGGCGCTGTACATGAACGAGACGTCGCGGAACTCCACTTCGCCGCGCGCGCGCTCGAGCGGCTTGCCGCCGCCCGCTGGCTCCGCCGGTTCGTCGATCAGGCCGAAGATCAGCTCGGCCGCCGTCATGCCCCGCTGCAGCGGCTGGTTCACATCCATCAGATGCTTGAGCGGCGAGATGATCAGCAGCATTGACGTGACGAAGGCGACGAAGCCGCCGACCGTGGTCTGATCCGACGACGACTGCACCACCGCGATCGTGATCACGACGGCAAGCGCGATGGACGCGAGGAACTGCGTCAGCGGTTGAGCGAGTCCGCCCGAGACCGTCATGCGCATCGCGTAGCCGCGCAGACGCTTGCTCATCGACGAGAAGCGGTCCATCTCGTACTTCTCGCCGTTATGAACCTTGACGACCTTGTAGCCGCCCACGGTTTCCTCGACGATGTAGGACAGCTCGTTGGTCAGCAGTTGATGCTCGCGGTTCAGCCGCCGCAGCCGGCGATTGATCTTGCCGACTAGCCAGCCGATGCCCGGCAGCAGCACCGCGACGATCAGCGTGAGCCGCCAGTTCAGATAGAACAGATAGCCGAGCAGGAAGACGACCGTGAGCGAGTCGCGCACCAGCGTGACCAACACGCTCAACAGCACGTTGAGAATCTGGTTGACCTCGAAGACGATCGCGTTGATCACCGTGCTCGCGGTTTCGCGCTGAAAAAACGCGACGCTCGTGTGAATCATGCGGTCGAACATGCGCAGCCGCAGTTCGAGCAGGATCTTGTTGGAGACGTATGCGAGCAGATAACCGGACGCATATTGCGACACGCCTCGAATCAGCGCGAGGCCGATCACGGCGACGGGCACGAACCATTTCGCGTTATCGCTTGCATGCGCGCCGAAACCTTTGTCGAGCAGCGGCTTGAGCAACGCGGGAATGGCGGCGTCGGTGGCGGCGCTTGCGGCCATCGCGATAATGGCCCCGATGATCACCCACAAGAGCGGCTTGACGAACGGCCACAGGCGCCGGAAAACGACGGCGGGCGACGACGCTTCGCCTTCACCGATGGGTTTGCTTAACGTTGGCTTCGCGCTCAAGGAATCCTCTGGGAATGCGGAACGAGATTCGCGCCGGCGACCGGCTGCCCGCGGCGCGAAGATCGAAAAGCAGCATTGTAAACGGTTGGTGTGGACGCTCGGCCGACGTTTTTGGGGGGTTGCGCCGCTTGCCGAAGCATCGTATTGCCCGGGTATACTTGCGCGGCCCGTTGCGCCTCACCGCGCGATCCCTTGCGTCGCTCCGCCTTCACGCCACTCGCCATCACCACTTCAGGTATGCAAGAAACTACCCTCGGCGTCGCCATCATCACTAAAAACGCGGCGGCGCGGCTCGCCGAATGCCTGCGGTCCGTGGCCTTTGCGGACCAGATTGTCGTGATCGACGGCGGCAGCGTCGACGGCACTGCCGACATTGCCCGCGCGCACGGCGCCCAGGTGATCGAACAGACCGACTGGCCAGGCTTCGGCCCGCAAAAGAACCGCGCGGTGAACGCGCTCAACACCGCCTGGATTCTCTCGCTCGACGCCGACGAGATCGTTTCGCCGGAGCTTGCCGCGTCGATCCGCGCGGCGCTCGCGGCACCCGCCGCCGACGTCTATGCGGTAGACCGTTTGTCGAGTTTTTGCGGGCACTGGATTCATCACAGCGGCTGGTATCCGGACTGGATTCCGCGCCTCTTCAAGCGCGGCGCCGCGCGTTTCTCGGACGACCTCGTTCACGAACGGCTTGTCTTCGACACGCCCGCGCAACGCCTCACCGGCAAGCTGATGCACTACTCGTACGAGGACTTCGAGTCCGTGCTGCGCAAACTCGATGCCTATTCGAGCGCCGGCGCGCTGCAGCGTCATGCGGCGGGCCAGCGCGGCAGCTTCGGCAAGGCGCTTGGCCGCGGCGCGTGGGCCTTTGTGCGGACTTACCTGTTGCGCCGAGGCTTTCTGGACGGCCGCGCCGGCTTCATGATCGCGATGTTCAACGCGGAGACGGTGTACTACCGGTTTCTGAAGCTTGCGCGACTCGGGGAAGCGTCGCGCTCGAAGCCGGGCTCACAGCAACGCCCGTAGCAGCGACACACCCTTAATACACAATCTCGATCGCGCTGCCGGCGAACTGGCCGCGCAGATCGGCCAGCAATTCGTCGGTCGGCTTCACGCGCCAGGCGTCGCCAAGACGCATTTCGCCCTCGGCATTCTCGCTTCGATACACGATCTGAACCGCGAGCCCGTTCGGGATTTGCACCGGCTGACGCTGGCGTCCGTTGTCGCCGCCGTAGCCGCCACCGAAGCCGCCGCTACCGCCATTGCGCCCGCCGCCGTTGCCGCGCGCCGAAGCCGCGGGTGCCGGCGCCGCCTGCGGCTCATCCTTGCCCGCGCTATGCGCTTCGAGCACGCGCCGCAGCGCCAGCGCGTCGGCGTTGCCGTTCATCTTCACTTTCACGGCCTCTGCGTAACGGCAGCGTGCGCGGCCGAGGTCCATGACCGTATCCACCGTGAAGCGGATGCCGCCCGTGAACGCGTCGTTGCGCGCCTGGCCCTGCACGACCAGCAACTCGTCTTCCTTGAAGAGTTGCTTGTTCGCCTCGAAAGTCTCGTTGAACACCGTCACTTCGCATTGACCGGTGCCGTCGTCGAGCAGCGCGATCAGCATCTTGCCGCGCTGGGTCATCTGCGTGCGCAGCGACGCGATGATGCCCGCGACCAGCTTGTCGCGCCCTTCTTTCAATTCGCCGATCTTCTGACGCACGAAGCGCCGCACTTCGTCCTTGTAGGCGTCGAACAGATGGCCCGACAGATAAAAGCCGAGTGCGGCCTTCTCTTCCTGGAGCTTCTTCTTTTCCGGCCACTCGGGTTCGTCGACGAGTTCGTGGCCTTGCGACGGCGCATCGCCCATATCGAACAAACCGGCCTGCAACGCATTCGCGCTCGCCTGCTCGGCGGCTTCCATCGCGAGCGAAACGGACGCGATGAGTTGCGCGCGATTCTGATGCAAAGTATCGAACGCGCCGGCGCGAATCAGTGCTTCGACCGTGCGGCGATTAACCACGCGACGGTCGATCCGGTTGCAGAAATCGAAGATGTCGATAAACGGACCGTCTTCGCGCGCGCGCAAAATTTCTTCGATCGCATTCTGCCCGCTGCCCTTGATTGCGCCCAGGCCGTAGCGGATGGTTTTCGAGCGCTTGCCGTCAGGCTCCGCAACCGGTTCGAAACGATACGCCGACAGGTTGATGTCCGGCGGCAGCACCGTCATCTTGTTCGTGATGCAGTCTTCGAACAGGATCTTGACCTTGTCCGTGTCGTCCATCGCGAGCGACATATTCGCCGCCATGAATTCCGCCGGATGGTGCGCCTTCAGCCACGCGGTGTAATACGCGAGCAACGCATACGCGGCCGCGTGCGACTTGTTGAAGCCGTAGCCCGCGAACTTCTCCATCAAGTCGAAAATTTCGTCGGCCTTCTCGCCGGTCAGGCCATTCTTCGCGGCGCCCTGGCGGAACAACTCGCGATGCTGGGCCATTTCCTCGGCCTTCTTCTTGCCCATCGCGCGACGCAGCAAGTCCGCGCCGCCGAGCGAGTAGCCGCCGATGATCTGCGCCATCTGCATCACCTGCTCCTGGTAGACCATGATGCCGTAGGTCTCTTTCAGAACAGGTTCGACGCGCGGATCCGGATACTCGACCACTTCGCGCCCGTGCTTACGCGCGCAGAAACTCGGGATCAGGTCCATCGGGCCCGGACGATACAACGCGACGAGCGCGATGATGTCTTCGAAGCGGTCGGGCTGCGCGTCCTTCAGCATGCCCTGCATGCCGCGGCTTTCCAGCTGGAACACGGCGACCGTATTCGCTTTCTTGAGAATCGAAAACGACGCGGGATCGTCGAGCGGCACTTGCGCGAGCGACCAGTCTTTCTTCGACGGATCGAGACGGCGGATATAGCGCTCGGCCCAGTCGAGAATCGTGAGCGTGGTCAGGCCCAAGAAGTCGAACTTGACGAGGCCGACGGCTTCGACGTCGTCCTTGTCGTACTGGCTCACGACGCCGCTTTCGTCGCCCTGCGTGTACAGCGGGCAAAAGTCGGTCAGCTTGCCGGGCGCGATCAGCACGCCGCCCGCATGCATGCCGACGTTACGCGTGAGACCTTCGACGCGTTGCGCGAGCTCGAGCAACTGATGCACCTCGTCTTCGTTGTCGAAGCGCTCCTGCAAGAGCGGCTCTTCCTTCATCGCGTCGGCGATCGTGACGTGCTTGCCCGGCTTGAACGGAATCAGCTTGGCGATGCCGTCGGTGAACATATAGCCGAGATCGAGCACGCGGCCGATGTCGCGCACCGCCGCCTTCGCCGCCATCGTGCCGAAGGTCGCGATCTGCGAGACGGCGTCCGCGCCGTACTTTTCCTTCACGTACTGGATCACGCGGTCGCGGCCGTGCTGGCAGAAGTCGATGTCGAAGTCGGGCATCGACACACGTTCCGGGTTCAGGAAACGTTCGAACAGCAGGTTGTAGCGCAGCGGATCGAGGTCGGTCACGCCGAGCGCGTATGCGACGAGCGAGCCCGCGCCCGAACCCCGGCCCGGCCCCACCGGCACGCCGTTGTTCTTTGCCCAGTTGATGAAGTCCGCGACGATCAGGAAGTAGCCCGGAAAGCCCATCTTGATGATCGTGCCGCACTCGAATTCGAGCCGCTGGTAATACGTGTCGCGCTGCGCGGCGCGCTCGGCTTCATCGGGGTACAACTGCTCGAGACGCTTTTCCAGGCCCTCTTTCGACAGATGCACGAGGTAGTCGTCGAGCGACATGCCGTCGGGCGTCGGAAAGAGCGGCAGTTTCGGCTTGCCGAGTTCGAGTGTGAGATTGCAGCGCTTGGCGATCTCCACCGTATTGGCAAGCGCCGACGGAATGTCCGCGAACAGCGCGGTCATTTCGTCTTGCGTGCGGAAATACTGCTCGGGCGTAAAGCGCTTCTGACGCCGCGGATTCGCGAGGATGTCGCCTTCGGAAATACACACGCGCGCTTCGTGCGCGGTGAAGTCGTCGGGCGTCATGAACTGCATCGGGTGCGTGGCGACCACCGGCAGTTTCAGCGACGCCGCGAGCGCGACCGCCTGCTGCACGTACTGCTCGCCGCCCGGCTGACCGCAGCGCTGCAACTCGATATAGAAGCCGCCCGGAAACACCTTCGCCCAGTGCAGCGCGTTGCGCTTGGCCGCCTCCTGATTGCCGGCGGCAAGCGCCAAGCCGATGTCGCCCTGCTGCGCGCCCGACAACGCAAGCAAGCCTTCGCCGAGGCCGGATTCCAACCAGCCGGCCTCGATTTCCGCGCGTCCGCGATACTGGTTCGTGAGCGAAGCCTTGCTCAGCAACTCGCACAGATTCAGATAGCCGCGCCGGTCTTTCACCAGCAGCAACAGGCGCGAAGGCTTGTCGCGGTCGTCGGGATTCGTGATCCAGACGTCGCAGCCGGCAATGGGTTTGACCCCTTTGCCGCGCGCTTCCTTGTAGAAACGAACGAGACCGAACGCGTTGCCGAGGTCGGTGAGAGCGAGCGCGCCCTGACCGTCTTTGGCGGCCGCCTTGACGACGTCGTCAAGACGCACGATGCCGTCGGCGATCGAGAATTCGGAGTGGACGCGGAGATGGACGAAGCGGGGATCTGACATGGGCGACATTGTAACCCCAGCCTCCCGGAGATTTCAGCCGCAAAACCGCGCGTTAGCCATCCGGCCTAAGACGCTGCCGCGAGAGCCGCGGGCGTCGACAGTTTCCAGGCTTTTCTCCGCGTCGCTTTGTTCGTGCGGCGAAATCGTGCAGCGACATACAGGCGCGTAAGTTTGGCCGGTGTTTGCGCTAACGCAAGCGGCTGGCCGTTTGGCCGAATCGGGGAAAGCGCCGGCTTGAGGGATAATATGGGTTTCGCCTATCCGACGTGGCTGCGGCGCAAGGCATTCAAATGCTCTGACGCGTTCGAGTGCACCCAACAGGCTTTCGGGCTCGCGAGGCATGCGCGCCGCCCGCGGTCGCACCGCGCGCCCGCCTGGCCCCACGCCGCCACTTATTACCGCTGGACACCCATGAGTATCGTCAATCTCGCCGCGTATCATTTCGCGACCATCGAAGACACCGCCGCCTGGCGTCCGCACGTCACCGAGCGCTGCAATGCGCTCGGCTTGCGCGGCACTATTCTGCTCGCGCCCGAAGGCATCAACCTGTTCGTCGCGGGCACGCGCGAGAACACGGACGCCTTTATCGACTACATCCGTCACGATCCGCTGTTCGAAGGCAAGTTCGCGAACCTGCAGTTCAAGGAAAGTCTGTCGGACAAGCAGCCGTTCACGCGCATGCTCGTCAAGCTCAAGCGCGAAATCATCACGATGAAGAAGCCGGCCATTCGCCCGGAACTCGGCCGCGCGCCGTTCGTCGACGCGTCCACGCTGAAGACATGGCTCGACCGCGGTCACGACGACCAGGGCCGTCCCGTCGTCATGCTCGACACGCGTAACGCGTTCGAAGTGGATGTCGGCACCTTCGACAATGCGCTCGACTATCGCATCACCAAGTTCAGCGAATTCCCGGAAGTGATCGAGCAAAATCGCGCGGACCTGGAAGGCAAGACGGTCGTATCGTTCTGCACGGGCGGCATTCGCTGCGAGAAGGCCGCGATCCATATGAAAGAGGTCGGCATCGAGCACGTGTATCAGCTCGAAGGCGGCATCCTCAAGTATTTCGAGGAAGTGGGCGGCGCGCATTATCACGGCGACTGCTTCGTGTTCGATTACCGCACGGCCCTCAATCCGCAGCTCGAGCCGACCGCGACTGCGCAGTGCTTCGGCTGCCGTGCGGTGGTGACGCCCGAAGAGCAGAAATCGCCGATGTATGTGGCGGGCAAGACGTGCCCGCACTGCCATCCGGACAGCAAGGCGGCGCGCGCGGCTTAAGCGGCTTGGCGCGGCGGCGTTTTTCGCCGCCCGCTTCTCACGGCGCACGGAATCAATCTCCAACGCATCGATTCATGACCTATCGCGGACGCTTCGCGCCCTCGCCTACCGGACCACTGCACTTCGGCTCGCTGGTGAGCGCGCTCGCAAGCTGGCTCGACGCGCGCGCGCATCGCGGCGCATGGCTCGTTCGCGTCGAAGATATTGACGGCCCGCGCACGGTGCCGGGCGCCGCGCAGGACATTCTCGCCACACTCGAGCGCTTCGGCATGCGCGCCGACGAGCCGCCTGCCTGGCAAAGCACCCGCATCGAGCGTTACAGCCAAGCGCTGGAACAGTTGAAGGCGGACGGCTTCGTCTATCCGTGCGGCTGTACGCGCAAGGAAATCGCCGACTCGCTGCTGCATGCGCATGCGCGCAACACGACGCTCGCCTATCCCGGCACGTGCCGCAACGGCCTGCACGGCAAGCCGGCGCGCGCGTGGCGGCTGCGCGTGCCGGACGGCGACGCGGCTGTCATCACATTCGAGGATCGCTGGCAGGGCAGGCAGACGCAAAATCTCGCCACCGAAGTGGGCGATTTCGTGCTGCGACGCGCGGACGACCAGTGGGCGTATCAACTGGCCGTCGTAGTCGACGACGCCGACGCGGGCATCACGCACATTGTGCGAGGCGCGGATCTGATGGATTCGACGGCGCGGCAGATTTACCTTCAGCAATGCCTCGGCGTGCCGACGCCCCGCTACCTGCATGTACCGGTAGTGACGAACGAGCACGGTGAAAAGCTGAGCAAGCAGAACGGAGCGACCGCGCTCGACTGCGACAAGCCGCTCGAAGCGCTGAATGCGGCGGCAACGCACCTGGGATTGAATCTGGAGGATGGCGGCGCGAGCGGCTCAGTGCACGCCACGCTGGATGATTTTTACGCCGCAGCTACTGCGGCATGGTCGAAGAAAATGCGCTTGGCGGTGTGATATGCGCTTGGCCGTGTCACGGCCAACTAACGCGCCTGGCAATGCGTGCGCGGCGGTCGAAACGGCTTCGCGCGAAGTCTTGACGGGGAGCCGCGGCCCGGACAAAACGGGAAGCACCGCAACAGCGTCAACTAGCTGGCGAGCCCGCACGACGAGCCCGCAACAACCAACCTTACGACGACGACTTCCGCGGCATGCCAAACCCGCCCAGCAACGCCGCGAGCGGCTGCTTCGAAGACGGCTTCTGCGGCGCGGACCCTGCGGCCTCGGCCTCTTCCACCTTGCGAACCGAAGCGGGCGACGGCTCGTAAGGCTTCAGGAAAAAATCGTCCACGGGCTGCGCGCGGTGATGATGCGGCCGGTCGTACGAACCCGACGGCGCACCCGAACGGCGGCGAGCGCCCCGCTCTTCACGACCCTCACGGCCCTCGCGACCTTCGCTGCGCTCACGGCGCGGCGCGCGCTCTTCGTGATGATGACGCACAGGCGTGTCCACGGTCAGACGCAGTACCTCGAGCGGACGCTTGATGAGCTTCTCGATGTCCGCCAGTTGCTTGCGCTCGTTCGGGCTGCACAGCGACAACGCGTCGCCGGAAGCGCCCGCGCGGCCCGTGCGGCCGATGCGGTGCACATAGTCTTCCGCGTTGAACGGCAGGTCGAAGTTGATCACGGCCGGCAATTCGGCGATGTCGAGACCGCGCGCGGCGACGTCCGTTGCGACCAGCGCCTCGATCTCGCCGCGCTTGAACGCGTCGAGCGCCTGCATACGCTCGTTCTGCGTTCGGTCGCCGTGAATCGCGGTCGCGACCACGCCGTCGCGCTCCAGGCTGCGCGCAAGACGGCTCGCGCCGATCTTGCTGTTGCAGAACACGATCACCTGCTTGAGGCTGCGCTCGCGGATCAACTGGACGACGGCGCCGGTCTTGTCGCCCTCGGCCACTTCATAGACGATCTGCGTGACATTGGTCGCCGTCGAGTTGCTGCGCGCGACTTCGATGGTTTGCGGATCGCGCAGATACGTGGCCGCGAGCTTCTTGATTTCGCCGGAGAATGTGGCCGAAAACAGCAGCGTCTGACGCTCTTTCGGCAGCAGATTCAGAATGCGCTGCAAGTCCGGCAGGAAGCCCATGTCGAGCATCCGGTCGGCTTCGTCGAGCACGAGGATCTGCACCTGACCCAGATTGGCGGTTTTCTGCTGCACGTGATCGAGCAGACGGCCCGGCGTGGCGATCAGAATTTCGACGCCGCGGCGCAACTGCTCGGACTGCGGGTTCATGTCCACGCCGCCGAACACCACGGCGCTGCGCAGCGCCGTGTGCTTCGCATACGACTGGACGTTCGCGGCAACCTGGTCGGCGAGTTCGCGGGTCGGCGTGAGGATCAGCGCGCGCACCGGATGGCGCGCGGGCGACGCGCTCGTGCTTGCCTGCGGCAACAGCCGCTGGATGATCGGCAGCGAAAAACTCGCGGTCTTGCCGGTGCCGGTTTGCGCGGCGCCCATGACGTCGCGGCCTGCCAGCACGACAGGAATGGCCTGCGCCTGAATCGGCGTGGGCGTGGTGTAGCCCGATTCCTTGACTGCTTTCAGGATGTCGGGCGCGAGACCGAATTGGTCAAAAGTCGCAGTGCTGGGCGTGACGGCTGTGTCGGACATGGTGGCTTTCGCTAAAAATGCGCTTGGCGCGTGCGCGCGGCAGCGGTCGGAACCGCAGAAGGCATCAGGATGAAGGCGGAGCCACGGCGTTCCGCACGGACCCGTCGCTATTGCGGGAAAGGATGCGGCCGGCTCCGGCCGGCGGAAATACCCGCCGGAAAGGCCGGTATTGTAGCACTTCAGCAAAAACACTCATGGCGCATGCGCCGGCTTTCTGCTTGTGCGGCGACGGCACGGCGCCGCATCCCGGCGCGCGCCGCCGTGCGCCTCGCCCGGCGAGCGTAGTGCGTTGAAACGACAGTCGCATGACAGAGCGGAAAAGCGGTTTTGCGGGACCGTGCTGCTGTCGTCGCAGCAGGTCCCGGCAGACGCAGCGTCGAGCGACACCTTGGCCGCCGCTATTCGGCCCATTTTGCGGCCGCTACAGGCAATCGCGTGCATTGCCGCTGCGCGCGCCGCCCGTGAATCTCGCCGCCTCGCCAACTCTCGCGCCTCACCAACTCTCGCGCCTCACCACGTCTCGCGCATCACCATCAGACGCAGCTCGGTCATGTCCTCGATCGCGTAGCGCACGCCCTCGCGCCCGAGCCCCGAGTCCTTCACGCCGCCATAAGGCATGTTGTCGACGCGGAACGACGGCACGTCGTTGATCACGACGCCGCCCACTTCCAGTTCGTCCCACGCGCGGTGCGCGTGCGCGAGCGAATCGGTGAAGACGCCCGCCTGCAGGCCGAAGTCGCTGTCGTTGACGGTCGCGAGCGCCGCGCCGAAATCGTCGAACCGCTCCAGAATGGCGACCGGCCCGAACGCTTCCTTGCGATACAGGTCGGTGTCGCGCTTCACGCCTTCGAGCAGCGTCGCCTCGAACATCGCGCCTTCCACCTTTCCGCCCGCGACGATTTTCGCTCCCGCCTGCACCGCGCTTTCCATCCAGCCGGCGAGGCGCTTCGATTCCGATTCGGAGATCATCGGCCCGACGAAGGTCTTTTCGTCCTTCGGATCGCCCATCACGAGCGACTTGGTTTTGGCAATCAGCTTCTCGCGCAGCGCGTCGTAGAGGCTCGCGTGCACGAGAATGCGCTGCACGCCGATACAGCTTTGCCCCGACTGATAGAACGCGCCGAACGCGAGCCGGTCGACCACGTAGTCGAGCTTGCCGCCCTGATCGCCGTCGACGATCGCGGCCGCATTGCCGCCCAGTTCGAGAATCACCTTCTTCTTGCCGGCTTTTTTCTTCAGCTCCCAGCCCACCGCCGGCGAGCCGGTGAACGACAGCAGCTTGAAGCGTTCGTCGGTGGTGAAAAGATCGGCGCCGTCGCGATGCGCGGGAAGAATTGAGAACGCGCCCTTCGGCAAGTCCGTTTCCGCGAGAATTTCGCCCATGATCAGCGCGCCGACCGGCGTGCGGCTCGCCGGCTTCAGCACGAACGGCACGCCCGCGGCAATCGCCGGCGCGACCTTGTGCGCGGTCAGATTCAGCGGAAAATTGAACGGCGAGATAAACGAGCACGGGCCGATCGGCACGCGCTTTACATAGCCGTGATAGCCGTTCGCGCGCGGCGAAATCTGCAGATTCACGATCTCGCCGTCGATGCGCACGGCTTCCTCGGCCGCGACCTTGAACGTGTCGATTAGCCGCGTGACTTCACCCTTCGAATCGTTGATCGGCTTGCCCGCCTCGATGCACAGCGCGAGCGCGAGTTCGTCGTAACGTTCGCGAAAGCGCTTCACGCAATGTTCGAGCACCGCCTGGCGCTTGAACGGCGGGAACGCGCGCAGCGCGGGCATCGCATCGACCGCGAAGCCGATGGCCTTGTCGATCGCGGCCGCATCGGCCATCGCGACGCGCGTCGCTACTTCGCCGCTGAATTTGTCGGTGACTTCGAGATCCGTATTCGCAGCCACCGCTTCGTTCGCGAGGTAGTACGGGTAGGTCTTGTTCAACATTACGCGTTCTCCTTCCGATAGATGACAGCGGCAACTCGGGCCTTCTTGCACGAGCAGGAAGCCGAACCGGCGCCGCTCACAATTGCGCGGACAGCCGCTTGATCTCGCGGTTCAGCACGCGCTCGTTATCCGAATAGTCAATGGGCAGGTCGATCACATGCACGCCCGGCGTCGCGAAACACTCGCGCAGCAATGGCGCGAACTGCTCCGCCGATTCGATCCGATGCCCCTTCGCGCCATAGCTCTGCGCATACGCGACGAAGTCCGGATTCGCCAGCGTCATGCCGTAGTCGGGGAAGTTCATGTTCTCCTGCTTCCAGCGGATCATGCCGAACGCGTCGTCGCGCAAAATCAGGATCACAAGATCGAGCTTCAGACGCACGGCCGTTTCGAGTTCCTGCGAATTCATCATGAAGCCGCCGTCGCCGCACACGGCCATGACCTTGCGCTCCGGATGCACGATCTTGGTGGCGATGGCCGACGGCAAGCCCGCGCCCATCGAGGCCAGCGCGTTATCGAGCAGCAGCGAATTCGGTTCGTGCGCGCGGTAATAGCGCGCGAACCAGATCTTGTACATGCCGTTGTCCAGACACACGATGCCGTCCACCGGCGTGGTCTCGTACACGTCGTTGACCACGCGCACCGGATACATGGGAAAGCGGTCGTCGTGCTGGCCTTTCACCAGATGCGCCTCGAAATGCTCCTTGATCTCCTTGAAGCGCGTGAAGTCCCAATGCTCCTGACGCTCCTTGAGGCTTTCCTTCAGTTGCCACACCGCGTTGGCGATGTCGCCGACCACCTCGATCTGCGGGAAGTACACCGTGTCCACTTCCGCGCCGAGGAAGTTCACATGAATCACCGTTTTCTCGCCGGCCTCGCCGCTGCGCATGAAGAACGGCGGCTTCTCGATCACGTCGTGTCCGACATTGATGATGCAGTCGGCGTGATCGATCGCGCGATGCACGAAGTCGCCGTCGGACAAGGTCGCGTTGCCGAGCCACATCGGATGCGATTCGTCGATCACGCCCTTGCCCATCTGCGTGGTGAAAAACGGAATGCCGGTCTGGTCGACGAATTCGCGCAGCATCTTCGTCGTGGTCTTGCGATTGCCGCCCGCGCCGATCATCAGCAACGGATGCTTCGCTTTCGTGATCGCCTCGACCGCGCGCGCGACCGCTTTTTCTTCCGCGACGGGACGCCGGCTGTAGCTCTTCGGGATCGGCTTGCCGTCGCCTTCCTCATGCGCGACGTCCTCGGGCAGTTCGAGATGCGTGGCGCCGGGGCGTTCTTCTTCCGCCTGCCGCACGGCTTCGCGCACGGCCGCCGGAATATTCGCGATCGACACGATCTGGCGTGTGTATTTGGTGAGCGGCTCCATCATCCGCACGACGTCGACGATCTGAAAATGGCCCTGCTTGCTCGACTTGATCGGCTTCTGGCCGGTCACCATCAGCATCGGCATGCCGCCCAGTTGCGCGTAGGCGGCCGCGGTCACGAAGTTGGTGGCGCCGGGGCCGAGCGTCGCGAGACAGACGCCGGTGCGGCCCGTCAGGCGTCCATAGGTCGCGGCCATGAAGCCCGCCGCCTGTTCGTGACGTGTCAGGATCAAGCGGATTTTCGAGCGGCGCAGCGATTCTAGAAGATCGAGATTCTCTTCACCGGGGATGCCGAACACGTACTCGACACCTTCGGCTTCCAGCGATTTGACGAACAGGTCCGATGCTTTCATGGAGGGTCTCGCTTGATGGTACGGACGCGGACGTGAAGCCGGGCCCTGGGTGAGCGGAAACGGACTTTCGGAGACTCGGGCGACTGCAAAAGACGGTGATGATCGCGACGACGGCGACCGTCGCGGCGACGCGCCGAAGGTCACGCCGGACAGCTTACTACTCAGGGGGAAATGATGCGCGCACGCTGGCAATGCTGCGTGGCTGAAGAAAGAAACAGGCGGCTTCGACGCGCCGCTCGATGATGTCGAGCGGGCGCGTTCAGTCGAAGTTCAGCCGAAGCTCACCCTAAGCTCAGCGATTGAGCGTAATACAGTCGGACAAAACCGGCGTTGCGTCCTCGCCGGCCATGACGTCGTAGAGATCGGCGCGCGGGCCCTTGGTCCACCACGTATAGCTGCCGGCCTGATATTTCACGCCCGACGCCGCTATCGTGTTGACGAACAGCAGTTGCTTGCCCTTCACCGGCACGAGCGCGAAGCTCTGGCCATTGGCCGTGTTCCAGTAAGTGACGTGCAGAATCTTGCCGGTCGCGCACGTGTATTTGCGCGTCTGGCGGCTTTTGGCCTGAACCTCGTCGAGTTGCGAGGGCGCGGCGAACGTATAGCCGCAGATCGCCGCGAGGCTCACCGCAAGCAGCGTTTTTTTCATTGGATGCCCCGGTCGTTGCGGATCAAGGGTCGATGACATCGGCGCAGGCATCGGTCGGCGCGGCGGCTACGTGTCCGACCACCGGCACGATCTTCAGCCCCGCCGACGCAATGCGGCACGGCGCGGCCGCGAGTCCGCAGCCCGTCAATCCGGCGCACAGCGCGAGCAGCACGCCGAGAGAGCCAAGCGTGCGGACAGAGCCGGCCGCGGTGCGCCGCGTTGCCACGCGCGCCGCTTCGTAACTGGATTGCTGCGGGGATTCCTGCGACATACCTACCTCGACTTCAATGAACCCGCGATTCGTTCGATGGGCTCGGATCATTCACACCAGCTTTGCGGACATAAGCCCGGCGCACATCATCGCGCGGATTTCGCCGACACCGGACGCACCGCCGCCGCCGCCTCTTTCGCACGCGAGCGTGCGTCGCCGATGTTCTCGCCGGTCGCGAGCGCAACGCCCATGCGGCGCTTGACGAAACTCTCCGGCTTGCCGAAGAGACGCAAGTCCGCATTCGGCACGGCAAGCGCGGCGGCGACGCCTTCGAATGCAATGCCGGCCTCGTCGAGTCCGCCGTAAATCACGGCCGACGCACCCGGTGCACGCAACGACGTGTCCACCGGCAAACCGAGAATCGCGCGCGCGTGCAGTTCGAATTCCGAAAAGCGTTGTGAGCACAATGTGACGAGGCCTGTGTCGTGCGGACGCGGACTGACTTCCGAGAACCATACGTCATCGCCGCGCACGAAAAGTTCCACGCCGAAGAGTCCACGCCCGCCGAGCGCGGCCGTGACCTTGTGCGCGACTTCGCGCGAACGCTCGAGCGCGAGCGGGCTCATCGGCTGCGGCTGCCACGATTCGACGTAATCGCCCGCGACCTGCACATGGCCGATCGGATCGCAGAAATACGTGGCGACTTCGCCGTTCGACGGATCGACCGCGCGCACCGTCAACTGCGTGATCTCGTACTCGAAGTCGATAAAGCCTTCGACGATCACGCGCCCGTGATTCACGCGGCCGCCGGCCATCGCGTATTGCCAGGCCGGTTCGACGTCCGCGTCGCTGCGCAGTACCGATTGCCCTTTACCCGACGACGACATGACCGGCTTCACCACGCACGGATAGCCGACTTTCGCGATGCCCGCGCGCAGTTCATCGAGCGAATCGGCAAATGCATACGGCGAGGTCGGCAAGCCGAGTTCCTCGGCGGCGAGGCGCCGGATGCCTTCGCGGTTCATCGTGAGTTGCGTGGCGCGCGCGGTCGGGATCACTTCGGCGATGCCGTCGGTTTCGATTGCGGCCAGCGCGTCTGTCGCGATCGCCTCGATTTCCGGCACGATCAAATGCGGACGCTCCTGTTCGACAAGTGCGCGCAGCGCGGCGCGGTCGGTCATGTCGATGACATGCGAGCGATGCGCGACCTGATGCCCCGGCGCATTCGGATAACGGTCGACGGCAATCACTTCGACGCCCAGCCGTTGCAGCGCGATGATCACCTCCTTGCCGAGTTCGCCCGCGCCGAGCAGCATGACGCGCGTGGCGGATTCAGAAAGGGGCGTGCCGATCCGTTGGCCGATCTGCATGAGGTCTCCAGATAAAAGTCGGATGAGGGTGGGATTGGGTGGAACACGATGTTAACATGCGGACCCCTCGCCGCGGCTTGCTCGCGGCGGCCGGTTCTAATCCGCACGCGAAGCGCAACGGGTCGCTACATGACGCCGCACGGCGCGGCGCACGCAGGCAGCGCCTAGTCAGTTCGCGCCAATGTCCACGAGCGCGCCGCGTGCCGAGTGCGTTACCCTTACGCCTTTGCCAGTTTGAAGAGGAACGACGCCATGCAACCACGCTTGTCCACGCGACGTCTTGCGCGCATCGCCCCTTACGCGCGCACGGCCCTCGCCGCGTTGAGCGTCGCGGCGCTGCTCGGCGCATGCGCAATTCCGAAACATCCGGATTCGGAAGCAGCCGCGCCTGACCCGTTCAACCCCGCCGCGACGCAATTGCTCGATGACACGAGCTGGACGCTCACCGCATGGAAGCAGTCGGACGGCACGGCGCGCACGGTTCCGTTCGCGAACCTCGGCACGCCGATCACGCTCACGCTTTCGACTGCCGGAGGCCAGCGGCACGCGAGCGGCTTCTCCGGCTGCAACCGCTATATGGGCTCGTACGCGCTGAAGGACGGCAAGCTCTCGTTCGGCACGCTCGGCGGCACGCGCATGGCCTGCGCGACGCCGGGCGGACAGATCGAAAGCACTTATCTGAACGCGCTCACGCATATCGCGCGAACCGGCGTTCAGATGCGCGCGCCGCAGCAGATGCAGCTCGTGCTCGACAACGGCGATACGCTGGTGTTCGAGCGCAGCGGCAGTAGTGACAAATAAGCGGGAAATAGTGGCGAAGCGAACGGCGCGTGAGTTTGAGTTGTCCGGCGCGCCGCCCGCTTTGCACGAGGACGCAGGCATACTTGCGTCCGCCTTCGAAGCGTTGCGCTTCGCCGGTTTAAACTCGACGGATTGCGTTTTTGCCAATCCGTCATTCGTCGATGTCTAGTATGCACACGGTAGTTTTCGGCTGGTTCGGCGGGTCGGCCGTCTGGTTCATTCCTCTCATCTGGCGGCTCATCAAGTCGATGTTGCCGGGCGGCGCGGGCTTGCGCGGCCCCGGCACGATCCGGCTATGGCTCGGCTTCGTCTGTGCGATGGTGGCGAGCTGCACGCTCGAGGCGTCGCTGATCGGCGCGGCCGGTATGAACGCGATCGGTCACGCGCTTGCCGCGGGCTTCGGCCATCTGCTCGGGCATATCGGCACGCCGCTCGCGGCGCTCGCGCTGCTGGTCGTCAGCCTGCCGTGGCTGATCGGCTTTCACTGGAGCGAGTTCCTCGCGTGGGCGGACGGCGCGTTCGGCCTCGGCCTCGCGTCGCGCGGTCTTGCGAAACGCGACGACGAAGCGCGCCGCCATCGCGCGCTCGACGACGGTGCGCCGCCGCACATCTCCAGTTCGATGAACACGATGGCGCCAAAAAGCAAGGGGCGCTACGCGCGGCCGACCGTGTGGCGGCCGCCTGTCAAAGGACGAGCTGCGGGTGGTGCGGCTGTCGGCGGTGCGGGTTCTGTGGCGGCTGGACCGGCTGCTGGCCGGGACGCGGGGACGCGCGCGGCTGCGCAAGGGTGGCGTGGCGGGCAAGGTGTGACGCGCGGCCAGGTTGCGCCAGTTGAGCCGGTGTTGCGGACGGGTAGCGCGATGCCCGCTCGGCAGGGGTCGGGGCAGACGCCGGTGTCTGGGTCCGGCGTTGGGAAATCGGGTTGGTCGCCGGCTGAGCCGGTTGCGCCCGCTGGGTGGTTGCGGGAAGGGAGTCCGCGGTCGGGGGCGGGTGCGAAGGTCGGCGTTGGTGGCGTCGGTGGCGTCGGTGGCGTCGGTGGTGTTGGTGGTGTTGGTGGTGTTGGTGGCGTCGGTGGGGCTGCGTCGGTGGCCGTCGGCCGCGCGGCTCGCGAGCCTGCAAGCGGTGGATCGTTGCTTAGCGGAGCCGCCGCTGGTGTTTCAGGTGCGGGCGCGACTGCCGCCTACGGTGCGTCGAGTCTTGCCGCCCGCGCGGGAACAGCAGCCGACGCGACGCCGACTAGCGTGGACGTCAGTGGACGTCCTATAGCGAACAGAACCGCCGCGCCGCTCAATCGCGCGGTATCGCCAGCGCACGGGTTGTCGTCGGCTGCGCGCGTGGAGGATGCCGCGGCGGCCTCGGGCGTGCGCCGTCCGTCATCGACGGCGCCGGCCTTTACGAGGCCGATGGCCGCCGCCGAAAAAGTCACGCCGCCCGCCAGCGTCCAGGAGACGCTGCGCAGCATCGCGGAAAACGCCGCACGTTGGACGGATATGGCCGGCGTCAGCCTCGCGCGCAGTAGCGGCGCGGAAGGCGCGAAAATCGCGGGTATGAATGTAGCGTCGAAGGGTCTGGCGGGCGCTGGTTTGGTGGGCGGGGCGAGCGAGGCGGCTTCGGGAGGCCCCGGAGTCGCTTTGGGAGGTAGCGGAGCTGCTGCAGATTCACAGGGCAGCGGAGTCGAAGCCACTTTGGCACGCGCCGGAGTCGAGGCTGCTTCACGAGGCACCAGCGTCGATGCCGGTTTGGTAGGCGGCGGAGTCGCGGCCGATTCACAAAGCAACGGAGTCGATGCCACTTTGGCACGCAACGGAGTCGATGCCACTTTGGCACGCACCGGAGTCGACGCTGGTTCACCATGCGCCGAAGTCGACGCTGGTTCACCATGCGTCGAAGTCGACGCCGCTTTGGGACGTGCGCGAGTCGACGCGCCGTTCTCTGACGCGCACGCCCTTTCGCGCGACGCTGCGGAATCCGCATCGTCGACGAGAGATGCGTCGCGCCAGCAGTCCGATCATCGTGCCGAAGACGCTCCGCTCGCGCCGACCGTTCAATCTCCGTCGGCAACGCCCGCGGAAACGTCGCCGGAAACGGCTGTCGAAACGCCGACTCGCGCGCCGTGGACTGAAACGCAGCCCTCTGCTGCGGCCAGTCCCGAGCCAGTCGTGCAATGGCCGATCGAACCGCCTGTCATTCAAACACCGGCTGGCGGACTGACCGACCAAGCTGTACCTTCCGCGCCCGCGTTCCAGCAGGCAGCGTCTATCACGCCAGCGACACAGCCCGTAGCAGAAGCGCCCGCGCGGACAGCAGTGGCTGAACCGTCATCTGCTTTTGCATCGACGGTCGCCCCGCCGGTTGCGCCAACGACGCACGTCGCCCCGCCGCTTGCTCGCACGCCGTTCGGAATCTTCGCGAGCCGGTTGCAGCAACCCGATGCGCCGTCGCAGACGCCGCCGTGGGAACACGAGGTGCACTCTTCGACGGAAGAACGGGAAGAGTACGCGCAAGAAGACACGCGCGGTGTAGCAAGCGCAAACGCGAGCACGGACACCAACCCCGACACGGACCCGAACCGCGATCCGCAACGCGAACTACCCGCTGCGCCGCCTGCGGACGACGCACGGTTCATCGCATCAGACAACGGTTCGTCGCTGCCGCATGCCGCAAGTGCAAGTGCAAGTGCAAGTACAAGCAAAGACGCAGCGGCAGGCGCAGCCACGTCGCCGTCGTCGGCCGATAGCGACGCGCTTGCGTCCCCTGCTCTCTCGCACCTCGAACCGAGGCTCGCTGATGTCGACAGCCCGCAAGTAGCCGAGCTCGCCGCCGCACCCGAGCAAACCATCACACCGCCGGCATCATCGAACGTCGTGCGCTTCCCGGGTCTCGCGACGCCGCTGCAAGCGCAGACGGAGGCACATGCACCGACGCACGCCGCGCCGGTCCAGCACAATAGCTTCACTGCGCCGCCGCCCGCTGCACTCGTTCAGCCGACGCCTGGCCAAAGTCATGGCCTCTTGGCACCGCTCGCTCAAGCGAACGCTGAGCGCGAGCCGACGCCCGCCCAAAATCCGGGCCTCTTGGCATCGTCCGCTCAGGCTCACGCTCAAGCTCAAGCGAACACCGAATTCCAGCCGACGCCGCCCCAAATCCCGAGCCTCTCCGGACCGCAGACTCAAGCGCCGGCCCAGCCAACCACCGAACTCCAACGCACGCCCCTGCGCGGCCACGGTCCAACCAACGGCTTCGAATTCCACGCGCCGGCTGCGTCGATGGTCGAACTGCCCACGCTCGACCTGCTCGCGCCCGCGGACACCCACATCGAACCCGTCTCCGAGGAAAAACTCATCGAGACGGGCCTCCTGATCGAGCAACGACTGCAGGAATTCAAAGTGCCGGTCACGGTGGTCGGCGCATCGGCCGGTCCCGTGATTACGCGCTTCGAAGTGGAACCGGCGCTCGGCGTGCGCGGCAGCCAGATCGTCGGCCTGATGAAGGACCTGTCGCGCGGTCTCGGACTCACGTCGATCCGCGTCGTCGAAACGATCCCCGGCAAGACCTGCATGGGACTCGAGTTGCCGAACGCGAAGCGCCAGACGATCCGCCTGTCCGAGATTCTCGAAGCGAGCGTCTATCAGAATTCGCACTCGCAACTGACGCTCGCGATGGGCAAGGACATCACCGGCCATCCGGTCGTCGCCGATCTCGCGAAGGCGCCGCACATGCTGGTCGCGGGCACGACGGGTTCGGGCAAGTCGGTCGCGATCAACGCGATGATCTGCTCGCTGCTCTTCAAGGCGACGCCCGAGGAAGTGCGCCTCATCATGATCGACCCGAAGATGCTCGAGCTGTCGGTCTACGAAGGCATTCCGCATCTGCTCGCGCCCGTCGTCACCGACATGAAGCTCGCCGCCAATGCGCTCAACTGGTGCGTCGGCGAAATGGAGAAGCGTTATCGGCTGATGTCCGCAGTCGGCGTGAGAAATCTCCCTGGCTTCAATCAGAAAATTCGCGACACGGAAGCGAAAGGCAAGAAGCTCGGCAATCCGTTTTCGCTGACGCCCGAGGCGCCCGAGCCGCTCGCGCCGCTGCCGCTGATCGTCGTCGTCATTGACGAGCTCGCGGACCTCATGATGGTGGCGGGCAAGAAGATCGAGGAACTGATCGCGCGGCTCGCGCAGAAAGCGCGCGCGGCCGGCATCCATCTGATTCTGGCGACGCAGCGGCCGTCCGTCGACGTCATCACCGGGCTCATCAAGGCGAATATTCCGACGCGCGTCGCGTTCCAGGTGTCGTCGAAGATCGACTCGCGCACGATTCTCGACCAGATGGGCGCGGAGTCGCTGCTCGGCCAGGGCGACATGCTGTTCCTGCCACCGGGCACGGGCTATCCGCAGCGCGTGCACGGCGCATTTGTCGCGGACGAGGAAGTGCATGCAATCGTCGAATATCTGAAGCAGTTCGGCGAGCCGCAATACGAGGAAGGCATTCTCGACGGCCCCGCGACCGACGGCGGCGCGGCGCAGGACCTGTTCGGCGACTCGCCGGATGCGGAAGCCGATCCGCTTTACGACGAAGCCGTGGCGTTCGTGGTGCGCACGCGGCGCGCGTCGATTTCGTCGGTACAGCGGCAGTTGCGCATCGGCTATAACCGTGCGGCGCGTCTCGTCGAGCAGATGGAGACGGCCGGGCTCGTGTCGGCGATGGGCATCAACGGCAGCCGCGAAGTGCTCGCGCCTGGGCCGGCGGAATAGCGCGCAGATCGCCGGCAAATTGCCGGCAGCAGCCATGCGCGCACATGACGCCGGTTAGCGGCGCCGCATGAACCACCAGCCACGAACAAGGGGCCGCTCAAAGCGGCCCCTTGTTCGTCCAACCTGCAGCCTCGCCTCCCTCAGGACGGCGACACCAGCTTGAAGTCCACCGGCGAGCCGATCTCGATCCGCTTCGGATTCGCTTCCAGCAAACCGCTCTGCTGGTCGCGCCGGAACACATAGACGGTATCGCTGTTCTGATTGCCGACGATCAGCCACTTGCCGGTCGGATCGATTGCAAATTCACGCGGCGACTTGCCGAGACTCGATTGATGCCCGATCTTCTTCAGATGTCCATTCGTCGGATCGACGGAGAAGATCACGATCTCGTTCGCATCGCCGCGATTGGTCGCGTAGAGAAAGCGCCCGTCCGGCGACAGATGAATCGCGGCCGCGCCCACCGCGCCCTTGAAGCCGGGTTCGGTCAGCGGGATGGTCTGGACCTGGGTGAGCTTGCCGTCGGCGTAATTGAACGTGCTGACGGTCGCGGCGAGTTCGCTCGTCAGGTACGCGTGCTTGCCGCCGGCGCCGAAAACCAGGTGCCGCGGGCCGGTGCCCGGCTTCTCCTGCGTGTAGCGCCAGTCGGTCGGACTGAACAGACCGCGGCTGCCGTCAGCCGTGTAGCGGTACGAGTACAGCTTGTCGGCGCCGAGATCCTGCGCGAAAAGATAGTGCCCGTCCGGCGAAAACACCGTCGAGTGCACGTGCGCGTTGTCCTGGCGCCCCTTGACCGGACCGCTGCCTTCATGATGCACCGTCAGCACCGACGAGCCGAGCTGCCCGTCAGCCTGCACCGGCAAAACGGAGAAGCTGCCGCCCGGATCGGCCGCGACCGAATAGTTCGCGGCGAGCAGATATTTGCCGTCCGGCGAGAGACTCAGGTAGCACGGGTCGTTGCCATCGGCGGAAACCTTGTTGAGAAAGGTCAACTGGCCGCTCGCGGCGTCGAAGCGAAACGCGCTGACGCCGCCGCGCTGGCTCGCCGGTCCGTTGTCGCCCGGCAGCTCGTTGACCGCGTAGACGAAGCGGCGGTCGCGGCTCACCACCAGGTACGACGGGTTCACCGTCTGCGCGACGGACACGCGTGTGGCGTCGCCCGTCTTCGTGTCAAAGCGATAGACGTACAAGCCTTCGCTCTTGCCGCCGGTGTAGGTGCCGACCAGCAGGTTATAGACGGCGTCGGCGGGAGCGGAACCGGCACCCGAACCGGCGTCTTGCGCGAACGCGGGCGAAGCGGCAATCGAGACCATGAGCGCGAAACCTTTTATGATCGAGCGGGCGGAGTGCATGGGAGACCACGCGCGCACGCGTCGTGAAGAAGACCGGTCAGGAGCTGGCGCGGCAGGCACAGCGTCCCGGTGACGAAGAAGCATACGACCTCCTCTACGTGGGTTATGAGAGCAAAGCGGTTGTCATCGTGCCTCTGGTCTGCCGCGCCGAAGTCGAGCGTTATTCTTGTCGGGCAAGTATAAAAGCGTTGCAACGGATCATGCAGTGAAGCGGCCCGCCGCGTCGCCGCGGCGAATCGTCGGCGGCATGACGACTGCATCGGTAGCAATTGCCCTGCCTCTCGGGGACGTTTTCAATCGCGTGTCACCACACTACGGAGTTTTCATGAACATCACACTGAGCCTGGGCCCGCTGGTTTCGCTGATCGCCGGCATTCTGATTCTCGTGATGCCGCGGCTGTTGAACTACATCGTCGCGTTGTATCTGATCATCATCGGGATCATTGGTATTTTTGGCGTGGGCTCGTCGCACTTCTGAACGGAGAAGCCGGGCGCAGGACGGCCCGGCTTTTCTCGTTGGCAAGAGACGTGGATGCAGCGGGAAAGGATGCCGTAGGGGGAGCAACGGCGCGCGAAGACGCACGCGCGCCGGCGCGACCGCACCGTTCATTGCCGCGCGTTAAGCGATAGATATCATGCGTTCAAACGGCACAGCGCATCCGGCCGCAGCCGGACGCCGACGCCTGCGTCGCAGACGCGACTCAGCCGTTCGAAAGCTGTTCGAGACGCCAGCGCCCCTGCAGCGACAACGCGCCGACGGCATAATGGCCGTCACCTTCCTGATAGCGCCGGAAGCAGGCGCGCTCGATCAGAAAGCTCGCGGCGGTCTGCATGCCATTGCGGCTCAGACCGAGGCGGCTATGATCGAGTGGCAGCATGGAATCGTCCGCGAGTTGGCTCGCGGCGGAGAGAATCGTGATGCAGTCGGATTTTGACGGATTCAGCATGGCTTTCGTCCTCCAAACGGCGTGTGCATGCGCGATGGGCAAGCCGGCTTCGCAAACCCGAAAGTTTTAGGCATCGGCTGGATTACTGATTGTAGGCAGCCATTTGACAATTACAACCCGCGTTTTGCCGCATTGTGTGCGGTGAACCAAACTGCAACCCGCAAGTCCGGAAGAAACCAGTGGGGCGCAGCCGAACTTGCCGCGCCCGCTACTCAAAACGATCAACGTACATTAGGTATCGAAACGCACGGCCATGCCCGCACTCATCGAAGACTATGCGCTCATCGGCGACGGCCACACGGCCGCGCTCGTCTCCCGCGAAGGTTCCGTCGACTGGCTCTGCTGGCCGCGCTTCGACTCCGGCGCCTGCTTCGCCGCGCTGCTCGGCACGCCGGACCACGGCCGCTGGCTGATCTGTCCCGACACCGGCAGCGGCAGCGGCACCGAGACCGACACCGACAGCGGCAGCGACACGCCGCCGAAAATCACCCGCCGTTATCGCGGCGAAACGCTGATCCTCGAGACCGACTTCGAAACGCCCGAAGGCGCGGTCACGCTCGTCGACTTCATGCCGCCGGGCAACGGCTGGTCGGAGATGGTGCGCATCGTCGTCGGCAAGCGCGGCACCGTGCGCATGAAGATGGAACTGGTGCTGCGCTTCGACTACGGCTTTTCGATTCCGTGGGTCGACCGCCTGAAGCACGAGAGCGGGATTCGCGCGATCGTCGGTCCGGACAACGCGGTGCTGCGCACGCCCGTCGATCTGCGCGGCGAGAACATGAAGACGGTTGCCGAGTTCACCGTCAGCGAAGGCGAGCGCGTGCCGTTCTCGCTCGCGTACTCGGCCTCGCATCTGCGGCTGCCGCCCGCGCGCGATCCGCATACGGCGCTGGCCCGCACCGAGAATCACTGGCTCGAATGGTCGGCGCGCGGCACCATCGAAGGCAAATGGGCCGAGCCGATTCGCCGCTCGCTGATCACGCTGCGGGCGCTCGCGTATGAACCGACCGGCGGAATCGTCGCCGCGCCCACGACGTCGCTGCCGGAACAGCTCGGCGGCACGCGCAACTGGGACTACCGCTACTGCTGGCTGCGCGACGCGACGATCACGCTGCTCGCGCTGATGCGCGGCGGCTACTACGACGAGGCGCGCGCCTGGCGTACCTGGCTCGGCCGTGTAATGGCCGGCGCGCCCGACCAGTTGCAGATCATGTACGGGCTGGCCGGCGAGCGGCGCCTGACCGAATACGAGGTCGACTGGCTGCCCGGCTATTGCGGCGCGAAGCCGGTGCGGATCGGCAACAACGCGGTCGGACAGCTCCAGCTCGACGTGTATGGCGAAGTCATGAACGCGCTGCATCTCGCGCGGGTCGGCGGCCTGCAGGCAGACGACACCGCGTGGAACGTGCAGTGCGCGCTGCTGCGTCACCTCGGCACGATCTGGCAGCAACCCGACGAAGGCATCTGGGAAACGCGCGGCGGCCGCCAGCATTTCACTTTCTCGAAGGTGATGGCGTGGGTCGCGTTCGACCGCGCGCTGGCATCGGCGGAAATGTTCAATCTCGAGGGGCCGCTCGACGAATGGCGCGCCACCCGCGCGCAGATTCACGCGGAAGTCTGCGACAAGGCGTGGAACGCTTCGCGCAATGCGTTTTCGCAGACCTACGGCAGCGATCAGCTCGACGCGAGCCTGCTGCTGCTGCCGCTCGTCGGCTTCTTGCCGCCGCACGATCCGCGCGTGAAAGGCACGGTCGAGGCGATCGAGCGCGACCTGATGCACGACGGCTTCGTAATGCGCTACCGCACCACCGAATTCGACGACGGCCTACCGCCGGGGGAAGGCACGTTTCTGGCTTGTTCGTTCTGGATGGTGGACAACCTGGCGCTGCAAGGCCGCCTCGACGAAGCCATTGCCATGTACGAACGGCTGCTCGGCCTCTGTAACGACGTCGGGCTCCTCGCCGAGGAATACGATCCGGCGGCAAAGCGGCTCGTCGGCAACTTCCCGCAGGCGTTCTCGCATGTGGCGCTCGTCAACACGGGCCTGAACCTGATGAAGCACGAACAGGCGATGGCGCGCGCAACCGGGCAGCCGTCGCATAACGGCACGGAAGATGCTGAACTTAAGGCTGCTGCAAGCCCTGATGGCGGCGCAGCAGCATCGCCAGTAGCATGATTCGATGACATTTTTACGGATCGGCGCCGCCGGAATGCTGCATTGCACAAGTACCCTGCTTTCTATATGATCGAACTGTCTGTCGGCCTATAACCGATCTACCAACAACCAAGAATGGCCAGCCGCAACGCCACATGCGTGTTTGCGAAGCCCCATGCGAACCGCTTAAAACGGAGCACCCATGCTCTATCAACTGCACGAATTCCAGCGGGCTATGCTGAGCCCGCTCACCGCCTGGGCCCAGGCCGCGTCAAAATCGTTCGCGAATCCTGCTAGCCCGCTGGCTTACGTGCCCGGCGCTACCCGCCTCTCGGCCGGTTACGAACTGCTCTACCGGCTCGGCAAAGACTATGAGAAGCCGGAGTTCAACCTCCATCAGATCGTCAAGGACGGCCACAACATCCCGATCATCGAACAGACGATCGTCGAGAAGCCGTTCTGCCGCCTGCTGCGCTTCAAGCGTTTCGCCGACGACAGCGACGCCGTCACGCAACTGAAAGACGAGCCGGTCGTGCTGGTATGCGCGCCGTTGTCGGGCCACCATGCCACGCTGCTGCGTGACACAGTGCGCACGCTGCTCCAGGACCATAAGGTTTACCTGACAGACTGGATCGACGCGCGCATGGTCCCGCTGGAAGACGGCGAGTTTCATCTGGACGATTACGTCGCCTACATTCAGGATTTCATCCGCCACATCGGCGCGAAGAATCTGCATGTGATCTCGGTGTGCCAGCCGACTGTGCCGGTGCTTGCCGCCATTTCGCTGATGGCGAGCCGCGGCGAAGACACGCCGCGCACCATGACGATGATGGGCGGCCCCATCGACGCGCGCAAGAGCCCGACTTCGGTGAACTCGCTCGCCACGCAGCATTCGTACGAGTGGTTCGAAAACAACGTGATTTTCACCGTGCCGCCGAACTATCCGGGCGTGGGCCGCAAGGTCTACCCGGGCTTCCTGCAGCACACCGGCTTCGTCGCGATGAACCCGGAACGTCACGCGGCTTCGCACTGGGACTTCTATCAGAGCCTGTTGCGCGGCGACGAAGACGACGCCGAAGCGCATCGTCGCTTCTACGACGAGTACAACGCGGTGCTCGACATGGACGCCGACTATTACCTCGACACGATCCGCGTCGTGTTCCAGGAATTCAGTCTCGCCGAGGGCACGTGGGACGTGGCCGGCGAACGCGTGCGGCCGCAGGACATCACGAAGACGGCGCTCTTCACGATCGAGGGCGAGCTGGACGATATTTCCGGCGACGGCCAGACCTATGCCGCACACGAGCTGTGCACCGGCATTCCGGAAAAGCACAGGCGTCACTTCACGGCCGAGAAGTGCGGCCACTACGGTATTTTTTCGGGCCGCCGCTGGCGCACGATCATCTATCCGCAGTTGCGCGACTTCATCCTCGAGCACAACAAGGCGCCGAAGGTCGTGAAGGAAAAAGCCGAAGTCTGAACGCGGCTCACGCTATGCAGCATAAGCAAACGGCCTCCTGACGGAGGCCGTTTGCTTATGCGTGCATCTCGAGGCAATGCGGGTCTATCAAGTCCAAAGCAAGACGCCGCCCTACTTCCGCAACAGATACGCAAGCAGCAGTTCGGTGTTCATCTGAATCACTTCGCTGCGTTCGCCCGGACTGCTGAAATCGCGGCCAAGCGTGGCTTCGAGCGTGAAGCGGTTCGACACGATGTAGTAACCCATGCCCGAGAGCGTCACGTAGAAGCGCAGCGGATCGACGTTCGTGCGAAACAGACCCGCGCGCTGGCCTCGCTCGAGAATGCTGCCGAGCGTGGCGACGATCGGCGAAATCATTTCGCGGATGCGCGTGGACTTCTGCATATAACGCGCCTCGTGCAGATTTTCGTTGTTGACGAGGCGCAGCAGTTCGGGATGGTCGCGGTAGTAATCCCAGACAAAATGCGCGAGGCGTGTAACGGCTTCCACCGGCGCAATGCCGTTCAGCTCGAGCGTGCGCTCGGCTTCGTTGAGCGCGCTGAACGCGTGCTCGAGTACCGCCGTGAAAAGCTGCTCCTTGCTACCGAAGTAGTAATAGAGCATGCGCTCATTCGTCTCCGCGCGGCGGGCGATCTGATCGACGCGCGCGCCGAATAGCCCACCATTTGCGAACTCTTCGGCTGCCGCAAGCAGAATGCGGCGCCGGGTGCCTTCAGGATCTCTTTTGATTTTCGGCTGATTCATGGTGGCATGGTCTTCGTGAGCCGCGTTATCCGGATCGCACCGCCGGCCTCTCCTCGGGCCTTGCACCGACAGCACTGGACGGCTGGTTGGAGGGAAAACCCTTCTGCGGTCTTTCGAAAAAGGCGCTTCGATTATGGCACATGGATTGCGGATGGCAATTGGGGAAATCGGCGATAATGTGGTGCTTAGTTCAAGCTGTGCGGCCGCCCGCCGAGACGCGCTTGAGTCGCCTGCTAGTCGCCTGCTAGTCCTTTGCTACTCCCCCGCGAGTCCCCTGCCCGGCCTTGCTTCGCCCCACCTTGTGACCGTGACACTGATTAAAACACTCGCAGATCGTATCGAAGATCTGCTTCCCCAGACGCAATGCACCAAGTGCGGTTATCCGGCCTGCCGTCCGTATGCCGAGGCCGTCGCGCGCGGCGAAGCGAGCTACAACCAGTGCCCGCCGGGCGGTGCCGAAGGCGTCGCGCGGCTGGCCGCCCTGCTCGGCAAGCCGGTGATTCCGCTTAATCCCGCCAATGGCGTCGAACGGCCGCGGCCGCTCGCGGTCATCGACGAGCAGATCTGCATTGGCTGCACGTTGTGCATGCAGGCGTGTCCCGTCGACGCAATAGTTGGGGCACCGAAACACATGCATACGGTCGTCGCCGAGCTGTGCACGGGTTGCGACCTGTGCGTGCCGCCGTGTCCCGTCGATTGCATTTCGATGCAGCCCGTCACCGGCGAGGCGACCGGCTGGGACGCATGGAGCCAGCCGCAGGCCGACGCGGCGCGCGAACGTCACGAGCGACGCGACGCGCGTCTCGCGCAGGAACGCGAAGCCGCCGAAGCGCGTGTTGCGGCGCGGCGAAGCAGCGCGGGCGCTGTTGGCACGGCTGTTGGTGAACCGCCGGCCAGTGCGCCGCCGGCTGGTGCGTCTGCGTCAGCGGCGGCGGCATCGTCCGCGCCTGCAACTGACAACGCCGAAGCGAAGAAGCGCGCGATCATTCAGGCCGCGCTCGAACGCGCGCGCAAGAAGAAGGAAGAACTGGCGGCCAAAGGCCAGGCGCCGTTGAACACCGAGCACGTCAGCGCGGACGTGCAGGCGCAAATCGACGCAGCGGAAGCGCGCCGGCGCCGCCTAGGACTCGCCGACAACGACACCGCCAACAACGCCGACACCAACACCGCCGCCGCGGACACGCCGCCAAACCCGGCCGGCACGCGCAATCCACGCTAACGCCAACTGCAACCGCCTCCGCCCACTCAGCCCGCCCAGCATGAACGCGAACAAACGCCGCGCCATCTACGAAACGCTTCAGAGCCTCAATCCGCATCCCACCACCGAACTGGAGTACACGACACCGTTCGAACTGCTGATTGCCGTGCTGCTGTCGGCGCAGGCCACGGACGTCTCGGTGAACAAGGCGATGCGCAAGATGTTTCCGGTCGCGAATACGCCGCAGAAGGTGCTTCAACTCGGCGAGGAAGGCGTCGCGAACTACATCAAGACGATCGGCCTGTACCGCAACAAGGCGAAGAACGTGATCGCGACTTGCCGCATCCTCATCGAGCAGTATGGCGGCGAGGTGCCCGAGGACCGCGAGGCGCTGGAAAGCCTGCCGGGCGTCGGACGCAAGACGGCGAATGTGATTCTGAATACGGCGTTCGGTCATCCGACCATCGCCGTCGACACGCACATCTTTCGGGTTGCGAATCGAACCGGGCTTGCTCCCGGCAAGGACGTCCGCGCGGTCGAAGCGGCGCTCGAAAAATTTACGCCCGACGAGTTCAAGAAGGACGCGCATCACTGGCTGATTTTGCACGGCCGCTATGTTTGCAAAGCGCGCCGGCCCGAGTGCTGGCATTGCGCGATCGAACCGCTGTGCGAGTTCCGGCCAAAGACGCCACCGCCCGATCTTTGAGCCGGCGCACGTTCAGCGAACCCACGCTCAGCGGACCACGGCAGCGGCGCGTAAAATGATCGCTCGTGTGCGCTGCATGCTGTGCGCCGCATGCTTCTCCCACTCCCCATTCAAGACACCCGTCCCACGATGTTCAATCCGAGCCGCGACGAAGTCCGTCAATTCTTCACCGAGACCTGGCGCAAGCAGCGCGAAGGCGCGATCCTGACGCCGCTCGAAGCGATCGCCGCCGACTGGATCGCCGAGCATCCCGAGTATCACGCGGAGCTGACCGATGCCGAGGCCGCCCAGGCGCAGGACTACTCGCCCGAGCGCGGACAGACCAATCCGTTCCTGCATCTGTCGATGCATCTGGCCATCAGCGAGCAGTTGTCGATCGATCAGCCGCCCGGCATCCGCGCCGCGCACGAGCGTCTCGCCGCACGCCTCGGCTCGGCACACGATGCGCAGCACGCGATCATGGAGTGCCTCGGCGAAACCATCTGGGAAGCGCAGCGCACCGGCCTGCCGCCGGACACCGACGCGTATCTGCAACGGATCGAACGGCGCGCGACACGCGACTAACGCCGCACAGCGCGAACCTGAAACCTGTGCGCCAAAGCAAAACACCCCGCGAAAAGCGGGGTGTTTTGCAATCGATCGCTCAAACGGCGGCGCGCTTACTTCTTCTGCACCAGATCGCCCTTCAGCGATTCGACATAAGCAGCGATGTCTTTCATGTCCGATTGCGACAGGCTTTGCACCTGAGCCTGCATGATCGCGTTGTTGCGGCCCATGTGCGGGTTGCCGTTGCCCATCTGATACTGACGCAGCGCCCAGTAGACGTAATCGGCGTGCTGACCGGCGAGCTTCGGATACTCCGGGCTCACCGGCTTGTTCAGGTTCGGACCGTGGCATGCCGCGCAGTTGTGGCTCTCGGACAGCACCTTGCCGTTGCCGGCGTCGGCCGCGTGGGCGACGCTCGCTGCAACCAGACCGAATACTGCCGCCGACGCGCATGCAGCCTTGAACACCGTGTGGAGTGCCTGTTGGGGCTTATTCATGAATTCTCCTATCCCGCGAATTTAATAGCCGTGTGACTGGTTGGATAACCGCAGCCGGTCACTTGTCGGGATTGTTTTTCGATGAGGAATTTTGCGCCGCGTAGTAAGCAGCGATGTCGGCGATGTCCTGATCCGATAGCGACGCGGTGATCGCGTGCATCGTTTCGAAGTGGCGATCGCCCTTCTTGTAGCCGCGCAGCGCGTTTTCGAGGTACGCCTGGTTCTGGCCGCCTAGCATGGGCACGCGATACACCTCAGGATAAGCCGTGCGATATTCAGGGATACCGTGGCAGCCAATACACATCGCGACCTTGCCCTGGCCCGCTTTCGCGTTGCCGACGACATCCGCTGCCTGCGCACTGGCCGCATAGCCCGCGAGCACCGACAGCGCTGCGATCACGACGTGTTTGCCGACGAATTTGTTCATAGCATGTAACCTGGCTTGAGGGGAAACGGGCGCCCAAAAAGGCAACGGCCCGCGCCGTTTTTCTTATAGGGAGCCACGCAGGCCAAAAAAATCGGGCTAATTGTACCGCGACGCCGCGCCGAACGTCCACCGCGCGGGGCGCACGGCCCGGCGCGGCTGCCTGCGCACGGCGCCGCGCCGCGTTGCATCACGTTTGCGCGGCCACGCGAAGCACCGCCCACAGCGCGGCTGCAACCTTACGCGAGGCGGTTTCAGGGCAACAGGGCTTCTGACTTATACTGGGTTTTTTCCCACGCCAGAGAGCACCTCGCCATGCGTTTCGAAGGCTCATCGCAGTACGTCGCCACCGACGACCTCAAGCTCGCGGTCAACGCCGCGATGACGCTCAAGCGCCCGCTGCTGATCAAAGGCGAGCCGGGCACCGGGAAAACCATGCTGGCCGAAGAAGTCGCCGCGGCGCTCGGCATGCCGCTTCTGCAGTGGCACATCAAGTCGACCACCAAGGCGCAGCAGGGCCTGTACGAATACGACGCGGTCTCGCGCCTGCGCGATTCGCAACTCGGCGACGAGCGCGTCAAGGACATCCGCAACTACATCGTCAAGGGCGTGCTGTGGCAGGCGTTCGAGTCGGACGAGCAAACCGTGCTGCTGATCGACGAGATCGACAAGGCCGACATCGAATTTCCGAACGACCTGCTGCGCGAGCTCGACCGCATGGAGTTCTACGTGTACGAGACGCACGAGCTGATCCGCGCGAAGCAGCGGCCGCTCGTCATCATCACGTCGAACAACGAGAAAGAGTTGCCCGACGCGTTTTTGCGCCGCTGCTTTTTCCACTACATCAAGTTTCCCGATCCGGCCACGATGCAGCAGATCGTGGAGGTGCATTACCCCGGCATCAAGAAGGACCTGCTGGCCGCGGCCATGCAGAGCTTCTTCGAACTGCGCAACGTGGCGGGGCTGAAGAAGAAGCCGTCCACGTCGGAATTGCTCGACTGGCTCAAGCTGCTGCTCGCCGAAGACATTCCGCCCGAAGCGCTGCGCTCGTCGGATCAGAAGCAGATCATCCCGCCGCTCGCCGGCGCGCTGCTGAAGAACGAGCAGGACGTGAGCCTCTTCGAGCGGCTCATTTTCATGAATCGCAACAACCGTTGAATCCCTATTGAGCGATATCGGGCGCTCCTGAGTGCTCGCGCCGCAGAGGACCCAGCATGCTGATCGACTTCTTCTACTCGCTGCGCGCCGCGAAGCTGCCCGTGTCGGTGAAGGAATACCTGACGCTGCTCGAGGCGCTCAAAGCCAACGTGATCGCGCCGTCGCTCGACGATTTCTACTACCTCGCGCGCATGACGCTCGTGAAGGACGAGCAGTATTTCGACAAGTTCGACCAGGCGTTCGGCGCGTATTTCAACGGCGTCGCCAAGGCTTCCGAGCTTGCCTTCGACGTCCCGCTCGACTGGCTGAAAAAGAAGCTGCAACGCGATCTGTCGCCCGAAGAAAAAGCGCAGATCGAAGCGATGGGCGGCATCGACAAGCTGATGGAACGCCTGAAGCAGCTCTTCGACGAACAGAAAGAGCGGCACGAGGGCGGCAATAAATGGATCGGCACTGGCGGCACGTCGCCGTTCGGCAATGGCGGCTATAACCCGGAAGGCGTGCGCATCGGCGGCGACTCGGCGGGCAATCGCACGGCGGTCAAGGTCTGGGAAGCGCGCGCCTATCGCGATTACGACGATCAGGTCGAAATCGGCACGCGCAACATCAAGGTGGCGCTGCGCCGCTTGCGCCGCTTCGCGCGCGAAGGCGCGGCCGAAGAGCTCGACCTGCCCGACACGATCCGCAGCACCGCCGCGAACGCCGGCTGGCTCGACCTGAAGATGGTGCCCGAGCGGCACAACAAGGTGAAGGTGCTGATGCTGCTCGACGTCGGCGGCTCGATGGACGATCACATCAAGCGCACCGAGGAGCTCTTTTCCGCCGCGAAGGCCGAGTTCAAACACCTCGAGTTTTATTACTTCCACAATTGCGTGTACGACTTTCTGTGGAAGAACAACCGCCGCCGTCACGCCGAGCGCACGCCGACGTGGGACGTGCTGCACAAGTTCACGTCCGACTACAAGCTGATCTTCGTCGGGGACGCGACCATGAGCCCTTACGAAGTACTGCAACCGGGCGGCTCCGTCGAATACAACAACACTGCGGCCGGCGCCGTGTGGCTGCGCCGCCTCGCCGATCATTTCCCGCATCACGCGTGGCTCAATCCCGAGCCGGAAGGCTTGTGGGCGTATCGCCAGTCGGTCAGCGCGATTCGCGACGTGCTCGGCCACCGCATGTATCCGCTCACGCTCGCGGGCCTCGAGTCCGCGATGCGCATGCTGAGCAAATAGACCCACCGAGACGCACCCGCCCCACCCGCCCCACTCTCAACGACAAGAAAGCATTGGCATGAACCGCTCGTCATCGCCTGAACTGGCCAACTCCGGCATCGCGCCGCGTCGCTTCAATCCGTTCGCCGACACCTCGCTATCGGCCATCGTCGCCGGCTTCGTCGCGATGATGACGGGCTACACGAGTTCGCTCGTGCTGATGTTTCAGGCCGGCCAGGCCGCGCACCTGAGCAACGCGCAGATTTCCTCGTGGATCTGGGCGTTGTCGATCGGCATGGCGGTTTGCACCATCGGGCTGTCGCTGCGCTTTCGCGCGCCGATCGTCATTGCATGGTCGACGCCCGGCGCGGCGCTGCTCGTCTCGTCGCTGCCGCATGTGCCTTACGCGGAGGCGATCGGCGCGTTTATCGTCTGCGCGTTGCTGCTGACCGTCGTTGGTCTGACAGGATGGTTCGATACGCTGATGAAGAAAATTCCGGCGGGCATCGCGTCGGCCTTGCTGGCGGGCATCCTGTTCGAGATCGGCATTGAGATATTTCGCGCCGCGCAGTTCCAGACCGCGCTCGTGCTGACGATGTTTCTGACCTACCTCGTCGTCAAACGCGTCACGCCGCGCTATGCGATTCCGGCGACGCTGATCGCCGGCACCGTTGCCGCGGGCGCGCTCGGCCTGCTCGATTTCAGCCACTTTCAGATCGCGCTCGCGCATCCGGTGTTCACGATGCCGGCGTTTTCGGTGGCCGCGAGCATCAGCATCGGCATTCCGCTTTTCGTGGTCGCGATGGCTTCGCAGAACGTGCCCGGCATCGCCGTGCTGCGCGCGGACGGCTACACGACGCCCTCGGCGCCGCTGATTTCGACGACCGGCATCGCGTCGCTGCTGCTCGCGCCGTTCGGCTCACACGGCATCAATCTTGCCGCGATCACGGCGGCCATCTGCACCGGCCGCGAAGCGCACGAAAACCGCGACAAACGCTACACGGCCGCGGTCTGGTGCGGCATTTTCTATCTGATCGCCGGCATTTTCGGGGCGACGATCGCGGCGCTGTTCGCGGCGTTCCCGCGCGAGCTGGTCGTTTCCGTGGCGGCGCTGGCACTGTTCGGCTCGATCATGAGCGGCCTGACCAACGCGATGCAGGACGCGGGGCAGCGTGAAGCGGCGCTCGTGACCTTCATGGTGACGGCGTCGGGACTGACGCTGCTGTCCATCGGCTCCGCGTTCTGGGGCCTGGTCGCGGGCGTGCTGACGCAGGTCGTGTTGAATGCGCGGCGTGCCTGACGCAAGACGGCGGCAGGCGGCAGCAAGCGGCGGCAGGCGGCAGCACGCGGCGGCGCAAGCCGTGCGGCGCCGCGGCGCACGGTCGCTGAAATAGCCGTGAACGGATCGGCGGCGCACACTGTCAATACTGCATCAGGCGATCCGCCATAAAATAGAAGCATCCGGCAGCGTTTCCCGGCAACATCGGGTGAGCGTTGCAGCGTGACTCGCGGCCGCCGGCCTGAAGCGGTCTTTCAATCCGGCGGCGACTCATTCCCCCTGAACCACGGCGCATGCGCCCTGAAGGCACGAATATGACAACCGCACTCGATCAACTCAAGCAGTACACGACCGTCGTGGCCGATACCGGCGACTTCCAGCAGCTCGCGCAATACAAGCCGCAGGACGCGACCACCAATCCGTCGCTGATTCTGAAAGCCGTGCAGAAAGACGACTATCGTCCGCTGCTCGAAAAGACGGTGAAAGATCACGCGTCGAAGCCGATGGGCGCGATCATCGATCAGTTGCTGATCGCCTTCGGCACCGAGATCCTGAAGATCATCCCGGGCCGCGTGTCGACCGAAGTGGACGCGCGTCTTTCGTTCGACGTACAGGCCTCGATCGCCAAGGGCCGCGAACTGATCGCGCTGTACAAGGAGCACGGTATCGACCGCGAGCGCGTGCTGATCAAGCTGGCTTCCACGTGGGAAGGCGTGCGCGCCGCCGAAGTGCTGCAAAAGGAAGGCATCAACTGCAACATGACGCTGCTGTTTTCGCTCGCCCAGGCCGCGGCCTGTGCCGAAGCGGGCGCGAAGCTGATCTCGCCGTTCGTCGGACGCATTTACGACTGGTATAAGAAAAATGCCGGCAGCGCGTGGGACGAAGCGAAAGACGGCGGTGCGAACGATCCGGGCGTTCAGTCGGTGCGCCGCATTTACGGCTACTACAAGAAGTTCGGCTACAAGACCGAGGTGATGGGCGCGAGCTTCCGCACCACGGGGCAGATTCTGGAACTGGCCGGCTGCGATCTGCTGACCATCAGTCCGGATCTGCTGCAAAAGCTGCATGAAAGCACGGACAAGGTGGAGCGCAAGCTCTCGCCGGAAAGCTCGCAGGACGCCAATATCGAGCGCGTGCCGGTCGACGAATCGTCGTTCCGCTTCCTCGTCAACGATGAGGCGATGGCAACCGAAAAGCTGGCCGAAGGCATCCGCGCGTTTGCGGCGGACGCAGTCAAGCTGGAAAAGCTGATCGAAGCGCTGCGTTAAGGCGCTGGGCGGCATAGTCGCCGCCATCCATCGTGCGATTCAATCATGCGGCCCCGAACCTTGCGGTTCGGGGCCGTTTGCTGTTTACGGCCGGTCGTTTTATCGGCTGATTCACTCGTTTTTTTGTGCAGCGCGGTGATCGCGCGAGTCGTCTTTTCCGCACGACACAAAGTCACAAACGCCCGAACGCCGTTGCCTAAAATGGTCTGCACGCCCGCGGTTTCCGCAATTCTTTTGCCGTCTGGCAGCGCGGGCATTCACATCCTTATTTCTGGAGGCGACGATGGAAGTCCAACCGTACGTATTCTTCAACGGGCGTTGCGAAGAAGCGCTCGATTACTACCGCCAGCATCTGGGCGCCGAAGTCACGTTCATGATGCGTTTCAAGGACGCGCCGCCCGATCCGCAAAACACGCCGCGCCCCGGCGTCGAAGAAAAGATCATGCATGCGAACGTGCAGATGGGCTCGACTCAATGGATGGCGTCCGACGGCAACTGCGATCAGGACGCGAAGCCGATGAGCGGCTTCAGTCTGTCGCTGACCGCGGACGATACCGCGTCGGCGCAAAAGTACTTCAACGCGCTCGCCGACGGCGGCCAGATCGTCATGCCTTGGGGCGAAACGTTCTGGAGCAAGGGCTTCGGCATGGCGGTGGACCGCTTCGGTCTGATGTGGATGGTGACGCTGCCGCCGCATGAGTGAGCGGTGGTAGACCGCGGTGAGCGGCGGTGTGCGCTAGCGTCGGCCGCCATCGCCTAGGTCTTCTGCAGAATCCGCGAGTGCCGCTCGATGTTCCAGTTCGGCTCGGTCTCGAGGAGCGCCGCGCGTAAGCGCTCGATCTGTTCCGCGAGCCGCTGCCCGAGCCAATACGGTCCTTGCAGATCGGGCGGCAAGGCGAGCGCCGCGTTGCCCGTCGTCGGCGCGGGCGGTGAGCCGGGCGGCGACGCGTGCGCACTATCGGTCAACGCAGCGCCGCTTGCCGACGCACCACTCACCGGAATCCCGAAATGCGTCGCGCGGCCAAAGCGCAGGCCGCGCGCAATCGCCAGCAAAATCGTACGCACGGCCCGCACTTCCGCGCCGCATCGCTGCGCATACGCGGCGCGCGCGGCGGCGTCGGCCTGCATCAGCGGACCGGTCGCGAGCAGCTCCAGCGAACTGAGCACCGAGCGATGCAAGCGCTGAATCTCCTCTAGCTTCGCCTGCGGCACATCGATTTCCTTCGCCACCGAAGGCATCAGCGAGCGCAGTTGCACGAGCCGCCGGTTGATCTCGAGAAAGCGCTTGACCTGCTCTTCGTCGCCGATGGTTTCGCCTTCCAGCAAACGCGTATAGATGCGCGCGCATTCGCGCAGATTGGCCGCGATCCCGTAGCGCCACGAATACGTGGCGTGCAGCGGCAACGCGAACGAAAACGCGAGTGCGATCACGATGCCGATCAGCACGTTCAGCGTGCGCCACAGGCCGACGTCGATCACATTGTCGCCATGACCCGCGACGATGCACATGGTGATGGCCGTCAATAGGCCGATATATCCCGACGCGCCGATAGCGAACCACGCGCAGATCGCGGCGACGATCGACATCAGCACGTACGTCAGCGGCAACGAGCCGATGAGATTCTGCTGCACGATCAGCAGCAAGCCGATCGACGCGCCCAGCAGCGTACCTGCCGCGCGCTCCGCGGCCTTCTTGCGGATATTGCCGTGATGCTGCAATCCGCCGATCACGACCAGCAACGTCACCGACGACCAGATGCCGTGCGGAATGTCGATACCCGTGGTCGCGAGAATCGAGAACAGCATCGCCAGTCCCACGCGCAGACTGTGCAGCACTTTTGCGTGCCGGTAGCGGTAATACGGCGACGTGACCGCGCGAACCATGCGGCTCACCGCCGAGCGGCGCGGAACGACGGTGCGGGAATCGGCAGAAGCCATGGCGGGAGCGGCAGCGCTTTTGGAGGTAGTTCCGCTATCCTGCCCTGGACTGCGCCGCAAATACAAACGCCCGCGGAGTTTCGTCCGCGGGCGCCTGGGTTAGGTTGCGTCGGGTCTTAGCTTTCCACGACGTCCAGATAGTCTTCCGGACGCGTGCGGTCTTCGGCGCGCTGCATGCCGAACGCGCGCACCAGCAGGCTCACCACCACGGCCACGACCAGATTCACGATCAGCGACCACACCGCCGCATAGCCCGGAATCGCCATGCCGAACAGGTGAATCGTGAAGATCGAGCCGGCGAGCTTCAGCGAAATCGCCATCCACGTACCGGTTGCGATGCCGACTGCCCAGCCGATCAGCAAGCCGCGATAGTCGAGCACGCGCGTGTACAGTCCGAGAACGATGGCCGGCAGCGTCTGGATGATCCAGATACCGCCGAGCAGCTGCAACTGGATCGCATACGTGAGCGGCAACGCCAGAATGAACGCGACCGCGCCGACCTTGACGATCAGCGAGACCAGCTTCGCGACGTTGGTCTCCTGCTCGTGCGTCATGTTGCGGTTAACGAACTCCTTGTGGATGTTGCGCGTGTACAGGTTCGCTGCCGCAATCGACATGATCGCCGCCGGCACCAGCGCGCCGATGCCGATCGCCGCGAACGCCACGCCGACGAACCACGACGGGAAGAAGTGCAGGAACAGCGCCGGCACCGCGAAGTTCGGGCCGAACGCCTTGAAGTACGGCGCGAATTCCGGCATGTCCTTCACGCCCGAAGCGAGCGCCATGAAGCCGAGCAGCGCGAGCAGGCCGAGCACCAGCGAGTAAGCCGGCAGCATCGCCATGTTGCGGCGGATCGTGTTGCCTGATTTCGACGACAGCACCGCCGTGATCGAGTGCGGATACAGGAACAGCGCGAGCGCCGAACCGACCGCGAGCGTCGCGTACGCGCTATAGCCGTTCAGACTCGACACGTCCGGCGCTTTCAGCAGCAGCTTGGCCGGCGGCACCGAGCCGAAGATGTGGCTGAAGCCGCCCAGTTGCGGCGGAATCACGATGATCGCGGCGAAGATCGTGATGTAGATCAGGACGTCCTTGACGACCGCGATCATTGCCGGCGCACGCAGGCCCGACGTGTACGTGTAGGCGGCAAGAATCGCGAAGGCGATGATCAGCGGCAGGTCGCCGACAAAGCCCTTCGTATCGAAGCCGAGCGCGCCGATCACCACTTCGATGCCGACCAGCTGGAGCGCGATGTACGGCATCGTGGCGACGATGCCGGTCACGGCGATTGCGAGCGCGAGCATGCGGCTGCCGTAGCGAGCCGACACGAAGTCCGCCGACGTCACGTAGCCCTGACGTTTCGCGATGCTCCACAACTTCGGAAACACGACGAACGCGAACGGATAGATCAGGATCGTGTACGGCAGCGCGAAGAAACCCGTTGCGCCCGCACCGAATACCAGCGCCGGCACGGCGATAAACGTGTACGCGGTGTACAGGTCGCCGCCCAGCAGGAACCAGGTGACGATGGTGCCGAAGCGCCGGCCACCCAGGCCCCACTCTTCGAGATGAGCGAGATCGCCGCGCCGCCAGTGCGCCGCGACGAAGCCGAGAATCGTGACCCCGATGAAAAACAGAACGAAGACGAAAGTTGCGATGGCGTTCATTATCGTGCGTCCCCTTGCGGACGGCCCGCCGAGCGCGTCTTGGTCTTGAAGTACACGATCGCCGTGATGACCGCGCTGATCAGCACCCAGAGGAGCTGATACCAGTAGAAGAACGGAAAATCGAACAGCACCGGTTCGACCTTGTTATACGACGGCACCCAGACCATGGCGATCCAGGGCAACAGCAACAACCAGAGCCAGTGCTTGCTGGCCTTGTTCGCGTCGGCGTCGTGAGCCATGACGTCTCCTCTTCCCTATTATTGAAATGTTGGCCCGTGTTCGACGGGTGGTGAACCCCCAAAGCGGAGAGCCGCCTCGCGGTAGCACGCCCGCGGAGGATCGCCCCGCATGGGACACGAGTGCCCCGAAAGCTTCGAAAGAGTATAGGAGCCGCGAACGTGCGGTCAAGCAGGGACGACCCCGAGGCGAAGGCGCGGGTGCTGGAGTGTGTGGGGTGGTGTTTTAGCGGATGCGGATGGCGCTGCGGATTCCGGTGCGGAGGTGGAAACAACTGAAGCAGCCGACGCCGATGCACGGCGCCGTGGTCGAACGCCCTTCGTTTGCGCGGCCGCGCCGGTGGTTCTGGCGACCTTCCCGAATCGTCGAGCGAGTCCCGCGCCGCTTCGATGCGCGACGGATGGCGGGCCCGCAAAGTGTCGCTGGAATGCGACGGTTGGCTGGTTACGATGCCGGACCTTCGCGGTCCGGCACTTCCCTGCGACTGGCCGGGATCAGATGGCGAACGACGCGCCCGTCTGTCCCGTCGACTCCTGCAGCCCCTTGATCCACTTGCGCGCCGGCAAGCCGAGCTCGGCTTCGATCAGCTTCGCGCGCGCTTGCAGCGCCGTGAACGGCACGTCGAGCGCGGGACCGGAGAACGCGATCGCGATGCGGTTGCCGTCGTGCACTTCGGGCAGCGCGACCACGCGGCCGTCGAACGCTTCGTTCAGGCGTTTCATATTGCGCACGAAGCTCGGATGATCGCCGAACAGATTGACCGTGACCACGCCCGCATCCGTCAGACACGCGCGCGCCGCACGGTAAAAGCCGACGCTGTCGAGCACGGGACCGCGCGCCGTCGCATCGTAAATGTCGATCTGCAACGCGCCGATCGTGCCGTGGTTCGAGCGGTCGTTGACGAAGTCCCACGCGTCCGTCTCATGCACGGTGAGGCGCGCGTCGTCTTGCGGCAGCTCGAACATCGTGCGCGCGGCGATTACGACGGCCGGGTTCACTTCGACCGCCTCCACCTTCGCGCGCTTCAGGAAGCGGTGCGCGAACTTGGTCAGCGCTGCGGCGCCGAGCCCCAGTTGCACGATGCGCTTCGGCGTTTGGATGAAGAGCAGCCACGCCATCATTTGCTGCGCGTATTCAAGCTCGATGTGGTCGGGCTTGCGCAGACGCATCGCGCCTTGCACCCATTCCGTGCCGAAGTGCAGATAGCGCACGCCGCCCTCTTCCGAGAACGTGACCGGCGCAAAGCGCGGCTTGCGCGGCGCTTCGATTTGCGGCGCGTCGTGGAGGTCGTCGCGCAGGTCGTTGCGCAGATCGTTGTTATGCGACGCGCGTTTCTTGTTGCGCGCCGTTGCGTGTTTGCCCGCGCCATCGGCGTTGCGATTGCGGAATGCACGCGCTTCAGCCGACGCGCGCTTGATGAGTTTCGTCATGTAAGGATGTCGCGCCACAGGCGCAATTTTTGATCGAACGAGAGCATAGCATTCGCGGGACTCGACGAAGGCAGCACGAGCGTCGTGTAACCCGCCGCGCCGATCACGGGCGCGAAGCGGCCCGCGGTCTTGCCGTTGAAGCAGACTTTGCGCAGCGTCGGCGAGTGCTCGCGCAGCGAAGCAAAGTCGTTCGGCTGCGCGTTGCGGATCGCCGCATCGAGACTGCCCTCGCGATGACATGCGGCGAGCACGTCCCACACGCCGATGCCGTGCGACAGGAGCCGCCGCAGCCGCTCTTCGTAGGCGAGTTCGGCGAGCGGCTCGTCGAGTACCGCGCCAAGCAGGCGCCAGAACTGATTGCGCGGATGCGCGTAGTACTGCGTCGCCGCAAGCGACGCCTCGCCGGGAAAGCTGCCGAGAATCAGCGTGTGCGTGTCGGCCGCGACGACGGGAGGAAAGCCGCGCAACATTCAGCGGCTCCGTTCGCCGGCCGCACGCGTCGCGGGATGCGCGCGCGAAGCCGTGTGCTCGAGCGGGCGGCCGTGTTCGCGCCAGCGCGGATGGCCTGCGTGGGCCGCATCGGTGGCGTTCGAATCGGGACGGACCTCGCGCTCGCGCTTCGACAGCGCGGCGACATGCGCCCACAGCGCCGGCAAAAAACATTCGGTGACCATCAGCGGCGCGCCATGCCGCTCGAACACGGAGCGGCGCGCGACCAACGCATGCGGCGGCATCCCGTCGACTTCGCGCGCGGCGAGCCGGTACAACGGATGTCGCGCTGTCACGCGCCGGCTGACCAGCGCCGAACGCGCGACGCCGCTATCGCTGTACAGCAGTTCGGCGAGCGGCCGCGTGCGCAAGCGCCGCGTGGCCTGCCACACGCCGACGCTCGCGGCGAGAGGCGCGACGCTGTGCGCGGCGACGAACGGCACGGCATCGACCGACAACACGACCTCGCGCAACCACACCGGCGAGCGCATGCGAAGACCCAGCGCGGCGTGCTCGTCGGCCCACGGCAAGGCCACGCCTTCACGCGTGACGCGCACCGCGACCGCGCCGAGCGCGCGCAGATGCGCGGTCAACGAACCACCGCGGGTCAACCAGTCTTTCTGCGCAGCGCTAAAGCCAGGCAAGGGAGCGACGCGCCAGTGCGCGTCGGCGGCATCGAAACGGATAGACATGGGTTCGGATTATAACGGCGCGCCTGTCGGACCATTCCCTAGCGCGCACGCGCATTTTCCGCCAATCAGCGATAACGGCCGCATAAGCATCAAACCGCTGAATCATGCCCTCGATTTCGGAAAGGTCCGATTCTCTGCCGACCGCGACGCACGATACAACCTCCGTGCTTTACGAACCGGCGATTCGCCCACTGTCGACGGGCTCGCCCCTGATCCGCAAACCAACGAGAGGACAAACATGAAAAAACTTCTGGCTGCCAGCGCCTGCGCAATGTCGGTACTGTTGATGGCAGGTTGCAGCGCGCCGCTGAACCGCGACACCGAGACGTCGTTGAACCGGGCCGCGGGCATCGAGGTCGCGCCCGTCGCGGACGGCGTCGCTGTCAAGCTGCCCGAGAAAGCGCTGTTCGACTTCGACAAGTCGGCAGTGCGCGCCGATGCGAGCGCGGTGGTCGACCGTTCCGCCGTGCTGCTCAAGCGCAGCAAGAAGCCGATCATCGTCGAAGGTTATACGGACAATGTCGGCACGCTCGAATACAACCAGCAACTCTCGGAAGCGCGAGCGGTCGCCGTGGGTTACGCGCTCGTCGGACGCGGTGTGCCGATGGAGCGTGTCCGCACGAAGGGCAATGCGTACAACAATCCGATCGCGAGCAACGACACGCCGGAAGGACGCGCGCTCAACCGTCGCACGGAAATTGTCGTGCGCGGCGAGACGATGGAAACGTTGATGGGCAAGAAGTAAAGGCATCGTCTTCGGCCCGGCCGCCCGAAACCCGGGGCATCGCGCCGGGTCGCAAACCTCAAGCCGGATGCGCCCCACGCATCCGGCTCATTCCCCGACATACTCCCGCAGCGCTTGCGCGACATCAGCCAGCACTGCGTCCCACTGGTTCAACTCGCGCTGTCTGAAAAGGCGCATTGACGGATACCACGGACTATCGTCGCGCGCGACCATCCAGCGCCAATCCGTGAATGTGGGTACCAGTACCCAGACCGGCGTGCCGCACGCGCCCGCCAGATGCGCAACCGCCGTGTCCACCGTGATTACAAGATCCAGCGATTGGACGATCGCGAGCGTGTCCGTGAAGCTTTGAATCTCAGGGCCGAACATATGTATCTCTATACCCTCTGGCCCAGCCGCCGGGTCGTGATGCACGTCGCCCTTCTGTAACGAAAACCAACGCACGCCAGCCTGCTCGAGAAGCGTCCGCCACTGCCGAACCGGAATCGACCGGTAACGATCGAGTTCGTATCCAGGATTGCCTGCCCATACGATGCCGACGCGCTTTCTCAACGGCCGATGCGCCTGCCTGGTACTTAGCGCCTGCACTCGGTTACGCCAGAACTGCAGCTTCGCGGGCTCCGCTTGCAGATACGCCGTGGCGAGCGGCAACATGCACAGCTCAAGGTCCATACGCGCGGGCATCTGCAGCATGCGGCACCAGTAGTCGTATGGGCCAGGCGGCGCAGTGGTCCACGCGGCATGCACGCCGGCCGCGTGGCGCGCTACTTCGCCGAGCGGCTCGTCGACCCAGACGTCCACTTGCGCGCCTCGCCGATGCAGCCAGTCGGCCATGCGCAGAAACTGGATCTGATCGCCCAGTCCCTGTTCGCCGACCAGCAGAAACCGGCAGCCGAGCAATCGCTCGCCTTGCCACTGCGGATAAGCCGGCCGAACCAGGCTGTGGTTTTCGGGCAGTTCGTCATGCCAACGATACTGCTTCCAACCTTGCTCGAAATCGCCCGCGCGAAGCTGTGCCGCCGCGAGGTTGAACTGCATCAGCGCGTTGCCGGGCATCAGGCGCGCGGCCTCCGCGCTATGCATGTGCATCTGCTCGAACTCGCCCAGCATGTTGAGTGCAAACGATGCGTTGTGATGCAACCAGCCGTCGTGCGGATCGACGCCGATGCCCTGCCTCGCGACGCTGAGCGCATCGCCAAAACACTGCGCGCTGTTCAAAGCGAACGCGAGTTGACGAAGCGCCGCGGAATCGGCAGAACAACGTGCGCGCAGCGCCGGCAATAGCGCGTCGAGTTCCGGATCACGCTGTGCTTTGGACAGTGCCGCGATCAGCGCCGACGCGTCTGCAACGTTCGACGCGTCGAGCGCCCATGCGCGCAGCCAAAAGTCCGCTGCCTCGGCATGCTGCTCTCGCTGCGTGCAGATTTCCGCGAGTGCGCGAACCGCATGATGCAGCGTCGGCTCGAAACTGAGCGCGCTCAGATAGTGCCGGCGCGCCTCGCCGAGGCGTGCAGAAACCTTCAGGCAATCCGCGAGATTCCGATGCAGACTGGCACTGCCGCCGCTCATGCCGAGCGCCCGATAATAGAACGCCTCGGCCGCAATCCGGTCGCCGCGCAGCGCCGCAAGCAGCCCGCGGTGCTCCCATATGTCGGCTCGCTCCGGTGCGGCATTCAATGCGCGATCGAGTTGCTCGCAGGCTAGCTCGAGCGCGCCGTCGCGGAAAGACGCAAGACCGAGTTGATGCAATGCGTCGGCATCGTCTGACAGCTTCTGGCTCGGGGACGAACCCGCTGATGCTGAACTGCTCATGGCTGGCCCGCCGTCAACCGTTCGCAACGGGATGCGCGACGGCGCCAGAAACGACGTTGCTTGCGTCGTCAGCCATCAGCGCTTGCAGACGCGCCGTCACGCGTTCGACCACCGGCGCCCATTGCCCAGGCTGCGGCTGCCTGAAAAGTTCCAGCGAGTCGTACCAGGCTTGCGTCTCCTCGTTGCCCCACGCCCAATGCGACACGTGATCGAGCATGCCCAACACCGGCCGCCCGAGCGCCCCGCCGAGATGCAGCGGCGCGCTGTCGATCGTGACGAGCGCATCGAGCGCAGCAAGGTGAGCCGCGACATCATCCAGGCCCGTCTGATAATCCGCCGTCATATCGAATACGCGATGCCCCTGCGCGGTCATCACAGCGACGTCGGCTGCGCGTCCTGGCGTAAGCGAATAGAACGCGACATCGGCGAGCGCCAGCAGCGGCTCGAGCGCAGCGCGCGCAATCGAGCGCTTGTCATCGCGGCGGTGCGTCGGGCTGCCCGCCCACACGAGGCCCACATGCAGCCGCGCGTGCGGCGCGTGCGCGCGAAGCCGCTCGCGCCAGAGCGCCGCCTTGCCCGGATCCGCGCGAAGATAGGCATCGCCTCGCACCTGCTGTGGCTGCAAATTCAGCACGAGCGGCAAGCTCATCATCGGCAAGCTGTAGTCGGGCGCGCCGAGCGGGCCGTCCTCGATCGATACACAGTCCTCGTAGAAACGACCAAGCAGCGGTTGCAACGATTTGCGCACGCACAGCACGAGCCGCCCGCCCTCCGCGCGCACGCGTGCAGCGAGTTGCGGCACATAGCGGACCATGTGGATGTCATCGCCATTGCCGAGTTCGCTGTGCACCACGAGCGTCTTGCCCGCGAGCGTCTCGCCGCGCCGACGCGGACAGAGGCGCGCCATGACCGAAACGATGTTGTTCGGCTCGCGGTCGTCGCGCGCGAGGCGTGCCTCGAAACGCTTCCAGCCGCTTGTCCAGGAGCCGCGCCGCAGTTCGAGATCGGCGAGATCGACTGCGGGCGTCACCGCGTGGGGGTTCGCCGCGAGGGCTTGATGCAGCATGGCCTCGCTTTCCTCGTAGCGCGCCTGCTCGCACAGATAGAAGCCGATCGCGGCGAGTACGTCTGCGTTACCGGGCGAAGCGGCATTAGCGGCGCGCATGGTCGCCTCGGCAGCCGCCGCGTCGTTGCATTGCCATTGCGCGTGACTGAGCTGCCAGGCCATTTCCGCATCAGCGGGATTGCGCGTCAGCATGTCGCGGGAAAGATGTTCGAGCGCGGCCCAGTCGCGCGCCTCGCGCAAAGCCAATGCAAGTTGCAAGGGCAACGCGGGATCGACAGCGGGGTCGAGCGTATAAGCTCGCGCGAGCGCCACGCGCCGCTCGTCGCGCACACCAGGGCCGCTTAGCGCGCCAAGCGAAATAGCAAGCCACCACGGCCCGTGCGCATCCTCCGGTTCGCGCTGCCGATACGCGCGCAACATGTGCGCCGCCGCGGAATGCGCGCCGCAATCGTTGATGAGCCAGGCGGCCCATTCAAGCGTCACGGCGGGTGCCTGCGCGGCGACCGCCATTTCGCTGTGATGCCGCGCGACTTCGCCGCGCCCGAGTGCGTCGGCGAACAACGCAACGCGGGCATGGCGCGCGCCGTTCTCGCCCGCTTGCGCCTGCGATGCGCTGTGATACGCCAGCTCGAAGTTCCCCGCGCTCGCGTGCAGGTCGGCGTGCAATTGAGGCGTCACGCCCGCGGCGGCCAGCTCGGCGGCACGCGATATGGCGGGCTCGAAACCCTCTTCGCGCAGTATCGACCACAGAAGATGCACGGTCTCCAGACGCGCTGTCACATTGACCATAACGGCCGGGGCGGCCACAGCGGAATCGGACATAAAAATTCACAAGATGCCGCGCTGCGCAGGTGTATGCGCTTGAGTCACAAAACACATTCCACATTCGACGCGCGCGGCCAGGTACACAAAGCGGCCCGAAGGAACCAAGGTGGTTCTTCAAGCCTCCGGTTCGAAGCGCGATTCCCAAGATAATGCCGCGCGCGGCATCTCATAAACCAATCTCAATTTATGGTCGTTGATAAATTTTAGTTAGTTAACCATAATGAATTCCGCCCTGTGTCGAAGACGGCGAGGGGCGTCCAGCAAATCAACAACTAGCAGCAGGGAGGCAGATTGAATACTACAAACGCGAAGGAAACATCTGACCGGATCGCGCATCTTGCGTCGGTCGTATTGCATCGTCCGGGCGCCACGCATATCGAGAAAGAGCTAGCCGGCTCGGCGCTCGCGCAGCACCACACGTCGAAGCAAAGCAGCGCAGCCATTGGCAGCCTCGCGGCAAAAGTGCTCGCCGATCACCACTCGAGTTTCGAGGCTAAGGAATTGGCCGGCAGTGTGCTTGCGCAAGTGCGGCATTTGCACGCGCTGACACTGGAGCGTTAAAACACGCGCACGAATGAGAAGGCGAAAAAAATGCGCTGCCGAAGCAGCGCATTCCGAGTCGCGAGGACATTAAAGCGTCTGCGCGACGCTACGCAATCATCGCCCAGTCAGGCGGCATTCGCGCGCGCGAGCAACAACGTGTTCGTGCGCTTCACAAAGCTGGCCGGATCTTCGAGCGCGCCGCCTTCGGCGAGCAACGCCTGGTCGAACAGCAGGTGACACCAGTCGTCGAAGTTGGCGCTGTCCGCGTGCAAGCCCTTCACGAGCGCGTGTTCCGGATTCACTTCGAGAATCGGGTGGAACGACGGCGCCTGCTGACCCGCAGCCTTGAGCATGCGCTGCAGGTAGCCGCTCATTTCGCCGTCGTCAGCAACGAGGCACGACGGCGAATCGGTCAGGCGGAACGTGAGGCGCACGTCCTTGGCCTTGTCCTTCAACGCGTCCTTCATCTTCTCGACGAGCGGCTTGAGTTCTTCGCTGACCTTTTCCTGCGCCTGTTTTTCCTCGTCGTTCAGCGCGCCGAGATCGAGGTCGCCGCGCGCCACGCTTTGCAACGGCTTGCCGTCGAATTCGTTCAGGAACGACAGCATCCATTCGTCCACGCGGTCGGTCAGCAGCAGCACTTCCACGCCCTTCTTGCGGAACACTTCGAGGTGCGGGCTGTGCGTTGCCGCCTGCCAGGTGTCGGCAGTCACGTAGTAGATCTTCGACTGCTCGGGCTTCATGCGCGCCACGTAGTCGGCGAGCGACACGGTCTGCTCGGGCGTCTCCGTATGCGTGGAGGCAAAGCGCACGAGCTTGGCAATGCGCTCGCGATTCGCGAAGTCTTCGCCGATGCCTTCCTTCAGCACCTGGCCGAATTCCTTCCAGAAACCGGCGTACTTCTCGCGATCGGCTTCGTTCTCCGAGTTGGCCAACTCTTCGAGCATCGACAGCGCGCGCTTGGTCACGCCCTCGCGGATCGCCTTGACGTCGCGGCTTTCCTGCAGAATTTCACGCGATACGTTCAGCGGCAGATCGCTCGAATCGACCACGCCCTTCACGAAGCGCAGATACGACGGCAGCAGTTGCTCGGCGTCGTCCATGATAAACACGCGCTTCACATACAGCTTGAGGCCGCCGCGATGATCGCGGTTCCACAGGTCGAACGGCGCGTGCGTCGGCACGTACAGCAATTGCGTGTACTCGCTGCGGCCTTCGACGCGGTTGTGCGTCCACGTCAGCGGGTCCTGATGATCGTGCGACAGATGCTGATAGAACTGCTTGTACTGCTCGTCCGTGATGTCGTTCTTCGCGCGAGTCCACAGCGCGCTTGCCTGATTGACGGTCTCGTCTTCGTCCTTCGTGACCATCGCGCTCTTTTCGGCGTCCCACTCTTCCTTCTTCATCAGAATGGGCAGCGCGACGTGATCCGAATAGCGCTGAATGATCGACTTCAGCCGATGCGACGACAGCAGCTCATCCTCTTCCGCACGCAGATGCAGCGTGATGGTCGTGCCGCGCGCGGCGCGCTCGATCTGCTCGACGGCGAAGTCGCCCTCGCCCGCGCTTTCCCAGCGCACGCCTTCCGACGCCGGCAAGCCGGCGCGGCGCGTCTCGACGGTGATCTTGTCGGCAACGATAAAGCCCGAATAAAAGCCCACGCCGAACTGGCCGATCAGCGCCGCGTCTTTCTGCTGGTCGCCCGACAGCTTGCCGAAGAATTCCTTGGTGCCCGAGCGCGCGATCGTGCCGAGGTTCGCGATCGCCTCGTCGCGGCTCATGCCGATGCCGTTGTCGTCGATCGTGATGGTGCGCACCTCTTTGTCGTACGACACGCGAATGCGCAGATTCGGATCGCTCTCGTACAACCCGCTGTTTTCAATGGCTTCGAAGCGCAGCTTGTCGGCCGCGTCGGACGCATTGGAAATCAGCTCGCGCAAAAAGATTTCCTTGTTGCTGTACAGCGAATGGATCATCAGGTGCAGAAGCTGTTTCACTTCCGCCTGAAAGCTCATGGTTTCTTGTGCCATGGTCGGACTTCCTCTCTGTTGCGAATCGGGTTTTTGCCAATCGGTTCTTGCGAATGCCGCCGGATTGTCCGCCTAAATAAGGACAATCCGCGCGGTTTCAAGAGGCGCGGCGCGCGACACCGTCGAGATAACGGCACAAAAATGTCGCCAGTTCGGGATCGCCGCAATTGGCAATGTTGAAGCGCATCCACGTGGTTGGCGATTGTTGCGGCGAAAAAAGGCTGCCGGGCGTGAGCAGAAAGCCGGCTTCGTGGCCGGCCGCGGCGAGTCCGTCGGCGTCGACTCCGGTGTCGGCCCACACGAACATGCCCGCCGTCGGCGTTAGAAACAGCCGGAGGCCCGTCTTTTCCAGCATCCGCGCGGATTTTTCGCGCACGCCGTCAAGCCGCGCCCGCAGCCGCTCGACATGGCGCCGGTAGTGTCCTTCGGTCAGAATCTTGTACAGCACGCGCTCGTTCAACTCGGGACTCGTCATCCCGACCAGCATCTTCTGGTCGCTGACGGCCTTGGCCACTTCGGGCGCGCACGCAATAAAACCGACGCGCAGATTCGGCGCGAGCGTCTTAGAGAAACTGCCCAGGTAGATCACGCGCTTTAGCTGATCGAGGCTCGCGAGCCGCGTGCCCGCATAGCCCGGCGGGCATAGATCGCCGTAAATATCGTCTTCGACGACGATGAAGTCGTAGGCCTCCGCCAGTCGCAAAATGCGAAACGCCTGCGCGGCCGTCAGCGACGTGCCAGTCGGATTCTGCAGCACGGAGTTGATCACCAGCATCTTGGGCCGCCACGTTTGCACGAGCGATTCGAGCGCGTCGAGATCGGGGCCGTCCGGCGTGTACGGCATGCCGACGAGCCGCGCGCCCTGCGACGCAAAGCGCCCGAACATCTGGAACCACGCCGGATCGCCGACGATCACCGCGTCGCCCGCCTTCACATAAATGCGCGAAATGAGGTCGATTGCCTGCGTGACGCCGGACACCATCACGATCTGATCGGGCGATGCGCCGATCTCCAGTTCCTCGAGACGCGTCTGCAATTGCTGGCGCAGCGGCAGAAAACCGAGCGGCGTGCCGATGCCGAGCATCTGCGCGCCGCTTTGCCGGCCGAGCGTGCGCAGCGCGTTGGTGATCAGCTCGCCGTCGAGCCAGCGCGCCGGCAGATAGCCGAGCCCCGGACTGCGCTCCGGGCGCGCGCCGGTGTGCAGCATGTTGCGCAGCAGCCAGACGACGTCGATGGTGGCCGGCGCGCTTGCGTGCGCGGCCGGGCGAATGTCCGCGACCGCCGCGCCTGGCGTGCCCGCCAATCGCTCGCGCACGAAAAAACCGGAGCCGCGCCGCGACTCCAGGTAACCCTGCGCGACGAGCCGTTCATACGCCTCGACCACGGTGAAGCGCGACACGCCTTTGTCGAGCGCGAGCTTGCGGATCGACGGCATGCGCATGCCGGGACGGAACACGCGCTCCTCGATGCGGCGGCGCGCCCACTGCACGAGTTGCTCGACAAGCGTCAACGACGCCGTGTCGTGCGGGGCGGGAATCTGCGTAAGCGGGACGGACATGACGGGCTCCAACTGTACCGAACGGTATCGAATCGATTGTACCGTTACTGTGCAGGTCGTCGCCGGTACATTTGAGACAGAAGTGGTCGGGCTGGCGGTAAGCGGCTGGCGGGCGGTGCGTGAGGCTGGGTGGCGATCAGCATACCGAAAGCGCCTGGCGGACCGTGCATCAGGTCGGCGATCCGCTCACCGCAACGTCATGGCGCGAGTCAGCAACCAGCAGACAGTGCCGACGAGCGGGCAAGCAAGCAACCGAGCCAGCACGCACCTCAAACCACTAAAGCCAGCGCGAAATTCACCCGCGCAGCCCACGCAGCCCGCCCATCGCCGAACCCGCCGATGCGCCGCGCCCGCGAACGGTTATGCTTACGACCCCGGCGCGCGCGCAACCGACACGCCGCAACCGGCACGCGGCGCAGGCCAGACCTACCGTAGAAACCCGTTTCCCGATCCGCAATGACCGCACATCCGCTACGTCTCGATCATCTCGTCGTTTCCGCCCGCACGCTCGACGAAGGCGTGCAGTACGTCGCCGACATCCTCGGGGCCGAGCCGGCCGGCGGCGGCGCGCATCCGTTAATGCGCACGCACAACCGGCTGCTGAACCTGTGGGGCGGCGCGTACCTGGAAGTGATCGCCATCGACCCGCAGGCCGACGTCGCCCGCGAAGCCACGGAAACCGCCGCGCCCCGCCCGCGCCTCTTCGCGCTCGACGCCCCGGCGACCCACGCTCGCCTGGAAAACGGCCCGTATCTGTCGCATTGGGTGGCCCGCGTCGACCGGCCGAAGCATCTGCCGACGTGGCAGGCGCAATATCCGCAGCGCATTCCGCCGATCGTGCCGCTCACGCGCGGCGACTTCGCGTGGGGCCTGTCGGTGCCGGAAGACGGCGCTTTCCCCGCCTGGCAAGGCGCCGGCGACGGCGTGCTGCCGTCGCTGATCCAGTGGGACACGGCGCGGCATCCGTCGACGGTATTGCCCGAGACCGGCATCGCGCTCAAAGCGCTCAAAGGCGTGCATCCGCAAGCCCATACGGTGGCGGCGCAATTGCAGTGGCTGGGCGCCGCGCATCTGATCGACGTGCAGGCCACCGACGGCCCCGCCGCGCTCGTCGCCGAATTCGAAACACCGAGCGGCCTACGGACCCTTAAATAAGCAGCGCGCGCGGGTCGCCGACTCGCGCGATAATCGAAGTTTTGACCGGTTCCAGAGACACCAGCAGAGGAGACCATGGACCAAAGCGACCTGAAAGCCCCCACGTGGCAATTGTCCGAACGCGCACGCAAGCTCACGAGCTCGGCGATCCGCGAGATTCTGAAGGTCACGGAACGGCCTGAAGTCATTTCGTTCGCGGGCGGCCTGCCCTCGCCGGCCACGTTCCCGGCTGAACGCATGCGCGAAGCGTCCGACCGCATTCTGCGCGACGCGCCCGCCGCGGCGCTCCAGTACAGCGCGACCGAAGGGTACGCGCCGCTGCGCGAATGGGTCGCGGCGCGCTATTCGGTGAACGGCGCACAGATCCGCGCCAGTCAGGTGCTGATCACGACCGGCTCGCAACAGGCGCTCGATCTGCTCGGCAAGGTGCTGGTGTGTCCGGAAAGCCCCGTGCTGGTCGAAACGCCTACGTATCTCGGCGCGCTGCAATCGTTCTCGATGTACGAGCCGCGCTACGTCCAGGTGCCGACCGACGAACACGGGCTGATCCCCGAAACACTCACGCCCGAGCTCACCGCCGGCGCGCGCCTGTTGTACGCACAACCGAATTTTCAGAATCCGACGGGCCGCCGCCTGCCGGTCGAGCGCCGCCGCGCGCTCGCCGCGTTCGCGAAAACCGCGCCGTTCCCGGTGATCGAAGACGACCCCTACGGCGCGCTCGATTACGCGGGCGAACCGCTGCCGACCATGCTGTCGATGGCGCCCGATCACATCGTCCACCTCGGTTCGTTCTCGAAGGTGCTGGCGCCGGGTCTGCGGGTCGGCTACATCATCGCGCCCGAAGAGCTGATCTTCAAACTCGTGCAGGCGAAACAGGCCACCGATCTGCATACGCCGAGCTTCACGCAGCGCATCGTCCATGAAGTGATCAAGGACGGCTTTCTGGACACGCACGTGCCGACCATTCGCGAGCTGTATCGCGACCAGTGCGCGGCCATGCTGAACTCGCTCGAACGCTATATGCCCGAAGGCGTGACGTGGAATCGGCCGGAAGGCGGCATGTTCGTGTGGGTGAATCTGCCCACGCAGATCGACAGCATGAAGCTGCTCGCGGAAGCCGTCGCGCAGAATGTCGCGTTCGTGCCGGGCGGTCCGTTCTTCGCGAACGAGGCGCAGCACAACACGCTGCGTCTGTCGTTCGTCACGGTGCCGCCGGCCAAGATCGACGAAGGCGTGGCGCGTCTCGCGGCGCTGATCCGCGCGAAGCTGTAAAGGCAAGCGGGCCATCGCCCGCTTTTGCGTTTTTCGCCCGCTTCCGCTTCTTCCGTTTTTCACTACCGACCGAGGACAACATGGCTCAAACGAATGTGTACGACAAGCTCAAGGAACTGGGCATCGAACTGCCCAACGCCGGCGCGCCGGCCGCCGCTTATGTGATGAGCGCGCAAAGCGGCAATACGGTGTACCTGTCCGGCCACATCGCGAAGAAAGACGGCAAGGTGTGGGCGGGCAAGCTCGGCGCCGACATCGGCACTGAAGAAGGCAAAGTGGCCGCGCGCTCGATCGCCATCGACCTGCTCGCGACCCTGCACGCGCACGTGGGCGACCTGAACCGCGTCAAGCGCATCGTCAAGCTGATGAGTCTCGTCAACTCCACGCTCGACTTCACCGAGCAGCATCTCGTCACGAACGGCGCGTCCGAACTGATCGCCGACGTGTTCGGCGAGCGCGGCAAGCATGCGCGCTCGGCGTTCGGCGTCGCGCAGATTCCGCTCGGCGCATGCGTCGAGATCGAGATGATCGCGGAAGTCGAGTAACGCGGCATCGCATAAGCTCACGCAGCGTTACGAGCGCGAGGCGCGGTTCGGCCGGGCGCTCCACGGAACGCGTCGCGAGGTGCCAGGCACCCGCGGCGCGTTTTGCATTTGTGGCGAGGTGGATCGTTCCGGCGGCAGCAGATAGAATCCGCGAACCATACCAACCGCAGGATCGACGGACCACGCCCGATGCCCGCCAACACAGTTCGTTTCAAGCAGGTCGACGTATTCACGTCAGTGCCGTTCAAAGGCAATCCGCTCGCCGTCGTATTCGACGCCGACGCGCTCAGCGCCGCTCAGATGCAGGCGATCGCGCACTGGACCAATCTGTCCGAAACAACTTTCCTGTCGACGCCGACTGACCCGGCCGCCGACTATCGCGTGCGCATCTTCACGACGCACGGCGAATTGCCCTTTGCCGGTCATCCGACGCTCGGCACCGCGCACGCGCTGCTCGAAAGCGGCTATCAGCCGAAGCAGCCAGGCAAGCTCATCCAGCAATGCGGCGTTGGGCTCGTCGAGTTGCAATCCGACAGCGAAGGTCCGGGCGAGGCGCACGGCGCGTGGGCGTTCGCCGCGCCGCCCGCGCGCGTCGTGCCGTTGCCCGAACAGCAGTACGCCGCGCTTTCCGCGGCGATGCGCAGCAACGCGATTGATTTCAGCGCCGCGCCGTCTGCCGTCGATAACGGCGCGCCGTGGCTCATCGTGCGAATGAATTCGGCGCGCGATTGTCTGGCGCTCGAGCCCGACGCGGCCGCGCTCGCGCACACCGTCCGCGCGGTCGGCGCACACGGCGTCGCTGCGTACGGTCCGCACGATGCCGGTGGCCCCGCCACCTTCGAAGTGCGTTGCCTGATGGTGGGCGGCGCATTCGGCGTCGGCGAAGACCCTGTTACCGGCAGTGCCAATGCGGCGCTCGCGGGTCTGTTGAGCGCGCAGAATTTGCGGCCGGGCGCGAGTTATACCGCGCGCCAGGGCACCGCGCTCGCACGCGCCGGCCAGGTGTTCGTGCGCTACGACGACGCAAACGGCAAGACGTGGATCGGCGGATCGTCGGTGACGGTCGTCGACGGCACGTTCCGTATGCCGTGAGCGGCCCGTCGTTTGCTGGCTTCCCGCGAGCCCTGCTAAAGCAACGGCGATGCCGCTGCAAGTCGATGACGATAAGCCGTACGCGACTCACCTCTTTTAGCCACGCTTAAGCACGTTTAGCCACAAAAAGCCGTTTGCCGCGCTCGCGCGATGCGGCACGGATAACCAAACCGCCCAAAAGATCACGCAGGTACAAGCCGCCATGCCGGAGCGCCGAATCCCGATGGATCATCCGAATACAACGACCGCCAGCATCCGATCCCGCCCGTGCCCGGATTCGCGGGCCGCCCGGGCGTGCAGCGGATTCGAAAGCGAACCTGAAAGCGAGCCTATAAGCAAACCTATAAGCGAAGCGCAAAACAGCCCGCAAAATAGCCCTTATACGGCCGCGGACCGCGCCCGCGTATACCCGATGCCGGGACCCTTCCTTAATCCAGTGGCATTAAGTAATATCGAAACGTACCCGGCCCGGTGCAGACGATCAGGCGCGAAACCACGCCGTTTCTTCTTGCGCAGCAGTTCCGGCAACTCCATGCAGCCACCCATGAAAACAGCGCAGTCCACGCTCGCGCGTTCGCAACCGGCCGGCAGCTGGGCACGGGCCGCCTGATGAGCAAACCCCGCTTCTCCGATCAGCGCGAAGCCCGAAGCCGCCGCGATCCCGCTGTATCGCGCCGTCGCGCGCTGCTTGCCATTCCCGCGCTCGGCGTGCTCGTCTTGATCCTGCTGTGGACTGTGATCTTCGCGCGTCTTTCGGTCGAAAAAGAAGCCACCAATCGCGAAGCGATGGCGTCTGCCGCAATTCTCTCAGCGGCGCTCGAACAGCATACGATCAAGGCGATTCACCAGGTCGATCAGATCACGCGCTTCGTCAAATACGAGTTCGAGAAAACGCCGGGGCGTTTCGACCTTGCCAGCACGGTGGAAAAAGGCGTCGTGCAAAGCGAGACGCTCGTGCAGGTGTCGTTGATCGACGAGCACGGCCAACTCATCGCCAACACGGCCGAACTGAATCCCAAGCGTATCGATCTGTCGGATCGCGAGCACTTCAAGGTTCACGAGCACGAAAACGACGATCAGTTGTATATCAGCAAGCCCGTGCTCGGCCGCGTATCGGGCCACTGGACTTTGCAGATGACGCGGCGTCTGAATCATCCGGACGGCTCGTTCGCGGGCGTCGTGGTCGTGTCGGAAGACCCGAGCTATTTCACGAGCGACTTCTACAACAACGCGGCAATCGGCCGTGAAGGCGTGATCGCGGTGATCTCCGACAACGGCACCGTGCTCGCGCGGCGCACCGGCAGCGTCGTGAACGCGAGCGGCACGTTTTCGGCAAGCGGCTCGTATCCGACTTCGGAACACGTGTCGGGCACCTACGTCGATTCGCTCGACAACGTCACGCGCATCGTCTCGTACCGGCATATCGACGGCTATCCGCTCGGCGTGCTCGTGGGCCTGTCGCAAGCCGAGGAATTCGCCGACTACAACCACACGCGCAACGTCTATCTGCTGATGGCGGGTTTCATCTCGCTCGCCATGCTGAGCTTCTTCGCGGTCGCAACCGGTCTGATCGGCAAGCTGCTCGGCCGCGAGCGCGAGATGACGCATCTGGTCGAATACGATCTGCTGACCGGCCTGCGCAATCGCTATTCGACCTTGCGTACCCTGCGCCAGGAAGTGGCGCAGCCGCACAACCTCGGCCACCTCGCGATTCTCTTTATCGACCTCGATAACTTCAAGACGGTCAACGACACGCTCGGCCACAACGCCGGCGACATCGTGCTGCAAATGACGGCCTCGCGTCTCGCCACCGCGGTCGCGGACGGCGGCACGTTGAGCCGCATCGGCGGCGACGAGTTCGTGGTCGTGATCAAGGGCGAGGACGTGGAAAAGCGCGCGGTGGCGCTTGCCGAAGCAGCGGCTGAAGCGTTCGCCAAACCGTTCGAAGTGCGCGGCAGTTCCTTCGTGCTGCATGCGAGCATCGGCATCGCGCTTTATTCGGTGGCCAACGAAAGCGAGATCGACCTGCTGAAAAAAGCCGACCTCGCGATGTACAGCGCGAAAGACGCGGGCAAGAACTGCTACCAGTTCTATTCGCCGCAACTCTCGCATCGCGCGGACCATCTGATGAAGTGGGAGCAGCAGTTGCGCGTGGCGCTCGCCGAAGGGCAACTCTTTCTCGCCTATCAGCCGAAGATCGATCTGACGCGCCGCTGCATCACCGGCTTCGAGGCGCTGGTGCGCTGGAATCATCCGCAGCACGGTCTGATTCCGGCCAACGAGTTCATTCCCGTCGCGGAGTCCACGGGACTGATCGTGCCGATCGGCGACTTCGTGATCGAGACCGCGTGCCGGCAACTCGCGGTCTGGCAGCAGCAAGGCTACGACACGCTGTCGCTCGCGGTGAACATTTCGGCGGTGCAGTTCTGGCGCGGCGATCTGTACGAGACGATCTCGCACGCCATCGAGGAAAGCGGCATTTCCGCGCGCCGTCTGGAACTCGAAATCACCGAGACGGCGATGATGGAGTATCCCGAACTCGTCTCCGAAAAAATCTTTGCGCTCAAGCGTCTCGGCGTGCGCATTGCACTCGACGACTTCGGCACCGGCTATTCGTCGCTCTCGTATCTGAACCGTTTTTCGGTGGACACGCTGAAGGTGGACCGCTCGTTCGTCCAGGCTATTCCGGGCGACCGCAGCGTCTGCGTGATGGTCACCGCAATCGTCAATCTGGCGCGCTCGCTCGGGCTCACGGTGGTGGTCGAAGGAACTGAAACCGAAGAGCAGATTGCGTGGCTCGCCGCGCTCGGCCATATCGAAGCGCAAGGTTTTCTGTTTTCGCGCCCCGTTCCCGTCGACGCGATTCCCGCGCTGCTCGAACGTTTCGGCGTGTGCGGCATGGCCGGCCGGCGCCCGGTTCAGGAAGCAAACAGCACGAGCTCCAGCACGAACGGTTAGACAGGGTGCAGAAGGCGCGCGCCGAGGGCTTCATCTAACGCCGCGGCTTTGCAAGCCCATCCATACCGCGGCCGCGCAAAACCGGCTACATTCTCGCTGTATTGCGTTCTCGCGCGATGCCGTCGGACCGGCCGGCCGCGCGCAACATCAAAGGATCACAGGACGGGCGCCCGCCTCGCGGACGCCCGTGGCGCCATGCACACGATAACAAGCCACGAAGCTGCAAGACGAGGGGAGCGGGAACCGCTATGGACGCTGTTCAAGGTCGTGCTCGGCCTGTCGGCGTTGTCCTGGGGCGGCCTCGCGCTAATGGCGCAGCTCGAGAATCACTACGTCGAGCGCGAGGCCCGGCTCTCGCGAGTCGCGTTCTCCGATCTGATCGCGCTTGCGTGGATGGTGCCGGGGCCCGTGGGCTGCAACGTCGCCGTGCAGCTCGGACACGCGCTGCGCGGACGCGCCGGCGCATGGGTCGCGGGCATCGCGAGCGTGCTGCCCTTCTTCATGCTGATGACGCTCTTCGCGATCTTTTACCGCACGCCGCTCGTGCGCACCTTCGCGTCGCAGACCTTGCTGAATCACTTTAGCGTGGTGCTCGCCACGCTGATCGGCATCACCTGGTACAAGCAGACGCGCGCACTCGTGCGCGGCAAGCTCGAATGGACGGCGGCGGTGGTCGGCTGCTTCGCGCTCTTCTATGCACACAGCCCGGCGGCTTATGTGCTGATGCTGAGCGCGGCCTTCGGCGCCGGCTGGGTGGTAAGCCCCGTGCGCAGCACGCGCTTTGTCGTGTCGTTCTCGCGAGGCGACTGGCAGATACTCGCCATGCTGTGCGTCTTCATACTGCTTTTCGTGCTGCCGCTGCCGCATCGCTACGATCTCGCGCTGCTATGGCCGCGGCTCGCCGGCGCGGGCATGACGCTCTTTGGCGGCGGCTTTTCCGCGTTGCCGGTGCTCAAGACGCTGTTCGTCACGCCGACCATCGGCGTCTCCGACAACGACTTCACGCTGGCTTTCTCGTTGTCGCCGATCTCGCCCGGACCGCTGCTGAACGTGGTGCCGTTCTTCGGCTATCTCGTCGACGGCTGGGCGGGCGCGCTGCTCGCCACGCTCGCGCTGTTCGTGCCGTCGGGATGCCTCGTCGTGCTGGCGCAGCGGCATCTGCATCAGTTGAAAATGAATCCGCGATTCGAGCATGGCATGCGGATTCTGCGCGCCGTCACCACCGCGTTCCTCGCGGTGGCCGTGCTGCGTATCGCCGGACATGTGCCGCTGCAACCGGTCTATCTGCTGACCGCCGTGTTCTCGGCGATGTGCTTCGCGAAGCTCAAGCTGCCCGTGTATGCGGTGTACGGCACTGTGGCGATTGCGTGCGGGCTGTGGCTTGCGTATGGCGCGTGGGCTTAGCGCGATCAGAATCCGCGTGACAGCACCGCGAAGCCGACCGTCACGACACCGAGCACGATGTTGATCAGCACGAGACGCCGGATCGTGCCGACCGCCTGCGCGCCGTCAGGCCACTTCTGCGCCTGCACTGCGCGGCGAATGCGCGGAAATACGGCGAACCGGATATGCCCGAAGATCAGCATCATGACGATGCCGAGGCCGGCCATTGCATGCAACGGCCAGGTGGCGTGACCGCCGCCGAATTGCATCAGCAGGAAACCGCCCGTCAGCAGAATGACGAGCACCGAAGCCGCCACCCAATTGAAGAAGCGGCCAAACACCGATTCCCACAACGGCAAGCGCAATTGCGGCGAGAGATCGGCTATGGCGGGGCGCAAGCAGAAGTGCGCGAAGATCATCCCGCCCACCCACACCGCGACTGCGAGCAGATGTAGAAAGAGCGCGAGTTCGATAGCCTTGTTCATGTTGTATTCCTCTCCGACGACGCCACACCGCTTATGCCGAATGATATGAGCAGCGGCTATTGAGCGCGTTCGACCGCACGCCCTGCGTGCAGTTCCAAAACGCCCGTGGCTTGCGTCGTTTTTCTTGTTGTTATTGCAGCGCGGCTGATGTCTCGACGAAGTACCGCGACCTGCTACTTCGCTGGTACTTCGACTCGATACCGCGACGCCGCCCCCGAATTTGCCGCGCGCTGTACTGCAATGCGCTGTACTGCAATGACTTGCACGGCCAGCGCCTCGCATGCTAGCAGACGCCGGCCGCTTTCAACATGAATCTTCGTCAGGCAACCGGCACCGGACGCATGCCTTCGAGCTTGAGCTTGCTCTCCGGCGCACGGCCCTTGCGTGCCCGCTTGCCGACATGCGCGGCGAGCGCGGCGCCGCTCAGCTTTTCTTCGTCCAGACGACCGCCGCGGCGCGCGCCGATCAGCATCACGCCGGCCGCGTTGATGGCGAGCGCCTGCACCAGCGTTTCCTTGTCGTCGAGCGCCATCAGCGTGACGCCGCGGCCGCCGCCCGACAGCGTCTTCATTTCGTCGATGCCGAACACCAGCAGGCGACCCGCCGACGACAGACACGCAACCTGCGTCGCGTCCGGCAGCATCGGCATGGGCGCGAGCGGCGCGGCGCCTGCGTCGATCGTCATGAACGACTTGCCCGCCTTCACGCGGCTCACCATGTCGCCGACCTTCGCGATGAAGCCGAAGCCGTTGCTCGACGCGAGCAGCAACGCCTGATCCGCCGAAGCCGCGTAGTAATGCATCAGATGGCTGCCCGACTCCATTTCGATCAGCGACGTGACCGGCACGCCGTCGCCGCGGCCGCCCGGCAGCGACGCCACCGCGACCGAATAGACGCGCCCGTTGCTGCCCCACGCGATGAGCGTGTCCGGCGTGCGGCACTGGAACGCCGCGTAGAGACTGTCGCCGGCCTTGAACGTGAAGCCCGCCGTGTCGAGGCCGTGCCCCTTCAGCGCGCGCACCCAGCCCTTTTGCGAGACCACGACCGTGACCGGTTCGTCGACCACGCGGGCTTCGTACGTCGCGCGCTTTTCCTGCTGGATCAGCGTGCGGCGCTCGTCGCCGTATTGCTTCGCGTCGGCTTCGATTTCCTTGATGAGCAGACGCTTCATCGCCGATTCGCTGCCGAGCAGTTCTTCGAGCTTCGCCTTCTCGTCGCGCAGTTCCGCGAGTTCCTTCTCGATCTTGATCTTCTCGAGCCGCGCCAACTGACGCAGCCGGATTTCGAGGATGTCTTCGGCCTGCCGGTCCGACAAGCCGAACGCGGCCATCAATGCGACCTTCGGTTCGTCGGACTCGCGAATGATGCGGATCACTTCGTCGATGTTCAGGAAGACGATCATCCGGCCTTCGAGGATGTGAATCCGGTCGTCCACCTTCGTCAAACGATGACGCGTGCGGCGCGTGACGGTGGCGAAACGGAACGCGATCCACTCATGCAGGATTTCGCTCAAGCCCTTCTGACGCGGCCGGCCGTCGCCGCCCACCATCACCATATTCAGCGATGCGTTCGACTCGAGACTCGTATGCGCGAGCAGCGTGTTGACGAACTCCGTCTGATCGATGCGGCTCGACTTCGGCTCGAATACGAGGCGCACGGGCGCGTCCTTGCCCGACTCGTCGCGCACGGCGTCGAGCAGGCCGAGCATGGTCTGCTTGCCCTGCAACTGTTCGGGCGTGAGCGCTTTCTTGCCGAGCTTGATCTTCGGATTGGTCTGCTCCTCGATTTCCTCGAGCACCTTCTGCGCGGCCGTGTTCGGCGGCAATTCGGTGATGACCAGTTGCCACTGGCCGCGCGCGAGGTCCTCGATCTTCCAGCGGGCACGCACCTTCAGACTGCCGCGGCCCGTTTCATACGCCGCCGAGATTTCCGCTTCGCTCGAAATGATCTGGCCGCCGCCTGGGAAGTCCGGCCCCGGCACATGCTCCATCAACTCCGCGTGCGTGATCTTCGGATTGCGGATCATCGCGACCGTGGCAGCCGCGACTTCGCGCAGATTGTGCGACGGAATTTCGGTCGCGAGACCGACCGCGATGCCCGACGCGCCGTTCAGCAAAACGAACGGCAGACGCGCGGGCAAGAGCCGCGGCTCGTCGAACTCGCCGTCGTAGTTCTTCATGAAGTCGACGGTGCCCTGGTCGATTTCGGCGAGCAGCAGCTTCGCGATCGGCGTCAGGCGCGCTTCGGTGTACCGCATCGCCGCCGCGCCGTCGCCGTCGCGAGAGCCGAAGTTGCCCTGGCCGTCGATCAGCGGATAGCGCATCGAAAAATCCTGCGCGAGACGCACGAGCGCGTCGTACGCCGACTGGTCGCCGTGCGGGTGATACTTACCGAGCACGTCGCCGACCACGCGCGCCGACTTCACCGGCTTGGCGTTGTCGGACAGACCCATGTCGTTCATCGCGAACAGGATGCGGCGTTGCACCGGCTTCTGGCCGTCGCAGACATCCGGCAGCGCGCGGCCCTTGACCACGCTCACCGCATAGTCGAGATACGCGCGCTCCGCGTAATTGCCGAGCGTCAGGAAGTCGCCTTCGGGCGGCGGCGGCTCGGTGAAAAGGTCGAGAGTGTTATCGTCGTCCATCTAGAATCCGTATCGTGTTTGGCGTGAGGTTTCGTGCGGGAGCGCTGGCTTGCACCGCTCAGATATCCGCTTCGACTTCATTGCCCTTTTCTTCGAGCCAGTTGCGGCGCGACGCCGCTTCGCCCTTGCCCATCAGCATGGTCATGCGCGCGACCGTGGCGTCGTAGTCGAGCTCGCCGAGCGCCACCGGCGTGAGACGCCGCGTGTCCGGGTTCATCGTCGTATCCCATAGTTGTTCGGCGCTCATTTCACCCAGCCCCTTGAAGCGGCTGATCGACCATTGCGTGTCGCGCACGCCGTCCTTGCGCAGCTTGTCGAGAATCGCCTCGAGCTCGCCTTGGTCGAGTGCGTACAGCTTCTGCGCGGGCTTCTTGCCGCGCGCGGGTGCGTCGACGCGAAAGAGCGGCGGACGCGCGATGCACACATGACCGCGTTCGATCAGTTGCGGGAAGTGCTTGAAGAACAGCGTGAGCAGCAACACCTGGATGTGCGAGCCGTCCACGTCCGCGTCCGACAGAATGCAGATCTTGCCGTAGCGCAGATTTGACAGATCGATCTTGTCGTCGGGGCTGTGCGGATCGACGCCGATCGCCACCGAAATGTCGTGCACTTCGTTGTTCGCAAAGAGACGGTCGCGCTCGGTTTCCCACGTGTTCAGCACCTTGCCGCGCAGCGGCAGGATCGCCTGGAACTCCTTGTCGCGGCCCATTTTCGCGGAGCCGCCCGCCGAATCGCCCTCGACGAGGAACAACTCGTTGCGGCCGATTTCCGTCGATTCGCAATCGGTCAGCTTGCCGGGCAGCACGGCCACGCCCGAACTCTTGCGCTTCTCGACCTTTTGCCCGGCACGCGTGCGCGCCTGCGCCTGCTTGATGACGAGGTCCGCGAGCTTCTTGCCGTGCTCGACGTGCTGGTTGAGCCACAATTCCAGCGCCGGACGCGCGAACGACGACACCAGCTTCACCGCGTCGCGGCTATTCAGACGTTCCTTGATTTGCCCCTGGAACTGCGGGTCCAACACTTTCGCCGACAGCACGAACGACACGCGCGCGAACACGTCTTCGGCGAGCAGCTTCACGCCCTTCGGCTGCAGGTTGTGCAACTCGACGAAACTCTTGACCGCCTGGAACAAGCCTTCGCGCAAGCCGGATTCGTGCGTGCCGCCCGCGGGCGTCGGAATCAGATTGACGTACGACTCACGCGTGAGCGGCCCTTCCTCGCTCCACGCGACGACCCACGCCGCGCCCTCGCCTTCGGCAAACGTCTCTTCGTTCGCGCGCGAGTTTTCGGCGTAACGCTCGCCTTCGAAGAGCGGAATCAGCAGGTCGCTGCCGCTCATGCCTTCGAGCAGATAGCCGCGCAAGCCGTCTTCGTATTTCCAGCTTTGCTGTTCGCCGGTTCGCTCGTTGACGAGTGTGACTTCGACGCCCGGCAACAAGACCGCTTTCGAGCGCAGCAGACGCTGCAGTTCGCCGAGCGGCAGATTCGGCGAGTCGAAGTACTTCGGATTCGCCCATGCGGTCACGCGCGTGCCCGACTTCTTTTCGCCCCTGGCTGCGGCGCGCACTTCGAGCGGCTTGGCGACGTCGCCGTTGGCGAAGCTGAGCGCGGCGACCTTACCGTCACGCCATACGGTGACGTCGAGGCGCGTGGACAGCGCGTTGGTGACCGACACGCCGACGCCGTGCAGGCCGCCCGAAAACGTGTACGCGCCGCCAGCGGCTTTATCGAATTTGCCGCCCGCGTGCAGGCGCGTGAACACGATTTCGACGACCGGCACGCCTTCTTCCGGATGCAGGCCGAAGGGGATGCCGCGGCCGTCGTCTTCGACCGACACCGAATGATCCGCGTGCAGCGTGACCGTGATTTGCCGGCCGTAGCCGCCGAGGGCTTCGTCCGACGCGTTGTCGATGACTTCCTGAATGATGTGCAGCGGATTCTCGGTGCGGGTGTACATGCCGGGCCGTTGCTTGACCGGCTCGAGACCCTTCAACACCTTGATCGACGCTTCGCTATACGCGGCGTTTGGCTTTTTCGTGGACATGGTTGACTCGGGTGCGTCGGTTCATCGTTGTCCACAGGTCCGGTTGATAAGTCCGTGGACAATGCGTTGAGTTTTCAAAAAAAGCGAAACGAAACAACGTGGTTAGGTGCGATGCCCGCGATGCGGGCAAGCTGTTTGTCGCATGGGTTGCGCTCGTTCGCCGCGTGATGAGCGCGCGGCGAACGAGCGCATTTACAGCATTCCCCTGATTGGGCGCTGCATCGCGGCCCAGCGCCACCGCTGCTGAAAACGCCGGGGATGCCTTGTTCGCGGGGTATTTTACTGATTTCGAACCTGGCGGCAATTCACGGCGCACACGATTGGCCATTCGGACAAGGCGCGGTCCACACGCAAGCGAAAGCGCCGACGACGAAAGACGCCGGCGCTTGCCGCCTCATTTGCGACGGTTTTCGAGTTCGTCCCAGCGCTCGAGCGCGGCCAGCAGTTCTTCGTCGATGGCGGCATAGCGTTCGGAAAGACGCGTGCCTTCCTGTGGGTCCTTCGCGAAGATCGAGCCTTCTTCAAGCTGGGCGCCGATGGTTTTCTGCTCGGCCTCCAGCGCGGCGATTTTCTGCGGCAGTGCTTCCAGTTCGCGCTGCTCCTTGAACGACAGCTTCGCCGCGCGCTGCGGATTGCGGCCGGCTGCGTTGTCGTTGGCGGAGGCGTCTTTGGCTGTGTCTTTATTGGCGTCTTTCGCCGCGTCTTTCGTTGTGTCCTTAGTTGTGTCCTTAGCCGCGTCCCTGCTCGCCTCTTTCTGCGCTTCCTGCGCCAACTGCTGCGAGCGCTCGCTTTGCAACTGCCAGTCGGTGAAGCCGCCCACATACTCCCGCCACTTGCCGCCGCCCTCCGACGCGATCACCGACGTCGCGACGTTATCCAGAAACGCGCGGTCGTGGCTCACCAGTAGCACGGTGCCGTCGTAGTCCGTGAGCAGTTCTTCGAGCAGTTCGAGCGTGGGAATGTCCAGGTCGTTGGTCGGTTCGTCGAGCACCAGCACGTTGGCCGGCCGCGCGAAGAGACGCGCGAGCAGCAGCCGGTTGCGCTCGCCGCCCGACAGCGACTTGACCGGCGAACGCGCTCGCTCCGGCGCGAACAGAAAGTCGCCGAGATAGCTCATGACGTGCTTTTTCTGGCCGTTGACCTCGACCCATTCGCTGCCGGGGCTGATGGTGTCGGCGAGACTTTTGTCCAGGTCCAGTTGCGCGCGCATCTGGTCGAAATACGCGACTTGCAGATTGGTGCCGACGCGCACCGTGCCCTCGTCCGGCTTCAATTCGCCGAGGATGATCTTCAGCAGCGTGGTCTTGCCCGCGCCGTTCGGACCGACAAAGCCGATCTTGTCGCCGCGCATGACGGTCCCGGTGAAGCGGTCGATCACCGTACGCGAGCCGTAGCGCTTCGTGACGTCCGTGAGTTCCGCGACGATCTTGCCCGACTTCTCGCCCTGGCCGACGTCGAGCTTGACGTTGCCTTGCACGTTGCGGCGTTCGGCGCGCTGGTTGCGCATTTCGACGAGCCGCGCGATGCGGCCGACGCTGCGCGTACGCCGCGCCTCGACGCCCTTGCGAATCCACACTTCTTCCTGTGCGAGCAGCTTGTCGGCCTTTTCGTTTTCGACGCGCTCGATTTCCAGTTGCTGCGCCTTGCGCGTCTGATAAGCCGAAAAGTTGCCCGGATACGACAGCAGACGCCCGCGATCCAGTTCCACGATGCGCGTGGCGACGCGGTCGAGAAACGCGCGGTCGTGGGTGATGAAGAGAAGCGCCGCGCGCTGCGACACGAGCAAGTCTTCCAACCAGCGGATGCCGTCGAAATCCAGGTGGTTGGTCGGCTCGTCGAGCAGCAGAACGTCCGGCTGCACGACCAGCGCGCGAGCCAGCGCCACGCGCTTTTGCATGCCGCCCGACAGCGAACCCACGCGCGCCTCGCCGTTCAGGCCGATCTGCTGCAGCGTGGTGGCGACGCGCGTGCTCCAGTTCCAGGCGTTCGTGGTGTCCAGCGACGATTGCAGCGTGTTCATGCGCGCCATCAGCGCGTCGTGCTGCGCGCCTTCCGGTTCATCCGCGAGCTGGTTGGCGACCGCGTCGTATTCGTCGAGCAGCGCGCGGGCGTGCGTGAGGCCGGCCGCGACCGCTTCGAAGACGGTGTCGTCGGTATCGAACTCCGGCTCCTGCGGCACGTACACCGTGGTCAGACTCTGCTGACGCGTGACGAGGCCGTCGTCGGGCTTCGCCAGATCGGCGACGATTTTCAGCAGCGACGACTTGCCCGCGCCGTTGCGGCCGATCAGACCGACCCGCTCGCCCGGTTCGAGAGAGAAGTCCGCGTGATCGAGCAACGCGACGTGACCGAACGCCAGTTGCGCTCCGGTAATGGTGTAAAGCGACATGGGAAATTGGAGAAGACAGCGAGGATTCGGAACTGCTCATTGTACCGGGCGCGCGAGCGGGTGCCTGTATGCCGGAAGATATAGGACGAACGCCCCGCGTCGCGATGCCTGGCGTCGACTGTCGGGTCGGGTGGCTTGCGTCGGCTTGCATCGGCTCGGCTCTTGTCCGCTTTTATCCGCGTGCGAGCCGTGCGAACGCGAGCATGAAGCGGCTGCCGGGCGATGCCGATGCGCGCCCGGCCATTTGCGATCCGGCGGCGCGCGCTATTTCACATGCACGGTGATGGTCTTGCTGAGTCCGGGACCATAGGAACGGTGCGCGCCGTCGCCGAATTGCAGCGTCAGCGTATGGTCGCCCGGCGGCAGTGTCAGGTCCGTTTCCGTCTGACCCTTGCCGAAGTGCAGCGATTTGTCGTTGGCGGGAATCACCTCGCCTTTCGGCAGCGGCTTGCCGTCCACCAGCAGATGATGATGGCCCGTGCCGTCCGTCATCGTGCCGGCCGGGGCGATCTTCATGCCGTCGACGGCGAATACCACGTGGACGGGATTGCTGACGGTGGCGCCGTCCGTCGGCTGCACGAAGGACACGCTTGCCGCCTGCGCCGCGCCGGACGCCGCCAGCAATCCAGCCAGTGCCGCGCCGGTCAACCATCTGGTTTTGAACATCGTTTTCTCCTTGTTAGAAACGTGAGCCACGCACGATGCGCAGCGCCGCTGCGAGTCAGCAGCATACACGCGGTGCGTGATGGAGCTTGTGCGTGCCTGCGTCAAATCCGATTGCCGATGCCGTTGACGAATTCCGGTAATATTGCGGCTCTCCGCGGATGCCCGAAAAAGGGGCAGACTGCGCGGGATCATTGCATTGAAGAGAGAAGAGTACGTCGTGAGCGAAGTAACGGAAGTGACTGAGTACAAGAGCTGGGTTTGCCTGATTTGCGGCTGGATCTATAACGAAGAAGAAGGTTTGCCCGAAGAAGGCATCGCGCCCGGCACCCGCTTTGCCGCGATTCCCGAGGACTGGCGCTGCCCGCTGTGCGACGTCGGCAAGGCGGAGTTTGCGGTGGTGGAGTTTTGAGGTTGGGCGTGACGTCGTTTCCGACGGTTTTGCTATACTCTTGCCCTCGCTTGCATGGCTGAAAACGCAAGCGCTTGCGGCGTCATTTCGGCGCGGCAATCACAGATCAGGGGTCCGGTCCGCCCCGTTGTAGCTATCCGCTCCCTGTAGTTCAATGGATAGAACAAGTGCCTCCTAAGCGCTAGATGCAGGTTCGATTCCTGCCAGGGGGACCAACGAGATCCACAGCCGCTACTACGTGTGCCGAAAGTTGCTAGTTGCGAAGCAACACTGCGCCAAAACGCGAGAGCAGATGCGTCTGCCAAGGGTGCATCAAAACGCAAAATCGGCGAAATCATCAACCTCCTGAAACCAACGTCGCTCCCAGATCGAGTGCCGCTCTTTCTTTAGATGACGCCGCGGGTTGCCGCACATCCAGCAACTGCAGGGCGTGGGTGTATCGATCAGGCGGCCAAGCTGGACCTCGGTCTTATGCGGCGCTCCGGCCCACCAATCCCTTCGTTTACGTTTGAGTCGCGCCCGGTCAGCCCGGCGCCGCGCTGTATTTGCCATTTCACACCTCAATTTCGATAGCTGAATGTGCGAAAGCCCGCTCGCGGCGGGCTATGGTGGCAGTAGTCGGCTCTCTCGCTCGGGACTCAGCTTATGCGAGCGGCGCGCGACGAGCGGGCTGCGGACAGGTTGATCGCAACCCGTCGATGTGCTCGTTCAGATTTGCGGGAATCTTTTGCCACATCGGGTCAAGCACGAAGTCGATTCCCTCTCGCCGGGCTTGCTTGGCAGCCGGCACGAAGTCGGCATCGCCCGCCATAAGCACAATCTGATCGACTTGCTTCTTGAAAGCAAGCGACGAGACGTCGACTCCGATTCGCATGTCGACGCCCTTCTGGCGGATATCGATTGTGACGTCGTCCTCCCGGAGGTCAGCCATCTGAATCTTGCCAGCGAGCAGTTCTATCACCTTGTGCGGTTTGATCGTCCATTGCGTGTGGGCCGATAGATGTCCCAGGCGAAGCGCGACCTTGCGTTTCGCGCGCAACTCCTCGTGTAGTGCCAGGCGAAACTGTGCCTCTGCGGACTTCCCGAAATCGACAGCCTTTTTGCTGACCGGGTTGTGCATCTTCTTGTCGAGCGGCGGACAGTCGTAAAAGAAGATGCGATACAACTCGCGCCGGTCTTCTCGATGCGATCGGCCTTGCGATCCGTTCGCGGGATTGGTCACCGCTTTGCGCGCCTGCTTTGGTGTGAGATGGGCACAGGCCCATCGGTGTGCGCATTCGGCTGCACGGCCGGCATTGTGAGCGTTGTGCGGTTCAATCGCCCGAAAGCGTTTCACAAAATACGCGCCATCGATCAGAATCGCCGTTGGCATGTGTACCTTTTTGTTGTCGGTGAAAAGCAAAAAGCCCGAGGGCTCGGCACGTTGCTGGATGGATGCAACGGCTTACTGCCAAGGGCTCAATGGACAAATAGTAGCAACCTTACTAGCGGCTGGCAACTACCACCCGCTTCCCATCACCCGCAACTCCCCGTCGCCCCCTACCACCTCCCCCGCACATCATCCACCAGCGGCACAACCGCAAGCGTCAGCAGCACGATCGCAAGCGGCAGCGTCGACACAAAGCCCATGTGCTTGAACCCGACGGCCCCCGCCAACCCGCCCGCAACAAACGAAAGCAGCAGCGACCCCACCAGAATCAGCTTCTCGCGATCCGCCTGCACAGCAGGCTCCTGGCCCGCAGCCGGCGCCGCATTCCAGTAGATCATCTTGCCGAGTTCGATACCGATGTCCGTGACGAGACCGGTCACGTGCGTCGTGCGGATTTCCGCGCGCGAAATCTTCGTGATCATCGCGTTCTGCAAGCCCATGACGAAACACAGCATGCAGACGGTCGCCGGCACAAACAGCACGCGATGATGTTCGAGATTCGACCCGACGAACCCGAAACAAAGCAGCAGGACCGCTTCGATGGCGAGCGGCGTCGCATAGACACTGCGCAGACGCCGCCGACGCCCCCAGTTGATCAGCACCGCCGAGGTCGCCGCGCCCATCAGAAAAGCAAGCAGCGAACGGAGCCCCGCGACGAAGAGGCTGGCGTCGCCGAGCGCGGCGTTATCCGCGAGCGACGACACGATCCCGGACATGTGCGACGTATATTGGCCGACGGCGAGAAAACCCCCGGCATTGGCCGCGCCCGCGACGAATGCCAGCGATCGTCCCAGACGCCGGTTGGTTGCATCGGTCCGTTCGGGCGCCGTGAAGCCGCGCAAATAGTTGATGGGCATGCTGGAAACTCACTTCGTGTCACGTGGGCGGGACGACCGGCGAGCGCCTCGCCGCGGAGAATCCTGGCATCGACCAAAAACCGCGGCCCGCAGCGCAGCGCCCGCCCGCTCGCCGCTAACCCCGCTTCGGACTATCCAGCCCGCGAACCACCGCCGGCCGGGCGACGAACGCGGCCAGCGCGCGCTGAACGTTGGGAAAGTCCTGAATCGCGACGAGCTCGCCGGCTTCATAGAAACCGATCAGATTACGCACCCACGGAAAGGTCGCAATATCCGCAATCGAGTACTGATCGCCGAGAATCCACTCGCGTCCTTCCAGACGCTGCTCCAGCACGCCGAGCAGGCGCTTCGATTCGGCGACGTAGCGATCGCGCGGACGCTTGTCCTCGTACTCCTTGCCCGCGAATTTGTGGAAGAAGCCGAGCTGGCCGAACATCGGACCGATGCCGCCCATCTGGAACATGACCCACTGAATGGCCTCGTAACGGCCGGCGGCGTCCTGCGGAATCAACTGCCCGGTCTTGTCCGCGAGATAGATCAGGATCGCGCCGGATTCGAAGAGCGGCAGCGGCTTGCCGTCCGGCCCGTTCGGATCGATGATCGCCGGAATCTTGTTGTTCGGGTTGAGCGACATGAACTCGGGCGTCAACTGATCGTTGGTGTCGAAGCGCACCAGATGCGGCTCATACGGCAAGCCGGTTTCCTCGAGCATGATCGACACCTTCACGCCGTTGGGCGTCGGCAGCGAATAGAGCTGCAGGCGCTCGGGATGCGCGGCGGGCCATTTCTTCGTGATCGGGAATGCGGACAGATCTGTCATGTGATGGTGTAGCCCTGTGCGGGAATGGCGGATGAAAACGGTATCGGGACGATCGACAGAGCCAGTTCGGCGGCATGGCGGCACGGCCGGCGCTGATACGGCGCTCAGCACGCAATGCGTAATGCGCGGCCTCAATGCATCGTCCCGATCCGGCGACGGCCAAATATAAACCGAGTCGGCGCAACGTGTGCGGAAGCCGGCAGGCCCCCGACGTCAGCCGACGCTCACCACAAATCTTTCGTCGCGCTGCCCGCGCGCACGTTATAGCCCTCGCGCCACAACGCGGCGCCCACCGTCACCAGCAGCGACCTGTGCCCGGCGTCGAGCTGCTCCCACGTCGACGCGACCCAGGCCGCGAAATTCGCGCAGGTTTCCTCGAGGTCGACGGGCGCTTTGCCCTCCAGATACTGGCGTTCGAACATCGAAAGGACTTTTTCCGGTGTCATTGGCGCGGCCTCCATGTTGGATGCATTCAGTCTAAAGGCGACGCAGCCTGCGCGGCGCGCTCGGCGCGCCAAAGCCGGGTTACTCCCAGGCCGGACCTGCGCTGCAACGAGAAAAGGCGCCGAGGCGCCCTTTCGTCAAACCGCATCACACGCGATTACGGGTTGTTGCGCTTGGCTTCGTCCCTGGCGTCCTTGGCGTCTTCCTTCGCGTCGCCGTAGCTCTGCTGAACCTTGCCCGCGCCCTGCTGGAGATCGCCCTTGAGTTCCTTGCCGGGGTTATCGGTTGCCTTGCCCACGGCTTCGTTGATCTTGCCCTTCACCTGTTCGCCTACCCCTTTTACCTGGTCCTTGTTCATCTTCGACTCCGGTTGAAAGCAATGCCGACGCGATATTGCGCCAGTAACCGGATCGAGCAACGGCCATGCCCGCCATTCTTCGGACCGAAACGGCCACGCATAAGCGGGCGGAATGCCCGCGCGCCGCCAACCGCAGGAATTTTTTTCGCGGAAGCCCTAAAGTTTCCCTTCAGCCGACCGTAATAGCGGCCATGGAGGAGCCATGGACCGCACACCCATCAACCTGTCGGCATCGTCGAAAGCCGCGCTGATCGACGGCGACATCACGCACATCGCGCGTGTCATGCGACTGTCGCTGCAAGGCGACCTTGCCGGACCCATCCTGGCGCCGGCCTACTGGCGCGAGCGCCTATACAAGCTGCTCGACACGGGCAGCCTCACGCACCCGCAGCTCTGCGCAGTCGACAGCCTCCTGCTCCAACTCGACCAGTTCGAGGCCGAGCCGCCCGTCCCGTGGGACGAACTCGCGCCCGCGACCGCGGCGCTCTTTCCGCCGCCGCACGAAACCGGCGCGGGGCACCCCGTCTAGCCGCCGCTTCGTCGCGCTTGCCTCACGCGGCCCCGCCTGGCCCGGCCCGCCCCGGCCCGCCGCGCGAACGACGGCGATGCGCCGTCGCCGACGACCTTCTCGCCCTAAAAAAACGGCCGCGAACCATGCCGCGGCCTGAACACGTCGCAACGCAGGGACTTCGCGTCACGCTGCTAGCGTACACATCCAACCGTGACAAACGCATTTCGCCGCCGACGTTCCGGCGCGCCACATCGCGCCCCAAAATTCCTGGACAGGCGGTTATCGAACGGTCAAAATGTCCGCCAAAATTCCCAGCGAAGAACACATGACACGCGACATGACCCTGGCGACGAGCCACGACCTGCTTACCCAAGCGTTGCAGGTCTATAGCCAGGCCGAAATCGCGGCACGCTGCGGAAAAAACGTTCGAACCATTCGCCGCTGGAAGACCGATCAGAGTTGCCCGCGGATTGCGCAAGCGGCGTTGCGTGAAATGCTGCGAACGAAATCACGCAGCGGGCTCGCGCAAGGCGCGCCGGCTTTTCGCTTCATCGATCTCTTTGCCGGCATCGGCGGGATTCGGCGCGGCTTTGAAGCACATGGCGGTCAATGCGTCTTCACGAGCGAGTGGAACGAGTTCTCGAAGAAGACGTATCAGCAGAATCATCGCGACGCCGACGACTCGCATCAGTTCGTCGGCGACATCGTTTCGTTCGCGGAAGACGAGATTCCGCCGCACGACGTGCTGCTCGCCGGCTTTCCATGCCAGCCGTTCAGCATCGCGGGCGTGAGCAAGAAGAATTCGCTCGGCCGCCCGCATGGTTTCGAATGCACGACGCAAGGCACGCTCTTCTATGACGTCGCGCGCATCATCGATGCAAAACGTCCGGCCGCGTTCGTGCTCGAGAACGTCAAGAACCTCATGTCGCACGATAAGGGCAATACGTTTCGAACGATTCTCGAAGTATTGCGCGACGAGTTGAAATACGACGTGCACTATAAGGTCATCGACGGGCAGCATTTCACGCCGCAGCATCGCGAGCGAATCGTGATCGTCGGGTTTCGTTCGGATACCGAATTTTCTTTCGACGATCTGCGCTTGCCCGCAACCGGGCCGCGCCTCGCGTCGATCCTGCACAAGACCGACGGCAGCGAGCCGCTGTTGCCGCACGACGGCGAGCGTTTCTTCGATCACGTTCAGCGCAAGGTTCAGCCGAAATACACGTTGACGCCGAATCTGTGGGCGTACTTGCAGGCTTACGCCGATAAACATCGCGCCGCCGGCAACGGCTTCGGCTTTGGGCTCGTGACACCCGCGAGCGTCACACGCACGTTGTCGGCCCGCTATCACAAGGACGGCTCCGAGATTCTTCTCGCGCAAGGCCAGGGCGAACGGCCGCGCCGCTTGACGCCGCGCGAGTGCGCCCGTCTGATGGGTTTTCCCGACGACTTCGTGATTCCCGTGAGCGACACGCAGGCGTATCGTCAGTTCGGCAACAGCGTGGTCGTACCGGTCATGCAGGAAGTGGCGCGCATCATGGCGCCGCATATCGGTGCGCTGCTCGGGCAAGACTTTCAATCGCAGCGAGCAAAAGTAGCACTGCGCGCATAGTCGCTTGCACACACGCGGTCCTGTCGCGTAGTCGGCGTGGACAGAACCGCGTGCCCGCAAGACTCGTCCGTAAACTCAGCTTGTCGGCTGCGTTGCGGCCTCGTGAATCAGCGCCGCGACCTCCGTGGGCCGCGACGCGAGCGACGCGTGACTAGCCGCAAGCGTCACGATCTTTCTTGCGTTGAGCCGCGCGGACATCATCTTCTGGTTCTCCGGATGAATCATTCGGTCTTCGCTGGAGATCTGATACCACGATGGTTTCTGCGCCCATGCCGCCGAAGTGATTGGGTCTCCGAACGTTCCCGCTAACGGCGCCTTCTGCGTGACGGCCATGACGAGCGCCTCATCGGCGCTCAGGTCCTGACAGAAGCTTTGATGGAATTTCTCCGGCTTGATCCACAGGTAACCGTCGCTGTCCGGCTCGAGATTGGCGGCGGCCTCTGGCGGACGCTGCTGCGTGATGCCGCCCGGACTCTCCCCCGTATCCGGCGCGAACGCCGCGATATACACGAGCCCCGTCACATTCGGATGATTGCCCGCCTGCGTGATGACCGCGCCTCCATACGAATGACCGACCAGCAAAACCGGTCCGCCGATCTGGGCGATCATCTTGCTGGTTCGTTCGACGTCGTCCGCAAGGGAAGTCAGCGGCAATTCAACGGCGCGAATCGATTCGTGACCTTGACGCGCAAGCTCGACGATGACTTTGCTCCAATGGGCGGCTCCTCCCCAAAAACCGTGGACCAGCAAGATCGCAGGCTGATTGCTCATGACAGCACTCCTGTTGTTCGATTCGTAATGGCTCTGCGCTCACCACGGCATTGATCGTCTCCGAAGGTTGCACGCGACGTGTCAACCGCTGTCGCAAAGACAGCGGTGAAAACATCATAGGTCCAATGAAACGGAACAACGAGAAAGTTTATCGGCGTGCGGAGACGTCGAGCGCGGACCCGGCGATCGTGTCCAGATGCGCGCGCAGAACATCGATGAAATGCCGGCTCAGCAACGATGGCGCAGTGTGCGCGGGCATCGCCATGCGCACCGGCACATCGATCGTCGGCTCGAACGGTTTCACCAGCAACTGACCAGCATAGGTGCTCGCCACATACGGATTGACGATTGCCACGCCAATGCCCGCGCTCACGAGCGCACAGATGGTGATGGACGACGTGGTCTGGATCGCAAAGTCGACCGGCATATCGTGCGCAGCCAGCACGGCCTTGATCGCGATGGTCAGGTCGTCCATCTCTCCAAGCGAGAGCAAGGGCTCGCCGCGCAGCGCCTCCACATGAACAGTCGACTGATCTTTCAACCGATGACCAGGCGGCAGCACGCATACGGCCGGCACCGTCTTGATGATCTCGGTCTCGAAGTCGAGCTCGTCGAGCTTGCCGGTAGTCAGTATCAGATCGAACAGATCCTGACGCAGCAGGTCGGTCAATTGCGGCGTAGCGGCCGTCTGCAAGTTCAGATACGTTTGCGGAAAACGCGAGCGGAACTCGCGGATGACCTGCGGCAAAAGGCCGCTGCCGAGCGTCGGCGTGCAGCCGATATGCAGTGCGCCCGTCCCCGAATTGCGCAGAATCGAGACCACGGACTCGATGTTCTCCAGACCGTTGAAATGCTTCTGCACCGTCTTGTACAGCAGTTGTCCTTCGCTTGTCGGTCTCAACCTGCCGTGGTGCATCTCGAACAGTTTCAGGCCCGAAGAGCTTTGCAGTTCAGCGAGGCGGCGACTGACGGACGGCTGAGTCGTATTGAGCGCCGCAGCGGCGCCGGTCGTCGTACCCATCTGCATGACGGCGCGGAACGCCTGAATCTGCTGGAAGTTCAATGGCCGCGTCATGTAGAGGAAATCCAATCGACTAGGACGGCTGACTATACCAAACGCGAATAGCCGTACCGCAAAAATGAATTGTCCGGCGTCGCCGAGCGGCGATATTCTTCTGCCACTCTTCGTGCCGGCAGGAACCGTCGGCGCTTTGTCTGCACTCTTTGTCTTTGGCCGCTCATGATCGCCTCGCCGCTTTGCATTGCCGACCGCCCTGGCCACCGCGCAAGAACCGTTCGGCGCACCTGTCCTATCCAGCGGCTACGCGGCGGCGAGCAGCATCATTTCTTCGGCTATTACAACAAGAGCGCGTGGGATCGCACGGGCCGCTATCTGCTCGGCAATGAGGTCGCAATGATGGATGCGCCGCTTACGCCGGACTTGCGGGCCAACGTCGGGTACTTCGACCTTAAGGATGGCGAAATTTTTCATGCGATCGACACAACCACCGCCTGGAACTGGCAAATGGGCTGCCAGTTGCAGTGGCTCGACGGCGAGCCCGGCCGCAAATTAATTTACAACACACGTACCGACGATATGTCGGCGCGTTACCCAGGTTTCGGCGCGAATGTTTTCGACATCGACAGCGGGAAAAAGACGGCGCTTTCAATGCCCGTTTATGTATGCGCACCCGATAGCCGTTATGCGCTTTGCGTCGATTACCGGCGCCTCTATGTGACGCACGAAACGATAGGCTACGCGGAGCATGGCGGTCCATTCACGTTAGAGCTGGCGCCCGCAGACGACGGCATCCATCGCCTCGATCTCGCAACCGGCGAGACTGCATTGATTGTCAGCTATGACGATTTGCGCGAGTTCCACCCGGTTGCGTCGATGGAGCGCGCGATCCACTGGGTAAGCCACATCGAGATCAATCCTGCGTCGTCGCGCATGCTGTTTTTGCACCGCTGGACAGAGCGCACCGCCGACGAAACCTGCTTCCTGCACCGGCTGATTACGATGAACGCCGACGGCTCCGGCATGCGCCTGCTCGAATGCTCGGACCATCCGCTGCCGCAACTGGCGGATGATTTCGATCCGTCCGCAGTCGGCACGTTCGACTACGAGAAGTCCGAATACCAGATCTCGCACCCGTTGTGGCAAGACGATGCGCACATCGTCGCATGGAGCCCGCACGCCGGCAGCATTCACTATCATCTGTATGAAGACGCCGACGACGGCCAGGTGGAAGCGATCGGCCGCGATCTGCTGACCGAGAACGGGCATATGAGCTTTTCGCCGGTCGACACGCGCTGGCTGTTATCCGACACCTACCCCGACTCGCGGACCAACACACGCATTCTGTTTATCTACGACATGCGTGAAGGCGTGCGCTATGAGATCGGCGAATTCCATGCACCGCCGGAGCTGAAAAAAGAAAACCGCTGCGACTTGCACCCGCGCTGGAATCGCGACGGTCTCGCCGTGTGCATCGATTCCGTTCACGAGGGTGAACGCCAGATGTATGTGATCGACGTTTCGCAGATTACCAGCGCACGCTGAAGCAAAAATAATGAAGACCGTGGAGACAACGATGAAACGAGAGTACTTCGCCCGCGCCATCGTCACCGTTGCGATTGCAACATCGAGCGCGCTTCAGCTTCATGGCGTGAAGGCGGCAGAACCCGCGCTCACTGGCACGCTTCTGAAAGTAAGCGAAGACAAAGTGATTACCATTGGCTACCGCGATGCGTCGGTTCCGTTCTCCTACTACGACGCGAATCAAAAGCCGATCGGCTATTCGATCGACGTCGCGAATCTGGTTATCGAGCGCATCAGAAAAGATCTGAAACTTCCGGACCTGAAGGTCCGCACTATTCCGATCACTTCACAGAACCGCATGTCGCTGCTTCAGAACGGCACGATCGACTTCGAATGCACGAGCACGACGAACAACGCCGAGCGCGCGCGGCAAGTGTCCTTTTCAAACAGCTTCTTCGTTATCGGCACGCGTCTGCTCGTCAACACGAAGTCGGGCATCAAGGACTTCGACGATCTGAAAGACAAAACCGTCGTGGTCGGCGCGGGCACTACTTCGGAAAAGATCCTGCGCAAGATGAATGTCGAGAAGTCGATGAACATGGACATCATCAGCGCGAAGGATCACGCCGAATCGTTTCTTATGCTGACCACGGGCCGCGCGAAAGCCATGATGATGGATGACGCGTTGCTCGCCGGCGAACGCGCGAAAACGCGCAATCCCAATGACTATGAAATTGTCGGCACGCCGCAGAGCTACGAGGCGTACGGCTGCATGCTGCGCAAAAACGACGCGCCGATGAAAGCCATCATGGACGCCGCGATCGCCGACGCCCAGAAGTCCGGCCTGGCCGCGAAGATGTACACGCGCTGGTTCGAGCAGCCCATTCCGCCAAAGCAGCTCAATCTCGGTGTACCGCTGTCGCCGCGAATGAAGACTCTGTTCGCCAACCCCGGCGACAAGCCGACATCGTGAGCCGCGTCGCAGGCTAGAGGTGTTCAATGGATTACAGATGGCACTGGGGTGTGCTGCTGCAGCCGGTCGCGACCGGCGAGCCCGCCACTTATCTGGACTGGCTCTTCTCCGGACTCGTGAATACCGTCGAATTGACCTTGCTTGCCTTCTCGCTTGCACTTGCGATAGGCACCGTATTCGGCGTCATGCGCACCTTGCCGAACCGCGCGGCAAATGCGGCGAGTGCGGCCTATGTTTCAATCTTTCGCGGCGTACCGCTGATCGTGCAGTTCTTCATCTGGTTCTTCGTCGTGCCAGAAGTACTGCCCACCGCTGCCGGAGACTGGTTCAAGAGCCTGCCCTCTCATCCGCAGTTTCTGATTGCGTCGGTTGTATCGCTCGGCGTGTACACGGGTTCGCGAATCTGTGAGCAAGTGCGCGCGGGCATACAGGCGCGACCCGTGGGACAGTTCCATGCGGCGTTCGCACTCGGGCTCACGCGAGCCCAGGCCTATCGCCATGTTCTGCTGCCTGTCGCGTTTCGCACGATACTCGGCCCGCTGACATCCGAGTTCCTGATCATATCCAAGAACTCTGCCGTGGCTTCCACGATCGGTTTGCTCGAACTGTCGGGCCAGGCGCGGCAACTGGTGGACTACACCGCGCAGCCGTATGAATCGTTTATCTGCGTGACGCTTGCCTATATGGCACTCAACTTCGCGATTCTGCGCGGCATGCGCTGGATTCGCCGGCGCACTGCGCTGCACGGAATGATCGGGAGTTGATATGTTCGAGATGGACTGGCAAGCGCTCATCGACTCGAGAGACGTGTTGCTCTCAGGCATGCAGGTCACATTGCAGATTACCGTTGTCGCGATTCTCGTCGGTCTCGCCTGGGGCACGGTACTCGCGATATTCAGTTTGTCGGCGAATCGCGCACTGCGGCTCTTTACGCAAACCTATGTATCGCTATTCCGATCGATTCCGCTCGTCATGCTGTTGTTGTGGTTCTACCTGATCGTGCCGCAACTGCTGAAGGCGCTGTTCAATCTTCCGTCCACGGTCGACTTGCGGCTCGTTTCTGCACTGACTGCTTATTCGTTACTCGAGGCGGCGTTCTTCTGCGAAATCATTCGCGCGGGCATCGCCGGCTTGCCGAGCGGACAGCTTCAGGCCGGATACGCACTCGGCATGACATCCATGCAGACGCTGCGCTACGTGATTCTGCCGCAGGCGTTTCGCGCGATGGTGCCGCTTGCGCTTACACAGTGCATCGTCATCTTTCAGGACACGTCGCTCGTCTATGTGATCGCGCTGGGCGATTTCTTCAGGCGCCTGACCGCAATCGGCGAACGCGACGGCACCATCGTCCCCGTGCTGATCGTTGCGGGCGTGGCTTACTGGGCGATCACCACGATGATGATCGCGATCACTCATTGCGTTCGCACGAGGCTCGCAAAATGATTGCACTGAAAGACGTTTCTAAACGGCATGGACACGCGCCGTCACGATGAGTACCAGCCACGACACGCAATTGCGCATGTTCGTCGCCGTCGCGAAGTTCCATTCGCTGCGCGCGGCGGCTGAAGCGGTCGGCATCACGCAGCCGGCCTTGAGCCGGCATATTCAGTCGCTCGAATCGAAACTCGGCCACGCGCTATTCAGGCGGCACGGTCGCGGAATGCAACTGACGTCGGATGGCGAAGCGTTGTTTCGGGCGGTAGAGCCGCTTCTCGACGCGCTGGACCAGTCGGTTTCGCACGCCACCGCGCATGGGCCTGGCTGGGGACTTTCGCTGCGCATTGCCACAGTGGACACACTGGTTGGACACTTCGTACCGAGCCTCGGCCGCGAACTGTTGCGAGTCTATCCGCAGACGCGTCTCTCTTTGCAATGCAGCACTTCCAGTAGCGTCGTTGAAATGGTGTTGCGCGGCACTGCCGATCTCGGCCTGGCTTATTCCACCGAGTTGAGCACGACCGACCTTCAAAGCGTCGAGCTTCACGAAGAACGTCTCGCGCTTTACCACAGCGCGCGGACTGATGTCAGCCGTGAAGCCATGTCGCGTTTGTCGGAGTTGAAGCTGGTGCTGCCGCCTCGTCACTTCGGCGTGCGGCGTTATGTGGAGCGCGTGCTCGGTTGTGCGATACAGCCGTCGATCGAATGCGACTCGCTCGAGTTGTCATTGCGAATGGCGTCGGTTAGCGGAGCGATTGCGCTATTGCCAGAACATGTCCCAGAGGACTTAATGGCATCCTGTGAGTTAAATCGCATAATTCTCGCGGACATTCCCGCTCGACGGCTGGTCGCTTTCTGGCGCGCTCAAACCAGAAGATGTGTGGTACTCGAGACGGCCATTGAAATCGCCAGGCGAACCCGAGCCAGCGAACGATAACTGCACGTTAATCCAGAATTATTTCTGGGACGATGGCGCCGTGCATTCGCCACGGTCATAATCGCAAAGGCGTTGCGCAGCATCAACGCAAACTTCAAATACCTCCTGACCCGTTACACAACAAAGGGCACTGCGAAAGGGCACTGCCAACAAATCGCCTGAATCGTCAAACAGTTTTGACAATTAGTCATGCATACCTTCAAACGGTGAGGACACGATGAAGAACCATCAACTTCGCGCGCTCGTCGCCATTGCAGACGCCGGCAGCGTTCGCGGCGCAGCCAGGGCATTGGGATTGTCGCCCTCCGCCATCACGCAGGCGCTGAAAGATCTCGAAGACCGCGTCAACGCGCCTTTGATCGTGCGCGCATCGTCAGGGGCGACGTTGACGGAATGCGGCAATACGCTGCTCCCTCATGCAAGACTTATCGTGTCGCAAGTAGAGCGCGCGCATGGCGCTTTGAATGAGATGCGCGGCGAGCCGTGCGGAAAACTGTCGCTCGCGATCACGCCGTGGATAGCTTTATGTTTTCTTCCCGAGATATTCATTCAGTTCCGCAAGCTGATGCCGAATGTGCAACTCGAGATGTTCGAAGGCCTCATGTCGATCGCCTATCCGCGTTTGCGCGATGGCAGCGTCGAAGTATTCGTGGGCCAGCAGGCTCCCGATACGGTCAACACGGAATTCAATTTCCGCCCGCTCTTGTCGTGCGGCCTGACCGTGGTCGCGCGGCGTGGACATCCACTCGCGCAGTCCCGCTCTCTTGCGGATCTGATGGATGCCGATTGGCTGGTGTGCCTCGACTCGGATATGGAGTGCCGGCTCTCGAAGAAAATGTTCTATCGCAATGGCTTGCCGGAACCGCGTAACGTTCACTACATGCATTCATTGATGGTGGCCGCATCGGTACTGCAAAGAACCGACGCAGTGAGTATCTTCCCGTGGCCACTCGCGGAACTCTGTGTGACGCGCTTCAAGTTCTGCGCGTTCCCGCTGAGAGAAGAACTCGAAGATACATCCATTGGAATCGTTTCGCGCCTTGGCCATCCTCAAAGCGCGGCGGCAAATTGCCTTATCGACATACTTCTGGAAACCATCCGCGATAGCGACAACACAGGAAGCGTAGAAGCAAAGCGGGTTCTGCAATCGACTGAGCGGCTGTTCTAATTCGCGCCATTGTCGTGCAACGACGGCGGCTGTACTCGGCTTTACGCTTCACCGCCGGCTCATCATAACGATTAGCGAATCGGCTTGCCGTCGCGTGTGATGAGAACCGCCGTCTCAGCGCTATATGTCGCGTGCACGCTGTCGCCTACCGCGATCTTGTCGAGCGGTACGTTCGGGGCAATTTGCAGCAGCATACTGCGCGAGGGTCCGCGCAATACGACCTGGCGATTCTTGCGGTCGATGCTTTGCACGGTCGCGACCACGTCGACCTTGCGCAGCTTCACGGCCATGCTGTGCGATATGGGCCGGGCGGATTCTTCTTCGACTCGCGAGCGCACCCCCTTGGCCGCCACCTTTTCCGCCGACAACAACAGCGCGCTTTTATATTGGACCTGTATCTCGTCGCCGACCTTGAGCAGCCTGATGTCGGCCACCCCGGGATCGACCTCCATCACTACTATCTCGCCGTGCGATCCCTGCACGGTGATACGGTTCATCTGCGCGTCGATATTGACGATACGGCTGGTGAGCCAGGCTACCATTTGCGCACCCGGTGCGCTTGCCGGTGCAGGTGTCCGATCGTCTTGCGCGCGACTTGCTGCCGGATAGCCCAGCAATAATGCCGCGGCAAAGGCGAGGTTTAACATACTCGACGATTGCGCTGTAAGTGCACGCATAACTTGCTCCGATTTCAATTTCATAGTGAGTAGGTGTGGTGGGCAGTCCTCGACAACATCAGCGCTTTAATTAACCGGTCGCCTGTTGACTGCCAGCAGCGAACGTATCGCGAGCCCATGCACGCTGTGAAGCAACATAATGCTGAACGCGTTAATCGCTTCCGAACGGCACCGCAAGGAGCCGGGCGCTCCATTCCGCATACGCACGCGCGTCGCCGCAACAGATCCATATCGCTTTCAATGGACCGCGTTCGCTTTTGCTTTACGCGTAGGCCATTCCGCTTCTTCCGCCGACGGTTCGCTTGCATTAACTTTCCAACACGTTGCAGCGAGTAACGAACCCCGAGCCGCCACTTACCAAGGTCTGAGTGGTGGACTTTCGCGGCCGCTAAGGCGGCCGCCTTTTTTTCAGCAGGAGCGCCCATGAAGAAAATCGTTTCCACTCTGTTGTTCTGCATGATTAGCGCGGCGTCGACATCCTGGGCGCAAACCCCGGCGAATAAAACATCGCCCGGTACAAGCGATCAGATCGTGCAGATGCACGAGCGCATTTCCGCGGCTAATCACGTATATGACGGCAAAGTGGCCGCCGCCAAGCGCGTGTATATGCGGCAGAAAGCGGCCGCAGCGAAAGAGCGCGACGCCGCCGTCGCCGCTGCTCGCGACGGTGTTCCCGCAGACGCCGCTCAATAGGCGACTTATTGGCGCGGCCGGAGAACGCGCGTTCCGGCACGCGATGTAAAGACGATCCAGCACTGCTAACGCAGCAAGAAGAGAGGCGTCGACTATGAACCGGGATAACGAGGCAACAGATAGACACGCAAAGGACACACATGCAAAAGAGGAGGCAGCAAAACGCAGAAGACTGACTGCATCGAGTCTCGACGCCATCATGACACCAGGCGTGCGCTATACCTGCGTTGCGCTCGCGAATCAGTTGAACAGCAGCACACGGCAAATCAAGGCCTCGCTGAGTCAGCTCGTCGACGCCGGCACGGTCCGCCATATACAGGAGGCCCGCACCGGCATTTACTGGGTGCCGACAAGCGACGAGAGGAAGAGCTTCGAGCAAAGACGCATGGCGCGCAGAGTGCTCCTCGGCCATACGCTCGAAGGTTATGACGCGGGTCTGCACAGCTTGCAAAGCCTGTGCATGCTGGTACGTCGATCCTGACGACGCGACCGCTTTTCTCCAATACGCGCGCGGTGCAAGCGATTTTGCGTAAACTGCCGGGTGCCGGCATACGCCGGCTTGCCTGCGCGCGGTTTCAATCGAATCCCGGCGTCGCCCGAAGTGGCGCGCATCGTGCTCCAGCGTAGGCAACGCTGCTTGTTGCACCGCTTATCCAGGAGCCATCGCATGAATCGATACAAGCGCCTTTCCTGCACGCCGACTTGTTCGGGCTGCGCAAACTCGCCGCGCTAGCATGGTCGATATCGTCGACAGCGCCACGCGCAGCCGCATGATGTCCGGCATTCGCGGCCGCAATACGAAGCCCGAGGTGCTGATTCGCAGCCTGCTGCATCGGCAGGGCTTTCGCTTTCGCCTGAATGCGCGCGACCTGCCGGGGCGCCCCGACATCGTGCTGCCTCGCTACCACGCCGTCGTGCTCGTGCATGGCTGCTTCTGGCATGGTCACGACTGCCCTCTTTTCAAATGGCCGCAGACGCGCCCCGAGTTCTGGCGCGAGAAGATCGGCCGTAACCGCGCGAACGACGACAAGGTGCGCGCCGCGCTGCTCGCGGCCGGCTGGCGCGTCGGCGTCGTGTGGGAATGCGCGTTGCGCGGCGCGAATCGCGACATCGAGGGCGTGCTGACGCGTCTCGTCGAATGGCTGAAGAGCGACGCGCCGAGCTTCGAAGAACGCGCCTGAAAGCGCCCTTGCCCACCGCCTGCTACGCGCGGTTTGGCGAGCGAACCGGAAGCCCTCGGTGATACACTCGACTGGCTAACCCGAAGCGACTTAAGCCCGCCGGCCATCACGCCGGCACGGCACTCACGGTGCTCGCTTCGGCCATCAAACCAGCCAGCAAGGGAGGCACACAATGGCTGATTTCCGTCTGTGGTCCGACGATTTTCCCAATAGCGGCTTCATGCCGAAGGCGCACGAATACGACGACAAGGCATTCGGCGTCGACGGCGAAAACATCTCGCCCGTGCTGCAATGGGAAGGCGCGCCGGCCGACACACAAAGCTTCGCGCTCACCGTGCACGATCCCGACGCGCCAACGGGCAGCGGCTTCTGGCACTGGGTCGTGGTCAACATTCCCGCGGACGCACGCTCGTTGCCGCGCAACGCCGGCAAGGCCGACGGCTCGCTGCTGCCGCAAGGCGCGCTGCAGGTGCGCAACGATTACGGCACGGTCGGCTTCGGCGGTGCCGCGCCGCCGCGCGGCGACAGAACGCATCGCTACATTTTCCGGCTGCATGCGCTGAAGGTGCCGCATCTGCCCATCACCGCCGAGACCACCAACGCGGTCGCGCGCTTCATGACTCATCTGAACGAGATCGACTCGACGACGCACACCGGGCTCTACGAGCTCAAATAGCGGCGAGCTGCGGACGATGCCGCGACGCACGCCATCATATTGAGCGGCGCGGCATCGGCGCAGCGCGCGCGAACCTTTCGCGAAAGCAGCCATAAGTCGCGACCCGCCGCGCTTTCGTGCGGAACGCTGAAGGCAACTCGAACAACCGATGCACGCACAACCATCCCGCAACGGCGGGACCCTACCGCCGGATGCCGCGGACACGCTCGCTCCTGACAGCGCGCGGCCGTCCAATGCCGAACCCGGTCTGCCCACGCCGCAACGCTATTGGGCGATGCTCGTCATCGCTCTTGCGCTGACGCTTGCGGTGCTCGACAGCGCGATTGCCAATGTCGCGCTGCCCACCATCGCGCGGAACTTGCAGGCGAGCGCGGCCGGCTCCATCTGGATCGTCAACGCGTATCAACTCGCCATCACCATTTCTCTGCTGCCCCTCGCGTCGCTTGGCGACCGCATCGGCTATCGGCGCATCTATCTGGCCGGGCTGATTCTGTTTACGGTGGCGTCGTTCGGTTGCGCGCTCTCGACCTCGCTGCCGACGCTCGCGATCGCTCGCGTTGTGCAGGGCTTCGGCGCGGCGGGCGTCATGAGCGTGAACACGGCGCTCGTGCGCATGATCTATCCGCCGACGCAACTCGGACGCGGCGTCTCGGTCAACGCGATGGTGGTTGCAGTGTCCTCCGCAGTCGGACCCACGGTCGCTTCCGGCGTCCTCGCGGTCGCTCCGTGGCCGTGGCTGTTTGCGATCAACGTGCCGATCGGCATTGCGGCGATTATCGGCGGCTTCAAGGCGCTGCCGATGAACCGCGGCCACGATTCCCCGTACGACCTGTTGAGTGCGGTGATGAACGCGTTCGTATTCGGCCTGCTGATTTTCGCCGTCGACGGACTCGGCCACGGCGAACGGCTCGGCTATGTCGTCGTGGAACTGATCGGCGCGGTGGTGATCGGCTACTTCTTCGTGCGCCGTCAGTTGAGCCGCCCCGCGCCGCTGCTGCCGATCGATTTGCTGAGGATTCCGATCTTCGCGCTGTCGATCGGCACGTCGGTGTGTTCGTTCTGCGCGCAGATGCTCGCGTTCGTGTCGCTGCCGTTCATGTTGCAGGACATGCTCGGTTTCTCGCAGGTCGACACCGGTCTGCTGATGACGCCGTGGCCCGCGATCATCATCGTCGCCGCGCCGATTGCCGGCGTGCTGTCGGACAAGGTCTCGTCGGGCTGGCTCGGCGGCGTGGGGCTCGCCGCGATGACGGTCGGCCTGCTACTGCTCGCGACGCTCGGCCCGCATCCGGACGCCTGGCAGATCGCGTGGCGCATGGCGTTGTGCGGCGCGGGCTTCGGCATCTTCCAGTCGCCGAATAACCGCACGATGCTGTCGTCCGCGCCACGCGAACGCAGCGGCGGCGCAAGCGGCATGCTCGGCACTGCGCGCCTGACCGGTCAGACGCTCGGCGCGGCGCTCGTCGCGCTGATCTTCGGCGTCGCGCCGCACAGCGGGCCGGTCATCGCGCTTTATGTTGCCGCGGGTTTTTCCGCCGTGGCCGCCGTGGTCAGCACAATGCGCGTGATGCAGCGGGTCAATACGCGCGCCGCGTAACGACGCCACGCATCCGATAAACGACGCAGATACGAAAAGGGCGCGCATCGCATGATGTGCGCCCTTTCCTTGCTCTGCCTCAACCCTTCCTTCCAGGCTCTCACTTCGACGTGATCAGCTTCGCGCGGCTTCTAACAAACGCAAAGAAACCGCGCAGCCGCCCACAACTCCTAGGACGACGACGACGCCGTCACGTCAGCGAGCTTTACCGCTTTGGCCGTCACCGAAGACGCGGTCGCCACGTTACGCAGATCCGCCAGGAACGTATCGCGCCACACGGACAGGTTGTTCTCGCGCATCGGCGCCATCATGTCGGCGTGACGCGCCTGCCGCTCGGCAAGCGGCATCGACAGCGCGCGTTCGAGCGCCTCGGCCATCTGCGAGAGATCGAACGGATTGACGACGAGCGCGCCCGGCAATTGTTCGGCCGCGCCCGCGAACTGCGACAGCACGAGCACGCCAGGATCGGCCGGGTCCTGCGACGCGACGTATTCCTTCGCGACGAGATTCATGCCGTCGCGCAGCGGCGTCACATAGCCGACCTGCGATTGACGGAACAGCGCCATCAGAAGATTGCGCTCGTATTTGCGGTTGAGGTACTGGATCGGCGTCCAGTCGAGCTGCGCGAAGCGTCCGTTGATGCGGCCGGCCTCGCCTTCCAGCGTCTGACGAATCCGCTGATATGTTTGCACGTCGGAGCGCGTCGGCGGCGCGATCTGCACCAGCGACACGCGCCCGTGCCATCCCGGCGCATTCAGCAGCAGGCGTTCGAACGCCTGGAAGCGCTCGACAAGCCCCTTCGAATAATCGAGGCGATCGACGCTCATGATCAGCTTGCGTCCGCGCATGCCGTCACGCAGGCTGCGCACCGGCTTTCGGTCGGTGAACTGCTCGGCGGCCTTCGCGATCGCATCGGGATAGATGCCGATCGGATACGCGGCGACCTTCAGGAAGCGGTTATACGCGTGGACCATGCCGTCTTCGCTCGAGGTGCCGTGATGACCGCGCTCGATGAAATCGACAAACGACTGGCGATCCGCCTCCGTCTGAAAGCCGATCACGTCGTAGCTGCACATTGCCTTGACGAGTTCCTCGTGCGGCGGAATCGTGCGCAGCACCTCGGGAACCGGAAACGGAATATGCAGGAAGAAGCCGATCGGATTCTTCACGCCGAGATCGCGCAGGCAGCGCGCGAACGGCAGCAGATGATAGTCGTGAACCCAGATGATGTCGTCGGGCCGCAGCAGTTCCTTCAACTGCTTCGCGAGCGTCGCATTGACGCGCTGATAACCCGCGTATTCCTGCCGATCGTAGCGCGAGAGGTCGTTGCGATAGTGGAACGTGGGCCACAGCGTCGCATTCGAAAAACCGCGGTAGTACTGGTCGTAGTCGCGCTTGGTCAGGCCGACCGTCGCATACGTGACGTTGCCCTGCTTCTCGATTACCGGCGCCGACGGTTCGCTCACCGTCTCGCCGCTCCAGCCGAACCAGACTCCGCCGGTTTCCTTCAACGCGTCCAGCACGCCGATCGCCAGGCCACCCGCTGCGGGCCGGCCCTCCTGGGTCGGCGCGACACGATTCGATACCACGATCAGTCTGCTCATTGGTGCTCCACCTAGTTCAGTTGTTTCGTTGCATGCGGACATGTGCGGCAAGATTGCACGCAAGTCGCGTGCCGTTTCGGTGCAAATGGGAAATAAAAATGTGTGCAAATGTGACAAACGAGCACAAACCCGCGCCGCCATGATGCGGCGAAGGAGTTTCTTCCGTTTCGTCACATGAAAGTGGAAACGTCTTGCTCGGGCTGGAAGCTCGGGCTGCCGAGCAGTCTTATGCGTCCTGCTCAGAGCCCAGGTCGCGCTGGTAGTCGAGGCCTTCCTGGCGCACGCCGCCCTGGTTGTATTCCCCGTCAGGTGGGGCGTCGGGGGCGACGCGATTCTGCGCGGACGGATCGTGGTGCGGCGCGGACGAGGCCGCAGCGGCCGCGGCGGCCGAAGCGTCCGGAACGGGTCCGGACGAAGCCGGCGGTGGAGCGCTCTTGTCCGTAGAACGGCTGTCGCGCTTGGAATGGCGCGCGGAACGCCGCAGCGCTGGATGTCTCATGATCGATGCCTCCGGGCAAAGCCGCGCCGCCTGGCAGCGGCGGCATCAACACAGTCTAGGAGCGACGACATTGAATTGCCGGTAAATCATGCGTCGCATTTGTAACATGTACACAAATTTGCTGCGCCCGCCAAGGCGCGAACGGCAAGGAATTCAGAGTTGCAGAGAGATTGGCGGACGCCGACTGGCCTGCGGAGTCTGCGTGGGCTGCGGAGGCGGGTCGCCAATCGGCGGCTCGACGGGTTCGATCGGTTCAGGATCCGGATTGGGCACCGTATCCGGCTCGCTTGGACTCGGCGGCTCGATCGGCTCCGGTCGATGCGCGTGCTGGCGAAGCGGCAGCGCGGGAGCGGCAGCGTAGTGCGGCATGTCAGTGGTCCTCGCTATGCATTTGTGTTGAATGCAGCAAGGGCTGTGCCGTTCGACGCCGCGCTCCCGACGGGAAGCGGCGGGTGGACTTTACGCGCCGGACTTTAAGCGCAGGACGTTAAGCGTCCGCGCCGCCGAGCGCACGCGATTCATCGGCGGCATCGCCGTCTTCGCGCGCGTCGTTGCCGTATTCCACGAGGCGGTTGTACAGCGTCTTCAGGCTGATGCCGAGAATTTCCGCGGCGCGCGTCTTCACGCCGCCGCACTGCTCGAGCGTGGCCAGAATCAACTGACGGTCGGCTTCAGCGAGCGACGTGCCGAACGGAATCGTGATCGCCGTGCCCGCAGCCGGCTTCGACAACGTGATCTGCAACGGCACGGTCGCGGTGCTGTCCGAGTCCGTGCCCGACATGATGTGCGCGCGCTGCACGTAGTTCTTCAGCTCGCGCACATTCCCCGGCCACGGATACGACAGCAGCATCTCCTTCACCGCGGGCGGGAAATGCTTCTTTGTGCCGTGCCGCTCGTTCAGTTCCTCGAGGAACGCTTGCGCGAGCAGTTCGACGTCCTTGCCGCGATCGCGCAGCGGCGGCAGGCTGATCGGAAACACGTTCAACCGATGGTAGAGGTCGAGCCGCAGCTTTCCTTCCAGCACCGCCTGCTCCGGATCGCGGTTGGTCGCGGCGATCAGCCGCACGTCGGTTTCGATTTCCTTCGTCGTGCCGACCCGCATGAACATGCCGGTTTCCAGCACGCGCAGCAGCTTGACCTGCAGCTCGATCGGCATTTCGGTGATTTCGTCGAGAAACAGCGTGCCGCCGTTCGCGCGCTCGAAATAACCCTTGTGCTGACGATCCGCGCCCGTGAACGAGCCGCGCTCGTGGCCGAACATTTCCGACTCGATCAGATTCGGCGAAATCGCGCCGCAGTTCACCGCCAGAAACGCATGCTTGCGACGCAGGCTGAGCTCGTGCAGCGTCTGCGCGGCCACTTCCTTGCCGGTGCCCGACTCGCCGACCAGCATGACCGAAGCCGCCGTCGGCGCGACACGGCCGATCTGGTCGTAGACCTCCTGCATGGCCGGCGAATTGCCGAGCATCAAACCGAAGCGGCCCATGCGGCGCAGTTCGCCGCGCAAGGTGCCGATTTCGGCCTTCAGGTCGCCGGCGCGCGGCAGGCGCGACAGAATCGCCTTCACGCGCTGCATGTTGATGGGCTTCACCAGGTAGTCGGTGGCGCCCATTTTCAGCGCGTTCACCGCCGACTCGACCGTGGCGTGGCCGGTAATCACGATCACTTCCACGCCGGAGCGCGGATCGAGATCTTCGAACAGTTCGACCCCGCTGCCGTCCGGCAGCTTGAGATCGGTAAAGACAACGTCCGGCATCTGCCGGACCAGTTGAATGCGCGCTTCGCGCAGATCGCCCGCGGTGGCGGTGGTCAGACCGTCTTCCCCGATGATGGCGGAAAGCGCCTCGCGGGTACTTGCGTCGTCATCGACAATCAGTACATGTGGCATCGCGTCTCGAAAGCCTGCAAGCGTGGGAGGAACAGCATGCGGCGAGCATGCTGAAAAAGCGCCGACGACCTCGCGCGGGTGGCGGGCATACCTGTCTCAAAGTGAGCGTACGCCAACTTCCGACAGCGCTTGGTCGCCGATTCCATTCAATATTGCAACAATACACGCATAAATCGCGACGTGATCGGCACTATTGTTCTGTATTTACCTATTATACGGCTTTATAGAGACAATTTAACAGTCCCGGAGACACGCCGCATGCCCGGCGGATGGGCGGCGGCGCGCGGCGGGAAAGCAGGCTAGCTGCTGTGCGGGAACGGCCAGGCGTCGGGGTGAGCGGAGCCGTTCGGCCCATGCGCGCCCGGACCGGCGGATGCCGGCGAGCCCGTGCCGGACTGCCCGGAAGAAGCGGACGATGACGCCGCCGACGGCGTGATAACCGCGCCGCCCTCGTCTTCCCAGCGGTTCAACTCGCGCCCGGTGGTGGATTGCGCGGCGCGGCTGCGCTGCACATAACGCACCGCGAGGTAGCCGCCGAGCGCCATCAGCGCACCGAAAATGCCAATTTTGGGTCGAGCCATCATGAACTCCTTGTGGTCGTTTTGTGATCGTTAGATGCAGAGAGGTAGAGAGTGCAAACCGCCGCGCCGCGCAGCCGGCCGCAGCGGACGCCGCGGACGCCGAACCCGCGCCTAGCGCGCGCTCAGCACGCCCAAGACGAAGCCGACGCCAGCCGCAATCGCGACGGAACTCCACGGGTTCTGCCGCACATAGCGTTCCGTGTTGACGGTTGCGAAGCGATAGCGCCGCTGCGCGTTTTCCTGCGCGTCGCCGAGCGCGGACTGCAGCGCCTCGACATGGGTGCCGAGCTTCTGGCGCAGCGCGCCGACGCCCTCGCCCGGCACATTGGCGGCAAGCCGCAGCATTTCTTCCGAATCCTTCAGCAGCACCCGCAGATCCTGGACGATCTTCTGGCCGCCGAGTGCGAGCTGTTGCGTCGTGTCAGTCATCTTTCACTCCTCGTCTGGTTCAGCGCCCGCGCGGACCGCGGCGTCCGCGGTGTCCGCGGCCTGAGCGCACGCGTGCCGGGGGCAAGCTGCAATGCATGTGCCCGGTAACTTTGCGGGTTCGCAGGCGCGGCCGGCGCGCGCCACGCGCAGTTTCGACCGACTCGCGGCGATGCGCGCCCGATCGCCTTCACATAGATTGCAGGAAGCGCTGTCAAAGTGGTTAAATCGACCTTTGTGAGATAGAACTTCGGTCGTCTCGTTCCCAGGCCTGCGCGCCGCACCAACGAACTCATTTGCACAGGACTTCCCCGTTTATGGCGTCAATCGATCTGGCCTCGCCCACTGTGTCCGCCGGCGGCAGCGCTTCCGCACAGGCAAAGCAGCGCGTCGCGGACGGCGTCGCGGGACTGAAATCGTACGGCCTGCTGTACGGTTCGTCCCCGGTGATGCTCGACCTGTACGAGCAGATCGAGCGCGTCGCGAGCACCGACGCGACCGCGCTGATCATCGGCGAATCGGGCACCGGCAAGGAGCTGATCGCCCGCACGATTCACGATCAAAGCAGCCGCAGGGAGGCGCCGTTTGTCGCCGTGAATTGCGGCGCGATTCCCGACGAGCTGATCGAGGCCGAACTGTTCGGCCACGAAAAAGGCAGCTTCACCGGCGCGGTCCAAGGGCGCGTCGGCTACTTCGAGCATGCGAACGGCGGCACGCTGTTTCTCGACGAAGTCACCGAAATGGCGCCCGTGCGTCAGGTGAAACTTCTGCGCGCGCTCGAGACCGGCACGTTCTATCGCGTCGGCGGCAACGAGCTGATCAGCGGCAACGTGCGCGTGATCGCCGCGACCAATCGCGACCCGGCCGTCGCGGTCAAGGAAAACGGTCTGCGCGAGGATCTGATGTACCGGCTCGCGGTGTTTCCGTTGCGCGCGCCGCCGCTGCGCGAACGCGAGAACGACCGCGAACTGCTCGCGCAACACTTTCTTGCGCAGCTCAATCAGCAGGAAGGCACCAGCAAGAGCTTCAGCAAACGCTCGATCGAAACGCTGCGCACGTGGTCGTGGCCAGGCAACGTGCGCGAGCTGAAGAACGCGGTGTACCGCGCGTTCATCCTCGCGGAGAAAACGGTCGAGTTGCCGCACCCGCACCTCGCGTCGAAAGTGAAGCGGCCCGTGACGCAGGGCGACGCGATGAGCGTATGGATCGGCACGCCGCTCGCCGACGCGCAAAAGCAGATCATTCTCGGCACGCTGAAGTACTGCGGCGGCGACAAGCGGCGTGCGGCAAAAGCGCTCGGCGTGAGCCTCAAAACGCTCTACAACCGCTTGAGCGCGTATGGCGACGAAAGTACCGACGAAGACACCGAACAGTAGACGCGCTTCAGCAGAAGTTTCCTCATCAAACAGTTCGCACCACCAATCAAACCGGTCTTCAGCTTGAGCAGAAACCGGTTTGGTGCGCACCATGTTTTGCAATTGCTTGCACTTTCCCTCTGCCATTTACAAAACGCATCCTGCAAAATGCAGCAGCCCATTTTCGACGATGGGACGACATGCCGCCGGCTCGCCGTTGCCTTCGCACGCGAGCCGGAGCACTTGCAAGAGTAGAGACAGGGATGCAAAAGAAAATGCTGTGCGCCGGGTGCCTGGAACCAGGCTTGAAACCGCGCTTGAAAGTGCGCCGCCAACCAGAAGCGAGGCGCGGATGGGGTAACGCAACGGTCCTCGTTGCGTTGAGCCTGGCGTTTGCGTCGGCGCTCTCGGGCTGCAGTTCGTTCTACACCGAAGGCGCCACCGCCGGCGCGGGTATCGCCGGCGCCGCGCTCGCGGCGAAGGTTACGAGCAACGCCGCCGTCGCGACCGGCATCGGTCTCGGCGCGGTGGCCGCGGCGCGAGCGGGCGTGCAGTACTCCGAGCGCGTGGTCCACCGGAATACGCAGGACGGCATCGCGAAGATCGCCGGGCCGCTCGAAGTGGGCGCGATCGCACCGTGGAGCGTCACGCATTCCATGCCGATCGAAGACGACGAACACGGCCGCGTCACGGTCAGCCGCACGATTAGCGCGGGCGCGCTCGACTGCAAGGAAATCGTCTTCTCGGTCGACCACATCGCGACGAAAAACGTGCCGGCCAGCAGCGCGTTCTACGTGGCCTCCATCTGCCGCGACGGCGAAAACTGGAAATGGGCGTCGGCCGAACCCGCCACCGAACGCTGGGGCGCATTGCAATGACCGCGCGTGCGTTTCCGGCCGCTCAGCGGCTGCATCGCGCGAGTCTGACGGCGCTCGCCGGCGCGCTATGTCTCAGTGCGACGCTGCTCACGAGCGGTTGCTCGTCGATCGGCGCGGCGAGCGGCGCAGCGGCCGGCGTCGCGTCGGGCCTCGTCACGTCGAATCCGGCGGTGGGAATCGGCGTCGGTATCGCGGTGCAAGCCGCCACCGACGAAGCCATCGGCCGCTACATGCGCAGCATGCACAGCGACCAGCAGAATCTGATCGCGGCTTTGGCCGGCGCGATGCCCGTCGGCGAAACGCGTCCGTGGTCCGTCAAACATACGCTGCCCATCGAGAACGGCCACGGCCAGGTGCGCGTCACGCGCGCGTTCGGCTCGGCGCTCGCGCTATGCAAGGAGTTCGTGTTCTCGGTGCAGGACGGCGACGGACCGAACGCACGCGAAGACTGGTACACGGCAAGCGCGTGTCAGCAGGAGAAAGGCTGGAAATGGGCGTCGGCGGAACCTGCCGTGGAGCGCTGGGGCAATCTGCAATAAAACGAATCGCACCGCATAACGAAAAACGGCAGGGTCTCCCCTGCCGTTTTCATTGCACCGTACTGCACGTGAGCGCCGCGGTGGTCACGACTCCACGTCTTCCAGACTGAAGATTTCGGTCTGGTCGTTGTAGGAAAAAATCTCGCCATAGCGCCCCCAGTTGATGACCGCGTCGAGCGTTTCTTCGGCGGCGCTGTCGGACAGAAAATCCTCCAGTTCCTGCTCGAAGCGCACACGCGGCGCACGATGGCCCGGCCGCTCGTTCAGCACCTTCTTGATTCGCGCGGCGAGCGGCACATGCCGCAGTAGATGCTCGGCGAACATCATCTTGCGCTCCTGCGTGCCGAATTCGGCGAACACGCGCGCGGGCGGCGTCAGGAAAATATCGCCTTCGCGGACGTCGGCGAAACCGAGGTGCTGAAGCACTTCCGCGACCGGGAACAGGTCGTCCACTTCGAGATGCAGCGAACGCGCGATTTCCGGCATGTCCGCGCGGCCGTGATACGGCGCGGCGGCGAGCGTCTCGATCAGACCGGCCATCAGGTTGGTCGACACATGCGGCAACCAGCTATGCAGCTCGAGGCCCTTCCGCGTTTTCTCGTCGGTCTGACGCGCGGTCATCTTCGCGTAGATCTCATCCACCAGACGCCGGAACGCCGGATCCAGACGATTGCGCGGATGCTTGAACGGCACCTTGATCTCGGCGATCACCCGGCCAGGATTGGACGACAACACGAGAATCCGGTCGCACATGAACACCGCTTCCTCGATGTTGTGCGTGACGATCAGCACCGCCTTGATCGGCATGCGGCCTTGCGTCCACAAGTCGAGCAGGTCGGTACGCAGCGTCTCCGCGGTCAGCACGTCGAGCGCGGAAAACGGCTCGTCCATCAGGAGCAGCGTGGGGTCGACCACCAGCGCGCGCGCAAAGCCGACGCGCTGGCGCATGCCGCCCGACAGCTCGCGCGGATACGCGTTCTCGAAGCCGTCGAGGCCGATCAGGTCGATTGCGGCGAGCGCGCGTTCGCGCCGCTCGCGCGCGGCCACGCCTTGCGCCTCGAGCCCGGCTTCCACGTTTTGCAGCACGGTCAGCCACGGGAACAGCGCGAAGGTCTGGAACACCATCGCGACGCCCTTCGCGGGACCGTCGAGCGGCTTGCCCATGTATGTGACTTCGCCGTCGGTCGGCTCGATCAGACCGGCGATGATGCGCAGCAGCGTCGACTTGCCCGAGCCCGAACGCCCGAGCAGACCGACGATCTCGCCTTCGCGCAGCGACAGGTTGGCGTCGTCGAGAACCAGCAGTTCGCCTTGCGACTTGTTGAAACCGCGGCACACGTCCTTGACGCGCAGGATTTCTTCGCCGAGACGCGGTGGCTTCGGCGGCGTCTGGATCGGCGCGGCGGTCGTGGCAGCTTTAGGATTTTGCATCGCGTTATGCCTTCAATTCTCAGGAAAACACCGGGCCGCGCAGGTTTGTCGTGCACCGCGGCAGGCCAGGCGCGTAGCGTCAGGGCTTCATGGCCTCAGTCGAGCCGCAGCTTCGCTTCGGCGTAGGCGTACATCGGACGCCACAGCAGGCGGTTGAACAGCGTCACGAATAGCGACATCACGGCGATGCCGACGATGATCTTCGGATAATCGCCCGCGGCCGTCGACTGCGCGATATAGGCGCCGAGCCCGTGCGCGGCCACCTTCGTGTCGCCCCACTGCACGAATTCCGCGACGATGCTCGCGTTCCACGCGCCGCCCGACGCGGTGATCGCGCCCGTCACGTAGTACGGGAAGATGCCCGGCAAGATGGCCTGACGCCACCACTGCCAGCCGCGGATATGGAAATTCTTGGCCGCCTCGCGATAGTCGTTCGGATACGAAGTCGCGCCGGCAATCACGTTGAACAGGATATACCACTGCGTGCCGAGCACGATCAGCGGCGAGAGCCAGACATCCGGGTTCAGGTTGAAGCGCACGATCACGATCACGAAGACCGGAAACAGCAGATTCGCCGGGAACGCGGCCAGAAACTGCGCGAGCGGCTGAATCTTCTCGGCGAGCGCCGGCCGCAGGCCGATCAGCACGCCGACCGGCACCCAGACCACCGACGCCAGCGCGATCAGCACCACAACCCGCAGCAGCGTGATCAGCCCGAGCACGAACACGTGGCCGACTTCATCGAGCGATACGCCGGTGCGCACGTAGATGAACACGCGATACACCACATAGACAGTGGCGACCAGCACGAGCGCGCCCCACACGATGTCGCCGATGCGCGAGCTCTTCTGGATCTGCGGAATCGGAAAGCGCGGCGCTTGCAGCGCGGGCAAGCGGAACGGCACGCGCGCGGCCTTCGCGAACATCCAGCCGAGCGGCACCAGCAAGCGGTGAATCAGCCGCGTGCGGCGAATCAGATCGAGCAGCCACGATTCGGGCGCGTCGCCCGAACTGGTGGTTTCCATGCGGAACTTGTCGGCCCACGCCACCAGCGGACGGAACAGCAACTGATCGTAGGCGAGAATCACGACCGTCATCGCGAGGATCACCCAGCCGATCGCATGCAGGTTCTTGACCACGATTGCCTGCGCGAGATACGCGCCGATGCCGGGCAGCGTGATCGTGTTATTGCCGACCGTGATCGCCTCGGATGCGACCACGAAGAACCAGCCGCCCGACATCGACATCATCATGTTCCAGATGAGGCCGGGCATCGAGAACGGCACTTCGAGTTTCCAGAAGCGCTGCCATGACGTCAGATGAAAACCGCGCGAGACTTCGTCGAGATCGCGCGGCACCGTGCGCAGCGACTGATAGAAGCTGAACGTCATGTTCCACGCCTGGCTCGTGAAGATCGCGAAGATCGCCGCGAGTTCGGCGCCGAGCACGCGGCCCGGAAAGAGCGCGAGAAAGAACGTGACCGTGAACGAGATATAGCCGAGCACCGGCACCGACTGCAGGATGTCGAGAATCGGCACCAGCACGAGTCCGGCGCGGCGGCTCTTCGCGGCCAGCGTGCCGTAGGCGAGCGTGAAGATCAGCGACGCGACCATCGCCGCGAGCATGCGCAATGTGGTGCGCATTGCGTACTCGGGCAGATTCGCCGGATCGAGCGAGATCGCCTGGGTCTTCAGCGTCGACATCGGCGCGAGCGTCTCGTGAAAGCCGATCGCCGCCATCGCGATGATGCAGATGATGAGCGGAAACGCGACGAAGTCCCAGCGGTTGGGCAGCACGCGCCATGCCGACGCGTTGGCGGTGCGCTTCAGGTTGAAGCTGAAATCCATCAGACCGGCTCCTCGTTAATACAGGCGTTCGAATGCGCGAAGGAGGCCGCGGCTGCCGCGCGGCGGTCTGAAGTTCGGTCCGGAAAGCGGAAATCAGGCATGGCAAAACGCGTGTGCGCGGTAAATCGTTAGCGTACGAGACAGGTGGACCGGCAACGGAAGCGCCGATGGGCAAGCCGCCCCCGAACCGCAACCGTCAAGCCTGAGTCCTGTCGCCGCAGGCGCCGCCCGTAGGCTGGCGAGCTTTCCTTTGTTTTGGACGGCACGACACTACACCATCCTATGTTTCAGGCACAACCTTTGAAGGCAAATCCGGCAACTTGCTGCGCCCCGCCTGACAACGGCCCGGCAATGGCCTGACAGTGGCCTTCCGCGAAGCTTCCGTGAAGACCGCGAGCCTCGTTGCGCGTCTCGTCGCGCGTGGCCTATTGCCGCTCCCGGCATCAAGAAAACGGCGCGGTTGCCGTTAAGAGCCTGATGGGTGCAGCCCATCTGGATTCATTGCCGCGATAAGGGTGCCGTCTGGCCCCATGACGGTTAGAATCCACTAAAGATGCGCCCGTATGGATGGTTTTATCCCGGCCCGCGCGGCGCAACCCCGAGCGAAACGCTGGGCGAAACGGCGCCGCGGCGCTGCCACGAATAAGCTAGTTGCATGTCTCAGCCAGACGGATCAGAGGGTCGATGAACAGGACAACCTTGCGCCAGGCAACCGGCCCGATCGGCTTCGTGCTGATCGTACTGGCTTGCTGGTTCGTGGCCGGCATGGTCGCGGACCGGATGGTACAGCAAGAGCTCAACGCGGCGTTGCACGCGCAGCGTCAGATGGCCGCCTCGATCGTCGACAACATGGCGGAGGTGATCGCAAGCGACCTCGCGATGTCGCGAGCCATTCCCGCAACCATGGCCGAAATGGACGTGGTCCAGAACGCGCTGGTGCAATCCCGGAATTATGCCGCGAACGGCGAGACGACGGAACCCGCGCTGCGCGCCGCGTTGCTAAAAGACCCGCATCTGGGCGCGGTCAGCACCTTCCTGCACCGGGCGCAAGGCTTCTCCGGGCTCGATCAGGTGTGGCTCGTGAATGCCAACGGCATCTGCGTGGCCTCAAGCGATGTCTCCGGCGATCCGCAGAGGCGGCGGGCCTCGTTCGTCGGCGTCGACATGCGGGTGCGCGCGTATCTGACCAACGCGCTGCTCGGCGCGTTCTCCGAAACCTATGGCGTGGGCCGCACGAGCGGCGAACCCGGCATCTTCATCGCGGTGCCCGTCTATGCGGACGGCGAACTCGCGGGCGCGGTCGTCGCCAAGGTCGGCATCGCGCGGCTGCGCCACTGGGTCGCGCATGCCGGCACCTTCGTCGCCGACGATAACGGCGTCATCATCATGGCGCACGACAGCAAGCTCGAAGGCCACGCGTTGCCCGATTCGCGCGTGACGAAGATGAGCGTCGCCGAGCGCACCGTGACCTATCGCCGCGACGCGTTCCCGGACATCCAGATTCGCGTCGACAACGAAGTGCGTGAGCAGGCGCCGTGGGTCTCGGCGACCGTCGCCGGGCAACTGTTCGGCTCGGCCGGCCGCCTGGGGCCGTCGCTGTATCAGACTCGTGGCGGCCTGAACTCGGGGCTCTCCGCGCATCTGGTCGAGCCGCTCTCGGCCTGGCCGGAGCTGTTGCGCAACCATAAGCGCGATCATCTGCTGGTGTTTCTGACGCTGGCGGGTACCGTGGCGCTCGCGTGGGTGATCACCGTGTCGTACGTGCGCGAGCGGCGCCATCATCGGGCCACGCGCGATCTCGCCGAGCAGTTGCAGTCGGCCAATACGCTGCTTTCGGCGGAGGCGCGTCACGACGCGTTGACGGGCGCGCTGTCGCGCCGCTACTTCCTCGATCTGCTGCGTCACGAGATCGATCGCGCGCACCTCGGCAACCAGCCGCTGTGCATGGCGATTGCCGACCTCGATCACTTCAAGCAGATCAACGACCGCTTCGGCCATGCCGCCGGCGACCGCGCGCTCGAGCATTTCGTCGAGACCTGCCGCGCCGAACTGCGCGGCGCCGATGCGATCGGCCGGCTCGGCGGCGAGGAGTTCGGTGTGCTGCTGCCCGGAACCGATCTCGCGGGCGGCCGCGAAGTGGTCGAGCGCCTGCGCTTGCGTCTGAAAGCGGTGCCGTCGGCGAAACTGCCTGCGTCCGTTACGCTCAGCGTGAGCATCGGCATCACGGAGTTGTCCGTCGACGACCTCCCCGAGCGGATCATGAGCCGCGCCGACATGGCGCTCTATGCCGCCAAGACCGGCGGGCGCGACCGCACCGAAGCGCTGCCGCCCGACGACACCGCCCCGCCCGCCCGCACGGTCGCAAGCGTCTGGTGACGGCGGCCGCGCTCCTTGACGCGACGCAAGCCGAGGCTTCGAGCCTTCCGCAAGCAAGCAGGTATGATCGACACTGACCTCGAGTTGTCGCTACCGCTTTAACGGGAGATTCGCATGAAGGGAAATCTGGTCATTGTTTGCCGCGATCAGGATGCTGACGCGTTCGACCATCTGCTGGCTGAGTACGGCGCGTTCCAGACGCGGCTGTCGTCGACCGCGTGGTATCTGAAGCTCGATGTCGCGCCGGAAGTCATTCAGGAAGAGATACTCGGCCGCCTCGGCAAGTACACGACCCACTATATTTTCGAAGCCGAAACCGTGACGTGGAATACGGTGGATAGCGAAGCCGCGAACGCGCTGAATACGTTGTTTTCGGATTAGCTCGCGAGCGGGAAGCAGTTGTGGTCGCGGTCGCAGTGATGACCTGGGATGACCTCGGCGGCGGACCACACCAGCCCACGACCAAACCAGGCGCGACGCAACGCCGCGCCTGCAACTCAAATCACCAGACACTGCTCTCCGACGCCGCCCTCGCCTGAGGCACCGCCGAAAACGGGAAGCTCATCAAGACGCGCAAGCCGCGGCCGTCGTGGTTGCCGATCTGCCACTCGCCGCCCGCGCGCCGCACCAGCCGCTCGACAATCGCAAGCCCAAGACCGCTGTGGCCATTGCCGCCGCGCGCGGGGTCGAGCCGCACGAAAGGCCGGCTTGCGTTGACGAGGTCCTGCGCGGCGATGCCCTTGCCGTTATCGCTCACCGACAACGTGAAGCCTTCCGCCGTGCGCGCAGTGGCCACGACGATCGGCGGCGCTCCGTACGCATGCGCGTTGTCGAGCAGGTTCGACAGAATCCGGTCGAGCGTGGCGGCGGGCAGCATGAAGCCGGGGCCGGCTCGCAGATCGGTCTGCACCGCAGGCGCGCCCGAGGCCACCGCGCGATAGCTGCGCACGACGCGTTCACATTGCGCGTCGACCTCGACGGCTTCGCTGCGATCCGCGCCGTCGTGCGCGAACACCAGGAATTGTTCGACGATGTGCGTCATCGAATCGACGTCGCGCACGACGCCGTCGCGCATCTTCGCTTCGTCCATCATTTCGGCGCGCAGACGCAAGCGCGCAAGCGGCGTCTTCAGATCGTGCGCGACGCCCGCGAGCATCACCGCGCGGTCGTTCTCGGTGCGCGCGACTTCCTGCACCATCTGGTTAAAGCCATGCGTCAATTGCCGCAACTCGCGCGGTCCGCGCTCGGGCACGGGCGGCACCGGCAGGCCACGGCCGAAGCGCGCCACCGCCTGGGCGAGCGAGCGCAACGGCTGCTGCAACGCCCATGCGGCGAACAGCGCCGCCATCACCGCGAACGAGAAGATGATGACGAGCCACAGCACGGTTCGGTCGAGCGAGCGCGGCGGACGCAGCGGCTGCACCGGCACGACGATCCAGCTACGGTCCCTGGGTGCGCGCACCCACAGCGTGGGCGGCGCTCCCGGCAAGCCGACGCGCACCTGCGTGCCGGACGGCATGCGGTCGCGCGCGTCTTCGATAAACCGTTCGAGCGGCGGCGGCAGATTCGATGTCTCGGGCGGCACTTCGGGGCTCGCCGGATCGACGAGCTTTACGCGCGACGGCAGCGGCTGATCGGGATTGCGGGCCACGTGCTGACGCACCGCGTCGACGAGGAACGTGGCTTCTTCAACGGCATAGCGGGTTTGCAACTGGCTGCGCTCGAGGCGCATGAGCGCATACCACGCGAAGTGCGACAGCAGCAGCACCGCGACGACCAGCAAGGCCAGCCGTCCGAACAACGAATCAATGGGCCGGCGCATTCTGATCGCCGTCGGGCACGAACACGTAGCCGCGCCCGCGCACTGTCTGAATGAAGCGCGGGGTGGACGGGTCCGTTTCGAGAATGCGCCGCAGACGCCACACCTGGACGTCGATGCCGCGGTCGGTGCCGTCGTATTCGGGACCGTGCAGCAACTCGAGCAGACGCTCGCGCGTCAGCGTGCGCATGGGATGGTTCACGAAGATTTTCAGCAACGCGAACTCGCTGCCCGACAGCGTGAGCGGCTTGTCTTCCTGATGCAGCGTGCGCGACTGGAAGTCCAACGTGAAGCGGCCGAAGCTGAACGGCTCGCGCTGTTCGGGCGCGGCCGCCGAAGGCAGCGTGCGCCGCCGGCGCAACACCGCCTGCACGCGCGCGAGCAGCTCGCGCGGATTGAACGGCTTGCCGAGATAGTCGTCCGCGCCGAGTTCGAGACCGACGATCCGGTCGACGTCGTCCGCACGCGCGGTCAGCATGATGACGGGAATATCGTCGCCCGACGCGCGCAGCTTGCGCAATGCAGTGAGCCCGTCGACACCGGGCATCATCAGGTCGAGCACGATCAGGTCGGGACGCTCGCGTTCGAGCCTGCGCTCGAGCGAGCCCGCGTCGTGCAGCACCGAGACTTCGATGCCCTGACGGGCCAGATAGTCGCGCAGCAGATCGCGCAGTTCGACGTCGTCGTCGACAACAAGTATTTGAGTAGCCATGGAATGAAGTTTAACGCGCGGCAGCAGCGGTTTTCGATTTCACAGAGGCCTCAAGGGTTACCGGGTGTTACGGTGAAAGCTGCACGTAATGGCCCGTAACAGCGGCGCGAAGGCGCGTAACACAGCGCCGGATGCAGTTCTCTACGCTGTGTCTTACCGAATGCAGGCCGTCAACTGGATCGGATGCATCGTCGGCTATTCCATTACAAGGAGCCTTACATGTCCACCAAAAAAATCTCGCGCGCCCTCGCCGTTGCCGCCACCGCTCTCGCCATCGGCGCGGGCGCTGCCTATGCCGCACAACCCGCTCATGAGGCCCACGGCGGTCCCGGCGGATGGCACGGGCACTTCATGAAGGAACTCACGCAACTGCACGATCAGTTGAAGCTGAACGCGGATCAGGAAAAGCAGTGGCAAGCCGCACTCGACACGATGAAGCAAGGCCATGAAGCGATGCGCGCGAACCACGAGCAGATGAAGAACCAGTTCAAGGCCGCGCAGCAGCAGCAGATTCTGGATCTGAACGCGATGGCTTCCGCTCATCAGCAGATCGAGCAGAAGGACGCGCAGTTGCGCCAGCAAACCACGGACGCCTGGCTCAAGTTCTATAACGGCCTGAACGACCAGCAGAAGACGACTGTCAGCACGGCATTGAAGCAGCGCTTTGCGAAGATGGAGTCGCGTCACGAGAAGATGCGCGAGCGTTGGCAGCAGCATCATGGCGCGGCGTCGGCGCCGGCTGCGAGCCAGTAAGCGGCGCGGTCGCCGCGCTGCAAAGCGCGGCGGCTTCGCAGAAACAGAAACGCCACGGAGCGCAGTTCAAAAACTCCGTGGCGTTTTCCATATATACATATAGCGGCGCGTGCATAGCTCACCGCAAAAAGCTGACCTTGCAGCACGCGCCGTTTGCGCCGGCTTGGTTGCGCCCTCAACCAACTCCGCGTTGAGCGGCGGGCAACAACTGCCCTCGCTTCAGCTATCGAGCCGCCCAAGGTCGAACAGCAGCACTTCGGCCTGATCGCCCTTTTCCAGCGTCACCGTGTCCGTATCGCTGAGCTTCGCGGCATCGCCCGCTTGCAGCGCCTCGCCGTTCACCGTCAGCGAGCCGCGCGCGACGTGCACATACACGAGCCGTCCCGCAGGCACCGCGAAGCTGGCCGTTTCCGCGCCGTCGATCAAGCCCGCGTAAATCGACGCGTCCGCGTGGATCGTCACCGAGCCGTCGCGGCCGTCGGGCGATGCGACGACGCGCAGGCGGCCGCGCTTGTCGGCGGCGTCGAAGCGCTTTTCCTCGTAGCCCGGCTGATCGCCCGCGCGTTGCGGAATCACCCAGATCTGCAGCAGATGCGCCTCTTCGTCCGGCGACGCGTTGAACTCGCTATGCATCACGCCCCTGCCGGCGCTCATGCGCTGCACGTCGCCGGGGCGGATCGTCGAGCCGTTGCCCATGCTGTCGCGGTGCGCGAGCGCGCCTTCAAGCACATACGTGACGATCTCCATGTCGCGGTGCCCGTGCGTGCCGAAGCCCTGGCCGCCCGCGATGCGGTCTTCGTTGATCACGCGCAGCGGCCCGAAATGGACGTGCTCGGGATCGCGATAATCGGCAAACGAAAAGCTGTGATACGAGTCGAGCCAGCCGTGGTTGGCGTGGCCACGCTCGTCGGAGCGGCGAATCTCGATCATGACGTACTCCCGGTGAAATTGGCGATGGCGAGAATGTATGGGCTCGCCATCCGATCCACAATCGGGCGCGGGCGCACCGGATCGTTTCGCAAATCCGCTTAATCGAAGTTGGCGAAGCGGGCCGCGCCCATCGAACCGTCGTCTACCGCTTTCGCAACGCGCCGCGCGAATGCGTCGCGCATACGCAACGGCCTTGATGCAGCGTCGGCGCCGCGGGCAACGCGCACTGGCGCCGCGCCCCTGTTCGGGTAAAATACCGCGCTTTTCAACGCATAGGGTGGCCGAAGGCTCGCCTGCCAAAGCCTTGGCAAAGGCTCGCAATGGCCTGGCAAGGCCGGACACCACGCGGAAAACCGCGGCGGCGCGACAATTTTGACCGCCTAGAATAGCGACGGCCGGCCACGAGCCGAGGCGACGGCCGGCCACGAGCCGGCTTCGTCGGGATCGGACACCACGACGATCAGTTTGACCCAGGAGAAACATGAAGAAGCTCGCACTGTGCGTAGCGCTCGCCGTCATGGCCACCGGCGCCATGGCAAAAGAATGGAAAACCGTACGCATCGGGGTTGACGCCAGTTATCCGCCGTTCGAATCGAAGGCGGCCAGCGGCCAGGTCGTCGGGTTCGACGTCGACGTGACCAAGGCGCTGTGCGCGCGAATGAACGTCAAATGCGTGTGGGTGGAGCAGGATTTCGACGGCATCATCCCGGCATTGAAGGGCAAGAAGTTCGACGCGATCGTGTCGTCGCTGACCATCACGGACAAGCGCCGCGAGCAGATCGACTTCTCCGACAAGCTCTTCGACGCCCCCGCGCGCATGATCGCCAAAGCCGGCTCGCCGCTGCTGCCCACGGCTGAATCGCTGAAGGGCAAGCGCGTCGGCGTCGAGCAGGGCACGACCCAGGAAGCGTACGCCAAGGCGTATTGGGAGCCGAAGGGCGTGACCGTGGTGCCCTATCAGAACCAGGATCAGGTCTACGCCGATCTCACGTCCGGCCGGCTCGACGCCGCGCTGCAGGACGAAATCCAGGCCGACGCCGGTTTTCTGAAGACGCCGCGCGGCAAGGGCTTCGCGTGGGCGGGCCCGGAAGTGAAGGACCCGAAGACCATCGGCGAAGGCACGGCCATTGGTCTGCGCAAGGACGATGCCGAACTGAAGGCGATGTTCAACAAGGCGCTCGCGCAGATTCATCGGGACGGCACGTTCACGAAGCTCGAAAAGCAGTACTTCGACGTCGAGATCTATCCGGCACACTGAGCACGCACCGGGCACGGTGGGGGCGCTGCCTTTGGGCACCAGCGCCGCTCCCATCAGATGCAGTAATCGCAGCAATGAAAAGACTCGGGCTCGCCCGCATGGGCGCTCGCGAGGCTTCGTAATACAGTCGGTCTAGTTTCAAAGAGAGTCGAAAAGCGCGCTGCAGGACCGGCAACGGCCATGCAGTCATGATTTGCACAGCGGTGCGCTGTGCGCCGCGGATCACGGCGAGCCACGCTCGCGGTACATGCGGCGCCAGGCCGCCCGCGTCTTTCGCGGTGTGCCGCAAGCGCATCGTCAAGGACCCCCTATGTTCCTTCAAGGCTACGGCCCGCTGCTTCTCAACGGCACCTGGCAAACCGTCAAGCTGGCGGTGTTGTCACTGGCGCTCGCTTTCTTGCTGGGCCTTCTCGGCGCGGCGGCGAAACTGTCGAAGAACCGCTTCTCGCACGGCGCCGGCACCGTCTACACGACGCTCGTGCGCGGCGTGCCCGACCTCGTGCTGATGCTGCTGCTGTTCTACAGCATCCAGATCTGGCTCAACAATCTGACCGACCTGCTCGGCTGGGACCAGATCGACATCGACCCGTTCGTGGCCGGCGTCGCGGTGCTCGGCTTCATTTACGGCGCGTACTTCACCGAAACCTTCCGCGGCGCCTTTCTCGCGGTGCCGCGCGGTCAGCTCGAAGCCGGCGCGGCCTACGGCATGACGAGCTGGCAGGTGTTCGCGCGCATCATGTTCCCACAGATGATGCGCTTCGCGCTGCCCGGCATCGGCAATAACTGGCAGGTGATGGTGAAGGCCACGGCGCTCGTGTCGATCATCGGACTCGCTGACGTCGTCAAGGCTTCGCAAGATGCGGGCAAGGGCACCCTGCGGTTCTTCTTCTTCACCCTGCTTGCGGGGGCGATCTATCTCGTCATCACCACAGTGTCGAACTTCGTGCTGATGTACCTCGAAAAGCGTTACTCGACCGGCGTGCGAAAGGCGGATCTATGATCGAGATCATTCAGGAATACTGGCGCAATTATCTCTACACGGACGGCTACCGCTTCACGGGTCTCGCGATCACGCTGTGGCTGCTGGTGGTGTCGATCGGACTCGGCTTCTGCCTGTCGATCCCGCTTGCGGTCGCGCGCGTCTCGAAGAGGAAATGGCTCGCCGGTCTCGTGTGGCTTTACACGTACATCTTTCGCGGCACGCCGCTTTATGTGCAGTTGCTGCTGTGCTACACGGGCTTGTACAGCCTCGAAGTCATCCGCAATCACGAGCTGACCAACGCGTTCTTCCGCGACGGCATGCATTGCACGCTGCTCGCCTTCACGCTGAACACCTGCGCGTACACCACCGAGATTTTCGCGGGCGCGATCAAGGCCACGCCGTACGGCGAAATCGAAGCGGCGCGCGCGTATGGCATGTCGTCGTTCACGCTGTACCGGCGCGTGATTTTGCCGTCGGCGCTGCGCCGCGCGCTGCCGTACTACAGCAACGAAGTCATTCTGATGCTGCACGCCACGACCGTCGCCTTCACCGCGACCGTGCCGGACATTCTGAAGATCGCGCGCGACGTGAACTCGGCGACGTATCAGTCGTTCAACGCGTTCGGCATTGCCGCCCTGCTCTATCTGTGCATTTCTTTCGCGCTCGTGTGGCTGTTCCGCCGCGCCGAGCGCCGCTGGCTCGCTTACCTGCGGCCGCAAGGCAAATAAGCGGGCACACGCCCCGCGGTTAAGCACGCCCAAGGACCCCGATGAACAACACGAAGCAAAAGCTTTTCGTCGACGAACTTCATAAACAGTACGGCGATAACGAAGTCCTCAAAGGCGTTTCGCTGAAGGCGAACGCCGGCGACGTCATCAGCGTGATCGGCTCGTCCGGTTCGGGCAAGAGCACGATGCTCCGCTGCATCAACTTCCTCGAACAGCCGAACGCCGGCCGCATCTTCGTGGACGGCGAAGAAGTGCGCACGCAAAAGAACAACCAGGGCGCGCTGCGCGTGTCCGACCCGAAACAGTTGCAGCGCGTGCGCACCAAACTGTCGATGGTGTTTCAGCACTTCAACCTGTGGTCGCATATGAACGTGCTCGAGAACATCATCGAGGCGCCCGTGCATGTGCTCGGCTTAAAGCGCAAGGAAGCCGAAGACCGCGCGCGCGAATATCTCGAGAAAGTGGGCCTCGCGCCGCGTCTCGAGAAGCAGTATCCGTCGCATCTGTCGGGCGGTCAGCAGCAGCGCGTGGCGATCGCGCGCGCATTGGCGATGCATCCCGACGTGATGTTGTTCGACGAACCGACTTCCGCGCTCGATCCCGAACTCGTCGGCGAAGTGCTCAAGGTCATGCAGACGCTCGCCGAGGAAGGCCGCACGATGATCGTCGTCACGCACGAAATGGCGTTTGCGCGCAACGTGTCGAACCACGTGATGTTCCTGCACCAGGGGCGCGTCGAAGAAGAAGGCCGCCCCGACGAGGTGTTCAAAAACACGCGCAGTGAGCGCCTGAAGCAGTTCCTGTCCGGCAGTCTGAAATAGCAATGCGGTAGCAAAACATATCGCACAGCCTGGTATTTGAGATTTGGCGATGACTCATCGCAACGCCTCATGACCGGGCTGTAGTCGAAGTACTTTTTACAAGGCGCTTACGAGCGCCTTTTTTGTTTCGGTCACCTGTGTAATCCGCGCTTTTCGGCCGCGAAACCGTCGCGTACACGCCTCCCAACCCGTCTTTTCGCCCCTACCCTGCCGTATCCGAAGCGTCAATAGTGGCAATCCTTAATCTTGCCCCCGCCGATCCGTGATTCCCTTGTCGCATAAGGGCTTTAGCCGTTTTGACACAGGCGGCAATGGGTCTTTGCCCACATCGGTATTGCAATTTGGAGACACAGGTCAACGCCGGTACTAATTTCTTCTCACACTCAAGTGTATTTTTGATAAATTAGTAACCAAAGTAGCAAAACTAAGTTCATTAAAAGTAGTTTTACTTCAAAGCACAGAGGAGAACCGGTCGGCGAGGGATCGGCATGACGACCAGACAGCCCCAAGGCTGCACGTCAGGATAGGAGACCAATCCGCCCGCTAATCTCCCTGGTACCGATTTCTGTTCGGCGCAACTCGCGTCCGAACACCATTCGCAGTACTGGGTTTCACTTTTTGACAGGGTATGGAGGAGAAGATGAAGAAAGCTTTGCTCGCCGCTGCGCTGATGTCGGCCGGGGTTGTTGCACATGCCCAAAGCAGCGTAACGCTGTATGGCCGCCTGGACGCAGGTCTCGAATACATCAGCGGCCTGCCGAACGCCAACTATACCGGTTCAACCTCGCGCTTTCGCGCGGAAAGTGGTGACTGGGGCACGAGCCTGTGGGGCATGAAGGGCGTCGAGGATATCGGCGGCGGCAATAAGGTCCTGTTCCAGTTGGAAGGCTCGTTCAACACGATGAACGGTCAGGGTCCTGGCGGCGGCGGTCTCTTCAATCGCTGGGCAACGGTCGGTCTGTCGAACAGCGCATACGGTACGTTGACGATGGGCCGCATGCTCTTCATCTCGAACGGCGTGTGGGACTTCGACCCGTTCGGTCAGTCGAACTGGTCGTCGGCGTCGCTGGTGCGTGGCCGCAACTGGCCGCAATCGAGCAACAACATCGCTTACCAGTCGCCGAAGTTCTATGGCTTTGACGTGTACGGTCAGTACGCGCTGTCGAACGCGACGAACTGGAACGGTAACGGCACGACGCCGCAAGGCCGCGAAGCCGGTCTGCAAGTGACGTACACCTCGTCGCTGTTCCAGTTGCGCGGCATGTACGACGAAATCCGCAACAACACCAACGGCAACTTCACGGACCCGTTCACGGCATCGCGCGAGTACACGGCTGCGTTCAACGTGTTCCTCGGTCAGTTCAAGATCCAGGGCGCGTATCAGGCAGTGCGCACGTCCGCGGCTGCCAGCGCGGTAAACGCTGCGCCGACCTCGCTCGATCACGAATGGGGCGGTGTGACGTGGCAAGCCACGCCGGCTGCAGCACTGATCGCGGCTGTGTATCACGTGAACGCGAACAAGGGCGGCGGCAACGCAACGATCTACACGATCGGCGGTTCGTACAACCTGTCCAAGCGCACGCTGCTGGACATCCAGGTCGCGACCGTGCGTAACAGCAAGTCGGCTAACTTCGGTCTGGATGCGAACAACGCAGGCCGTGGCGGCAACATCACCGCTTCGGACGGCACGGTCTCGTACAACGAGAACCCGCTGCCGGGCCACAGCCAGACCGGCGTGTACGCAGGCATTCAACACTCGTTCTAATCGAAGGGTGTTCCCCGAAGGCGGCGCCTTCGGGGCTTAGAAGTTCTTCAAGAGAATCTTTTTCACGCTGCTGCGAGAGGCGCGTATCGGTGCGATGTCCGAAAGGGTATCGCACCGTTTTTTATTGGCGCGAAGGCTTCGCGAGTTCTGTCGACCTTGCGCAAAGTCTCCTGCTCGCGCCGGCGCACCGCTTCGGTGCGCGAGCCGCTTAGACGGCCGCTTCGTTTTCTTCGCCGGTACGGATGCGAATCACGCGCTCCACGTCCGCGACGAAAATCTTGCCGTCGCCGATCTTGCCCGTGCGCGCCGCGCCGATGATCGCGTCGATCACCTGATCGCACTGGTTGTCCGCGACGACGACCTCGATCTTCACCTTCGGCAGAAAGTCGACCACATACTCTGCACCACGATAGAGCTCGGTATGGCCTTTCTGCCGGCCAAATCCTTTGACCTCGGTGACGGTCAGACCCGTGAGGCCGACTTCAGCGAGCGCCTCGCGCACTTCGTCGAGTTTGAACGGTTTGATGACTGCGGTGATGCGCTTCATGGCGAACCTCGTCTCGTGACTGGAAGAGTGAAAGGGAAATGGATGATTTTTATTCTACGCCGCGCCGGATGCCTTGCGGCAGTCCGGCGTGCGTCGCAATGCCCGCGGCTCCGATTCATTCCACCGGTTCGGTGTAGCGCGACGTGATCGGATAGCGCCAGTCGCGGCCGAACGCGCGATGCGTGACGCGAATGCCGATCGGCGCCTGGCGGCGCTTGTACTCGTTGATCTTGATGAGGCGCGTGACACGCTTCACGTCGTCGGCTGCATAACCCGCGGCGATGATTTCGGCGAGCGAGCGGTCCTCTTCCATGTACATGCGCATGATCGCGTCGAGCACGTCATAGGGCGGCAAGCTGTCCTGGTCGGTCTGGTTCTCGCGCAATTCCGCGGACGGCGCGCGCGTCAGAATGCGCTCGGGAATCACGTTCTGCGTGTCGAAGGCCGTGGCCTGATTGCGGTAGTGGCATAGGCGATAAACGAGCGTCTTCGCGATGTCCTTGATCACCGCAAAGCCGCCGGCCATGTCGCCGTAAAGCGTGCAGTAGCCCACCGCCATCTCGCTCTTGTTGCCGGTCGTGAGGACGATCGAGCCGAACTTGTTCGACAGCGCCATCAACAGCGTGCCGCGGATGCGGGCCTGGATGTTTTCCTCGGTGGCGTCTTCCGGGCGTCCTTCGAATTCTTGCGCGAGCGAACTGCGGAACGCGTCGAACATCGGCGCGATCGCGATTTCGTCGTAGCGCACGCCGACGCGGCGCGCCATCTCGGCGGCGTCGGTGGTGGAGATGTCGGCCGTGTAGCGCGAGGGCATCATCACCGCGCGCACCCGATCCGCGCCGAGCGCGTCGCACGCGACCGCCAGCACGAGCGCCGAATCGACGCCGCCCGAGAGGCCGATCAGCGCGCCAGGGAAACCGTTCTTGTTGACGTAGTCGCGCACGCCGATGACGAGCGCCGCATAGACCTGTGCTTCGAGCGAAAGCTCGGGGGCGATGGCGGAGTTGGCGCGGGTTGCGCTGCCGACGAGCTGCGCGTCGCCATGACCGCGCAACGGCACCGCGTTTTCAAACTCCACAAAGGCCGTCGCTTCCTCGAACTGCGGCATCTTCGCGACCAGTTCGCCTTGCGCGTCGAGCACGAACGAGCCGCCGTCGAACACCAGTTCGTCCTGCGCGCCGACCATGTTCACATAGACCATCGGCAACCCGGTCTCGCGAATCCGCGCACGCAGGATGTCGAAGCGCACGGCTTCCTTGTTCAGGTGAAACGGCGAGCCGTTCGGGATCAGCAGCACTTGCGCGCCCGCGGCTTTCGCCATTTGCGCGGCCGACGCATGCCACGCGTCTTCGCAGATCACCACGCCGTACTTCACGCCGTCGAGTTCGAAGACGAACGGCTGCGCGTCGGACGCGAAGTAGCGCTTCTCGTCGAACACTTCCGTATTGGGCAAATCCTGCTTGCGATACGTGCCGGCGATCCTGCCGTCCACCACCAGCGACGCCGCGTTGAACGTGTCGACCGGCGGCACGCCGCGCTGGATCGGCGCGTTTGCATTACCATGACCACTCGCCGCGCTGTTGGCAACACTGTCAGCAGCGTCGCGCAACGGATGACCGACGATCACATGCAAGCCGGCGAACTGCTTGAGTTGTTGCGCGAGGTCCGCCAACGCAGCAGCGCTTGCGGTATAAAACGCGGGGCGCAGCAGCAGATCTTCGGGCGGATAGCCGGACAACGCGAGTTCGGGCGCGACCAGCAGCTTCGCGCCGGCGCTGTGCGCGTCACGCGCGGCGGCGACGATCTTCGCGACGTTGCCGGCGAAGTCGCCGACGGTGACATTGATTTGAGCAAGAGCGATTCGTGTCTTCATGGCAGGATCGACGGGCAAGCGAAAGGCTTGCGGAGGGCTTGCAAATAAAGCGGCTTGTTGTGGGCTCGACGGAACGGACAACTCGGATAAACGAACGACGCAGTACGTGCTTGACGGACCGCGTCGCTCATTGGGACAGTCACACAGATTGAATCAGGAACGCTTTGATTATCGCACGGGCATTCTGGCGTCGCCCTCCGAGGTTGACGCCGCCGAATGGAACGCCCTCCTCGCGCAGCAGACGCAACCCACGCCGTTTCTGCGGCATGAGTTCCTGAGCGCGCTGCACGCGACCCGTTGCGCGGTCGCGGACACCGGCTGGGCGCCGCAATTCGTCACGCTGACCGACCCGCTCACGGGCAAGCTCGCCGCGGCCGCGCCGGTTTATCTGAAGGGCCACTCATACGGCGAGTACGTGTTCGACTGGGCCTGGGCCGACGCCTATAAGCGCAACGGCTTGCCCTACTACCCGAAGCTGCTGTGCGCCGTGCCGTTCACGCCGGTGCAAGGCAACCGCCTGCTCGCCGCCGATTCGCACGCGTTGCGCCACCTTGCCGCGACGTTGATGGCGTTCGCCGAGCAGGCCGACGTGTCGTCGCTGCATGTGCTCTTTCCGACCGAAACCGAAGCCAACGCGCTCACCGAGATGGGCATGATGCAGCGCGAAGGCGTGCAGTTTCATTGGCTGAACGACGGCTATCGGGACTTCGACGATTTCCTTTCGACGCTCGAACAGAAGAAGCGCAAGAACATCCGCGCGGAACGCCGCAAAGTCCACGACGCCGGCATCACGATGCGCCGTATTCGCGGCGAAGACATTCAGGACGCGGACTGGCGCTTCTTCAGCAAGTGCTATCGGCAGACTTATCGCGAGCACTTTTCGACGCCGTATCTGAACCTCGATTTTTTCCGCATGATCGGCGCGTCGATGCCGGAGAATCTGCTGCTCGTGATCGCCGAGTACGAAGGCAAGCCGATCGCGAGTTCGCTCGTCGTGTATCAGCGCGATGCGAAAACCGGCGGCACGCTGTACGGCCGTTACTGGGGCGCGCTCGAACATGTGCCCTGCCTGCACTTCGAGACCGCGTACTATCAGCCGCTCGAGTTCTGCATCGAAGAAAAGCTCGGGGCCTTTGAAGGCGGCGCGCAAGGCGAACACAAAATGGCGCGCGGCTTCCTGCCCACAGTGACGCGCTCGGCGCACTGGCTCGCGCATCCCGCTTTCGCCGATGCGGTCGGCCATTTCCTCGACAACGAAAAGAACAGCATCCACGCCTACGTGGACGAGCTGCGCGAACACAATCCGTTCAAAGGCTGACGCGTCCGTGGCGTGGTTTCTCTATCTGCTCGAATGCTCGGACGGCAGCGTCTACACCGGCATTGCGACCGACGTCGATGCGCGTTTCGAAAAGCACGTCAGCGGCACGGGCGCGCGCTATACGCGTTCGCGCAAGCCGGTGCGCCTGCTGGCATCGTTCGAACTGGCGGATCGTTCGAGCGCGTCGCGCGCCGAGTATTGGGTGAAGCGCTTGACGCCCGCGCAGAAGCGGACGCTGGCGGCGGGTGGGCGGACGCTGGAGTCGGTGATGCCGGAACCTGAGCCGGCTCTGGATGATGATGAGGTCGAAGGCGACGCGGCGTGAACGGGTGCGTTCGCTGAGCAGTTCGCGGTGAGTCCCGCGCCGTCAGCCACGCTTCATTAACGCCCACTCACCCCCGCGCTTCGCGCATCCGCTCCGTCAGCAAGCGCTGCATCAACGCAAGCTCGCCCACTGCATCAGCTTCGAGCGATGTCAAACGCTCGCGCGCCGGCAACTCATGCCGCAGCGGCACGATCGCGCGATTCAGCGACGCCTCGATGTCCGCGCTCACCGCCTCCACCCACGCGCGAAGCTCGGCGTGAACATCGTGAGCTTCGCGCCGGTTCGCGCTCAAGCGCAACTGCGTCGCCGTGCCCGCCATCTTGCGCAGCACGCTCAGCACCGTCAGCGTGACCGTGTCGACCATCGAATGCTCGAGCTTTTCCAGGCGAATCCGCGCGATCGCCTCTTCGGCGTTGTTGCTGCCGAGACCCGCCGCCCTGCGCAGGCGCTCCATATCCTTTTCCGTGCGACGCGGCGATTCGAGCGCGGCAAGCAGATACGCCAGATTCGCGCGCACGGCGTCGCCGAGATACGCGCGGTAATCGGTTTTCTCGCGCGTCGGCCATAGATAGAACGTGGCGAACAGCGCGAGCACGCAGCCGAGCACATTGTTGCCGAGCCGCGTGAGCGCATACGCGATCTCGCTCGCGCCCGGCGTCGCGAAGTCGGCCACCAGCACGAACGTCGGCGTGAGGAACAACACGAACAAGCTGTAGCTGACGGGGCGCAAGGCCATCGTCGCCATCACCAGCGGAAAGACTGCGAGCGAAATGCCGAGCGGCGAATGAATCGCATAGCCGATGCCCGCCGCCAGCACGCCGCCGACAATGCTGCCCGCCGCGCGCTCGATGCTGCGCGGCCAGGTCGCGGCAATCGAAGGTTGCAAGATCAGCAGCGTCGCCATGGTCGCCCAATAGCCGAACGGCAAGCCGAGCACGCGGATCACGACAAAGCCCGCGGTCGTCGTGACGCCGACGCGCGCCGCATGGCGCAAGCCGACCGACTCCAGCGACAGGTTTGCCTTCAGCGTCGACCAGACTCGCGCCAACGTGATCGTGACGCTCCGCGCGAAATGCGGCGGCGCCTGTACCGGCGTGAAGTCGACGAGTTCGAAGTCGGACTTCAGCTTGACCGGCTCCATCAGCGCGGTTTCAAGACGCCGCGCGAGCCGGCGCAGGCGCAACTGCAATTTCACGAGATGCGTCCAGCGCGCTTCGTTTGCATCGGCGCCGATGTTGCGCAGCGTCTCGCCCAGCGCCGTGAGCAGGCGTGCCGCGCGTCTGATGTGGCGAGCGTGGTGTTCGTCGCCGGGCATTTTTTCGCACGCGCCGGAGACGGCGATCAGATACGCGAACAACGCCTCGCCTTCCGTCAGCAAGCCGAGCAGCGCGTCGTAGGTCTCGCGGGCGGCGGTTCGCGTCGGCGGCACGCGCGCCAGCGCCTTGCGCGAGCGCTCGAGCGCCGCGCGCGCATCGGCGCGAAACTGCGCGGCATGCGTCGCCCATTCGCGCGGCGTGCTGCGCTGCTGCAGCAGACGCGCGCTGTCGAACGCAATATCCGCGAGCCGCAGATACACCGTGCGTAACGAAGCGCGGCTTGCGCCAAACGGCTGAATGCGCCACACGGTCAGGCTCAACGCGACCGCGAACAGGCAGCCGATCAGATAGACGCCGAGAAACGCGAGCCCTTCGCGGACGTCGTGCATCGGCCGGTCGACCATGACGACGCAGGCGGTCGCGGCGAGAATCGTCACTTGGGAGGTCGCCGCGCCCCAGATGCGGCCGAACGCGCCAAGGCTCGTGAAGACGAGGACCGCAAGCGCGGCAACCACTGTGCCGCTCGCCGACGCGAAAGCGGTGAGCCCGCCGCAGACGGTGGAGAGCAGCGCGAAGCCCATCATCGATGCAAAGCGGGCGCGGTTTGAACCGGCGGCATCGGCGAGACAGGTCCAGAATGCGCCGATCGCGGCCCATGCAAAGACCGGATCGTGCAGCAAGTTGCCGAGCGCGAGCATCGCCGTCGATGCGCACGCGGCGCGCAAGCCTTCGGAGAGACTGGCCTCGCTGGCGGAGAACGACACCATCCACACCGGCCGCTTGCGATAGATCGCCGTGGCGATCGCATACAGCCGATTCGACCAGCGAGGCGAGGGACGCGGCGTGTTGGACTTGCGGTTCGTCATCCGGACAGTGGGCTCCTGAGGCGGCGTGTGGCTGGGCAATGGCAGATTGGGCCGCGGTCGGGACAATCCGCCGCGGTCACAAATCATAAGGGTTTATACCTGGATATAAAAATGGCTTCGGTTCATCCGCGCGATGCAGTTGGGCTATACGAGCGCGCCGCGAGTGCAATTGCAATAAAAAACCGCGCGGCCCGTTCGGGCTCGCGCGGTTTTGCGCACCTGGCTGGCGTCTGGCGTCTTACTTGGCGGGCCGACGATTCGATCTCATCGGCGCGCCAGAGCCATTTACTTCTTGTAGTTCGCCACGCCTTCGCTGATTTCCTTGTGCGCGGCTTCCATGTCGGCCCAGCCTTCGACCTTCACCCACTTGCCCTTCTCCAGCGCCTTGTATTGCTCGAAGAAGTGCTTGATCTGGTCCTTCAGGTAGGCCGGCACGTCGTCGATCGACTTCAGGCTCGCGGTCATCGGGCAGATCTTGTCGTGCGGGACGGCAATCAGCTTCGCGTCCACGCCCGATTCGTCGGTCATTTGCAGCATGCCGAGCGCGCGGGCGCGAACCACCGAGCCTGCCAGCAGCGGGAACGGCGTGATCACCAGCACGTCGACCGGGTCGCCGTCGCCCGACAGCGTTTGCGGAATGAAGCCGTAGTTGGCCGGATAGCGCATGCCGGTGCTGATGAAACGGTCGACGACGAGCAGGCCCAGGTCCTTGTCGGCTTCGTACTTCACCGGGTCGCTTTGCGCCGGGATTTCGATGATGACGTTGAAATCTTGCGGAAGGTCTTTCCCTGCGGGGACGTTATTGAAGCTCATGAGCGCTCTCTGGTCAGATGGAATTCGGAGCACGGCATGCGGCGCGTGGCCCGAGGCGATGCATGATGAAACTCGCCCCGAACGCGAGCGCTGCGGCCGGACAGTGCGGAATGCGCCATTATAGCCAATCGGCCGATGGCATCCGTCGGCGGATCGGCGCGATAATCATCAGGCGTCGCTCGATTGTGCCTCTCGTTTATGAACACCGCGTAACGGCGTTCGTTCAGCGTTCCGTCGAACTTCTGTGGAACGTGCGCCGGTTGCGGACATGTCAAGGAGTCTGCATGGAAGAAGCCCGACACTTCATCGGCGGCGAGTGGGCCGCTGCTTCAGGCGGCGAGACCATCGCCGTGCTCGATCCCTCGGACGGCCAGCCGTTCACGCAACTCGCGCGCGGCACCGCGGCGGACATCGACGCCGCCGTGCACGCCGCGCGCCGCGCGTTCGAAGGTGCATGGGGCGCGGCGAGCGCGGCCGAACGCGGACGCGTGCTGTACCGGCTGTCGATGCTCGTCGCCGCGCATCAGGAAGAACTGGCGCAGCTCGAAGCACGCGATACCGGCAAGCCGCTCAAGCAGGCGCGCGCCGATTCGGCTGCGCTCGTGCGCTACTTCGAGTTCTACGCGGGCGCGGCCGACAAGCTGCATGGCGAGACGCTGCCCTACCAGGCCGGCTACACGGTGATGACGATCCGCGAGCCGCACGGCGTGACCGGCCACATCGTGCCGTGGAATTATCCGATGCAGATTTTCGGGCGCAGCGTGGGCGCGGCGCTCGCGGCGGGCAATGCGTGCGTCGTCAAGCCCGCCGAAGACGCGTGCCTTTCGGTGCTGCGCGTCGCCGAACTGGCGGCCGAAGCGGGCCTGCCCGCGGGCGCGCTCAATGTCGTCACCGGTTATGGACACGACGCGGGAGCGGCGCTCGCGCGTCATCCGGGTATCGATCATATTTCGTTCACCGGCTCGCCCGAAACCGGCAAGCTCGTCACGCAAATGGCCGCAGAGAACCACGTGCCCGTCACGCTCGAGCTTGGCGGCAAGTCCCCGCAAATCGTTTTCGCCGACGCGGACCTCGACGCCGCGCTGCCCGTGCTCGTTTCCGCGATCGTGCAGAACGCCGGGCAAACCTGTTCGGCGGGCAGCCGCGTGCTGATCGACCGCGCGATTTACGAGCCGCTGCTCGACCGGCTGAGCGGCGCGTTCAACGCGCTGCGCGTCGGTCCCTCGCATGCGGATCTGGATTGCGGCCCGCTCATCAACGCGAAACAGCAGCAGCGTGTGTGGGACTTTCTCTCCGACGCGCAGCATGACGGCATCGCGATGGCCGCGCACGGCGAAGTGATTCCCGAGGCGCCGGAAAGCGGCTTCTATCAGGCGCCCACGTTGTTGCGGGACGTGCCCGCGAGCCACCGCCTTGCCCGCGACGAAGTGTTCGGCCCCGTGCTCGCCGCCATGTCCTTCAGCGACGAAGACGAAGCGCTCGCGCTCGCCAACGGCACGCAATACGGCCTGGTGGCCGGCATCTGGACACGCGACGGCGCGCGGCAGATGCGTCTCGCGCGGCGTCTGCGCTCGGGCCAGGTGTTCATCAACAACTATGGCGCGGGCGGCGGCGTCGAGTTGCCGTTCGGCGGCGTCAAGCATTCGGGCCACGGACGCGAGAAAGGATTCGAGGCGCTGTATGGCTTTACGGTGCTGAAGACGATTGCGATCCGGCACGGCTAGTTCGTGCGCGGGTTGCCCCACAACATAAACAATGGAGACATCATGCGGTTGACAGGTAAAACGGCCATCGTCACGGGTGGCGGCTCGGGTTTCGGCGAAGGCATCGCGAAGACCTACGCACGCGAGGGCGCGAACGTCGTCGTCAACGATCTCAACGGCCCTGCTGCCGAGCGCGTCGCGAGCGAAATCGCGCTGGCGGGCGGCAAGGCGATTGCCGTGGCGGGCAACGTCGCGCAACGCGAGGACTGGCAAAAGCTGCGCGAGGCGGCGCTCGAAGACTTCGGCAGCGTGCAGATCGTCGTCAACAATGCGGGCACCACGCATCGCAACAAGCCGGTGCTCGAAGTGACCGAAGCCGAGTTCGACCGCGTGTACGCGGTGAACGTCAAGAGCATCTACTGGAGCGTGCAGGAGTTCGTGCCGTACTTCCGCGAGCAAGGCGGCGGCAGCTTCATCAATATCGCGTCGACGGCGGGCGTGCGGCCGCGCCCCGGACTCGTCTGGTACAACGGCAGCAAGGGCGCGGTGATCATCGCGAGCAAGTCGCTGGCGGTGGAACTCGGGCCGGACCGCATCCGCGTGAACTGCGTGAATCCGGTGATCGGCGAAACGGCTTTGCTGTCCGAATTCATGGGCGTCGAAGATACGCCTGAGAACCGCAAGCGCTTTCTCGCGGGCATTCCGCTGGGACGCTTTTCGACGCCGCAGGACATTGCGAACGCCGCGCTCTATCTGGCTTCGGACGAAGCGGAGTTCATCACCGGCGTGTGTCTGGAAGTGGATGGCGGGCGCTGCGTGTAGTCGTGGCTCTGGCGTTGGGTTTGGCGTTGGTGGCGTTGCCCTGAGCAAGCGCCGTTCACGTACGGCGCTTGCCGGGCTCAGTGTTTTCCCCCGGTATCTAATTGACGTGCGAGCCGCGCCGCACGGCTAGAATCGATCGACGCGGCACTTCAATTCCACAAGAAAAGAGGAGACACCATGGCTAGTCCCGCAGATCCGCTCCACCATCCCGGCGCGGGAGCGCCGCCTTCCACTTTCGAAGAGGCGACCTATCGCAAGGTCAACTGGCGGCTCGCGCCGCTTCTGATGCTCTGCTACGTGGTCGCGTATCTCGACCGCGTGAACGTCGGCTTCGCGAAGCTGCAAATGACGAGCGACCTCGGCCTGAGCGATGCGGTTTATGGCTTTGGCGCAGGCATTTTCTTTGTCGGCTACTTTTTCTTCGAGATCCCAAGCAATGTGATTTTGCACAAGGTGGGCGCGCGGGTGTGGATTGCGCGGATCATGGTGTCGTGGGGCGTGATCTCCATGCTGACCATGTTCGTCACCACGCCGACCATGTTCTACGTGATGCGCTTTCTGCTCGGTATTGCCGAAGCGGGTTTCTTTCCCGGCATCATTCTGTATCTCACGTACTGGTATCCGTCGCATCGGCGCGGACGCATGACGACGTGGTTCATGACGGCGATTGCGCTCTCGGGAGTGATCGGCGGGCCGGTGTCGGGCTATATCCTGAAGACGTTCAATGGCGTGAACGGTTGGCACGGCTGGCAGTGGCTGTTTCTGCTCGAAGGGCTGCCGTCGGTGCTGGTGGGCATTCTGGTTTTCGTCGCACTCGACGATCGTATTTCGAAGGCCAAGTGGCTGACCGACGAAGAAAAGGAGCTGCTGCAGCGCCACGTTTCCGCGGAAGAAGCGACCAAGCACGACATGCCGATTCGCCAGGTGCTGACGAGCGGCCGCGTGCTGATGCTTAGCCTTACTTACTTTTCGTTCGTGATGGGTTTGTATGGCGTGAGCTTCTGGCTGCCGACGATCATTAAGGCAACCGGCGTGACGGATGCGTTCGCGATCGGCCTGCTCTCCGCGATTCCGTTCGCGGCGGCGGTGGTGGCGATGGTGCTGGTTGCGCGCAGCGCGGACCGCATGCGGGAGCGTCGCTGGCATATTGCGTTGCCGGCGTTTGCGGGGGCGGTTGGACTGGTGCTTTCGGTGGTGTACACGCACAACACCGTGCTCGCGATGGCTTCTCTCACGCTTGCGACGATGGGCATTCTCACTACGTTGCCGCTGTTCTGGAGTTTGCCGACGGCGATTCTTGCGGGAACGGGTGCCGCGGCCGGGATTGCGATGATTAATTCGATTGGCAATCTTGCGGGGTTTTTGAGTCCGTATGCGGTGGGATGGTTGAAGCAGGCGACTGCGGCAAATGATTCGGGGATGTATATGCTCGCGGCGTTTCTGGTTCTTGGGGGACTGCTGGCGATTAGTGTGCCGGCGAGGATGGTTAATCGGTGAGGGGGTTTGCTAACCATCGAGTTTGAGTGAGGCGCGGCTATAGCCATTGACGTGTAACGTTAGGCGATAGTCGCGCTCACAAGGAATGCGTGCACAAGCGAGAAAAAGCTCGAACAATCCGCATAGTTTCCTGCCATTGCCATTTCCTGAGACACAGTGATGAAGGTCACGATTGCGTACATCGAAGAACCGCCATTCGGTTGGACCGACGCGGATGGTAGCGCTACAGGCGCTGACATCGCCTTGGCCGATGCAGTCCTTCGGGCGATTGGTGTAGCGCGGATCGAATATCACCTGACCACGTTCAGTGAACTGCTGCCCGGCGTTCAAGCAGGCCGGTGGGACATGAATGTGCCGCTCTTCGTCACGGCTGAACGCGCCGAGATGGTCGCGTTCAGCGTACCTGTATGGGGAATCGGCGACGGCTTTCTCGTTCAGGCTGGAAATCCGAAAGCGCTCGACAGCTATGTATCACTCGCCGAACGCGCCGATGCCCGCCTTGGCATCATCGCGGGACAGGTTCAACACGATTCGGCCAGAGCATCAGGCGTATCGGAAGAGCAGATCGTCATCTTTCAACAACAGGCCGACGCTATTGACGCGGTCCTTTCGCGCGAGATCGATGCGTATGCGAGCACCGCGTTGGGCAATCGCATAGTTGCGAGTCGGGTCGGTGGCTCAATGCTCGAGGCGGTGGCGCACAAGCGGGCAACGGGCGGTGCGCAGCACACGCCCCCGCTCGGTGCGTTCTCGTTTAATCGAAAGAACAGCGAGCTGATTAATGCGGTGAACCGGCAACTTCGTTTATATCTGGGCTCGGAAGATCATCGCGCCAGCATGGCAAGGTTTGGATTGACGGGTAATGAAATCGATCCAGCGCTCGCGCGCTGAGTTTTGCGTTGGCGTAGGCATAAGCTGCCGCTCGATAAGGTCGCACTACTTGGCAACAATTCGCCGCGACGACTACTATCTCGTCCATCTACTGTTGGGCCAACTCGCGGCATTATGTGGACGCACGTTTGGAGAATGTACTTTGGCCCCGGCACTTGGCGTTAGCTTCAAGTTGAAGAACTACTGGACGAACACGCCGCGATGGGGATTGATCGTGGGAGGGGCAGCGATCATGTCGTTCGGGCAGATCGCGCTCATTGTCGTCGGATCGTGGTTTTTTGGCGCGCCGCCTGCGCACGAAATACCGTTCGCGAACCGCTCTATTGAGTTGCGACTGTTCGTTATCGTTGTCGCGATGCCATTCGTGGAGACAATAGTCGGGCAATGGCTGCCGATTCGATTGGTTAGGGGCGTTTTCCGTCAACCGTGGTGGGTTGCTGGACTTTGCTCAGCCATTGCATTCACTTGCCTGCATGGTTATACGGATCGTACTGTCGTGAGTATTGTCCTGGGCGCAGCGGTGCTTGCGGCGGTCTTCGTTGTGGAGGCCAGGAAGCAAGGGCGGCCGATTTTTAGCACGTACGTTACGCACGCTTTGGCTAATGGGCTTGTGTTGGCTGTGCGCTTTCTTTAGCCGGGGAAAGGTTGAGTAGGTGGGGTTCCGGTCGAACGGCCGTTGACTACAGCGTCTGGCCGCGAGCCTCGCTTTATGCTATCGACGCGCTTGGGGCCGAGCGCTCTACATATGGGCGACGGTCGCCAGTATCGCTGTGACAATATCGCTTCCGTTCCGGCTCAATGCATTGATTTCGCTGCCTTTCGCCGGCCTGTTTATTGCCTTGGTGTATAGCAAAAGGAGTTACGACTTCTTTGTCGAGAGCCATCATATGCCGTCGCGACATACGGTCCGGGATCTGGTTCGAATTGGCGCTCTCGGTCTCTCGTGTCTGCTTCATTTTTTTGCAATGTCTTTCGCGGCAAGCCGCGCGGGCTGGTTACCGCTCCTAATGCCGCAGGGCCGCCCTTTGAGCCTTCTTATTGCGGCAACGATCGCGCTCCTCTTTGGAGTCGCGCTTTCGCCAAAGGGACAGCGCGCGTGGAACTGCGGCATGACCCTGATGATCTTCTCTGTTTCGATGACCTGCCAATTGCTCGCCCACGTAACGACGAGCACGCCACTCATCAAATACTTGCCGCCTCCTTTCAGGTTCACACCGTTTCCGTGGTCCGTGATGATTGCGTACACCGCCGTGGTCGGACTCACTGCTACAGCGTTGCTGCAATGGACCAGGCCCCCTCGTCACCGGCCGCCTCTGGAAATGCCTGACTTTTCGTGAAAGTAATTCCGATTCCCCCACACGCCATCCACTCACCTCGCCCGCAACGCATCCACAACATTCATCCGCGACGCGCGCAACGCGGGCAAAAAGCCGCCGACCAGCCCCATCGTCACCGAGAACGCCAATGTCTTCCCGACAATCGCGGGCGTCAGGATGAAGCGGAATGACAGGTCCGCGAAGGTCTGGAAGTTGGTTGTCGAGAACGACGCGAACTGCATGAACGCTGCGCAGCCAAGCCCCGCCAGTCCGCCGACGAGCCCCAGCAGCATCGCTTCGATGAGGAACGCCGCGAGCACGTTCGCGCGCTTGAAGCCGAGCGCGCGCAACGTGCCGATCTCGGCCACGCGATTCGCCACGGACGCATACATCGTGATCATCGCGCCGATCATCGCGGCAATGGAAAAGATGGCCGACAGCGTGAAGCCGAGTATGTTGAGGAACGTCGACAGCGCCTTCGACTGGTCGCTGTAAAAAGTTCGCTCGCGTTTCGCGTCGTCGGCGAGGCGGGGGTCGACGTCGATATCGCTCCTGAAGCGCTCGAACTGATCGCTCTCTGAAAGCCGCACGACCATCGACGAATAACTCGTCCGGCGAAACGCCTGCATCAGCTGATCGGCATCGCCCCAGATCTCCGAATCGAAGCCGCTGCCGCCTGCGTCGAAGGTGCCGACCACGGTCCATTCGCGCTGCGCGAAACGCAAATGCTCGCCGGGCTGCGTGCGCGCGAAGCCCTTCGCAATGCTGCTGCCGACCACGATCTCCGACGATCCCGGCGTGAAGAAGCGCCCCGATGCAAGCCGCACTTGCGGCCGCAAGCCGATGCCCGCTTGCGACACACCGCGTATCACCACGTTCGACGGCTTGCCCGAGCCGATTTTCGCGAGCGAGATCAGCACGACCGACTCTTTCGACGCGAGCCTTCGTCCGTCGCCGCCGATCGCGACGGCCGGATGCATCTCGATCACGTTGGCCTGATTGCGGTCGATCGCGCTCTGCACTTCCGTCTCGGCGCCCTTGCGGATCACGACGACGTTGTCCTCTTCGCCCGTCGAGACGAGTGTTTTCTTGAGGCCCGCGTCGAGCATCAGCACCGTCGAGAACACGAATACGACGAGCGCGAGTCCGCCCGCCGTGAGCGCCGTCGTCAGGCGACGGGTCCACAGGTTGCGAGCGATATATGAAAGCGGAATGGCCACGATGCGCTACCCGATCGCCCGCAGGCCTTCGACGATCCGCACGCGCGCCGCCTGGATCGCCGGAATGATCGCCGCCGCCACGCCGACGACACCCGCACACGCCGCCTGCAACAGCACGGTGTCGCGTGACACGTGGAAGACGGGGAATACACCGCCCGTCGCCTGCCGGAAGATACTGGCGGCGGGCGGCGTCAACAGCATGCCGAGCCCGCCGCCCGCGATGCACAGCGTCAACGACTCGCCGAACATCAGCAGCGCGAGAAAGCCCGGTCCGAAACCGAGCGCCTTCAGCGTCGCGTATTCGACGGTGCGCTCGCGGGCGCTCATCGCCATCGCATTCGCCATCACGGCCATGATGATGACGATCACCACATACGACACGACGCGGATCGCCGCGATGATCTGATTCGACATCGCGACGAAGCCGAGCTGGAACGCCTGCTCGGTTTCGGTCAGCGTTTCGGCGAGGGAGTTTCTGAACACGTCGTCGACGTTGCGCGAGATCGCGGCGGCCTCATCGGGAACAGCAATGCCCAGCACGTAGACACCGACCTGATCCGCGCGCCGCCCCGGCATTTTGCGCACCGATTCGTTCAGATAGTCCCAATGAAAAATGAGTTGCCGCGTGATGGTGGATTCGTCGCGGCCATCCATGATGCCGCGCACGACAAACTCCCAGGTGCCCGGATAGATCGTGCCTTTAATGGGGATGACGTCGCCGACCTTGAAGCCAAACTGCGTCGCGAGTTGCCGGCCGACGAGACAGCCCTTGCGGTCGCGTACGTAATCGCTGCGCTGTTGAGCGGGCACGATCAGCTCGGGGTAGAGGTCCAGATAGTTGTCGGACACGGCGAACTGCGCGAAGAAGTTCTTCGGCTCGCGATACACGCCGCCGAACCAGCTCGAGCGCGCAACCAGCGTCACGCCTTCCACGCCGCGAATGCGGTTCTCGTAGCTGAGCGGCAGCGAGAACGTCAGCGAAATGGCATTGCGCGTGACGAGGCGCGCGTTCGATGCGGCCGCGGCGCCCGCATACCACGCATCGACTACCGTATTGAGGAGCCCGTATGCGAGCACCGCGATGGTGAGCCCGAGCACCGTCAACGCAGTGCGCAGCTTGTGACGCAGCGCGTTGCGCGTAATCAGCTTCAGCGCGTGCATGACAGGCTGCCGTCGCGCCGATCAGCGTGTGTCGCCATCGGTCAGCTCCCCTTTGTCCAGATGCACGAGCGCATTCGCGGCGCCTGCGGCATGCGCGTCGTGCGTGACCATGATGATGGTCTTGCCCAGTTCGCGGTTCAGACGTTGCAGCATCGCGAGGACTTCTTCCGCCGATGTGCGATCGAGGTCGCCGGTTGGTTCGTCGGCGACGATCAGCGTCGGGTCGGTGATGACTGCGCGGGCAATCGCGACGCGCTGCTGCTGTCCACCCGACAGCTCTGACGGATAGTGATGCGCACGGTTCGCGAGATTGACCATCTCGAGCACCAGCTCGACGCGCTCGCGCCGCTCCTTGCGCGTGAGTCTCGTGAGCATCAGCGGCAACTCGATGTTCTCGAACGCCGTCAGCACCGGCATCAGGTTGTAGAACTGGAAGATAAAGCCGACGTTGGCCGCGCGCCAGTCGGCCAGCGCCGCTTCCGACAGTTGCGTGATGTCGAGCCCGCCCACGCGCAGCACGCCGCCATCGGGCCGGTCGATGCCCGCAATCAGGTTGAGCAGCGTGCTCTTGCCTGAGCCCGACGGCCCCATCAATGCGATGAAGTCGCCTTCTTCTATCGAAAGCGTGATGTTCGACAGCACCGGCACCGTCTGCACGCCGCGCCGGTACGACTTCACGAGCTGCGATATCTCGACGAGCGGCGCAGCGCCATTCGCGCGGTTCATAGCTTGCTGCCCGCTCATGTTATGGCTTCGCCACGTTGACTTTCGCGCCGTCCGTCAACTGCGCGTCGGGCGCACGCACCAGCACGTCGCCGGCGCGCACGCCGTCGAGTGCGATCAGGTCGCCGAGTTTCGCGCCCGTCGTGACGGGCACCTGATGCACGGTCTCGTCCTTGACGACGAAGACGACGCTGCGTCCGTCGCGCTGAACGACGGCAGCCGGCTGCGCGGCGACGACGGGCCGCCGGTCCTGCGGCGGCACCGGTTTGGACAGGAAAGCGGTCTTTGCGCTCATGTCCGGCAGCACGCGTGGATCGCGATCGACGAAGCGCACCTTGACGAGCACCGTCGCCTTCGAGCGGTCGACGGTCGGCACGATGCGCGATACGCGGCCTGCGAGACGCAGTTCGGGGAGCGCGTCGAGCTGGATCTCGCAAGGCGCGTCGACGGCGATCTTCGCGATGTTCGATTCCGCGACATCCGCCTCGACTTCGAGCGTGTCCATGTCGGCAATGGTGACGACGGCCCCTTTGCTGTCGGACGCCTGAGAAAACGGCGTGATGTTGTCGCCGACGTTCGCATGCTTCTCGATCACCACGCCGTTGAACGGCGCGCGAATCACAGTCTGATCGACAGCAACCTGTGCGGCCTGCGCGTTCGCCTGCGCCGACACGATGGCCGCGCGGCTGTTGTCGATAGACGCCTGCGCCTTGTCGTAGCGCGCGAGATCGGCGTCGTACTGCGTCGCGGGCATCGCGCCGCTCGGCACCAGAATCTTAGAGCGGCGCAGGTTGAGTTCAGCGTTTTTCAGTTCGGCGACCTGCAGCGCGAGGTTCGCTTGTGCGACCTTCACCTGCGCCCTCGCCTGCGCCAGCGACGCCTCGACGTCCGCACTTTCCAGCCTGGCGATGACTTCATCCTTTTTCACATGCGTGCCTTCGAGCACCCCGAGCCATTCGAGCCGCCCTTGTGCCTTCGACGCCAGGGCCGCCTTGCGTTGCGGCACGACGTAGCCCGTCGCGTTCAGCAAGGTATAGCTCTGCGACGGATAAGCGGAGACGACCGACGTGGTTTGCACGGTGCGCGGGCTGGCGAAGCGCAAGCCGGCCACGAGCGCGCCCACGACGATCAACGCGGCCACCCCGTAGCCGGTCCAGTTGCGCCGACGGCGTGCGGTCACCGGCGCGCGGTCGATTTTGAGTCGTTTGAGATCGTGTTCAGCCAATTTTTTTATCGGTTCGCCGGGCAGCGCTCGTGCTGCCCAGGCTACTCGCGCTATGGACGGGGAGTCAGTATAGCGCTGCGTCTGGTGTGGAAGCCTGCGGGTGGGGGACGGCGGCTCAAAACGACGATGCGCTGCGCGGCGGAGAAAGACTACGCGCCGCATTTCCCCTTCGGATGGCCGCTGCCTATCATTCTTTAGAAGGCCGAAGTGGCGGCATTGACTCGCGGATAACGTAGGAAGAATCTGCGCCCGATGCAGGCTCTCACGCGCCGCATCCTGCGGCGCCTGCTGCGATGACGGCTTGCCACTGGCCGGCATCGTCGCGAGTCAAGTGGAGGTCCGCAATGAAATTCATTGTGCAGTGGAAGGGGCTACCGACGGCACAGCAATCGGCGATCGAACGTTTCATGAAGACGGGAGGCGCGCTGCCGCCCGATGGCATCACGATGCTCGGCCGTTGGCACGCAATCGGCGAGTTGAGCGGGTGCGCGATCGTCGAGGCCGACAGCACGGCCCCCCTGGCGGCGTGGGTGCTGCAGTTTGGCGATATCTTTACGTTCACCATTTCGCCCGCTGTCACCGACGACGAACTCGGCAAGGCGTTGGCGGCGTTTCAGGCGGGGAGGTAAGGCTGGCGGAACAGGGGCGTTAATCAGAATACCGATGCGCTTCTGTTTTTGTGTTCCGGGCTAGGGTCGGGCGCTGCCGATCGTCGTGCCCTCCACTCCACTCGGCCGTAGAATTGCTTAGCCCCTGCCGCGAGGGGTGCAAGGCGCTGATTTGGGTCGAGCTTGACGCAGTCACGCAAAGCCGCTGCTCATCCAGCACGCATCGACAGTGACCAGTCATCCCGTGCAATGTCTCCCCCAACCAAACTTCCATCGCTAACCGTCGGCTACCGAACGACACTTCCCCGCTCTCCGCACTGGCATACAACCCCACCCAGCCGCCAGTAAAGGCACACCGTTCCATGGCACGGTCGATGCATAAACGACGCCGTCAAGAGTCGTCTATTGACCAACATCGGGCCGTACGAGGTGCGTCATGTCCAGTGCTCAGCAACAAGCCAGTCGCGGAACCCACCACGGCTTGCGCGTCTTCTCCTGGCTGCGCGCCTTAAGGTTGATTTTCGGCGCGCCCAAAGCGTATTTGCCTTACGTGCTTCCGTGGCTGCTGGGAAGTCTCACTGTCGCGTTCTGCTATCTCGTCGTGCAAGGCGTGCTCAGGCAACAACTGCTGGTGCCGCCCGTGGCCACGCCGCCGTCTCTCGCCGAACGCGGCTACACATCCAGTTTCCTCGCCGAAAAGATCATGTCTGAGATGCGGGTGATCGGGCGGGATGCCGGTTCCATTCCCCACGACGCGCTGACCGTGAGCGAAGCACAGCCCGACATCCAGATTCCCGGTCAGGACCTGTCCTATGCGACGACCGTGCGCTTTCTAAAAGAGGTCGTCGACCGGAAGGATGTGGTCGTTCATATCGGCATCACAAAGCTCGGCGATGCCGCGGATTCCTACATGGCTCACGTGCAGATCGAAGGCGGCGTGTTTCAGTCGCGCCAGGCCGAGGTGACGTTCGCGGGACGCGACATCGACAGGTTTGTGCGCGATATTGCCACTCAGGCGATGCGGCTTGCCGAGCCGAACATACTGGCCAGCCATCTGTTCACCGAAGTGCAGAAAACGAAATGCTCGCTTGCGCAATGCAATTACAGCGAGATCGTCGGCATCTACGATGAAGTGCTTGGGCTGCCCGCTTCGAAGCAGAGCGAATGGGCGGAGGCCGGCAAGGCGTGGCTGCTCGTGAGCCAGGGCCTCGCGAAAGACGCCGAAGCGCAGAGCCGCGAGGCGCTGCGCCGCTATGAAGGCTCGGCGATTCTGCGGGCCAGTCTTGGGATTGCGCTCGAGCAGCAGCACCGAATCGACGACGCGCTGGAACAACTCCAGGCCGGCGCAAAGAAATCATCGCGCACCGCCGAGAACTTGCGTCTCTTGGGCGACGTCATGTTGCACGCGCATCGTTATCCGGAAGCACTGAAGGCTTTCAGGGAAGCCGATCGTATGCAGCCGGACTCGGTCAACACATTGCACGACTGGGGTGAGGCGCTTATCGCGGTCGGGCGTCACAACGATGCGATTGCGAAGTTCTCTCAGGCCGTATCGCTTCGGCCGGATCTCGCGCCGTCGTATGCGGGATGGGGCCGTGCGCTCGAGCTAAGTGGCGAGATGAGCGAAGCGGCGCGCCGGTATGCGCAGGCATCGAAACTCGACAAGGATGTGCTCTCGCCGCACGAAGACCGTATCGCGCGGCTTAGCAAGGAGTATCAGGCGATCACGCGTTCCGACACGCCGGCTCCGGATGCGACGAGCCGCCCACGTTTAAATCAGCCCGCAAGACGTCAGCTCGAGGCAACGCAAAACCCGATCGCGATGCTGACGGCTTAGTGCAAAGGCATCCTCTTCAGCAATATCACGTAGCAGGCACGGAGACAGTAGATGAACAGCTTCGACGATGCGTTCAGGGCTCTGATCGGAAGCGAAGGAGGATATTCCTTCCATCCCGCGGACCCGGGCGGCGAAACGATGTGGGGCGTGACGGCACGCGTGGCGCGTAGCTCCGGTTATGCCGGCGCGATGAAGGACCTGCCGCTTGAAACCGCCAGGCAGATCGCCAAGGAAAAATACTGGGACCCGCTGCATCTGGATGAACTCGATCCACGGGTCGCCTTCCAGATATTCGATGCGAACTATAACGGCGGTCTCGTCGTGTTGTTGATGCAGAAGGCGTCCGGCGCTCAGGAAGACGGCAAGTTCGGCCCGGACACGCTGGACGCCGTCAAGAGCGCGGACCCGATGAGGTTTGTCCTGCGATTCGTGGCGTATCGGCTGCGGTATCTGCGAAACCTGCATACGTGGCCCACTTTCAGCCGCGGATGGACGGACCGTATGGCAACCAACCTTCTCCTTGGAGCAGCATGATGGACTGGTCAGAAGTAGCGTCGAGCATCGGCAGCACGGCCCCTTTGCTTGCGGGCCTGATAGGCGGCCCGAGAGGGTTGGGCGTGACTGCCGCCGCCGCCATCATCTCGCATACGCTTGGCATACCCAACGATCCGCACGCGATCGAAACCGCGCTAAACGACCCGACGGCACTCGACAAGCTCAGACAGGCCGAGCGCGCCAACGCGGTGCAGTTGCAGCAGTTGATGGTGACTGCGGCGCAGGCTCATCTTGCGCATGAGACCGACATGGCACGCATCCAGGCCGGCGATCGGGCCGACGCGCGCGCGATGGGCATTGCCAACAAGGATTGGGTGCCCAAGGCGCTCGCGATGGTGGTGACCGGCGGCTTCTTCGGCATCCTGCTGCTGATGGCCTTGAGGGAATTGCCTCACGAAAACCGCGATCTGGTGAACGTGGTGATCGGCGCGCTCGGCACGGCGTGGATCAGCATCATCGGCTATTACTTCGGTACGTCGGCGGGTTCGATGAGAAAGACCGAACTGCTCGCGAAGCCGAGTGTGCCAATCACCGCGGATAGTGCTGTTATGTTGAGGGAACCGGCGGCGGCGCCTCATCCGCATGCTGGGGGGAGTGCGCGGCATGTCGAGATGTTTCCGGCGTTTGTGCCGGGGGGACAGGGGCCGGTTTTTACTGGTGGAGCGTGAGGCGAAGGTGCGATGGTTGGTGTGTGCGGTTAGGAGTTGCGCTGGCGCGTGCGGTGAGACGGGAGTTGATATTCGCGGTTATCGCGATGTGCGAATGGCGGGCAAGCAATGTGTAGGCGGCTGGCTAACGACAATGCGCGGATGTGGGCAAAGGCAAAGATGGTGCCGGCCGCCGTGGGTTCGCGGATGGATGGAGGTTGAACTTCGGATGCCGCCGTTGACGTGGCGCTGGGTCGAACGGGGGTTGAGGGGCGCATGGAGCTGAGCGCGTCGGACGCACGTCGGCCACGAAAGGACATTCTCTTGCATCGACGCCAAGACATTATGATGTCACCTCTACCTATGAAGCCGCCATTCGGTTCGTGACCATGAACTCTGCTTCCTCGGCTGTTGCGGTCGTTTATCATTTCGTTTGAGCCATCTGCTGGCCTACATCCTGTGGCCAAAAAGTTGATCGCATAAACACAAGGAAATGCAATGAGCGACGAAACGGAAAAAAGCGCACTTATTAACATAGGCGACTTATCGGGCCTGTCAAAGCCGGCCGTCAGACTAGTCGAGCGAGTCTCAGATGCTCTTGGTGGTGTCTTTCGCCCTTGGCAGATTCGACGCGTCGCAGAGGCTCAGGCAGATGCAGCCGTTTCGAAAGCGCAGGCCACCGCCGACGCGGCGAAGGTTAAAGCTTTGGCAAAGATGGAACTGGAGAGCGAGCTTGAAGAGAGAGCGCTTCGTCGCGTTCTTGCGCAGGAAGTCAAAAGGCAAGCGAATATCGAGTCGATCGTGGTGGAGGCCGCACAGTCAATTGCATCGGACGCTAACCCCGAAGCAATAGATGATGATTGGATGGAACTTTTCCTCGACCGCAGCAAGCTTGTCGGTAACCAAGAAATGCAGCGAGTCTGGGCGCGACTTCTTGCAGGGGAGGCCAACAAACCAGGACAATTTTCGCGGCGAACGCTGGAGATTGTCGCCACTATGAGCAAACAGGATGCCGAGCTTTTTGTTGCTCTATGCGGTTTGACTGATCGGGCTTTCCTAGGTGGCACTCCGTTCGTGTTTGAACCGGATTCCCCTGCTACTACTGCACTCGGCCTCGGAAGCCTTAACCTCGGGCACTTGGAATCGTTCGGGTTAATTCGGCTGCTTGATTTAACCCAGTGGCAGTGGCGGGCATCGGTGACGGGGCCCGCACCCGGCAATGCGACGACGTTTCTGTTCGGCAAGACGCTGCAACTGGTGAATCCGACAGATTGCGAGTTCGTATTTGACCTTGGCCGCGTTTCGTTGACGCGCTACGGGAAGGAACTACTGGCGATAACGGAAGCGCCACCGCCACCTACTGACATCGTTGACACCGTTGTGGCACGTCTGCGAAGCAAAGGCTATACCGTTACGGTAACTTGATCGGGCCGCATGTTGTCGATCGAACCTAAGGAAGGTCGAACTGCCGATTCGGTTCATATGAGACAGTGCACGGCCATTTCCAGCCGTTGATGGACTCGTTGGTCCGAACGATGCAACTACGGAGTCGGGCTTAACGGCGGACCGTCGCCGAATATCACACGCGTGACGTCCGCAACTGCGGACTCAATCTCCGTGGTGAGTCAGTCCAACAGCGCCGACAAGCGCGTTCAAGAACGCCTGTTCTACCGACTCCCGCATGTACAACATGGCGGTCGATCAATTAGCTTTACGAAGCGGGACAGCTGTTTGGCAGCATGCTATCCGGAATAATTTATAGCGCAGACTTCACATGATGAAAACGAAAAGAACTCATCGGTTTCCGAGGTGGCTAGAGTTCCGGGCAGCAGTCGACGCAGCATCGGTCCGGCCGCCTCCGCCTGCCGAGCGTTATGTGTTCCACACCGATGCGTTTGACGAAATTGTGTCCAAGTTTTCGGATTCGCCGTCGGACGTGCCGGAGGCTCGTCGCCCGATAAACGGAGCGATAGACAGCGAACTAGGTGCATTGGCAAAAGAGATTACTTTGTCGAGCCTGACTGCTCACACGCCTCTAGAACCTTACTTTTCTATTGCGCATATCCTCAGGGACGCCTTGGGACAGGAGCCGTTAGTCCCCACTGTCTGCGCCGCCGACGAAAGGTGGATTGAAGCCATTCGGATTGCGCTGAGTTATAACGAGCGTAAAAACCCGCAAACGAGCGGGACATTCCGCCCCCAAGCGGCAGACGTAACATTCGCGCACGCAGTTGGGTTTTTCAATGCTAGGAATATCAACGTAGATTTGCACGGAGATCAGATTATCGTTCAATCGAGCGGTATCTGGTCCGCGCTTGCGGCCACGGTGGCAGGTCCACTAACGGCCCTTGGAGACACCGTCGCAATGAAGTATCTGGATGAATGGCTGTCTTCACGATTCGATCCGGTCGTCCGCCGCGTCCATCTTCATCCGACGCCGGATATGATGGGGCAAAAGTTGGACCGATCCTTGCCTTTGGGTCATTTCGGACAGCGATTAAAGTCCTCGGTCGTCGCCGCATTCGCGGCCAAGCTTTAGCGACGCCAGCTTCGATAGGCGAGGCAGCAACTCATCTTGCAGCGATCTACGAGGTTGAGCCCTTCTCTACTTACGAAACAATGTTCCCGCCATATCCGAGCCGGGTGTTCGAGATGCTGTTGCGGGTAGTTATATACGATGAACTGTTTACCATTCCGCAATGCGATCCTGCGCAGATGGAGCGCCTCATGCACGATTTGTTTGTGGAGGTCTCGAAGGCTGGAACCATTCCGGTAGACGGGTGGCTGCTCGATGACGCAATCGCGCTTTGGCGGACATTGTTATCCCTTTCTTCCTCGAACGCGACCTCGCACTTCGTTGAGCGTTCTCAGTTGCGACGTCTTCTGATGCAACGTGTCGGCTGCTCGGCGAGTGATGCACTTCTCGACGCTTTCGTTCTGGAGTTGCCCCTGTAACTGAGGACACGCGGACACCGTTAGATTGATGACTTCGCAGCACGCCTGAACTCGCGAGGCGAGCGATATTTCAGTGCTTTGTGTGGGTGGCGCTCATTGTAGTGTTCAAACGCAACGGCCAGACGCGAGAGGGCCGTTGGCGCGTCAGGCTTATCCATATAGGCGACGTAGTTGTGCTTCATGGTCTTCACGAACGACTCAGCCATACCGTTGCTCTGTGGCGAGCGCACGGGCGTGGTCAGCGGCTGCAGGCCCAGTTCGCGCGCAAAGCTGCGCGTGCGATGGTCGATGTATGCGGAGCCGTTGTCCGTCAGCCATTCGATGGGCTGCGCGGCCTGCGTAGTGCCGAAGCGCTGTTCGACGGCAGCGAGCATCACGTCGCGCACCACGTCGCCGCTATGGCCTCCCGTTGTCGCAGCCCAGCTAATCGCCTCCCGGTCGCAGCAGTCCAACGCGAACGTTACGCGCAGCGGCGTGCCATCGTCGCACCGGAACTCAAAGCCATCGGAGCACCAGCGTTTATCGCTGCGGTCCACGGCAACTCGACCGTCATGCCGCCGCGTGTCTCGCCGCACGCCGGGACGACGCAGCAGCAACTGGTGCTCACGCATAACCCGATACACCCGCTTGTGGTTGATGCAAGGCGCGCTGGTCTGTTCTCGACTACGGCGCAGCAGTGCCCAGATGCGTCGGTAGCCGTAGGTCGGTAGGTGCGCGACGTGGGCCTGGATTTCCTCGACCAGTTCAGCGTCGTCGGTCGGTCTGGCGCTACGACCATCTTGCCAATCCGACGAGCGAGCCTGTTTTGCTGCTACACCAGAGCGCGCCACGCCGAGAACTTCACAGACCGTTTTCAATGGTCGTCCCCCGGCAGCAAGGGCGAGCGCGCAATCAGGTTTTTTGAGCGGCCCCATTCCACGGCTTCCTTCAGGATTTCGACCTCCATCGTCTTCTTCCCGAGTAGTCGTTGCAGCTCCTTGATTTCCTTGATGGCTGCGGCGAGTTCTGATGCCGGCACCACGGTCTCGCCCGCTTTTACTGCCGCCAGACTGCCTTCCTGATATTGCTTGCGCCAGCCGAACACCTGGTTCGGGTTCACGCCATGCCGTCGGGCAACGGCTGACACCGATGCGCCGGGTGTCAGCGTCTCCTGCACGATGGCGATTTTTTCTTGCGCCGTGCGCCGCCGACGGCGCTCCGGCTCACTCAGAATTTCGATGGGTTCCACGTAATGACTAGGCTTACTGTTAGACACAAGACTATCCGTTATTTTAAGAGGGTCCTTGTGTCCTCAGATACGTGGGGCTGCTCCACGTTCTCTCCGCTCCAAATCGAAGCTATCGCGTACCGTCTGACGCTATCGTTGCCGATACACGGGAGTGTGCCCTTGCCGAAGCGTCAGATGGTCGGTATTGGATTGCGCCGCGACCGTTTCTCGGGCCCGCGTTCTTTGCACGATTGGTCAGCCTCTATGCGAAAGTGGACAAAGGTATAAGTAGCAAAATTGGAGTGGCGTTTGAAGCGCAAATGCTCGATCGCATGACGCAATTTGCTATTCGATGCCGCCGTGCCGAGGTCGCTGGCCCAAAAGGGGCGAAAGGTGGTGATATCGACCTAATCGTCGAGACCCCTGAAATCGTCGCGCTATTTGAACTAAAGAAGAAAGGTTTGACGCGCAAGACAAACGCCGGAAATGATCTGCAACTGGCCATTGATCTGGCCCGTGGAGTGGTGCGCGGCGTCAATCAGTTGGCGAGACACGAACTTACCTTGCTGCGAAGCGGGGAATTGCGGTTTGCCGACGGAACTAAGCTGAGTCTCAACGGGCGGCGGATCATTAAATGCGTTATCTCGCTCGCTGACTACGGCGGACTACACGACGGGGCAGTGGTTCGAAACATGCTGGAGTCTTTTCGCCACATTTCACTGAGTCCGAGCCAATCGCTGTCCCGTGAACAACAGGCCGGCCTCGAAGAGGCGAACGAACAAATGAAAACCTTACGATTCCGCTATACCGAGTTTGCGGCGCTCCAGTCGAGCGACTCAAGGGTCAATTTGTTTGATAATTTTCTTTTCCATAATGTTTTCTTCGTCGAGCACGTGCTCCTTGAGGCGCAGACAGCCGAGTCGTTATTGCAAGCACTACTTACGGGGCATCGACTGGTGACGGGATCACGAGATCCATTCTTCGAACACGCTTGGCTTCAGTCTGGTCGCAGCTAGGTTCAGACCGCATGCCCGGTAAGCGGTTGCAAGCTGCCGCAGGCGGCTGAACTAGGGATTGGCTGAAATGCAAAGGGTCCGTCTCCACCTCTCACTAACCTCCCACCACCACCGACCCATTTAACATTCCGAAGCATTCCCCCAACTCCCCCAAATTCAAGACAGTCCCACTCCCCTATAATCACCAAGTCGCCGGGAGACACCCAGCGACCAGGTTTAGCAGCCTGACGTTCCAACCGCACATCCGCCCAGGCGGGTGTGCGTCTACTGCTGCACGTCTATACTTTCTATGGGCGGGCTGTGGTGGGGGAGCCGCGAGGCTCGCCGGATTGTTGGAACGCCGGTCTGCTAACCCCGCCACGTGCCCGCTCACCCTTCCTCAAAAAAGCGCGTGTCCGGGCGATCCAAAGCAGCACCAGGGAGATCGCACCATGACCAAGCCAATCAAAAGCCAGACACCTTCGCGCCCACCCGTCGACGCGCTCCAGTACGAAAAACTCGCTCTATCCGCGTTCGATCTCTGCGACCGGCAGGTAGCTCAAATGGACACCTTGATCACACTTGCGTCGTCGATAGTTAGAAATCCTGCCGTTTCGCGCGACGAAAGGCAGCGCCGTCAAAAGCTCATCGAACTGTTGCTCGACACAGCAGAGCAGTATCAGCAGGAACTCGAATGCGACCGCGAGTTGTTCCAGGTGATCGCACTCGATGCGAAGGGCGTCCCGCGCAGCCGCATCACCGCGCAGCATGCGACGAAGCTGCTCGCCGAAGCATCGCAGAGAGCAAAAGCCTCTTCGACCGCCGCCGACGAAAGCACATCGCGCGGCAAAAACGCGTCCACGAAACGCGCCGCCTCCGTGACCGCAAACATCACGCAACCACCCGCAGCCGCACCGCACTAAGCAACGACCGCAACCCGCAAACCACAAACCACAAACCAACCGCACAAGCAACAAAAAGCAAAATGCCAAAAAAATGGCCGCAGCACCCGCTGCGGCCATCACCCTAAAACGCAAAACCCAACTCAAACAATATTCATAGCCAACGCACTTTCCCGATAATGCAGGCTCGCCTTTTCCGCATCGCCAAGCTGCTCATGCAAGCGAGCCAACGCGCGATGCGACCGGATCTTCAGCGTCTCGTTATCGGCCAGCTTCAGCGCGCGCTCCAGGAACGACTGCGCCTTGCCCCACAACTGCTGATGCAGACACAAGCGCCCCAAGGCGAACAACAAGTCGGCATCGTCGGGACGATCCTTCTGCCAGCCCTCGGCCTTCTGAATTAGCGGCAACGCGTCGCCGCCCGCCGTATCCGGATAACGACGCAACAAGCGCGCGTCCCAATTCTGCGCGAGCGCTTCCTCGACAATCTTGCGCGCTTCCTGCGGACGATTCAGCGCCACCAGCAATTCGGCGGCGAGATCGGCGAGACGCGGCGAATGGCGCTCGGTCGGCGTCAGCGAATTCCATAGTTCGAGCAGCGCATCGGCGTTATGCCGACGATCGCGCAGCAGATTCTCCGCCGCGAGTTGCCGCAAACGGACGGCCACCGCCGGATGAATCGCCTCGCGCTTTTCCAGCGTCTTGACGAGCTTGAGCACTTCGCCCCAGTTCTTCAATTGCTGTTGCGCGCGCAACATGATCTGCTGCGCGTGAATGCGCCGCCCGCCCTGCGATTGCATTTCCTTGAGCGCGGCCAACGCGCCGTCGGCGTCGCGGCCGTCGGCGCGCATGTCGGCGGTGGCCATCAGACGCGCGTCCTGCCAGTCGGCCTCGTCGATCTGCGCGAGCCATTCGTCGCGCCGCGCATATTCATGCATGCGATGCGCCGCCGCCGCCGCGATCAGGCCAGCCGCGCCCTTGTTGTCGCCATTCGCGAGCGCGTCTTTCGCGGCCTTTTCCGCGCGCGAAAAACGCCCCGCGTACAGATTGCCGATCGCGTCACGCAGCGCGGCGTGCGCCTTCGCGACACGCGAGCGCGCACGATACGCGGCCACGCGCTGCGGCATGCGCCAGATATTGCGCACGATGCGCAGCAACGCATACAGCAGAATGAACAGCACCACGAGCCCGACCACGAACAGATTCAGCGACATGTCGACGCGGTACGGCGGATACACCAGCAGCACCTGTCCCATGTCGAAGCGTCCGACCACCGCCAGCACGACCGCGATGGTGAACAGCAACGCGAGCCATAGAAGTCCCCGGATCGCCATGATTAACCTCGGCTCCGGTATTGATTGACCGCCTGCAGACTCGTGTTCAGATTCGGCAATTCGACGGCGGCCGAACCGGCTTCCACCTGCTTGACGAGATCGGCCACGTTTTGCGTTTTCTTCGACGACGCATCGAAGTAGCGCGTCAGCGCCGTTTGCGCCGCCTGCAGGTCGGACTTGAGCGTGGTCTGGTTGCGCGACAGGAGCGCGAGCCGCGCGGACAACAGACGCAGCTTCACGTTCTCACGCACGAAGTAGCCCTGATCGGGCGCGACCATCATCGCGTCCGCGTTGTCGATGCGGCGCACCTGCACGAGACTCGTCAACTGCTGGCCGATGCCGGTCGTCACCTCGCGCCACCACACTTTCCAGCGCGGCTCGCCAGTCGCCGCCGCGACCTTGGCCGTGTCCGCCCACGTCGCCGCTTGCGGCGTCGCATGCGCGATCGGCGCCTCGCCGGAAAGCGGCAGACTGTCGATCTGATCGACCGCGTTGTCGAGCTTGATCGCGAGACCGGTGAGGTCGGTGGAAGGCGCGGCCTTCAGCTTGTCGATGTCCTGCGCAATCGCCTTGCGCACCGCAACCGCCTGCGTGCTGTCCGACGCGGCGAGCCGCGTGTCGGCGCTTTGCAGCGCGAAGAGCGCAAGCTGCGTGTTGCCGGTCAACTGCAACTGCTGGCTCGCGGCCGACAGCATCTGCCCCACTTCGGCGAGCGTCCAGTCGTCGCGATTGCGCGCGAGATCCGCGTATTGCTGTTGCAGCGCCTGCTGCCCGGCCTGCGCGTCGGCGAGCTTGCCTTCGAGCTGCGCGACCTGCGAGTCGGACTGACGCACCGTCGCGAGCGCCTGCTCGGTCTTGATGCGCAACTCGTTGGCTTGCGTGTCGTTCGCCTGCTGACGTTGCGTAAGCTGCTGCTCGGTGCGCTCCAGCTTGCGGTTGAGCGCATAGCCGCCCACGCCCGCGGCGCAAGCGAGAATCACGACGACAAACCACAACAGCGGTCCGCTCGCGCTGCGGCGCTTTTGCGCTTCGTAGGGCGTGAAGGGTTGGTTCGGCGGCAAGCTTGCGGTCGCGGCCGGCTGGGGTGAAGCGTTCGTGGATGCGTTCGTTTCAGTCATGCGTGATTGAGCCGGTGAATGAGCCGGATTGGACGATACCGGTTGAACTACGGTCGGCAGGGCGGCGAGCAAGGCTTGGGCGATGCGCTCGTCGCCCGCGCCGGACACCGTAATCCTATCAAAACCCAATGCCCGCGCGGTCTGCGCGATACGGGGATGCGGCGCGACGATCGTCGCGCGCTTGAGCTGCGCGATTTCGTCGGCGGTGAGATGTTCTTGCGCGAGTTCGTGCAGATTGCGCACGCCTTCGGAACTCGTCAGAAGCCATGCGTGCGGTTCGCCCGCCAGCAGTCGATGCACGCGCGCCCACGCCGCGATGGACGGCTCGGGCACGAGGCGCCGATACGCGGCGACCGTTTCGACTTCGGCGCCGGCTTCGCGCAGGCGGTCGGCGAGCCACTCGCGGCCGCCGTCGCCGCGCACGATCAGCACGCGCTTGCCTTCGAGATTCGCCTCGCCGAGCGCCGCGTCGATCGCGGCGAAGAGGCCTTCGGAATCAAAGCGGCCGTTGTCTTCGTCGGCGTCCGACGCCGGGCTGATGACCTGGTGCGCCGGCGCACTCACGCCGTGACGCGCGAGCGCGCGCACGCTGCCCGGCCCGACGACGCCGACCGGCAATGCATGCGGCCAGATCGCGCCGCTCTGGGCGAACGCGTGATCGATTGCGTTCGGCGATACGAACACGACGAGCGCGTAACGTTCGAGCGAGCCGAGCGCGGCGCGCAACGGCGCATCGTCGTCGACGGGGGCGATGTCGATCAGCGGAAAGTCGAGCGTGACGGCACCGGCCGCGGCAAGCCGCTCAATCAGTTCGCTCGACTGACCGGCCGGTCGCGTAATGACGACCGTGAACGCCGCCTTGCCGGCAGCCGGCGATGACGCCGACGCGTTGCCCGATGTGTCGGTATGGGCGGCCATCAGTCGCCGGATACCGCGCTGTCCGCAGCGCCCTTGCCGGACGATGCCGTCGCGCCATCCACCGCGCTCGCCGTGCTCAACGCGCGGACGATGTCCATCGCGCCTTGCTGTTCGAGCGCGCTCGCCACTTCGCGGCCCAATGCGATGGCGCGTTCCGTGGTCGGCGCGGGTGCCGACGCCTGCGCGCTCAGCACGCGTTGACCGTCGGGCGTGGCGACGATGCCGCGCAGATGCAGCGCGCCGTCATGCCATGTCGCGTACGCAGCGAGCGGCACTTCGCAACTGCCGCCGAGCACGCGCGACACCATGCGTTCCGCCTCGACGGCCGCAGCCGTGTGTTCGTGATGCAGCGGCGCAAGCCACGCCGCGAGTTCCGCGCGGTCGGCGCGAATCTCGATGCCGAGTGCGCCCTGCCCGGCGGCGGGCAAGCTGTCTTCCGGATCGAGCAGCGCGCGGATGCGGCCTTCGAGACCGAGGCGCTTCAACCCCGCCGCCGCGAGAATGATCGCCGCGTAATCGCCGCGGTCGAGCTTGGCGAGACGCGTGTCCAGATTGCCGCGCAGCGGCCGCACTTCGAGATGCGGATAGCGCATGCGCAACATCGCTTCCCGGCGCAGGCTCGATGTGCCGACCACGGCGCCGGCCGGCAGCGCGGCGAGCGAGTCGTAATCGTTCGAGACGAGCGCATCGCGCGGGTCTTCACGCTCCATGATCGTGGATAGTGCAAAGCCCGCGGGCAATTCCATCGGCACGTCTTTCAGCGAATGCACGGCGAGGTCGGCGCGGCCATCGGCGAGCGCCGCTTCCAGTTCCTTGACGAAGAGACCCTTACCACCCACCTTCGACAGCGTACGATCGAGAATCTGATCGCCGCGTGTCGTCATTCCGAGGATTTTTACGTCGCAAGATGGATATAATTTGTGCAGCGCACATCGCACATGCTCCGCCTGCCACATCGCAAGGCGGCTCTCTCGCGAAGCAATCACAAGCGTGTGGGGTGGCGCGGCAAACGTCTCGGTGTTCATTAGCTTGTCGATTGAATGACGGGATGGAATAACAAGGAATGTTAGCACGCGCTCTTGCGTTCTCCCCCTCGGCTCGCCCGCCTGCCGCCCTTACGGATCAAGGCTCGAGTAGAGGTCGAAGGGGCGCCGTGCCGACGCGGTATCGATGGAGGAGACGGGCGTCGCGCCATGCGCGGCTGTCCAGGGCGTTGTGCGTGCGAAATGCGTGGGACTTGCGGCTGTGGTGTATCAGACTTCGCCGCGGCCTCTTCACGCACGGTCGTTCGCGCATCGCGGCGCCGCATGCGCGATGATTCAATGCGGCGCAACATGCGCCGTATGCGGACCTCGTCACGCGCGGCCATCCTCTCCGGCGTATCGCCATCGGTGCATACCGCTTCATGCAGTTCACGTTGCCGTTTCAGTGCAGTTCGAGTTCCGCAGTAGCAGTTCATCACTTAACAGACCCTGGCTTCCCTGAGGAAACCCATCGTGACGTCTTCCGGATCGGCGCGCTCCGCCCGCCGCAACACTGCATCGCCCAACGCTTCCACTGCCGACGCCGACGCGTCGACGGCTTCCGCCTCGTCCGCCGCGGACGCACACGCCACGCAACCGGCCAAAGCTAAACGCGCGACGACTGGCGCTAAGCCTGCGAAAACCGCGAAGGCCGCCACCGCCGCCACGACCGCAAAAGCGATCAAGGCCGAGAAAACCTCCGTGCCCGTCAAAGCGGAAAAGACCGTGAAGACATCAAAGGCGGGCAAGGCGAGCGAGGCCGCCTCCGCGATGAAGAACGGCAAAGCGAACGCGAAGGCGAAGACGAAGAGCAAAGACAAAGACAACGCGGCGAACCTGCAAGCCGTGTCCTCGGAAAGCATCGTCATCGCCGCGCCGAAAACCAACGGCCGCACGCGCGACGACAAGGATCATCCGCTCTTCCAGGACATCCGCTATCTCGGCCGCCTGCTCGGCGACGTGCTGCGCGAACAGGAAGGCGACGCGGTGTTCGACGTCGTCGAAACGATCCGGCAGACGGCCGTGCGTTTTCGTCGCGAGGACGACAACGCGGCCGCGCAAACGCTCGACAAGAAACTGCGCTCGCTGAGCCCCGAGCAAACGGTCAGCGTGGTGCGCGCGTTCAGCTACTTCTCGCACCTCGCGAATATCGCCGAGGACCGTCACCGCAATCGCCGCCATCGTATTCACGCGCTGGCGGGCTCGGCGCCGCAGCCGGGCAGCATCGCTTATGCGCTGGAGCGGCTCGTCGAAGCGGGCGCCGCAGCAACGCCGGTGTTGCAGCAGTTTTTCAACAACGCGCTGATCGTGCCCGTCCTCACCGCGCACCCGACTGAAGTGCAGCGCAAGAGCATTCTCGATGCGGAGCACGACGTCGCGCGCCTGCTCGCCGAACGCGACCAGCAGTTGACCGACCGCGAACGCGCGCAGAACGAAACGATGCTGCGCGCGCGCGTCACGTCGCTATGGCAAACGCGCATGCTGCGCGACTCGCGGCTGACCGTCGCGGACGAAATCGAAAATGCGCTGTCGTACTACCGCGCGACCTTCCTTGAGGAAATTCCCGCGCTCTACGCCGATGTCGAAGAAGCGCTGAAGGAGCACGGTCTCGAAGCGCGCCTGCCGCCGTTCTTCCAGATGGGTAGCTGGATCGGCGGCGACCGCGACGGCAATCCGAACGTCACGGCCGAAACGCTCGAGCACGCGATCTCGCGCCAGGCCGAGGTCATCTTCGAACATTATCTGGAGCAGGTGCACAAGCTCGGCGCGGAATTGTCGGTGTCGAATCTGCTCGCCGGCGCGAGCGACGAACTCAAAGCGCTTGCGGAAAGCTCGCCGGACCGTTCGCCGCATCGCACGGACGAGCCGTATCGGCGCGCGCTGATCGGCATGTACACGCGGCTCGCGGCAAGCGCGCGCGTGCGTCTCGGCGAAGGCAGCGTGCCGCTGCGCAGCGCGGGACGTGGCGCAGCGCCGATTCGCGCCACGCCTTATGACGACGCCGCCGAATTCGCACGCGACCTGCATGTGCTGATCGATTCGCTCGCCGAGCATCACGGTGCGCCGCTCGCCGCGCCGCGTCTCGCGCCGCTGGCGCGCGCGGCCGAAGTGTTCGGCTTCCACCTAGCGAGCATCGACTTGCGTCAGAGCTCGGACATCCACGAAGCAGTGATCGCGGAGCTGTTCAAGCGCGCGGGCGTCCACGACGACTACGCGGCGCTCGAAGAAAGCGAGAAGCTCGACGTGCTGCTCACGGAACTCGCGCAGCCGCGTCCGTTGCGCCTGCCGTATGCCGACTACTCGGACCTCGTGAAAAGCGAACTTGGCGTGCTGGAGCAAGCCCGCGTCACGCGCGAGAAATTCGGCGCGCGCGCGGTGCGCAACTACATCATTTCGCACACGGAGACGGTCAGCGATCTCATCGAAGTGATGCTGCTGCAAAAAGAAACCGGCCTGCTGCAAGGGCGGCTCGGTGACGCGAACGATCCGGCCAAAGCGGCGCTGATGGTGATTCCGCTCTTCGAGACGATTCCCGACTTGCGCAACGCGCCGCACATCATGCGCGATCTGCTTGCGCTGCCGGGCGTCGATTCGATCATCGAACATCAGGGCAACGAGCAGGAAGTGATGCTCGGCTATTCGGACAGCAACAAGGACGGCGGCTTCCTCACGTCGAACTGGGAGTTGTACCGCGCCGAACTCGCGCTCGTGTCGCTCTTCAACGAACGCGCCATCACGCTGCGCCTTTTCCACGGACGCGGCGGCACCGTCGGCCGCGGCGGCGGCCCGACCTATCAGGCGATTCTGTCGCAGCCGCCTGGCACCGTCGACGGCCAGATCCGTTTGACGGAGCAAGGCGAAGTGATCGCGAGCAAGTTCGGCAACCCGGACATCGGCCGGCGCAATCTGGAAACGGTAGTGGCCGCGACGCTCGAAGCGTCGCTGCTGCCGCACGGCAATGCGCCCGCCGAACTGCCTGCATTCGAGCAAACGATGCAGCAGTTGTCCGACGCGGCGATGGCGTCGTATCGCGCGCTCGTGTACGAAACGCCCGGCTTCAAGGAGTATTTCTTCGAGTCGACGCCGATCTCGGAGATCGCGGAGCTGAACATCGGCAGCCGTCCGGCGTCGCGCAAATTGCAAGACCCGAAGCAACGCAAGATCGAAGATTTGCGCGCGATTCCGTGGGGTTTTTCGTGGGGCCAATGCCGGCTGCTGCTGACGGGCTGGTACGGCTTCGGCAGCGCGGTCGCCGCGTTTCTCGACGGCGCGCCGAGCGACGCCGAACGTGGGCGCCGTCTTGCGCTGCTCAAGAAGATGCACAAAAGCTGGCCGTTCTTCTCGACGCTGCTGTCGAACATGGACATGGTGCTCGCCAAGACCGACCTCGCGGTGGCCTCGCGCTACGCGGCGCTCGTCTCCGACAAGAAGCTGCGCAAGCACGTGTTCGAGCGGATCGTCGCGGAATGGGAGCGCACGTCGAAGGTGTTGTCGGAGATCACCGGCAAGAGCGAGCGGCTCGCGGAAAATCCGCTGCTCGCGCGCTCGATCAAGAACCGTTTTCCGTATCTCGATCCGCTCAATCACTTGCAGGTGGAATTGCTCAAACGCCATCGCTCGGGCGATACCAACGCGCGCGTGCGGCGCGGGATTCATTTGACGATCAACGGGATTGCGGCGGGCTTGCGGAATACGGGCTGAAGGTGCGCGGCGACGTTTGAGAATTGAGAACGTTGCTGCCGTGCGATTGAAATAAAGCCGGACGTCGACCGATTGTGGTCGCGTCCGGCTTTAGTTTTTTCTGCAAGCGATCGTGCCGCGCTTAACTCGCGTCGATCATCAACGCGTCGAGCTTGAACGACCCATCTTCCTTCACGTCGAAATACTGCCGCACCTCATCCGGCGAACCGCGCCACAGCGACTGAATCGCCACGACACGCGGCTCCGGCGCGCGCATACGCGCGATCCACGAACTGAATTCGAGCTCGATACACCAGCGCTCGCGAATCGACGCCTTGAAGCCCGCGGCTTCGAACATCGCGATCCATTCGTCCGCACGGTAATCGCGAATGTGCGAACCGTCGCGCAACAGTTCGATTGCCTGAATGTGCGTATCGAGCAGCGGATGATCGATGCCCGCAATGTCGATGAACAGCACCCTGCCGCCCGGCTTCAGCACGCGCCGCACTTCCGCAAGCGCGGGCGCCACGTCGTGCCAGTGATGCGCGCTCATGCGGCTCACGACCCAGTCGAAGGTGTGATCGCCGAACGGCAGTTTTTCGGCGGCGCCTTGCTGCGTGCGGATATTCGCGAGGCCGCGCTCCTTCGCCGCGCTTTCAACGATGGCGAGCATCGGCGCGGCGATGTCGTAGGCGACCACCTCTTGCGCATGCGGCGCGACGGCGAAGCTCGCGTGGCCCGCGCCGCAACCCATGTCCAGCACCGTCGCGCCCGGCGTCGCGGCGACCGCTTCGGCCAGCGTGCGCAGATCGGCGCCGGTGGCATGCGTCGGACTCGTCAAATAAGCGGCGGCGGTCGAGCCAAAGGCGTCGGCGACCTGATCGTGATGCTTCATGGATAGCTCCGTTGTCAGCGTGGGATGTCGTGTCGTGTGAATCCGCATGTAGCGCGCGGGCAGCGCGGCCTGCCGTTCGAGTCGCTACGCCGCTACAATAGAGCCCGCCGTGTACCGGTACAAGTTAAGCAATTATTCTGGTATCTATAACACCACCCCGCCACCCTCCTCACGCTCAGCAAGAACCGAATGACCCCGCCCTCTTCCGCCGACCAGCCGCCGCCGCTCGACGCCACGCCCGCCCGCGCGCTCGGCGACTTTATCCGCGCGCATCGCGAACGGCTGTCGCCGCAAGCGGTCGGCCTGCCGCCCGGCCCGCGCCGCCGCACGCCGGGCTTGCGCCGCGAGGAAGTCGCGCAACTGTGCGGCGTGAGTCCGACCTGGTACACGTGGATCGAGCAAGGCCGTCCGGTTTCCGCTTCCGCCGATGCGCTCGCGCGCATCGCCGTCGCGTTGCAACTGTCGCGCGCCGAGCGCGCGTATCTGTTCGAACTGGCGGCGCAGCGCGATCCGGCCGAACCCGACCCGGCCGCCGCCGACGCGCCCGCCACGCTGCTCGAAACCGTGCAACTGGTGAACGCGCCGGCCTACGTGCTGGACCGTCAATGGAATGCGCTGGCGTGGAACGAGCGCGCGGCGGAGCTTTTCGTCGGCTGGCTCGACGGCGCGCACGACCGCAATCTGCTGCGCTATACGTTCACGGAAGCGGCGGCGCGCGAACTGATCGTCGATTGGGAAACGCGCGCGCGCCGGCTTGCCGCCGAGTTTCGCGCGGATTCGATCCGTCATCTGAACGATGCGCCCACGCGCGCGCTGATCGATTCGCTGACCGCCGCGAGCGACGCGTTCGCGCGCTTCTGGGCGTCGCAGGATGTCGGCGGCCGCGAAGGTGGACGGCGCGAATTCAACCATCCGCGCGACGGGCGGCTCGTCTACGATCAGATCACGTTCAAGCCCGCGCATCGTGAGGATTTGAAGCTGGTGGTGCTGGTGCGGGAGTGAGCGGTTGTGGTTGCGTCGCGTTGCGTTGCGGGAGCTTCCGCTCGTATGAAATGGCAAGCGCCTGGCCGTTCGATCGTCGGCCAGGCCTCGCGCCAGTGTTAAAATCGCTGTCTTTCTTCGCTTCGGCGACGCTGCGCATGGTCATGCCGCGCGCACTGTGCCGTCAGCCTTATCGCCGCTCGCTCAACCGCCAGGTAAGCACCGACTAAGCGCCACTTTAACCGCCGCATAACTGCCCAACACCATGACGTCCCAACTGCACAAAAAAGGCGAAGCCTGGTCGGCTCGCTTCTCGGAGCCGATGTCGGAGCTCGTCAAACGCTACACGTCGTCGGTTTTCTTCGACAAGCGTCTGGCGCTCGTCGACATCGAAGGGTCGCTTGCGCACGCCTCGATGCTGGCCGCGCAAAAGATCATCGCCGCCGACGACCTCGCCGCGATCCAACGCGGCATGGCGCAGATCAAGGGTGAAATCGAGCGCGGCGAGTTCGAGTGGCAACTCGACCTGGAAGACGTCCACCTGAACATCGAGGCGCGTCTGACCGCGCTGATCGGCGACGCCGGCAAGCGCCTGCACACGGGCCGCTCGCGTAACGACCAGGTCGCGACCGACATCCGCCTGTGGCTGCGCGGCGAGATCGACCGCATCGGCGGATTGCTGACGGAACTGCGCACCGCGCTGCTCGACATGGCGGAGAAAAACGCGTCGACCATCATGCCGGGCTTCACGCATTTGCAGGTCGCGCAGCCGGTCACGTTCGGCCATCATCTGCTCGCCTACGTCGAAATGTTTTCGCGCGACGCCGAGCGCATGCTCGACTGCCGCAAGCGCGTGAACCGTCTGCCGCTCGGCGCGGCGGCACTCGCCGGCACGAGCTATCCGATCGACCGTCACGCGGTCGCGAAAACGCTCGGCTTCGACGGCATCTGCGCGAACTCGCTCGATGCGGTTTCCGACCGCGACTTCGCGATCGAATTCACAGCGGCGTCGGCGCTCGTGATGACGCACATCTCGCGCTTCTCAGAAGAACTCGTCTTGTGGATGAGCCCGCGCGTCGGCTTCATCGATCTGGCCGACCGCTTCTGCACCGGCTCGTCGATCATGCCGCAGAAGAAGAACCCGGACGTGCCCGAACTCGCGCGCGGCAAGACCGGCCGCGTGAACGGCCATCTGATGGCGCTGCTCACGCTGATGAAAGGCCAGCCGCTCGCGTACAACAAGGACAATCAGGAAGACAAGGAACCGCTGTTCGATACCGTCGACACCGTCGCCGACACGCTGCGCATCTTCGCTGAAATGGTCGCGGGCATTTCGGTGAAGCCGCAAGCGATGCGCGACGCCGCGTTGCAAGGCTTCTCGACGGCAACCGATCTGGCCGACTATCTGGTCAAGCGCGGCCTGGCGTTTCGCGACGCGCACGAAGCCGTTGCGCTCGCCGTGCGGATCTGCGCGGATCGCGGCATCGATCTCGCGGATCTCACGCTCGAGGAAATGCGCGCCGAGTTGCCGAACGTCGCGCATCTGATCGGCGACGACGTGTTCTCGTATCTCACGCTCGAAGGCTCGGTCGCGAGCCGCAATCATCCCGGCGGCACGGCGCCCGAGCAGGTGCTGGCGGCGGTTCAGGCGGCACGGCAAGCGTTGAAGTAAAACGCGGAGCGCGCCGTTCTCCGGCGCGCAAATGCATGGCAGATTGCGAAGGCGAACTCGTTAGCGAGTTCGCCTTTTTTTATGCGCGCGTGCGTGCTCAGCAAGGGCGAACGCGGATTGAAACCGCGCGGTTTTTGACTACCATCGAAACAGGTTCCGCTCTCTTTCGTGGTTCATCATGCTTACCCGCACGCGCTTCCTTCATCTTCTGACTGAATGCGGCGCTTGCCGCGGTTCGTCATCATGGCCAACGCGGCGCGGCACGGCGCTCGCGGCGTTGCTCGCGCTCGCCGCCGCCGGCTGCACGATCACGCCGCCGCCCCGCGCGGTCGTCCCGACGCCGCCCGCCGCGGTCAACAGCGCGACGCTCGATCAATATCGCGAGGCCGTCGCGCGGCGCATCGTCGAGCGCAATCCTTCGTATGTGCTGCGCGGCAAGCCTCAGGCGATGCTGCGCTCGCTCGTCGTGGTGTCCTTCACCGTCGATCGCAACGGGCATGTGGTGGACTCGTCGGTGTATCGCACGAATGGCGACGACGAAGCCGAAGGCACCGCGCTCGCCAGCTTGCGGCGCGCGTCGCCGCTGCCCTTGCCGCCGGGCAAGCTGCTGAACGGCCGCGGCCAGCTCGAACTGTTCGAAGACTGGCTTTTCAACGACGACGGCAAGTTCCAGTTGCGCGAGCTCGCCTCGCCGCAGGCGCTGACCATCGACTGAACGCGGCCTGGCCGATCGGCCAGCCGCCTTGCTGCGCACGCGCCGCGCTCGCTATAATTTTCCGATTCCCTCGCCGGAGCACTCCGGCACGGCTCAGGCCGCCTGCTCATCCGCGGGCGTGCTAGCAGCCGATCCTGGCGGCGCCGCGCCATCCGCGCGCGCCGTGCAAGCGCTTTGTGCTTGATGTCGTGGCGTGCTGTGGCGTGTGTTGCACGCGGTGCGGCGCGAGCCTCTATCATCGACACGAGCGCGCCATCACCTCAACAAAGATGCCGACTGATCTTGCCGCTGTCCGCGACTGACCGCGGTCGACCGCGCCGCTACCAGGCGCACGCAAGCCGGCATCACGAAACATGGAGACCCTGCATGTCCACATCGCCGATTTCCGCGGCCAAGCCCAATGCGGCCGGGCAGACCAACAGCGCGCGGATCATCTTCGCGAGCTTCATCGGCACCGCGATCGAGTTCTACGATTTCTATGTCTATGCGACCGCCGCGGCGCTCGTCATCGGCCCGGTGTTTTTCCCGCACGGCTCGGCGACGGCGCAGGCGTTGTCCGCCTTCGTCACGTTCGGCATTGCCTTCGTCGCGAGGCCAATCGGCTCGTTCCTGTTCGGGCATTTCGGCGACCGCATCGGCCGCAAGTCGACGCTCGTCGCCTCGCTGCTCGTGATGGGCGTGTCCACGACGCTGATCGGCTTCGTGCCGGGCTACGACTCGATCGGCAGCCTTGCGCCGATCCTGCTGTGCATCTTGCGCTTTGGCCAGGGCATCGGCCTCGGCGGAGAATGGGGCGGCGCGGCGCTGCTCGCCACCGAAAACGCGCCGGCCGGCAAGCGCGGCTGGTTCGGCATGTTCCCGCAACTCGGGCCGTCGATCGGCTTTCTCGCGTCGAACGGCCTCTTCTTCGCGCTCGCGATGTCGCTCACCGACGAGCAGTTCCGTAGCTGGGGCTGGCGCGTGCCGTTCCTCGTCAGCGCAGTGCTGGTGGCGCTCGGCCTTTACGTGCGACTGAAGATCGCCGAGACGCCGGCCTTCCAGGCCGCCATCGAGCGGCAGGAGCGCGTGAAGGTGCCGATCGCCACGCTGCTGTCGCGGCATTGGCTGCCCACGTTGCTCGGCGCGCTCGCGATGGTGGTCTGCTACACGCTGTTCTACAACGCGACGACGTTCTCGCTGTCATATGGCGTGTCGGTGCTGCACATTCCGCGGCAGACGTTCCTCGGGCTGCTGTGCGTCGCCGTCGTGTTCATGGCGCTCGCCACGCCGCTGTCGGCATGGGCAAGCGACCGCTATGGCCGCAAGCCGGTGCTGATCGTCGGCATCGTCGCGGCTGTGCTGTCGGGCTTTACGATGGCGCCGCTTCTCGGCAGCGGACAAACGTCGCTCGTGCTGCTGTTCCTCGTGATCGAACTGTTCCTGATGGGCGTGACCTTCGCGCCGATGGGCGCTCTCCTGCCCGAGCTTTTCCCGACCAACGTGCGTTATACCGGCGCGGGCGTGTCGTATAACCTCGGCGGGATTCTGGGCGCGTCGGTGGCGCCGTATATCGCGCAAATGCTGGCCGCGCGCGGCGGCTTGCCGTGGGTCGGCGCGTATGTGTCGATTGCCGCGGCCGTCAGCATGATCGGCGTGCTGTGCATGCGCGAAACGCGCGACTCGCGGATGATGTGACGCGAGCGGCCCGCGAGGCGGCCAGCCTGGGCGGCTGATCGCTCAGGCGGCTGCCTCGCTTCGCTGGGTGGTTCCTCTGTCTTGCGCGTCTTTTTGACTTGCCTATACTCGAATTCAAATAACTCCATCGCAAGCAGGGAGGCCCGCATGAATTTCCATCTTCACAATGCGGATGTCGTGATGATCATCGCGCTCGCGCTTCTGTGTTCGTTGCTGCTCGCGCTGCGCTTCAAGCCGGCCAGCTGGAAAGGCATTGTCGTCGAGGCGCTGGCGGCGAACGCGGCTGCCATTACGGCCGTGCTCGCGTTCGAAATGCTGATCGCCTGACGGTCCGCCGCGCTCTTGCCTGAGGGTGCTTCGCGACGGGCCGCCCGTTGAGTCGGCTCAGCCGTCTTAGCGGTAGTAATAGCCGTGATGGTGGTAATAGCCGCCACCGCCACCACCACCGCCGTAGTAATAGCCCGGCGCAGGAGCGACGATGCAGCCGCCCAGCATGCTTGCGAGCACGGTGCCGGCGATCAGGGTGAGGATCAAGCGTTTCATGTCGTTCTCCGTCGAATCAGATTATTCGAGCTCAAGCCCCGAATGACTCGATTGAACACGACGCGCGCCTGCCTGAACGTTGCCAGTTGTAAGGGAAGATCACGCCGGTGTTACAGGTTCGCCGACGCCGGCGGCCTTTGCGAAGCGCTTTCAACCAAGCGCCGACATTCTCGAAACAACCGACGAAAACACCGCCTATACTGACTTGCATGTGCCAAGCGCCGACGCCGCCTTGCAGGCGTTGCGCGGCGGCTTGGCAAAGATGAGAGCGAGCCCGCCGCCACACGGCTCGCAACCGGCCCATGTGGGCGCATCGGTGGCACGAACCGGCACGAACCGGCGCGAGCCCCACGCGCAACCGGCGTGACGGCCAACGAAAAGCGACAGATTTAACAACCGTGTAATGCGGCAACACGGCGTGTAATCCGCATCCTCTTCGCCCGACGTTCCCCGACGCGGGCGTTTCAGGGCGTCACGTGACAGGGCCGGTTCGCATAGGCACTCTGCGCGTGACGCCCTTTTCTTTTGAGCAAACGATTGCGCGGCCAAAGCCAACTGCGCTCAAGCCGCAGCCAAGCCCTGTTGTGCGGCGAGAGTCTGCGTTGGCCGACGAATGGAATAGTCTTTGCTGAACCGGGCAAAGGCCGTCCAGCGGATTAACAACGGCGTCCTGCAGCGCTCGCCTTACAACATGCCTTTTCACTCTATTTCAGCAGGCTTTCATACGTTTTAGAGCCATCCGCGGGCTTTATACTTTCCCCTTTGCCTCCCAGATACTCATGCCACGAGCGCAACCTCTTCTTTCTTCCGGGATTCTGCGTCGAGGCAAGCGCCTTTGGCGTCAATACGGCATTTTCTGGCTCGGCGCGATCGCGGTCGGACTCGTCGCGGTGCTTTACGCGCGGCTGATCGACTGGGGTTATGACGAATTCCGCGCGGTGCAGCGCGAGCATGTGTGGGCGCCGCTCATCATCACGCCCGCCGTGGCCGCGCTCGCCGTGTGGCTGACGCGCAAGTTTTTCCGCGGCGCCGAGGGCAGCGGCATCCCGCAGGTGATCGCCACGCTTCATGCGAAGCCCGGCGAATATGGCGCGCGGCTGCTGTCGTTTCGCATCCTGCTCGGCAAGATCGCCGTGTCGTTTCTGGCGATTCTCGGCGGCTTCACGATCGGCCGCGAAGGTCCGACGGTGCAAGTGGGCGCGGCGCTCATGTTCAATCTGCGCAGGCTTTATCCGCGCTCGAATGCGCTGATCGAGCGGCAACTCGTGCTGGCCGGCGCGGCAGCGGGTTTGTCGGCGGCTTTCAACACGCCGCTTGCGGGCATCGTGTTCGCCATCGAGGAACTGACGCGCAGTTTCGAAGCGCGCGCGAGCGGCGTGCTGATTACCGCGATCATCATCGCCGGCGTGATTGCGCTCGGCCTGAACGGCAACTACACGTACTTCGGCACGATTCAGATCGGCGCGCACTTTCCGAATCTGCTCGCGCTCGCGGTGCTGCTGACGGCCATCGTCACTGGCATTGCGGGCGGCGTGTTCGGCTGGCTGCTGCTGAACACCGCGCGCTGGATTCCCGCGCCGCTGCGCCGGCTGCACGGCGAGCGGCCCGTCGTGTTTGCGGCGTTGTGCGGCCTGGTAATAGCGGTGGTCGGCATCGTGTCGGGCGGCACCACGTTCGGCAGCGGCTACGCGGAAGCGCGCGGCCTGCTCGACGGACATGAACAGCTCTCCGTGTTCTATCCGTTTCTCAAGATGATCTCGATGGTCGGCTCGTACCTGCCCGGCATTCCGGGCGGCATCTTCGCGCCGTCGCTGTCGATCGGCGCGGGCTTCGGCAATCTGCTGCACATGGTGTTCGGCTCGATGCAACTGCCGATGCTGATCGCGCTCGCGATGGTCGGCTATCTCGCGGCCGTCACGCAATCGCCGATCACGTCGTTTGTCATCGTGATGGAGATGATCAACGGTCACGCGCTCGTGATTTCGCTGATGGCGACCGCGCTGATCGCGAGCCGCGTGTCGCGCATGTTCGCCCCGGCGCTTTATGAGGCGCTTTCGGAGCGCTATCGGGCGCCGCTGCCCCGTCCGGCGCCCGCTCCGGTGCCGGAGGTGCCGGAAGTGGATGCGCCGGAGGCGGCGGCGGCGGCGAGCGGTGCTGAGGGTTCTGGTGAGGCGTCGGGCGATGCTTCGGCTGATGTGTCGGCTGATGCGTCGACTAATGCGCCCAGTGAGGCGCCCGGCAAACACACCCACTAAAGACGGCTCGACCACGAATCGTCGGTAAGCGGCGTTCGCGCGTCGCTTCATTCGCGACGCGCGTCGACATGCGCACTGCCAGAAAATCCTGTCACGCCACGCAAAGACCGACGACCCGATCGCCCCCCCCCCCCGCGCCACGCGTCTGCCGCCAGGAATTCAGCGATCCCGAGATTGACGCCACCGCCGCGCCCTACCACCTTCGCGCAATCTCCATCTTGATCTAGAGCAACCAAAGTCTGTCGCCAGCTAACAAGCTGACGTCGCGTCGTCACGTCCGCTCGTCAGAAACACGACCCCTTAGACGCCCGCTTGCAAGTTTGCAAACTATGCACTGACTTTTAGGACTGGTCCGATAAATCAGTCTACCTAATTACTTAATAATCTGTCCGCCCTTACGGGAAGCTTAGCGACTCAACCTCGGGATTCGGCAGCCAAGACCGAAAAATCGCCGGCGCCGGCGCGTGTTCCGGTTCGGTGCGCTATGTGTCGTTCATCAACCTACCTCGGTCAACACCCTGGAGTACATCTCAATGAAAAAAATCGCATTCCCCCTGATCGTCGCGGCAATGGGTCTCGTTGCTTCAGCAGCGCACGCTGCACCTGCCAGCAACGGCGGCGTCCTGACCATCACCGGCCAGTTGACGGCGAACACCTGCACGGTGAGCGGCAATGGTCAGGGCAACAACTTCGCGGTCACGCTGCCGACGCTGTCTGCCGCGACGCTGTCCGCCGCGGGTTCGACGGCAGGCTCGACGGGTTTTAACATCGCTCTGAGCGCCTGCACGCCGTCGACGGGCACCGTCCACACGTTCTGGGAATACGGCGCGAACACGCTGGCCGACGGCAACCTGCGCAACAACGGCACCGCCGCGAACGTGGAAGTGCAACTGGTCGACTACAACGGCACGCAAAAGGTCCTCGACGTCAGCAAGGCCGACGGCGCGCAGAACGCACAAACCGCCACGATCACGGGCGGCAGCGCAAACCTGCAATATGCGGCGCAATACGTGTCCCCGGCCGGCGGCGCCACCGCTGGCAGCGTGACGACCAACGTCACGTACTCGATGATCTATCAGTAATCAACATGCTCTGAACGACAACTTCGCGTTACGTCATTTTTTAGTATGACTAAGCACATGCGGCGTTATCCGCGCCGCGTGTCGCTACAGCCGATGAGGCCTGTATGCGATTGCTTATCTGTCCTTTCAGGCATTGACTCGCTGTGGGAGCGCCGATGTCCTGGCGCGCGGCGCCGCGCAATCTTCGCGGCGCCATTTCACCGAAGTCCGTTTTTCAGGTTGAGCGTTATGAATATCCGCAAACTCCTTGGCAGCGCAATGACCGCTAGCGTGCTCGCACTGGGCGCACTGCTGCCCTTCTCGGCGCATGCTTCGGTCGTCATTGCCGGTACGCGTGTCGTCTATAACGCGACGGACAGCGAAGTCACGCTGAAGCTCTCGAATGTCGGTAAGTCCCCCGCCCTCGCGCAGGTGTGGCTCGACAAGGGCGACCCGAAAGTCGACCCGAGCAAACTCGACCTCCCGTTCGTGCTGACGCCGCCGCTTGCTCGCATCGATCCGGACAAATCGCAGACCATCCGCATTGCCTATACCGGTGAAGCGATGCCCAGCGACCGCGAAACCCTTCTGTGGTTCAACTTGCTGGAAGTCCCACCCAAGCCCGCAGCGGCAGAGGTTGGAGCGAACTATGTGCAGCTCGCGTTCCGTTCACGCCTGAAATTCTTCTTCCGTCCGGCCGGCCTGCAAGGCAAGGCCGACGACGCACCGGCCAAGCTCGTATGGCACCTCGGCACGCATGACGGCAAGCCGGCCCTGCTGGTCTCGAATCCCACGCCGTTTCACGTCACGATCATCGAGGCCCTCGTCGGCGAAGGCCCGAATCCGGCGAAGTTCGACGAAGGCGGCATGGTTGATCCTGGCGGCGAGCTTGCACTGCCGCTGTCGGCTACGCCTGCTGCCGGCAAGGTCTCATTCACGACCCTCAACGACTACGGCGGTCCCATGAAACACGAGGCGACGCTGCAATAAAGCCGTGGCCTGCCAGAGCGCGGGTGAAACGGATCGACGCTGGGAAGGAATCCGAACTTTCGTCAGCCGGACGGGGTGCGTCGGGTCGAAATGACCCTGGCGCGCGAACAGGATCAATTGTCGCGGTCAGCGGGTGCGTGCCGATGTGTTGACAGTCGGCCGGGCGCCCTGTTGCCCGCGATTCCGGCACCACCATGAACAATAGCAATTCGAAATCCAGTTCCCGGCGCGCTCAGGCCGAGCCGTTATCCTTGAGCCGGGCTAGCATGGCCGTTCTGCTGGCATTCACCGCCGCACGCGCGCATGCCGATGGCCTGTCAATCGGAAAGACCCCTCCGTCGCTGGCGTCCCTGCTTCCCGCGGAAGCCGGGCGCACGCCGCAATCGCTGCCCGACCCAACGATGACTCCCGCGCCGGACTCCGCGGATGCCGCCCCACGCGCCGTCGACGTGGCGCAAGCCGGGGCATCGTCGGACATGCAGGCGGGCCGTCACCCCGCTTCGCCCGATAGCCAGGCCGTCAACACCGCGCATGCGGCGATGGCCTCGCGGCTCGCGCCCAGCGAGATCACCGCTTCCACTTCCACTTCCGCCGCCGCGCCCCAGACCGTCGAGTTCAACTCGCAGTTCCTGACCGGCAGCGGCGCGGCGAACGTCGATATTTCGCGGTTCGACCAGGGCAACGTCGCCTTGCCGGGACACTACCGGGCGGCGCTCTATGTGAACGGCGTCTGGATTGGCGTAGCGGATGTTAACCTGCGTGAACTGAACGGCCAGAAGCGCAACGTCCAGCCGACGTTCGACCGCGACCTGCTTACGCGCGCGGGCGTGGACCTGACGCGTCTCACCGACGCTGCACGCGCGAAGCTCGACAGCGCAGCGAATCAAGGCGCCGCGGCGCTGCTGCCGGACCTCATCCCGCAAGCGACGGCGAGTTTCGACGCGGGCGAGCAGCGCCTCGACGTGACCATTCCGCAGGCCATGATGAGCCGCAACGCACGCGGCTGGGTCGACCCCAAGTTCTGGGACGACGGCGTGCCGGCCGCGACGCTTCAGTACAACGCCAACCTGTATCACACGAACGGCAGCGGCCTGTCGACCACGCAGGGCTACCTCGGCATCAACGCGGGCGTGAACGTCGGCGCGTGGCGCTTCCGCTATAACGGCAACGTCACGAGCGGCAACATGTCGGGCACGCATCTGCAAAGCATGCAGACGTACCTGCAACGCTCGTTCGAACCCATCAAGAGCCAGTTGACGATCGGCGATTCGTACACCGACGGTACGATCTTCGACAGCTTCGGTGTGCGCGGCGTCCAGCTCACCACCGACGACCGCATGTATCCCGAGTCGCAGCGCGGCTATGCGCCGACTGTGCGCGGCATCGCGAACAGCAATGCGAAGGTCGAGGTCAAGCAGAACGGCAACATCATCTACACGACCACGGTCGCGCCGGGGCCGTTCGAGATCAACGATCTTTATCCCACTGGCTATGGCGGCGACCTCCAGGTCGTCGTGACGGAAGCCGATGGCAGCCAGCATGCGTCGGCAGTTCCGTATGCGGCGCCGGTGAACGCGCTGCGCGAGGGTCGCTGGCGCTATAGCACGGCGCTCGGACAGTACCGCAACACGAGTCTGCGGAACCATCCGGTTGTGTTCGAGGCCGGTGTGCAGCATGGCCTGAACAATTTCGTCACGTTGTATGGCGGGACGATCGTCGCGGAGAATTACGTCTCCGGCGCGATTGGTGCGGCACTGGATACGCCGATCGGCGCGTTCGCGGCCGACCTGACCCAGGCCAACTCGAACTTCAGGAACATTCCGGGCCGCAACGGACAAAGTTTGCGGATTTCGTATTCGCGCGTCATCGCGCCTACGGACACGAGCGTCACGCTCGCCGCTTATCGCTACTCGACCAACGGCTTCCTGAGCGTGCAGGACGCGATGAATCTGCGCGACCTGGCGCTGCGCGGCATCCCCAATACGAACGGCGGCATCCAGAAAGGACGGCTTCAGCTCACGCTGAACCAGAACCTGAAGTCCTGGGGCTCCATCTACGCTTCCGGCTTCACGCAGAACTACTGGAACAAGCCGAATCGCGATACGTCGTTCCAGGTTGGCTACAACACGAACGTCGGGCGGGTGGGCGTGGGCGTGTCGGCGTCGCGGGAACTCGACGTCAACACCACGCGCTGGAACAACCGCGTGATGCTGAACCTCAACATTCCGCTCGACATCGGTTCGAAAGTCGCCAACACGACGACGAGCTTCGCCCACGACTCGCGCGACAACAGCAATCAGATTCAGGAAGCGTTCACGGGCGCAGCCGGCGTCGACAACGAGTTCAATTACGGCGTCTCGACGGGCTACGACTCGGCGAGCGGCAACGGCGGCAGCATCAACGCGAATGCGGGCTATCTGAGCCGGTACACGCAGGTGCGCGGCAACGCCGGCTATTCAGGCGGCTACACCCAGGCCGGCGCAGGACTCTCCGGCACGATCGTCGCCTATCCGGGCGGCGTGGTGCTCTCGCCGCAGACGGGCGACACACTCGCGGTCATCGAAGCGAAGGACGCCGTGGGCGCGCGCGTCGCCACCGCGCCAGGTGTGCGCGTCGATGACAACGGACTCGCTGTCGTGGTCGGCATGCAGCCGTACTCGCTGAACACGGTCGAGATCGACACCAAGGGCCTGCCGATGGGCGTCGATCTGAAGAGCACCGAACAGCACTTCGCGCCGACAGCGGGCGCCGTCGTGCGCGTGAAGTTCGACACCGAGAATCGCGGCCAGGCGACGTTGCTGCGCCTGCGCCGCCCGAATGGCGATCCGGTGCCGTTCGGCGCCGACGTGCTTGACGACAAGGGCAGCAACGTCGGCACCGTTACGCAGGGTAGCCGCGCGATGTTCTACACCAAGGCAGTGACAGGCGAGTTGCTCGTCAAGTGGGGCCAGGGCGTTGGGCAGTCGTGCAAGATCAGCTACGGACTGCCCGTCGCGCAGAAAGACAAGCCGGCGGCAACGGTGTTCTCGGACGCGAGCTGCAATTGAACGAACGCGAACAATCGACGGCCCGGCGAAAGCCCGCTCGGAGCGATGACAGTGTCATCGCGACCGACGCGGCTTGCCATTGAGCGACCATAGACAAGGTATTGTATGAACGCTTTTAAGAGATTCCTTTCCCGATCCAGACGCTTGCATCTGACGATGTCGTGTCTGATGGGACTTCTGTGCGGCGCAGTAAGCCCGCTCGCCCACGCCGATAGTTGTTCAGGAGGCGGGCAGACTATCACCCTGCCGTTTCCGTCCACTCTGACCGCACCTAGGGATGCCGTGGTCGGCGCCGTCATCTCGCCGTGGGTGTCCACGCCGTGGCAAACCTTCTCGTGCAGTTCGACGAAGATCCAGGCCGCTACCTTTATTACGGCGTCGTTGCTGATGTCGTCGAACACCGGTTATTCGGTGTCGTACTCTGGTTACACATTTCCGGTGTACGCCACCAACTATCCGGGCATTGGCATTGCGGTCGGTTGGCAGGACATGCAGGGAGGATCCGTTGTAACCAACGACGGGCCCATCAACCCAAGCGTAAATAACGGCTATGGCTACAACGGCAGCACATCGGTGCGAGGCCTGATATACGCTGCCTTCGTCAAGACCGGCCCGATCAGCGGGGGAACGCTCGCCGGGCAATCGGTCGGGCAACTGACACCGGGTACGTGGTCCTACGTGACGACGCCTCCGAGTAATGTGTCGGTTATGTACTCTCAGTCTGACACGGCCGTATTCCCGACGCTTAACGTGGTGAACGCCTCGTGCACCACCCCGGACGTCTCCATACCGCTCGGCACGTTTCCCACGACAGGCTTCACTGCGATCGGCCGAACGACCACTACCGCCAACTTCAGCATCAGTCTGAACAACTGCCCCGCCGGCATGAATTCGATCAAATACCGGATCGATCCGACGACGACCGTGCTGAACAGTTCGCAGTCGGTGGTGGCGCTCGACAGCACTTCGTCGGCCACAGGCGTCGGCGTGCAACTGCTCAACAGCGCCGGCTCGGCCGCGTTCCCGCTCAGCAGTCTGCAGACGTTCAGCGGCTATAGCTCGAGCACGGGCGGCAGCTATACGATTCCGCTGGCCGCACGTTACTACCAGACGAGCGCCACGGTTACGCCTGGTCCGGCCAATACGTCAATGACCGTGACCATGCAATATCAGTGATTCCGCAGGCAGACCGGCGCGGCAACGCCGACGCAACGAACCGGACCTATGCAACGGTCCGGCTCATTGCACGTTTTGCAGCGACTCGACGCCCCGCAGGGCCGCATTTGCCAAACGACGCAGCGGCCCCTTCCATCCTCAAATTGAACAACCCGACCATGCGAAAGATTTTGATGCTCCTGGCCGCTTCCGCCGTGATCGCCGCGATGGGCGCGGGGTCCGCCGGGTCCGCCCTCGCGGCGGACGCGAACCTGAAGTTCACCGGTCTGGTCACGCAGCCGTCCTGCACCGTGGATAGCTCGACGGCCAATCAGACCATCAGTCTGGGCAGCGCGCCGATCATGAATTTTCCGGCGATCGGAAGCACCGGCAACCCGACCGCATTCAGTCTGAACCTGCTGAATTGCTCGCCGGGCACGGCGGTGACGATGTCGGTGGCGGGAACGATAGATACGGTTGCGAGCGTGTTGCAGAACACCGGTACCGCCACGCAGGTGGGCGTGCAGATTCTGAAGGCGGCCAGCGTGGGCGCGACGACGGGTACGCCCGTCACGATCAACAGTACGAGTTCGCTCGGCACGGTCGACAACACGAACACGATGACGGTTCCGTTCGTCGCGCAGTTCTACCGGCTCGGTACTTTGACGGCCGGCTCCGTGACGACAACCGCAACGGTCAACTTCACGTACAACTGATCGGCTGGGGTCAGTCGATCAGGTCGATCAGATGGATCAGCAGGCGCCGCATCGACCGGCGCCGCTCTGCCTTGTGAATATCGGCCGGATGGCGCGCGAGCCGCGCGCCTGTTCCTGCGAGCCCGTCAGGTCTGCGGGATCTCGATCTTGACCTCGAGCACCTCGAGGTCGTCCTGACGCTCGAGGCTCACGCGGATGTCGTCATCCGAGATCCTCACGTACTTCGAAATCACGGCCACCAGTTCGCGTTGCAACGCAGGCAGATAATCGGCGGGAGCATGACCGCCGGCGCGCTCGTGCGCGATGATCAACTGCAGGCGTTCCTTCGCTACCGACGCGGATTTCTTCTTCTCGCCCAGCAAAAACGAAAGAATCGACATAACGTGCGCTCCCCTTACTTGGTGCCGAAGAGGCGCTGCAGCAGCCCGGGCTTCTGGTAATCGGTAAAGCGAAGCGATTTCTGCTCGCCGAGAAAACGCGATACGACGTCTTTGTAGGCTTCCGCCACGTCGGTGCCGTCGAGGTGCACGGCCGGCAGGCCCTGGTTCGACGCGTGCAGCACCGCTTCCGATTCCGGAACCACGCCGATCAGGTCAATACGCAAGATTTCCTGGATGTCCGTCAACGACAGCATCTCGCCTTCGCTCACGCGCTTCGGGTTGTAGCGCGTGATGAGGAGATGCTCCTTGATCGGCTCCTTGCCCTCAATTGCCCGCTTGGTCTTCGACGACAGAATGCCGAGGATGCGGTCCGAGTCACGCACCGACGACACTTCCGGGTTCGTCACGATCAGCGCTTCGTCGGCGAAATGCATGGCGAGCAGCGCGCCCGATTCGATACCGGCCGGCGAGTCGCACACGATAAATTCGAAGTCCATCGCGATCAGATCGTTAATGACCTTCTCGACGCCTTCCATGGTCAGCGCGTCTTTGTCACGCGTCTGCGAAGCCGGCAGGATAAAGAGGTTCTCGCACTTCTTGTCCTTGATCAGCGCCTGGTTCAGATTCGCTTCGCCCTGAATCACGTTGATCAGGTCGTACACCACGCGGCGCTCGCAGCCCATGATGAGATCGAGATTGCGCAGGCCGACGTCGAAGTCGATCACGGCGGTCTTGCTGCCCCGCAACGCGAGGGCCGATGCAAAACTCGCGCTCGTGGTCGTCTTGCCCACGCCACCCTTGCCCGATGTCACCACAATGATTTTTGCCATTACCCTTACCTTGTGTTCGTCAAATTCGTCAATTATGTGCGGCCATATTTCGAGCAGAACGCCGCGCGCCGCAAAGCTCCAGGACGGCGCGATTCACAGCGTGCTTTCCGCGCTCAAGTGAGCCGCAATGGTTCGATCATCAACTTTTCTTCTTCGAGCCAGATCTGCACCGGTTTGCCGAGTACATCGGCCGGCAGCGGGTTCTCGGTCGTTCGATAGATGCCCGCGATCGAGATCAGTTCCGGTTCGAGACACGTACAGAAAATGCGCGCGTCGTGGTTGCCCTGCACGCCGGCAAGCGCGCGGCCGCGCAACGGCGCATAGATATGGATATTGCCTTCCGCGATGACTTCCGCGCCGTAGCTGACCAGCCCGAGCACGACGAGATCGCCCTTTGCGTAGATGCGCTGGCCGGAACGCAGCGGCTTTTCGACCACCATCGTTTGCGAAGACGTGGCAAGACGCACCGGCTCGGCGGCGGGCGCAGGTTCGAGCGATGCGCTTGCCGTCGCGCCCGATGCTGCGTTCGTGGCTGCCGTGCTTGCTGCGCTTGCTGCGTTTACCGTGCTTGCTGCGCCGTTCGCGGCTTCGCCCGAATCCACTGTGGACGTGCTCGCCGATTCGTCGTCAGCCGGTTTCGCGGCCGCGCCGCGGCGGTCACGCGCTTCGAGAAGCGGCAACGCCGATTCCGTCGCCCACGACTGCTGCGTGTCAGCGACCACACCGACCGGACGCATGCGCACGCTGTCGAGCAGTTGCGCAATCTCGGCGAGCGGCACGCGCTCGTTCTCCGCGAGACGGCGCACGTCGATCGCGACGACGTCGTTAGCGAAAAATTCGGGGGTCGCCTCGAAGCGCCGGGTCAGCTCGGCACGCATGGCATCGAGGTCGGTTGTCTTGACCACAAAGAGGAGCGTGTCGACGGAACCGCTGCGAAGTTCGAAAAAGGGCGATTTCTTGGGCGACATAGCGTTCGGCAAAAAATTTTGCGTATTTTACAGGCGTCCACGCGTGCGGCGAGATTTTTTGCCCGCGCGCGCGGCGCTATGCGCGTGTTGTGCATGTTGCGCGAGCAGAAACGATCACGCCGCGCCGCGCAAGAACGGGCGAGGCAGGACATCTGTGGAGATACGGCTGCGGATGCGAGCAGGGAAGCAACAGAAACGCGCAACGGAAACGCACAACAGAACCGCGCAAGAGATCCGGAACGGGCGGCAAACTGCTGCGCCGCTCGGCGGATCACGAGTCAACTGCGGTGGACGTGGACGGCACGTGGCGAACCAGCAGGCTTTCGACCTGTTCCGGCGCGCGCGTGACGCGCCGATGTTCGCCGGTCGGTCCGAAACCGAGCGCTTCGTAAAAGCGCATGGCGGTGCGATTCGAATCGGCGACCCATGCGTAAATTTCGGCGGCGCCTTCGTTGGCGAGCCAGCCGCTAGCGGTGTCGACCAGCAGTTCCCCGCCACGCAGATGACGAACCGCCGGCGCCACCCACAACTCGCAAACGAATGCGCGGCGCTCGGGAGTCTCTTCGAAATGCGCCTCGATGAGTCCCGCCGGATGACCCTCGGTATAGAGAATAAAAGTGCTGACGGTAAGAGAAACCGCGTGCTTCGCGGCGATGACGTCAAAGCTGGCGGCGTCCGCGGACAAGGCGTCCTCTAGCGTCGCGCCGAAGGCATAAGGCGCCTCTCGCAGCGACGCAGTACGGAGTTCGCGAAAAACAGCGCCCTGATCAGCGGCGATACGGCGAACGGTCAATGACGGACTCATGCAGACGAAAACCCCTTGAAGCCTTAAGGCGTAGCTTTAACCGAACCGGCGCGCGAGTCAAATCATTCTTCCGGGGGATCTTATCGCGTGAGCCGGTTCTGGCAAAGCGCGCATCGAGTTCTCAGCATTTGCCGCGCCCGGTGTCTCTGAGCTCGGCCCACTCGCGATGGAAGCGTTTCGGGCTAAGGCGCCTCGTAGCTGCCGCTGCCGTCCGGCCAGGGCGTGAGGAGTTCGTAGCCGTCGTCGGTGACGGCGATCATGTGTTCCCATTGCGCCGACAGCGAGCGGTCTTTGGTGACCACGGTCCAGCCATCGCGCAAGACGGTGGTGCCGGCGCGGCCCGCGTTGATCATCGGCTCGATGGTGAAGACCATGCCGGGTTTCAGACGCACGCCCTGCCCCGGCTGACCGTAATGCAGAACCTGCGGGTCCTCGTGATAGACCTTGCCGATGCCGTGGCCGCAATAGTCGCGCACGATCGAAAAGCCGTCGCGCTGCGCGACCTTCTGAATCGCATGGCCGATGTCGCCGAGCGTCGCGCCCGGCTTCACTTCGCGGATGCCCGCGAGCATCGCTTCATACGTCGTGTCGATCAGTTGACGCGCGACCGTGCTCGGCTCGCCGACGCAATACATGCGGCTCGTGTCGCCGAAATAGCCGTCCTTGATGATCGCGACGTCGATGTTGATGATGTCGCCGTCCTTGAGCACTTCGTTGCGGCTCGGAATGCCGTGGCAGACCACCTGATTCACGGACGTGCACACCGTCTTCGGAAAACCCAGATAGCCGACGTTCGCCGGAATCGACTTTTGCGTATTGACGATGTAGTCGTTGCACAGTGCGTCCAGCTCGTCGGTGGAGACACCGGCCTTCACGTGCTCGCCGATCATGGCCAGCACGTCGGCCGCGAGGCGGCCTGAAATACGCAGCCTGGCGATGTCTTCGGGAGTCTTGTAGGTAATGGCCATGAATTCGGTCGATGGGTTCGAAGGTAGGTCGATATTCAATCGAACGGCCAATTGTACAGAGGATCGCGGAGGGGTCGGGGGAATGGGGGTGCGGGGGGGATGGCGTGCCCATCGCGCACGTTTGTGTAATTCAACTTTTCTGTTTTTTGCTGGCCACGGAAGCAAGGAGAAAGGTAGGCTGGAGCCACGCCCGAACTTCCCACTTCGCCCCTAGCGATATTCGTCGATCTCGATGGTCCCGCCCATCATTTCCATCATTGCGCGAATGTCATCCGCCACGTCCGGCATGCGGTGATCGGTCTCGTTTTTCCAGTAGCAGAAAAAGCGCATTTTTGCGCCGACGCGCTCGACCATCTCGCGAAGATCGGCTCGCGGAAGCGCCAGCTGCTCGATCAGGTAGCGCAAATGAGGTTCGAGCAAATCGCTCTGAATAACGGCTTTGCTTCGCACGCTCCATACGCCGGTCCGTCCGGGCGCGCTGCTGATACGGCCGGCCGGGGTTATGAATGGCTCGTTCTTAGTGACGGCAATATCGGGGTCGACGCCAAAATAACGGGTCCAAACGTGAGGCGTTACCTCGTCGCCGTAAATCGAAAACGACGCATGTGCCAGTTGACGGGATTTCATATCGACGTTCTCAATAGTCGTGCATGTTACCGATGACCTTGCCCTTGAACTCGATCTTGCCGTCGTCGTGCCAGATAACGTTATCGGCCCCGCCGAGCCCAAGACCGTCTTTCATATCGTGGATCATGTCGCCGAACGTATCCCGGTCATAACCGAGCATTTTGGCTGCATAGTCCGGATTAGTTGTCCTGGCCGCTAGCTCATCGACGTCACCGCTCACCGCATCGGGGGTGTAGTCAAACAGCTGCGCATCGCCAAACGGCGTAACAGTTCCGGCGACATCGCCTGCCTGGTCGGCGAGTGACGACGAGGCCACATTGGGCACACGGGCTGCCCTTGCGTTGACCCTGTCCACCATATCGTTGTACCAGTCGATATAGTCGGTCGCAGCGTCGTACGACATGCCCTGCCCGGTCATCAACGACTCGCGGAAGGTGGGCAGCTTTTGCGCTCGGGGCGCGGTACTGTAGCTCGCGCCGGCCGTGCGCGACTGCTCGGCAACCAGTACAACGCTCTCTCCGCGGATCATGGATTGCAACGTCTGTACGACCTCAAGGTCGGCGCCCTGCGTCGACAAGCGCTGATGCCAATAGAAGTTCTGTCCCAGGAACGAACGCACACGCCGTACAAGCGCAGGATCGCGAGCCCATATATCGGCGTACGCGCGTTGCGCAAACTTCTTGCCTTCCTCGACCGCTTGCTTCTGCTCGGCGGTAACGAAGATGCGCCCACTTTCGTAGGCGTCCCTCTTGTACATCATCCACCGCTGCTGCGAATCAGTTTTGAGTTCAGTGCCGTCCATTGCCCGTTCTTGTCGCCTGTGACCGCGTGACGCTAACAGATGGCTGCGGTTCTATGTTTTTGGGATGTGGCAAAAAGGCCGGGGTGATGTGGAAGCCGTCGAGTCTTCCCGCGGTGCGGCACGTACACAAACCGGAGAAGCGTTGACAACCAGCCAGAAAACAAAAAACCCGCAAGCCTTTCAGCTTGCGGGTTTTTCTAAATCTGGCGGAAAGGGTGAGATTCGAACTCACGGTACCCCTAAAGGTACACCGGATTTCGAGTCCGGCGCATTCGACCACTCTGCCACCTTTCCGGGTTTTCTAACTAGCCGCTGCCGTATGACGCTGGCGCGGTTTTGTCAGATCCAAGCGGGTCGCTGCTTGGGAGAGAAAGATTATAGAACAGTGAATCTGGATTTCCAAGTCCCTCGCCGAAAAAATTTCAGAGGGACGTACGTGAATCGTACAACACGACTCAAGCGGCCGGCACTTCCAGCCGCTCCACACCGCCGAGGTACGGGCGCAGTGCAGCCGGCACCGTCACCGAGCCGTCGGCGTTCTGGAAATTCTCCAGCACCGCCACGAGCGTGCGGCCGACCGCGAGCCCCGAGCCGTTCAACGTATGCACGAGTTCCGGCTTGCCTTGCGCGTTCCGATAACGCGCCTGCATCCGGCGAGCCTGGAACGACTCGGTGTTCGAGCAGCTCGAGATCTCGCGATAGGTGTTTTGCGCCGGCAGCCACACCTCGAGGTCGTAAGTCTTGGTGGCCGAAAAGCCCATGTCGCCGGTGCACAACGTGATCACGCGATACGGCAGCTCGAGCTTCTGCAGAATCGTCTCCGCGTGGCCGACCATCTGTTCCAGCGCGTCATAAGACGTTTCCGGCGCCACGATCTGCACCATCTCCACCTTGTCGAACTGATGCTGGCGGATCATGCCGCGCGTATCGCGCCCATACGAGCCCGCTTCCGAACGGAAGCACGGCGAATGCGCAGTCAGCTTGATCGGCAGCGCATTACCTTCGACGATGCTGTCGCGCACCGTGTTCGTCAGCGAAATTTCCGACGTCGAAATCAGATATTGCGTGACCGTGTTTTCGCCGCCGCCCTTCTCGACGCGGAACATGTCGTCCGCGAATTTGGGCAACTGCCCGGTGCCGTACAGAATCTCCGGATTCACGATGTACGGCGTGTAAATCTCCGTATAACCGTGCTGCTGCGTATGCGTGTCGATCATGAACTGCGCAAGCGCGCGATGCAGCCGCGCTATCTGCCCACGCAGCATCGTGAAGCGCGCGCCCGAGAGCTTCGCCCCGGTCTCGAAATCGAGGCCGAGCGGCGCGCCCACATCCACGTGATCCTTCACTTCGAAATCGAACTGACGCGGCGTGCCCCAGCGGCGCACTTCGACGTTCTCCGCCTCGTCGCGGCCAACGGGCACGCTCTCATGCGGAAGATTCGGCACGCCGAGCAGAAGATCCGACAGGCGCTTCTGAATGTCGTCCAGCTTTGCCGCCGACGCCTTCATCTCGTCGCCGATGCCGCCGACTTCCGCCATCACTGCCGACGTGTCCTCGCCCCGCCCTTTCATCGCGCCGATCTGCTTGGACAGGCTGTTGCGGCGCGCCTGCATTTCTTCGGTGCGGGTCTGGGTATCGCGGCGTTCCGCTTCGAGCGCGGTGAACGCCGCGACGTCAAGGCTATAGCCGCGGTCGGCGAGGCGTTTCGCGACGCCGTCGAGGTCTTTGCGCAGCAACTGGATGTCGAGCATGGGATGGGGCGGGTATTCGTTGTATGAAGGTGGGATTTTAGCGCACCGGCGCGCCGCGCCGGAGACTCTCAGCCCTTCTTCGGCTTGTTCTCGCTGCGCCATTGCGCGTCGAGTTCGGCAAGACGCGCCATCTTGTCGCCGATCTTGCCTTCCAGACCGCGCGGCGTCGGCGTGTACCAGTGCGGATCGCGCATGTTCTCGGGCAGATAGGTCTCTCCGGCCGCATAGGCATCCGGCTCGTCGTGCGCGTAGCGATACTCGTGGCCGTAGCCGAGTTCCTTCATCAGCTTGGTCGGCGCATTGCGCAGATGCACGGGCACGCCGCGCGACTTGTCCTTGCTGACGAAGCGCCGCGCCTCGTTATACGCGTTGTAGCCCGCATTCGACTTCGGCGCGACCGCCAGATAGATGATGGCCTGCGCAAGCGCAAGCTCGCCCTCGGGCGTGCCCAGGCGCTCGTAGGTTTCGGCGGCGTCGAGCGCGATGCGCGCGGCGCGCGGGTCGGCGAGACCGATGTCCTCCCACGCCATGCGCACGATGCGCCGCGCCAGATAACGCGGGTCCGCGCCGCCGTCGAGCATCCGGCAGAACCAGTAGAGCGCGCCGTCCGGACTGCTGCCGCGCACCGACTTATGCAGCGCGCTGATCTGGTCGTAAAACGCGTCGCCGCCCTTGTCGAAGCGGCGCAAATTTTCGGCGAGCGCGCTGCCGAGCAACGCGCCGTCAATCTCCGTCGTCTTCTGCTGCGCAGCGGCGCGCGCGACGATTTCCAGGTTGTTCAACAGCTTGCGGCCGTCGCCGTCGGCGGAACCGATCAGCGCGTTGCGCGCTTCGTCGGTGAACGTGAGGCCGCCGAGTTCGCGCTGCGCCCGCTCGAGCAGTTCGCGCAACTCGTCCTCGTCGAGACTCTTGAGCACATAGACCGCGGCGCGCGACAGCAACGCGCTGTTCACCTCGAACGAGGGATTCTCCGTCGTCGCGCCGACAAACACGAACAGCCCCGACTCGACATGCGGCAAGAACGCGTCTTGCTGACTCTTGTTAAAGCGATGCACCTCGTCGACGAACACCAGCGTCTGATGCCCGTTCGCGCGATGAATCTGCGCCGTCTCGACCGCCTCGCGAATGTCCTTCACGCCCGAAAGCACCGCCGACAGCGCGATGAACTGCGCGTGAAACGCGTCCGCCATGAGCCGCGCGAGCGTGGTCTTGCCGACGCCCGGCGGGCCCCAGAGGATCATCGAATGCGCCTCGCCGGATTCGAACGCGACGCGCAGCGGCTTGTTCGGACCGAGCAGATGCTTCTGACCGATCACTTCGTCGATATTGCGAGGCCGCAGGCGTTCGGCGAGCGGGACATTGGCACGGGTTTCTTCGAACATGACGTTTTGGGGATAATCTCGGCTTTTCCGGACGCGGTTCGCGCGACGGTATCTGCGATGGTCGGAAGGCGGCGTGCTGCCGGACAAGCGCAAAGCCTGCACGAGAAACGCGCGGGCAACGTCCTGCATTATGACAGTGACGGCGCGTCGGCGAGCGCGGCGTGTCGTCTACCGAATGCGAACACGAGCGCGAACGCGCAGGCAAACCAAAGCAACAGACACACACTCACGGACAACACCCGATGGCACAAGACCCGCTCACCGGCGACGCCGGTTCCACCTACGCACCGCTCACGCCGGTGCCCGACGCGCGCCGCGCATTCCGCACCGGCGACGCCTTCGCGCTCTGGTTCTCACTCGGCATCGGCCTGCTGGTCGCGCAGGCCGGCGCGCTGCTCGTGCCGGGCTTGTCGCTGCCGCACGCGCTGCTCGCCATCGTGATCGGCAGCGCGATCGGCGTGGTGCTCCTCGCGCTCGCGGGCGTGATCGGCACCGACACGGGGCTCGCCGCGATGTCGTCGCTGCGTCCGACGCTCGGCGTTCGCGGCGCGTCGGTGCCCGCAGTGCTGAACGCGGTGCAACTGGTCGGCTGGGGCGCGTTCGAAGTGATCGTGATGCGCGATTCCGCCGACGCCCTCGCGAAGCAGGCGTTCGGCTTCTCGATGCCGCTCGTCTGGACCGTCGTGTTCGGCTTGCTCGCGACGCTGCTTGCGATCAGCGGGCCGCTGTCGTTCGTGCGGCGCTTTTTGCGCACGTGGGGCATCTGGCTGCTGCTCGCGGGCGCGGCGTGGCTCACGTGGAATCTGCTCGCGCAGCACGACTTGAGCGCGATGATGCGCCGCCCCGGCACGGGCGAAATGCCGTTCGGTGGCGCCATCGATCTGGTGGTCGCGATGCCGCTCTCATGGCTGCCGCTGATCGCCGATTACACGCGCTTTGGCCGCCGCGCCGGCGACACGTTCCGCGGCACGCTGCTCGGCTACGGCATCGCGAACATATGGTTCTATGCGCTGGGCGCGATCTACGGTCTCGCCGCGGGCGGCGGCGACGCGCTGCTCACGAGCGCACTCGCGCAAGCCGGCGGCGGCCTCGCGCTCTTGCTGATCCTGATCGACGAAGTGGACAACGCATTCGCCGACATTCATTCGGCAGCCGTGTCGACCGGTACGTTCTGGGCGCGCGGCAGCGTGCCGATGCTCTCGGCGGCGTTCGGCGCGCTCTGCACGTTGATCGCGCTGCTCGTGCCGATGGCGAAATACCAGAACTTCCTGTTGCTGATCGGCTCGGTGTTCGCGCCGCTCTTCGGCGTGGTGCTGGTCGATCACTTCATCGTGCGCAAGCGCCGGATTGAAGCCGCCGTGCTCGCCGACGTGCGCGGCCGCTACGGCTTTTCGGGCGGCTGGCATCTGAGCGCGTTCATCGCGTGGGCGATCGGCATTGCCTCCTATCAGGCGATCAATCAGTGGCTGCCGAACCTTGGCGCGACGTTGCCCTCGCTGGTGATCGGCGCGGCGTGTTATCTCGCGTTCGTGTCGACGCGCAAGACTGCTTACGCGTAAGCGCTCGCTGCACTTCTAAATGCAGAAAAGGCCCACAAATGCAGGCCTTTTCGTTGCTGACGGCGCGCCGCAAGAGCTACGTGGCGAACGGATTCACCGAGCCGCGGCAGTCCGGTATTCGACGCCCGGCAGCACGCACAGCAACTCGAACGCGAGGTTCGCGCCGAGCAGCGCCGTGGTGCCGAACGGATCATACGGCGGCGCCACCTCCACAAGATCGCAACCGACGATATTCAAGCCGTGCGCGCCGCGAATGATTTCGAGCGCCTGCGGCACCGTCAGCCCCGCGATTTCAGGCGTGCCGGTGCCGGGTGCAGAGGCCGGATCGATCCCGTCGATGTCGAACGTGATGTACACCGGACCGTCGCCCATGCGCTCGCGCACACGCGCCATCAGCGGCGCAAGCGACTGGTTCCAGCACGCTTCCGCCTGCACGACCTCGAAGCCCTGATCGCGGCACCAGTCGAAATCTTCCGCCGCGTAACCGGTGCCGCGCAGACCGATCTGCACGACGCGCTCGCAATCGAGCAGGCCCTCTTCGACCGCGCGGCGAAACGGCGTGCCGTGCGCGATTTTCTCGCCCATCATCGTGTCGTTAACGTCGGCGTGAGCATCGACGTGAATCAGCCCGACCTTGCCGTGCTTGCGATGGATCGCGCGCAGGATCGGCAACGCGATCGTGTGATCGCCGCCGAGCGTGATCGGCTTGCAATCGTGCTGAAGGATCTCGTCGTAAGCGGTTTCGATCCGCGCGATCGAGTCGTGCAGGTTGTACGGATTGATTGCGACGTCGCCGAGATCGGCGACTCGCAGCGAATCGAACGGCGCGGCGCGCGTCGCCATGTTGTATGGGCGCAGCAGCACCGATTCGCTGCGGATCTGGCGCGGCCCGAAACGCGCGCCCGTGCGGTTGGACGTGCCGAGATCGAACGGCACGCCGACGAAGCAGGCGTCGAATCCCGCCGCCGAGCCGACGTTCGGCAGGCGCATCATCGTCGCGATTCCGCCGCAGCGCGGCATCGCGTTACCGGACAGCGGCTGCGGCCGCTCGCCGGCTTCGGGAGAAATGAAGGAGGAAGTATTCATCGTGGCTCGGCAATGAAAAGTCCCGGCGGGCGGGAATCGACGGAACCGGCGCGGAACAGGTGTCTGGCAAGCGGCCAGAAGCTATTCAAGCCGGGCGAACTTACATTCTTGAGCAGTTCGGGTGAACGTCCAATAGCTGCTCAAAAACCTTCGCATTGATCCCGAGCGATGTATCCTGACGCATGTTCTCCCAACTCACCGACCTGGACCTGCGGCTCATCCGCGTCTTTCTCGCGATTGTCGATGCGGGCGGCGTCTCGCCGGCGCAAGCCACGCTCAACGTCGGCCAGTCGACCATCAGCACGCAACTGGCCACGCTCGAAACGCGCCTCGGCTACCGGCTATGCGAACGCGGCCGCAGCGGCTTTCGCCTGAGCGCGCGCGGCGCGCAATTCGTCGATGCCGCTCGCGCGCTGCTCGATGCCGTCGACAGCTTCGGCATGCAGGCGCGCAACGTCGGCCGCAAGCTGGTCGGCACGCTCGACATCGGCATGATCGGGCACACGCCGGTATCGGCCAGCGCGCGCATCAGCGAGGCGATTGGGCGCTTTCGCTCGCGCGATCAGTCGGTGCGGTTTTCGATTCTCGTGCGCTCGCCAGGCGAGCTCGAAGAGTTGCTGCTCAATGGGCGGATTCAGATCGGCATCGGCTATTTCTGGCATCGCGTGCCGTCGCTCGAATACACCGAAGTGTTCGCCGAGGACCAGTTCGCCTACTGCGCGAAAGAGCATCCGCTCTTTGCTAGCGCGGGTGAAGTCACGCCCGCGCAGGCCGCCGCGCACGAATGGGCGTGGCGCAGCTATCCGTTGCCGGAGGCCGAAAGTTCGACGGCCGGGCGCAACGTCACCGCCGTCGCCGACAACATGGAAGCGGTCGCGATGCTCGTGCTCTCGGGGCATCACCTCGGCTATTTACCGGGACATTTCGCGGCGCCGTTCGTCGAACAAGGGCTGCTCGCCGCGCTGAATCCGGCCGTCATGCGCTATCGCGTCGCGTTTCATATGGTCACGCGCGCACGGCAGCATCGAACGGATATTGTCGAAGCGTTTCTCGAGGACATGAAGGCCGCGCATGCAATCGAAGCCGACAAATAGCGCGGCCCGTTTTGCATCGGCGATAAAAAAAGCCACGCATTCAGCGCGGCTTTCTTCGTCAACATTGAACGTGCAGCTTGAACGTGCAGCGGCAATTTAGCCGTTGATCACGTCCGCGCCCTTCGGCACGGTGAACTTGAACGCGTCAGCAGGCAGCGGCGGATTCTTCTGGATGTTCGAGAACGTCAGCAAGGTCACGTTGCCGAACACGTCGTGCAATTCCATCGCTTGCAGATTGCCGTCCTTGAAGCCGATGCCCACGCGCTGGAATTGGGTGTCCTTCGCTTTCGGCGTGAGTTCGAGCCAGTCGATGCCGGCCTTCACGCCCGCATCGCGCAGCGTGAAGTTCTTGTCGAGATCGTTGCTGCCGAACAGGATCGCCGCCGGGCTCGCGCCAAGCGCGCCGCCCAGGCTCCGCACTGTCACCTGGTTCAGGTCTTTGTCGTAGACGTAAAGCTTGTCGCCGTCCGCTTGCAGCAGTTGCGCGTAGGGCTTTTCGTATTGCCAGATGAACTTGCCGGGACGCGCGAACGTGAATGTTCCACTCGACGTGCTGTTCTTGCTGCCGCCCGTGGTGGCGAGCACGCCGCTTGCGCCGCTCCCGCCACTCCCGCCGCTCGCCCCTTGCGCCTTGCCCGGCGCGCGCACTTCCTGCTGGACGAAGGTGCCGCGCGCCGAGTGAACCTGCGAGACGAACGCCTTCAACTGCTCGGTGCCGCTCGCGAACGCCTGCGAAGCGACCAGCACGGATGCGCCGATCGCCACCGTGCCCGCAAGCGCGCGAGCCAAATGCGCAAAGCGGCCGGCGCGGCTGGATTCTGCATGCTGCTGTGCGAATAGCTGCATATGTTTTTCTCCCTTGATCTGAATTCGTTGAGCGGCCGCGATGTTGGCGGCGCATCGTGATGAGCGGTGTTGCCGCGCAAGACTGCGGTTTTGCGCGAAGCTTAGGCAGGCAGCCTTAAGCGAGTCTTAGGAGCGAACCTTTGGAAACGAACGTTACAAGCGGTGAACAAGCGGCGAAGAAAGCGAAAAAGACCGAGCGGTAAAGGCAGCCGACAAAAACCCAACGCCTCACCGCAGCATGCCTTAATCAGCTTCACTTGGCCTCACTCCGCCTCGCGCGCCGGCGCGAGAATCTCGCGATTGCCGTTCGACGACATCGCCGACACCACGCCGGAGTTTTCCATCTGCTCGAGCAGGCGCGCCGCGCGGTTATAGCCGATGCGCAAATGCCGCTGCACCAGCGAGATCGACGCGCGCTTGTTCTTCAGCACGACGTCCACCGCCTGATCGTAAAGCGGGTCCGACTCGCCGTCGCCCGATCCGCTTCCTCCGGCGCCCGCCGAGCCTTCGTCGCCCTCGCCCGTCACGCCGCCTTCGAGAATGCCCTCGATATAGTTCGGCTCGCCCTGCTCCTTGAGCTTGTCGACGACGCGGTGCACTTCCTCGTCCGACACGAACGCGCCGTGCACCCGTACCGGCAAGCCGCTGCCGGGCGGCAGATAAAGCATGTCGCCCATGCCGAGCAGCGATTCCGCGCCCTGCTGATCGAGAATCGTGCGCGAGTCGATTTTCGACGACACCTGGAACGCCATGCGCGTCGGCACGTTAGCCTTGATGAGGCCGGTGATCACGTCGACCGACGGACGCTGCGTGGCGAGAATCAGATGGATGCCGGCCGCGCGCGCCTTCTGCGCGATTCGCGCGATCAGTTCCTCGACCTTCTTGCCGACCACCATCATCAGGTCCGCGAGTTCGTCGATCACGACGACGATGTTGGGCAGACGCGTGAGCGGTTCCGGCTCGTCCGGCGTGAGGCTGAACGGGTTCGGCAGCTTCTCGTCACGCTTCGCCGCTTCGTCGATCTTGTTGTTGTAGCCGGCGAGATTGCGCACGCCGAGCTTGCTCATCAGCTTGTAGCGCCGCTCCATTTCGGCGACCGCCCAGTTGAGCGCGTGGCCGGCCTGGCGCATGTCCGTCACGACCGGACACAGCAGATGCGGAATGCCTTCGTAGACGCTCATTTCGAGCATCTTCGGATCGATCAGGATCATGCGGACCTGGTCGGCGCTCGCCTTGTAGAGCAGCGACAAAATCATCGCGTTGATACCGACCGACTTGCCCGAACCGGTCGTACCGGCCACCAGCAAGTGCGGCATTTTCGCGAGGTCCGCGCAAACAGGCTTGCCGCCGATGTCTTTGCCGAGGCCCATAGTGAGCGGCGACGCGGCATCCGCATAAACCGCCGAGCCGAGAATCTCGGACAGGCTCACGGTCTGGCGGCGCTGATTCGGCAACTCGAGCGCCATGAAATTCTTGCCCGGAATCGTTTCGACCACGCGAATTGACACGAGCGACAGCGAACGCGCGAGATCTTTCGCCAGATTCACGATCTGGCTGCCCTTCACGCCGGTGGCCGGCTCGATCTCGTAACGCGTGACGACCGGGCCCGGATAGGCGGCGACCACGCTCACTTCGACGCCGAAGTCCTTGAGCTTTTTCTCGATCAGACGCGAGGTGAATTCGAGCGTATCGGCCGAAATGGTTTCCTGCGCGGCGGGCGCGGGATCGAGCAGCGAAATGGGCGGCAACGTGGAATCGCCCGGCAGATCGGTGAAAAGCGGCACCTGCCGTTCCTTCTCGACGCGCTCCGACTTGGCCGGCGTGACGACCGGCGGCACGATCACGACCGGCTCATGTTCCTCGATGCGCACTCGCCCCTTCTCGACCTTGCCCTCGCGCTTGACCGCGGCGGCTTCGCCGAGTTTGCGGTCCCGCCCGGCCTCGCGGCGCAGCTTCGCAAAGGTCACGGCGGAGATGATCGACTCGCCGACTTTCTCCGACACCGACAGCCACGAGAAACGGAAATACAGCGACAAGCCGATGCCCAGCACAATCAGCAGCGCGAGCGTGCCGCCCGTGAAGCCGAGCGCATGCGACACGCCGCGCGCGACCGCCTCGCCGATCACGCCGCCCGGCGCGCGCGGGAGTTGAACCTTGAGCGACCACATGCGCAGCGCCTCGATGCCGTCGCAGGCGAGCAGCACGAGCATGAACGCGAAGGCGTCCGCGAGCCAGGTCGTATCGCGCGGCGCGTCTTCGTCCGGTTCGTCCTGACGGGTAATGCGCTTGTAGTTCGCGGAAATGTGCCGGCCGAGCAGCACGATCCACCAGTAGGCGGAGAGGCCGAACAGCAGCAGCAGAATGTCCGAAGTCCACGCGCCCACGCGGCCCGCCCAGTTGGCGATGTGATCGACCTGCGCGGCGTGCGTCCAGCTCGGATCGCGGCGGCTGTAGCTGACGAGCGCCATCAGCAGGAACACGCCGAGCGCGACCTGCAGAATCCAGCGGATTTCGGTGAAGAGGCGCGACATGCGGTGCGGTAATGCCTGCGCGCTCGCGGAATAAGGAGCTTTTGCCATTGATCCTGTTGCTTGTGTGGCCGATGCATATTGCCGGGCCTCGGGTCGAAGCCGTTCGGCGCGGCAGAGAGCCCGGCGCCGTCGACCCGAAAGACCCGAAACTTCGATCCGGCCTATTGTAAACGCAGTGCCCCGCATGAGGCTGTAAATGACGGTAACCTGGCCGATCGGCCACGCGCGCTGATCGCTTAGGCCCCGCGCCGGGCTATCGCCGCGATCGGAAAGCTTCATGGAGCAGCCCGCGGCCCCGCCCTTTATAATGCCCGACTGATACCCATCTACAGTTTCAGCCAAGTCGCGTTGCCCGCATGGGCGGGCAGCGCGCCGTAAAAGGATTCGATCATGCCCGCAACTTCCACGAAACACGCCAAGGTTCTGATTCTCGGTTCCGGCCCTGCCGGCTACACGGCAGCGGTCTACGCGGCGCGCGCCAACCTCGCGCCGGTGCTCGTCACGGGCCTCGCGCAAGGCGGCCAGCTGATGACCACGACCGACGTCGAAAACTGGCCCGCCGACGCCAACGGCGTGCAAGGCCCGGAACTGATGGCGCGCTTCCTGGAGCACGCTGAGCGCTTCAACACCGAAATCATCTTCGACCACATTCACACGGCGAAGCTCGACGAAAAGCCGATCCGCCTGATCGGCGATTCGGGCGAATACACGTGCGATTCGCTGATCATCTCGACGGGCGCGTCGGCGCAATATCTCGGCCTGCCGTCGGAAGAAGCGTTCATGGGCAAGGGCGTGTCGGCCTGCGCAACCTGCGACGGCTTCTTCTACAAGCAGCAGCATGTGGCCGTGGTCGGCGGCGGCAATACCGCGGTCGAAGAAGCGCTCTATCTGTCGGGCATCGCGAAGAAGGTCACGGTGATCCATCGCCGCGACAAGTTCCGCGCCGAGCCGATCCTGATCGACCGCCTGCTCGCGAAAGAGAAGGAAGGCGTGGTCGAGATCAAGTGGAACCATACGCTCGACGAAGTGACGGGCGACCAGTCCGGCGTGACCGGCGTGCGCATCAAGCACACGCAAACCGGCGAGACGACCGACATCGCGCTGCAGGGCCTGTTCGTCGCGATCGGTCACAAGCCGAACACGGACATCTTCGAAGGCCAACTGGAGATGAAGAACGGCTACATCATCACGAAGGGCGGCCTGAACGGCTTTGCCACCGCCACCAGCGTGCCGGGCGTGTTCGCGGCCGGCGACGTGCAGGACCACGTGTACCGTCAGGCAATCACGAGCGCAGGCACCGGCTGTATGGCCGCGCTCGACGCGCAGCGCTATCTGGAAACCATCAACGAGATGGCCGGCGAGCACGCGATGAGCCAGGAAGCCGAGCGTTGATCGGCAGCGCTTTCGTGCGAACGCAACGGTAAAATAGCGGCTGGGCGTTGCCCGGCCGCTCGCTGGATCAAAGGCCGCGGCTCATGAGCCGGCGGCCTTTTTTTATTCGAAGCCGCACCAGGATCGCGCGAGGCGCCGCGCGACCGAATCGTTATCCGCGTCTACTACCGCCATGCCGAAGAACCACCCTCATCCGAACGAGCCGAAGCGCGTCCGCGCCCCGGCTGCAACGCCCGCGCGCGAACCGGCTGCGCCCGCCGCGACGCCGAAGATCGAGCCGGCCGCGGGCTTAGCCGGCCTCGGCGCACTGCGCGACGCGTTGAAGGTCGACGCGCAAAAGCGCGAGCGCGAACGCGCCGCCGCGACGGCTGCACGGCGCGAAGCCGCGGCGGACGCCGATCTGTTTCGCCGCGAGATCGGCGAGGTCGCGCCGCTCGCCGTGCCGCCGCGCGCATCGTTGCCGCGCAATCCTCCGCCGCCGCTGCCCGTGCAAACCCTGCTCGACGAAGAAGCCGTTCTGCACGAAGCGATCTCCGATGAATTCGATCCCGAGGTGCTGCTCGAAACCGACGAGACGCTCTCCTATTGCCGCCCCGGCGTGAGCCAGGAAGTCGTGCGAAAACTGCGGCGCGGCGACTGGATCGTGCAGGCGCAAATCGATCTGCACGGCATGCGGCGCGAGGAAGCCCGCGAGGCGCTGGCGGAATTCATCCGCGAGTCGGTCAAGCGCGGCTTGCGCTGCCTGCGCGTGATTCACGGCAAAGGCCTGGGATCGATCGGCAAGGAACCGGTGCTCAAGGGCAAAGTGCGCGCGTGGCTCGTGCAGAAGAACGAAGTGATCGCGTTCTGCCAGGCGCGGCCGCACGACGGCGGCGCGGGCGCGGTCGTCGTGCTGCTTCAGCCGGGCGCCGCGCCGGCTCACGCCAGGCCGCTGACGGAGCCGCAGTGATCCATCCGAGACTCACACTCGCGCTCTCCCTCATGGAGGCGCTGGCCATCTTTGCCTACGCGATTTCCGGTTTCATCGAGGCGAGGACGCGCCGCCTCGACGCGGTCGGCACGTTCCTCGTCGCCATCGCCACGGCCTTCGGCGGCGGCACGTTGCGCGACGTGCTGCTCGAGCGCCGGCCGTTCTACTGGGTCGAGCATCAGGGCTATCTGATCGCGATCTTCGTGATGTCGCTGTTCGCGCCGACCTTGCTGAAAATGACCTCGCGCCTGCTGTCCGAGCGCGTGCTGCTGGTCGCCGATGCGATCGGCCTCGGCCTCTTCAGCATCGCGGGGACCTCGATTGCGCACGACGCGCAAATGCCCTGGTTCACGTCCGTGATGATGGGCGTGGCGACGGGCGTGTTCGGCGGCGTGATCCGCGACGTGCTGTGCAACGAGGTGCCGCTGATCCTGCGCGATTCGCGGCCTTACGCGACGTGCGCTTTCGTCGGCTGCTGGCTGTATGTGCTGCTGGACTACGTGAATTTCGACACCGTGTATAGCGTGCTGTTCGCCACGGGGTTCATTCTGCTGGCGCGGCTCGCGACGTTCCGCTTCAACGTGCGCCTGCCGCATTAGCGGTTTCTGGCGCGGCGTCGGCACGACTGGAACGGGGGCCGTTTGTCGATTTGCGCCGCGCTCGCTCGTCGTGATGTGAACGGCCTTGCCCGGCCGCGGCAGCCGTCCAACCGTCGAAGGCGATCACGATGAAGCTCAAGCTCTACGCACACCCTTTCTCCTCGTACTGCCAGAAGGCGCTCATCGCGCTGTACGAGAACAGCACGCCGTTCGAATTCCGCCTGCTCGCGCACGACGACCCGCAAATCATGGCCGAATTCGCCGAACTGTGGCCGATCAGGCGATTTCCCGTGCTGGTCGACGGCGAGCGCACGGTGACGGAGGCGAGCATCATCATCGAATATCTCGGCCTGCACTATCCGGGGCCGGTGGCGCTCGTGCCCGCCGACGCCCGCGCGGCGCTCGACGTGCGCAGCATGGACCGCTTCTTCGACAACTATATTTCGACGCCGCAACAGAAGATCGTGTTCGACAGCCTGCGTCCTGACGCCGAGCGCGACGTGCGCGGCGTGACGGAAGCGCGCGCGATGCTCGATACGGCCTACGCGTGGCTCGACAAAACAATGGCGGCGCGCGAATGGGCCGCGGGCGACACCTTCAGCCTCGCCGATTGCGCGGCGGCGCCGGCGCTTTTCTACGCCGACTGGAGCCACGCGATCGACCCGGCGTTCGCCCATGTGCGAGCTTACCGCGAGCGCTTGCTGGCGCGTCCGTCTTTCGCTCGCGCAGTCCACGAAGCGCGGCCCTACCGCCCGCTGTTCCCGCTCGGCGCACCGGATCGGGACTGAGCGACGGCTGAGCGCGGAACGAGCGGAGACTGAGCCGGATCAGCGGAGTCGCGCGCCAACCCCTTGCGACAACATTATTCCGAGCCTATACACTTCACGTCGAAACCAATTTCCGCTCATTACACATAAGAAGGCCAAACATGGACCGTTTTGAAGCGATGGAGATCTTTACGCGTGTGGTCGAGGCGAACAGCTTCACGAAAGTATCCGAATCGCTCGACTTGCCGCGCGCGAAAGTGAGCCGCACGATTCAGGCGCTGGAAGAGCATGTCGGCGTGCGCCTCCTGAACCGCTCGACGCGCCAGGTCAGCGTCACCGAAGACGGCGCGCTCTTTTACGATCGCTGCGTGCGCATCCTCGCGGAAGTCGCCGACGCGGAATCGTCGCTGTCGAACAAGCGTGAGAATCCGGTGGGCACGATCCGCGTCGACACGTCGGGCACGCTCGCTCGCGCGCTGCTGCTGCCCGCGCTCGACGACTTCTACCGGCGCTACCCTGAAATCGACGTGCGTCTGGGTCTCGCCGACCGCAACATCGACCTGATTCAGGACGCCGTGGATTGCGTGATCCGCATGGGCACGCCGGAAGAATCGAGCCTCGTCGCAAGGCGCATCGGCCATGCGCGTATCGTCACCTGCGCTTCGCCCGCATATTTGGAGAAGTACGGCACGCCGAGCACGCTCGATCAATTGAGCGAGCACCGCGCGGTCAACTACGTGTCGGCGCGTACGGGCAAGACCTTTCCGTTCGAATACGAAGTCAACGGCGAGACCGTGAAAGTCGCGATGAAAAGCGTGCTCGCGGTCAACGACGGCTCGGTCTACATTCGCGCGGGCGAGCTCGGCCACGGCATCATTCAGCCGTCGCGCTTCATGGTCGCGCATCTGATCGAGCGCGGCGTGCTGAAGGAAATTCTGACTGACTACACGAGCCCCGGCACGCCGCTGTCGATCCTGTACGCGCATCGCCGCAATCTGAGCTCGCGGCTGCGCGCGTTCACCGAGTGGGTGACGGAACTCGTACGCAACAATCCGGACCTGCGTATTCCGGAAGCCTGACTGGCGCCGCCGGCCCAGGCGAAAAGAAAAGCCCCTTGCGTCGCGAGACGCAAGGGGCTTTCTCAATGAGGCAAGGCCAAGCGATCAGACCAAAAAATCAGGCGATGCGCTCTTCATTCGACGGATCGAACAACACCGCTTTCGACGTATCGAACAGCAGCGTCGTATTCGTCAGCGGCTGCGGATTCGACGCCGGGTGCACGCGGCTCACCACGCGCTTGCCGTTGACCTGCGCGAATACCAAAGTGTCCGGTCCGGTCGGCTCGATCACGTCGACCTTCACTTCGATCTGTTGCAGCTTCGCGTGATCGCCATGCGCGCCGCGAGCATCGGTAATGCGCTCGGGACGCAAGCCGAGAATCACTTCACGGCCCACGTGCGACTTGACCTTCGCCGAGTCGAACGGCAGATTCAGCGCCGTGCGCGCAATGCCCGTATCGAGTTCGAGACCCACGCCCGCGCCCTGCTCGACGAGCTTGCCCTGGATGAAGTTCATCGGCGGTGCGCCGATAAAGCCGGCCACGAACAGGTTCGACGGCGAGTCGTAAATCTCCTGCGGCGCGCCGAACTGCTGGACGATGCCGTCTTTCATCACGGCGATGCGGTCGCCGAGCGTCATCGCTTCGATCTGATCGTGCGTCACGTAGACGATCGTCGTGCCGAGGCGTTGATGCAGCAGCTTGATTTCCGAACGCATCTCGATACGCAGCTTGGCGTCGAGGTTCGACAGCGGTTCGTCGAACAGGAACATCACCGGGTCGCGCGCCAATGCGCGGCCCATTGCCACGCGCTGACGCTGGCCGCCGGACAACTGACCCGGCTTGCGATCCAGCAGATGCGTGATCTGCAGCGTGTTCGACACGCGGTCGACAATCTGCGTCTGTTCCTGCTTCGGCACCTTGCGGATATTCAGACCGAACGAGATGTTCTCGCGCACCGTCATCGACGGATACAGCGCGTACGACTGGAACACCATCGCGATATCGCGATCTTTCGGCGACAGGTTGTTCACCGTCTTGCCGTCGATCTGGATCTCGCCCTTGGTCACCGTTTCGAGGCCGGCGATCATATTGAGCAGCGTCGACTTACCGCAGCCCGAGCCGCCGACCAGAATCAGGAACTGACCGTCTTCGATGTCGATGTTGACACCCTTCAGAACCGGCACCCCGTTCGGGTAGGTCTTGTACACGTCACGGATGGAAAGGCTTGCCATGCTGTGAATCCTCTAGTCTCTGGTACTGCTTGAAAACGTCTTGTTTATGCGCCGGGACACGCCGCCGCGCTCGGATGGTTTGCGAGGCGTTAGCCCTTCACCGCGCCGGCCGTCAGCCCGCGCACGAAATAGCGTCCGGCGATGATGTAGACGAGCAAGGTCGGCAATGCGGCGATGATCGCGCCGGCCATGTCGACGTTGTATTCCTTCACGCCCGTCGACGTATTCACGAGGTTGTTCAGCGCCACCGTGATCGGCATCGAATCGACGCCGGAGAACACGATACCGAACAGGAAGTCATTCCAGATCTGCGTGAATTGCCAGATGAGGCAGACCATGAAAATCGGCAGCGACACGGGCAGCAGAATCTTCGTGAAGATCGTGAAGAAACCCGCGCCGTCGATACGCGCCGCCTTCACGAGTTCAGCCGGAATGCTCACGTAGAAGTTGCGGAAGAACATCGTCGTGAACGCGATACCGTAGATCACGTGCACCACCACCAGGCCGGTCGTGGTGTTCGACAGGCCGAGAAAGCCTTCGAAGCGCGCCATCGGCAGCAGGATCGCCTGGAACGGAATGAAGCAGCCGACCAGCAGCATCGTGAAGATCGGATCGGCGCCGCGAAAACGCCAGTGCGTGAGCACATAGCCGTTGAACGCGCCGATGATCGACGAGATCAGCACCGCCGGGATCACCATCCGCACGGAGTTCATGAAGAACGGCTGCATGCCGTCGCAACGCACACCCGTACACGCGCCGCTCCATGCCTTGATCCACGGATCGACGGTCCAGTGCGTAGGCGGCGTCAGCAGATTGCCGGTGCGCAACTGGTCGATGTCCTTGAACGACGTGGACAGCATCACGTACAGCGGAAACAGGAAGTACAGGGCAAACAGGACCAAGGCCGCGTAAATGACGGCACGGCTGATCGTCATCTTAGGCTGCATTGCGGGTGCTCCTCGATTCCAGATACATGAGCGGCACGAGCACGGCCACGACGGTTGCGAGCATCATCATCGACGATGCCGCGCCGACGCCGAGCTGCCCGCGATTGAACGAAAACGTGTACATGAAGATAGCCGGCAGCGACGACGACGTACCCGGACCACCCGCCGTCAACGCGACGACGAGGTCGAAGGTCTTGATCGTGATGTGGCAAAGAATCAGCAGCACCGAGAAGAACACCGGACGCATGCTCGGAATCACGATCTTGCGATAGATGGTGGGCAGATTCGCGCCGTCCATCTGCGCGGCCTTGAAGATTTCGCCGTCCACGCCGCGCAGGCCCGCAAGAAAGAGCGCCATCACGAAGCCGGTGGATTGCCATACCGCTGCGATCACTACGCAGAAAATCGCCTTGTCCGGGTCGCCGAGCCAGCTAAACGAAAAGCTCGTCCAGCCCCAGTCGTGGAAAACTTTTTCGAGGCCGATGCTCGGCGTCATGATCCATTGCCACGCCGTGCCGGTCACGATGAACGACAGCGCCATCGGATACAGAAACACCGCGCGCAATGCGCCTTCGTTGCGGATCTGCTGATCGAGCAGGATCGCGAGAAAGAGACCGAGGCCGATGCAAATGCCGATAAACGGAATGCCGAACCAGCCGAGGTTCGCAGCCGAGGTCCAGAACACGTCGTTATCGAACAGTTCGCGATAACGGTCCAGACCGACGAAATCATAACGAGGCATCAGTCGCGAATTGGACAGCGACAGATAGCCGGTGATGGCGATAAAGCCATAGACGAAGATCAGGCTGATCACGACGCTGGGTGCGAGCACCAGCTTCGGAATCCAGCGATCGGCAAGGGCCGCCATGGGCGACGTGCGGCGGGCGACGCTAGCCGTTTTCCCGTTTCCGCTGATAGAAGCAGTCACTACTCGACTCCTGCTGAAACTGTCAGGTGAAGCCGCGTGCATGCGAGGCGCAGTGCAAACAGCGCACACCGCATTGCGCGAATTCACGCGATCAACGGCGCGAAGGGCGCGCCCGCTTAATACATTCGACGGACGCGCCCTTCGCTACTTCACTTACTTGGTCTTCGCTGCCTTCGCGAGCGCGGTCACTGCGCTCTTCGAATCCTGCTGCGAGTTCATGAACTTCGTGACGACGTCGGAGATCGCGCCGGCTGCCGCATCCGGCTGAGCCATGCCGTGAGCGAGCGACGGCACATAGCCGCCCGACTTGATCGCCGTTTGTTCATCCGCGTACGACTTCTTCGCGCAGTCGTCGAACTTCGCCATCGAGACGCCCAGACGAACCGGAATCGAGCCCTTGTTCAGGCTGAACTGCTCCTGGAACTCCGGCGTCATGATCGTCTTCGCGAGCGCGAGCTGACCCGGCGTTGCCGCCTTCTGGCCTTTCTGCTGGAAGAACACGAACGAGTCGACGTTGAACGTGTACGACTTTTCGGTGCCCGGCACGGCGGCGCAAACGTAGTCCGCGCCCGACTTCTTGCCGGCGTTGGCAAATTCGCCCTTCGCCCAGTCGCCCATGAACTGCATGCCGGCCTTGCCGTTGATGACCATCGCCGTTGCCAGGTTCCAGTCACGGCCCGTGCGGCCCGCGTCGAAGTAACCCTGGATCTTGCGGACCGTGTCGAACACGCCGACCATCTTGTCCGAAGTCAGCGTCTTTTCGTCGAGGTCGACCAGCGCCTTCTTGTAGAAGTCCGCGCCTTGCGACAGCACGACGTCTTCCCACAGCGTCAGGTCTTGCCACGGCTGGCCGCCCATCGCGATCGGCTGGATGCCCGCGGCCTTCATCTTGTCGGCCACCGCGAAGAATTCAGGCCACGTGGTCGGCACCTTGCCGCCTGCCTTGTCGAGCGCCGCCTTATTGATGTACAGCCAGTTCACGCGATGCACCGAGAACGGCGCCGCGACATAGTGGCCGTCCGCGTGCATGATCTTGTCGATTTCCGGCGGCAGGTTCTTCTTCCAGTCGCCCGCGACGGAGTCGATCGGCACCAGCACGCCTTGCGAAGCCCAGTCCTGAATCAGCGGGCCCTTGATCTGCGCGGCGCTCGGTGCATTGCCCGAGATCACCTGCGTCTTCAGTGCCGTCATGGCAGCCGCGCCCGCGCCACCCGCAACCGCAAAGTCCTTCCACGTGTAACCCTGCTTCGTCATGTCGTCCTTGAGGACGCCGACGGCTTTCGATTCGCCGCCCGAAGTCCACCAGTGCAACACTTCGACCGACTCGGCAGCCTGCACGGCCGAGACGCCACACATCAGACCCGCGGCGCACAGAGCGCCCATGATCGCGCGAAATTTCATTGCTTATCTCCTCCAGACACCTGAACAAAAAACAAATGGCCCCTGATGTCGCCAGGGTGCTGTGGTTGGTTCAAACAGGCAAAACACTGGGCGATCGAGCACGGTCGGGCGCATGCGTTAAGGCATGTGCCGGCGGACCGATGTCCGGCCGCTGGAAGCTCAAGAGATGAGTGATTCGGGATGCAACTGACTGTCTCCTCTTTTGATTTTTGCCCGCCCGCGTCGCGCGGCAGACTCGAGGCTGGCCCATGCCGGCAATGCAATGTCCGTTTGCAATGTCCGTTAACATGCAGGGGACGTTGGCCGATTCGCGAAACGTGCAACTGACATGCAGCGCACGCTTTTTTCATCGAATTAGCGCTACCTCTTGATTTGGATTGTAGTTAAACTACAATTCAGTGTCAAAAAATATTTTATCGGACTACGGTCGCCTGTTCGCGAGGAGCGAGCGGTTGGCGCGGCGGCCCCAGGACATCGACGGAGACTCATGCAAACCGATTCAAGTTTCACCTTCGTTCTCTTCGGCGGAACCGGCGATCTGTCGATGCGCAAGATTCTCCCCGCACTGTTTGAAGCACACCGTGCGGGCGGCATGCTGGCCGACAGCGGCAAGATCGTCGCGGTCGCGCGCCACGCAGCGGATCGCGGCGAATATCTTCAGTGGGTCAACGAGCACGTCAAGCCGCATGTATCGAAGAACGGTGTCGACGAAACGGCATGGGCGAGTTTTCTCGAACGCATCGAGTTCGTGAAGATCGACCTGGGCAATCCCGAAGACTTCACGTTGCTGCGCGATGCGGTGAAGGACTTGCCCGGCATCCGCGTGTTTTACCTGGCCACCGGTCCGTCGCTCTTCGTGCCGATCTGCCGCGCGCTCGCGTCGGTGGGGCTCAATGAAAACGCGCGCATCGTGCTCGAAAAGCCGCTCGGCTACGACCTCAAGTCGTCGAATGCAATCAACGACGCGGTCGGCGAAATCTTCGCGGAAGAACAGATCTACCGTATCGACCACTACCTCGGCAAAGAGCCCGTGCAGAACCTGCTCGCGCTGCGCTTCGGCAATGCTTTGTTCGAGCCGCTGTGGCGCCGCGAATGGGTCGAAAGCATCCAGATCACGATCGCGGAAGAACTCGGTGTCGAAGCGCGCGGCGATTTCTACGACAATACCGGCGCGCTGCGCGACATGGTGCAGAACCATTTGCTGCAACTGCTTTCGATCGTCGCGATGGAGCCGCCGCATTCGATGGACTCCGACTCGGTGCGCGACGAAAAGCTGCGCGTGCTGCGCGCGCTCAAGCCCATCAATCAGCTCGACATCGGCAAGGTTGCGGTGCGCGGCCAGTATCATTCGGGCGTGATTCGCGGCAACGCCGTGCCCGCCTACGCGACCGAACCCGGCGTGAAGCAGAACAGCACGACCGAAACCTTCGTCGCGCTGAAGGTCGAGATAGAAAACTGGCGCTGGGCGGGCGTGCCGTTTTTCCTGCGCACCGGCAAACGGCTTGCCGATCGCGTCGCGGAAATCGTCGTGAATTTCCGCTCGGTGCCGCATTCGGCATTGGGCGCATCGGCGTTGCGCGCGGGCGCGAATCGTCTGGTGATCCGCTTGCAGCCGAACGAGACCATCCGTCTTTACTGTCTCGCGAAGCAGCCGGGCGAAGGCATGAACCTCGCCAGCGTTCACCTCGATCTCGCGTTCGACCAGTTCTTCCGCGAAGGGCAGATGGAAGCGTATCAACGTCTTCTGCTCGATGTGATCAACGGGCGTCTCGCCCTTTTCGTGCGGCGCGACGAACAGGAAGCCGCGTGGCGCTGGGTCGAACCGATTCTGAACGAATGGAAGGCTTCGAACAAACCGCCGAAGCCGTATGCGTCGGGCACATGGGGTCCTGCCGCGGCGAGCGCGATGCTCGCGCAGCACGGCACCTGCTGGCTCGAAGAAGAGAATTGATTCGCGGCGGCTGGTCGCCGCGCTAACAAAAAAGCAGCACGGAGGAGAAGTGATCGAGCTTCACGCTTTCGACGATCAACGCGCGCAATCCGACGCGTTGGCGAAGGCAGTCGGCGACGCGCTACATGCATCGCTGGCCGCCCAGGCGGCAACGTCGGACGCCGGTATTGCCGGCGCGTCCACGGCCGGTACGTCCACCACGACATCTGCGGCCCGCCCGGCGCTGCTCGCCGTTTCGGGCGGCAGCAGTCCGCGCCCGTTCCTGCAGACGTTATCCACGCAAAGCTTCGACTGGGCGCGCATCGCCGTGACCCTCGTCGACGACCGCTGGGTGCCCGAGACGGACAGCGCGAGCAACGCGCAGCTCGCGCACGCGACGCTGCTGCAAAGCGCCGCGCAGAACGCGACCTTCTGGCCGCTCGCCGACACATCGCAGGACCTGCATTCGCACGTCGCCGCGCTGAACGCCGACGCGCGTTTTGCCAATGCGCCCGACGTCGCGATTCTCGGCATGGGCGAAGACGGCCACACCGCGTCGATCTTCGCCGACGCACCCGAGTGGGATCACGCGATCACCACGCGCGAGCGCTTCGTCGCCGTGCATCCCGGCAGCGCGCCGCATGCGCGCGTGAGCTGGTCGCTTTCCGCGTTGAAGGAAGTGAAGCACCTGTATTTGCTGATCGCAGGACCGCGCAAGATGGATGTGCTGAACGCCGCCGCCTCTTCGCTACAAAAAAATGCCATCTCGCAGTTGGCGAACGACAAGGGAGTGAGACTCGATGTCTACTGGTGTGCAAACTAAGGCTGCTCCGGGCGCGGGCCAGCACGCCGATGGACCGAGGCTTCTCGCCGACATCGGCGGCACGAACGCGCGCTTCGCGCTCGAAACCGGGCCGGGCGAAATCGGCTCGGTGCAGGTCTATCCGTGCGCGGAGTATCCCGGTGTTGCCGAGGTCATCAAGAAGTATCTGAAGGACATGAAGATCGGCCGCGTGAATCATGCGGCCATTGCGATTGCGAACCCGGTCGACGGCGATCAGGTCAGCATGACGAATCACGACTGGACCTTCTCGATCGAAGCCACGCGCCGCGCGCTCGGCTTCGACACGCTGCTGGTCGTGAACGACTTCACCGCGCTGGCGATGGCCTTGCCGGGCCTCACCGACGCGCAGCGCGTGCAGGTCGGCGGCGGCACGCGCCGCCCGAATAGCGTGATCGGCCTGCTCGGTCCGGGCACCGGCATGGGCGTGTCCGGCCTGATTCCCGCCGACGACCGCTGGATCGCGCTCGGCAGCGAAGGCGGCCACGCGACCTTCGCGCCCGCCGACGAGCGCGAGGACATCGTGCTGCACTATGCGCGCAAGAAGTGGTCGCATGTGTCGTTCGAGCGCGTGGCCGCGGGCCCCGGCATGGAAGTGATTTATCGTGCGCTCGCGGGCCGCGACAAGAAGCGCGTGGCGGCCAACGTCGACACGCGCGAGATCGTCAAGCGCGCGCTCGAAGGCGAGCCGCTCGCCGCCGAATCCGCCGATGTGTTCTGCGGCATTCTCGGCACCTTCGCGGGCAATATCGCGGTGACGCTGGGCGCGCTCGGCGGCATTTACATCGGCGGCGGCGTGGTGCCGCGGCTCGGCGATTTCTTCGCGCGCTCGTCGTTTCGCAAGCGCTTCGAGGCGAAGGGCCGCTTCGAGGCGTACTTGCAGAACGTGCCGACGTATGTGATCACCGCGGAATATCCGGCCTTTCTCGGCGTGTCCGCGATTCTCGCCGAGCAGTTGTCGAATCGCGCGGGCGGCAGTTCGTCGGCGGTATTCGAGCGGATTCGCCAGATGCGCGACGCGTTGACGCCGGCCGAGCGCCGCGTCGCCGATCTCGCGTTGAACCACCCGCGCTCGATCATCAACGATCCGATCGTCGACATCGCGCGCAAGGCCGACGTGAGTCAGCCGACCGTGATCCGCTTCTGCCGTTCGCTCGGCTGCCAGGGACTGTCGGATTTCAAGCTGAAGCTCGCCACCGGTTTGACCGGCACGATTCCGGTGAGCCATAGCCAGGTGCATCTCGGCGATACCGCGACCGACTTCGGCGCGAAGGTGCTCGACAACACCGTGTCGGCGATTCTGCAATTGCGCGAGCATCTGAACTTCGAGCAGGTGGAACGCGCAATCGATCTGTTGAACGGCGCGCGTCGTATCGAGTTCTATGGCCTCGGCAATTCGAACATCGTCGCGCAGGACGCGCACTACAAGTTCTTCCGCTTCGGCATTCCGACCATTGCTTACGGCGATCTGTACATGCAGGCGGCTTCCGCTGCGTTGCTCGGCAAGGGCGACGTGATCGTCGCGGTGTCGAAGTCGGGCCGCGCGCCCGAGTTGCTGCGCGTGCTCGATGTCGCGATGCAGGCCGGCGCGAAAGTGATCGCGATCACGTCGAGCAACACGCCGTTGGCCAAGCGCGCGACGGTCGCGCTCGAAACCGATCACATCGAGATTCGCGAATCGCAACTCTCGATGATCTCGCGCATCCTGCATCTGGTGATGATCGACATTCTCGCGGTCGGCGTGGCGATTCGCCGGGCCGTGCCAAGCGCGGACGTCGCGGAAACGGTGGCGAAAGCGCGTCAAGGCGCGGACGACGACGCAACCGCCGTACTCGACTGGCTCAGTCACGGCGCGGCTTCATCGGCGCGCGATTGACGTTTGCAGATTGAGGCTTGCATGAAGGCCACGCTACGGCGTGGCCTTCATGCTTTCTGCTAAAGCATTGCCCGTTCGAGCCTGCGTTTCAATCGCGCGACTCGCACAACAAGCGATAATAGAAACTCCATCGCTCATGGCACAGCACACCGATGATCATCCGTCCGCATCTCCATTGGTTCCGCATGCTGCTTGCGTGGCGCGGCTCGGTGCTTCCGCAGTTGCTTCCCCGGCTGTTCCTCATTTTCGCGATCTCGGTCGTTGCGGTCGCGGCGCACGATCATCTGCTGCCCATCTCGCTGAACCTCAACACGACTGCGCCGTTCTCGCTCGTCGGCATCGCTCTCGCGGTGTTTCTCGGCTTTCGCAACAACGCCAGTTATGACCGCTGGTGGGAAGCGCGCAAGCTCTGGGGTCAACTGCTGAACGACGCGCGTTCGCTCATTCGTCAGGCGCTGACCTTGCGAACGACGCCGTTGCCCAAAGAAGACGCGGCCGAATTTTGCGCGGCATTGGGCGCGTTGCCGCACGCGCTGCGGCATCAGCTTCGCAAAAGCGATCCGCGCGAAGACCTCGCCGCGCGCCTGCCGCCTGCGCTGTTCGAACGCGTGATGGCGTCGCGCTACCAACCGGCGACATTGATGCTGGTTCTCGGCGAATGGGTGCAGCGCCAGGCGCAAAAAGGCTCAATCGATCCGATGGCCGTACTCGCGTTCGACCGGAATCTGAATGGCTTGTCGGATGTGATCGGCGGATGCGAGCGCATTGCCTCCACGCCGCTGCCGTTTGCGTACTCGGTGATGATTCACCGCACGGTCTACTTCTTCTGCGCGTCGCTGCCGTTCGGACTCGTCGACAGCATCGGCATTTTCACGCCGGTGTTCGCGGTGTTCGTCGCGTACACGTTCATGGCACACGAAGCGATCGCGTCGCAAATCGAGGAGCCGTTCGGCACCGACGACAACGACCTCGCGCTGCACACCATGTCGCTCACCATTGAAGACGCACTGCGCGATCTGCGCGGCGAACCCGCGGTCGCGCTGCCCGATCTGCAAGCCGACAGCTACGCGTTGACCTGAAGCTCTCGTCTCGATGAGGCGGCTTCTGCGCGCGCAGAAGCCTAGTCGTTGCCGACCGTTTCCGACAAGCGCTTGAGCGTCGCCACACGCGCACCGATGATGTCGATGCGGCCGCGCTCGTCGACCAAAGGCGTGCTTGCGTTCAGATAAGCGGTCCACGCCTTTTGCGCGCGCGTCAGCGTGGAACGCGAACGCGCCGGCATTTTCGCTTGCAGACGACGGTAGTAGCGGTTCATGTCGAACATCGCGTGTTCGCAGCGCGCGTCGGCGGCACAGGCGCGCACACGGCCGCTCCGCGACCGGCCGGCCTTAGGTTGCCCACCTGCGCTCGCATCTGCCGCCGCGCTGCGCAGCACGAGCGCGCGGTCGCGCACCGGCTGCAATTGCATATCGGCGGCGGCAAGCACATACATCGTGCCGCGCGTGGTGGCGAACACCGCCGCGAGCAGTTGCGTGTCGGCATCGCGCCAGGCCTGCCAGCTCGCCTGACTCTTCTGCCACTGCTTGCGGCGCGTCTGCGGCGACTCGCCCTGCAACTGCTGCCATGCGTTATCCAACGCGCTCTTCCAGCCGATGCGCGCCGTCTCCATGCACTGCACCTGCCCGGCCGTCGACGACATATCGCTGCGCGCAAGACAGGTGCGCATGGCCGCGTCGATCGGATCGGCGGCGGCGACTTCGGCGCGCGCCGCGAGCGGCGCGACGCCAAGCAGCAGCGCACAGATGAACGCCCGCGCGAGCAACGTCGATCGCATCGTCAGACGCGCACGCAATCGACGAAATATTCGATGCGCCCGTTGATCATTTCGCCGACGAGTCCGTGGATGTCCGTGTGGAAACCCGGGAAACGCTCGTTGAATTCGCGCGCGAAGCGCAGATAGTTGACGATGGTCTTATTGAAGCGCTCGCCCGGAATCAGCAGCGGAATGCCCGGCGGATACGGCGTCAACAGAATGGACGTGACGCGGCCCTCGAGTTCGTCGATAGGCACGCGGTCGATCTCGCGATGCGCGAGCTTCGCGAATGCGTCCGACGGCTTCATCGCCGGCTCCATGCTCGACAGGTACATCTCGGTGGTCAGGCGCGCAATGTCGTTCGCACGATAGACGCTGTGAATCTGCTGACACAAGTCGCGCAAACCGACACGCTCATACGTCGGATGCAATGCGACGAAGTCCGGCAGCACGCGCCACAACGGCTGGTTGTTGTCGTAGTCGTCCTTGAACTGCTGAAGCTCGGTCACCATCGAGTTCCAGCGGCCCTTCGTGATGCCGATCGTGAACATGATGAAGAACGAGTACAAGCCGGTCTTCTCGACGATGATGCCGTGCTCGGCCAGATACTTCGTGACGATCGCGGCCGGAATGCCGGTCTCGCCGAAATCGCCGTTCATGTCGAGACCCGGCGTGACGATGGTCGCCTTGATCGGGTCGAGCATGTTGAAGCCTTCGGCGAGCGGGCCGAAGCCGTGCCACGAATCGTCGGGGCGCAGCATCCAGTCCTCGCGCGAGCCGATGCCCTCTTCCGCGAACTGGTCGGGGCCCCAGACCTTGAAGAACCAGTCGTCGCCGTACTCGGCGTCGACCTTGCTCATCGCGCGGCGGAAGTCGAGCGCCTCGGCAATCGACTCTTCGACCAAAGCGGTGCCGCCTGGCGCTTCCATCATCGCCGCTGCCACGTCGCACGACGCGATGATTGCGTACTGCGGGCTCGTCGACGTATGCATCAGATACGCTTCATTGAAGCGATGCTTGTCGAAGCGGCTGTTCTTCGAATCCTGCACGACGATTTGCGAAGCCTGCGAAATGCCGGCGAGCAGCTTGTGCGTGGAGTGCGTCGCGTAGATCATCGCGCCGATGCGCGGACGGCCCGCGCCGATCGCATGCATGTCCTGATAGAACTCGTGGAACTCGGCGTGCGGCAGCCAGGCTTCGTCGAAATGCAGCGTGTCGAGCCATTCGCCCAGCATCTCCTTGATCATCTCGACGTTGTAGATCACGCCGTCGTACGTGCTTTGCGTGATGGTCAGAATGCGCGGCTTCAGGTTCGGGTTGTTCGCGAGCGCTTCGCGCGCGAACGGATTCGCCGCGATCTTCTTGCGGATGTTTTCCGGCTCGAATTCGCTGCGCGGAATCGGACCGATGATGCCGAAGTTGTTGCGCGTCGGCGTGAGGAACACCGGAATCGCGCCGGTCATCGTGATCGCGTGCAGGATCGACTTGTGGCAGTTGCGGTCCACCAGCACGATGTCGCCCGGCGCGACCGTGCCGTGCCAGACGATCTTGTTCGACGTGGACGTGCCGTTGGTCACGAAGAACACGTGATCCGCGCTGAAAATGCGCGCGGCGTTGCGCTCCGATGCCGCGACCGGGCCCGTGTGATCGAGCAGTTGACCGAGCTCGTCGACCGCATTGCAGACGTCGGCGCGCAGCATGTTCTCGCCGAAGAACTGATGGAACATCTGCCCAAGCGGGCTCTTCAGAAACGCGACGCCGCCCGAATGGCCCGGACAGTGCCACGAGTACGAGCCTTCTTCCGCGTAGTGCACCAGTTCCTTGAAGAACGGCGGCGCGAGCGAATCGAGGTACACCTTGGCTTCGCGGATGATGTGGCGCGCGACGAACTCCGGCGTGTCCTCGAACATGTGGATGAAGCCGTGCAGTTCGCGCAGGATGTCGTTCGGCAAATGGCGCGACGTGCGCGTCTCGCCGTACAGGAAAATCGGAATGTCCGCGTTGCGGCGGCGCACTTCGGTCACGAACGCGCGCAGTGCGACGATGGCCGCCGCGAGTTCCGGCGTCTCGCCTTCGACCACGACGTTTTCGACGTACGGCAGCAGCTCGTCGTCGTCGATGGAAAGGATGAAGCACGACGCGCGGCTCGACTGCTGCGCGAACGAAGTCAGATCGCCGTAGCTCGTCAACCCGAGCACTTCCGCGCCTTCTTTCTCGATTGCTTCGGCCAAAGCCCGGATGCCGGAACCCGAGATGTTCTCGGAGCGGAAATCTTCGTCGATGATGACGACGGGAAAACGGAACTTCATGGGCGATTCTCCAAAAAGAACGACCGCTGCATTCGATAAATTGCAGCGGTCACCCTGTGTACCTGGTGGGTCGATGCGCTGCCGGCGTCAGGTCTTCGGCAACGTGACGCCGTGCTGACCTTGATATTTGCCGCCGCGATCCGCGTACGACGTTTCACAAATCTCGTCGCTTTCGAAAAACAGCACCTGGGCGACGCCTTCGTTCGCGTAGATTTTCGCAGGCAAAGGTGTCGTATTCGAGAATTCGAGCGTGACGTGGCCTTCCCATTCCGGCTCGAACGGCGTCACGTTCACGATGATCCCGCAGCGCGCGTAAGTGGACTTGCCGAGGCACACGGTCAGCACCGAGCGCGGAATGCGGAAATACTCGACCGTGCGCGCGAGCGCGAACGAATTCGGCGGAATGATGCAGACGTCGCCCTTGAAGTCCACGAACGATTTCTCGTCGAAATTCTTCGGATCGACAATGGTCGAGTTGATGTTCGTGAAGATCTTGAATTCGTCGGCGCAGCGAATGTCGTAGCCGTAGCTCGAGGTGCCGTAGCTGACAATCTTCCGGCCGTCTTCGGAGACGCGAACCTGATCGGGCACGAACGGCTCGATCATTTTGTGCGACTCGGCCATGCGCCGGATCCACTTGTCGGATTTGATGGTCATAGGTGAACGCTGCTCGACGTGAATAACAGAGGTGTGACGGATAACCGCCCGGTGTGCGCCGGCCGCCTTGCGGCCGGTTTCGCGCATTGCCGTGACGGCGGGAAGGCTGCTAGCGCGCCGGACGAAGCCGCCCGCGAGTCCTGTTGGCAATGAAGCCAGCCGGACGCCGCGACGAAAGGCGCTTATTTTACGCGATCACGAAGATGCTGCCGCGGATGCGGGCCACGAATGCGGACCACCAAGGCGCCGCGAATGGACAAGCGCGCGGCAACTGCCGACAAGCGCGCGGCCCGTCATGCGATCGTTCATTGCCGGATCGCGCCGCACGCAAGCGCCGGACCGGCGCCATGCTGCGGATACGCGTAAGGATCGGTGGGATCGCGATGCAGCAGAACCGCGCGTTGCAGGACCGAACGGATACCGTCGAGCGAAACGTCCGGCGCGACGATGAAGCCGGTTGCCACGCCGTTCGCATCCGCATGAATGTTGCCGAGATCGCCTTCCACGCGCGCGCCTGCTTTCAGACGTTCGGCGGCCGGCGAAAATATCTGGCCGGCGCTCGAGCCGTCGGTCGCATTGCAGTCGCCGCGCTCGTGGACTTGCAGCGCGTGATCGCTATTGGGCGGCAAGCCCGAGAGGTTGTAGGTCACCTGCACGCCGTCCGAGCGCTCGATGAACGTCACGAGGCCGCGCGCCTGATTGCCCACGGTGGGCAGCAACTGCGCGTCGGCGCGCTTTTCCTGTGGTCTCAGGAACGCGCTGCAACCGCATAACAGCACACTGCAGGCAGTCAGGACGATGAACGCATGCACCGCCTGCCCGTCGATTCGTTTTCCCATGCGATCCTCTTGCCGGCCTGGTGGCCGCCCCTGCGGCCGCCGAGCCGAACTTGTGAAGTCGACATGATACCGCGAGAGAAGGCGCAAATAGAGCGTTGCGCCCGCCGCCGCTCGGGCGCGTCAGGTGTTCTGGACCACGATGTTCGGAAACTTCGAGGTCATGTCGCGCGCCCGTTCCGCGATGTGCACTGCCATCTTCCGCGCAATCGTGCGATAGATCTCCGCGATGCGCCCTTGCGGATCGGCCACGACCGTCGGCCGGCCGGAGTCGGTCTGCTCGCGGATCGCAATGTCGAGCGGCAGACTGCCGAGCACGTCGACGCCGTATTCCTTGCCCATGCGCTCGCCGCCTCCGGCGCCGAAGATATGTTCTTCGTGGCCGCAATTCGAGCAGATATGCATGGCCATGTTCTCGACGATGCCGAGAATCGGAATGCCCACTTTCTCGAACATTTTCAGGCCCTTGCGCGCGTCGAGCAGCGCGATGTCCTGCGGCGTCGTGACGATCACGGCGCCGGTCACGGGCACGCGCTGCGAGAGCGTCAACTGGATGTCGCCGGTGCCCGGCGGCATGTCGACGATCAGATAGTCGAGATCGCGCCAATTGGTCTGCCGCAGCAACTGTTCGAGCGCGGAGGTGGCCATCGGGCCGCGCCAGACCATCGGATTGTCCTGTTCGATCAGGAAGCCGATGGAGTTGGCCTGCAGGCCGTGACCCGTCATCGGATTCATGGTCTTTTCGTCCGGCGATTCCGGGCGCCCCTCGATGCCGAGCATCAAAGGCAGCGACGGCCCGTAGATGTCCGCGTCGAGTATGCCCACCGACGCGCCTTCGCTTGCCAGCGCGAGCGCCAGGTTGACCGCGGTCGTGCTCTTGCCGACGCCGCCCTTGCCCGACGCCACCGCCACGATGTTTTTAACGTTCGGCAAGAGTTTCACGCCGCGCTGCACCGTATGCGCGGCGATTTCCTGCGATACCTCGACGCGCGTCCCGGCCACGCCCGGCACGGCCTTCAGCGCGTCGTCGAACTGCTTGCGGATCGCGTCGAATTGGCGCATGGCCGGATAGCCGAGTACCACCGCGACGCTAACCGTGTCACCCTCCACGGTTACGTTTTTGATGTTCCTGGCAGCGGCATACGGCCGGCCGGTGTTAGGGTCAGCGACGGCTGCGAGCGCAGCGTCGACCAAAGCCCGATCGATACTCATTGACACTCCGAGGGAACACTCGCGGCGCGGCGGAATCGAAGTCCCGTCCACGCGCCGGAATTTGCAAGAAATTGTTAGGCAGCATTGCGAAAACCGGGCCTGCCGGGCACCCTTCGGGCAGGCGGACGGCTGTGGGGCCGCATCGCTGCGCGCCAGGCTTTATTGTAGTGGCTCGCGTCGTGCGCTGCCGGAAGACCCTTCTTCACTGTCGGACCGGGACTGAAGAGCGGCCCTGGGTTGACGCCCGGGTTCCGTCTCGATGAGCAGTCTGCTTGGCTCCCGCCGCGTTCGCCGTCCAGGCTTGATCCAGACGCAACGCTGCGGAGTGCTTTACCTGCGCGCTTCATGCGCGTCATTCGCTTCACTCAAGAGGACTTAAAAATGAATGCAAAAATCATGACTCGCCTGGCTGTTTTCGCGGTTGCCGGCTCCTTGCTGGCAGGCTGCGCTAGCCAGCAAGGCACCAACACGGCCGTCGGCACGGGCGTGGGCGCCGGCACCGGCGCGGCGCTGGGCGCGATTTTCGGCGGCGGCAAGGGCGCGGCAATCGGCGCCGGCGTCGGCGCTGCGGTGGGCGGCATTACCGGCTACAACTGGCAATCCATTCACAACAAGCTGTCGGGCGCCACCAAGGGCACCGGCACGCAGATCACCGAGCAGCCGGACGGCTCGCTCAAGCTGAACATTCCGAGCTCGGTCACGTTCGACACGAACAGCTACGCGATCAAGCCGTCGTTCGCGCCGGTTCTGGATCAGCTCACGCAAACGCTGCAGCAGAATCCTGAAGTGATCGCGCAAGTAGTCGGCCACACGGACAGCACCGGCCAGCCGGCGTACAACCAGACGCTGTCGGTCAACCGCGCGCAAAGCGTGACGGGCTATCTGGCGCAACGCGGCGTCGCGCCGCAGCGCCTGTCGGCAGAAGGCATGGGCCAGAACCAGCCGATCGCCGACAACAACACCGAAGCCGGCCGTGCCGCTAACCGTCGCGTGGAAATCTATCTGCGCGCCACGGCTCAGCACACGACGCAATAAGGACAGCGCGCGAAAGCGCAGGAGAAATGGGGCCGCAGGCGGGCCCCGCGCGCCTGGCGCCGACGTGCGCCGGGCCATGATCCAGCCGTAAAAGATGCATCGCGGGAAATCTCGCACGAGGACGAAAAAAATTTCGAACTCTCGCGAAAATCCGCTGTCTGTCTTTACGGTACGTGGCTGGCGAAGCCGCCGCGTCACCATTCTCCTCTTGTCGTTGTTGCTCCGGGGTTAATCGCCCCGGTTTTTTTTGGGCGCTCGCTTTTCGCATCGCCCGGTGCAGCGCGGCATGACTCCGGCTTCGCATCCGGCTCCGCGCGAGCCCGCGCCCGGTGGGCGTCCGCCTGCTAGAATCGACCTTTCGTCCCACCGCAGGCTCCCACCATCCTTATGTCAGCACCCGCTACCGATCTCATCGCAGGCGCGCCGTCGGGCCGCCGCCAGATTCTCGTCACGTCGGCCCTTCCTTACGCGAACGGGCAAATCCATATTGGCCATCTGGTCGAATATATCCAGACGGACATCTGGGTCCGCGCGCTGCGAATGCACGGTCACGAGGTCTACTACGTGGGCGCCGACGACACGCACGGCACGCCGGTCATGCTGCGCGCGGAAAAAGAAGGCATAACGCCGAAGCAACTGATCGACCGCGTGTGGCAGGAGCACAAGCGCGACTTCGACAGCTTCGGCATTTCGTTCGACAACTACTATTCGACCGATTCCGAAGAGACCCGCGTCCTGAGCGAGAACATCTACCTCGCGCTGAAGGAGGCGGGCCTGATCGACGCGCGCGACATCGAACAGGCGTACGACCCGGTCAAGGAAATGTTCCTGCCCGACCGCTTCATCAAGGGCGAGTGCCCGAAATGCGGCGCGAAAGACCAGTACGGCGACAGTTGCGAAGTCTGCGGCTCGACTTATCAGCCGACCGAGCTCGTCAATCCGTATTCGGTCGTGTCGGGCGCCACGCCGATCCGCAAGACGTCGACGCACTACTTCTTCCGCCTGTCCGACCCGCGCTGCGAGAATTTTCTGCGCGCGTGGGTGGGCGGCCTTGCGCAACCCGAAGCGACCAACAAGATGCGCGAATGGCTCGGCGACGCGGGCGAAGCCAAGCTCGCCGACTGGGACATCTCGCGCGACGCGCCCTACTTCGGCTTCGAAATTCCCGGCGCGCCGGGCAAGTATTTCTACGTGTGGCTGGATGCGCCGGTCGGCTACTACGCGAGCTTTAAGAACCTCGCGCAAAAGCGCGGGCTCGACTTCGACGCATGGGTCCGCAAGGGTTCGACGGCCGAGCAGTATCACTTCATCGGCAAAGACATTCTGTATTTCCACACGCTGTTCTGGCCGGCCATGCTCGAATTTTCGGGCCACCGCACGCCGACCAACGTGTTCGCGCACGGCTTTCTGACCGTCGACGGCGCGAAGATGTCGAAGTCGCGCGGCACCTTCATCACCGCGCAAAGCGTGATCGACACGGGGCTGAATCCGGAATGGCTGCGCTACTACTTCGCCGCCAAGCTGAACAGCACGATGGAAGACCTCGACCTGAACCTCGACGACTTCCAGGCGCGCGTGAACAGCGATCTGGTCGGCAAGTACGTGAATATCGCGAGCCGCGCCGCGGGCTTCCTGATCAAGCGCTTCGACGGCCGTGTGCAGGACAGCGCGATGCAGCATCCGCTGCTCGCTTCGCTGCGCGCCGCGGTCCCGCAAATCGCCGCACATTACGAGGCGCGCGAGTACAGCCGCGCGCTGCGTCAAACCATGGAACTGGCCGACGCGGTGAACGCCTACGTCGATACCGCCAAGCCGTGGGACCAGGCGAAAGACCCGGCCAACGCCGTCGCGCTGCACGAAACCTGCAGCGTGAGCATCGAGGCGTTCCGCCTGTTGTCGCTTGCGCTCAAGCCGGTGCTGCCGAAGCTCGCCGAAGCCGTCGAAGGCTTTCTCGGTATCGAGCCGCTGGTGTGGGCCGACGCCAACGTGCCGCTCAGCTCCGCGCGCCCGATCAACGCGTACAAGCATCTGATGACGCGCGTCGATCCGAAGCAGATCGAAGCGCTGATCGCGGCCAATCGCGATTCGCTGCAGGCCACGCCGGAAACGGCTGGGTCCGCCGCGGACGCGAAGGCAAAGTCGAAGGCTGCCAAAGCAGCCGCTGCTGCGTCTGCGGCGAGTGACGAAACGCCAGGCATCATCTCGATCGACGACTTCGCGAAGATCGACCTGCGCGTCGCGAAGATCGTCGACTGCAAGGTGGTGGAAGGCTCGGACAAACTGCTGCAACTCACGCTGGATGTCGGCGAAGAGAAAACGCGCAACGTGTTCTCCGGCATCAAGTCCGCGTATCAGCCGGAGCAGTTGATCGGCAAGCTGACGGTGATGGTCGCGAACCTCGCGCCGCGCAAGATGAAGTTCGGTTTGTCTGAAGGCATGGTGCTGGCGGCATCGGCGGCGGACGAGAAAGCCGAACCGGGCCTTTACGTGCTCGAGCCGCATAGCGGCGCGAAGCCGGGCATGCGGGTGAAGTAAAACCGGCAGCGGGCTTTTCCGCACCACGCTCTCGCTCGACAAACAAAAACGGCACGTCCTCAAAAGACGTGCCGTTTTTTACGCCTGCGAAAAAGTCACCACTTGATCCGGTCGTAGCGCCGCGTGTAGAGCAGCGTGAGGCCGTCGAACGTGCCGCCATAAGCCGCGACCGACCAGTAGCGCGTCAGATTGACCGTCGCCTTGATCGCGTTGCTCGCCGACTGCAAGCCCTGTTCATAGCCGATCACGAGCCATTCGTTGATCGCCTTCGACACCATCACCACCTGCGGATCGGTGAGCCCCACTTCGCTGTGTCCAATCGAAAACTCGTCGAGCCCGAAGGTCTGCGCAATCCGCTTGCCGCTCGCGCTGCCGAGCAACGCGAGCGCCGTCGTCATCGTGCTCTGCTGGCCGAGGTTATTGCCCTGGTCCGTACCGTGGCCGAACAGCAGCCACGAGAGCTTTTCGTTGTCCGGCACGTTCGGCTCGGACACGAGCTTCGCGACCGGGAACTGAACTGTGCCCGTCACCTGCACGCCCGCCTCGACCTGCTGATTGCGGCGCATGGCCAGAATGTTGAGGCCCGGATTCGCCACCGGTCCGTTGAACGTGAAGAAGCCGTTTTCGATGTTGAGCTTGCGGCCGAACGCGGTATAGGTCGAGCCCGGCGTCACGCGGACGTTGCCGACCGCGCGCAGCGGCAGATTCGGCGCGCTCATCGCGGTGATGGTGCCGGTCAAACCAAGATCCGCGCCTTGTCCGCGAAAACGGAAGCTGTTGCCGAGACTGATGTCGATGTTCGCGCGCGGCGCGAACGGACCGATCGGCTTGTTGCTGCCGGGCACCGGCCGCGGCCGCTCGCCGGCCACGGTACCGTCGGGGCGCACCACGACCACGTCGTCGCCTAGCTTGGGCGCCGATTGCTCCGGCATGTCGAACAACGCGTGATCGACGACAAACTTGCCGTTGATCGCCATGCCGCCCTGCGCACCCGCGTTCGCGACGGTCGCGCTGCCCGTCAGCGACAGATTGCGGTCCGGCGCGGCAAACAACTCCAGTTTGTCGGCGACGATGCTCGCCGTCAGATCCGGCTCCGCGCCGTCGAGGCGCACGCGGCCCGTGGCCCGCAGGGTGCCGCTCGCGCCGTGGAACTCGACCTGCTGGAAGTCCACGAGATTGTGCGACAGCGCGATCCGCACGATGCCGTCCTTCAACTGCACACCCTGATCGACGAGTGTTGCGGACAACTCGTCGCCGAGCAGCGAGCCGGTCAGATTGGGCTTGGCCACCGTGCCGCCGAGCGCGAGCTTCAGCGCGAGATGGCCGTCGAGCAGATAACTCGGGCCGAACAGCCCGCCGGTGGTTTTCAGCGACGGCACATTGGCGCTCACATTGCCGCTGAGCGCGCCGTCTTCGTCGACGGTCAAGAAGCCGTCGCGCGCGACGAGCGTGGTGTGCGCATCCGCGTCGATCACGCCGATGCGGCTCGCCTGCGCATGCAGCGTCGCGTTCAGACGATTGCCGCCGCTGAACTCGGCGCGCGCGGCCATATCGGTAATGCCGAGCGATGCCAGCCCGCGGCCGATTTCAACCGTGACGTCGCCGCTGCGGCGCTTCAGTTGGATATGGCCGCTTGCGGTGCTGCCGAGCGCGAAGTCCCAGTCGCCGTCGAAGATCAGATCGGTCCTCACCGCCGGCGGCGCGCCGGTGATCTCGCGCCGCAAGTCCTGCAGACGCGCGAGCGAAATGCCGGTCAGCGTGCCCGCCGATTGCGCGCGGCCGTGATCGAACGCGAACGACTTCAGGCTCAGCACCGCGCCTTCGAGCGTGAGCCGCGTCGCGCCGAGCGTGAGGTGGCGCGGCCCGGCGCTCACGGCAAGCGGCGACTCGAGATTCAACGCGGGCGTGCCGCGGTTTTGCAGACGCGTCACCGTGCCGTCCCAGCGCGTGCCGTCGCGTGCTTCGGTGAGCTTGCCGTTGGCCGCGAGCGTCAGATCGAGCGGCCGATCCTGCAGCTTGCCGGTCGCGGCTGCTTCGAGCGAATGATTGGCGCGCGTGCCGGTCAGGCGCGCGGTGAGCGTGGCGAGATCGACGCCGCCGGCGCTCACGTTGCGCGCATCCGTCGTGAAGACGAGCGCGCCGTTCGCGCCGTCGCGCACTTCGGCGTGGCCTTCCGCGTGGCCGATGCGGTTGCTGCTCAACACGACGCTGTCGGCCTTGTAGTTCAGCACGACGTTCGGATGGTCGAACGAGCCGGTGAGATCGCCGTCGGCGGCAATCAGTCCGGCGAGGCCGAAGCCGAGGCGCTCGAGCGCGGGCGCGTCGATATGAAAACGCAAGCGGTCGCCGCGCGCGCCGAAGCTGCCTTGCAAGTCCACCTGATTGCCCGCCACCGACAGGTTCGCGCGGCTCGGCAGGATTCGCGAGCCGGCCAGTTGGATCGTGCCGCCGCCCGTCAGCGGCAGGCCGTCGTAGACGCTCGGGCCCAGTTTGAATTCGGCCTTGGTGGTGAAGCCCGGAGCCAGGACGCCGGTCGCGGACAAGGTGCCGTTGACCTTCGCCTCGATCTTGCGCGCGGGCGGCGCGGCGCGTTTCGGCGCGGGCGTCTTGCGCTGCATGACTTCGCTTTTGACGACGGCCTTGCCGGTGTTCTTCACGGCGGCAGCGGCCTTGTCGGCCGGGGCCGCGCTTTTTGCGCCCGCGGTGCTGCCGGCTTCGCTGGAAGCTTCGGCGGCCCGCTTGCCTTTGGCTGCGCGCTGCGGTCCCGCGGACGTGGCGACCGGCGTGCGCGACGGCATCTGCGAGGTCAGCGTCAACGGGTCGAAGTCGGTCAGTTGCGCTTTCAGGTTGTAGTTGGAATTGGCGTCGTGCTTGAGCGCGCCGGACAGTTCGATGCGGCCCTTGCCCGACGTGATGCGCACGTCGTTGAAGCTGAGCCGCGCCGGGTCCATCGTGAGCTTGCCTTGCGCCCGCAACGCCGCTTTCGGGTCGGCGAGATCGAGCGTCACGCTCTGAATGTCGTCATTCAGACGGATGGCGATGGGCCCGGAAAGCTGCGTCGGCCGCACGGTCGCCTGGAGTGCGTTGAGGTCGAGGCCGGCGACCTGCAGGTCGAACTGCCCGCGCTTGCCGGTGAGCGCGCCGCCGCCTGTGAGCGTCGCGTTCTTCACGAGGCGGACGGCGAGGTTCGAGATGCGCTGCGCGTCGGCGTCGAGGCGCACGTCGGCGTTGGCGTCGATGAGCGGCAGCAGGTTCTGATCGATCGCGCCGGGACGCGCGTTGACTATGGAGATATGGCCCGCGACGGCGAACGGGCTGGGTGTTTTGCTGGCGTTGTGGCGGTGGGTGGAGCCTGGGGCATGCACGGCGCCGTCACGGCCCGCTGCGCTGTTTGCGCTGTTTGCGCTGTTTGCGCTGTTTGCGCTGTTTGCGCTGTTTGCGCTGTTTGCGCTGTTTGCGCTGTTTGCGCTGGTTGCCGCCTTTCCGCTGGTCGCGCCGTTTCCGCCGGTCGCGCCGTTCACACTGCTCGCGCCCGCCTCCGCCCCCACCGGCTGCAACTCCGCCCTCACGGCCAGATCGGCGAGCGGCGCGCCCGGCGCGAACGCCTGCGGATTGACGTGATCGAACGTCAGCGTCGCGCGCTTGAGCGGCACCTCGGCGAACGGCGTCGCTTCGATTTGCGCGTGCCCGGCGAGCTTCATCCCGCTTGCGTCGAGTTCGGCGAGCACATTCTCGAGCGACCCGCTCAGATGCCCGCCCACCTGCACGGCCTCGTCGTTGACCTTGCCCGAGTAACCGACATCGCCCGTCAGCGGAAACGGTTTGACGCCGTCCAGTTTCGCCGACGCCGTCACCCCGCCGAACGGCGTATCCAGGCGCTCGACCGCGGCCTCGTGATGACGTCCGTCGCTGCGGCCATGAAAAGCGAAGTGCGAAAACTCGCTCGTCGACGTGCCCTGGCGCAGCAGCAGGCTGTCGACTTGCACATCGCGGATCTCGAGCTGCATCGGCAAGCGCAGGTCCTGCGGCAGCTTCAGCGGTTCATTGCTGCTCGGCGACGATGCGCCGATGCGCGCGTCGATGGTGCCGACGTGCAGATAGTCGATCGTGAAGCGCCACGGTTCGCGCGTCAGCCCCCAGCGGCCCGACACGCGGTCGATCTGAATGTCGGTGCCGCTCCCGTCCAGCGCGCGCCAGCGCACTGCGCGCAGCCGCACGCCGTTGGCCAGCGCGCCGCCTTCGAGCGTGCCGCTCAGCTTGCCGCCCAGCAGCCGGACCGCCGCCTGCCAGGCGTACGCGGTGCCGCGCTCGGTGGTAAGCGCGCCGTACACGAGACCCAGCGCCAGAACGAGCAGCAACACCAGCACCACGACGGTCCAGCCGAGCGTCTTCAGCAGCAGACGGCCGGCGCCGCGGCGCTTCCGAGGCGGCTGCGGCGCGCCGGGTTGTCCGGCGGCGCCGGGCGGCTCGTTGCCGGGCGGCGGCGCGGGAGGTTGGGCGGAAACGTCCGTGGTCATGCGCGGTTCGGGTAAAAGGAGGTTTCCATCAGAAGGCGATCCCAAGCGTCAGATAAGGCCGCACGCTTCGGTTGCGGATGCCGTAGGCCACGTCGACGTTGACGGGGCCGACCGGGCTGCGCCAGCGCGCGCCGACGCCCACGCCCGGATAAAACACTCTTTCGCCCCAGGTGTCGGTCGCGGTGCCGACGTCGAAGAACGCGGCCGCGCCCCAGTCGTGCGTGAACCAGTGCTGATATTCCGCCGACCCCGTCAGCAGATACTTGGTCGGCAGCACGGAACCCTGAACGTTGTTACCGATGCTCTGGTAACTATAGCCACGCACCGAATTCGAGCCGCCCGCGCGAAACAGCAGCGAGGCCGGAATGCCGCTCGAACTGCCGCTCGTGAACACGCCGCCCAGTTCCGCGCGAAATACCACGAGGTCCTGCTTGCCGATCGGCAGGTACTGCTGGCCGCGCGCGTAGCCGCGGATAAACGTCTGGTCGGTCAGCACGCCCTTCACCGCGAAACCGGCCTCGACGTGAATCAGATTGCCTTTGCGCGGAAACAGTGGGTCGTCGGTATTGCGCCGGGTCCACGACCAGGTCGGCACCAGCGCGCGGCTCGTGGTCGGCGGGCCGACGTTCTGATCGAGCCGATCCTGGTAGAACAGAAGCGCGTAGTTGTAGTCGATGAATTGCGACGTGCGCGTGCGCTGCACACCGCCGCGGATACTGTAGATGCGCGTGTCGGAAACATCCGTGGTCGTGTAGGAAGCGAGCACGCTATTGGTCCATGCGCGCGGGCCCGGCGGCATCGCAAGCTGGATCTGGCCGTATTGCTGCACCTGATCGACGCGGCCGTCGATGGTGAACGGCCACGCCTTGCCGAACGTATTCAGATACGAGTACGCGCCCTGCACGAGCGCGCCGTTATCGGTCGAATAGCCGACGCCGCCGCGAATGCTGTTGTACGGATATTCCGACACCTTCACATGCAGCGGCGTTTCGGCCGGCTTGGCCGGGTCGCTGTCCACGTCGATCGCGACGCTCGCGTAGTACGGCGTGTTCTGCAACTGCCGCTGCAATTCGGTGATGCGCTGCACGTCGTAAATATCGCCGACCGAAATCGGATTGACGTTGTCGACGATCTGCTCCGGATAGCGCCGCGTGCCCGACACGTCGAGCTTGCCCATCGTGAAGGTCGGCCCGCTTTCATAGGCGACGGAGAGCTTGGCCTCGTGCGTGCGCGGATCGACGCGCGCCTCCGAGTGATAAATCTTCGCGCCGAGATAGCGGCGTGCCTGCAAGGCCTTCAGCGATGCGTTCTTCGCGTCGTCCCAGTCGCCTTGGGAAAACGGATCGCCTTCGTGCAGCGAAAACGCGAAGCGCGCGGTGTTTTCCTGCTCCGGGTCCTCGGTCAGCACCGGGCCGCGAAACGACAGCGAGATCGAACTGATGGTGGTTTGCGGGCCTGGATCGACGCTCACGGTGACGCGCTTCGCGTTGTCGACCGTGCGCACGTCGGTGCGCACAATCGGAGTGAAATAGCCCTGCGTCGCGGCCAGATCGCGTACTTGCTGCGGCGTCGCGGTGATCAGAAATTCGAACTGATCCTCGCTGATGTCGGGACGCTTCGCGAAGCGCGCGATGTCCAGATGCTCTTCGAGGAGTTTGCGCAGCGAGCGCGGCGTGGCTTCCACGTCGACCTTGTAGCTCGCCGCCGCGCGTGCCGCGTAAGCGGGCCCGCCGGCGAGCGTCAGCAGCAGCACGGCGGCGGCAAGCCACGCGCGCAGCCAGCGCCGCAGCGCCGCGTTGCCGGCTAACGCGCGCCGCTGCGCTGCGCCCCGCGCGCCGCGTTCACCGCGCCGCTCTTGCGGCTTTTCGATCGCACACCCCGCCAAGCAGGACCTCCGGCCATGGTTGATGAATTTTTCGTTCGGGCGCGCAGTGCCCCCGAAGCTCGCTATTTGACCACATCGGCGGAAGCGCGCTATCTCTAAATGCACGCTCGAACGCAACCTCGAACACAAGCTCGAACGCGCTGCCGATCCCGCCGCAGACGCATCCAGCGAGGCGGACGCGCCCGCCTTTGACGCGTCATACGGCGCGCGGTTCCAGCCACGCATGCAGCGCGCAACATCGGCCACGATGCGTGCGCCGTCGACGGGGTTTTTCGACCGCGCGCGGCGCATGCGCTAAAATTGCGAAATAGATGCGGCATCCGCACGAAGACCAGCGAAGCCGCCGTTTCCCCAACCACGGACGTCGAGCCATGTATCAGTCGGACATCACCCAGTTCCTCAATCAGCTCAAGGAGCAGAAGCCCACGCTGGAAGCCGAGCAGCGCCGCGGCCGGGCGCTCTTGTGGGACAAGCAGCCGATCGACCTGGAAGAGCGCGCCGAGCAGAAGGCTTCGCGCGTCGAACAGACGCCTTACCAGTACTATCAGAACTTCTAAGCGCCCGGCGCAACCGATGAGTCACGCCGACGAGGCACACGGCGCGCCGCCGGATTCGTCCGACGCCGCGCTTGCCGCGCCCGCCACCGATTCGACGCCGGACACCGTCGACGGCATTGCTTTCGCGCGCCTGTATGGCGAGCCGCTCTTCAAGCTGCCCACCGACCTGTACATCCCGCCGGACGCGCTCGAGGTGTTTCTCGAAACGTTCGAGGGACCGCTGGATCTGTTGCTCTACCTGATCCGCAAGCAGAACTTCAACGTGCTCGACATTCCGATGGCGGATGTCACGGTGCAATACCTCGGCTACGTCGACCAGTTGCGCCAGACCAATCTCGAACTCGCATCCGAATATCTGCTGATGGCGGCCATGCTGATCGAGATCAAGTCGCGCATGCTGCTGCCCGTCAAGAAGGTGGACAGCGGCGAGGAAGCCGAAGACCCCCGCGCCGAACTCGTGCGGCGCCTGCTCGAATACGAGCAGATGAAGCTCGCCGCGCAGCGCATCGACCAGTTGCCGCAACTCGGGCGCGACTTCCTGCGCGCCGAGGTCTACATCGAGCAAAGCATCACGCCGCGCTTTCCCGACGTGAACAGCGAAGACCTGCGCGCCGCGTGGGCCGACGTCATCAAGCGCGCGAAGCTCGTCCAGCATCACAAGATTTCGCGCGAGGAATTGTCCGTGCGCGAGCACATGAGCTCGATCCTGCGGCAATTGCAAAGCGCACGCTTCATGGAGTTCGCCGAGCTGTTCGATACCGGCAAGGGCGTGCCCGTCGTGGTGGTGAACTTCATCGCGGTGCTCGAACTGTGCCGGGAATCGCTCGTCGAAATTACCCAGGCGGAGCCGTTCGCACCGATCTATGTGCGCCTCGCCTATTTGCCGGCCTGAGCGTCGCTTTCGGGCGGAAGCGCGGCCGTTGGGCCGGCCATTCGCCAGGCCGTTAGCGAAGCCATTCGCCAGCGGGGCCAGCATGGAAACCGCGGCGCCGCACCTCCCCATTTCGAGTGGCCGATCAGGCCTCATTTCGGTGCGCCGCGCGGCCAAATCCACTACAATCCCGCGCTTCGAACCTGTCATTACCAGTGAGGCCGCGGGCCGCGCAACCGGCCAGGCCGTTGCGTCAACCCAGTCTCGCGCCGCGCGAGGAATCCCTGTCCGATCATGAAAGTCATCAGCTCGATCCATGAATTGCGCGACCAGTTGCGCGGCCAGAATCGCACGGCCTTCGTGCCCACCATGGGCAATCTGCACGAGGGCCATCTGTCGCTGATGCGCCTCGCGCGCCAGCACGGCGATCCGGTGGTGGCGAGCATCTTCGTCAATCGTCTGCAGTTCGGACCGAACGAGGATTTCGACAAGTATCCGCGCACGCTCGAAGCCGACATCGAGAAGCTGCAGAAGGAAAACGTCTACGTGCTGTTCGCGCCGACCGAGCGCGATCTGTATCCGGAGCCGCAGGAGTATCGCGTGCATCCGCCGCACGATCTGGGCGACATCCTCGAGGGCGAATTCCGGCCGGGCTTTTTCCAGGGCGTGTGCACCGTCGTGATGAAGCTGATGTCGTGCGTGCAGCCGCGCGTCGCGGTGTTCGGCAAGAAGGATTACCAGCAGTTGATGATCGTGCGCCGCATGTGCCACCAGTTCGCGCTGCCGACCGACATCATCGCCGCCGAAACCGTGCGCGACGCCGACGGCCTCGCGCTCAGCTCGCGCAATCGCTTTCTGCAGGCAGCCGAGCGCGCCGAGGCGCCGATGCTGGCGGCCGAGCTCAATCGCGTGCGCGACGCGGTGCTCGCCGGCGAACACGACTTCGCGGCGCTCGAGCGCGCGGCGATGGCCGCGCTGAGCGCGCGCGGCTGGCAACCGGATTACGTCGCGGTGCGCAAGCGCTCGAATCTGCTGCCGCCGGGTCCGCAAGACGCGAACGCCGAACTTGTCGTGCTGGCGGCCGCCAAGCTTGGGTCGACTCGTCTTATCGACAACCTCGAAATCTGAATTGTCTTAGGCGATTGGACTGCGCCTACGAGTCACAAGGGATTGACTAGCCATGCAACGCAACATGCTGAAGTCGAAGATTCACCGCGTCGCGGTCACGCATTGCGAGCTGCATTACGAAGGTTCGTGCGCGATCGACGAAGATCTGCTCGAAGCGGCGAATATTGTCGAAAACGAGCGGATCGACATCTGGAACATCAATAACGGCGAGCGCTTCTCGACGTACGCGATCAAGGGCGAGCGCGGCAGCGGCATGATTTCGCTGAACGGCTCGGCGGCGCGGCGCGCGCAACTGGGCGATCTGGTGATCATCGCGGCCTTCGCCGTGGTCGACGAAGCCGAGCTGAAGGCGGGTTGGAAGCCGGACCTGGTGTTCGTCGACGAAAACAACAAGATCAAGGGCAGCCGCGACCACGTGCCTACGCAGAACTGGACCTGAGAAAGCTGCGGGCGGCGTCGGCCGGCCTAAGATTGCCACGCCGCCCAGCCCCGCGATCGCTCAACCCTTCCTCGCGGCGCCGTTCGTCCACTCGATGATCGGTTGCCACTGCTCCAGGTCCTTCTCCACACGGCTTTTCGCGACGTCCCACAGCGTCAGGCCGTGCGCCGCGAGCTGCACGTAATTCTGCGTGTCGCGCAAATAGCCGAGCACCGGCAGCTTCAATCCCTCGACGAAACGGTGCAATTGCTCCGCCGAGCGCGTGCGCGCGTCCACCCGCATGCCGACCACGCCGATCTCGATCGCGCCTTTCCTGACGGCCTTCTCCTTGGCCAAGCGCTCCAGAAAATCCTGCGTGGCGAGGATGTCGAACATGGATGGCTGCAGCGGCACGATTACCTTGTCCGCCAGTTCCAGCGCGACGTTCATGCGATTGCCGTGCAGGCCGGCGGGCGTGTCGACGATCGCGTGCTCGAGCCCCTTCGGCGGCCTGGCGGGCGTCTCCGGGTTGACTTCCCACGTTTCGATGGCGGGCAACGTGTCGGGCCGCAACGACAGCCACGCGTGCGCCGACTGCTGCTTGTCCAGATCCGCGAGCGCCACCCACTCGCCGTTTGCGGCGAAATAGCCGGCCAGATTCGTCGACAGCGTGCTTTTGCCCACGCCGCCCTTCGGATTCGCCACCACGATTACCGTCATGAATACTCCCGGAAAGAAGGCTGGGCGCTGCCAGCCGGTTTGCCGCTGTGTGTCTTCAACTGTCTGCGTCGGATTTTGCCCTGCTGCCCTGCTGCCCTGCTGCCCTGCTGCCGCGCCGATGCGCCGATTTGCCCAGGCTTCAGTCCGCGCGCCGATCCAGCCGTTGATAATATCGACAAATGCAGCGAGGCCGAAGCCCCCGAATGGCTAATCGGCGTCGTCCGTCAGCGAATCCATCCTTCGAGGAAGCCACCGCCATGAGCAAGCTCCGTCCGGAATACACCGTCGAACGCCTGCACGAACGCCAGCAGGGCAAGCTGCCCGGCTTGCTGGGCGTGCGTGTGCTGTCGCTGGATCAAGGCATGTTGAGCGCGGAGTTGACCGTGCGCGAGGAACTGCTCGCGCCGAACGGCTTTCTGCACGCGGCCACGGTGATCGGACTCGCGGACACCGCCTGCGGCTACGCGTGCCTCGCGCATCTGCCGGAGACGGCGCGCAATTTCACGACGGTCGAGCTGAAAAGCAACTTCCTCGGCACGGCCACAGAGGGCATCATCCGCGCGGTGGCGAAAGGCGCGCACCTCGGCCGCAGCACGCAGGTGTGGGACGCGACGGTGAGCGATGCGAACGGCAAGACGATTGCGTTGTTTCGCTGCACGCAGATCGTGTTGTATTGAGGGGTTGGAGAAGGAGCAGGCACGCGACTGTGTCGCGCTTGCGATGCAAAAAAGCACGCGACCTGACGGTGCGTGCTTTTTGAAAATGCTGCGCGGGTGGATGGGTTCAAGGGGCGCCGGCTAAAGGCGGCCCCGCCCACGCCCCGCCGCACCTCAGGCAACCACCGCCCGCGGCGCCTTCACGCCGCCCAGCGCGAACGCGCCACTGCCGAGCAACGACTGCACGACGAGCGTCACCGCCCAGAACGCCGGATATTCCCAGCCGCCGTGCGGCGAGCCGAATCCCCAGCCGTTGTGCCAATGCGCGGAGACTGCGCCGAGCATGAACGGCAGCAGCACGAGCGCGACCCAGCGCACCTGCACGCCCAGCAACAGCGCAATCCCGCCGATCAGTTCGACGAACGTCGTCACGTAAGCCAGCCATCCCGGCAAGCCGAGCGAGACGAAGAACTGCGCGGTGCCGGGCAGCGTGAACACAAAAATCTTTTGCAGGCTGTGCGCGAGGTACAGCACGCCCACGGCGACGCGCAAGATCAAAGCCGCCAGATCGGCGGAGCGGTTCGGGTTCATGACGGGATCCTTCGTGAGAGGTGGGAGACGGCTTGGACGAAGCCGGTCGATGTCCGCCACTCTATTCGAACCACCACGCACGAAAAACCGTCGATCTCGCTTTGATTATTTCCTGCCGCGATGCAATCGGCGGCCGCGTCCTTTCAAGCGCAACCGCCGTCAAGCCATCGCCGCCATCAATTTTGCGAGGTCCAGGTGCTCTGCCAGCGTATCGGCCAGCCGATCCAGCGACGCTTCGCGCAGCGCCGGATAATCGATCGCCTCGGCATCGCTCAGTCCGGCCCACGCCAGGAGCGCCGCGCACGCGGCCGGCGTGTCGAACAGGCCGTGCACGTAGGTCGCGAGAATCTGGCCATCCGCTGAGACCGCACCGTCGGGACGCGACTCGCCCGCTTGGCCGAGACGCAGCGCCGGCGAGTCGAGCGCAGGACCGTGCGTCTGTCCCATATGAATCTCGTAGCCCGCGACTTCGGGCGAACCAGGCAGCGCCAGGCGGCCGCTAACATTCTTGAGCGTCTTCTCGCGCGTCAGCACCGTCGAGTAATCGAGCCAGCCCAGCCCCGCCGACGTCCCCGGCGCGCCTTCCACGCCATGCGGGTCCGCCACCTCGCGCCCCAACATCTGCATGCCGCCGCAGATGCCGATCACCCGGCCGCCGTAGCGCAAATGCCGCTCGAGCACCGCGTCCCAGCCTTGCTCGCGCAGGAACGCGAGATCGCCGGGCACGTTCTTCGAACCCGGCAGAATGATCAGATCGGCGGGCGGCGGCGCCATGCCGCTTCGCACGTAATGAAAATCGACCTGCGGATGCGCGCGCAGCGCGTCGAAATCCGTGTGATTGCTGATATGCGGCAGCACCGGCACGACGACCCGCAACGTGCGCGTGGCGTCGCCGCGCTGCGCCGCGCGCAACTCGGGCGGCAGCATGTCCTCGGCGTCGAGCGTGAGGCCGTGCAGATACGGGAGCACGCCGAGCACCGGCTTGCCGGTCTTTGCTTCGAGCCAGTCGAGCCCCGGCTGCAGCAGTCCGATATCGCCGCGAAAACGGTTGATGATGAAACCGCGCACGCGCGCCTGCTCGCTCGCCGACAGGCACGCGAGCGTCCCGGTGAGATGCGCGAACACCCCGCCCCGGTCGATGTCCGCCACCAGCACGACCGGACAGTCGACCGCTTCGGCAAAACCCATGTTGGCGATGTCGCGATCGCGCAGATTGATCTCGGCCGGACTGCCCGCCCCTTCCACAAAGATCGTGTCGTAGGCCGCTTGCAGCCGCGCATATGACTCGAGCACCGCCTCGAACGCGACCGGCTTGTAGTCGTGATACGCGCGGGCGTCGAGATTCATGCGCGCCTTGCCGTGGATGATCACCTGCGCGCCGCGATCGCTCGTCGGCTTGAGCAGCACGGGGTTCAGATCGGTGTGCGCGGCGATGCCGGCGGCCACCGCCTGCAGCGCCTGCGCGCGCCCGATCTCGCCGCCGTCGACGGTCACCGCGCTGTTCAGCGCCATGTTCTGCGGCTTGAACGGCGCGACGCGCACGCCCGCGCGCCGCGCGAGCCGGCACAGGCCGGCGACGAGCGTGCTCTTGCCCGCATCGGACGTGGTGCCCTGAATCATCAGCGTGCCGCGCGGCATGAAGACGGCGTCATGCGGGATCGAATGAATGCTCACGGGAAGGTTGGATTAGGTGGGGAAACGCATTATCCCATCGCGCCGACCCGCGCTGCACGCCGGTACAATCACGCGATGATTTCCCGCGACCTCACCTTCGTCATCGGCGGCGCGCGCTCCGGCAAGAGCGTGCACGCGGAACAGCTCGCCAGTCAAAGCGCGCTGCCCGTCACCTACATCGCGACGGCACGCGTCACCGGCGACGCCGAATTCAGCGCGCGCATCGCGCATCATCGCGCGCGGCGTCCCGCGCACTGGCGCCTGCTCGAAGCGGACGTCGACCTCGCGGGCGCGGTGTCGAAGGCGGACGCGCCCGGGCATTGCACGCTGATCGACTGCCTGACGCTGTGGCTCGCCAACCTGCTATGTCCCGCCGACGGCGACGCGCTCCCGCCCGCTCAAACTCAAGCCCACATCGAAGCGCTCGAGGCCGCGCTCGCCAACGCTCGCGGCAAGATCATCGCGGTCAGCAACGAAATTGGTCTCGGCGTCGTGCCGCTCGGCGCGGCCACGCGTCTATACGTCGATGAACTCGGGCGGCTCAATCAGCGTATCGCGGCGCTCTCCACGCAGGCCGCGATGATGGTCGCCGGCCTGCCGCTGTCGCTCAAAACCGCAGGCGGCGCGTGATGCTGTCGCTTCCTCTCATCGTGACGCTCGCCACCGCGGGCGTGGCCGTCGACCGTTGGATCGGCGAGCCGAGCGGCGCGCATCCGCTGGTCGGCTTCGGCAAATGGGCGGCGCGCCTCGAGGCGCATTACAACCGTGGCCGGCGCTTGCGGCTCAAGGGTCTGCTCGCGTGGTCGCTGGCTGTGTTGCCGCCGGTGCTGGTCGCCTGGTGGCTTGTCGCGGTGCTGCCGTTTTTTGCGGCGTGCGCCGTGCACGTCGCGCTGCTGTGGTTCGCGCTCGGCGCGCGCAGCCTGCACGATCACATCGAACCGATTGCGCGCGCGCTCGCGCAGCGCGATCTCAGCGAGGCGCGCCTGCTGACCGCGCGCATCGTCTCGCGCGAAACCGCCAATGCCGACGAAGCCGCGCTGTCGCGTGCCGCCGTCGAATCGGCGCTGGAAAACGGCAACGACGCGATTTTCGGCGCGCTCTTCTGGTTCGCGATCGCGGGCGGCCCCGGCGCGCTCGGCTTTCGCCTCGCCAACACGCTCGACGCCATGTGGGGTTATCGCACGCCGCGCTATTTGCGCTTCGGCTGGGCCGCCGCGCGCCTCGACGACGTGCTCAACTGGATTCCCGCGCGCCTCACCGCCGCGAGCTACGCGCTGCTCGGCGACACGCGCACCGCGTTGCGCTGCTGGCGCGAGCAGGCGCCGCGCTGGGACAGTCCGAACGCCGGCCCGGTGATGGCCTCGGGCGCGGGCAGTCTGAACGTGCTGATCGGCGGGCCCGCGGTTTATAACGGCATGCTCGAACATCGGCCGATGCTCGGCTTCGGTCATCCCGCGAAGGCCGCTCATATCACGGCCGCGCTGATGCTGGTCGAGCGCACGGTGATCCTGTGGCTCGCAGTGCTGATCGTGCTGGCCATGCTGAGCGTGCCCCTGCATGTCTGAGCGAAGCGCCGAATCCTGCATGCGTCATGACGCGTCGCCCGACACGGCTTCTCATGCGTCGGCTGGCGCGCTCATCGTGCATGGCGGCAATCTGCACGAAGCGGCCGAGCGCTATTGCATTCCGTACGATCAGTGGCTGGATTTGTCGATGGGCATCAATCCGCTCGGCTATCCGGTGCCGCCCGTTCCCGCCGATGCATGGCGCCGCCTGCCCGACGATGGCGACGACCTCGCCGCCTGCGCCGCGCGCTACTACGGCGCGCCGGACGCGGCGCACGTGTTGCCGGTGGCGGGAAGCCAGGCGGCGATTCGCGCGCTGCCGGCCTTGCTGCCGCGCGCGCAGGCCGGCGTCGCGACGCTCACGTACAGCGAATACGCACCCGCGTTCGAGCGGGCCGGGCATAGCGTCGTCTCGCTCGATATTTCCTGTGACGTGCTGCCCGACACGCTCACGCATGCAATCGTTGTGAATCCGAACAATCCGACGGCCGAGCATTTGAGCGCCGCGAGGCTGCTCGCCTGGCATGCTCAACTGAGCGCGCGCGGCGGCACACTGCTCGTCGACGAAGCGTTCGCCGATACGATGCCCGCCGCTTCGCTCGCAGCGCACGCGAATCGCGAAGGGTTGATCGTGTTGCGCTCGCCTGGCAAGTTCTTCGGCCTCGCGGGCGTGCGCGCCGGTTTCGTGCTCGCCGCGCCCGCGCTGCTCGACAGCTTGCGCCGCGCGCTCGGCGCGTGGACGGTCAGCGGCCCCGCGCGTCATGCCGTGAAAGCGGCGTTCGCGGACCGCGCGTGGCAACAGCAGATGCGCTCACGGCTCGTCGCGGACAGCGCACGTCTCGTCGACATGTTGCAAGCCCACGGCATTCGCACGCGCGCCACGCCGCTCTTCGCATGGACCGACGACGCACGCGCCGCGGCCTTGCATCAGGCATTGGCCACGCGCGGCGTGTGGACGCGGCTCTTTGCATCGTCAGGTAGCGTGCGGTTCGGCTTGCCTGCAACCGAAGCGGAATGGGCGCGGCTGCAAGAGAGCCTGCGCGCGGCGATCGATACGATTGACGCTGCGGGCGCTGCCTGATTCCTGGTGCTTTGCCATGCCGACGCGCCACCGAACCCGATCTCTCAACCGATGACTCAATCAGTGCGCCGTGCCCGCCTCACCCTCACCGCCGCGTTGATCGCCGCGACCTTGCCGGCGCGGGCCAGCATCACCGTGACCGACGACACCGGCGCCGTCGTTACCCTGCCCGCCGCAGCCCAACGCGTGATCAGCGTCGCGCCGCACGTCACCGAACTTTTATATGCGGCCGGCGGCGGCTCGAAAATCGTGGGCGCGGTGTCGTACAGCGACTATCCGCCCGAGGCAAAACAACTGCCGCGCGTCGGCGATAACAAGTCGCTCGACCTCGAACGCATCGTCGCGTTGAAGCCCGATCTGATCGTGGTGTGGCGGCACGGCAATGCGCAACGTCAGCTCGACCGTTTGCGCGAATTGCACATACCGTTGTTCTTCAGCGAGCCGCATCGCCTGGACGATATTGCCGTTTCGCTGACGAAGCTCGGCCAGTTACTCGGCACCTCGTCCACTGCGGATGCAGCCGCGGCCGCGTATCGGCGCGACATCGCGAACCTGCGCGCGCAGTACGCGAAACGGCCGGCCGTGAGCGTGTTCTATCAGGTGTGGGATCAACCGTTGATGACGCTCAACGGCGAACACATGGTCAGCGACGTCATTGCGCTATGCGGCGGACGCAACGTGTTCGCCGCACTGCAACCGCTCGTGCCCACGGTGTCGACGGAAGCCGTGCTCGCCGCCAATCCCGAAGCGATCGTCACGGCCGCGCCCGGCGCGACGAAACCGGATACCACGTTGCCGCAATTGAGCGCATGGCGCGCGTGGCCGCGTCTATCGGCGGTGGCGCACGACAACCTGTTCGCCATCGACGGTGATGTGATCAATCGGCCCACGCCGCGCATCGTGCAGGGCGCGACGCGGATGTGCGAGGACCTTGAACTCGCGCGCTCGCGCAGAAAGCAGAACGCGCAGTAACGTTCGATGCGGGAAGCGCGGCAAAGCATGAACAAAGCACCGGCAAGCGCTCACGCATTCCACTTCACGAGCGACCACGGCTCGCCGTCACCGCCGCGGCGCAGCCAGACGATGGCGCCGGTTTCAAGCGACCATCGCAAGCAGCGTTCGAGCGGCACGTCGAGCGCCAGCGACGCAATCGCGCGCATGACGCCGGCATGCGTGACCACATACGCAGGCGAGAGCTCGCGCGTTTGCGCGTACGCGTCGAACCACGCCCGCACTCGCACGACGAATTGCGCGACGCTTTCGCCACCATGCGCTCGCGCGTGCTCGAAGTTCGAAGCCCAGTCGTCGAGCAATTCGCGATCGATCGAGTCCCAGCGGCGCTCTTCCCACGCGCCGAAATTCATTTCCTTCAGCCGGTCGTCGTGGCTCAGCACGCAGCCGAAATCGTTGGCCATTTCGACGGCGAGCGCCGAGCAGCGCGTCAACGGACTCGACATCACGACGCGCGGCGCGGGCACCTGCAAACCGGCAAGCCTGAGCGCAAGCGCGGCCGACGACACATCAGCCGCCTCGGCGAGCGCCACATCGCTGTGGCCGTAGCACACGCCCGCGTCGAGCGCGACTGCGGGGTGACGGATCAGAACGAGGTCCATGCGAGCCCCACCAGATAGATGCTCAGTTCAAAGATCTGCTGCGCGAAGCCGAGGCAATCGCCGGTATAGCCGCCGATGCGCCGCACGAAGTAGCGGCCCATCGCAAAGCGCAGCACTAGCAGCACGGCAAGCGTCGCGCCGGCAAAGCGCCAATCGGGCATGAGCAGTCCGTGCGGACCATCGGGCCACAGCAGCCACGGCAATCCGAACACCGCCGCGCACAGCAGCGCCATGCCACTCAGGCGTTGCGCGACCGGTTTTGCCTTGCCCTCCGCGCGCACGTAGTCGAGCGTCGCCAGATAGCTGATCGCGCATGCGCGGCTTGCCGCATGGGCCGCGATCATCAGACTGGCGGCGCGCATCGGCGGCAACGCGGCGAGCGTCTGCCACTTGAGCGCGAGCGCGATCACCAGCGCGATTGCGCCAAATGCGCCGATGCGCGAGTCATGCATGATGCGCAAAACATCGTCGCGCGCATAGGCGCCACCGAACGCATCGACGCAATCGGCGAGACCGTCCTCGTGAAATGCGCCGGTAACCAGCAACGTCGACGCCATCGACAGCAACACCGCGACGCCCGCCGGAAACACACGCAGCGCAGCGAGATAGACGAGCGCGCCGACGCCGCCGATCAGCGCGCCGACGAGCGGAAAGTAACGCGCCGCCGCATTCAGATAATGCGGTTCATAGCCGACCCATCGCGGCACGGGCACGCGCGTGAAATAGCCGAGCGCGGTGAAGAAGTAGCGCAATTCCGCCAGCGGGTTCATGGGTGCGTCGTCGCGTGCATGGGTTTGAAAAGCATGCCGAGGATCGCTCAGGCTTCGCGATTCGCGACGCCGGCCGATTCGAAGCTCGCCATCTCGTTGATGAACGCGCAGGCCGCGCGCAGCAGCGGCACGGCGAGCGCGGCACCCGTGCCTTCGCCGAGCCGCATGTCGAGCGCGAGCAATGGCGTGGCGCCGAAATGATCGAGCATGCGCCGATGCCCCGCTTCGTTCGACGCATGCGCGAACACGCAGTATTCGCGCACGTTCGGCGCAATGGCGTTTGCGACCAGCAGCGCCGAACTCGCAATGAAGCCGTCGACCAGAATCGTCATGCGCGCCTGCGCTGCCGCCAGATAGGCGCCCGCCATCATCGCGATTTCGAAGCCGCCGAAGGTGGCGAGCACATCGAGCGGATTGTGCCGATTGTGCCGATTGTGCCGATTGTGCCGATCGTGCGGATCATGCGATGCACCGTGATGCGCGAGCGCCGCGGCCAGCACGTTGCGCTTTTTCGCGAGCCCCGCGTCGTCGAGACCGGTGCCGCGGCCCACGCACTCGTCGATCGGCACGCCGCACAAACGGCTCATCAGACACGCCGCCGCCGACGTGTTCGCAATGCCCATTTCGCCAAAGCCGATCACATTGCTGCCGAGCGCCGCGTGATGCCGCACGCGCGCGGCGCCGGCCTGCATTGCGGCGAGCGCCTGGTCACGCGTCATCGCCGGTTCGTGCGCGAAGTTGCGCGTGCCCGCTGCAATCGGAATGTCGATGAGGCCGTCTGTGTGCTGCAGCGGTGTTGCAATGCCGGCGTTCACGACTTCGAGTTCGACGGCGGCCACGCGGCTCAACGCATTGACCGCCGCGCCGCCCGCGAGAAAATTCGCGACCATCTGCGCGGTCACCGCTTGCGGATAAGGGCTGACGCCTTCGGCGGCAATGCCATGATCGCCGGCGAAGACGATCAACGCGGGTCGCTGTACGTTGGGACGCGTGCTGCGCTGGATCAAACCCATCTGACGCGCGAGCGTTTCAAGCTGGCCGAGACTGCCGGGCGGCTTCGTCTTCGTGTCGATGATGTGCTGAAGCTCGGCGCGCAACGTCTCATCGAGCGGTTCAACTTCGGACAATGCGGACAAGCCTGGCGTGGAAGTCATGAGTTCGTGAAGATAGATGATGTTGTGGTCTGGCTACCGGCTTGCCGATGTGTCATGAACCGAAGACGATTCATGACGTGAACGCGGCGCGGGAATCAGTGCTTCGTGCTCGCCATCGCGGATCAGTATCAGCGGATAGCCGAATACGCGGCTCGTCAACGCGGGCGTCAGTACATCGTGGGCGGGACCCGCATAGGCAGCGCCCGCGCCGTCCAGAAGCAGCGCGTGCGTCGCGAACCGGCGCGCGAGATTCAGGTCGTGACAGGAAAACAGAACCGTGCGTCCCGGCTCGCGTGTCCATTCGCTCAGCGCTTCCAGGCACTCTATCTGATGATGCAAGTCGAGATGCGACAGCGGTTCATCGAGCAGCAACAGCGGCGCTTGCTGGCACAGCACCGCGGCAAGCGAGACACGCTGACGTTCGCCGCCTGAGAGCGACAGCACGTCGCGCGCGGCGAATTCGTTGAGGCCGAGCACATCGAGCGCGGCGTGGGCGGCGTCGCGATCGGCCTCGCGCTCCCAGCCCCAGCCGGTCAGATGCGGAAAGCGGTTGAGCATGACGATGTCGAGCACGCTTGCGCTGAAAGCGTCGGGCGCGCTTTGCGGCATCAACGCGCGACGCTGCGCAAGCTGCTGACCATGCCAGCGAGCAAGCGGCACGCCGTCGAGTTCGACATGTCCCGCCGGCGGTTGCTTCAAGCCGGCCAACGTCGATAGAAGCGTCGTCTTGCCCGCGCCGTTCGGACCGGCCACGCACCAGATCTCGCCGGGATAGAACGTATGCGTGAAGGCGTCGAGCAAGGTGCGTGCGCCGGCACGCAACGTCACGCGTTGCGCGCTGAGCGCGGGCTGAGCCTGGTTGGAGGTGTGATGGGAGGCGTGCATCATCGGCGGGCGCGCAGCAGCATCCACAGAAACACGGGCACGCCGATGATCGACGTAATCACGCCGACCGGCAATTGCGCGGGCGCGATCACGAGGCGTGCGATCAGGTCCGCGCCCATCACCGCGACGCCGCCGCCGAGCGCCGCGGCGGGCAGCAGCATGCGCTGGTCGTTGCCGAACGCGAGCCGCAGCACATGCGGCACGACGAGCCCGACGAAGCCGATGGTGCCCGCCGTCGTCACGGCCGCAGCCGCCGCAAGCGAGGCCGCGAGATAGACGCGCAAGCGCAGCGGCATGACCGCCACGCCGAGCGCTTCTGCGACGGCGTCGCCTCGCAAAAGCACGTTCAGACGCGGCGCAACCGGCACGATGACAACTACAACGACCACGAGCGCCGCAAGCGCCGTCCACGGCATCGCATTGCCGTTGAGGTCGCCGGTGAGCCAGAACAGCATGCCGCGCAGACGATTGTCGGGCGCGAGGTTCAGCAGCAACGTGATCAACGCGCCCCAACCCGCCGCGATGACCGCGCCGGTCAACAGCAAACGCGGCAACGTGTCCTGTGGCTCGCCGCGCCACAACTCGCGGCGCGCGAGACCGAGCACGAGCAGAATCGATACGAATGCGCCTGCGAACGCGGACGCATCGACGAGCCACCACGCGCTGCCGGCGATCATCGCGATCAGCGCGAAGCTCGCGGCCCCGCCCGATACGCCCAACACGTAGGGCTCCGCGAGCGGATTGCGCAACAGCACTTGCAAAAGCGCACCGGCCATCGCGAGCAATGCGCCGCACGCGAAACCCGCCAATGCGCGCGGCAAGCGCAGCGTGCGCACGATTTCGCCGGCGAGATCGTCGGAGGCGCTTGCAGAGCCGGACGCGGACGCCGACGCATGCAACGGCGACAGCGCCTCGATCACGCGCGCGGGCGCGAGCGAAACGCTGCCCAACGCGAGCGACGCCATCAGCACGACCAGCGCGGCGAGCGCGAGCACGAGCCAGATTGCCGCGGCGCGCTTCGCGGTCATCGCGTGCAATGCGGCGGGCAACGAACCTGGATGACGGCTCATCGGCGCGCTCTCAACATGGCGCGCGCATCACTGCTGCTGCCAGCCGAGCGTGACATACGCACCGCGCCCCGGCGAGTTATACGAGTAGGCCGTTTCATAGTCCTTGTTCAACAGATTCTGGATTTGCGCGGCCACGTACCAGGCTTTCGTGATGTTGTAGCGCGCGGACAGATTCACGATGCCGTAGCCGCCGAGCTTGCCGCTGCTGTCCTCGCGCGGACCGCTCACGATCCACTCGCCGCCCACGCGCCATCCCGCGATGCTGCGGTTCACCGTCAAGGACGCGAAGCGCCGCGCGCGCCGCACGAGGTCCACGTCGTTGTCGAGATCGACGGGATTTTGCAGCGTGACCGATGCGCGCACATCGGTCTTGCCCACATGTCCGCTCCACGATCCTTCGAGCCCCTGCACTTTTGCATGCCCCACGTTCTCCGCCAGATAGATGCCCGGCGTGACCTGCTGATAGTCGATCAGATTCGAATAACGCGTCTGGAAAGCACTCAAACGCATCACGCCCAACGCATTCGACGCGTACTGCAGCGCCGCTTCGAGCGAATGGCTGCGCTCGGGCTGAATCGACGGATTGCCGCTTAGCGGATAGTACAGATCGTCGAAGCTCGGCGCGCGAAACGAATCCGAATAGCTTGCGCTCAGCTTCCAATGCGGCGTGATGTCGAACCCATAGCCGAGATAGTAACTGTTCGCTCCGCCGAAATCGGAGTACTGGTCGCGCCGCACGTTGGCCTGGATCTGATTGCGTCCGAAGCGCGCCGTGTAGCCCGCGAAGACGGAATCGACATGCCGCGTGGGCGCGGCGAACGTATCGGAGTCGAGGCTCTGATCGAGATGCTCGTAGCCCACGCGCAGTTTTTGCTGCGCGGCCAGCGCGAAATCGTTCTGCCACGTGTATTGCCGGTTGTCGGTATCGAAGCGTCCGTTGTAGAGGCCGTTGGTCTTCGATACGCTGCGGTCGTCGCCTTCGGACACGATGAAGTGCGTGGTCCACCAGTCGGTCAGCTTGCCGTTGGCGAACGCGGACACCTGCCGCACTTTCGTGTAGAGGTTGTTCAGATCGGTCGGCGCGCCGTACGCGTTGTCGTAGCTGTTGTTGCCGTTCGACTGCAGATAGCGGACGCCCGCGTCCCATTGGTCGTTGAACTTGTGGCGCAGCGACGCCGAAATGCTCTCGTTCAGATAGCCGTTCGCGTTCGGATTCGCGTTGGGCGCCTCGCTTGGATTGAGCGCTGAAAAGCCGTCGTCTTTCGAGCGCGCGAGCGAAATGCTGAAGGTCGTGCGGCCGTCTTTATCCAATGCGCCGTTCGCGCCGACCTGCTGCGTCTGCGTGTGATAGCTGCCGTAGCCCACGGAGAAATTGAAACGCGGCGGATGCGCGCCGCCGTCTTTCGTGAACACCTGTACCACGCCGCCGATCGCGCCCGAGCCGTATAACGCGGACACGTTGCCGTTCACGACTTCGACGTGATCGATCTGATCGAGCGGAACCTGCGCGATTTGCGCGGTGCCGAGACTCACGGAATCGACGCGCACGCCGTCGATGAGAATCAGCGATTGCGTCGACGACGCGCCGCGCAAATAAAGGCTCGCCGTCGAACCGGGCCCGCCTGTACGCGAGATTTGCGCGCCGGGCGCGAGTTGCAGCAGGCCGGGCAGATCCGTTGCGGTGGTGTCGGCCAGGTCCTGCTGATCGAATAGCGACGTCTGCGGGATCGTATCGGCAAGCGCTTGCGGTCCGCGCTCGGCGGTCACCACGACGGGCGATAAAACAGTGGACGATGCCGTGGACGATGCGGTGGACGCAGCAGTGGACGAAGCGTCGGCGTTTGCAGGCGCGGCGGCCTGCGCATGCGCGAGATGGGGCAGCCCGGCAAAAGCGAGCAGCACCGCGCGGGCGATGGGGGACAGCATGAAGTGAGATTTCCCGTGGATGGCGTGCGCGGCCCGCTTCCCCGCAGGCCGTCGCGTAACGAGGCGCGTGCGCTTTTGATAATTCGCGCCGCGCGCCCCTCCCTCTGGCCGGTATCCGGGCTAACGACTTTCGATCCCGCCTTCCCACGCGTGACGCGCAGTGGCACACTCGCGAGTTGAACCGGAACACGCGATGGGGATCGAACTGCAAAAGCGCGAACTGCTGTTCGAAATACGATTCGTACCGCAGCACTGAACTGCGATGAGCAGCATTGAACTGCAGCGAATGCGACGAACTGCAATGCGCGCGAAATGCGGTCGCTTACCGTTGCGGGGGCAGCGCAGGTTGGCGCGTTCGGGTAGAACGGCGCGGCCTGCTTCCCGTTTAACTGCGCGCACAATGAAATGCGCGCGGGCACCAGAGTGCGGCCAGTGTATGAGCGCCCTCTGAGTCAGTCAAGAACGCGGGCCGCGAGAGCGATTCATTCGGACAGGGTCGAGCTATTGTCCGACGCGATCTCCGGCACGCGCGTAGTTTCTCTTCTTCAGTCGAAAAAAGGCTGCAAAAAGCGGGGTTGTTACGTCTCGAAACGAGACAAATGTCGGAACGTGCGACATTCCGCGCTAAAATGCGATGTCTTTAGAGGACGCAGCACATGCTCACCGAACTCGAAACACTTTCACAGAATATCGGCAAGCTGATCGCGATCAGCCAGCGCCACAATGAAGCGCGCCTCGCGCTCGAAGAGCAACTCGCGCAGTCGCGCGCCGAAGCCGAAGCTACGCGCACGGAACTTGCGCTGCTGCGCGAGGAACGCGACGCACTGCAAGCGGAGCGCGACGCGCTGTCGGCCAAGATCGACGACGCGCAGGTGCGTCTGAACGCGATCCTCGAAAAATTGCCGCGTGCGCGTGCGCACAACGAGCCGGACAACCAGCTCGATCTGCTCGAGCCCGCTCCGCACGAGGTCGAAACAGAGAGCGACGCCACTCGCCACGGAGAAAATGCATGACGACCAAGCAGATCGAAGTATCGATTCTCGGCGTGCCCTATCGCCTCGCCTGCTCGCCGGAAACGGAAGGCGCGCTGCTTGAAGCAGTCGCGCGAGTCGACGCCGAAATGTCGAAGATCCGCAATAACAGCAACGTGCGCGGCACGGATCGCATTGCAGTCATGGCTGCGCTGTCGCTGGCATCCGAACTGCTTAAGCTGCAAACAAGCGTGCGTCACGGAGAAGCATTTCCCGCTGAAGAAATCCGGCGTACAATGCATCAAATGAACGAGCAACTGGGTACTGTCATCGAGCAGTACAGCGTGCAGTAAGTTGCAAGTAGCATGTTGAGAGCAGTGCGGCCGGTGCTGATACCGGCTGCGGATTCAAACGGAAAGTAAGCAGGCAAGGTTCGTGAAGCATGCACGAACTGCGCGAGGCAAACAGGTCCCCAACGTTTGAGTCAATCGTTTCAGTGTCATCGGTTTTGCTTCATCGGTTTAGCTTCCCTGCCTGGTTCGCCAAGGTCATATATTCCTTGAACCAATGCCATGTGCACGGTTGCGGAAATTTGTAGCACGGGCGTGCGCGTCACTCTGTCTGATGTACCCGAAGTGCTGCTAACTGCGACCAATTCTGAACCCCCGGTTCAGGATGCCGGCCTAGCGGCTAAGGCGGGGACCTTATTTGGAACGGCATCGGACTTGCGTCCGGTGCCGTTTTTGTTTGGGCGCCGTGCTTCTTCAAACCCCTAACGTTCAATTCGATTCATGCGCTACTGGCTAATGAAGTCCGAACCGGACGAAGCAAGCATCGACCATCTCGCCAACGCCGCGCACCGCACGCTGCCGTGGACGGGCGTGCGCAACTATCAGGCTCGCAACTTCATGCGCGATGGCATGCAGATCGGCGACGGCGTGCTGTTCTATCACTCGAGCTGCCCCGAGCCGGGCATCGCGGGGCTTGCTGAAGTCGCGTCCACGGCCTATCCGGACCCCACGCAGTTCGATAGCAAGAGCCCGTATTACGACCCGAAGTCGTCGCAGGAAACGCCGCGCTGGCTGCTCGTCGACGTCGTGTTCAAGAAGAAGATTCCGTTGATTCCGCTCGCCGCCTTGCGCGAGCATGAAGAACTGAAGGACATGCGCGTGCTCGCGAGAGGCAACCGTCTGTCGATCACGCCAGTGACCGAAGCGGAGTGGCGCTTCATCACGACGCGGCTCGTTTGACGTCGCGCGGCCCACGTTGCCGCAACGCTGCAGCAACGTTGAAGCAAGGTTAAATTAGGGAACCAAGCTCAGGTTACGAGCGCCTAACGGACTCGCAAACGGCTTCGGCAAGTGTCGTGCCGTTGCGTCGCGCTCGCCTCGTCGCGCGCAACCCTGTTCAAGCATGGAGTCCAATAATGACGAAACACACCGCACGTGCACTCGCTTTCGCGCTGGTCTGCGCGGCGCCCGCTGCACTCGCGCTCACGCCCGCCGTTGCGCGCGCGCAGAGCGTCGTGCCCTATCAACCGGCCGGCGTGCTGTCGCTGAATGCGCAAGCGAGCGCGGACGTACCGCAAGACGTGGTCGACATCACGCTCTTTTATGAGCAGGAAGCAAGCGATCCGTCGGCGCTCACGTCAACGCTGAATCAGCGTGCCGATTCCGCGTTGCAAAAAGCAAAGGGTGTGAGCGGCGTGACCGCGCGCACCGGTTCGTTCTCGATTTATCCGTCGACCGATCGTGACGGGCGCATCTCCGCATGGCGCGGCCGCACGGAGATCGTGCTCGAGTCGCACGACTTCACCGCGGCGTCGAAGCTCGCGGGGCAAATGGCCTCCATCATGCAGGTCGGCAACGTGCAGTTCTCGCTGTCGCCCGCGGCGCAGCGCGTCGCCGAACAGAAGCTCACCGGCGAGGCGATCAAGTCGTTCCGCGAGCAGGCGGCATCGTCCGCGCAGGCGTTCGGCTACAGCGGCTATTCGATCCGCGAGGTCAACGTCGGGCACAACGGCTCGATGCCGCGGCCGGTCATGATGATGAGCGCGCGCGCGATGGGCGCGGACGCGAAGATGGCGGCGCCGGTGCCGATAGAAGGCGGCACGTCGACGGTGACGGTGAATGTGTCCGGCTCGGTGCAGATGAAGTAACACGCTGGCACTTCGCCAGATGTTCGGCCAAACAAAAACGCCACGGGCATGCACTGCATCCCGTGGCGTTTTGCTGTCCATCGCGCGCAAAAGAAAACGCGCGCCGCGCGTTACGGCAACGCGTGAGCCGCTTCGCTGCGGCCGCGCCGATACGACCATACCAGCATCGCGATGCCCGCGAGAATCATCGGCAGCGAAAGCCATTGGCCCATCGAGAGACCCATCGCGAGAAGACCGAGGAAGTCGTCGGGCTCGCGTGCGAATTCCACCGTGAAGCGCGCGAGGCCATAGCCGATCAGGAACACGGCGGAAATCGCGCCCATCGGCTTCGGCTTGCGCGAAAAGAAGAACATGACGAAGAAGAGCGCAACGCCTTCGAGCGCGATCTCGTACAGCTCCGACGGATGACGCGGCAGCATGTGATATTGCGCGAACACTTCGTTCAGATGCCATTGCGCGGCGAGCTGCGGATGCGCGGCGAGCCACGCGGCGTCGTCGGGCGCGGCGCCGGGAAAGAGCATCGCCCACGGCGCGGACGGGTCGGTCACGCGCCCCCACAACTCGCCGTTGATGAAGTTGCCGAGCCGCCCCGCGGCGAGCCCGGTCGGCACCATCGGCGCGACGAAGTCGGTGACCTGCAGCCACGAGCGTTTGCGCTGATACGCGAACAGCACCATCGCGAACGTCACGCCGAGAAAGCCGCCGTGAAACGACATGCCGCCTTCCCACACCTTGAAGATGTCGAGCGGATGCGCGAGGTAAAAGCTCGCCTTGTAGAACAGCACGTAGCCGAGCCGGCCGCCGAGAATCGTGCCGAGCACGCCGTAAAACAGCATGTCGTCGATGTCTTTCGGCGTCCAGCCTTGCGCGGCGACGTACGGCAAGCGCAGCCGCAGCCGGCCGACGACGATCGCCGCGATGAACGCGACGAGGTACATCAGTCCATACCAGCGCACGGCAAGCGGCCCCAGGTGAATGGCGACGGGGTCGAAGTTCGGGTGAATGAGCATCGTGTTGTTATGGGCAGTTCGGGTTCAGAAGCGGGTTGGTAGGGATGACGGACGGCTCGCGCGCCGCCTGCATTGGACGGCTTTGCGCGCAATGCGTTCGCCGCCGTGGCGCTAGATGCGTGACGTGGCCGGCTGCATATCGGCAGCGGCGGCATGCGCCCGCGCGATGTCGATAAAGCCCGCGAGCACCGGACTCACCTCGGCGCTGCGCCAGACGAGGCCTGTCTCGATGGCGGGCACGGACTCGCGCAACGGCCGGTACACGACGCCGGTGCGGCGCAGGTTACGCAGCGATTGCGGCACCAGTGCGACACCCATGCCGGCCGACACGAGGCTGACGATGGTCTGCATCTGTATCGCCTCCTGGCCGATGCGCGGCACGAGCCCCGCGACGCCGTAGCAATCCATAATGATGTCATAAAAGCCCGCCGCCAAACGTCTTGGGAAGATGACGAGCGGCGCGTCGGCGACCTCGCGCAGACTGACCGGCGCGTCGAGCCATTCGGCGTGCGGCTCGCCGGCGCTGTCCGTGGCCGCCGCCCCATGCGCCCCACCATGCGCGACCCGCGCCGCCATCTCCGTCGACATCGCGATGACGAGCGGCTCGCGCTCGATCGGCAGCCACGAAAGCTGCATCGCATGACGCGACGGCAGCGGTGCGATCACGAGGCCGGCGTCGATGCGGCCGGCCACGAGTTCATCCACCTGCACGTCGCTCGTGGCTTCGGTCAGTTCGAGCCGCACGCGCGGATGACGCGCGCCGAACTCGCGCAAGAGCCGCGGCAGCAAACCGTAATCCGCCGTCGATACGAACGCCAGCGAGAGCACGCCCGCCTCGCCACGCGCAAGACTTTGCGCAAGCGGCCGCAATCCTTCGGCGCCCGCCAGCAGACGCTGAACTTCGGGCAACAGGTCGGCGCCGACGCGCGTCAGCTCCACCGAGCGCTTGGTGCGCGCGAACAGCTCGACGCCGAGCGTCTCCTCGAGCGCGCGAATTGCCTGCGACAACGGCGGCTGCGTCATCGACAGGCGCGCGGCGGCGCGGCCGAAGTGCTTTTCTTCGGCCACGGTCACGAAATAGCGCAATTGACGCAGGTCGGGAACGGCGGGCAGCATGATTAAGACATTTTACGACCTAATAAGCCGCTAATAATATATTGGACACGCATCTCGCAAAATTGCATTCTTGCCCGACGCGTCCGAACTACACTGGACCGACCAGCAAAACAAACAGACTGGAGTTCCCCATGCCATACAACCGTCGTTCGAAGAACATCACGCAAGGCGTGGCCCGTTCGCCGAACCGCTCGATGTACTACGCACTCGGCTATCAGAAGGAAGACTTCGACAAGCCGATGATCGGCATCGCGAACGGCCATTCGACGATCACGCCATGCAACGCCGGCCTGCAGCGTCTTGCCGACGCCGCCGTCGCCGCGGTCAAGGGCACGGACGCGAATCCGCAGATCTTCGGCACGCCGACCATCTCGGACGGCATGTCGATGGGCACCGAAGGCATGAAGTACTCGCTCGTCTCACGCGAAGTGATCGCCGACTGCATCGAGACCTGCGTACAAGGTCAGTGGATGGACGGCGTGGTCGTGATCGGCGGCTGCGACAAGAACATGCCCGGCGGCATGATCGGCCTCGCGCGCATGAACGTGCCGGGCATCTACGTGTATGGCGGCACGATCCGTCCGGGCAACTGGAAGGGCACCGATCTGACCATCGTGTCGTCGTTCGAGGCGGTCGGCGAATTCACGGCGGGCCGCATGTCGGAAGAGGACTTCGAAGGCATCGAGAAGAACGCGTGCCCGTCGACGGGTTCGTGCGGCGGCATGTACACGGCCAACACGATGAGCTCGTCATTCGAAGCGCTCGGCATGTCGCTGCTGTATTCGTCGACGATGGCGAACCCCGACCACGAAAAGGTCGACTCGGCCGCTGAGTCGGCGCGCGTGCTCGTCGAAGCCGTCAAGAAAGACCTGAAGCCGCGCGACATCATCACGAAGAAGTCGATTGAAAACGCCGTCGCGCTGATCATGGCGACGGGCGGCTCGACCAACGCGGTGCTGCACTATCTGGCGATCGCGCACGCGGCTGAAGTGGAATGGACGATCGAGGACTTCGAGCGCATCCGCAAAAAAGTGCCGGTGATCTGCAATCTGAAACCATCGGGCCAGTACGTCGCGACCGACCTGCACAAGGCCGGCGGCATTCCACAGGTCATGAAGATTCTGCTCGACGCGGGTCTGTTGCATGGCGACTGCATCACCATCACGGGCAAGACGCTCGCCGAAGAACTGAAGGACGTGCCGGGCAAGCCGCGCGCCGATCAGCAGGTGATCTTCCCGATCGAGAAGGCGCTGTACAAGGAAGGCCATCTCGCGATCCTGAAGGGCAATCTCGCCGAAGACGGCGCGGTGGCGAAGATCACGGGCCTGAAGAACCCGGTGATCACCGGGCCGGCTCGCGTGTTCGACGACGAGCAAAGCGCGCTCGAAGCGATTCTGGCCGATAGGATCGTTGCCGGCGATGTCGTCGTGCTGCGCTATCTCGGCCCGAAGGGCGGTCCGGGCATGCCGGAAATGCTCGCGCCGACGTCGGCGATTATCGGCAAAGGGCTCGGCGAAAGCGTCGGCCTCATCACCGACGGACGCTTTTCGGGCGGCACATGGGGCATGGTGGTCGGCCACGTCGCGCCGGAAGCGTTCGTCGGCGGCACGATCGGGCTCGTGCAGGAAGGCGATTCGATCACCATCGACGCACACAGGTTGCTCTTGCAACTGAACGTCGACGACGCCGAATTGCAGCGCCGCCGCGCCGCCTGGCAGCAGCCGAAGCCGCGCTACACGCGCGGCGTGCTGGCGAAGTACTCGGCGCTGGCGTTGCCGGCCAACAAGGGGGCGGTCACCGGTTGATGGCGATGCGGTTTGGAAGCGACGCGGGAAGGTTTGTAACGATGCAGGCGGGCAAAACGTCGCTGCATTAGCCCTACGTAAAAGCGAAAGGGGCGCACGAAAAACCGTGTGCCCCTTTCCTTTTATAATGCCTGCACCACAAGCCGGGCATCCGCACCGGCGGAGACCAGAATGAAATCAATGTCGTATGCGGTGCTTGCAGCGGCTGCCGTGTTCGCCGCGTTGTCGATGGGCGTCAGCGCGACCGCGCATGCGGAAGCGGCGGCGGGACTCGCGCTTGCACAACAGCAAAACTGCATGAGCTGCCACTCGGTAGCACGGCCGTTCATGGGCCCAGCGCTGCACGACGTGGCCGCGAAATATTCGGGCCGCGAAGACGCGACCACCTATCTCAAGCACAAGATTCTCGATGGCAGCACCGGCGTGTGGGGCCAGGTGCCGATGCCCGCGAATACGCAGCTCACGCCCGACCAGGCGGCCACGCTCGCGAGCTGGGTGTTGACGTTGAAGTAGCGCGGCTTGTTTTGATCGGCGTTGGATCGGCCTTGGTCGGCCTTGATCGACTTGATCTGCCTTGACCGGGTACGAGCGGGCCGCGCCTGAACTGTTCCAGTCAGCGAGCGAGCCGCGCTCGATACGCGACCCTCTCTTCGATCACGCTTTCGGTGTTCGCCGCGCGATCTCCGCTTCCACCGCTTCGCGTACCCAGCCCGTCATTTCGTTCGCGAGCGTGGACACCACTTCGCGTGTGATCTGATCGACGAGCCGCGTGGTGTGCTCCTGCACGGCGCTGCGGCAGCGCGCTTCGACGATGCCGCGCCCATCGCCCGCGAGAAAATCCGCGAATCGTTCCTGTAGACGCCCGGCGATGACCTCTGCATCGACGGCGGACGATGTCTGCTCGCCCACTTCGTGCGCGAAGTCCGGCGGGACGGTGGCGCCCGCCTCGAGCGGCGTCGGCGGCTCGGTGCGATCGAACACGCCCGCCGATGCAGCCAGCACCTCGTCATGCGCGTGCTCGGCTTCGGCTGCGCGATGGGCATCGTCGGGATAGGTGGTTGGCTGTGCGTGCTGTGCGGAATGCGCCGGCGTCGCTGCGCCAGGCTCCGGTGCAAGCACGGGCTCGGGGGTCAACGTTTGTTCGGGCGAGAGAACCGGCTGCGGCGCGAGTTCGGGCTCTGGTGTCAGGCTGGGCTCACGCAGGTCCTCGGGTTCGCGAAGAGGTGTATCGGAGCGAGCCGCGGGCTGAGCTGCACTCTGAGGGGCACTCGGAGCCGTAGGCTGAATAGCGGCCTCAGCGGGCTGAGCGGCAGTTGGAGTACCGGCCTGAGCCGTGCCCTGAGTATCGGTCCGGGTAGTAGCCGGCGCCGCCGCAGTACCAGCCGCCGCAGCACCAGCCGATTCACCACCGCCCGGCACAGCCCCCGGCACACCAGCCGCACCCGCACCCCCACCGCCGCTCTGCGGCTCGCGCCGTTGCGCCGCATGGCCCGGCACGAGCACCTCTTGCAGAATAGGAATCGAATTATCGTTGGAATCGGACACGTGCGCCCTCCGTGTTTGAGTCGTAGCGGAAGCAGGCCGCGTATGCGCCGGCGCGCCTTGACAGGACACAACGCAACACATGACGCGAGGCGGGACGAAGCTCTAGCCGCCCTGCTTATAGTTGTTCAAAGCATAGCCGCGATCGCGATAGAAGCGATAGCGCTCGCGCCCGGCAATGAGTTCGTCATGTGCGTTACCGACCACTTCGAGCAACCTTTCGAAGCGCGCGAACTGCGCGGGCACGGTCGCACCGAGGTTGAGAAGCACCTGATGATGCGGCACGTCGTCGAGGTTCGCGGCCAGCACGATCGGCGTTTGCGCGGCGAGCGGCGTGCCCGCCATGCAGTGCGGCACGAAGTCGAGCGCCGAGAAAGTCCACAGTTGCTCGTCGAACGCGCGCAGCCGCTCGGGCTCAGCCACGACGATGGTGGGCTGCCCCGCCTGATACGCCTTGCGCACCAGGCGGCACGCATAAAGCAGCGAGTCGCCGACGTTCGAATGGAAGTCGATTCGAGTCATCGGCGGCCCCGCTTTACGGTTTCGGCGCGCTCTGCGACACGTGGGACACCTGCGACGCGCGCAACGTTACTGCGATGCGTCATTGCGCCGCGCGGCCGTCCACGGCCCGACCGTCCGCGGCGCGATCGATCAAGAACTGCGCGAGCAACGGCACCGGACGTCCGGTGGCGCCCTTCGCCGCGCCGCTCTTCCACGCCGTGCCGGCAATGTCCAGATGCGCCCACGGATACGCGTCGGTGAAGCGCGACAGGAAGCACGCCGCCGTCACGCTGCCCGCGGGCCGGCCGCCGATGTTCGCGAGGTCCGCGAAATTCGACTTGAGCTGTTCCTGATACTCGTCGTCGAGCGGCAGGCGCCAGGCCGGGTCCGATGCCTCGCGCGATGCGTCGAGCAGCTCGCCCGCCAGCGCATCGTTCTTGGAGAAGAGGCCGCTGTTGTGATGACCGAGCGCGATGATGCAAGCGCCCGTCAGCGTGGCAATGTCGATCACCGCGGCGGGCTTGAAGCGCTCCGCATAAGTGAGCGCGTCGCACAAGATCAGACGGCCTTCGGCGTCCGTGTTGAGCACTTCGATTGTCAGGCCCTTCATGCTCGTGACGATGTCGCCCGGCTTGGTGGCCGTGCCCGAAGGCATGTTCTCGACAGCCGGAATGATGCCGACCACATTGATCTTCAGGCCCATTTCGGCGACCGCGCGCAACGTGCCGAGCACCGAACCGGCGCCGCACATGTCGTACTTCATTTCGTCCATGCCTTCGCCGGGCTTGAGCGAAATGCCGCCCGTGTCGAACGTCACGCCCTTGCCGACCAGCACGACCGGCGCGGCCTTCGCGGCGCCGCCCTGGTACTGCAGCACGATGAACTGCGCGGGTTCGGTGGAGCCCGCCGTGACCGACAGGAACGAGCCCATCTTCAGCGCTTCGCACTGTTTTTCGCCGAGCACTTCGACCTTCAGCTTCCAGTCTTTCGCGAGCTTCTTCGCGGTGTTCGCGAGATAAGTCGGCGTGCAGACGTTGCTCGGCAGATTGCCGAGGTCGCGCGTCAGGTCCATGCCGTTGGCGAGCGCGGCGCCCTGCTTCGCGGCGAGCTTGGCGGCCTTCTCGTCGCCGGTATTCACGCTGAACACGATGCGTTTCAGCGCGCGCGCCGAGTTGTCCGGCTTGCTCTTCATCTGCGTGAACTTGTAGGTCAGTTCGCGCAGCGCGAGAATCGCGGCGCGCACAGCCCAGTCGGCCGAACGCTCGAGGATGGGCAGTTGCGCCAGCGCGAACGTAACCTGCACGACCTTGGTGGCGAGCAACGCGCGCCATGCCGCGCGCACTGCTTCGCCATAGGCTTTCTGACTGAAAGCGTCCTGTTTGCCGAGCCCGACGAGCAGCACGCGCGATGCGCCGATACCCGAGACTTCATGCAGGAACAGCGTGCTGCCCGCTTTGCCTTCCATGTCGCCCGCCTTGATGATGCGGGTCAGGAGGCCCTTGGTGGCTACGTCGATTTCGAGTGCCGCGCCCGAGAGCGTCTGCGACTCGAACACGCCGATTACGATGCAATCCGATTTCCCGGTGAGGAAACCGTTTGACGAGCCTTTGGTCCAATCACAGGCTTTTATGCTAAAGTCCATCGCGCTTGTCCTCGGATAAAATCTGGGCTTAGGATGAAAGCCGCAATTATCCGCTATTTTTCCTGCGGCGGCTGCACCGGAGGCGTGGCGGAAAGCAATCCGCGCGTCGCTGAGAGCGCCCCCTCTCGTCATCAATAATGATCTTCGAACGCTCCCTCCAGCGCGAACTCGCGTATACGGCTGGTGCCGTGTTCATGGTTCTGCTTACGCTCGTGCTGACCACGATGATGATCCGCATCGTCGGCTTCGCGGCGCAAGGCGAGATCGACCCGCGCGACGTGCTGGTCCTGATCGGTCTAACCGTGATCGGCTATCTCGCCATCATGCTCGTCGCCACTTTGTTCGTGTCGATCCTGTTCGTGCTGACGCGCTGGTACAAAGACTCCGAGATGGTCGTGTGGCTTTCGTCGGGCGTGAGTCTCACCCGGTTTATCAAGCCCATCGGCATGTTCGCCACGCCGATCATTATTCTTATCTGTTTCTTCGTATTCGTCGGCTGGCCGTGGTCGAATCAGCAAAGCAAAATGATCCGCGCGCGCTTTCAGCAGCGCGACGAAGTTTCACTGCTCGCGCCTGGCCAGTTCCGCGAATCGGCTAGCAGTCATCGTGTGTTCTTCATCGAGAAGATGTCGCCGGATCAGGGCCACGTCGAGAACGTGTTCGTGACGAGCACCGAGAACGGCAAGGTCAACGTGGTGGTGTCGAAGAACGGCCATACCGAAACGCACAAGAACGGCGACCGCTTCGTCGTGCTCGAAAACGGCCGGCGCTATGAAGGCGAGCCGGGGCATCCGGATTTCCGCATCATGGAGTTCGAGCGTTACGGCGTCAAAATCGAGAGTCAGCCGGTGGTCAACACGCCCACCACGACGGGCACGCCCACGCTCACGCTGCTGCGCAATCCGACCCAGGTGAATCTTGCCGAATTCGCGTGGCGCGCGGGGCTGCCGCTCATCGCAATCAATCTGATGCTGCTCGCCATTCCGCTCGCGCATCAGAACCCGCGGCGCAGCCGCACGATCAATCTCGTGATGGCCGTGCTGATCTATCTGACGTATTCGAATCTGCTGAACGTCGTGCAGTCGTGGATCGAGCAAGGCAAGATGTCGTTCGCGCTCGGGCTCGTGATTCTGCATGTCATCGTGGCAGCGATTGTCGCGTTTATCTTCTGGCTGCGCGTGCGCAACCGGCCGCTCTTCACGAGGGCCATGTTCAGCCGTTCGCAGGGAGCCTGATCAATGCGCATCTATGAAAGGTACTTCGCGCGTCAGGTCTACCTCACGTTCATTTTCATTCTGTTCGCGTTTTCGGGCCTGTTCTTTTTCTTCGACCTGATCAACGAACTCAACTCGGTCGGTCACGGCAACTATAAATTCCAGTACGCGGTGCTGCGCGTCGCGCTGCAAACGCCGTCGCGTTTCTACGAGATCATTCCGGTCGCCGCGCTGATCAGCGCGATCTACGTGTTCGCGCAAATGGCGGCGAATTCCGAGTACACGATCTTTCGCGTGTCCGGGCTCGCCACTAATCAGGCGCTGCGCTCGCTGCTGAAAATCGGCATTCCGCTGGTGTTTTTGACGTACCTGATCGGCGAAGTGGTCGGCCCGTACACGGACCAGTTGTCCGAGCGCGTGCGGCTCGAGGCGCTCGGGTCGTCGGTGTCGAGCAACTTCCAGTCGGGCGTATGGGTGAAGGACACGCTGACCGCGCGCGCCGACGGCGAGCAGGTCACGCGCTTTGTCAACGTCGGCGAACTGAAGCCGGACGCGACCATCAGCAATGTCCGCATTTACGAGTTCGATTCGAAGTTCCGGCTTTCGAATGTGCGCATTGCGAAGAGCGGCGTGTATCAGCCGCCCGGTCATTGGCAATTGACCGGCGTGACGGATACGCAGTTGATCGACGTGCCCCCGCCTTCCGGCACGCCGGCCGATGCGCTGAATCCGGTGTATCGCGCGAGGCAGGTTGCGCTGCCCGAATATTCGTTGCGCTCGGAATTGACGCCGCAGATTTTGTCGGTGCTGCTGGTGTCGCCGGATCGCATGTCGATGTTCAACCTGTTCCGCTACATTCAGCATTTGACCGAGAATCATCAGGACACGCAGCGCTATGAAATCGCGCTGTGGCGCAAGGTGCTGTATCCGTTCGCGGTGTTCGTGATGCTGGTGCTGTCGCTACCCTTTGCGTATCTGCATACGCGCGCCGGCGTGGTCGGTATGAAGGTGTTCGGCGGGATCATGCTCGGCATGAGCTTCCAGTTGTTCAACACGCTGTTCTCGCATATCGGCACGCTAAACACGTGGCCCGCGCCGTTGACGGCGGCCACGCCTGGACTGGTTTATCTGGTGCTCGGCCTCGTCGGGCTAAAGTGGGTTGATCGCCATTAGGAGCCTTCGCGATGGCTACGCATGGGTTGATCCTGTTTGGGCATGGCGCACGCGATGTGCGCTGGCGTGAGCCCTTTGAGCGGCTCGCGCAGAAGCTGCGCGCAGCGCGCGCTTCGGGCGCGAACGGCGACGATGGCCGTGTGCGTCTCGCTTTTCTCGAGTTGATGGAGCCGGATTTGCCCACCGCGGTCGGCGAGCTTGTTGCCGACGGCTGCGATGCGATTACCGTCGTGCCGGTGTTTTTTGGGCAAGGCGGGCATATCAGGAAAGATCTGCCCGAGTTGATTCAGCGTTGCCGCGACGCGCAGCCTTCGGTGGACATTACGTGCGCGGTTGCCGTGGGTGAGGATGAGGCTGTGCTCGATGCTGTCGTGGGGTATTGCTTGCGGCAGGAGTGATTCTTTTGTTCCAGGATCGCTAGTTGCAGCCGGCGTTTAAGCCGCCACCAGAATCCCGCCCGCCACAGAGCGCGCCACGTCCTTCGCCTTCACACCTTCGCGCGCCGCAAACGCCTCGCCGATCATCAACAGACTCGGTTGCGAAGCGTCCAGCCATCTTTGCGCTTCCCCCGCAGCCAGCTCTTCGAGCGTCAACGTCAGCATGCGCTCACGCTCGGTGCTGCAGGCCTCGACAATCGCGACGGGCGTCGAAACCGGCTTGCCCGCGTCGATCAACTGCTGCGCAATCTCGACGCCGCTGTCACGCCCCATATAGAACACGAGCGAATCGGCGTTCACCTGCTCGCGAATTTCATCGGAGCCCGGCGCGCGGCTGAACGTCGCGAGTGCGACGCTGCGCGACACGCCGCGCAACGTCAACGAACGCTTCAGGGACGCCGCGCTGGCGAGCGCAGCCGTGATGCCAGGCACCACTTCATACTCGATGCCCGCGGCCTCGAGCGCACGCATTTCCTCGTCGGCGCGACCGAACAGCATCGGATCGCCGCCCTTCAGGCGCACGACGACTTCGTGTTCGAGAGCCGCATCGACGATCTGCTTGTTGATGAACTGCTGCGCCGTCGATAGCTGTCCGCAGCGCTTGCCGACAGCAATCCGCTTTGCGTGGGACGGCGCGTAGTCGAGCATCGCCGGCTCCACCAGCGCGTCGTGCAGCACGACGTCGGCGCTCGCGAGAAGCCGCGCGCCGCGCACCGTGATCAGGTCGGCGGCGCCTGGTCCCGCGCCGATCAGATAAACCTTACCCATGTGTGTCAGCCTGTTCGTCAGTGCGCTCGCTGCCAATCAATCGCCGTTACGCCGAGAACGCGCGGATCATGCCGGCCGCGACCGTGTGATGCGTCGCTTCGTCGATCAGCACGAACGCGCCCGTGCCCTGATGCGAGTCGTACACGTCGCACACCAGCGGCTTTTGCAACGTGAGCGCCACGCGGCCGATGTCGTTCATCGCGAGTTCGCGGCGATCCGTCGACTGCGACAGCGTATGCACGTCGAGCACTTCCTTGATCGAGCCGATGCGCGCGAACACAGTGTTGGTGGTCTGCTTCAGCAGATACTTGCGCTGCGTCGACAGCGGCGTGTCGTCGAACCAGCAGAGGTCCGCTTCGAGCTTCTTCGCGGGTTCAGGCGCGGCCTCGCGCAGCACGAAGGTATCGCCGCGCGACACGTCGACGTCTTCCGCGAGACGGATCGTCACCGTCTGACCGGCAAACGCGCGGTCTACCGCGGCCGTGCCGCCCACCACTGGCGCAATGATCTCGGCGACCGTCGCTTCGCGATTAGCCGGCAGCACGACGATCGTGTCGCCGACCTTGACCTCGCCCGCTTCGACGCGGCCCATGTAGCCGCGGAAGTCGTCGGCCTGGCTGCCGTCCTGGCGCGCGACCCATTGCACCGGGAAGCGCAGCGCCTGGCCCGTCGGCACTTGCACCGGCAGCGCTTCGAGCAGATCGAGCAGCGGCTCGCCCGCGTACCACGGCATGCGCTCGCTGGCCGTCACGATGTTGTCGCCCTTGAGCGCCGACACCGGCACGAAGCGCACATCGCTCAAACCGAGCTGACGCGCGAGTTCGACATACGCGTCGCGAATCTCGTTGAAGCGCGTCTCGCTGTAGTCGACCAGATCCATCTTGTTGATCGCGACGATCGCATGCTGCAAGCCGAGCAGCTTCACGATCGCGCTGTGACGCTTGGTCTGCGGCAACAGTTGCGCAACGCCGTCGACGAAGGTCACGCGCGTTGCGTCGACGAGAATGATCGCCGCATGCGCGGTCGATGCGCCCGTCACCATGTTGCGCGTGTACTGCTCGTGGCCCGGCGTATCGGCGATGATGAACTTGCGCTTCGCGGTCGCGAAGTAGCGATACGCGACGTCGATCGTGATGCCCTGCTCGCGTTCGGCTTCGAGACCGTCGGTGAGGAGCGCGAGGTCGATTTCGTCGCCGACGGTGCGCTTGTTCTTCGCGCGCGACAACGCGGAAAGCTGGTCGCTCAACACAGCCTTGCTGTCGTACAGCAGGCGGCCGATCAACGTGCTCTTGCCGTCGTCGACGCTGCCCGCGGTGATGAAGCGAAGCACGCCGAGGTCTTCTGGTTGGTGAATGCTGCTCATGATGTTCCTTTACGTATGTCGGCGTGCTTAGAAATAACCTTGCTTCTTGCGCTGTTCCATCGCGGCTTCGGAGACCTGATCGTCCATCCGGGTCGCGCCGCGCTCCGTGATTTCGGTCACGGCCGTTTCGGCGATGATCTTTTCCAGATCGTCCGCATCGCTTTCAACGGGGCAGGTGCAGCTAATATCGCCGACCGTGCGGAAACGCACCACCGCCGTTTCGCTGACTTCGCCTTCGCGCATCGGCGTGAGCGGCGTGACGGGCACGAGCAGGCCGTTGCGGCGCACGATCTCGCGTTGGTGCGCGTAGTAGATCGACGGCAATTCGAGCTTCTCGCGCGCAATGTATTGCCACACGTCGAGTTCGGTCCAGTTCGAAATCGGGAACACGCGCAGATGTTCGCCGTTATGCAGACGCGCGTTGTACAGGCTCCACAGTTCGGGGCGCTGCGCCTTCGGGTCCCATTGGCCGAACTCGTCGCGGAACGAGAAGATGCGCTCTTTCGCGCGGGCCTTTTCTTCGTCGCGACGCGCGCCGCCGATCAGCGCGGTATAGCCATGCTGTTCGATGGTTTCGAGCAACGTCACCGCTTGCGCCGCATTGCGCGAATCCGTTTCGCGACGCAGACGCACCGTGCCGCGCTTGATCGAATCTTCAACGTGGCCAACCACCAGTTCCGCGCCGATCTCTTTCGCGCGACGGTCGCGGAAGTCGATCACTTCGTCGTAGTTGTGGCCCGTGTCGATATGCACGAGCGGAAACGGCAGCACGGTCTTGCGATTCGCGCCGATGCCGAACGCCTTCAGTGCGAGCGCGAGCACGACGACCGAATCCTTGCCGCCCGAAAACAGCAGCGCCGGCTTGCTGCATTCGGCAACCAGTTCGCGCAGGATATGAATCGACTCGGCTTCGAGCCAATCGAGGTGATCCATCCGGTTCGCCGTGTTGGCAAGCGGAGCGTTGACAGTGGAATCGAGCGTGGTGCTCATGTTTGGGTCCTTCGTTGATTCGCTTGTCGAGCGGTTGCTCGCGAAGCGCACAGATTCAATTCGGTATGTGCGGCGTGAAGAAGCAAAGACAAGTCTTCAACTCCACGCCGCATCAATAAGCGATGCTTCAGGCCGGGGCGTTCTCGCTGCGATCCACAGCAATCGGCGTGATCGTCGTGATGTGCAGTCCGCATTCCTTCGTGTCGCGCGACTCCCACCACCAGCGGCCCGCGCGGCTGTCCTCGCCGGGACGCACGGCGCGCGTGCACGGCTCGCAGCCAATGCTCGGATAACCGCGCGCATGCAGCGGATTCACCGGCACGTCGAACGCCTTGAGGTAATCCCATACTTCGGCTTCGGTCCAGTCCGTGAGCGGATTGAACTTCGCGATGTTGCGCGCGGCGTCGTGCTCTTCCTCGTGCAGTTCGGCACGCGTGACCGACTGCTCGCGGCGCTGGCCCGTCACCCATGCGCTGACATCCGACAGCGCGCGATTGAGCGGCTCGACCTTGCGGATTTCGCAGCAGCGCTTGCGCAGATCGACGCTTTCATAGAACGCGTTCAGACCATGCGACGCGACGTATTCTTCGACGGCGGCAGCTTGCGGATGAAACTGCTCGATGTCGTAGCCATAACGCTCTTTCACGCGATCGATCATGCCGAGCGTCTCGGCGTGCAAGCGGCCAGTATTCAGCGAGAAGATGCCGATCTTCACGCCGCGCGACAGGATCGCGTGCGTGAGCAGCATGTCTTCGGCGGCGAGGCTGCTCGCGAACTTCACGTTCGCGTGACGCGCGGCGATCGAATCGAGCAGCGCATTCAGGCGCTCGACTTTCGCAGCGAGTTCGGGCGCGAGCGACTGCGATAAAGCGGCGCTCATGCCGAAACCTTTTGCGAAGCAGCCGACGACGAAGCCGAAGCAGCGCGGCGGCGGAACAGCGGCGCCGGTTCATCGAACGCGCCCTGATACTGCACGGTGAAATCGTCGAATGCCTTGATGGCGTCGCCGATGTCTTTATCCGCGCGCACGGCGAATGCGTCGAAGCCGCAACGCAACATCAAACGCACCTGGTCGCGCAGCACGTCGCCAATGGCGCGCAATTCGCCCTTGTAGCCATAGCGCTCGCGCAGCAGGCGGCCGATGCTGTAGCCGCGCCCATCGCGAAACACCGGGAAGTCCACGGCAATCACCGCGAGCTTGTCGAAATCGCCGGCGATGTCCGCCGGTTCGCTGTCCGGCGCGAGCCACACGCCGAGTTCAGCGGCGCCGCGCGACGCGCTCAATGCGTCGCGCTCCGCTTGCCAGAATGCCAGCGGCACGATGATCTTGCCGGCCGGCAGTTCGTTCAGCGCGGGCAGCGAGCCGTCTTCGGCGGGACGCACGAGCGTCCAGTCATCGTTGACGATCGCGCGATTCTTGATGATAGAAGCCATCTGTTCTGTATCCTTTGCGCGCTTACGCGTGAGCCGGTTGACGCGATGCGTACACGCGTTCCTTGAACGGAGCGATGCCGATGCGGCTGTACGTGTCGATGAAACGCTCGCCTTCCTCGCGATGCTCGACGAACGTGTCGATCACCTTCGAGATCACGTCCGGCATTTCTTCCGCCGAGAACGACGGGCCGATCACGCGGCCGAGATGCGCGCCGGTTGCGCCCGTGCCCTGCTCGCCGCCGAGCGTCACCTGATACCACTCCGAGCCGTCCTTATCGACGCCCAGAATGCCGATATTGCCCACATGGTGATGACCGCAAGCGTTGATGCAGCCCGAGATATTCAGCGACACGTCGCCCAGGTCGTACACGAAGTCCAGATCGTTGAAACGCTCCTGAATCGCGAGTGCAATCGGGATCGACTTGGCATTCGCGAGCGAGCAGAAATCGCCGCCCGGGCACGCGATGATGTCGGTCAGCAAGCCGATGTTCGGCGTCGCAAAACCTTGCGCCTTGGCCTTTTCCCACAGCGCGAACAGGTCGCGCTTCTTGACGTTCGCGAGAATCAGATTCTGTTCGTGCGACACACGAACTTCGCCCAGCGAATATTCGTCGGCCCAATCGGCGACGGCTTCCATTTGCGCGTCGGTTGCGTCGCCCGGCGCGACGATGCCGTTTTTCAGCGACAGCGTCACGGCCGCGTAACCCGCGACCTTATGCGGACGCACATTGCGCTCGACCCAACGCGCGAAGCCACGGTTTTCGAGCAGATGCTTTTCGAACGAAGCGTCCGTGTCGGCGAGCTTCTCGTACACCGGCGGCTGGAAGTATTGCGACACGCGATCGAGTTCGGCTTGCGTCAGCGTCGAAGGACCGTCCTTCAGATGCTGCCATTCCTCTTCGACCTGCGCGGCGAACTTCTCCGGCGACAGCGCCTTCACGAGAATCTTGATACGCGCCTTGTACATGTTGTCGCGGCGGCCGTAGCGGTTGTACACGCGCAGCACGGCTTCGCTGTACGTCAGCAGATGTTGCCAGGGCAGATCGCGACGAATGACCGCGCCGACGATCGGCGTGCGGCCCAGACCGCCGCCCGCCAGAATGTCGACCACCAGTTCGCCTTGCGCGTTGCGCTTCACGTACACGCCCATGTCGTGAATCTGCACGGCGGCGCGATCTTCCTGCGAACCCGAAACGGCGATCTTGAACTTGCGCGGCAGCCACAGGAACTCGGGGTGGAACGTCGACCATTGACGCAGAATTTCCGCCCACGGCCGCGGGTCGACGAATTCGTCGGGCGCCACGCCCGCGAACTGATCGGCGGTAATGTTGCGGATGCAATTGCCCGACGTCTGGATCGCGTGCATTTGCACCGACGCGAGCTTGCGCAGAATCTCCGGCGTTTCCTCGAGCTTGATCCAGTTGTACTGGATGTTCGAGCGCGTCGAGAAATGGCCATAGCCGCGGTCGTGCTCGCGCGCGATCACGGCCAGCATGCGAAGCTGGTCGCTGCGCAGATTGCCGTAGGGAATCGCGATGCGGTGCATGTACGCGTGGCGCTGGTAGTACAGGCCGTTCTGCAGACGCAGCGGACGGAACTCCTCTTCGCTCAATTCGCCCGACAAGCGGCGGCGAACCTGATCGGCGTACTGCGCGACCCGTTCATCGACGATGGTCTGGTCGTACTGATCGTATTGGTACATTCGGGGACCCCAATTTTTTGGCTTGCACACACGACGGTCCGGCGACCGGCGCTCCGGCTCCGCCGCGCTTCTGAACATCCGTGTTTGTCAGCTCGATGGAGTCAGGGTTTAGACCTATCTCTCATTTGCTTATAACAAATACAGATATCCATATTGAAAAAGATGGACAGATCGTAATAAACTCGCCTTATATTTCAAACGACTAAAAAATTCTTTTGATATGCGGAGAGGTTATATGAACCTGCATCAGTTCCGCTTCGTCCGCGAGGCTGTGCGGCAGAACTTCAATCTGACCGAAGCGGCCAAGGCGCTGTTTACAAGCCAGCCGGGGGTTTCCAAGGCGATCATCGAGCTCGAGGACGAGCTGGGCGTGGAAATCTTCACGCGCCACGGCAAGCGCGTGCGTTCGCTGACCGAACCGGGGCGCATCATCCTGCAATCGGTCGAGCGTATTTTGCAGGAAGTCGAGAGCCTGAAACGCGTCGGCAAGGACTACGCGGCGCAGGATCAGGGCAACCTGGTGATCGCGGCCACGCACACGCAGGCGCGCTATTCGCTGCCCGCCGCCATCGCGGAGTTCAAGAAACGCTTCCCGAAGGTTCACCTTTCGATTCTGCAAGGCAGCCCGACGCAAGTGGCCGAGATGGTGCTGCACGACCAGGCGGACCTCTGCATCGCCACAGAGGCGATCTCCAACTATAAAGAACTCGTGTCGCTGCCGTGCTTCCAGTGGCATCACGTCGCCGTGATGCAGCCGGATCACCCGCTGCTCGACCGCAAACTGTTGTCGCTGGACGATCTGACCCAGTATCCGCTGATCACCTACGACAACGCGTTCGCCGGCCGCACCAAGATCAACGAGGCGTTCCGGCTGCGCGCGCTGCATCCGGACATCGTGCTCGAGGCGATCGACGCCGACGTGATCAAAACGTATGTCGAACTCGGCCTCGGCGTCGGCATCATGGCGGACATCGCGTTCAACGCCGAGCGCGACCGTCATCTGCGCGCGATGCCGGTCGGCCACCTGTTCGGCAGCAACGTGACGCGGGTCGCGCTCAAGCACGGCGCGTATCTGCGCAGCTATGTGTATACGCTGGTCGAGCTTCTGTCGCCGGGCCTGAACCGCAGGCTGATCGAACAGGCGCTCAAGGGCGAACACGAAACCTACGAACTTTGATTTGACCAACGCGCTTTGCTTTGTCCGCTACGGAGACCTATCGATGACGTCGCATAAAAACAGACTTCGCGGCCTCGCCGCTCTCGGCGCGCTCTTGCTCGCCACCGCCGCGCATGCCGACATCAAGGTCGGCATCGACCTGTCGAGCACCGGCCCGGCCGCCGTGATCGGCATCACCAGCAAGAACGCGATGCTGATGTGGCCGGCCACGATCGCCGGCCAGAAAGCCGACTATATTTTTCTCGACGACGCGTCGGACCCAGGCGCCGCCGTGCGCAATATCCGCAAGCTGATCAACGAAGACCACGTCGACGTGATCGTCGGCCCGAACATCACGCCGGCCGCGATGGCCGCGCTCGATCCGGTCACCGAAAGCCAGACGCCGATGATCACGCTGATCGGCTCCGCCAGCGTGGTCGAGCCGCAGGAAGGCAAGAAGGTGTGGGCCTACAAGATGGCGCAGACCGACAGCGCGATGGCCGACGTGATGACGCGCTACATGTCGAACCATAACGTGAAGACGGTCGGCTTCATCGGTTTCGCGGACGGCTACGGCGAAAGCTGGCTCAACGAGTTCAGCAAGTTCGCGGCGCTGCGCCACATTCAACTGGTCGCGACCGAGCGCTATAACCGCACCGACGCGAGCGTCACCGGGCAGATTCTCAAGCTGATGGCCGCGAAGCCCGACGCGATTCTGATCGCCGGCGCGGGCACGCCGACGGTGCTGCCGCAGCGCACGCTGATCGAGCGCGGTTATAAAGGGCCGATCTATCAGACGCACGGCATCGCGACGCCGGAGTTCATCAAGCTGGGCGGCAAGGACGTCGAAGGCACGCTGTTTCCGACGCAGCCGGTCGTGGTCGCGCGCACGTTGCCGGCGGATCATCCCGCGAAAAAAGCGGCGCTCGCGTTCGCGAACGACTATGAAGCGAAGTACGGCGCAGGCAGCGTCACGCAATTCGCGGGCGATGCAGCGGGCGTTTATCCGCGCCTACAGGATGCGGTCACGCGCGCGCTGAAGACGGCGCAACCGGGAACGCAGGCTTTCCGCGTGGCGCTGCGCAACGAACTCGAGCACGCCCATGAACTGGTGGTGCCGAACGGCGTCGTGAGTACGAGCGCGAAGGATCACGTGGGACTGGATCAGCGCGCGAGCGTGATGGGCATCATTAAGAACGGCAAGTTCGTGTACTTGAGCCAGTAAGCGTCTAACAAGCGACGGTTACGCGTGGAGCGGCGCTTCACGCGTAACTTAACCGCCGCGCTGAAATTGTTAAAGTAGTAGTCTTCAACCGACCGGCATTACCACACCATGCGCACCACGCGAGCCATCCACGCCGTCGAGCGCCTGAAAACGCGCAGCGGCAATCCGCAGTTCGCCGCGATCAGCCTTTCGGGCGGCCTCTTTTATCTCGTCGACAAATCATGCGGCTCCGACAAGAAAGTCTCCGACCCGCTCACGCTCGACGACTTCGTCAAGTTCGTCGATGCATACGGTCCGCCCAAGCCTCGCAAGGCAAGCAAGCTCGATATCGCGTTCGAAGCGCAGATCAAGAAGAGCAAAGGCGGTTAGAACAGTCAGGGCGCAATCTCGCGCCACTGACCATCGGCCGCGCTGCTCGCCAGCACGGCGTCGATAAAACGCAGACCCGCCACGCCGTCATCCACGGTTGTCAGCAACAGACTTTCCGGCGGCAGCGCGCGGCCCTCGTTCAGCGCCTCGATCTGCAACGCGGCGTCCTTGTACAACTGCGCGAACGCTTCCAGATAACCTTCGGGATGACCCGCCGGCACCCGCGTCGCATGGGCCGCGCTCGCGCCGCTCACGCGTGCGCGCGTCAAACGCTGCGCTGCTGCGCCAAGCGGCGTGAACCACAATTCGTTGGGCTGCTCCTGATCGAATGCGAGGCTCGCCTTGGTTCCGTACACGCGCAGACGCAATGCATTCTCCGCGCCGCTCGCGACCTGGCTCGCCCACAGCATGCCGCGCGCGCCGTTCGCGTAGCGCAGCATGGCCTGCACATGATCGTCGATGCGCCGTCCCGGCACGAACGTATGCAACTCCGCGGAAAGCGCGACGGGCGTCATGCCCGTGACGAACGCGGCAAGCTGATAAGCATGCGTGCCGATATCGCCGAGACAACCTGCCGGCCCCGCCAACGCCGGGTCCGTGCGCCAGCCGGCCTGCTTGTTCAGGCCGCCGTTTTCAATCGGTTCGGCGAGCCAGTCTTGCGCATATTCGACCTGCACGACGCGAATCTGACCGAGTTCGCCGGCTTCGATCATCTCGCGTGCGTGGCGCACCAATGGATAGCCGGAGTAGGTGTGCGTCAGCGCAAAGAGCCGGTTCTTCTCGCGCGCGAGTTTCGCCAGCGCTTCGCCTTCGGCGAGCGAAATGGCGAGCGGCTTGTCGCACACCACATGGATGCCGGCTTCGAGAAACGCGGTCGCGACCGGCGCATGCAGATGATTCGGCGTGACGATAGCGACCGCGTCGATGCCGTCATCGCGTGTCGCTTCCACGCGCGCCATCTCGCGCCAGTCGTCGTAGCTGCGCCCGATGCCCGCTTCCGCCGCGCTCTGCCGCGCGCGCTCCGGATCGGACGACAACGCGCCCGCCACCAGTTCGAAGCGATCGTCGAGCCGCGCCGCGATCCGATGCACCGCGCCGATGAACGCGCCCTGCCCGCCGCCGACCATGCCGAGCCTGAGTCTTCTGAGTCTCTTGTATGGCATCGCGCTTCTTCCTTTCGCCTGTCGTTGCTGTCGTTGCTGTCGTTGCACTGCGCTTGACTACGCTTACCTACGCTTACCTACGCTCAAATGCCGAGCACGCGTTTTAATTGCGCCGCGTCGACGCCGCTGCCCGCGAAGTCGTCGAATGCATGTTCGGCCACGCGGATAATGTGCTCGCGAATGAACTGCGCGCCTTCGCGCGCGCCGTCGTGAGGATGCTTGAGCGCGCACTCCCATTCGAGCACTGCCCAGCCGGGGAAATCGTATTGCGCCATCTTCGAGAAGATCGCGCGAAAGTCGATCTGCCCGTCGCCGAGCGAACGAAAACGCCCCGCGCGCTCGACCCAGCCGCTATAGCCGCCATACACGCCCTGCTTGCCGTTCGGCCGGAATTCCGCGTCCTTCACATGAAACGCCTTGATGCGCTCGTGATAGATGTCGATGAACGCGAGATAGTCGAGCTGCTGCAAAACGAAATGGCTCGGATCGTAGAGAATGTTCGCGCGCGGATGCTGCCTCACTGCATCGAGAAAACGCTCGAAGGTCACGCCGTCATGCAGGTCTTCGCCCGGATGCAGTTCGTAGCAGACGTTCACGCCGGCGGCGTCGAATGCGTCGAGAATCGGCGTCCAGCGGCGCGCAAGTTCGTCGAATGCGGCTTCGACCAGACCGGCTGGACGCTGCGGCCACGGGTACAGATACGGCCACGCGAGCGCGCCGGAAAACGACACATGCGCATCGAGCCCGAGACGCTGCGACGCCTTCGCCGCGAGCTTCAATTGCTCGATGGCCCATTCGGTGCGCGCTGACGGATTGCCGCGCACGTGAGCCGCCGCAAAGCCGTCGAACAAGGTGTCGTACGCGGGATGCACGGCCACGAGTTGCCCTTGCAGATGCGTCGACAACTCGGTGATCGTCACGCCCGCGTTGTCCACGGTCTCTAGCAACTCGTCGCAATACGACTGACTCGACGCGGCCTGTTCGAGATCGATCAGGCGCGCATCGCACGGCACCTGAATGCCCTTGAAGCCGAGACTCGCGGCCCAACTGGCCAGGTGCGCGAGATTGTCGAACGGCGCCTCGTCGCCCATGAATTGAGCGAGAAAAATCGCCGGACCTTTGATGGTTTTCATCGTTGGGTTCCTTTAACCTTGGGTTCCTTTGATCTTGGGTTGATCTACCCATTAACGAGGGCCGCGCTTCACGATCAGAACGGCGAATCGGGGAAGTAGAACTGCTGCGCGTTTTCCTTCGTGATCAGCACCGAAGGAATGATCGTCGTAGCAGGCAGCTTCTCGCCTTTGAGACGCGCCTCGGCGGTGAGCTTGATCGCGTCGTAGATGAATTTCGGCGAGTACGATACGTCGGCCTTGATGAGCGGCGCGCCGTCCATCACGTTCTTCACCATGCCCTTCGAGCCCGCACCGCCGAATACGATCTTGACGTCGCTGCGCTTCGCCTGGTCGATGGCCTTCAGCACGCCGACCGCCATGTCGTCGTCGGCGGCCCAGACGGCGTCGATGTGCTTGAAGCGCGTGAGGTAATCCTGCATCACCTTGAACGCGTCGTCGCGATTCCAGTTCGCGTATTTCGCGTCGAGAATCTTGATGTTCGGATAGCCCTTCAATACGCCGGTGAAAGCGGTCCAGCGTTCGTTGTCGAGCGTGGTCGGAATGCCGCGCAGCGCGACGATGTCGCCCTTGCCGTCCAGCGCTTTCGCCAGAAATTCAGCAGGAATTCTGCCGAACGCGGTGTTGTCGCCGGCCACGTATGCATCCTGCGCGCTGGTGTCGGTCAGGCCGCGGTCCACCACCGTCACATACACGCCCTTCTTCTTCACCTGCGCGACCGGTTGCGTGAGCGACGCCGATTCGAACGGGAAAATCACGAGCGCATTGATCTTGTTGACGGTCACCAGATCCTGCAACTGGTTGGCCTGCTCGGGCGAGCCGGCCGCGGTCTTGACGATCACTTTCAGATTCGGATGTTCTTTCTCAAGATCGGCCTTCGCCTTGTTGGCCCACCAGACGATGCCGCCCGTGAAGCCGTGGTCGGCGGTTGGGATCGCGACGCCCAGCGTGACCTTGTCGTCGGCGCGCGCGATGCCCGCCGTGCTCACTATGCCCAACGCCAGCATGCCGGCGCCGATCGCTCGAATGACCTGCTTCATGGTGTGTCTCCTATCTGATGTTGTGAGGCGATCGTGCGCCCCTTCCGTTGTTTCACCGTGAATCACCGTGAATCGCTACCGCCTTCCGCGTTGAACGAACGCGACGAAGATAATCACCACGCCCTGCACCGCCGCGTTCAGATACACGCTGATGATGCTGGTGAGATTCAGAATGTTGGCGATCACCGAGAGCAGGATCGCGCCGACCACGGTGCCGACCACGCGTCCTTCGCCGCCCTTGAGCGCCGTTCCGCCGACGACCACCGACGCAATCGCCTCCAGCTCCCACAGCAGGCCGGTGGTCGGCGTCGCCGAGCCGAGGCGCGGCACGTACAGCACCGTGGCCACGCCGACGCAGATGCCGAGCAGCACATACGTGACGATCTTCACCGTGTCGACGCGTATCGCCGCATAACGCGCGACCTGTTCGTTCGAGCCGATCGCCTGCACGTGCCGGCCGAATGCGGTGCGGTTGAGAATCAGCGCGCCGCCTGCGGCCGTCACGAGAAACACCCAGATCGGCACCGGCACGCCGAAGAGGCTCGCGTAATACACCGGCCCATAAAGATCGGATAACGAATTGTCGAGCGTCAGCGCGCCGCCGTCGGCGAGCCACGTCAGCACCGCGCGAAAGATGCCGAGCGTGCCCAGCGTGACGATGAACGGCTCGATGCGTCCTTTAGTGATCAGCAAACCGTGCGCGCAGCCGAACAGTCCACCGAGTACGAGCGCGAATGCGATGCCCAACGTGACGATGACGAGCGGCGGGAACGTATGGCCGCCGACGCCCGCCGCGAGCCCGTTCATCAGCCAGATCATGCTGCCCGCGATCAGCGCGGCCATTGAGCCGACCGACAGGTCAATGCCGCCCGAGATGATCACGAACGTCATGCCGACCGCGATAATGCCGATGAACGACGTGCGCGTGAGCACGTTCATCATGTTGTCGAGCGTGGCGAAATCGCGGTTCAGCAGCGTGCCGGCGATGCACAGCGCGATCAGGCCGGCGAACGGCCCAAGCGCATACAGACGATGCGCGAAGCGCAACGCGCGGCCGGATTGCACGGCTTCAGTGGGTGCCGGTCGCATGAGCGATCAACTCCTCTTCGGTCAGATGGTCGAGCGTGAGCGTGGCTTGCAGACGTCCCGCGCGCATCACGGCGACGCGATGGCACAAGCCGATCAGCTCGATCAGTTCGGATGAAATGACGATCACCGCGCGGCCTTGCGCGGCGAGACGATGAATCAGGAAATAGATGTCGCGTTTTGCGCCGACGTCGACGCCGCGCGTCGGTTCGTCGAGCACGATCACGTCGGGCTCCGGCTGAAGAAACTTGGCGAGCGCGAGCTTCTGCTGATTGCCGCCCGAGAGCATGCGCGCGCGGCTCGACAGATCGCCCGTGCGTATGCCGAATTCGCTCACCGCATGCTTCAACGCGTCGCGGCCCGCCTTCATGTCGAGCAGCGGATGCGCGTAGCGTTCGAGCGTCATCAGCGTGACGTTGTCCTGCAGGCTCAGGTTCACATGCAGGCCCTTGCCCTTGCGGTCCTCGCTGAGATACGTGAGGCCGTGACGCATCGCATCGCGCGGGCTTTTCAGATCGACGGCATGCCCGGCGATTTCGATGCGCCCAGCCGTGCGCTTGCGCAAACCGATGATCGCTTCGAAGGCTTCGGTGCGGCCCGCGCCGACGAGTCCGGCGAAGCCGAGCACTTCACCGGCGCGCACGTCGAAGCTCAGATTGTCGACCCACTCCGGCACCGCGAGCCCTTCGACTTTGAGCGCGACCGGCGCGCTCGCGGACACGGTGATCTTGTCGGGGAACATGTCGGACACGTCGCGGCCGACCATCAGGTTCGCCATCTGCTGCCGCGCAAGCGCCGCCGTTTCGTTGCGCGCGACGAAGCGGCCGTCGCGCATCACGATCACTTCGTCGGTGATGCGCTCGACTTCATCGAGCTTGTGCGAGATGTAGACGATGGTCGCGCCGTCGGCCTTCAGCTTCGCCATCAGCGTGAAAAGCCGCTCGGTTTCGGACGGCGTGAGCGTAGCGGTCGGCTCGTCCATGATGAGCAGACGCGCGCGGCGCGACAGCGCCTTCGCGATCTCCACCATCTGCTTTTCCGCGACGATCAGTTCGCGCACCTTCGTATCCGGCGCCTTGTCGAGACCCACCTGCGCGAGATAACGCGCGGCTTCGGCGCGCATCGCGGCGTCGTCGACGAACCAGCCGCGCCGCTTCTCGTGGCCGAGGTACATGTTCTGCGCAATCGTCAGATGCTCGGCGAGGTTGAACTCCTGGTGAATCAGCACGATGCCTTGCGCTTCGGCGTCGCGCGATCCGGCAAAGTGTTGCGCATGGCCGTCGACCAGCAACGTGCCCGACGTCGCGGTTTCGTAGCCGGCGAGAATCTTCATCAGCGTCGACTTGCCCGCGCCGTTCTCGCCGAGCAAACCGTAGATGCGCCCAGGCGCGAGATCGAAGCTCACGCCGTGCAGCACGCACACGGGGCCGAAGTCTTTGCGGATGTCGTCGAAGCGGATCGCGAGACTCATGGCTCAGGTGCTCCCGCGAATCACGAGCCGATGCGGCAGCAGCACGCCCGGCACGTTCGCCAACGGATTCGCGAGCCGCTGCAACAGGAGGCGCGCGGCGGTCTCGCCGAGTTCGCGCATCGGCTGGGCGATGGTGGTGAGCGGCGGATCGACTTGCGCGGCGATCGAGATGTCGTCGAAGCCGACCACGGCGACATCCTGCGGCACGCGTTTGCCGATGCTGCGCAAGCCGTGCAGGACGCCGGTCGCGAGCGTGTCGGAGACGGCGAAGATCGCGCTCGGCGGCTCCGTTTGTCCTTGTCCCCGCCCTTGCCTCGGCAGCATCAGCGAAACCGCCGCCGACGCGCCCGCCTCGTAGTCGAGACTGTTCAGATTCATGCGCCAGCCGTCGAGCGGCTCGATGCCCGCCTCGGTCAGCGCATCGAGATAACCTTGCTGACGCTGCCGCGCGTACAGGTAGTCGACGTCCGAATTGATGAGGCCGATGCGCCGGTGGCCGCGCGCGAGCAGATGCCGCACGGCGTCGCCCGCGGCCCGATAGTTGTCGATGCCCACATACGGCACGCCCATCGCCGGATCGAATTCGCAGCACGCGACCCACGGCAGCGCGCTCGACGCTTCGCCGAGCGCCTGCTGGATCGTCGCGGGATCGAGGCAGATCGCGCCGTCCGCGCGGCGGCGGCGCAGCAGATCGAAGTAGCTGCGCTCGCGGCCGGGGTCGGCGCCGGTATCGCACAGAAGCATGAAATAGCCGTGCTGGCGCGCGATGCTGTCGATGCCGCGCACGATCTCCGCGTAAAACGGATTGCCGAAGTCGGGGACCATCGTCAGCAGCAGGCGGCTTTCCGCGGTTCGCAGATTGCGCGCGAGTTCGTTGACGCGGTAGCCGCTTGCGTCGATGGCGGCCAGCACCTTGTCGCGCGTCGCGGGCCGCACGTTCTCGTGCGCGTTCAGCACGCGCGACACCGTGGCGACGGAAACGCCCGCCTGCCGCGCGACGCCGGCGATCGACAAACCTTCGGGCGCGGGCGTGACTGCGGCTGCGCGCGTGGCAGCGCTTTGCACAGGCTTCGCTTTCGACGTCGGTCTCGACACGGACGCGGCTCCAGAATGTAATCGATTACATTTTTGAGCGATGACAGCCCGAAGTGCAAGCCCAGATTGCTAGGGATTAACACGGGGGCAACGGCGGGCAGCAGCGGGGCAACGCGGACAAAAGCAGCCGCGCCGCGCTGCGCGCCCTGGCCCGGAACCCCGGCGCCATTTGGTACAATCCCGCAGTTACCCTGCCGTGCCTGCCTGCCGGCTTCAATGCCGAGGCTCATGCCCAGGCGCCCGCGCAGCGGATAAATCGCAAAACTCGCAAACCAGAACCGCCAATCCACCATGAACATCGAGCAAGCGCGTTTCAACATGATCGAACAGCAGATCCGCCCCTGGGAAGTGCTCGACCAGGACGTGCTGAATCTGCTGTCGATCGTCAAGCGTGAAAACTTCGTCCCCGCCGCGTACCACGAACTGGCCTTCGTCGACTTCGAAGTGCCGCTGCCGGCCGGCCAGCACATGCTGGCGCCGCGCGTCGAAGCGCGCACGCTGCAGGAACTGGCGGTGAAGAAGCACGAAAGCGTGCTGGAAATCGGCGCCGGCTCGGGTTATATGGCGGCACTGCTCGCGCATCGCGCGCAACATGTGCTGACGGTGGACATCGAACCTGAACTCGCCGAACTCGCGAGAACCAACCTGATCGCCAACGGCGTGCTCAACGCGGAAGTGGCGACCGGCGACGCCGCGCGCGGCTGGTCCGCCGCCGCGCCGTACGACGTGATCTGCGTGTCGGGCGGACTGCCCGTGCTGCCGCAGGAAATCCTCGAACAACTGAAGGTGGGCGGCCGTCTGGCGGCATTCGTCGGCACGGCGCCGGTCATGAAGGCGCAGATCATCACGCGCATCGACGAAAAGCAGTACCGCATTGCCGACGTGTTCGAGACGTATGTCGAGCCGCTCGTCAACGCCGTGCAGCCGCCGCGCTTCAAGTTCTGATTCGCCTGTTTTTCACGGACGGCCGGCGCGCGCCGCCGTCCTTTGAACGGAAGTCCCGCTGATGCAAAACCTGACCGCTCCCGCACTCGCCGAATGGCTCGCCGACACGTCGCGCCCCGCCCCCGTGCTGCTCGACGTGCGTGAACCGTGGGAAATCCAGACGGCGGCGATGCCGGGCATCGTGTCGATTCCGATGCGCGAGATTCCCGCGCGCAGCGAGGAACTCGACGACGACGCGCAAATCGTCTGCATCTGCCATCACGGCGCGCGCAGCGCCCAGGTCGCCATGTTCCTCGAATCGCGCGGCCACGCCAACGTCTTCAATCTGCAAGGCGGGATCGACGCCTGGTCGCGTCAGGTCGATCCGTCGGTTCCGACGTACTGATCGCGTACTGATCGTTCAGAGGCGGTTGGCGGTTCGTTTCCGCCAGCTCGAGCGTGAGCCCGCGAAACGCGGACTCACGTCAATCGCTACTACGCCTGCACGAACGCCAGAAGATCCGCGTTCAATACATCCGCATTCACGGTCAACATGCCGTGCGGGAAGCCCGGATACGTTTTCAGCGTGCCGTTCTTCAGCAGCTTGATCGACTTCAGCGCCGCGTCCGCATACGGCACGATCTGATCGTCCTCACCATGCAGCACCAACGTGGGCACCGAGATCGCGCGCAGGTCCCCGCTCTGGTCCGTTTCCGAGAAAGCCTTGATGCCCTCATAGTGGGCCTTCGCGCTGCCCATCATCCCCTGACGCCACCAGTTCTGAATCACGCCTTGATGGACCGTCGCGCCCGCACGGTTGAAGCCGTAGAACGGGCCCGCCGGAACATCGACAAAGAATTGCGCGCGATTGGCTGCAAGCGCCGCGCGAAAGCCGTCGAAAACCTCGAGCGGCAAGCCTTCGGGATTCGCCTCGGTCTTGAGCATCAGCGGCGGCACGGCGCTCACCAGCACCGCCTTCGCCACGCGGCCGGAAGGCTCGCCATGCTTCGCCACGTAACGCGCCACCTCGCCGCCGCCCGTCGAATGGCCGATGTGCACCGCGTTGCGCAAGTCGAGCGCTTCGACCACGGCGAAGGCGTCGGCGGCGTAGTGGTCCATGTCGTGTCCTTCCGACACTTGCGACGAGCGGCCGTGACCGCGCCGGTCATGGGCGATCACGCGATAGCCCTTCTGGACGAAGAACAGCATCTGCATATCCCAGTCGTCGGAAGACAATGGCCAGCCATGATGGAAGACGATCGGCTGCGCGTCTTTCGGGCCCCAGTCCTTGTAGAAAATTTCGACGTTGTCCTTCGTTGTCACATACGGCATGGTCGTTTCTCCGGTTGAGATTTTTGGCGATAGCCGGCTACATGATCCGGCTGCCGTGTTACGAAAGCCACCACGGTGGCGGCGACTGCACAAGCAACTGCAAACGCATCGAATGGAGAATACGGACGCGCTCCGCGTTATGGAAGAGATTTGCACCGCTTCGCCGCATTGATTGCGAAATTTCACAGGTTTTTCGGCATGCCACACAGGCACCATGCTCTGTTCATTCTGGGAGCCGTGTGATGAGACTAATAAAGATCGCGATGCTGGCCGCAACGTTGTTGCCGCTGTCATCGTTTGCGGCGCTTGGCGGCGCCCCCGTCGCGAACGCCTCCGCGCCGCTCGTGCTGCGCGCCGCGGCGACGCAGTCGGTTGCGGATTCCGCTTCGGCGTCCGCTTCCGCGTCCCCTGCCGCGGGCAGCCAGCCGGCCAGCGCCGTCACCGCTACGGCGCCCTACACGATGCGCCAGTCCGTCGACGCGAACGGCGTCACGATCCGCGAATACCTGCTGCCGGCCAACGTCGTGTTCGCCGTCACCTGGCAAGGGCCGATCCGCCCGAACATGCGCGCGCTGCTCGGCAGCTACTTCACGAACTACGTTGCCGCCGGACAGAGCGGCGTGCGCGGCTCCGGCCCGCTGATAGAAGGCAACGACGATTTCCGCATCGAGTCCGCAGGCCGCCTGGGGAACTTCTCCGGCATGGCCTGGCTGCCGCGTCTGTTGCCCGCGGGCGTGCGTCCCGGCGACCTCGAATAACCGCCGCTCGGCACGAAGAGAACAAGACATGAATACATTGAAGAAGACGCTTTCGCTCGCGGCCGCCATTGGCGTGTTCGCGCTTTCGGCATGTGGAGGCGGCGGCAGCAGTGGCGGCAGCAACAATCAGGGCAGCAATTCGGTTGGCTGGAATGCGACGCCGGACTGGACGCCGCACGGCTCAGGCACGGACTCGGGGAATTCATCGCTGCCCGCAACCGGCGACAACACGGCGACGATCACCGTCGACAAGTCGATGGGCAGCATCAACATGCCGAAGGTGTCCATCAAGATCTGCGTGCCGGGCACGCAGAGCACGCCGCAATGCGTGACCGTGGACAACATGCTGGTCGACACCGGCTCCACGGGCGTGCGCATCGCCGCGCGCGCGATTCCCACGCTGGCCCCGTTGCTGCTCACGCAGGTCGGCGCTGCGGACGACACGAGCGGCTCGGCGCCTATCGTCGAATGCATGCCGTTCGCGTCGGGCTACACGTGGGGCTCGGTCAAGCGCGCGGACATCACGATCGGCAGCAAGACGGCGAGCAATCTTCCCATTCAGGTGTATTCGGACAACGCCTATCCGGTGCCGGACGACTGCTCGAACTCCGGTGCCGACATTGGCGGCGCCGACTTCTCGAACATGAACGGCATTGTCGGTGTGGACAGTTTCACAAGCGATTCGGCGGACGCACTGACCACCGCGGTTCCCGGCCTTTACTACTATTGCCCGTCGCAGAACTCGTGCGTCAGCACGCGCATGCTGGCCGGCAAGCAGGTCAGGAATCCGATCGCATCATTCGCCACCGACAACAACGGCGCGATCATCCGTCTGCCCGCCGTGCCGGCCGGCGGCAAGATGAGCGTGACGGGGCAACTGGTGTTCGGCATCGGTACGCAGCAGAACAACCAGATGCCGTCCACCGCGACGATTCTTGCCGTCGACAAATACGGCAGTTTCACCACGCAGTACAAAGGCCGGGCCTTCACCCACAGCCTGATAGACAGCGGCACGAATGCCTATGCCTTTCCGGACGACACCATTCCGACCGCGCTCGGCGACTGGTACACGCCCGCTGCGCCGCTCAGCCTGAGCGCAACAATGGAGTCGACCAACGGCTCCGGCAAGCCGCTCGATGTGCCGTTCTCGATCGCCAATCCGGGCGGCCGAAGCTCAGCGGGTTACTACGCGCTGAGCGACGCCGGCAGCAACTTCTCGCAGCACAAGAACAGCATGTTCTTGTGGGGACTGCCGTTTTTCTATGGGCGCGACGTTTATACGGCCATGGGTAACGCGAAGGTAGGCACTCAGACCGGACCGTTCATCGCGTTCTAACCATTTCGCGCGGCACTGAAGGCGCGGCGTTACCGCTGTTACCGCTGCGCCTTCTTGCGCCATTTCCCAGGACACATTCAGCTTTGTCGGCATATTCCGGTACGGCTGCGCTGGCAACATGCTCCGACCTGTTTTCTGGAGCATTGCGATGAATCTTGTGAAGGCCGCGCTCGCCGCTGCGGTGATGTTACCGCTGGCTTCCTATGCGGCGTTGGGCGGCGCGCCGACGATCAGCGCAGCGTCGCAGTCACGGCTGCGGTCCGCCGCCGTTGCCGCGCCCACCGCTTTGGCTTCCGCCTCGTACACCGTGCGTGAAGCGCGCGACGCGGACGGCGTCACGATTCGCGAATACGTGCTGCCCAATAACGTCGTGTTTGCCGTCGCGTGGCAGGGGCCGGTGCGCCCCGACATGAATGCGCTGCTAGGCAATTATTTTCATCGCGCGGCGTCGGCGGGTGCGGGTAAGCCTCGCGGCACCGGTCCGTTAATCGACCGTAGCGACGACTTCCAGATCGAGTCGGTCGGCCGGCCTGGCAATTTCTTCGGCAAAGCGATTTTGCCGCGGCTGCTGCCGGCGAATGTCCGTGCAGAAGATGTCCGGTAACGGCCCGCGTCGATTTACGAAGAAGAAAATAATGAAGACTTTCAGCAAGACAGTTTGCTTCGCTTTGCTCACGGCTAGCGTCGGGCTTTCCGGTTGCGGCGGCGGTGGCGGCGACGATGCATCGGGCGCGGCGGTGCAGAATAACGATAAAGCGGACGGTGTGAGTCCGGCTTCGAGTCCGCGTCCTTCGCCGGCTCCGGCACCTGCACCGACTCCGGCTCCGACGCCCGCTCCAGCTCCGACGCCTGTGCCGACTCCGACTCCGACACCTGTTCCGACGCCTACGCCCTCGCCAAGGCCGACACCGACACCATCCCCGGCTCCGACACCGACGCCAACTCCGACTCCGGCACCGGCACCGGCACCGACACCAACGCCGACGCCGACGCCAACCCCGAAACCAACACCAACACCGACTCCGACACCGACTCCGACACCAACTCCGACTCCGACTCCGACACCAACTCCGACTCCGACTCCGACTCCGACTCCGACTCCAACTCCGACACCGACACCAACACCAACACCAACACCAACCCCAACCCCAACACCGACACCAACGCCCACACCAACGCCCACACCAACGCAAAACACAGCCCCCATCACAATAGAACGATGGACAGGCGGCTACGCGAACACGCCCTACGTCACGGTCACGATCTGCATTCCGGGCGTGCAAGGCGCGAATCAATGCGCGACCATCGATCACATGTTGCTCGATACCGGCTCGGCGGGCGTGCGTGTGATGGCAAGCGCGCTCGGGCCGGCGCTGGCGGGCAGCTTGCCGGCGCAGACAGGCGCGACCGACGACCCCACGCACAACGCGTCCATCTCCCAGTGCGCGATCTTTGCGTCGGGTTACACGTGGGGCTCGGTCAAGCGCGCGGACGTGAGCATCGGCGGAAAACTGGCGGGCAGTCTGCCGGTGCAGATCGTCAGCGACGGCGCGAATCCGACGCCGATCGATTGCGCGTCGCGCGGCGTCGTCGATATTGGTAGCGTCGCGCAGCTCGGCGCCAACGGCGTGGTCGGCATCGGCTCGGCGGTCCGCGACTTTCCGCTCGCCGCGCAATATGTGTTGCCGGCAACGTACTATTACTGTCCGTCGTCGGGTCCGTGCGCGAACACGCGCGTGCCGCTCGATACGCAGGTCATGAATCCGGTTGCGGACTTCACGACCGACAACAACGGCACGGTCATCCGTCTTCCTTCGTTGCAGCCGGGCGGCCAGGCGAGCGCGACGGGCGAGCTCGTGTTCGGCATCGGCACGCAGCAGAACAACGCGCTGCCGTCGACCGCGAACATCATCCCGCTCGACAGCAACGGCTTTTTCACGACGACGTACAAAGGAAGCGCGTTCGGCAACGGCGTGATCGACAGCGGCTCGAACATCACCATCTTCGGCGACACGGCCATTCCGTTCGATGCATGGGGCCGCTATACGCCATCGACCACGTTGAGCCTGTCCGCCGTGCTCAAGCCGACGAGCGGCGCGCTCAAGTCCGCGACCGTGCCCTTCCAGGTCGCCAACACCGCGAGCCTCCTCGCCGGCACGTATGCCGCGTTCGACAACATCGCCGCGTACACGTCGGTCTCGGGCTATTTCATCTGGGGCTTGCCGTTCTTCTTCGGCCGCAGTGTTTATACGGCGCTTAGCGGCTCACAAGCCGGACCGCAGAGCGGGCCCTTCGTTGCGTTCTAAGAAAGCCGACGCATAACGCGGGTAATACGCGAGGCTGGCAAAGGCAACAGCCGGCCTCGTGCAAGACCATTCACACGCGTTCATTAGCTCACATTGGACACGCCGGCGGCGGCCGCGAATATCGCCGCGATCTTGCGGTTTCGATCACCTCGGAAAAGCCGCCGAGGCCGACGAACCACGCGGCGATAGCCGCGCTCGCACCCGATCGAGCGCGTGCGCTGTCTTCGCCAAGCCGGCGGTGAAACGCGAGCGCTATCGAACAGTACGCTGCCCCTCTCACGCCGGCCGTGAGAGGCGAGCGCAATCTCAGCGGCGCGTTGCGTTCACCACAACCACCGCCATACGCGAGCGCCACCCCAAGCGCCGCATCCCCATGCACAACGCCGCTGCGCATGTGCACCGTCAAAGCCCGCTTGCCGATTCTCACGCCTCGTCGCGGCGCGTCCCGCACCCGAACGAGGCGCATCCCATCTGCATGCACCACATTCGTACGCCAGCACGCATAAGCCCGCTTGCTCCGGGCCGCGCCACAGCGCGCGACGCTGCCATCCCGCGCGTTTCATCAACATGGCATATGCCTTGCAGTACAGGAGCGGCAAATCATGCAGGGCACGCCCCTGTGGCTGAGATCGACGCCCATAAACATTCATCATCAATGGCAAGGGGATACACATGAAACGTCGCAGTCTGTTGAAGTTCGGCTCCATGTCCGGCGCGCTCGCGCTTGCAGGCCGCGTGCCGTTCGCGCACGCGCAGTCCTCAAGCGGCCCGATCAAGGTAGGCATCCTGCATTCGCTGTCGGGCACGATGGCGATCTCCGAGACATCGCTGAAAGACACCGCGCTGATGACGATCGCGGACATCAACAAGAACGGTGGCGTGATGGGCCGTCAGCTTCAGCCGGTGGTCGTCGACCCGGCATCGAACTGGCCGCTCTTCGCAGAAAAAGCGCGTCAACTGATCACGCAGGAAAAATGCGCGGTGGTGTTCGGCTGCTGGACTTCCGTGTCGCGCAAGTCGGTGCTGCCGGTCTTCGAGGAACTCAACGGCCTGCTGTTCTACCCCGTGCAGTACGAAGGCGAAGAGATGTCGCGCAACGTGTTTTACACGGGCGCGGCGCCGAACCAGCAGGCGATTCCCGCAACCGAATATCTGATGAGCGCGGAAGGCGGCGGCGCGAAGCGCTTCTTCCTGCTCGGCACCGACTATGTGTATCCGCGCACGACGAACAAGATCCTGCGCGCGTTCCTGAAGTCGAAGGGCGTGCAGGACGCCGACATCCAGGAGGTCTACACGCCGTTCGGCCATAGCGACTACCAGACCATCGTCGCGAACATCAAGACCTTCTCGCAAGGCGGCAAGACGGCCGTGATCTCGACGGTGAACGGCGACTCGAATGTGCCCTTCTACAAGGAACTCGGCAACCAGGGGCTGAAGGCGTCGGACGTGCCGGTCGTCGCGTTCTCGGTCGGCGAGGAAGAACTGCGCGGCATCGACACGAAGCCGCTCGTCGGCAATCTCGCGGCATGGAACTACTTCATGTCGGTGCGCAATCCGGCCAACGAGAAGTTCAAGAAGCAATGGGCCGCGTGGGTCAAGGAAAACAACCTGCCGGGCGGCACGAAGCGCGTGACGAACGATCCGATGGAAGCGACTTTCGTCGGCATTCACATGTGGAAGCAGGCGGTCGAAAAGGCCAAGAGCACGGACGTCGACAAGGTACGCGTGGCGATGGTCGGCCAGCAGTTCGCGGCGCCTTCGGGCTTCACGCTCGAGATGGACGGCAACCACCATCTGCATAAGCCGGTGATGATCGGCGAAGTGCGCGCGGACGGTCAGTTCAATGTCGTGTGGCGCACCAAGACCGCGGTTCGCGCGCAGCCGTGGAGTCCGTTTATCGCGGGCAATGCGGGCAAGCCGGATGTGGTGAGTTCGATTCCGGCGTTTCTGAAGCGCTCGCGGTCGCGGGTCGCCTGATTGGGTGGTGCGGCGTGTCGCGGCGGCTTGTGTTGCCGTTGCGATGCGTTGGTTTTGTGGTTGCGGCGCGCGTGCGGGGAGTCGCTTCGCGCGGCATGGCTTCGGGTTGAATCGCGTGGCCGTGCGTTGCTCGAATCGTGTGGGTCGCGTAGTGCGTGGGTTGTACTGCGTCGCCGTGTTGCGTGGTCGTACTGCGTGGTCGCGTCGTGTGTCGTACTGCGCTGTCGCGCTGCGCGGTCGCACTGCGCTGTCGCACTTCACCACCGCACTACGCCGCATCACGCCGCCAGCACCTCGCCACAACAAGCGGCTGGCCACAAGCATCCGCAGCACTCCCGCAACCCATCGCGCGAAACGCTGCCTTGCATCGCGCCGCGCCGCTAGTCATTCTTCAAAGGCCATCATGGCGTTTTCATTTCTCACTTCTGCACAGCGGTTCGCTCGACGCGGCACCGCATCGGCACTGCTCGCGTTAGCAACATTAGCCACGCTAACGCCACACGCCGCGTTCGCGCTGACCACCGCCGATGTCGCGCCGCTCGCCGCCGACGACTTCGACGCCAAGTCCGCAGCGATCGACAAACTCATCGCGAATCACGACAAGGAATCGCTGACGGTGTTAAAGGCGCTGTCCGAAGACGCGGTCCTCGCCACCGACTCCGGCGCCGTCCTGCTACCAGACGGCGACACGCTGCACGATGCAGTCACCGGCAAGCCAGTCGAAGCCGGCGACGCCCAACCCGTCACGCTAAACAATCTGCTGCGCTCAAAAGTATCAGGCGCGCTCTCCGGCCTGCAACTCGACTCCGCCGACAAAACGACGCGCGAAGAAGCCATCAACGCGCTGCTGAAAAACCCGGACCCGTCGATCAAACCACTCGTCGACGCGGCCCGCGCAAAGGAAACCGACCCGGCGCTCAAGAAGCGCCTCGATACGCTTTGGGCCATGACCGCGCTGCATGACGCGGACGCGACGAAACGCCTCGAAGCGGTGCAACTCGTCGCCGCTCGGCACGACCTCGACATGAACGAACTGCTGCGTCCGCTCGTCGCGAAGAAGCCCGACGGCACCTTCGCCGAAACGGACGCTCGCGTGCGGGCCGCGGCACAAACGGGCATCGACGAACTCGATGCAATCCAGCGCCGCAGCGCAATTGCGGGCACGCTGTTCGCGGGTCTGTCGCTTGGCAGCGTGCTGCTGCTCGCCGCGCTCGGGCTCGCGATCACGTATGGCCTGATCGGCGTCATCAACATGGCGCACGGCGAATTTTTGATGATCGGCGCTTACGCCACGTATGTCGTGCAGAACCTCTTTCAACGCTTCGCGCCCGGCGCGTTCGACTGGTATCCGCTGCTCGCGGTGCCTGCGTCGTTCGTCGCGGCGGCGCTTGTCGGCATCGTCATCGAGCGGCTTGTGCTGAAGCATCTGTATGGCCGTCCGCTCGAAACGCTGCTGACCACGTTCGGCATCAGCCTGATTCTGATTCAGGCAACGCGCATGCTGTTCGGCGCGCAGAACGTGCAGGTCGTGAACCCTTCGTGGATGAGCGGCGGCGTAACCGTGTTGCCGAATCTGATCCTGCCGTATAACCGCCTCGTGATCCTCGCGTTTGCGCTTTTTGTCGTCGGCATTGCATGGGCCGTGCTGACGAAGACGCGCCTGGGTCTGTTCGTGCGCGCCGTCACGCAAAACCGTCGCATGGCCGCTTGCGTCGGCGTGAAAACCGCGCGCGTCGATTCGTATGCGTTCGCGTTCGGCGCGGGCATCGCGGGACTCGGCGGCTGCGCGCTCTCGCAGATCGGCAACGTCGGCCCTGACCTCGGTCAGAGCTACATCATCGATTCGTTCATGGCGGTCGTGCTGGGCGGCGTCGGTCAACTGGCGGGCACGGTGATCGGCGGCTTCGGGCTCGGACTCGTCAGCAAGGCAATCGAACCGTTCTGGGGCGCGGTGCTCGCGAAGATCGCGGTGCTCGTGCTGATCGTGCTGTTCATCCAGAAGCGTCCGCAGGGCATGTTCGCCCTCAAGGGCCGCAGCGCGGAGGCATGACATGACATCTGCGACTTCTTCTTCAAACGCGCCGGCTCACGTCGGCACGCACGGCACAAGCGGCGCCGACACACGCGCCGCGCAGTCCGGCTTCGCGCTCGGCTTGCCGCCGCGTCCGGCGCTGTTGTCGCGGCGCGCCTGGCTTGCGCTGATTGCGTTGATCATCGTGTTCGGGCTCGGCGTGCCATTCGCCACGCTCGTCGTGCCGGAGACGAGCCCGCTGCATCTGTCCGCCTACGCGATGACGATCACCGGCAAGTTCATGTGCTACGCGATCGCCGCGCTCGCGCTCGATCTCGTGTGGGGTTACTGCGGCATTCTGAGCCTCGGTCATGCGCTGTTCTTCGCGCTCGGCGGCTACGCAATCGGCATGTACCTGATGCGCGCCATCGGTCACGACGGCAAGTACGGCAGCGACCTGCCCGACTTCATGGTGTTCCTCGACTGGCATCAACTGCCGTGGTACTGGGAAGGCACGCAACATCTCGGCTATGCGCTGCTGCTGGTCGTGCTGGTGCCGGCCGTGGTCGCGTGGGTGTTCGGCTTCTTCACGTTCCGCTCGCGCGTGAAAGGCGTGTATCTGTCGATCATCACGCAGGCCATGACCTTCGCCGCGATGCTGCTGTTCTATCGCAACGAAACGGGCTTCGGCGGCAATAACGGCTTTACGGATTTCAAGCGCATCGGCGGCTTCGCGATCACGCACCCGGGTACGCGCACCGCGTTGCTGCTGATTACGTTTGCCGTGCTGATTCTCGCGTTCATCGGCGCGCGCGCGATCGTCACGTCGAAGCTCGGGCGCGTCGTCACCGCCGTGCGCGACGGCGAGACGCGTCTCATGTTCCTCGGCTATAGCCCGCTCGCCTACAAGCTGTTCGTGTGGACCGTCTCCGCGGTGCTGTGCGGCATTGCCGGCGCGTTGTATGTGCCGCAAGTCGGCATCATCAATCCCGGCGAAATGTCGCCGGGCAATTCGATTGAAATGGCGATCTGGGTCGCCGTGGGCGGACGCGGCACGCTGATTGGGCCGATTGTCGGCGCGTTCGCGGTCAACGGCGCGAAGAGCTTTTTCACGGCGAATTTCCCTGAATACTGGCTGTTCTTTCTCGGTCTGATTTTCGTGCTGGTCCCGCTGTTCTTGCCGAACGGCATCATGGGATTGGTCGAACTCGTAACCCGCAAGAGGAACCGCTCATGAACGAAAATCCGATGGTTCCCGATCTCGCGTTGCCCGAACAACCTTCCGAGCATGCGCTAAGCGGCGTCGCCAGCATGGGGCACGCGGTCGTGCCGGGCGAGATCGACGTGTCGCACGGCACGATCCTGTATCTCGACGACGTGACTGTGAGCTTCGACGGCTTTCGCGCGTTGAACGCGCTGACGCTTTCCATCGACGCCGGCGAATTGCGCTGCATCATCGGCCCGAACGGCGCGGGCAAGACGACGATGATGGATGTGATCACCGGCAAGACCGCGCCCGATTCCGGCAAGGTGTTTCTCGGCCAGTCGATCGACCTCACACGGATGAACGAGCCGTCCATCGCGCGCGCCGGCATCGGACGCAAGTTTCAGAAGCCGACGGTTTTCGAGCAGCATCCCGTGTGGGAAAACCTCGAACTGGCGATGAAAACCGACAAGGGCTGGCTCGCGTCATTGCGTGCGCGGCTCGATCGCGAGGCGCAAGCGCGCATCGAAGAAACGCTGGCGTTGATCGGTCTCGAAAGCGAGGCGCGGCGTTTGGCGGGTGAGTTGTCGCATGGACAAAAGCAGCGGCTCGAGATCGGCATGTTGCTGATGCAACAACCCGCGCTGCTGCTGCTCGACGAACCCGCCGCCGGCATGACCGACGACGAAACCATGCAGCTCGCCGAGCTGCTCAACCATCTGCGCGGCACCTGCTCGATGATGGTGGTCGAGCACGATATGGAGTTCGTCGCGGCACTGTCGGGCAAGACCGGCAAGGTCACGGTGATGGCCGAAGGACGCGTGCTCGCGCACGGCACGCTCGACGACGTCAAACGCGACGAGACCGTGATCGAATCGTATCTCGGCCGCTGAGTTAGCCCTATTAGTTAGCCCGACCAGCGCGCAGTGAATCACAGGACCGGACCACCATGCTAGAAGTACAAAACCTCAACCAGTACTACGGCGGCAGCCACATTCTTCGCGATGTGAAGCTGACCGTGCCCGACGGCAAGCTCACTGTGCTGCTGGGCCGCAACGGCGTCGGCAAGACCACGCTGCTGCGCTGCCTGATGGGCGTCGTGCAGACGAAGAGCGGCTCCATCGCGTGGCGCGGCGCGCCGATCACGAAGCTGCCCACGTATTCGCGCGTCGAGCATGGGCTCGCCTATGTGCCGCAAGGGCGCGATATTTTTCCGCGGCTCACCGTCGAAGAAAATCTGCTGGTGGGCGCGGCCAGCAAGAAAGCGCCGAAGAAAGTCCCCGAGCGCATCTACGAATTGTTTCCGGTGCTGAAGGATATGCGCGGGCGTCGCGGCGGCGATCTGTCGGGCGGTCAGCAGCAACAGCTCGCGATTGGCCGCGCGCTGATGAGCGAGCCGCAACTGCTGATTCTCGATGAACCGACGGAAGGCATTCAGCCGTCGATCATTCAGGACATTGGCCGCACGCTGCGTCAACTGGTCGAGGAAATGGGCATGACGGTGCTGCTCGTCGAGCAGTACTACGACTTTGCGAAGGAGATTGCCGACCGCTATTGGGTGATGAGCCGCGGCGAGATCGTCGCGGGCGGAGAAGGCGCGAATATGGATGCGGACGGCGTGCGTGCGCTGATCGCGGTGTGACTTGTGCGCGTTGGTTCGCGTGCTATGCTCGGCGCGTGTTGCGCGTGTTGCTCGGGCCTCGCGTTGGCTCCGGCTCGCTGCTGTAGTTCCTGTATTCACACATCGATCGCACGTTCATTAGCACGTCCACTTGCATGTCGCTTCACGAAAACCACATCACGTTGGCCAATGCGCAAAGCGAAGCGCATGCGCTATGGCGCGCGCGTCTCGAACTCGGCTTCGTCAGGCGAGCTCAGCGCACGGCGCTTGAACACCGGCTCCACGATGGACCGTTGCGCGTGCAGCGGCCGCTTTATCCCGAGGGCGAGTCCATCTGTCATGCGGTGATCGTGCATCCGCCCGGCGGGATTGCGGGCGGCGATCAGCTCGACATCAGCGTGAATGTCGGCGCCGCCGCGCATGCCGTCATCACGACGCCTGGCGCGACCAAGTGGTACAAGTCCAATGGACGCGCCGCGCGGCAAAACATCGCCGTGCACGTCGGCGAGAACGCGAAGCTCGACTGGCTGCCGCAGAACAACATCGTGTTCGATCATGCGAATGCGGCGCTGGATTTTTCGCTGACACTCGACGAAGGCGCGACCGCGATCGGCTGGGACGCGACGCAGTTGGGCCGGCAAGCGGCTGGCGAGCGGTGGTCGGAGGGAAGTCTGCGGGCGGTGTCGCGGATCGTGCGGGCAAAGAACGACATGAACGGCGACTTGCTGTGGTTCGAGCGCGCGAGCCTCGCCGCCGACGACCCGTTGCGCGATGCCGCTCAAGGACTCGGCGGCTTTCCCGCGTACGGCACGCTGTGGGCGATCGGCGCTGCTTGCGACGACGCGCTCGCCGAGGCGCTGACCCCTCAGCTTCCATTCGACAGCACGATACGCGCAGCGGCCACTTGCGTGACGAGCGGCGTGTTGCTGGTTCGTGTCCTCTCGCGTTCAATGGAGAGCTTGCAACGCGCGTTGACGCAATGCTGGATGCAGTTGCGGCCGATCGTGCACGGCGTCGATGCCGTGCCGCTAAGAATCTGGACCACCTAGCGCGCCGCCGCGCTTTCACCGCGTAAGTCAGCCCCGCACCACACTGGCGCAACGGCGAGCCCCCACATGGTGCGCCGCGCTGAAAACTCCCCGCTTGCGCCCGCCGCACCACGATGGCACACACCTTGCGTTGTTAGCGCGCGATGCTGCCGCGCCTCGCGCGTCGACATCGCGCCCGAACGCGCACACCGACCACACCACGCCTGGACCACGCCTACATCACATGAACCGACCCACGCTTCGTTCCATGCGCCGCACGCTGCTCGCCGCACTGCTCGCCTCGCCTGTCCTCGCCGTCACCGTGCCCGCCCACGCGGACACGCTCGACAACATCGCCAAGGCGGGCGTGCTGAAAGTCGCCGTGCCCGAGGACTATCCGCCATTCGGCTCGGTCGGCCCGGACATGAAGCCCCAAGGCTACGACATCGAGACGGCCGCGCTGCTCGCGAAGTCGATGAACGTGAAGCTCGAACTCGTGCCCGTCAACAGCGCGAACCGCATTCCGTATCTGCAAACGAACAAGGTCGACCTCGTGATCTCGTCGCTCGGCAAGACGCCGGATCGCGAGAAAGTGATCGACTTCTCGACCGCGTACGCGCCGTACTACCAGGGCGTGTTCGGTCCCGCCGACGTCAAGGTGAGCGGCCCCGCCGACCTCACCGGCAAGACGGTGGGCGCGACGCGCGGCGCGCTCGAGGAACTCGGCCTCACGCAAATGGCGCCGAACGCGACGATCAAGCGCTTCGAGGACAACAACGCGACCATCGCCGCATTTCTGTCGGGCCAGGTTCAACTGATCGCGGCGGGCAACATCGTCGCGGCAGCGATCCTCGCGAAGAATCCGCCGCGCCGTCCGGAGCCGAAGTTCGTCATCAAGAACTCGCCGTGCTTCGTCGGCATGAACAAGAACGAGCCGCGCCTGCAGCAGAAGGTCAACGCCGCGATCGCGCAGGCGAAGCAGGACGGCACGTTCAACACGATGTCGAAGAAGTGGTTCGGCGCGGCGCTGCCTGCCGATCTGTAAGCGCGCCGTTAGCCGGACTTGATAGCGTCGCTGTTTGGTCCGGCATTGCACGGGTCGCATCCGCGACCCGCAACGCATATCATTGTCGCGACCCGATCCACTTGGACCGGGCGCCACTCACCGCACTCATTCGATGAAGCTGACACCTCGCGAGAAGGACAAGCTGCTGATTTTCACCGCTGCGCTGCTTGCCGAACGGCGCCGCGCGCGCGGCCTCAAACTGAACTATCCGGAAGCGGTCGCCTTCATCACCGCCGCGCTGATGGAAGCGGCGCGCGACGGCAAGACCGTCGCCGAGGTCATGCACTACGGCACGACGCTGCTCACACGCGACGACGTGATGGAAGGCGTGCCCGAGATGATCCCCGACATTCAGGTCGAGGCGACCTTCCCTGACGGCACGAAGCTCGTCACCGTTCATCATCCGATCCCTTGATCCGCTGAACCACAAAGGCACGCCCATGATTCCCGGCGAACTCCTCACCGACGACGGCGAGCACGAACTCAACGCGGGCCGCGCCACCGTCACGGTCGTCGTGTCGAATACCGGCGACCGGCCGGTGCAGATCGGCTCGCACTACCATTTCTACGAAGTGAACGACGCGCTCGCGTTCGACCGCGAAGCCGCGCGCGGCTTTCGCCTGAACATCGCGGCGGGCACGGCCGTGCGCTTCGAGCCAGGCCAGGAGCGCACCGTCGAACTCGTCGAACTGGCGGGCGAGCGCATCGTCTACGGCTTTAACGGCAAGGTGATGGGCAAGCTGTGATGCCCTTGCGGGCACTCGCCCCGAACGACCTGCTCATTTCCGGACCCACACCATGACCTTACGCATTGGCCGCCGCGCATACGCGGAAATGTTCGGCCCCACCACCGGCGACCGCGTGCGTCTCGCCGACACCGAGTTGCTGATCGAAGTCGAGCGCGACTTCACGACTTATGGCGAGGAAGTGAAATTCGGCGGCGGCAAAGTGATTCGCGACGGCATGGGCCAGTCGCAGCGCGTGCATGCCGAGGTTGTCGATACTGTCGTGACGAATGCGGTGATTCTCGATCACTGGGGCATCGTGAAGGCCGACATCGGCATCAAGGACGGCCGCATTGCCGCGATCGGCAAGGCGGGCAATCCCGACATTCAGCCGAACGTGACGATTGCGATTGGCGCGTCCACCGAAGTGATCGCGGGCGAAGGGCTGATCGTGACGGCGGGCGGCATCGACACGCATATTCACTTCATCAGCCCGCAGCAGATTGAAGAAGCGCTCGCAAGCGGCGTGACGACGATGCTCGGCGGCGGCACTGGCCCCGCAACGGGCACGAATGCGACCACTTGCACGCCGGGTCCGTGGCATCTCGAACGCATGCTGCAAGCCGCCGATGGTTATCCAATGAACCTCGGCTTTCTCGGCAAGGGCAACGTGAGCCAGCCGCAGCCCGCGCTCGAACAGATCGCGGCGGGCGCGATTGGTCTGAAGCTGCATGAGGACTGGGGCACGACGCCGGCCGCGATCGACAACTGTCTCTCCGTTGCCGATGACACCGACACGCAGGTCGCGATTCACACGGACACGCTGAACGAAGCGGGTTTCGTCGAAGCGACCGTGGCCGCGTTCAAGGGCCGCACGATCCACACGTACCACACTGAAGGCGCGGGCGGCGGCCACGCGCCGGACATCATCAAGGTATGCGGCGAGGCGAACGTGCTGCCTTCGTCGACGAATCCGACGCGCCCTTACACCGTCAACACGCTCGAAGAGCATCTCGACATGCTGATGGTGTGCCATCACCTGGACCCGTCGATTGCGGAAGATATTGCGTTTGCCGAGTCGCGCATACGCCGCGAGACGATTGCCGCCGAAGACATCCTGCATGATCTCGGCGCGCTCTCGATGCTGTCGTCCGATTCGCAGGCGATGGGCCGCGTGGGCGAAGTGATCATCCGCACATGGCAGACCGCGCACAAAATGAAGGTGCAGCGCGGCGCGCTGCCCGAAGACGGCGCGCGTCACGACAACTTTCGCGCGAAGCGTTACGTCGCCAAGTACACGATCAACCCCGCGATCACGCACGGCATCGCGCATGAAGTCGGCTCCGTCGAGCCGGGCAAATGGGCCGACCTCGTGTTCTGGGAGCCGGCGTTCTTCGGCATCAAGCCTTCGCTGATTCTGAAGGGCGGCATGATCGCGATGGCGCAGATGGGCGACCCCAACGCGTCGATTCCCACGCCGCAGCCGGTGCATTATCGCGAGATGTTCGCGACGCGCGGCGGTGCGTTGGGGCGCACGTCGCTGACTTTCGTTTCGCAACTCGCCGCCGAGGCTGGCGTTGCCGAGCGTTATGGTTTGAACAAGCGTATCGTGGCCGTGAAGAACTGCCGCAACATCACGAAGGCCGACATGATTCACAACGCGTGGCGTCCGTCGATCAGCGTCGATCCCGAAACCTATCAGGTGATCGCCGATGGTCAACTGCTGACCTGCGAACCGGCCACTGTCTTGCCGATGGCGCAACGCTATTTCCTGTTCTAATCATGCGCACACTCGACAAACTGCTTGCACCTCATCTGAAGCTCGCGCCCGTGCTGGTCAAGCGCGCGCCGACCTTGACACTCGCGTTCGACGAACGTCGCAAGAGCCGCCTCGCGGCCACGCTCGATAACGGCGAGGAAGTGGCGATGCTGCTGCCGCGCGGCACTGTTCTGCGCGACGGCGATGTGCTGGTCGCCGACGACGGCGGCCTCGTGCGCGTGGTCGCCGCAGCGGAAACCGTGCTCGTGGTCCGCGCGAAAGATACGCTGACGCTCACACGCGCCGCATACCACCTCGGCAATCGCCACACGCCGGTTGAAGTCGGCGCGGATTATCTGAAGCTCGAATACGATCCCGTTCTCGCCGATATGTTGAAGCGCATCGGCGCAACCGTCGATCAGGTGTCGATGCCGTTTCACCCCGAGTCGGGCGCGTATGGCGGCGGCCACAAGCATGGCCACGACGAGACCTTCGCCGAAGACTATGCGTTGGCGCAGCAGGTGTTCGGCGAGCATCATGGGCATGAGCATTCGCACGATCATGAGCATGGCCACGAAGGCCACGGCCACTCGCATGAGCACGGCCACTCGCACGATCATGAAGCCCACGTACACGACGAATCTTGCGGCCACGCGCATCACGCTCACCATGCGCATCGCTGAACTCACTGCGCTATTGCATCTCGCGTCGCCGGCATTGCCGATCGGCGCATTCAGTTATTCGCAGGGTCTCGAAGCGGCGATCGAAGCGCAACTGATCACCGACGCCGACTCGGCCCGCGACTGGATCGCAAGCGGCCTGACCGACGTCCTCGCGCATGGCGAACTGCCGTTCCTCGCGCATCAAATGGAACGCTGGCGCACGCACGACGCCGACGGCCTCGCGCAAGCGAATCGCGAATTCCTCGCGAGCCGCGAGTCGGCCGAGTTGCGTCGCGAGACCGAGCAAATGGGGTGGTCGCTGCGGCAATTGTGCGTGTCGCTCGAATGGAGCGATGCAGCGCGGCGCGCGACGCTTAGTGCGATCACGCCGCTCGCTCAGCCCACGGCATTCGCTTTCGCCGCCTATGCGCACGATGCAGCGGTCGATGCCGCTCTCGCCGCGTACGCATTCAGTTGGGTGGAGAACCAGGCCGCTGCCGCATTGAAGGCGGTGCCGCTCGGGCAACTCGCGGGGCAGCGCATTATCGTCGCGTTGCGCGGACCGATCGACGCAGCGGTGACGCGCGCGCTCGCGACATCGCCGGAAAACATCAACACTTTCGCGCCGCAACTCGGCATTCTGTCGGCGCGTCACGAGTCGCAGTATTCGCGGCTCTTTCGCTCATAAATCGATCCATCATGAACGCACCTCAACATTCCGCTCACTCGTCCGTTCGCACGAAGAAACTGCCGCCGCTGCGCGTGGGCGTCGGCGGTCCGGTCGGCTCGGGCAAGACCACGCTGCTCGAAATGCTCTGCAAGGCGATGCGCGAACAATACGATCTTGTCGCGATCACCAACGACATCTATACGAAAGAAGATCAGCGCCTGCTGACGGTGGCGGGCGCGTTGCCGGCCGAGCGCATCATGGGCGTCGAGACGGGCGGCTGCCCGCATACGGCGATTCGCGAGGACGCGTCGATCAACCTCGAAGCCGTCGATCGCATGCTCACGCGCTTCCCGGACGCGGACATCGTTTTCATCGAATCGGGCGGCGATAACCTCGCGGCAACCTTCAGCCCGGAACTGTCGGACCTGACGATCTACGTGATCGACGTGGCCGGCGGCGAGAAGATTCCGCGCAAGGGCGGCCCCGGCATAACGAAGTCGGACCTGCTCGTGATCAACAAGACGGACCTCGCGCCGATGGTCGGCGCGAACCTCGACGTGATGGCTTCGGACGCGAAGAAAATGCGCGGCGAGCGGCCTTTCGTGATGACCAATCTGAAGGCGCTCGACGGGTTGGATCAGGTGGTGTGGTTTATCGAGCGGAAGGGGTTGTTGAGGGTTTGAGGGCGGAGCATGATGCTCGGCGTCTCACTCGCCCGGATGAGGGTGATCGGTGCGAAACGCAGTTGTCTTCAGGATATACGAATTAATTAGCAAGAAGCGCCGAGCCCCCCCTCACTCCGGCAACACCGCCATCAACACATCCACCGTGCGCGCGGTCGCGCCGCGATGGCGCGCGGCGAAGGCCGATGCCGCGCCGCCCATCGCGAGGCGCCGCGCCTTGTCGTTGAATAGATCGCGCAGTGCGCGGGCGAGGTCGGCCGGGTCTTGCACTTGCACCGCCGCGCCCGCGGCGACCGCATCGGCCGTGGCCTGCGTGAAGTTGAACACGTGCGGGCCGATCAGCACCGGCACGCCGACCGCGCATGCCTCGATCAGATTCTGTCCGCCGAGCGGCAACAGACTGCCGCCGATAAACGCCAAGTCGGAGGCCGCATAATAAGCGCCCAGTTCGCCCATCGAATCGCCGAGCAGCACATTCACGTCCGCTGGCAACGCAGGCACGCCGCCGCTCGCAGCCACTGCGGCCGATGCCACCTTCGCATCCGGCGCCCATTGCGAACGCCGCGCGAGCCGCAAGCCCGCTTTCTCGACGAGCGCCGCCACTTCGTTAAAGCGTTGCGGATGACGCGGCACGAGAATCAGCAGCGCGCCCTCTACGCCAAGCTCGGAGAACGCCTGCAAGACGAGTTCCTCTTCGCCCTCGCGCGTGCTTGCCGCGACCCACACGGGACGCGCGCCGATCGCCGCGCGCCACGCATGACCGCGCGCCGCCAGTTCAGGCGGCGTGCTCATGTCGAACTTCAGATTGCCGAGCACCGCGACGTTGCGCGCACCGAGGGCGGTCAGCCGCTCGGCATCCGACGGACTTTGCGCCAGCACGCGCGCAAAGCCGCCGAACACGTCCTTCGTCGCGCCGCCGAACTTCGCCGCGCGCTTGAATGAGCGCGCCGACATGCGCGCATTGGTCAGCACGAGTTGCACATCCGCGCGACGGCATTCGTCGATCAGCGTGGGCCACACTTCGGTCTCCATCACGAGACCGACCGACGGCCGCCACGCGCGCAGAAAACGCCGCACGGCGTGAGGCATGTCGTACGGCAGATAGCTGCGCAACACGCGGTCGCCGAAAATCTGCTCGCCGGTTGCGCGGCCGCTCGGCGTCATGTGGGTCAACAGAATGCGCGCATCGGGACGCGCCTTCATGAGCGCGTCGATCAGCGGCTGCGCGGCGCGCGTCTCGCCCACCGACACCGCATGCACCCAGATCAGCGGCGCGTTGTCCTCCGGCAAACGTCCGCGCGCATAACCAAAGCGCTCGCCGATATGCTGACGATACCCGCGCTCCTTGCGCGAGCGGATCAGCAAACGCAGCACGGCGACGGGCGCGATGATCCACCACAGCGCGTTATAGATCACCCTCAGCATGCGCGCTCCGCATCACGAAGCACGCGACGGTCTGACGAAGCCGGCGACTCGCAACAAGCGGCGCTCAAACCAGCGCCCTGCCCTTCAGGCGTTCGAGTATGCCGAGCGGCGCGCACTCGGGTTGCGCCATCGCCTTGACCGGCAGAAAGAAGGTCTGTTCGAGCATGAACTGACCGGACATCACCGCGTGCGAAGTCTGGTCGGAGAAACACACCCACACGCTGCCCGGCGGAAACGGCATGGTCTCCTGCGGGCTCGTCTTCTGATACTCGAGATCGGCCTTCATGCCGTCGTGCAGATTCAGCATCAGATGGTCGTATTCGCTGCGCGGCGACTTCGTCACATGCAGCAGATTCAGCAGCCACGCGGCGCCCGGCATTTGCGGCTTGATGCGCGGCAGGAAGCGTTTGGCCATGTCCTCGAACGGTTCGCCGACTCGCCACACGCGCGGCACGCCATGCGGATTGACGTTGGTGAACACGCGCAGAATGCGCTCGCCGTAATTCGGCCGCGACGGGAATGCGTCGACGTGCAGACGGCTATCGTCCTTGCGCCACGACGTCTGGCGCGTTTCCACCTGATGCAGCCGCAGGCTCGTGGGCGCGACCCGCAGCCGGCCGTTGTATTCGGGAAAGAGCCCGTCGACCAGCGTGCGCGCATTCGCCTGATAACGCGCGATCAACGCGCGCACCGCGGACTGCGTGACGGCGTCCCCAGCCACGCCATGCAGCGCGCCGCCGTTCGGTTCGAGGCTGATGTTCTTGCGGTTCGGATCGGCGAGCGCGGGATCGAGCAGCGCCTGCTCGCCGCCTTCGATAGCAAAGCGCAGATTCGGAAAATACAGCACTTTGCCGCGTTCGACGCCGGCCAGCAGCGTCTCGCGCGGCACGGACAGATTGCGTGCGTGCCAGTCGGCGTTCGCGACTTCGATGATCTGTGTTTCGTTCATGATCGCCCTTGAAAACGGATGATGCGTAAGGCGAAGCGCGCCGGACGAATTACAGCAGGCCGAAGCCGGCAAGCGCGGACTTCACTTGTTGCAGCGTGGGCGGTTGCCCGGCCGTGCCGAGATTGACGACGTTCGGCGACCAGTAGCCGCCGGTACGCCACGCGGTGGCGAAATTGTACAACTCGACCGTGGGCCGCTTCAGCGCAGCCGCAATGTGAACCAGACCTGTGTCAACGCCGACTGTCGCAGCCGCGCCTTCGATCAACCCGACGACCGCGGGCAACGACAACTTCGGCGGCACGATGGCCGCCGCGCCGAATTCCTTCGCGAGACGCTCGCTCGTCGCGCGCTCGGCGTCGCTGCCCCACGGCAGGACGATCGACGCGCCGCGCCGCACGAGCGCCTGGCCCAATTCGATCCACGCGGTATCGGGCCATTGCTTGTCGGCGCGCGAGGTCGCGTGCACGAACACCACGTAAGGCACCGGAAGATTCAGATTGGCCGCCGACAACGCCAGCGCAGCGCGACCCGTGTCGATGCCGAAGTCGATCTCGTCGGTGGGTTGCGGCTCGGGCTCGTTCAGCGCCGCGGCCACCAGTTGCCGCGTGCGTTCGACAACATGCGTGCGCGGCGCGATCGGCACGCGCTTGTCGTAGAAGAATCGCACCGGCCATTCGTAGCCGGCGCCATCCGTGCGATTGCCGAGCCCGACGAGCGGTCCGCGCGCCATGCTCGCGACCCATGCGGTCTTGATGAGCCCCTGGCAGTCGATCACGAGATCGTAGTGCTCGGCGGCGAGCGCGCGGCGAAACGCGCCGATCTCGCGCCAGTTGTCGAGCGAAAGAATGCGTTTGCGCCAGCGCCGCAGCGACACAGGAATCGCACGCCGCACGCCGCTAACGAGTTCGACCAGCCCCACGAAGCTTTCCTCGACGAGCCAGTCGATCTGCGCGTCGGGATGGCGGCGCCGGATGTCGGCGATCACCGGCATGTTATGGACGACGTCGCCCAGCGACGACACCCTCACGATCAATATCTTTTGCACGCTCAAGAGAGGAAAACCGGCCAGGCGGTCCTAAGATGCATTGAAAGAGGCGCGGCGAAAAACCTGCCGCTTCGCTTCACGCGATATACCTCCAGCGAGCGGCGACACGACCTTGATGCGCTTATGCGCTGATGTCGCGTCGCCAGGACGGCAATTCTAGCGCGACATAGCTGATCGGCATGAAAAAACGCGGCGCGGTAAGTGAGACCCGCGCCGCGTTTTGAAAATCACCGCAGCCTATTGCGAACCGCAGCGCCTTCGCTGCCGCCGTTCAAGCTTTTAGAACGGCAGCTTTGCGTCCGCCTTCTCCGCCATAATCACGCGGCGGAAATCTTCCTGGATGCGCTTGAGCGCCGCGTCGTTATCGGCTTCGAAACGCATGACCACGACCGGCGTGGTGTTCGACGAACGCGCAAGGCCGAAGCCGTCCGGATATTCGACGCGCAGGCCGTCGATCGTCACCACGTCGTCCGCGCCGGTGAATTGCGCGTTCTTCTGCAGGCGCGCGATCAGTTCGAAGTTCTCGCCTTCCTCGAGCTTGAGTTGCAGTTCCGGCGTGGAATGCGAGTTCGGCAGCGAGTTCAGCAGCTTGCTCGGGTCCTGCACACGCGTGAGGATTTCGAGCAGACGTGCGCCCGTGTACAGGCCGTCGTCGAAACCGTACCAGCGGTCTTTGAAGAACACGTGGCCGCTCATTTCGCCCGCGAGCGGTGCGCCCGTTTCGCGCAGCTTGGCTTTCACGAGCGAGTGACCCGTCTTCCACATGAGCGGCTCGCCGCCCTTGTCTTTCACCCACTTCGCGAGATTGCGCGTGCACTTCACGTCGTAAATGATCTGCGCGCCCTTGTTGCGCGACAGGACTTCTTCGGCGAACAGCATCAGTTGGCGGTCCGGATAAATGATCTGGCCGTCTTTGGTGACGACGCCCAGGCGGTCGCCGTCGCCGTCGAACGCGAAGCCGATTTCCGCGTCGGTTTCCTTCAGCGCGCGAATCACGTCCTGAAGATTTTCCGGATGAGCCGGGTCCGGGTGATGGTTCGGGAAGTTGCCGTCAATCTCGGTGAAGAGTTCAACGAGTTCGCAACCGAGCTTCTTGAAGAGCTTCGGCGCGAGACCGCCCGCGACGCCGTTGCCGGTATCGACCACGATCTTGATCGGACGCGCGAGCTTGACGTCGCTCGCAATGCGTTCGAGATACGCGTCGGCGATGTCGTAGTCGGTGTAGGTGCCGCTGCCTTCGGAAAAGTTTTCGTCGACGATGCGCTGATGCAGCGCGAGAATCTGCTCGCCATAAATCGCGGACCCGCGCAGCACCATCTTGAAGCCGTTGTAATCCGGCGGATTATGACTACCCGTCACGACGATGCACGAATCGACACGGCGTTCGCCGCCTTCGAGCTGCAACGGCACGCTTGCCGCGAAGTAGCCGACCGGCGTGGGCACCATGCCGACATTGACCACGTCGACGCCGGCCGCACGCAGGCCGTCCGACAATGCCTGGATCAATTCCGGACCCGACAGGCGACCGTCGCGCGCGACGACTACAGCGTCGCCGCCTTGCGCACGCACTTCGCTGCCGAATGCGCGGCCGATCGAACGCGCCGTGTCGGCGTCGAGCGTCTTGCCGATCACACCGCGAATGTCATACGCCTTGAAAATAGATTTGGAGATCATGTTGGCTCACTTGCGTGCAATGGAAAATTTTGACCGGCGCGGTCATGCAGATCGGTAAATCATGGTGATCGGACATGGTGCCGCGCCCTTGCCGGAAGCGATCCGGTTCCAACTTATAATTGCGCTTTTCGGACCAGCCTGGTAACGCCATTCTAATGCTTAGACGCCCTCCATTTGTAAAGTTGCCGGGATGGCCTGTCAGGTGCGCGCACTCGCGCACGATGCATTGGCGGGCGCCTGCCGGATGCTGACGCTCAAACGCTTCGCCAATCCGGACGTCACGCGCGCGTTCACGAATATCGTCTGGCTCGGGCTCGAACGGCTCACGCAAATCGGCGTGGCGATTGCGATCAGCGGCATCCTCGCGCGTTACTTCGGACCCGATACGTTCGGCAAATGGCAATACGCGAACACGCTGCTGCTCGTGCTGTCGCCAATCACATGGGTATGCGGCGCGGAGATTCTGGTGCCCACCATCGTCGCGCGGCCGCCCGCGCAACTCGGCACCGTGCTCGGCAGCGCCTTCACGCTGCGCTTTGCCGTTTCGGTCGCGGCGTTGCTGCTCACATGGCTCGCCATTGCACTCGGCCTCTTCGATCCGCTCGTCGGCGCCATGCTCGCGGGCCTTGCCGTCACGATGCTGTTTCGCGAACCGTTCGTCGGCGTGATCAATGCGTGGCTGCAAAGCATGACGTACAGCAAGCCGCAGTTGCTCACGAGCATGAGCACCGCGGTCATCAAGGCGGGCTTCGTCTATCTGCTCGTGCGCGCGGCTGCCGAGCCCTCGCGCTTCGGCTGGCTGTGGGCGCTCGAGTCGGCGGCCATCGGCGGCGTGCTGGTCGTCTATTACATTCGACGTCATGGCGGCAAGCTGGGCTGGCACTTCGACCGCTCGCTGTTCAGGCATTTTGCGAGCGCGGGCACGGTGTTCTGGCTCGGCCTGATCTGTATGTACCTGTTCCTGAAACTGGACCGGCTCATGCTCGAACGCGCCATTTCATTCGCCGATCTTGGGCGTTATTCGGCCGCGCAGCAACTGAACGAAAACTGGATCACGCTTGCGTTAATGCTCGCACAGACTATCGCCCCCGCATTCGTCTACCGTGTGCAGCAGGCCGCGCAATTGCGCCGGAACATCTGGCGCCTCACCGCGATGACCGCCGCGTTGATGATCGGCGGCGCGCTCGTGCTCGACCTGCTCGCGGGCTTTATCATTCGCCGCGTGTTCGGGCCGGGCTTCGAAGGCGCCATCGAGATTTTCCGCTGGGCCGTGTGGCTTTCCGTGCCCGCGGGCATCGAGGCGATCGGCAATCTCGTCGTGCTGAAGTATCAGGCGAAGTTCGTGTTGCTGTTCAAATGGCTGCTCGCGCTTGCCGTGGCGTTCGTCGTCAATCTGCTGGCGATTCCACGGCTCGGCGCCTATGGCGCGTTGGCCGGACTCGCGTGCGGCTATCTGGCGGCGGCGGCAGTTAATCTTTATTACATTCGTTTCAAATTGCGCCCATGACGCTTCCCGCCACCGACACGCCGCCGCACTGCCTCGACGACGTCGCGGTGCTGATGCCCGCCTATAACGGCCAGGCCGACGTCGATCTGACGCTCGCGTCGTTCGATGAACGTCCGCTGGTGCACGTTCTGATCGTCGATGACGGCAGCACGCCGCCCATCGTCGCGCCCGAGCTTGCCAACATGCACATTGAAGTGCTGCGCATGCCGGTGAACGGCGGCATCGAGCGCGCACTGGAAGCCGGCATCGACGCGCTCGCGCAGCGCGGCTATCGTTACGCGGCGCGCATCGACGCGGGCGACCGCAGCGTGCCGCAGCGTCTTGCGAAGCAGCGCGCGTTCATGGAAGCGCATCCGCACGTCGCCGGCCTCGGCATGTGGACGCAGGTCGTCACGCGCGCGGGCGAGCCGCTCTTCATGCTGACGCCGCCGAGCGACCCGGCGGACATCCGCCGCCTGCGCTTTTTCCGCTCATGCCTCGCGCATCCTTCGATGATGCTGCGAATCGACGCGGTGCGCGCCGTCGGCAACTATCGCGCGATGTATCGCTCGGCCGAGGATCTCGATCTGTTCGTACGCCTGATGGAGCGCTACGACTGCGCGAATCTGCCGGAGCTGGGCCTGTACTACGAGCTGAACGAAGGCGGCATCAGCGCGACCAGGCGGCGCCGCCAGGTGCTGTCGACGCTGCGGCTGCAACTGCGCTACTTCAACGTCGCGAATCCGTACGACTGGTTGGGCCTCGGCAAAAATCTGCTGCATCTCGTGACGCCTTACCGCGCGTTGCAGCGGGTCAAACGCGGCCTTCTGGCTGCGCGCGCGAGCCATTGAGCCGCGGCCTCGCGCGGTTTTGCGCAGTTTGGTTATCGTCGTCCGCCTGTTCTCACAGCTTGTCTTTTCACTCACCGCCGAGTTCGTTCCCGCATGAAGCCAGCCCTGAAGTCGACGCCCGCGTTGCGCATTACACTCGTGTGTAACACCGCCTGGGCAATCTATACGTATCGGCAAGGCCTGATCCGCATGCTGGTGGGACGCGGCGTCGACGTGACGGTGCTCGCGCCGCGCGACCGCACCTTCGAACTGCTGACGGCAATGGGTTGCCGCTGCATCGAATTGCCGGTCGCGTCGAAAGGCACCAATCCGCGCGACGATCTGCGCACGCTGTGGTCGCTCTACCGCCGTTACTGCGCAATTCGCCCGCACGTCGTGTTTCACTACACGATCAAGCCGAATATTTACGGCTCGATTGCGGCGAAGCTCGCGGGCGTGCAATCGGTTGCGGTCACAACGGGCCTCGGCTATGTGTTCATCCAGCGGAGCCGCGCCGCGCAGGTCGCCAAAAAACTGTATCGTTTTGCGTTCCGTTTTCCGCGCGAAATATGGTTTTTGAATCGCGACGATCAGACAGCGTTTGTCGAACAGAATTTGTTGGTGCATCCTGAACGCGCGCGGCTTCTGCATGGCGAAGGCGTCGACCTCGAACAATTCGGCTTCACGCCCTTGCCCGAGCGCGCGGAATTCAGGTTCGTGCTGATCGGCCGTTTGTTGTGGGACAAAGGCGTGGGCGAATACGTCGAAGCGGCGCGGCGTGTGCGCGAACGTTATCCGCATGCGCGCTTCCAGTTGCTCGGGCCGGTCGGCGTCGACAATCCGAGTGCGATCACGCGCGACGAAGTCGCGGCGTGGGAACGCGAAGGCATCGTCGAGTATCTCGGCGAGGCGCACGACGTGCGGCCCTTTATCGCCGATGCGGATTGCGTCGTTTTGCCTTCGTATCGCGAAGGCGTGCCGCGCACGCTGATGGAAGCGTCGGCGATGGGACGGCCGATTGTCGCGACCGACGTGCCCGGCTGCCGCGAAGTGGTCGCGCACGGCGTCAACGGATTGCTTTGCGAAGCGCGCAACGCGGACAGCCTCGCGGACGCGCTCGCGCAAATGCTCGACATGAGCGGCGCAGAGCGCCGCGCGATGGCGGAACGCGGCCGGCAGAAAGTCGCGCAGGAATTCGACGAACGCGTCGTCGTCGAAACGTATAAAGACCTGGTGCAAAAAATGACGGGCGTTTTACTTTAACGGAGCAACAGCATGACCACGAAGGGCACGATTCTGGTAACAGGCGGCGCGGGCTTCATCGGCTCGCATACCTGCGTCGAACTGCTGAACGGTGGCTACGACGTCGTGGTAATCGACAATCTCGTGAACAGCAAGCGCGAATCGCTGCGGCGTGTCGAACAGATCACCGGCCGCACGGTCGCGTTTCATGAAGCCGACGCACGCGACGAAGCCGCACTCAACCGGATTTTCGACGCGCATCCGATCACCGGCGCGATTCACTTCGCGGCGCTGAAGGCGGTGGGCGAATCGGTCGCGAAGCCTGTCGAGTACTACAGCAACAACGTCGGCAGCCTGCTCGCGCTGCTCGGCGTGATGCGCGATCGCAACGTGAAGCAGTTCGTGTTCAGTTCGTCGGCCACGGTGTACGGCGTGCCGAAAAGCTCGCCCATCGACGAATCGTTTCCGCTGTCGGCCACCAATCCGTATGGCCAGTCGAAGCTGATCGCCGAACAGGTGCTGCGCGATCTACAGGTCGCGGACCCGTCGTGGCGCGTCGCCACGCTGCGTTATTTCAATCCGGTCGGCGCGCATGAGAGCGGCCTGATCGGCGAAGATCCCGCGGGCATTCCGAATAACCTGATGCCTTATGTCGCGCAGGTCGCGGTCGGCAAGCTCGACAAGCTGCGCGTGTTCGGCGGCGATTATGAAACGCCGGACGGCACGGGCGTGCGCGATTACATCCACGTCGTCGATCTGGCGCGCGGGCACCTGGCCGCGCTCGATGCACTCGTGAAGCGCGACGCGAGCTTCGTGGTCAATCTCGGGACTGGCCAGGGCTATAGCGTGATCGACGTCGTGAAGGCATTTGAGAAGGCGTCGGGCCGGCCCGTGCCGTATGAAATCGTCGCGCGCCGTCCGGGCGACGTGGCGTCGTGCTTTGCCGATCCGCGCGCGGCGCTGGAGGTGCTCGGCTGGCGTGCCGAGTTCGGTATCGAAAGAATGTGTGCGGACCATTGGCGCTGGCAGTCCGCGAATCCGAACGGCTTTAATTGATGCTTCAATTGCTTCGCTTACCGAAGTAATTGCGCGCGCCGGCTCGACCGGCGCGCTTGTTTTAGCGCTTGTTTTAGCGCTTCTGTTACCGCGGCTCTTTCACGAGTCCCATTAATCGCGCCATCACCGGCCACTTCACGAGCGCATGCGCATACGCATGCTCGGCCTGCTCATCGACGTATTTCGACGGATCGATCTCGGGCAGCGAGCGCGCGAGGCCGGCAATGTCGTTGACCGACCACCTGCGCTGCTTCGGTTCCTGCTCCTGCTTCGGCTGCAATTCAGGCTTGTTCACTTCTCGTCCACCCACACGCCGTCCGGCGTTTTCACCACGTAACCGGTTGCCGTCTTCATCGTGACGGTGCCTTCGTTTTCGCCGACCATCTCCGTTTTCGGCAGATCGGCTGCGTACTGCGACAGCGTCACGCCCGGCTTGAACGGACTGTTCGACACCAGATTCGACAGCAGTTGCGACACCGCCAGAAAACTCGTGGGCTGGTCGATGACCGTGGTCGGCCCGTGGCTGCCAGGAAGATTGACGAGCCGCACGCCGACCGGTCCGTGCACGATCCGCGGCGTCGGAATCTCGCGCAGGCCCGCCACCTGGTTGGCGTCGCCGCGCAGCGCAGCGCCATGCTCAGGCACGAACACGATCACCGCACGCCGGCCCGACGCGGCGATCAGATCGGCGAGCCGGTCGAAGTCGTTCATCAGCTTGTTGACTCGCGCCGGATACGATTCGATGCTGGTCTGTCTCACGCCCGGCAACTGGTTGCCGTCGTGCAGGCTGATCGTGTTGTAGTACAGCGCGACCGGTCCTGCCGTCTGTTGCCGTTGCGCGAACCACTTCGCGAGCACGCCGTAGTCGTCGTGAATCGCGGAGCCGTCGAACGCATGCATCGCAACCGGCACGTCGGCGCTCGAGATCATCGGCACATTCGGCACGCCGACGTTGTCCTTGATGATCTGCAGGAAGTTGTCGAAGTGTCCGTCGTGATTCAGGATGGTCTGCGGCGCGAAGCCGGCCTGCGCCAGTTGCGAGAACAGATAGCACTGCTGCGCCGCCGGCTTGTACAGGTCGGCATGCGCCTCCTGCCCGCAGCTTGCGCGCAACACGCGGATCGCCGCCGGGCCGCTATAACTTGCCGCGGTGCTGAAGTTCGTGAACAGATAGTCGAAGTGGCTCAACATCGGGTTGTTGCGCGCCTTCGATACATCGAGGTCATCCCATGAAAGCGAGCACACGTGCAGCACGATCACGTCGAACTGCTGGTTCGGATCGCTCGTGAGATGGGCCATGCTCACCTGACGTTGCGATTCGCCGGCACGGAACGCGGCCAGCGCCGCGGTATGGTCGAGCGGCGCGCCGGGCTGCGCGACGCCGCCATCCTTCGCACCCGTGCGCAGCGTGGCGGCCGCCTGAATCGTGGCGAGCGCATTGGTGCTCGCCTGCCAGACCGGCAATGCCACGAGCGCGATGATGACGAAGCTCGTCACGCGCAACCAGCGGTTCACCACCACATAAGCGACGATCGCGCAGCAGGCCGCGAACAAAGCCGCGGGCGGAACGAAGCGTTGCGCGAGCTCCATCCAGTAACCGAAGCTGAACGACTCGAGATTGCCGAACTCCTCCACGAGCCGCGCGAACGGCGGAATCGCGGCTTCGTGATACATCAGCACGATGCCGACGGCCAGCGCGATCACCGCGCGCAACACGCGCAGCAGACGGTTGCGCAATGCGCCCGTCGCGGCGAGCGCCAGCGCGAAAGCGATGTTCGCGAGCCACAGCGGATGCAGATGGCCTGTGCTGAACAGATACAGCTTCAGCAGGAAATACAGGTTCCAGACACTCATTCGATCCAACCTCAGATTCCGGCGCCTCGCGCCGGCGGTTCAATAGCTCAATGCTTCAATAGCGGCTTTCGTCCAGCGCAAACACCGCGCGCAGTTTCTGCGACAGGCCTTGCAGCAGGCGCGAATAACCTTCGGCGCCCATCAGCACCACTTCGGCGAGCCCGCGCAACGGCGCGTCTTCCTCGGTGCGCGCTTCGTCGGCGGCGGCGATCCATGCGTCCGCGCGGCCGAACGTGCATTGCACGAGCTGGCGTTCCTGCTCGAGCGTCAACTCGTCGAATTGCACGCCGAGATGCTGGCCGGCCGCCCGCACCACGTGGACCGGAAAGGCAAACTGCCGGTCGCCGCGGCTCACGCACACCTGCAGCCAGTCGCCTTCAACGAGCGGCAGGCCGGGCGCGACGTGAAGACCGAGGCCGCCCGTCGAGTAGTCGCTCGTCATGCACGCGACCGTGGTGCCGTCGCTGAGCAAGAGCGTGGCCGGCATGCTCATCGGCACGCGGTGGCTGCCGCGAATCTGCTTCGCCTCACGCGCGACGCTCACGGCCGCGCCGAGCATCACGAGGTTGTAGGCGGTCCAGAACACGTTCATGAGTACAGTGGCGAACTCCTCGCCGACACCGAACACGATGCGGTACACGCCCGCGAGCATCGCCACCACGTTCAGCACCAGCAGCACGATGTAGGGCTTCGACACGGACCAGTCGAGATAGCCCTCGTCCATGCGGCCGCCCTTGTCCGTCACGTTGAACTTGCCGTGCTTCGGGCTGAAGAACGCGAGCGTGGTCGGCACCGCGATGTACCACGCGAGCACCGATTCGTAGACCTCCGCCCAGAACGAGCGTCGATAGCGGCCTTGCAGCCGCGAGTTGGCGATGCTCGACAACATGATGTACGGCAACACGAATCCGGCGATCGTCGTCGCCGATGCGTTGATCACGTACATGCCGAAGAACAGGAACGCCATCGGCATCGTCAGGAAGATGAGACGCGGCACGCCATAGAAGAAGTGCAGCATCGCGTTGCCGTAGCAGATGCGCTGGAACAGGTTCAGCCCGCGCCCGAAAAACGGATTGTCGATGCGGAAAATCTGCGCCATGCCGCGAGCCCAACGGGTGCGCTGCTTGATATGGCCGGCGAGGCTTTCGGTGGCGAGTCCCGCGGCCTGCACATACGGCAGATACGCGGTCGTATAGCCGCGCCGATGCAGCTTGAGCGCCGTATGCGCATCTTCGGTGACGGTCTCGACGGCCACGCCGCCCACTTCTTCCAGCGGCGCACGCTTGATGACGGCGCACGAGCCGCAGAAGAACGTCGCGTTCCACAGATCGTTGCCCGACTGCACGAGCCCGTAAAACAGCTCGCCTTCGTTCGGCACGCGGCGGAAGGTATTGAGGTTGCGTTCGAACGGATCGGGCGAAAAGAAGTGATGCGGCGTTTGCACCATCGCGCACAGCGGATCGCGCAGGAAGGTGCCCATCGTCGTTTGCAGGAACGACCGGCTCGGCACGTGGTCGCAATCGAAAATGGCGATGTAGTCGCCGTTCGTCTTCGCGAGCGCACGGTTGATGTTGCCCGCCTTCGCATGCAGATTGTCGGTGCGCGTCAGATAGCGAATGCCCGCCTCGCGCGCGAATGCTTCGAACTCGGGACGCTTGCCGTCGTCGAGCAGATAGATGTGCAGGCGGTCTTCGGGCCAGTCGATACCCTGCGCCGCGAGAATGGTCGGTTTCACGACCGAGAGCGGCTCGTTATAAGTCGGAATGTAGACATCGACGCTCGGCCAGCGCGAACGGTCGTCGGGCAGCGGCGACACTTTCCGTTCGAGCGGCCAGGCCGTCTGCACGAAACCGAGCAGCAGCACGAGCCACGTGTACGCCTCGGCACCGAACAACGCGTAACCGACGATCGCTTCGCTCGGGCCGTGAAAGTCGAGCGTCTGCGTCGCGCGCCACCAGACGTAGCGCAGCATCGCGAGCAACGACAACGACGCGAGCAGCAGCACCGGAAGACGGCCCGGCAGACGGCGGATCAGCAAAGCGAGCGCGATGGTCAGGCCGAAAAACACGTACTGGTTCACGCCGGCCAGCGGCGATGTGCCGACCAGCGCCCACAGCACGGCGCCGAGCGCCGCCAGCATCAACATCAGCCAGCGGATGCGGCCCGCGCGCGTCGCGCCCGCTTCCAGCGAAGTGCCCCAGCGCTGCCACGGCAGTCTCGCCAGTTGGCGGTCGAGCGCCCCGATTGCGCCGCGCCATAAGCGGTAGATGGGCAACACGCCATAGCGTCCAAGCCACAGCAGGCCGCGCCCGATCTTCGGGGCAATGGAGAGCCGCAGCGGCCGCGGCCGCACGAACACGCGCCACAGCCAGGCGCGCAACGGCGCGGGACGCACGACGTCGAAGCGAGCCGCGAGGAACGCCACCGACACGCGCGCGAGCCACAACGGCAGATCGCGCCGGCCGTCGGCGGGCGGCCGGAAAAAGAGCCGCACCCACCATTCGAGCCGGCCGCCGCCGCTCACGCCGAGACGGCGCGCGAGCCAGTCGCCCGCACGCAAGCGCAACGGCCGCGCCGCAGGACGGGCGTCGGCGAAGGACCGGTTTGGCTGTGGCGTCGTCATGTCAACGAGGCTCCGAATCCCGCGATGGCTCGGCGAGCGGCGCGAGCCATTCGTCGACCGCGCTTGCCAGTCCTTGCAGGTCGTGCGAGGTCTGCGAATACGGCGCATCGTCGAAAAGCCATGAACCGCGCGCGAATGCTTCGGGCAGCGCGGCGTCGGCATGCAGACGGATGACCGGCGCGGCGCCGGGACCGAGCGCGGCCGACAGCATGGAGAGCGCGTCGCGCTGCATCTCGCGCGCCGGGTTCAGGCGGTTTAGCACGAAGAGTGACTCGTTGCGCGCCGCCCGCAATTGCGGCAGATGGCGTGCGAGCGTCGCGAGCGGACCGGGCTCGGGCGGTGTCACGCAGACGATCAGATCCGCGCAGTAGAGCGCCTGCGCCGCATGCACCGACGGATAACGCGGCGTGTCGATCAGCACGACGCCTTGCGCGGGCAGGTCGATGCCCGCGAGCGAGGTCGCGAGCCACGCGGGTTCGTCGGCGAGCAGTTGGCTGATCGACACGAGGCTCGAAAGCGGCACGTCGCCGTGCGGGACGAACAGCACGCCGTCGTCATTGCGCCATGTATGCGCGTGCCAGGGCGCGCCGCTCGCGATGGCCGCGCCGATTCCGTCGGCGGGCAACTCGTCGAGCCCGAGGTGCGGACCAAGCAGGTTTTGCGGATCGAAATCGACGGCGACGACGGGACGGCCGCGGCGCGCGAGCAGCACCGCGAGCGCCGCGGTTAGCGTGGTTCGTCCGGCGCCGCCCGCCGTGGAGAGAATCGCGATGGTTTTCATGAGGCGGACGACGCTCCAGACGCGCGTTCTTCTTCAGCGGCCGGCGCGGCGACGGCTTGCGGCACGAGACGGCCCTTCAGCACGAGCGCGGCGGCATCGAACGGAACTTCATGCCGCGGATCGAAGCGGCGCGTGGCGCGCATGCCGGAACGTCGGCGAAAGTGCTGCCAGACGATCCACAGCGGAATCCCGCCGATCATGCCGATGCCGAAGCAGAGGAGGAAAAACAATGTCATAGGGCCTCCTGCTTGCGCAGTGGCATGGCGGCCGGCTCGGCGCGGCGGCGACGTCGGAGTTGCGCGGCGGCGTGGTCGGTGGCGGCGTCGGGTTGCGGCGCGTGGTTGGCTTCGTCGGAAGGCGCGCTTTGTGAGTGGACGGCGCTGGCAGACGGGGCTTGCGCGATGTGTTCAGTCACGCCCGGTGTCGTGGCTTCTGCCGCGGTTTCTTGCCGGCTTTCTGTCGGGGTTTCCACCGGGCGTTGCGATGCATCCTGCGCAACAGCAACAGCCACAGCACCAAACAGATCGCTAAAGTCGACATTCGGCACGCGGCGCTCCTCGATGCGCAGCCGCTCGATCTCCGGCAACAATTGCTCGCCGGCGATCAGTTGCCTGCTTTGCGCGAGCGACTCGACCGGCACCTGAAAAATGCGCGCCAGCGATCCCTGCGCATCAGCCAGCCTGCAAGCGAACAGGAACACATAGAGATACGCGCCGTCGGCGGTGAATACATCGCCATTGCGCACCGGCCGACACTGCCGCAGCGCGTCCGCATGCGCGACTTCCGGCTTCAGCAGCAGCTTGACCAGCACATGCGGCAGGTTCAACGACAACCCACGCCCGAGCACATTGCTCACGTGATCCGCGAAACGCGCCACGGGCAAATAACCGCAGACGGCATCGCTCAGCGCAGCGGCGAGCGCGGCGCGGTAATCGGCGGCGACCGGGCGCGCGTTGAGCTGCCCTCTTAACGACTGCATCAGCGACTGCATCCGCGAAAACGGCACGTCGCGCCCGATCACGAGGTTCGCGCCGAGATTCAGCACGAGCAACTCGAACTGATGACGCAGCACCTGGCCGCGCTCGACCAGCACGATCTTCAGCGCGCGCCCGCACGTCCGGCGCAGCGTGTGGATGGTCTCGCACAGCGTCTCGAGCTGATCGCCGCCGCTGTAGTCGAGCACGACGCTCGCCGCGCGCGCGCCAAGGCTCGCCTTGAGCGCCGCCTGCAAACCGTCGACGATCTCCCACTCCGCTGGCACCCACGGTTCATCGCCGACGGCTTTGCGCGTCGCGATCACGCGCATTTCGTCACGTGCGATGCGTGCGTCGGCACGGCGGCAGGCTTCTGTTTCCTCGGGCGCGACCATCAGGCGGCCGGCGTTCGTGAAGCGCAGCGCACGCACTTCGCCGGCGGCGAGCGCCGCGCGGCTGCGCCAGAAATCGACATGCCACAACAGTTCGCCGTGAGTCGGCTGCAATCGCGCGACGCCCTGGCAACTGGTGTGGAACGCGTCGCGCTCGGGATCGCGCGCCTCCTGTTCGAGCTGCTCTTCGATCGCCTCGGAATCGAGCGCGAGGTCGTTCGCGGACGCCGCCGCGCGCCCGGCCAGCAGCACGAGCGTGATGTTGCGCGTCTCGCACCAGTCGGCGAGCACGCGGCCTTCGTAGGCGAGATCGTCCGGACGGTCCCAACTAAACCAATGCTCCGCGCCTTCGACGAAGAAAACGCTGCCTCGCCTGAAGCCAAACGGCTTGAGCGCGCGCAGCGCGCCGTAGAGACGCGCCAGCGGCCGTGCCGCGGCATCCGTCTGCTCGCCGCCCGCGGCGGCGTCGCTCGCGGACTCGCGCGGTCTTAGCGTCACGACGTTCAGGCGCGCCGGCAGATCGCCGCCGCCTTTCGCGTGCAAGCGCGCGAGCGGCGCGGCGCGTGTGGCGGACAGCACAAGCGTGACCGAGCGCGCGGCGCAGTCGCGGGCGCTTTCGAACAGCAGCGCGTCGGCTGCCGGCGTGCCCGCGATGCCGTACACGAGGTACACGCTGCCGGGCGCCAGTGTCGCCCAGCTTTCGGGCAGGCCGTCGAGCGCGAGCCGGTCGGGCGCCTTGTTCGGCGCAACCAGGCGCCTGAAGCCGGCGCCGAGCGCGCGCAGCGTCGACACCGACGAAGCCGCGTTGCCCGGCCGTTGGCCGGAATGTCGTGGATCTGACGTTGCGGGTCGCATGCCGTGCCTCCTCAATAGCTCGAATACAGACGCGTCGGCGTCGGCGACAGGCTCGTATCCGGCTTGCGAGCATCCAGGTTGTAGCGCACATAGACCATCGCGGAACTCGGTGCGTAATCGTGCGAGCGGTCGATGTCGAACAGCAGCCCTGCCACCAGATGCGGACTGAAACGGTGTTCGACGACGCCGGTCAGGCCGTAAAGGAACGACACGCCGCGCGTCGAGCTGGCCCCATACACGTTGTTGCTGTTGCTCAGCGCCGCCGGGTTCAGCGCCGCCGACGCCGGCAGACCGTTCGGATAAAACGGCGAACTGCGCTCATACGAGTTCGACACGCCGACCGTCGCGGTCAGATCCCAGCGCCACGCGCCGCGGCGGCCCTGCCATTCGACCGGGAAACCGAGCGACAGATAGCGCTGCGGGCTGTAATAGCCGCCCTGGCCGAAAGTGTAGAACCGCAGATTGTTCGCATAGTGCCATGCATTGCCGACCACGCCGGTGCTGACTCTCATGTCGGCGCGCTCGAAGACCGGCACGGTCGCTCCCGTGCGCAGCGTGACGCCGGTATTGGAAGCGACGTTGCGGCCGGTGAGCATCCCGGCGCCGACGTCGGCGAACAGGTTCACGCGGCCGACGTCGACGGAAGAATGCACATCCAGCCCGTCGCGGCGCACGCCGCCCCAGACCGCGCCCGTCCACGGATCGCGCAGGCCCGCATACGACAGCTCACTGCTGGTTTGCGGCCGCCGCGACAGATTGACGGTGAAGCTGCTGTCGTCGCCGGCCATGCGGTAGCGCACGCCGCCCACGAGGTAATGCACCGGGAAGCCGATCGGCGTCGTGCCGAGATCGAACCGCAGATTGTCCGACCGGTAGCCGATGCCGCCGCCCGCACCGGTCGCATGCTGATGGAAGCTCGCCACCGCGGCAGTGCTGCTGTCCGTCAGCGCCGCGTGCGTACCGAGCGTGTCGAGCAGACTCGAGTCGGAGCTGCTCAGCGTGCCCGCATCGAGATTGACGACGTCGACATGCGCGAACACATGGCCGTCGTAACCGACCGGCAACTGCGCATAGACCGGCACCTGCTGCGCGTGATAGTTCGAGATGCCCTCGTCGCCGGACTTGTAGGCCGGATACCACGCCGCTTCAATCGACGGATCGCGGCGCTGCTCGAGATCGCTCAACGCCACTTGCGCCGGCGTGCCGTTCGGACCGGGACTCACGCCGGCGCTGCGCTCCTGCATCTCGGACTTGCGATACAGCGCCGCCGCGTCGTCGTAGCGGCCGAGATCCTCGCTGATGCGCCCCCGCTGCGCAGTCACGTCGTAACGGTCGGGAAACGCGCTCGCCAGTTCGTCGGTCAGCGTCTGTGCTTCATACGGCCGGCGCAACGCGGCCAGCCGGCGCGCCGCCGAGAGCCGCGTATCGATGTCGTCGGGCGCGCTTTGCTCGACAACGCCGTGCACGAGATCGAGCGCCTCGCGACGCTTGCCGCTTTCCTGAAGCACGCGGGCCAACGCAAGCTGCGCATCGGGATCGTCGGGATGCTCGGCGAGCAGTTTGTCGAGCGTCGCGCGGGCGCCGGCGAATTGGCCCTGCGCGCGCTGCAGATCGGCGACCTCGAGCGTGTAGCGCGGATCGCGCTGGCCTTCTTCGTCGACGGCCGCGAGAACCGCCGCCGCGCGCCGGTAGTCGCCGGCGTCGATCGCGGCGTCCGTCCGGCGCAGCGCAAGCCGCACCGACTGGTCCTGCAGCCGCGCGCGCTGTGCCGCGGTCAACGTGGCGTCGTTGCGCAGATCGCGCAGCCACGCGTCGAGTTCGTCGTCGCGATGCGCGGAGCCGAGCAGATCGCCGTAGCGCAGCCTGACGTCGTCGTCGGTCTGTTGCGGGTGCGCCTTCATCCAGTCGGCAAGGCGCGCGAGACCGCGATCCGGTTGGCCCATGTCGATTTCGAGCGAGCCCACCGACGCGGTCAGGTTCGCGTCGTCGGTGCCGAGCGCCGCGGCTTGATCGAGCGCGGCTTTGCCCGCCTGCGCGTCGCCCGCGGCATACGCGGCGCGCGCCGTGACGAGCGCCTGCTGCGCATCCAGATTGCGGCCGAACGCGCGCATCGCATCGGTCTGATTCGCGGCCGGCACGCTCGCGAGCAACGCGCGCGCGCCGGCCAGGTCGTCCGTGGAATTGCGGTAGAGCGCGGCGGCGTAATGCATTTCCGGCGAGTCGGAAGCCTTGAGCCCTTCGTCCATCACCGTGCGGCCGAGTTGCGGCAGGCCGAGATCGCGATAGATGCGAGCGAGCGCGAAACGCGTCCACGGCGAATCCGGTGCTGCGCGCAGCGCCGCTTCGTAACGGTCGATTGCCTGCGCGCGCAGGCCCTGCTGCGACAGCCGCTCGGCTTGCGCCACCAGATTGTCCGCGCGAATCTGCGCCAGCTCCGCGCGATCCGCCGGCGCGCGGAAGCGGTTTTGCACGGCATCCAGCAGCGGCCCGATGCGTTCGTCGCGGCCGGTGTTGTCGAACAGCGTCGCGGTGCTGCGCACCGTCGCGAGGCTCGGATCGCGGGCGCTCAGCAATTCCTTCAGCAAGGGCTCGGCGTTCGCCCAATCTTTTTGCGCAAGCAGCGAGTCGGCGAGCACCAGCTTGGCGTCGGTATTCGATACGTTCATGGCGAGCGCCTCGCGCGCCAACCGCGCGGCTTCGTCCGGCCGGCCGGCCGCCGCGGCTTGCCGCGCGCGCGTGAGCGTGGCCCAGAACTGCGCGGTGCGGGCGAGGCCGGTCCACTTCGCACGATTGTCGGGCGCGAGTTGCGCGGCGCGCTGAAAGAGCTTTTGCGCCTCGTCCTGGCGGCCCTCGCGCATGCGCAGCAGACCGAGGCCGCCGACCGCCTCGGCGTCATCGGATCGCGCCTGCGCGGCGCGCGTCAGCAGCGGATCGGCAGCGGCCAGATCGTTGCGCGAGAGCAGCGCGAGGCCGCGCTTCTGCGCGATGTAATCGGGATTGCTTTCGAGCCGGCGTTGGGCGTCGACTTTGTCTTTGACCACGGCGAGGCGGTCGTGGAACTCGGTGTCGTCCGGCGCGAGCGCGACGTAGGCGCTCAAGCCCTGCACATAGGCCGGGTCGGGCCCCGCCGACTGCAGCACGCGATGCCACAGGTCCATCGCCGCGCCGTGGTCCACATCGTTGCGGGTAGCGAGCGAACGGGCGATGCGCTCGGCCTCGGGCCGCGTGTCGCTGCTGCGATTGAGCAGGCCGGCGAGCGCCATCGCGGCGTGCGCGTCGGCGGGATCGGCGGCGAGCCGCGCGCGCAGCGCGGCGACCGCACGCACCCGGCCCTCCGGCGTGCCGGCGACGATGCTGTAGTACTCCGCACCGAGCGGCCCGGACGGCGCGCCGTGCGGGAACAGCGCCTCGAGGCGCCGCGCGGCTTCTTCGGACTGACCGCTGCGCGCGAGCAGGCGGATCGTGGCGAGCTCGCCACGGCCGCTCGTGGCCACGCGGAATTCGTCGTCCGACTGTTGCGCGAGTTTGCTGCCGGGCGCGGCCTGGTGCAGCTTCGTCAACGCCGCCTGGGCGGCCTGCGCCTGTCCGAGGCGCAAATTGATGCTCACCAGTTCGGCGAGCAGGACGGGCGATTGCGGCGCGATGAGCAACGCTTTGTCGATTGCCTGCTTGGCGAGGTCGTCGCGACGCTTGGCGCTCCAGAGGCGCGCGGTTGCGTACAGCCGGGAGATGTTGGCGGAATCGGCGGCTGAGGCGGCGGGGGCGGGGTTTGCGGTGCTCGGGGTGGCGGTGGTGGTGATGCTGGTTGCGGCGTTACCGCTGGCCGCGGCGCTGGCTACGGCTACGGCTCTGGCGCTGGCGTGCGCTGCGGCGCGGGCGCTGGAATCGGCGCTGGCGCGAGCGTGGGCTGCGCCGCTCTTGCTGACCTCGGCACTCATGCTGGCTGCGACGCTTGCGCTGGCCGCTGCCGCGCCGCCATTGCGCGTGCCCTTGCCCGCTGACCGCGCAGCGCGTGCTTGTGCCGACTCGGCCGGCTCAGCCGGCGCCGTCGACGCGGAACCGGCAGCCTGCGCTGCCGCCTCCTGCGCGGCAACCGCATGCGCGAGCGGCGGCATGCCGCACGTGAGACCGGCCAGCCACAGCGCGCGCGCAATTCGCGAGCGCGCGCGAACAGCGACGGTTAGCGTTTCGCGGGACGGCAAACAGAACTCCAGGGCAAGTCGAGCGACCCATCGGCCGCAAAGCGATAGCGGCCATCGCGCCAGCCGAGGCCGAACAGCGTCAGCACGCTCGTGTAATAGCCGGGCGCGGTCTGCGCATCGAGCTGGTCGACCCGCGCGGACTGCCGGTCGGCAATCGACGTCTCGCCGCGCGCGATCAGGAACGGAATCGCCGCAGCCGAAAAGCCCGCGTTGCCGTCGTTCGCTCCGGGTTTCGCGTCGGTCGTATCGATGCGCTCCGGCGGCGCTCCATGCTCCGCGACATAGCGCGCGAACGGCGTGAAATGATTGAGCAGGCGGCTTTTCAACGGATCGCTGCCGTTGAGCATGCCGATCCACAAGTACACGCGAATCGCGTTGTACGCGCTCTCGGCATGCGTCGCTGGATCGGGCAAAAAGCCCTTGCCCGCGCGATAGAGCGACCAGTCGGGCGAAAAACCCTGCGGCGCCGAGTCGACGAGCATGCGCGCCGACGAATCGACGAGCGCCTGCCAGCGCCGATCAGAAGCCAGCGCGCTACCGAGGCCGCGCAGCACCTGAACCGGCGCGTAGCTCGGATTGACGCGCCACAAATCGGCCTCGGGATGAAAACCCGTCGGTCCCGGCAACAGCGTGAGGCCGAGTTGCGGCACGCGCGCGGTCTCCTCCTCAAGCACGCGCCTGGCAAGCGCCGCGCCGCGCGCCGTGTAGCTGCGCTCGTTCCAGACACGCCCCGCTTCGAGCAGCGCATAGGCGATCCACAAGTCGGCGTCGGACGCCGCGTTGCTGTCGAGCACGCCCCATTTGCCGTCCTGCCCTCGCCCCCACAGCCAGGCGGGCAGATGGGCCGTGAGATCGCCCGCGGCCAGATTGTTCTCGGTCCAGTGCAACAGACGGTCGAACGACGCGCGGTCGTTGGCGACAAGCGCAAAGAACAGTCCGTACGATTGGCCTTCGGAGACGGTGCGGTCGTCGTCGGAACCGACGTCGATCACGCGGCCGTCCGGTGAGACGAACTTGCGCCTGAACTGCTCCCACGCGGGCCAATCGGCGGAAACGGCGAGTACCGTGGATTGCGCGCCGCCGGCGTTGTCGAAGGCGCGGAAAGCCCGGGCGGGACATGCGGCGGTGCCGGTCGCGCCGGCCGCCGAAGCCGCAGCGGAAGAAGCAGCCGAAGTACCAGCCGAAGCCGCGGCCGAAGAAGCACCCGAAGCCGCGGCCGCAACACTCGCCGGCGCCAGCGCGACACCCGCGGCAAGCCACGCCAGCACCGCGCCGCACACACCCGACGCGACGCGACGCGCGTTGCGTGCGCATGCCGCGCGCACAACGCCGACAGACGGCGACTGCACGCCGTTCGCGCGAACCTGAACTGTGCGCTTCACCATCAGAGACCCCGGCGGCGCGCCGCAAGCTCCTGGAGTGCGACAAAGGCGCCGATCGCCAGCAGCAGACCGCCCAACGCGCCCAGCAAGCCGAGCACGACCGGATGCCTGATCGCGCTGCTCCAGATGCGCGCGTACCACGGCACGTAGCCGACCAGATAAGTGTCGCCGACGCGCAGGCTGTCGATCTGTCCGTCGCGGACCAGCGCGAGATCGCCTTGCAGCCGCGACACGCTGTCGCCGCGTTCGAACACATCGAGCATGTCGGTCAGATGCGCCGGGCTCGTCGCCTGCATGACGACCACGCTGCGCCCCTTGGTGCCCGGCTGCTGGAAGCCGAACAGCGCGGCGAGCGCGCCGTCCTGCTCGAGCTGCGCGCTGCCGCCGGCGACGGGCGCGCCGTTACGCCAGTGCTCCTTGACCGAGAACGACGCGCGCACGGTGCCACTCGGTGCGCCTGAGCCGGCCGCGCCGCCGGCCGCGCCTTGCAGCGCGCCGAGCGTGAGCGGCAGCGCCGCTTGCCACGGCGTCTGCGCGAGCACGCCGGGCGAGCCGCCGACGAACAGCATGTCCTTCGTTTGCGCGAGCGACGCAACCGCCGCCGGGCGAATGACCTGCACGCGCAACGACGGGTAGCCGGTCCATTGACCCATGTGGCCCATCATCGTCAGGAATGCTTCGAGTTCCTCGGCGCCCGCATGCGGCGGAATCACCACCGCCGTCTGCGAAAGATCGGCATAGCGCGTGAACGGAAAGCCGCTGTTGGCGAAGAACGCAAGGTTCGGCATCTGCGCGTAGTGCACGAAATGCGAGAAGTCGATCGTCGAATCGGGGTCGACTGCGGCCTGCACCGGATTCGCCGCGACGCCCTGACACAGGCCCGTCTTTTGCGAATCGAGGTTAAAGCGCAACTGCAACTGGTTTGAACTGCCGACGCGAAACGCCGGAATGTCGATCGAGTTGGTCGAGTGGCTCGGCTGGTCCGAGAGCACCGGCAACTGCATGCGCCCTTGCCCGTCCTCGGCGCTCGCTTTCGGCAGACGCAGCGACTTGACGAGCTGATCGTTGATGTTGACGGCCAGCGCGGAATTATTGACCACCGTCGGCGCGGTATAGCGGTAATGCAGGTCGAGCGGAACGCCCGTGCCGCTCCACGAAAACAGGTCCGCGGGCACGCGCAGATTCACGCGGATCGCATCGGGATTGCTGCCGCTGACCTGCAGTTGCGCCGGGTCGTCGACGAGTTCCTTGAACGTGACGGGACGGTCGACCGGCACCCAGCGCGGCGCATCGTAAGGCTTGCGCGGCTCGCCGATGTCGATATGCGCGACCGTCGTCGCCGGGCCGGACAACGCGGCACGGCCGAGCACGAGTGCGTCGACGGCGCGCTCGACTTCGGCGGCGTCGCGGCCTGTGACGACGAGCAGCTTCTTGTCCTGCGCGGCGGGGTTGTCGACGACCATCAAGGTCGGGCCGGCGGGCGCGGGCAGCTTCAGTTGCGCAGGCAACGAAGACGCGACGCCGATCACGACGCCGTGGCTGTCGGCGGGAAGCCCCGACACCACCGGAAAGCGCGCCTGACGGTAATCGGCCAGCATGCCGAACCAGGACGCCAGGACGCCGGCGCTGCGCACCGTCTCGTTGTCGGGATTGGCGGGCAACAGGAACGGCAAACGCAGGCGCGACACGTCGCGGCGGTCGAAGAACGGCGCGGGCAGCAGCGCCAGATCGTTCGGCAGACGGACCGCCGACGTTTGCAGAATCAGTTCGCTCGTCGGGCTGATGTCGGCCCACAGCGCGGAGTTTTGCGGGTCTTCGCAGTGATCGAGCGTGTAGTGCGCGATCAGGTTCAGGTTGAGCTGGTTGTAGTCGGTGAAAAAGCGCGGGTCGAGCACGATGTCGCGCGTGACGGCCTGCCCCGCCTGTTCGCGCTCCAGCGGCACCGTGGCGACCGACTCGCCGTTCACCGACACCTTGATGTGCGACATCGGAAACACGAGCGACGGCGAATACGTGTAGCGCAGGCGCAGCGTCGCGGCCGTCACCACACGGTCGAGCCGCACGCCGACGTTGACCGTGCGCGTGTCGTCGAGACCGCGCAGCGCCAACGTCTGATAGGCGCCGAGCATGGAGAACGGCAAACGCAGCGCGCCAGCGCTCGTTGCGGCGGATGACCCGCCCACGGCGGCGGAAGACGCAGGTACGAGCGGCGCGGCAGCGAGCTTGCCGGCGATTCCAGCGGAAGCAGCCGACGCAGCAGCGGAAACCGAGGACGCGTCGGTTGCGGGCGCAACCGTTGTGCGCGCCGGCGTTTCGCCAGCACGCGCGGCCACCGACATCGACGGATAGATAGCCGCTGCGAGCGCGCATGCGCCGGCCACCAGTGACACACAGAACGAGACAGCAGGCTTCATGAACTGATCAGACTCTCGCGCCCCCGCAGCACAATTGCTGGCAATGCTGTGGCAAAGCCAATTCCCTGGCCGGGATGCTGATGGGATAGAAGGAAGGGGCAATAATAAGACAACAGAAGGTAAGGTCACACTGCTTTACGTCACGGCAGCCGAAAACTGGAGCGCAAATCTCAAAATGATGCCGCACGATGTCGCGTGCGCGAGACAGTAGCAGCACGAACACCCGGCGGCCACACAGACAGAGGCCCGTGTGGCATGCTTCTGCGGATGTCCAGAATGAACCGATCGATGCGCCGCCCGAACGATCCGCCGCCGTCTCCCGTCGCTCCCAAACGCAGCGGAATCTTGCGCGGACTGTTCGCGCTGCGGCACTCTTATGACGGATTCCTTACGACCCTGCGTGAGGAAAGCGCATTCCGTCAGGAAACCGCGCTCGCCGCGGTGTTGATGCCGTTTGCCTTGCTGCTGCCTGTCACGCCGGTCGAACGCGTGCTGCTGATTTCGTCGCTGCTGCTGGTGCTGCTCGTCGAGTTGCTGAATTCGAGTATCGAAGCGGCAATCGACCGCATTTCGCTGGAGCGGCACGAGCTTTCAAAACGGGCCAAGGATTGCGGCAGCGCGGCGGTCACGTTGTCGCTGTTGATCTGCGCGACGGTCTGGCTGCTGCTCGCCGGGCCGGTGGTCGTCAGGCTGGCTGAGGCTTATCTTTAGTTTTCTTTGAGCTGGCTTCAGAAGCCGCGCGCGGGGCGGGCCTTCGGAAGCCCGCCCACCATTCGACATTCGACGTCAAGCCACTTGCAGCGGCGAAGCGTCGCGCGCCGGCAATACGGGACGGCGCGTGTCGGCACGCGACAGCGAGCGGCCATCCGCGGCTCCGGCCGACTGAGCGCCATCCACGCGAAACACCGCCACCGCGTCGCGCAAAACCGCCGCCTGTTCTTCCAGCGATTTCGCCGCCGCCGCGGCCTCCTCGACGAGCGCCGCGTTGTGCTGCGTGACCTCGTCGATCTGCGAGACGGCCTTGTTGACCTGCTCGATGCCGTCGCTCTGCTCGAGCGCAGCCGCCTCGATCTCTCCCATGATGCCGGTCACGCGCTCCACCGACTGCATCGCCTCGTGCATCGTGCGGCTTGCCTCGGCGACGAGCGATGCGCCCTGCTCGACCTGAGCGGCCGAATCGCCGATCAGCTCCTTGATCTCCTTGGCCGCCGCGCCCGAGCGCTGCGCGAGGCTGCGCACTTCCGAGGCCACGACTGCAAATCCGCGCCCCTGCTCGCCGGCGCGCGCCGCTTCGACGGCCGCGTTCAGCGCGAGAATATTGGTCTGAAAGGCAATGCCCTCGATCATGCCGATGATCTCAGTCACCTTGCGCGACGACTCCGTAATGCCGTCCATCGTTTCGGTCACGCGCGACACGACCTTGCCGCCGCGCGTGACAGTATCGAGCGCGCCATGCGCCAGCCGGTTGGCCTGCTTCGCGTTGTCCGCGTTCTGCTTCACCGTCGCGGAAAGCTGCTCCATGCTGGCCGCCGTCTGCTGAAGCGCCGCGGCCTGCTGCTCGGTGCGCGCCGACAGATCGGTGTTGCCCGACGCGATTTCGTTTGCGCCCTGCGTGATGGCCGTGGTGCTGCCGCGCACTTGCGAGACGGTTTCGACGAGACCGTCGCGCATCTTCGTCAACGCGCTCAGCAACTGGCCCATTTCATTGCGCGACTGGCTCTTGATCGCCACCGTCAGATCGCCTGCGGCCATGCGCTCGAAGTGCTTGACGGTCGCGTTGACCGGCTTGATCAGCGCCGCCGACAACGCGATGCGCGCCGCCACGCCGACCGCGATGGCGAGCGCGCCGATCGCGGCGAACAGCAGCGTCGCCATCTGGAAGCGTTGCTCGGCGATCGCGGCCTGGCGATGCTGATTCTCGATCTGCGCGTGTTCGAGTGCGTCGATGGCCTTCGAATACGTCGCGTAAAACGCGTTCGCCGTCTCGCCCTGAATGTTGCGGAACGTGTTGAAGTCGAAGTCGGTGAGCGCCTTGAACTCGAGTTCGATCGCCTTATCGACGAGCGCGCCGCGCGCCTGTTCGACGTTCTGCGCGAGCTTCTGCTCGGCCTCGCTTGCAAACGGGCCGGCCATGTAATTGCGGAAGTCGTTGTTCGACTCGACCAGCACCTTGTGCGCGGCGGGCAGCAGATCGTCGGTCTGCTTGCCGATGCTAAAGAGCGTTTGATACGAGCCCAGCGCCAGTTGCACTTGCAGGAGCTTCTCCGAGCTTGCCTTCAGATGCGAGAGCGCCGACGCGCTGCGCTGCGTGTCGGCGAGGCTGCCGTTGGCGAGCTTCAGCGCGCCATAGCCGACGCCGATCACCGTCAGCAGAAAGGCAACGAATACGCTGATGACCAGCGTCAGGCCGCCACGAATTGTGATGTTGTTTAGCATGGATTCTCCGGAACGGTCTTGTCGATCCGCGGCGAGTGCGTGTTGCCCCGCGTTCTCCGCACTTCGCCGCATCCAGTCTTAACGGCTCGCGGCTAGCCTCGCTGAATAGGTGAAATCCATGACTGGCGCGGCTTTCCGGGCCATTCTCGCCTCACTATCTGGGATAGTCGGCGGCATCGGCGAGCCCGGCGCTTTTCCGGGCGCGCAAGGTTTCGTTTGTATAATTCGGCGTCTTCGCTCAGGCCCACTTTCATGCTTAGTTTTGCGCTCGGCTTTCTCGTTTCACTGCTGATCACGCTGTTGATCGTGCGCTACGCGCATCTGCATGAAAAATTTTCGACGGACACCGATCTCGCCGGCGTGCAGAAATTCCATGTGCGTCCGGTGCCGCGCATCGGCGGAACGGGCATTCTGCTCGGGCTGATCGCGTCGGCGGTGCAATTGCACCGCGCGTATCCCGCCGTGTCGGGCGGCATTCTCGGACTCGTTGCGTGCGGCATGCCGGCCTTCGGCTCGGGTCTCGTCGAAGACCTGACCAAGCGCGTGTCGCCGCTCGCGCGTCTCGTCTGCACGATGGCCGCCGCCGCGCTCGCGTACTTTCTGCTCGACATCGCGGTGACGCGCATCAGCGTGCCGCCGCTCGACTTTCTGCTCTCGTACGCGGTGATTTCGTGCGCGGTGACGGTGCTCGCGGTCGCGGCACTGGCGAACGCGATCAATATCATCGACGGCTTCAACGGCCTGGCTTCGATGGTCGCGTTCATGATGTTCGCGTCGCTCGCCTACGTGGCGTTCCAGGTGCACGATCCGATCGTGCTGTCGGCATCGTTCATGATGATGGGCGCGGTGCTCGGCTTCTTCATCTGGAACTTCCCGGCGGGTCTGATTTTTCTCGGCGACGGCGGCGCGTATTTCATCGGCTTCATGCTCGCCGAACTGTCGATCATGCTGGTGATGCGCAATCGCGATGTGTCAGCGTGGTATCCGGTGCTGCTCTTCATGTATCCGATCTTCGAGACGTGCTTCTCGATTTACCGGAAGAAGTTTATTCGCGGCATGTCGCCCGGCATTCCCGATGGCGTGCATCTGCATATGCTGGTGTATAAGCGGCTGATGCGCTGGGCAGTCGGCACGCGCACCGCGCGCGAACTCACGCGGCGCAATTCGCTGACGTCGCCTTATTTGTGGCTGCTGTGTCTGATTGCAGTGGTGCCGGCTACGCTGTTCTGGCGGCATACGCTGCATCTGTTCTGCTTCGTGGTGGTGTTCGCGGCGACTTATGTGTGGCTCTATGTGAGCATCGTGCGGTTCAAGTCGCCGCGGTGGATGGTGGTGAGGAAGACCAGGCGGTGAGCGCAGTGCACAGGTCCCCGTGTCAGCGGATTTATCCGGCCTAGCTCTGGCCGCGCGCGCGGCCCTCCTGGATGCGTTGCCGGTGCTCAGCCATCGCCTCCGGACGAGTGTCCGCATGCCGCAATATAACGTCCGCGATCTTGGGAACGGGCAGGCGTCCCGTCCCCGTACGCGCAAACTGCTGCTGGCGCACCCGCAGATGCCGGTAAAGTTCACTGCGCTCAAGCAACACCGCGGGAAGCGCAGGGGCGACCATTACGGCTCCATGCGAAAAGACACCGAGCCCTTCAACGATCCACAGCCGCGGAGGAAGCAGGCTGCGCAAAAACCGCACCTTCGCTGCATTTTGCTTCAAGGGCGAGGTGCGCACGAACCGCTGCCCATCAACCGTGGTGAGCGTCAACGTGTCGTCGGTTTCACCGTGTGTGACTACCCCTGCCCAATGCTTTGTTTCGACCACGAAGACTCCGAACGGCGCGATCGCCAGATGATCGATTTCAGCAGTCGGAAAGTCGCTGCCCGGTGCGTGGATCAGAACGAGGCCATCCAATACCAGCCAGTCATCACCGCACAGTCGCGTGAGGTGCCAGCGCAGTTCGGCTGACACCTCCCTCTCTCCTTCTTCCCCCCGCTCCTGGGCAGGTGCCGCCCGCGCTTCGCGAGCGTCGTCGTCCGTGAGACGTTGCTGGCTGAAGCTCAGATACGCGTACAGCAATCCAATCGCGAGCCCGAGGATTTTCTGGATCAGCATGCTGGTTTCTCCTTTAGATGTAGGTGAAACCAGCGTATCGGGCGCTAGGAGAAGTCAAGCATCAGGTCAGGATCGTAAGGCCGGGAGGAAACTGCTCGGCCGTTGGCCGCCCTTCGTTCAGGGCCTCGCAGACAGCATGCGTCGTCGTTCCCAGCGCGCGGGCCGCCTTGCGCAGGTTACCGCGATGTTCCGTCAGGGCGTCCATGGCCTTTTCGCTCGTGAGCACTGGTATGTCCGGCCGCGAGTAGACTGAAGCATCGGAGTATTGGACAGGTTTGCCCCCGACACGCGAGGCTGCTGCGGTAAGAGGCGCGTTCATTAAAACGATGAGTTGGGGCTTCCTGATCCATCGGAAAAACTCGCACCAGTGCTGGAGTCTCTCGGCCGCCTCTTCCGATGTCAGTCGCTGCGTGGACCAGCGATTGATGAGCACCTGCAAATGCTTGCTGCGAAAATTCCAGGGTGTCTGTAGCGCATAGCCGCTCGCGCGCAGCGCTTCAAAGCCCATCAACACCTCCGCCACGCGCCGACATTGCGTTTCGGCCGGCACAGCATCCTTGGCGCGAGTGCGCCAATCGTATGTCGACGTGACCCGGCCTCTGGCGAGGCTGCGAAATTCCCGCCTGAATCCATAGGGCAGCCTGCTGCAGGCAATCACGTACCGGTAGTCGTAAAGAACGTACATGTCTGTTTTCCTTTGTTTGCATCCGTGACTTGGTCGGTGCGACAGAGGCACCGACCCGCGTTCAGCGGCGCGACGAGCGCACTGCTGTTTGAGTGCGCTGTTTATCGGGCCGCGCGCGCCACAGGAAAGGAAAATGTGCAGACGATGGCGAGCCGCCATCAAGACGCAGTCAGACGTGAAATTGGAGCAGCCGCCGCTAAACGCCGCCTGAAGAGGGGCGGTGGTCGGAAGTGTGCAAAGAAGAAAAAGAGAGAGGAAGCATAGCCGAGCGAACGACACTGGCACTCGCTGTGCCAAAGTGCACCTCGACGCCAAGAGAACGGAGGCGTACGGCCGAACGGATATACCGACAGGCTAACCGGAAGAAATACGGGTGGCTATGTCAGTTCAAGATCGATGCGTCGTGGACGCAGCATGAATATACTCCGACGCTCCCGAAGCTGGCAAGCCCGCGACTGGTGGAACGCATGTTATGCTGGTCACAGCCCAACAACGGGGAACCAGCATGGATATTACCTGGCCGTTAATTGGAATCAATGTAATGTTTATAGGACTAGGGTGGGCGATGGAGCGTGGTGCGCGCCAAGAAAGAAAGAAACTCATCGCGCCACGTGCATCGGTCGTAGCTTCGCGCCAGAAAGAACAGCCACCGCGCGCCGGCGCTTCGCACCCGGCACAGCTGCACTGCCCACATTGCGGCCATATCATCGGCGATAGGGATTTCGCACGACAGCATGCGCCAACGGTCGACTGGCCGGGACGAGCATCGCGGGATTTCAGGCAGCCGCCTGTCTGAGCACGACTCACTGACGCGCGTACGGAGTAGGCACCTTCGGGTGGCGCGGGCGGGGCGGAGTCTCAGAGCACCGTACGGGGCCATTGCCTCGTTGGAGCGCCTGCCGGACGCAGGCATGCTGTCTGCGCCGATCATGGCGGCGATCTTGCCCCCTCGATATACCGGGCCCAGACAATTCGGCTGTCACCGACCGAGTACGAGCCGCTCAACAGGCGGACGATTCAAGGGCACCACGTGTCCTGTGTCGCGCGTCGGCCGAAGCCATTGAACGTCCAGGCGACAAGCCGCTTTTTGTGCGAAAGCCACGCGCCCCCTTTTGCAATCCCTGCAGCTATGTTCTAATAATTGCAGTACCGTTCGCTCACGTCACGAGCATCGACCATTACACCTCGTTGTTGGGGGTTTGGGGGCCTTTTCGCCCAATTTCTATAGATCCTTTGCTCAGCCGAACAGTCAAGCAAAGCACTTCGCGCGGTTCCTGTTAGCAGCATCGACATGAATCGAGCGCCTGCCGCTCGATCAGAGCCAGAGCCTTTCCCAAGGCCCAGAAGTTCCCACTGCGTGCTTCGCATGAGGCCTATCTCCCTCTTTCAGCCCAGTACGCGAGTCGATATCGCGTAGCAGCCAGTCACCTCTTCTGCAGCAAGTGATCGTCCGCCAACGGAAGTTACGTGCAGGCGAGCTTTTTGAACGCACCAGGGACTTGCCCCTGACGCCCTCGCCGCAAATGCGGGCCGTGTTCACGGTGCCTCCACGCCTTTAATGCAATCTGAGGGCGAGGAAGCATCTTCCCTTTTGCGATACACAGCGCAGCATCCATCCAAATAGGCCTTGCAGTCCGTTCATCTTCGGATGAAGACCGCAAGCGCTCCAATGGCGGCCCTGTTCCCTTCTAGGGTGCAGGCCGGTGCTTGTCTGGCACCCGCCGCTCGCCGCTCCCGCATCGACGCGATTCTTCCTTGCGGGGCTCCCATTTTCCCCTCCAGAACCTGCTTCACCAGGGCCCATCCGTAACCGGATCCCATAGCTCAACGCAGTGCCCGGCCCTCCCCCGAATTCAATTGCTTACGTGCAGGCTGCCCCCGCCCCGGGGACAGCGGTCCTTGCCGACATCCAACGTATTTGGGATATGTCACGAGCTCATCGTGACCGGGGCCGTGTTCGCCTTCCCCGCAGGCGAACATGAGTAAAGCTGCGGGTCACAGCCGGGAGATAGCTCATGAGCATGATGTCAAAAGCCGTACACAGTTGCGCAGTAAGCAGCAAAAAAGCAGGCGGCAGTTTTGCGACACAGCAGAACAGGCGGTTCGACACAACAGGTCTTTTGCGCTTTGCCAGACAGCTCGGAGAGTTGCGGGCATCAGTCGGAGAAATTGCGCCGTGGGTGATCCATGCGTATGCCCAATACTGCATTGCGCAGGGCAAAACGGCCGGCACTCTCGCGAACATATTCTCGGCGGTTCGCGTCACATCGCGCCATGCCGGCCGGGACATCGATCATGTCTGCAACAACACGGAACTCCAACTGGCTCGAAGAGTACGAAGAGGAGCAAAACGGGCTATGAACCCCATGGAAATTGACCAGTTAATCGAGAGAGCGAAACGAATAGATCAGGGGCTAACGCACATGATATCGCTCGCCCTGCATCTCGGACTCCGACGCAAGGAAGCGCTGATGTGCGCGCCGGATCTGCAGATGTGGCTTGACGCACTTGTGCGCGGCGACTCCACGCTTGCGCTGATGCGGGGCTCAAAAAACGCGAGGCCGAGGCAGGTACGGATCATCGAAAGCGAGCGCTCGCAAACCATCGAAGCCATCCGTTGCGCACTCGCGTACGCTCGCGAACACAATCACGAATTGATTACTGGCACTGGCAGGACCCTCAAATCCGCCATGAACCGACTCAGAGCCCTGCTGCGTCGCGCGGGTATGGTTGGTCCAATCAGCTTTCATTCGCTTCGTTACACCTATGCGCTCAAGAGCGCACTGGAAATGCTGGACGGAGGAATGGCGCCCTATGAAGTCCTCGTGGAACTCAGCGAATCGCTCGGACACGGCCCCACACGGATCCAGATGATCCTTGGGCACTACTGCCAGTCGATCCGGGAGAGGTTCGAGGGACATATATCGCTTCACAACATCGAATCCGATCGTCACCGGCCGCCGAGCAAACTCCCGCGGGCGACAGCGCGCCTTGCGGCCAAACGTCGACATAGCGAGTTAAGCGGCTACCCCATTGGCCGGATCGATGCGGCGCACGACGAAGCGTGTTCAGCAGACGACACGCCAGGGCAAGAACATCCTTTCAAAGCGTGAAAGACCACCATGTCCGATTCCTCACTTCTGGAACAAGTCAAGCGTTGCGCCGACAAGATAGGATGCAACGAGATGATGTGCGCCATCATGGTTAATGTCTGGTTCGAATTTGAGCAGACGATGGTTCCGCATTCGCCACGGCCAATTTGGCTGCACGACCTGGATGTGGCTTCCCTTGCCTGCTTTATCGAAGTGCGCTCCAAGCGATGCGTTGCCGTCGAGCTACTTCTGCTGGAAATCACCTGCATCAGGATGGTGCTGTTGGAATCCGGCTTCTTTAACAACCAGTTGGCAGCCCTTAGCGTGCGAACAAAACGGGAACGGCTTGCAAATGACGAAAACGGTAAATATCGGTTTGGGAAAACGCTTTGTACCTGAGCTCTAAGCCATTAACTGCGAGAGGCCGACGACTGCGCACATCCCAGCGCGTTGCTGCAACTGAACCTTAACGCCGTTGGCGCCTGCTGCGCGGACAACGGCTGTGGGGAGCAGGGCGCTGTGCCGGTAGTGGCACGGTGGCAGTAAAAGTCAGTTGCCTCAAGCAGAAAGATCCACACCCGAGTTTCCGATGGCTGCGCGTTTCGTCGCGATGCAGCCCTCGTTATTCCTGGCCTGTGCGCGTTGTGCCGCGCGGACGCGATAAGCTCGATGGCGTTGACCAGTGAGCCACAGCGGGTGCTTCGTCGTCTAACCAGATGTTTCCGTCGGCCGATCACATGGCTTAGTTATACTTGATTCCTCAGTAGAAAACGAAGGCTCACACGGGAATCGACTTGGGGCCCCGCCCGGACCAGCCAGACTCAGGTTTCCGAGAGCCACAGACGTTAATGCCTCGCCTCTTCACGCTTGCACCGCCTCCAACTCGGGACGGCTCTGCGGGAGAATCTCCTAAAGGCATGAAACTCGCGCAAACGTTTCGACCTAGTGAATGCAAAAGGACCGTTAGCCGGCTAACGGTCCTCGCGACGCGCAAAAACCCGCCGCCCCTTGCCCAGAAAGGCTTCCAAGCCAACGCTTGCTTGCACTGACCTTGTAATTTATGGAACCGCCTTGTATTGCGCGTATCGATCCGTCGGGACAAAAAAACCCGGCTGCAGCAACTGGGTTGAGTTCATGAGAATGGACGAATACAAAGCCACTGGCAGATAACTCCGACCGTCTCACCGAATGGCGCCTTCTTCGCCCGCTTAAGAGGTATGGCCGACGCCCAAAGTACGGGGACGGCGCTTCATCGGGGAAGTGGCCCCTATCGGTGAGATAGGCAGGAAACCCCGGGCGAATGCCCTCGGCTGCCAGCCGCGCGACCGGCTCGACAAACGAAGTACCGCCACCGCCCCGAACAGGCTGCAAATCGAAATCGACCGCGTCGCCGCGCTCAAAGACCTGCATCCGCGTCACGCGCGTACTGCAAGCCATCACGATCAGCCGTCTCGGCCGCACGCCCTCGTTCACCGCGAGATGTCCGCGAGACGTCCGCCGCGAACTGCGCCTACGTTTCATCCTATAGAGAACATGCTGAGTCACGAGCTTCGGATCGTTGGATAAGTTCAGCTTTGGCAACAGATCGCACATTCACGAACCTGATTGGCGACGCCAGGACGACCATCGGTCGCACCACAGCCGGTTAGCCAGCCTCGAGACTGCCTCGTTCGGCCGCCCGACCAGACCGTTATTCGAAATCGAGGCGAGCACGCACTTGTCGATCTGCGTGCGCAGATCTGCCAGAACGTCGGGCGGTAGCTCAACGCTAAACCGGCTGACGTCCAGGAACGCCAGAACAGACAGCCTGAGATCGAACCTGCGGTGCAACGCACGTGAATCTGTACAACAACGCTGCCAACGGTCGCACCGACGCATCGAACAGAGCGGCCACGAGTGCGAGCGGCAAATCAAGGGTTTCGGGCATAGAGGGGCCATAAGAAGCAAATGGCCACACCCGAAGGTGCAGCCTTTCAAGAAAAGACAGAACAGTGAAAGCTGGTCCGCGCCAATAATCAGCGTGGAACGCGCGGACGCCGGCGTTCGCGATCCGCCTTGCGGCCGAGGTCACTCATGTGCTTGCCATACGCACCAATCGCAATCGTCAGGATTAGCGCAACTACACCGAAGCCCATAGTGATTCTCCGTTCATGAAATCCATGCCCTCAATAAACATTCGCACAATCGCCGCAAGCGAGGCCTCGTTCAGAATAGCGCCCGCGTCCAACTGCTGATTGAGTGCCAATACCCAACGAAACCCACCAGCGAAGCGACAGAGAGCGCGTGACAGAAGCGACCGAACTGCTGCCTCTGATCCTTACTCCACGCCTTTGCGACCGGAATGATTGACAGCTTCGCTCGACATTCGTGACCGGGACGATGACCGAAAAAGTACCGTCCACGCGATGATCGAGCAGCGCATTCAGGCCATCGATCAGAGCAACTACTGAGATCGGTCGCAATCGGTGGAGGCCAACGCGCCGCTTGCGATATAAACGGCGATCGATCTTGGCTCTGTTGGTTTTCTGTTCGCGCCTGAGGTCGCGGCGGCGCATCGGAGTGCCGCGTAGCGCGCTCTCTTTCCGACGGCTCAGCAACCACCGTTTGCCTGTGTCAGCTCTCGCCCCAATCCACACATCGCAGTTCCAAATGGGCGGCGAGTCTCACGGCATCGAAATGCTGAAGATGGCTCGCGCGGAAGCGGTTCAATCGCGTGCGCATAAAATGGTGAAGTTCAGATGGATACAGGATCGCTTCGGGCAGCGCAGGATCGAGCACGCACTGCGAGGAGGCGAAAATTGCAATGGACTCAACCGGACATCCATATTCGGCGAGTAACGCACGCAGGTGTCGCAGAGCGGGCTTTGCCCTGCGTAGTGGAGACGTCTGGACAGAAACGACACCGACCTTGTCATGGACGAGCAGTTCGTCGTCGTTTAACGAGCGCTTTACAGTGCCCGTCCAATCGTATCGGCCAATGACAAATGATCCGAACCCAGTCACGGCAAGACAATCCACCCACGTCATCGGATTACGCGTTCCGGGCGCGTGCTCAAGCATCACGCCGCGGCGTACGACGAATGCTTGGTCGGGCATTGTCCGCAGTAGCGCTGCAACGCTTTTTGACAAGGAAAGGGACAAACGGCGTCGATGCGCCATCCAGCCATCGCGATCGTCGGCCAGTCGCCTGAAGTCCCGCGCGAGTTCATGGGAGCACGCGGCAACACCGTATGCATCTATATTCCCAACAGAAAACAACGTCTTGCCCTGTTTCATTTGTTCTCCTTTAGTGGACTGAAGAGGGTTATCGGACGGCGATTCACTCACGACTTCGACGGCTGGCGAATACAACCGTCAATTCACCAGCAAATTGGCGTGATGCTGCGTCGCAGAGCAAAAGCATTGCCGATAACTCCAGCTTGTCATCGGCAATCAGAAGTCAAGGCAACGCTCCCAGACAAGGAGCAACCGGAGAGCGTCGGTCATGAGACCTATTGCCTGCCATCCAGTCAGCGGCCGTTAGCGCTTACCACTTGACAGAGAAGGGAGTTAGACTTTTAGCATACCTAAATAAAAGGGGCGTGAGGCTTACGAAGAAGACGGATCGGGCAGGAGCGAACTGGACAGTGTCTGAAAACAGCACTTTGCCTGACACGTCACGCCGTCGACAAAGCTGGAGACGAAACGCTGTCGGGCATTGCACACCGCCGGCAAGCGCGGCAGCACGGTTGAACCGGGGCCGGCCCAAGTCCCAATTCACTATGTATCGTGGCTTTCAGCTGCTGTGATGCATTGATACGCAAGGTAAAGCTTGCAATGGAAGTTGCCTTTGTTAGCGATTAGCGAGTGGATCCTTGCAGGAACACCGCTTTGAAACTTGGATCATTGGAGATGAGCCGTTCCACCTCGATGTACTCTGGACTAACAGAAACTTTCTTCATCACGCTGCGCATTGCACGCTCCAGGTCGCGTCGGTACCCGAAGAGAGCGCCGGCGTCGCTGCACTCAATAATGAGTCGCCGCGTCCCCCTACCCTTCCTGATGCGAATGCGGGAAAGGTCCGATGGGTGAACGTTCTGCCCGTTTAACTCCCGAAGAACAGTTTCGGCCGTCGCCTCCCTTACTCCAGGGCTTAGACTTCTCACACGCTGAAATAGCACTTGCCGGCCCAACTCCTTGTCTAGTGCGAGAAGTTTTCGTCCAACAGTGAAAGTCAGTTCGGCCTCACTGATACGAACTGGCAAGCTACCCCAAAGCGCCATGATATGCACCGCATCGCGTATGTTCTTTCGCGAAATGTCAAGCGCACGGGCGCAGCCGCTGTAACTGGTCCATTCCCCCCTGGTTACACCGAGGTGATATCTGTCGGAGATGTTTCTCGGTGAGTCCAGCGTCTTTTTCAGAACCTTGTTCTCAGGGTTGCCGAAGCAGCGCAGCGCGCGCCTGGACACAGACCCTTGCCCCTTTATCGTCGCAAGCACCGCTCGCGCTGAGAGCTTCCTGCCAGCCGCAACATGCTCGCCGATTCGCTGAAGCACGGTCTGAAGACCATCCCGCGCGATAACCTCGCGTATCACCCGCACGGAATACGGCGTTACCCCGGTGGGCGACTCAAACAAGCCGATTACCCCGGCGGGCAGAGCAGCCACGTTAAGCGCCAGCGAAAGTTCGGCCTGACTAACGCCGAGCGCGGCAAGTGCGCCCTTTTGCGTAGTCCATTTTCCTTTGATCAGTCCGTCTTTATAATAATGGGCAATAATGAAGCAATTGCGCTTTCTGAGTTGTCGAAGCAGTCCATCGGGGGTCATGGTTTTGTCTCACGCTTGATCCGGTGTTGCGGTAATCTGCAGCCAAAGCGTTACGATACGCGACTTGCCGCTCAAATGGCGACCGAATGGGGCACGAAAAATGCCCTGTTTCAAAAAAAGACGACGGCTGGTCAACCGCCGGGCAGTCACGTGGCATTGGAGGCACGAAATGCGTAGCCGCCGGCTACTGCTGCCGGTCTGGATGCAGAAGGGCACGCGTGCGCGGATTTCATACTTGTGGCCATCAGATGTCGTTACCACGCCGATGCGTCTTTCGCGCTTTGCCGAGAGTTTGCGACAAGATGGCCGAGCGCTTCGGTCCTGCCGAGTCGACGGCAGCTTGACTCGGCCCGCGTCGGTTTGGGGCGTCTGTCTTATAAATGTACTGCCGCCCCGTGAGCCGGCTCACGGTGGCACCAGCAGCGCGCTACCACCGCATCGTTCTGTTTTAATTGATGAAACAGGCTGATTTGCGAAATCTCGATTGATTGATCAACGGCGCAAGGTTCGCAAATAAGGGGCACGCCGCGGATAGCACATAAGTGTTAGCGTCGATTCAAGACTGACCCACGAATGACAACTGCGGCGCATAGTGCCAGGAACCTGAGGTCGATGCCTATTCCGCTTCGCTCGACATCACTCCTTGAATGAACGTGAGCGCGCCACACTTGACCAGACGTCGTCTTAATTAATGTCGGACGGAGTACAAGCCGGCGTCGACTGGCGCACATGCTGGCGCATCAACGAAAAATAGCAGCGGAAGTGTGTGGCAGAAACGGCCAATCTGCTCGCGGCGCTTTTTCCGCCTCGTTGCGCACCGATTCAATAGACAGCAACCGGCCCGTGGGAGCGGACGTCTAGGGAATCGAGGCCGGCAATGCCAATTCAGTTCCACAAGCTGCCTGTGATACGCCGGTGCCGCCGTTGCCGATCGCGCTTGCGCCCGCGATTGCTCATGTAGGCACCGTAGCCCAGGATCGGCGCCAGGACGAGCAGGACGAACAAACCGAGATTCATGATGGTCAACCTCCGTTCATTGAATGCGTAGCAGCGATGCCGCCGGCGCTTGAGCGCACTAGCGCTCCGCACCGCCTCAATAAAGCGATTTGCGAAGCGCGCCTGCCGAACTGAACGACCCCGAGTCCGTCGCCGATGTGCTGCACCGCCTTGCTCGCGATCCTCGAGCCTGCTTCGACGACTGCGAATCTGTTGTCGAGAAAATCGCGCCGAGACGGAGCATCAGCGCGGTTGCGCCGCACGCCAATTCTGAAGACGATGTTTGGAGGCGTCAACTGCCGTGTCCGCGTGCTGGCTCACGTAACGGTGCCACGCGGGGTACTCTCCATAGCTCGTTGTTTTGCGCGCAGGCTTGGTCCTGCGTAGCGGTGCCGGCTCCATCGCGTCGGCTCACCGAGTTGGCCGGGCAATGTGTGTTTTGCAAGAGTGTCAACACCGTGCGAAACGCCATCGTTGGGGTCTACTGTGGGTACGCTGCGTCGGCGCAGCACGATCCTTCTGTGTAAGACGGGGCGTGCACGGCTCCCGATTTGCGAGCTCTGTACTGTTGATCGATTAATAGAAATTTCGCAAATTAGCTCGTTTAATAAACGAAATCAATAGGATGCGGTAACGGCAGCGTGGCTGCCCCTACCGTTAGTCGGCTCCCGGTACCGCGACATTTGAGTGACCGACAGTCAAAACCGATGCATGCGCCAAACGGCTGTCGACTGGGCAAGGTCGAAGAGATGGACCTGAGTGGTCAGCCCGGGTTATCAGACATTGTCTTGGGTCCTTGCCGGCGGGCTAACGACATGGGGCACAGGAAGTATCTATCCCGCGCGCGCGTGCCGGTTTGCCGTGTACGCAGCCGAAAGACGACGAAGGAGCGCCGTCGATTTGAAAGTTGGTCAGCTCTTCGTCGAACGAACACAACTGGAAGGCGCCCGCATTTAAACGCCCCGCTCTGCTTGAAAGCTACGCCAATTATGTCGCCAATTGCCTGCAGGGCAGGCTGACCGATCAGATACAGTTGATTGAACACAGACGGTTGACTTTGACGCACGGCAGGCAACGGTAGTGGGTGAACGGGCCGGGAAGCACCGTGTAACTCAGCCTCCGAAATCGGCAGGATTTCCCCTTAAAGAGGAGGGTTAATGAAAGTATCAGCGTTTGGCGTCGACATCGGTTACGGCCACACCAAAGGTGCGCTGCGTACAGGATCCGATATTTCTACCGTGAGCTTCCCGTCGCTCGCGCCTCTTGTACCTAATCTTGAGTTACCGCGAACCAGAGAACGCGTGGCCGACGGGTTGAACGTTGTTTTGGTAAAGGTGCAAGGTTCCCATTATGCAGTCGGCCCCGAAGTAGAGTCGTTGTCAGCGTGTTCAGGTTTAACGCGAACGTTACTTGACAGCTTCTGCTTGACGCCCATGTTCACCGCGCTGCTCGGCGGAGCACTATATCGCGCCGGTGTAACCGAGATCGAATGCATGGTGCTTGGCCTGCCGGCCCACTTCACCAGGGAATACTTTAGATATCTTCGCGATGCATTTACAGGCGCTCTAGATTTCGGCCAAGGTGTGATCCACGTACGCTCGGTAAATGTCGTTCCCCCGCTGCTCGGATCGCTCGGAACCTTCTCCAATTCCGGCGATGGCCGCTTTGACCCCGAGCACGGCCATCTCTTCATCGATGTAGGCTACTCCGAGACTAGCTGGCTGCTGTATTGTGACCACAAGATAGTCGACCAGTGTTCAGGCCACGTCCGGGGCGGTGCATGGCAGGTCTATAGAACCATTGGATCGTTGATCGCGAATCAGGAGCGCTGCCCTGTAGACAATATGGAACGCATTGGCAGATGCCTTAGCGATAAGAGGCCACTTCTGCACTACGGTAAGGGCATCGACCTCGCTCCGTTGGTTGAAAGCTCACAACCCGTAGTAAACGCTGCGTTGGAAATAATCCGTGATCGCACTCCCTCTCCTTCGAGGTTGAGGTCGATCGTATTGACAGGAGGCGGAGCAAGCCTCTACGAGACAGCGGTTCGCGCCGCCTTTCCCCGGGTACGCATCGACGTCCTGGACGCGCCGTCACACACAAATGCGAAGGGCTTCCTTCTGATCGGCGAGGCCGTGCTCGCAGGAACGAAACTTGTGCCTACGTCTGCATGAACTCGCGGGACGCCGTGGCTCTGGGACTAACGACTGCAGCGGCTCACTTCAAGGCGCAAGAGAGAGGAGTTGGGTCATTCGCGCGATTGTTTCGCGAGCGGTACAGATCGTCAATTCAGATGCTACTCATGTCGCCTCACGGGATCATATTATTCAGGACTATCTATCTCGTCCCGATCGTATTTTTCAGTAAGGACCGGTGCTGCATAGCAGCGTCCTCCTTCTCCGCGCCAAGGTCGCCAACTACGTGGTCACGATACGTAGGCAGGCAGAGTCCCACCGCTTCAGCGTGATCTGCATTGCGTTAAGGCGCCTGCCACGATGGAATCACCACAGTTCAACAAGCGCAATCCCGGTCACCAAGCATCACTGGCCGCACGCCGCGGCACTTCTTCAGGTGCACGCCGACTCGATTGCGCTAGACTCGTAAACATCGCGAGCAACACGGTTAGCCGTTGCCGTTGAGGTAAAACAAGCTCGAACTGCTCCCCGATCGATACGGCGCGAGCAATCCAATATGCAGATCCCAAATAATCGGGCAGCTCTCGACACTCAGCGTTCAGCAAGTAAGACGCGACGGTTTCCAGATGAGCGATTTCTGAGTCGGCGAGCCTCGCGGGTAGTTTCCGACAAGAACTTGCCGACGCGTCGTTCCTCTGTAGTCCTCGGTTTTTATTGGATTTGAAATAACGCTTCGTCGAAGGGTCCATGTTTCAATGCGATCGGCTGAGGTGATCCCATCTTGCCGACGTCAATGAAAAGTCAAGGCAGCGCCAAGGTGCGAGTGTGGCGAGGAGTGTCCAGATCCGGGTATGCTGAAATCCCGCAAAGAGCAGCGTCGGAGCCCTCGACTGCGTAAGCGGTTAGAGATGCATTGGAAAAAGTGGCGAGCCGCTCGCGGCACGTATAGTGTGGACGCCGACAGGCTATTGCGGACAACAGGAGTTACACCGTTACACCTCGCGGAACCGTAGGCACTAGTTAAACCCCACTGGGTCTTAGATGTATCGCAGAGCAAGGCTTAAAGCTTGCCTACTTTCCACCGCAGCTGTTCACGCCATGCGCAGCAGCGTCGAGTTAGCCCGTCGGTCAAACCGGGCAGCAAAATCATCGCCGTGCCATATCTAATAACGCTTCGCTTCGTCAGACTCTGGCTGCACGCTCAGAGCGCGCATCATCTCTTGATATCCGTAGTGCCGTCGACGCCCTCGGGTGGACACGCGTGTTCTCCGGCACCGATCCACGCTTTGCTGTGGGGCTCGTGGTCCGTTTGCATGCCCTCTTTCAGGTGAAAGCAATAATGCCAGTCATCGCCTAGGCCATATTGATAGACGAACCCATGTCCCGGATACACAATCCAGCGTTACCGTGCCGTGCGCTCATCCTGCATTTGGGGGTCTTCAGAGGACAGATGGAGCATGTCGTCGTTATCGACAGCCCCGTATCCGGGAGCATGCAAGCTCTGTCAGCGGCGCCGGCGTCAACGTCGTCGGCTTCCGTGCCAGCGATCTCGTTGCCCTGTCGTCCCGACGATGATGCCAGATACCGTTTGCTTCACATTTCAAAATATTTGATGGGCGGGCGGCCGCTGTGCAGTCACCGTCGATGCCTCACACCGAGGAGCCGCTCCCCGATCGACTTGGCGGTCGATCGACTTGGCGGTCGATCCTCTTTGCTGCACACCGGTGTTCGATGCTCATGAGGCTCGGCTAGCCGCCGCAGGCACGCTGCGCAATGCAGTCGAGGTGGCCGGCTGATATTCGGCGACCCAACGGCGCAGGTCGCGGCGGACCTCGTCGTCAGTCGGCACGCGGTGTTGCATCAGCCACGGCAGCAGGTTGTCGATCAGGCTGTCCGGAACTTCGCGCGCCTTGGCGATGCGCAGTTTCGGGTGCGGCGTGCGCGTGGTGGTTTCGTCGTCGGCGAGCAGTTCTTCGTAGAGCTTTTCGCCGGGGCGCAGGCCCGTGTAGACGACGCGAATCTGTTCTTCGGTGAAGCCATACAGACGGATCAGATCGTGCGCCAGGTCGGCGATGCGGACCGGCTTGCCCATGTCGAGAATGAATATCTCGCCGCCGTGGCCCATACTCGACGCTTGCAGCACGAGCTGCGACGCTTCGGGAATCGTCATGAAGAAACGCGTGATTTCCGGATGCGTGACCGTGACGGGACCGCCGCGCGCAATCTGCTCCTGGAACTTCGGGATCACGCTGCCCGCGCTGCCCAGCACATTGCCGAAGCGTACGGTCTCGAACTGCGTACGCCGCGTGCCCTGCTGCTGCAGCGACGAGCACACCATTTCCGCGAGACGCTTGCTCGCGCCCATCACGTTGGTCGGATTGACGGCCTTGTCGGTGGAAATCAGCACGAAGCGCGCGACGTCGTGACGGATCGCCGCGCGCGCCACGCGATAGGTGCCGAGCACGTTGTTGCGCACGGCCTGCCAGGCGTTCACCTCTTCCATCAGCGGCACATGCTTGTATGCCGCAGCGTGGAAGACGATGTGTGGGCTATAGCGCGCCATTACCTGATCGAGCAGAAGTGAGTCCTTAACGTCGCCGATGGTTGGCACCACCGACACGCCAGGATACCTGTCAGCGAGCTCTTCACTAAGCCGATAGATGGAGAACTCCGAGATATCGAACGCGACCAGTTGAACCGGGCCGAAGCGCAGAATCTGCCGGCACAGTTCGGAGCCGATCGAGCCGCCCGCGCCCGTCACCATGACGACGCGGTTTTTGAGCAATGCCTCGACGTCGTCCGTGTCGATCATGACCGGATCTCGGCCAAGCAAATCTTCAAGGTCGATCTGGCGGACGCGGGAGAGGAAGGCCTGGCCTTGGGTGACTGCCGTCAACGCCGGCAGCACGAGTGCGCGCACGCCAGCTCGTACGCAAAGCGTCGCTACGCGGCGTTGGACGTCGACAGACGCCGAGGGAATGGCGATGATCGCGTACTCGGTTTTCAACTCCTCGGCCATTCGCGGCAATTCGCTGATCGAACCGAGAACCTTGTAACCGTAGATTTCGCGTCCGTGCTTGGAAACATCGTCGTCTAGCAGCCCGACAAGACGCCATTCGCTCGAACGCGACAGCTCACGCGCGAGGCTGGCACCGGCGTTTCCGGCCCCGAGGACCACGACAGGCTTGCCCTGAGCGACTAGTCCGCCGTAAAGGTAGAACTCTTTCGTCGCACGGTAGAGCGCCCGCGCGCCCCCCATGGCAAGGAACAAGAAGAGCGGCGAGACGACGAGGACTGAGCGCGGCACAATCGGCGAGGGTTGAACCAACACCGAGACAACCATCGCGATTAGCGCGCCCGCGATTACAGCTTTCGAGATCCGAACGAGGTCGGGCAGGCTGGCGAACACCCACATGCCGCGATACAGGCCGAAAATGCGGAACATCATGCCGTAGACCGGCAAAACCCAGAGCAGCGACCGCAGAGCGCCGACGCGAAAGTCATAGGGAATCGAGCCGTTGAAGCGAAGGAGATACGCGATCAGCCACGATCCGGCAACCGCGCAAAGATCGAACAGGAAAGCGCTGAAAGACAGCCAAGCGGCCTTGTTTCGTGACATCAGCGGCATCCCTTACTTGTCTGACAGTGTTGATTGGAAATGACGCCAGCGCACGTCGATGACCGCACCCGCCAGAAATAGAACAATCAACCAAAGGGCAACGATGCACCACTGAAAAACTGGCGTGCGATCAAGCGCGATTATAGCAAGCGTTATGCCAGCTGCCATAACGCCGTACCACACCAAGGCCGTTTTCGCGTGTCCGATCCCACAACGCACCATACGTTGATAGTAGTGCTCCCGGTGCGGTTGCCAAAATTTTTCTCCGCGCAACAGGCGACGTGTAAGCGTAACTGAGGCGTCGGCGATGAAAGGCGCGAAGATCATCACCGGGAACCAGATTTGCCAGACGCCGCCACGCCAGCCCCAATAGCCGAGTGCCCCGGCGAGAAACCCCAACGATATCGATCCCGCGTCGCCCAGAAAAATGCGAGCCGGATGAAAATTGAAAAACAGGAAACCCAGAGCTGCACCGGACACTGCTGCGGACGACCAGGCCAGTTCCGGCAAAGGGCGCTCACTGAGCAGAGCGGCAACGGCATAGCCGGCGAAGCCAAACAACGCCATTCCGCCCGCGAGCCCGTCGGCCCCGTCCATGAAATTGTAAAGGTTGACCAGCCACAGCATCAGGAAGGCAAGGATTACCAGCGCCCACCAGGGCACGTTGGCCGGGAACGCCACGACAAGGCCGACGACAGCCGCCAGGTGGGCCGCGAACCGCACGCGCGCTGGCAGACCGCGGCGGTCGTCCATCTGGGAAACAGCCGCCAGAAACACAGTGCCGACAGCAGCGCACCAGAGCCCCGGTGCCGACAGCAAGACCGCAATGATGACCACGGGAACAATGCCCCAGCCGCCGACTCGCGGCGTCGGCGCGTTGTGAAGCGAACGGTCATTGGGCACATCGGTGGCGAGACGCCAGGCAAGTCCGGTTCGCAGCAACGTCCACAGAATGGCGGCGCAAGTGCAAGCGGCTGCGAGCGCAATGAGGGCCGCCGCCGACCAGGCGGGGAATGAGGCAAGGTATCTCAGCACTCGCAGCTCCCTCGCGTGCTGCGATACCAGCGGGCGGTCGCCGCTAAGCCTTCGTCGGAGGAATAGGGAGGATGCCAGTCCAACACCGTCCGAATTCGACTTGTATCGACCTGCAAAGCCCCGACCAGCCGGTCTATTTGGGCTGATCGGCCTGTCACCCGGCCCGCGAGACGCAGCATGCGCTCAGGTATCGGGACTAGCCGCGCTGGCTTCCCTAAATGACGGCCGAGAGCGAAGCACAGCTCGGCGACCGTAGGCGCGCCCGCGTCCGCGACGTGAAAACGTTGGCCCGCCGCTCTCGGATCGATTGCACAACGGATCAGCGCGTCAGCGAGATTCTCTACATACACAAGACTGCGCCGTCCGCGGACGGCGCCGAGCGGCAGCGGTACCCCGCGCCATATGCCGTCCATTAAACGCCGAAAGTTGGCGCGTACCTCGGGCCCATAGACCAGCGGCGGACGCACAATAACTACCTCAAGCCCTGACTCACGACCATAACGGAGCAGCGCCTCTTCGGCGGCAAGTTTAGAGCGGCCGTAAGCATCTTGGGGAGCCGGCGCATCGTCCTCAGTCAGAGGACGCCCGCTGTCAGCTTCGGCGACCGCCTTGATACTGCTGACAAAAACAAAGCGCCGTACGCCGTGCCGCCACGCAGCGTGCGCAACGCGAAGCGTGCCGTCGACATTGGTGGAGCGAAAGGCGGCTTCGGAATCTCGCGAAACTTCGCGCATGACATGCACTCGGGCGGCCAGGTGAACGACGCAATCAGCAGCGAGCCCAGCCGGCCATTGAGCTTCGATGGCCGTGAAGTCTGCGCTCGGCTCCATCCACTCACCGACGCCCGGGTGGAGCTGCCCGCCTTGCCGGACGAGCCCCATGACCGTGTGACTTGCGTCACACAATGCGCGGCTCAGCGCGCGGCCCACGAATCCGTTGGCTCCGGTAACGAGTACGCGACTCATAGGAACTTCCAGCCAAACCGGTTGAAGAACTTATACGCGGACGCCATGAACATGCGAATGTGCGTGGAGCCTTTCCGCGATGCGCCACCGCCGTGATGCAGCACACGCACGGCCGGCGTGTAGACAACTCGAGTAACTTCATGTGCACGAAGACTCAAATCGTAGTCCTCAAAATAAAGGAAATAGCGGGCATCAAAGCCGCCCAATTGTTTCAGCACAGATGTGCGGAACAGCATGAAGCATCCACTGACGATAGGTGGGTCCCACACGAGGTCGTGCGCGTTGATCTGATCACGCATCTCGTAAAGAGCAAGACGGCGCGTGAACAGCCGCCGCAACCGCCTTGGCAAAAAGCCACGCGCGAACAGATCGAGCAGCGTCGGGTAGCGACGACACAGGAATTGCTGGTTTCCATATTCGTCTCCGATCCACGGGGTCAACAAGCCGGCGTCCGGATGCGCCTCAAAAAACTCGACGGCGCGCACCAATGCATCGTGATCGAGATCGATGTCTGGGTTAAGGACGAGGTGGTAGTGGCCAACCGCGCGGTCGATTGCGAGGTTGTGGCCCTGGCCGTAACCGATGTTGCCATGCCCGCTCAGGATCGTGCTGGCGACACCATGAGCGCGTAATGCATCGATGGCGGCTCGTACGTCCGGTAGCCCGCCGTTGTCCACGAGATAAAGGGAGACCGGCAAGCCCGGCCGCCTGGCGAGCAACGCTTCGCAGGCGGCGCCGAAGCTCGAAAGCGTGCTTTCCAATTTCGCAAGGTCAGGCCGGTAGACCACAACGGAAGCGGACAACCCTTCAATCCCGGAACGGGGCGCGTTTCTAGCATTCATTTGGACGAAACAATCTGGCGCCTCAGCGGCACTGTTATAGGAGGGCCGCAACAAAGATACAAGTTTGCTCAAAAGCGTCGGTTTGAGCAACAGCCTTTGCCCCTTGTTACGCGACCGGCGTCCAAAACTTGGCCGAAGCGGCATTTCGCCTTCCCTCGATGCGGCGCTAGGCCGGTCGTCTAAGCTGACGGTTAAAACACAATTCAGCAAATTTCGCTACCGCTTATTACGATAGTCCAAGGAACTTGTCGGCAGCGGCATAATAGCGGCACCGCAACGTCGATGCATCCGCCAATCGACGCTCGTGACATCTACCTTTCGTAAATCTGCCACCGCCGCTAGGAACGCCCCTCAACTCCACGTTTTATGGCGTACCCGAGGTGTGCCATCGAAGGCGGCCACCTTGACGATTGTCGATGTGCCGCAGAGACCTGAACACTCGACATGCGGCTTCGCAAAAACGGATTCGCATTAGTAGCCACCACATATGAGCAACCACGTAATAATCGCGGGCACTGGCCGTGCCGGCACCAGCTTTCTCGTTCAATACCTTGCCGCTTGCGGGCTCGAAACGCATCTGGCAGCGAACCCGCACGACAAACTCGACGAAAATGCAAACGCGGGGTTGGAAGACACGCCGATTGCCGGCTACGCTCTGCCGTACGTAGTGAAGTCACCGTGGCTGTACGAAATTGTCGACGACCTAGTCGCCAGAACCGACATAACTCTCGACGCGGTCATCATGCCGATGCGTGACATCGTCGAGGCGGCGACGAGCCGCGTCATACTCGAAATGCGCGCGCGATATAGCAAGGAATATCTGGATCCCCAGGTTGCTCAATGGGAGACTTGGGGCGAGACCCCGGGCGGCGTCGTTTATTCGCTTAACCCGATCGACCAGGCGCGCATTCTGGCGCTAGGTTTCCATGAAACAGTCAGAGCCCTTGTCCGGAAAGACGTCCCGATCATTTTTCTCGACTTTCCGAGGCTGATTGAGGAAGGAGACTACCTTTGGTCCAAGCTTGAGCCAATCCTGCGCAATGGAATTAATCGACAAGACGCCAACGCTGTTCACGCACGAATCGCAGACTCTGGAAAAGTGCGGGCGGGCAAAGAAATTGGCGAGGCCGCGCAGCAACAGGCAGTGTCAAATCAAACAGGAGCGATTTTAAAGGGACGAATCGAGTTTCCGTCACATGAAACGCTCGATCGCGCTGCGCTTCTGCGCGAGCTAACCCGCCTGCGCAACGCACTGAAGGCCAGTTCGGCAGAGGCGGCACACTGGCAAAATGAGGCCGAGCAAGCCAGCGCGCGGGTTCACCAACTGTCTGAAGACAACCACGGCCTGCGCTCAAAAGTAGAACGAACCATGCAAGAAGCAGCCGATGCACAAGCAAAGGCGGAAGCGGACTTGAAAACGTATAACGAAAAATTGCAACTTCACGACGCCGAGCTTGCACAACAGTTACAGCAAAGCTATGAACGAAAACTCTTAGACAATCGAACGGAGTCCCTCGCACGAATTGCGGCGCTCGAGGGTTCGATCGCCCAACTACAACGGTCCAGGTCATGGCGCGTCACCAAACCCATCCGTACGATCGCGCGATGGGTTCGGGGCAGCTAGCATTGCGGCCCGCACCCTCAGGTGATGCCTTTGCCCATAGCGGTTGCTCAACCCGAATAGACTCACGAAGCTGCGAGGCGCCGCCTAACGGCTGAGTTGCGCCGACCAGCAAACATGCAGGAGCGCTCGCGCGGCTCACGCTGCACGCAGCGAAACCGAAGCGAGTGATTCAGCAATAATCCTCGGGAGATCTGGTGCACAATAGCACCTAGATTGCATTGCGGCTTTCCTGGCGCTGCATCAATATTTCGATCTTAAGGCCACTGTTGCGTAACCTGTTGCGAACGCCAACGCCGTCACCCAGTGGCAAGATCAATTTGAGGTGAGGCCTTTGCCTTGCAGCAATTCGACCCCGGCTGGCACATGGCCATTCTCGCCACTGCCGAAAGACACTTGGAGCATGGCCGACAATAAATAGATTTCCATCGAGGACGTTATTTAAGCGATGTCTACCTCTAACACGCAGCCCCCCCACTTGCCGATTGGGCAAGAACTTCGTGCATCCCCAACGCAGAAGACCTTCCTCGTAACGGGTGGAACTGGTTTTCTAGGGCGCGCACTTATCTCGCGCCTAGTCGCTGATGGTCATTGCGTGCGCGTCCCAAACCGCAATCAAGAGACGCCGGCAAGCCCCCCCGCCTCTAACTCACGCGAACTCCGGCTGAGCGCCAGCGTGGAAGAATGGCAAGCCGCGATCGAAGGTTGTGCGGGGATATTCCACTTGGCATGGTCGACTGTGCCCAGCGTAGCGAATGCAAATCCCATCGCGGACTTGGAGACAAACCTCGTAGGCACTGTTCGCCTATTGGAGGCAATACGCCAGTCGGCGAACGTCCCGATCGTATTCGCTTCTTCAGGCGGCACCGTCTATGGTGCGGCCGAAACTCTGCCAATCGCAGAACATCATCCGTTACGTCCGCTTACCGCTTATGGAGCGTCGAAGGTTGCGGCCGAACAGTATGCAATGCTCTATCGCCGCACATGGGACGTCGACGCGCGAATCGCGCGCCTGAGCAATCCGTTCGGCCCGGGGCAAAACACACACGGGCAGCTGGGCGCCGCCTCCATCTTCGCGGCGCGCGCGCTGAACAATCAGAAGATCGAAATCTGGGGTGACGGTAGTGCAATCCGAGACTACATCTATATCGATGATGCTGTGTCGGGCTTCGTTGCCACTATGTCTGCGCCCAAGAGCCGGTTTGGCGCCGTTGAGCCAGTGATTAATATTGGATCGGGACGAGGAGTATCACTGAGAGAAGTGATCACGCTACTGAGCCACATACTCGAAACGCCAGTAGAAGTCGAATTTAAACCCTCCCGAGGCTTCGACGTTCCGGCCAGCGTGCTTGACATCTCCCGGGCGCGCAACCTGTTGGGATGGAGCCCGACTATCAGTTTCGAAGAAGGACTTTCCCGATACATCACCCACCTCAAAGAGCAGTTGGCCGACCGCCCCAGAAGCTAATTCCAGAGCGATCGAAGTCGCATCCATACCCATCGACATCATGATCGATTGCCTAGGCGGGTGAGCAAAAACACCTCGCCCGCCGGCCCTACTTACCTCACGTAGTGTGGCACATACGTCGTCGCGAAATGGAAGCCCACATCTTCGACGACACACGACAGCAGCCGTTCTAGCGCGTGTAGGATGGTCCCGTCGGTGGGCAGCGGCTCGCGAGGGTATTCGCTCGAGGTCAGATCGAGAGCCAAGAGCGGCTTTAGCGCATCAGGACGCGCCCAGAACATCGTTCCGACCGGAAAATCCAACGTCTTGGGCAACGGCCGCTTCAGTTTCATTCGCTCGGCCAGACGCTGAGCGATCTCAAAATTCTCTTCCCAACCGATCAAATGCGGATCCTCGGGAAACACTAGTCCGAGGGCTTCATTGGCAGCGAATTCGCGAACCACGAGATCCATCATCGGCGCGCTGCCACCGACAAGATGCTGCCAAAGGAAGACGCGCCAACGATCGCCGAAATCCGCGCCAACGTTTTCCGTAGTGAGGCTGCGTTTACCGTGGACATGCCCCAGCACATCATACTGATCGCCCACTTCTTTCAGGACGTGAAGAAACGGCCCGACATCACGCCCGCGATTCTCGACTACAAGAACGTCCACCGGCAAAGAGTAGCGTTCCGTCGCCAGGTTGATCTCAGCAGCCTTCTCGTCTGAATCAGTCGTAAAAATAAGGCGACACGGGTGCGAATTCACCGAAACGGCCTCGAGAAGATCGCCGACGTGATCCGTGTAATGAAAGTGTGCGTGCAACGCGACCTTCAGATCGGTCTGTTCGCCGGCATCCTGCCGTGGCCCTTCCACTCGAATGACCGGATGCACCCACGGCCCCACTGGCCTACCTGCCCGCAGGTAGTGGGCAAACGGGTCACCACGATGGCCGGCTGGCCCCTGCAAGTTCGCCAATCCGTAGGTGTAAGGGTTGAAGCCCGCAACTGGGCGCCGTGTGTAGGCACCGGAAATCGGAACGCGAGAATAATCAAGCTTCGCAGCCTGAGCGACGTACATGCGGACCGCATCGGGTAGTGGCGTGGACTTGGCAAGTGCGCCCAGATATAGCGGTGAATCGAAACATGCTTCCGCGACAATCGTTCGCCCGTCTTCGGCTTCCCGGTTCATGGCTGCGCCGGCGGACCTCCCGAGGCGATCCAACGACTCGACGTATCGCTCCATGTTGAATCGCTCACGAGCGAGTTCCTGCACTGCAGTCCCTAGTTGTGCAAGTCGGTCCCGATCGGCTGCAAGCTTGCCGATCGCCGCCCCCGCCGCCCCGGCATCCAAGTGCGGCACCACCAGTTCTTTCGTTACCGCGTTAGACACAAGGATTTCCGCCATTCCGCTTGCGTCTGCAAAACAGACGACGGGAATGCCACGGAGCGCGGCGTCGATCGATACGTTTGGCAGCGGGTCAAGGCGCGAACTCAGAAACAAGACGTCGGCCTCCGCGTAGATGTCCTCGATATTTTCAACCGCATCGAGGAACGCAAACCGCTCGCCGATACCTGAACGCTCGACTTGCTCGGCAAGATATGAGGCGATGTCGAGCGTGTCCGAGACCTTGAACCCGTGACCTATCCAGACAAATCGTACCGATGCATCCGGCTGGCGGCCAACCAACGCCGTCAATGCCCCCACGAACAGGTCAACGCCTTTTCGCCAGTCGACGAACCCCATGCCGACCACGAGCAATGTGTCTTCTGCGCCGCGTGGGCGCAGCTTCTCTCTCACCGAGCCGGGTTTTTCTTGCGACGGCTTCGCGAGTTTAGTCCGATCGGATTTTGGGACTTCCGATGGCCCCTGCGGCAAGACATGCACGTGCCGCAGTTTCAATAGCGGGTAGTCCGCCTCGGAAGAACGCTTCACGATATCAGCGGGAAACACGACCTCTGCCGCTTGTTCATACAGTCGTTGTAAGCTCCCGCGCGGCTTTGTGTACCCCGAGAATTCGTGGACCAGCGCAACTACCGGAACACCATTGGCCGCGAGTCCTGGTACGAGAGAACGTGTCTCGACGCTGTTCGCGATCACATATAGCGGGTTGTATTCCACCGCGAGTCGGCTTCCGAACCTGAAACCGTCGGCGTGGTTGGTTACCTCGAATTTTGGTGGCCCCACTATGGCGTCGACGATCTTGGCGAATGACTCCTCCAACGCACCAGGACGTAGCAGCACGGCGACGACGTTGACGCCCGATCGCAAGACGCGGGCAATATTCCACGCGAGAATCGGCGCTCCCGTTCTTGACGCCTCATGCACGAGGACGAGCACCGTGGGTTTTGCTGGGTCCAGCCCGTCGCGTGGAAAGAGGACTGCGTCTCCAACAGGGAGGGCATGCCGGTTCTCGGCACGCCCCCTTTCGATGTAGTGACCGAGCCGGTTGCCACCCCACGCGGCGATATCGGGATACCGCTCACCGTAGTACACCGGATCAAATGCCTTCGACGGCATGAGACCCTGCGCCTCGCCATAGAGCACATAGTGCAAAGCTGGGTCCATGCCCACGGCGCGGGCCCCGGCCTGCTTATCGTAGTCGTCCTCGGAAAAGAACTCGCTGCTTCGGATCAAACTGGCGATATGCACAGCATGCGGATCTGTGTTGGCCACTAGCGACTCCGCAGCGGGTATCCCGGGCCGCTGAGGCTCGTCCTTTCGCACCGTCGACGCCCACGCCTGATTGGCCAGCGCCATTTCTGCGATTACTCGACGCTGTGAGTTACGCCACGGCGTAAAGATCCGCCATCCGATTTGCAGGGACCTCTTTACGACGTTGCGCAAACCGCTAGGCATGCGACGGACGACCGCCCGCAGTGGCGCACCCATTCTCCAACTCGTGGACGCGAGAACACCGTTGAGTTGATCCTGGGCTTGATGCACGGCTTGCCGTAGGGTTTCATTCGCGGCCTCATAGTCGGACTTCAGGCCTTCGACCTCGGCACGCGTCTGCTCGAGCTTGGCGAGCGCCTCCGCGCGTTCCAACGTGAGGCGGTCGAGGGCCGCCTTCAACTTCTCTGCGCCGCGACGCTCAAGATCGCGATCGCTCTCCAGCCTGGACAAAGTTTCGCTCAAGTCCGCGACGCGCAATTCATACGCGGCAGCCCGCTCATCGGCCGCCACGGTCTGGCGCCGGGACTCGGAGAGTTGTTCCACAGCCTGCACGAGCCGCGCCGCGCGATCTTCGAGCAAACTATCGCGCTCGCCGATGGCCGTTGCCTGGCGAGCCAGATCGCGCGCAAACTTGGCTCGATATTCGACAATCAGCTTGCCAGATACGCTGAAAGCCGCTGTCATTTCCGAGCGCACCGCATCCAGCGAACCTTGGGCTTCCACATCGGCGGGATTCCTCGCAAGAAGCGCCGCTGCACTCCAAGTCCGGATCACCCAATCATCAAGAAGGTTTGCATCACTAAGCCATGAAGGAGCCGCCCGGTGACTCGACCGCGCGCTTCGCAAAAACTTCTCGATGTCCGGCGCGGAACGGTCCGGATCGAGCGGCCACACGTTGTTCATGGTCTCCGACAAAGCTTGCACCGTGTCGCGCCAATTTGTGATCAGCTCGTTGTAACGAACGAAACAGCGAACGTGCCCACGCGACGCCCGCTCGGCCGCCAAAAACGACTCCAGCCAAACCAGCAAGCCATGTATGCGCGTTAGACCATCACGGAACCAGAGCGACTCGACTACATCATCCGGATGGCGTATCGGAATCAAGGTCACGTCGGCACGACTCAACCGCTCGGCAACTCGGTACCAGATTGGCAGCAGGCGGCACACGCCAGGCTCGCTCACAGCCACCTCGCGCTGGCAGGCTATCCCGCCAGCGCCCATTGTGATCGCGAGGCGATCGATAATGCCGTCGACGAGCGAACTCCTAGGCCAATCATCGCGAAGCGGCAGCGGGTCGTCCCAATCCGAAGCGAGGACCGAAAACAGCAACCGCTGAAGTTCAGCGACGCTCGCATTTTCGGTCACTGCGGCGGACTGCTGAACTGACAAGTCCGTCGTCGGTTGGCCTACTCCAAGCAGATTCAGCAGCCCTCCCAGTTCTGCTCCGCCGCTGCGCGGCGGGCCTGCAACGAGGATAAGAAGTGCGGAACGTGCAGATAAAGTCATAAGTTCGTGTCCAGAACCTGTTAGTTTGTCATAGGGTGTACGGAACGCGAAAGACAGCGCTGTTATCCATCGTCTTAAGGTACGGGATCGACAAACTGCCTGATCCTTAACAATCACGAATCAATGAGTTTGACGCTATTTGACCTACGAGTGGGCGCGACAAATGAGGCATGCCGGCCTTCAAACCTTCGTTCGCGTGACGGGTGAGTTGACGTGTCATGAATTGGCACCTTCGCCCGTCCGGTAAAACGACCGATGTCTTCGCCGTCTTATCACCGTCCAACCAATTGTCGCAGGATACCGTAATTTGATGTAATACCGACATCTTCCAATGTGTTACGTGTCGTGCAGTATACCGAGCGCCGAGCCTGAAGCCGGCCCGCAAGGAGGCGTTCGCCCTGCCGGATGATAAAATGGTCCCCGCGCGTCGAAACCCGTTGCGGCAACGCTATCGCACCTGCCGGTGTTTCAACGCAGCGGTGAGCAAAAGGGCATGCTCGCCATACTTCTCATCACGCGCAGATTGCTAAGCGTCTGTTGCCCCAATTTGATCTACTGCCTCCCGGGCTTACCCATCCTCACTGGTCTGAGTTCTATGTACCGGAGGGCCGCATACACCGAGACAGTTATGACGACCGACACATTTCGCTTTCGTGACCCGCTTTCCTTCCCCCACATTTCCGCCTCATCACTGAAGGGTGGCGAGGAAGGCGTGTGGTTCGCCCCTCCGGGCTCACCCACTACCCGTTTGCGTGTGCCGCCAAGTTTTCACGACTATCCGAGCGGTGAAAGCATCTTCCCTGACCTCTCTACACGTCCGCCGGTCGTCTACCCGCCAGTGTTCGCGCTGGCCCGCAACAATGTCACACTGACGGGCTATAGAACCGTGCTCGGCAACGACGGCACGTTTTGCGCCGACGAATCGTATATAGACGATGCGATGCAGGCGGCCGCTTTGAATCGCCTGTCGGCGCCCGACGAATTCAATAATGAAGCCACTGGCCTTGTCAGAATCAACGACGACGGGGATTTCTTGTATGAGCTTCGTGATCGGCCAGTTGTCGAACAAAAAGGTACGGCCGTATTGCTGTGCTCGACCGAGCCATCCAACTACGGCTCGTTCCTGTTCAGAATTCTTCCGAAATTGAAGACCTTGCACGAAGCCGGACTGGATGCGCCAATCATCGTCCCGGTTTATGCCCCGTCCATGCGCGAATTGCTTTTTCTCAGCGGCATCGATGAAAGCCGGATCGTGCGACATCATGCAAATGCCGTGTACAAGATCGATCGGGCGATCATGCTTAGCCTGCGCAACAGCCAAGCCTATCTCGACGATGCGAGCCTAGATTTTTACGCGAACCTGCGCGCAACTCACGGCGTACCGTCCCGCGGCCGCAAGCTCTATCTCACCCGGCGCAATATGGATACCGCGTCGCTTGCCGCTACCGCGCGCGTGATGCGCAATGAAGCGGAACTCATCCACGCGCTTGAGGTGCACGGCTTTGAAATAGTCGAACCGTCACGCCTTTCGGCGCTTGAACAGATCAGGCTCTTTTCGTCGGCGAGCCTGATCGTCGGGCCTTCGGGCTCCGCCATGTTCAACACCGTCTTTTGTCACCCGGGAACCAGGCTCATCGACATTGAATCCGAGCCGCATTGGATTCACGCGCACATGTGTCTTTTCGGATCGCTCGGACTCAACTACGGTATTTTCGAAGGCGCGACGGAAGATCGCAATTTCAGCGTGGCCCACAAACCGTTTTCAGTCGACGTCGAAGCACTGATGAGCAGAGTACTTGAAATCGATAGAACAACTTGGTAATGGAAATGCCGGGGCACCGAACGGTGTCCTGAGCGGCATAAAAACGGAATGTGAAGGTTTCGGCAACAGGCAGCACGGCTTGCGCCTGTTGCCGGTTCAAAGCAGACTCGCGACCTGTCCGACAGCCAGATTGCCGGTCACCGCCCTCGGTTGAATATCACCGCGGCGAAGGGCCCAGATTCCGCACTTCCGCGTAGGCCGTCCACAAATGATACGGCGTGGTCGATGACATATCCGATCGTGGGCCCATCGTCTGCCAAAACATTCAGTCCACCCGTCTATGTGACAAAAATTCCGAGCCGAATGCGCGAATTTTGCTCCAGTAACATGTGCAATCACGGGCTGCCTTCGCGCAGAGCCAGCGCCCGCAAAACTCCGTATGAGCCCAGGTTCGTTGCGTCGCATCCTGAACGCTAGCATAGATGTTCAATGCCGCTCGAACGTTACATCAGGGAAATTGCGGACGAGCGACTCGAACAGCCTTGCGGCATTATCCAACTCGCCAGCGCGTGAAAAGGCTTCTCCAAAGCCTCTATCACCAGTCGCCGCCTTGGCAGCTAGATCGGCCTCCCCAAGATACATGATGGGACTCTGAATCGGCTTGGTGACGATCTGCTTGAAGTCGAGATACAGCGCACCGTTCAGCAACCCTTTGGGCGCGAGCGGGAACGGGTCCCGATCCGCTCCGCAATGTCCCTAAACACCGGCTTTGCCTGCGGCGGATCTTATCGCATGGTTCCGCTGAACTGGCGCCGTGCTGTGTTTAATGCCCAAACGGAACTGGCCTTCAAAGTAAGCGTGGCACCGGCCTTGCAATTACCCACTTCGATTCAGGGCGAGTTCATAACCTGTTGAATATCGGTGAGGCGCCGCATGCCACGCCACACGACGGTATTACCTGGTGGCGCATCACTGGCTCGACCCAGATAGCCTCCAAGCCGGGCGCAGTGGCACCTTGGCAAGCGCCTGGAAGCGCCGTTCGTAGGAGCCGACAGCCTGTGCGTTGCGCAGCGCGCCGAGAAGCCGGGTCCCGTTCAAGCACGGGGGGGTGCGGACAAATTCTTGGACTACCTGGAGGTAGTTCATGTTCTCATACGAAGATCGCATTCGAGCGGTTCGACTTTACTTGAAGCTGGGCAAGCGCATCGGAGCCACCATTCGGCAGC